>BNJT01001477.1_pt1 | contig 405504 bp, 479 predicted proteins | sample 8540491 | NCBI WGS metagenome assembly BNJT01 (sample SAMD00202455, study PRJDB9452) | human saliva metagenome | host: Homo sapiens | reverse complement strand
TGCAAGAAAAGAGAGTGAGATCCCAGAGAAGAGTGAGATCCACCACATCCAAGGCAACCATGTCAGCCCCAATGGTGGAACTGGTCGGGCACCATCGGGTCAAGAGCCTTCAAGACCGCTTCCTGCAGGGCTTTGTAACCAGCCCGCCCGTCCACATCTCAAAGTACAGACACCTTCACGGAGAGAGCTTATTTCGGGAGCAGCTTGCCCGATTACGGCGGCAAGCACATTCATACCCAAGGCACCGGCCAACGGCGAAAGTCCTACCGTCCCGGCTAACGCGTTGCACCTGCTATCGTGCATTGAAACAGCAGGGCAGTAAACACCACTCGACTCGTTCATCTTTTCTATTCTAAGGGTTCTACTAAATCACAATCAATACCGTCACTCGGCCTTGTACAGGCGCTTGTATTCCTCCTGTCCTCAGAGCGCAAGGTCGCTATCTCGTCGGCCGGCACCTCGCTGCTCAGTTTCGTCAGTTCTGCTTCCGGCAGAAACACCGCCTCCCTGATGTCCCAATACGGAAGAGACAGCTTCACGGCAGGGTGCATCGCCCTCAGCGTCTTCTCCAGCTCCTCCGCGCTAATTTTCTCTGCCCAGTTCCACGAACTGGTCTTTGTCCTTCTCCTCAAGTCGCTTCTCGGCGATGGCCTGTGTGACGAGATTGGTGATGTTCACTGCAGAGTAAGCGCCCTTTCTTCTTCAGCAGAGATGATGTCTGCTCCTTCAGCCGATTCAGCTCTGTCAGCTCTGCTGAAATCTCCGGGCGTCCGTAGCCGTTTCCGGCAGCCCCAGTTGCAGGGCAACGGTCTCGCATTTCCATTTCCTCTCGTTTTTCGTTGTTTGCCATTATTTATCTTTTCAAAAGTGGCAGGTCGTCAAGTCGCCGTCCCCTGCCGAGGGTCATCACCTTTCCATTTCTCTGAAGCACGAGCGCATCGTCGTTTGCGCCGACATCGACGATACCGACCTCGAAGAGCTAGTCTCCTTAGTGATGAGGGCGTGTCTGCCCGGCTACGAGCAGGTCCTTGTCCTCACTCGCCTCAAGCATTCCAGACCGGCACTCAACCATCCTGAGGCTTCCGAACTCAAACTGCTTCTCGCAGCGTTGGCTCAGTTCTGAGGCACAGTCGAACGATCAATTCACAGCGCCACTCATTGCTCTCCACCTTCGTCTTTCTACATGACACCCAGCGCATTGCCGCTTCGTGTATAGAGCAGTACGCGTTACGGCTTGTACTGCGCCACGTCCACGCCGCTCGTCAGTACTCTGAACCCGTAGCTGTTCAACGCCATTAGATATTCTTACCGCTTTCCCATTTGCGTTTAATATTCGATTTCGACTGCAATATTACGTCATAAATCATTGATCTACCAGTATGAAAACCACCGCACGCTTTCATGAAGCGGGCTGCACTGTTTTTGAAACCTCAACAAAATAAGGCACTTTTGCAGTGAACGAACTCCCAAGCAGACGTTTGAAAACGTCTGCTATGTAGAACCACTACACAGATTAGCGACAAAAGCAGAAACAGAAAAGAAAATCTTTGCACGCCTCTACCTTGCGGGAAATGGAGCAGAACGAGATAGCGGAGAAAGTAGAGGTGTCAAGGGTTACCATATCCGCGCGGGTGCAATGCGGATGGGTGGAAAGAGGCGAGGGCTGCAAAAGAACGTAACACGACCGGAACTGGTCAATAAACCGTTACTCACAATCGACAAACTCATTATAGAAGTGAACGAGTCGGAAGACCCCTCGCTCATAGCAGGGCTGGGCGACAAGCTCGCCAAACTGTCCTCCGTCATCGAGAAGCTCGACAAGAAGGCCAATGTCGTGGATGCGATAGAGGTCTTCATGGCATTTTCCAAGTGGCTGGAGTACCGTGCCGAACCATCGACCTGACTCGTAACGCTGGAGCTCATCAAGACCATCAACAAGTTTCAGGATATGTACCTCACCGAGCAGATGGGGGATAAAGTAGAAGGCGTATGGCAACAGCAGCAGAAAAGAAACTGGCATTCGAACAGTGGAAGGAGCATTGCAAGCGCATCCAGTCCATTACGGACACCACGGCACTTGCCAACGAGACACCCGCCCAAAAAGACAGGCGCAAGGAAAGACTGCTCAGCAACCATGCCGCCTTCTGTGAGTATGACTTTCCTCATTTCCTCACGCTGCGTGATAAGACAACGGGCGAGGTGGTGCGAACGGTACACAACGCGCCGTTCCACAATCAGGCTGCACGCAAGGTTATGGGAAACACCGAACCTGAAAGCGGTCTTCATGCGGCCGCGCGGTCAGGGCAAAGTCCACGCACTTCGACATCTTCATGCTGTTTGGCTGATGCCAGCCCCAAACGGCTCATCAATTTCATGGTCGTAGCTGGTAACGCCAGGACAGCGCAAACCGGTTGTCGGAGATATTCAGGCAGAACCGGAATATAATCAGCGCATCATCGCTGACTTCGGGCAGCAGAAGAAACCTCGGACCGTGGACGGTAGGTGAGTTCAGGACAGCCCGGCGTGAAGTTCCTGCTGCTGGCCGTGGCCAGTCAAGCCGCGTGGACTGCGAGAGCGCGAGGCGCGTCCGACTTCACTGTCATCGACGACCTTGACGATGACGAGCTCTGCCGCAATCGAGAAGCGTGTGCACGATCTCACCGATTGGGTGAAGGAGCACTCTTCGGGGCGCCTGATGTAAGGGCGGGCGTTTCATGGTGGAAACCTCATATCAAAGACCTCCGTACTGGCCAACATCGCAGCCACGCGAGGGGTATTCGTCCAGCGGTACAGGCCGTCGATAAGAACGGTGAGCTGGTATGGAAGGAGAAATGGACTGCTGAAGACGCACAGAGTACCATGAGACTTCGTGGGCTACCGTGCGTGGGAGAAGGAGATGATGCACAATCCCTATCGTGGACGGCACCATCTTCCGGGCCGACTGATAAGGTACAAGCCCATGCCGTCGCTCCGCAAGTATGATGCGCTGTATGCTATACCGACCTGTCTTCAAATCAACCACAGCCAACGACTACAAGGCTTCCCGTCTGGGGCAAGCTCGGAAACGAACCCATCCATAGACCGCTGTACGGCAGGACACGGTCGGAGGTATGGTACGATGGCTTTATGACCTCTACGAACGGACGAGGGACAAAGTGGCCATACTCTTCTTTATGGAGGCGAACTTCATGCAGGACGTCATTCTGGACGAGTTCGCCGTGGAGGGCAACCTGCGTGGATACCAGCTGCCTCATTATGCCCGACAAGGCAAGAAACCCGAGAAAATACAGCTATAGAAGCTGTCAGCCCACTGTGGGAACGTGGCTGCTTTACTACAGAGAAGCTCAAGGACTCACCCGATATGCAGGTGGGCATAGAGCAGACGCTGGCTCGAACGTGGCAGCCGTGCATGACGATGCACCGACGCTGACGAGGGGGCGATATGGATCCTGCAGCGCAATGCAAGACAGGAAAGTTCAACCGGTGTTCGGAAAAAGACCGACCGCCAAAAATTCATGGTAGTATGATAAAACTGATAAAAGACATCATTTTCGCTTGGAAATACAAGCGTGCAGTCCGTAAGGCAAAAGAAACTGTCGGCCTTGTTCGAATGAAGTCATGTGCTTAGTATGGAGGTAACTCCGGGTCGTTCCCTAAGCAGAATATTCGCCACCTCGTGCGCACCTGTCGCTTCCGTAAGGGCGTAAAGGTGTCGGACATAGAGAAGCACGCATTGTATGTAACTGTATAGAAAAAGGAGGTGACAGATGTTTATTACAGACGAAGACTACAGGGTGGTCATAGGTGAGGCAGCCCTGAAGACTGTATCACAGACCCTGCCGAAAACCGTGCCAATGCCGAGAGCGAGGCGCAGGAGGAGATCGGGTCTATCTCAGACCTGTTTACGACTGCGAAGGCAGTCTACACAGCAGAGGGCGATAAGCGAAACAAGCTCATTGTCATGTCACACCTGCGACATAGCCTCATCACATGGTATCGCCATGCCCCCAGAAGATGGGCAGCGAGATCCGGAAGGAACGTTGAGCGTGCCGTGAAATGGCTGAAGGCGTGCAGGCGGGGGAAGATAGTACCGATTTGCCTGTCTGCGTTGATGCGACAGGGGAACCGTCTGGCATCGGGGTCGTCTTTTCACCACAGAAACCTTAAGACATAACTGGTAATGGATATAAAGAGTTTTTCAGCGGTCTGACAGGACGCTCTGACACGAACGTCCTTCACGACTCACTATGGCAGTTTCAACCTCTGCCAAGGAAGATGACCGCCGCGTGTGAAGCATGTGGTCATGGCACCGCAACGGACCACCGACGCCCTGACGAGAAAGGATATTGCAGATCGGCGTGGCAGATAATATCAACGTAGATGAACCCAACCGTCAGAGGTTGTACGACATCTATCGCGACTCTGGACGCTGACGGTTATTTTTCTGGCTGTGTCCGCCAGCGTGAAGGCTTCGTCATGGCTAAGTCGTTCAAATCCCGGGGACACAGCCGGAACGAGAGCGACGAAAGCACTGTATATACTGACCAGTCGTGGTTCAAGCAGCTGTGCCGTCTGCCCTTGATTCCGTATACTGGGGCACTCTGCCTCATTGAGCTGGGCGACATCGTGCAGGACGGTGACGGATTGCGCTGCTATGACTGCGGGTGAGGCTCATATACCTCGCAAGCACGTCATTCCTGAGTATGGGCGTGTGGTAGCAGATTGGTGATGACTGGAAGACAGGCATCGACTTCCACCAGCCGCCGCCCTCCGACTGTGCTCATAGAGGCAGGACAGCCCGACAACCTCGGTCTGTTTCTGAAGGCTGCACAGCATACGATTCCTAAAAAGAACATGCTTGCTTGGGACACCTTCGGTGAGATATTCGGCATGCCCATGCGTATTGCCAAGACAGCATCACGGGACAGGCGAGATAGACCGGCTTAACCGTATGCTCGTGAGGCTGGCGCCTGCAGACCGCCGTCATGCCTCGACACGGAACTTGAGTTCATTGAATCCACGCGTGGCGATGCGTACAACGTTCATAACCAGCATAGACCAGCAAACTCAGAACCGTCCGCTCATCATCGGGCAGACGATGACCATCGAAGACGGCAGCAGCCTCGCAGAGCCAGACGCACCTGCAGGTGTTCCAAAACCTCGTGGAGGATGACGCCGATATGCTGCGTGACATTGTCAATAACCAGCCATTCCACGAATGGTTGCTCACGGCTTCCCGCCAAGGGCTTTCGCTTCGACTGGGACGATTCCATCGACCATACGCCGGAGCAGCGGCAGCATACGAGACGATGGTGGCAGACCGCTACGATGTGGATCCGGCTTACTTCGCGGAGAAGTATTCCATGCCTGTGGGGGAACGACGGAACAATATGCCCATGATGGAACCGCAAGAAGACCCTGACGACAGGGAAGACTGATGATAAGAACAAACAGCAAAAATGTACACCCTCGATTGGACTTTCACCGACTGCGCGCCGCGCAGCCGGTATGGGGAAATCCCACAGTCTGCCCACCACACACTGACACCTCGACAAGGAGACCGAGGATCAGTCCAAGCAAAACCATTGCAAGGCTTTTCAAAGATATGATGTCAGCTACTTTTCGTTAGCAGAAGCGACGCTCGACATCAATATTCTGCATCTGACGAGGCGCAGTGTGAGTTTACCGGAACCCACGCCTCCGTTCTGGATACTTCTTTCAGACAGGTAAAGATGTCTGAGGCATGCGCAGAAGGCTTGAACGCTCCAACGGCATCTTTCTCCGACTGGAAGACATTTCACGAGCTGGAACGAGCGCTTTCCCGTCGCTTATCGATGAGAACGGCAATCGAAGCCGTTTGAACGCTATTTTGAATGACGCGTTAAACAATAGACACCACACATACAACCGGAACTATCTCCGTGCGAGTATAACTTCGTCCAGTCATCTGCCGAGATGCAAGCCAAATGGGAGCAGTACGCGCAGAGTGACGGAGACCGCTACAACCTGCAGTACCGGACCGCCGGCGACAGCGAGGTGCGCCCGGAAACACGCTGCCCTCACGGCGTTACACCGCCGACGACCGACCCGTCTCTGGGAATCCTATTACCCACCCAACGGCTGGGCTGCTCGTGTACGGTTGTGCACGCATGCGTCAGCATCCGGCTACACCGCAGGACGGAAGGATGCTCGTGGAGAGGAAAGTTCTGCAGGCGACACGAAAGGGATATTCCGCTTCAATGCCGCGTCAAGCAGAAGAAGACCGTGCCCGATTACAATCAATACACCATCAGACGCTGTAACGACTGCGACTTAGTCAAAAGGCAGGACAAAACTCGCCTCATCCCTGAGAACGAATCACTGCTCGCTCTGCAAGCCCATCAGAATGTGCGAGAGCCAGAGGTTTGAAACGAAAAGGCACATCCCAATGGAGGCAGGGTACAGGTACATCAGTTGGTCAATCCTGCACGACACAGCTGACTATCATAAACTCATGCAGGCTGCCGAATTCTTGCACAAGCAGGGACAGCAGGCGAGGCTCACCCCAAGATGTCCCGACCGTGCAGAAGTTCGCCCATCAGAATATCTACCACTCGCTCATGGGAACAAGCACGAGGGCAAACGCCCTGACCCGCCCATCGATGGCAAGCGGTATCGAACACGAGGGATCTACATCAGCAATCCAAAGCGGCATTCCGAACATGCTGGAATGATGGACTGAAACAATCGGACAGACTACTGTTGACAAACCTGATTTCGACCGAAGTACATGAAAACGCATCATCCATCAGAGAACAAAGGATGGACAGCGTATCACAGAAGTGTGGTTGAAGAATGGAGAGAAAATTAGAAGTATTGTATAAAAAGTTAGGAGGAATGATTGCTCATTCCTCCTTCAGCGAGGAACCGGTAGTCAATAGCTACGGAACTTCACTGCAAATATAGTAATAAACCATCAAATATCAAACAATTATGAAGAAAATTATCGAATTTCTCAAAAATCAAACCACTACAAGCACCTTATCGGTGGTTTTATGGTGGGATTGCTTGCCTGTTCGCCTTGGACAGCACTCTATTCGGCTGTCGGGCAGCCACCTGTCTTGAACTCAAGGACAAGATGTATACAACATCTATGGCTGGACAGACTGGTCGCTCTCGGTAGGTGGTGGTGCGTTGCCGCGCTTATCTGGCTGATTCTCCGAAAAGTTGAACGAAGCCCCTCAAATATGAGTACCTGCATTTGGAACGGCGGAGTCCCCCAATCCCGTGTTGTCTATCGTGCAGCAACAACGCGAACCCTGAACTGCGGTGTCTCGCACACGAACGCGGAATAACGATGCTTCGCTTCGCACACGAATGTCGGTTCGCGTCTGGCAAACAACTCAATCGGTCCCACGGCAAAGGAGGACGGTCCTGCCAGCTGCACCGAGGGGGCGCTGGCAAAAAGCACTCATCAGGGTGGAAAGCCGGAACATCACGTCGGTGGAGTTTGGCAGGTCCACACCAAGACCCGAAAACTCAGGCCCGGAGTAAGGAAGGCTACGGCCTTTTCGTGTATAAAATATGGGGCCAGCAGATAAAAGAGATGCGCAGGAAGGATACATCATCGAGGAGGTCGTAGAATACTCCAATATGTCGCACCTGTTCGACAGGGTGCTGCGTGGTACCGAAGCGAAAGGAAAGCCCGCAGGGTGTTCGCTGCTTGCCCATCGCGAGGAGGTAATTCGCGAGTTAAGCGAGTGTATCGAGGCAGGAACCTTCACGGTCAGGGACCACCGTGAGCGTGAGATCAATGAGAACGGCAGGTACGCCGCATACAGATTCTGTCAACGAAGACCGTATAGCAGTACGCTATCGTGGCTGTGGTGGACAGACACCTGAAGAAGCGTTTTATCCGACCCACTCTCGCAAGTATCAAGGAAGGGGCGCACGACCTTCTGCACATATCCACAGGGATATGCAGGAACAGCCGGAATCGACACGCTACTGCTACAAGTTTGACATCAGCAAGTCTAAGAGAGTATCTTCAGATACGGTGATGGATTGTGTACGCCGGGTGTTCATGACGAGAGCGCTCATCGCTACGCTTGACGGTTTTGTCCGTGCGATGCCCTCGCGGACTGAGCATAGCCTCGGGTCTCACAGGGACTTGGAAACCTGCCGTCCATACACCTTGACCACGTGCTGAAAGACGAGTGTACGTCACTTTACAGGTATTGTGATGATGGAGTTGTACTCTGCTGGCTCCAAGAGGAACTTTGGGAAGGAAATCATACACCGTCGATAGAGAGCATCGGTCTGAAGGCAAAGAGGAATGAGCGTATATTTCCTGTTAGGGAAGGAATAGACTTCCCTCGGCTACGTAATCCGTCCTGACCATATCCTCCTGCGCAAGCGTATCACAGAAAGCCGCTAAGAAACTGAATGAAGTAAAATCAAGAAAGAGACGGCTGAACTCATAGCTCGCTTTTAGCGCACGGGCAAAAGCACGCCGACTGCAATAATATGTTATAAATTAACAGTGCAGACTCATTTATGACTTGAACGTTTCTACCAGCCGGAAGACGGCAAGAAACGTTTTCCCGGAACAGTGGTGAGTATCCGAGAACTGGTAAACCTGCCTATCGTGGTCAAGGACTCTCGAGACGGTATCAAGACAGAAACCAGGGGGGATGACCGCTGCATCGTTCCATTCGAGGTGAAATGGGGAGATGAAGAAGTTTTTCACCAACAGCGAGTGAAATGAAGAATATCCTCGCACAAATTAGGGAATGCCGACGGCTTCCCGTTCGAGACAACTCATCCGACGGAAACCGGCAAGGGTAGAACAAAATACGTTTTCAGCTGATGATTAGAGTACAAGGAAGTGCCGGTGAGGCTGCTCGAATGCACCAACCCGGCAAGAGGAAAATGGCGTGCGTTGGACGCAGCAAAAAGATGATGGCTCGGCAGATTATATGGAAACACGAGTTTGACCACCTGCTGGAACTGGAGGAAGTAAAGAGCTCATAATAGCATGGCACAATGCCAAGGTAGATGAAGCTCATACTTTCGGGATTCACCTTACGAGGATATGGCTGTATGGCTGTCGTCCGAAAAACCGCTCAACTATAAATCGGCATACGACCTTGCCGTACAGACCGTAGGGGCAACCCCTGCCCGTTACCTTTCTCAAATTGGACAGACGAGCAGCCGCAGTACCGCAAGTTTGAAAACGCTCGACGAATTGACGGATTTCGCGTCAAGGCGATGATCTATATCCAGTCCTCTCTGGCCAATGGTTGGAAGCGAAAAGGACGCCATCGACCGGTCGGCATACAGGAAGGAGGCTGACCGCGAGTAAGGGCTGTGGTTGTTGAGTGGAATTTCCAGGTGGCTCAGCCACCCTGCAAAGTTGTTCTATGCGGCATGCTGCATCCACGATGATGACTACGACCGTGCAGAAGCGACCGCAAGGCTGCTGATGTCCGCCTGTTCGTAATTGCTTCCGGAAGATAGGAGTGCAGTTTCGCACCGGCAAAGGTCCTCTGCAGCTGTCATTGCACCATGCTACTACTGGAGCGTCCGCCTGCTTGGTGGAAACTATTTCAAGTATAGTGGATAGTTGAGAGTCCTTCGGGGAGGGATATAAAAGCCCTCGGCTCAGCATTAGTCATCTCACACATATTATCACACAAACGCCACAAGAGCGCGACCAGGGGCAAATGCCCTGACCACTCTTATGGCTATGTGCCTATGTAAGTGAGATGTTGCAAAAGATACAAAAATTTTCATGACGATGAAGATAATGAGGTCTTGAAATTTAACATAGGAACTGATAAAAAGACTGCGAATGGCAGGAATACGCTTGGAAGATGAGCAGTCGTGGACTTGTATAGTGATTATACCACACCGTCTATGAAAGGAGAAAAGGTGTCATACATCGTGGCTATCCTTTCCAGAAAGGTACGCCGTGAACGGAAGCGCATACATCAGCACCTTTCAAACAGACTGCACGCCCTCTAGTGTGACGGCTCATTTGTTCTTCTGTCTGTACTGGCATGGGTATCTTTGTGCTGACAAGCAGACGAAATATGAACAAGTATTACCAAATTCTTCAAAGAATCCTCGTGTCAGGGAAGACAGGACAACAAGAAGGGAACTATCCGCTACCTGCTCAACGAACAGCTGACACTAACCCCGGCGACCTGCTCGACATCTTTGAGAGCCACGGCATTGCCTGAAAGAACTGAAATGAACTCCGCCTCTTATGGCGAGCGTAAATGTAGAGAAACACAGGGAAGCGGGTATCAACTGGTGGGACTACTGCGGTCCGGTTCTTGTGAACAGCTATCCCACTTATTCGGGAGAAACTCCACCATTGATTGCGAAGATCAACCGTGAGGCGCAGCAAGAACTATGTCCTTTTCTTGGCTCAACAAATGCAGAAAGCAATCAAGCACCCTGTCCTCAGCCCTCTGCAGTTTCAGATTGAACAGGAGAACTCGTGCTACTGCCTACCAGCGCAGTAGCGATGCTAACCTTGGACCGCCTGCCGACATCTCACCATCTCTGCCTTATGGCAAGACAGATAGAACTGCTGCCGAAGTCCATCACGCTCAATATCGGCAATGTACACATTTACGAGAATAACATCAGCCGGACGGAACAGCCTTGCCGGAAATGAGGACACTAAATTTGACCTAAATGTATGAGCCGTATAGGTTACAGTCAGCCCCACTTTCGTGGGACAGAAAAGAATGTTCGTCAAGGAGTTTATAAAGGTTTTTGTCGCAATTTCCTGCCGACACCGTATTCGTGGATTTGTTTGAGGCTCCGGGCGTCTCGCACATTGCCGACGTACCAAACCTGAACTCGACAGTGGTTTACAATGATTTCGACAACTATCGCTGCCGACTACAGCACATTCCACAGACCAACAGGCTGATAGCCGACCTGCGCGACATCGTGGCAGACAGTGCGCCAGCAAGCCCATCACTGGCGAGTTGAGGAGCGTATCTCGCCCGTATCGAGCAGGAAGAGAGGGATCGGATATGGATTTCGATTACGCTGTCCTCATCGATTATGTTCTCAATGAACAGCAAGTGTGAGTGCCTGAAATGCGAAAGGAAACCCTTACAACAGCATCAGGAAGAGTGACTACCCAACCTGCCCGGACCATCTCGACGGGCTTGAGATAACCTCCCGCGACCACAAGGAACTATTTAACCAACACAAGGACACACTGAGCGTGGTGTTCCTCGTGGATCCTCCTTATCTTCCACGGGAGGTAGGCACCTGTAATAGTACTGGAAAATGGCTGATTATCTGGACGTGCTGAATGTCCTGCAGGTCATTCCTTTGTCTATTTCTACTTCCAACAAACTCTCCATTCTTGAAGTGTGAGTGGCTGGGACGTAACCGGTCCCTCGCAATCCGTTTGAGAATGCTGTCAAGGTGGAATTCAACGCGACATGAACTACAATGCCTCGTACACGGATATGATGCTGTTCAGAAGGAGGCTGTCTGATCGCGTTTATTTCAACTCAGGCAGATGAGAGCTCCCCGACGGTAAATTGTCCGTCGAGGGGCTTTTGTTTCGATGCAGGGCGTTTATTCCGTCATCAGATAACGCACTTCGCAGCTGTCTCTATGCTCTCCAATATGTCCTCGTGGTTGTGGTTGGTGTCTATTGCGACGAGCGTCATTCCATTGAAATCGCTCACCGTCCAGCCCTTCGAGTGTAGAATGTATTTTGATAGCTCAGATCCCGCTGCGTCCTGACCGCCCTCGATCCAGTCTGTAAACGATGCGCAGGCGCACCAGTCCCTGCCACGATGCCCCTGCCTTGGAACGGCGAGCAGTTGATGGTGGCTATCTCCACGAACACGGCAGGACGTTCGCAGTTATCCTCCTGCTCAATGAAACTCCACGTTGTGGTTCCACAGGGCAATGTCGCCACTTCGCACGTTTACATTCAGTTTTTCCTTGATGAGCGTTGTATAATCTTTTTCATGTTTTTGTTTGATGTCCAGAAACGGTCAAAATACTCGGTCGATTTTCCTCATGATTTCGGCTACATGTTTTCCACTTCGGGTGCCGTGCCGAGGAACTGCCGCTTGGGTATCTTGATACCGCTGCCGACTCTCATCAGGGCGAGCGGTTTCAGAACTCGGCCTCCGTACCAGCTGCACCGTGCGTTTGTCCTGCCTTCGTTCCCCGTTCTTCTTGCGTCCGAACGGAGCCGACTGCCTCATACCTGTGCCGCAAGTCCTTCATCTTCCTCGTTACCTTGATTTCGCCCCTGCCGTGTGAATGAGCAGCTGCAGGGGTGAGAGGCTGAAGGTTACACTGCTGTCCGTACTCGGCTCTGCACGCTGCGCCGCAGACCGCCAGTGTCAATCAATATGGAACTACCGGGGGCGCATCGGACTTTTTCGCCTTGCCCACTTCTGCGAGAAAAAGCCCGCCGCTCGAAATTCGTCGAATCGTCCGTAAGATCGACACGATGTCTTTCAAAATTCGGGCAATAACCTCGTGCGAAATCATCTTTCATTGTCGTTCCAAGTCAAAGACACGCAGCGAGTACGTCAGCTATCTTATTCTGCTTTCTGCGCTCGCGTTCAGTATCGTTGTAGAACGCGCTCCATGACACAGGATCACGACCGTCGCGCATCCTCGCGGTTGAAATTCCGCTCTTGGCATGCTGGTCGTATATCCTGTTTATTTCCTCCACACGTTTTCTGGTAACTTTACTCCGCGTCGCTTCTGCATATCCTATCGCTCCTTTTGTTTGAAGGTCTGATGTCATATTCATAAACCGCGTCACCGTAACCCTGCCTGAACCCTCGCACTGGGGGCACTGCTCAAAGGTAAACGTGCCGTCTCGTCGCTATCCGTCAGTAAATGCCCCGTGCCGCAGCACTTGCGGCACAGGGCTACTCGGCGCCTTTTGCTACTTGCGTGTCATGCCGTTTCCTCCTTCTTGGGTTCCACGTAGAAGGCTTCCGTCCTACCACCTGAATGCACGGCCATGCTATCCGCTATCCGTTTTGGCATCACGGTCGGCAACAGCGCTTATCCTTGGCGATGTCCAAGTCTGGCGTGCATAGTCAGGAAGGAACTCTCAACCAGTTGCAACGCGCTGTGCCCATGTAAAGCCTTTGAGGGTCTTCAGCTTCGGCGTGCCCGTGCGGAAGCCTATCACACCGTGCGCCAGCGTCGAGGCTCTTCTTCTGGTGAACAGCTCGGCTGGTTCTCCGTGGCGAAGCCACAGAGTGTCGAACGCCTTGTCGCGCTCCTCCGAGAGGGTGGCTATCTTGTCGGCATACTTCTACGGTACTTGGCGCACTGCAACTCAATGTCCGCATTGATTTTCTGCAACTCTGCATCGCTCTCTGCATAGGTTGCAAACGCTTCATCGGCGGCTTTCTGCTCACGCCGGTAATGATTACTTTTTCTTTCTTGTTGCCATTGTATTTTTCTTTTTATAGGTTGATAAAAACTAATCTTCTCATGTCGGCGACCAGTTCAGCTTCTGGCGCTCATCCTCAATCTCAGCGAGCTGCTCAAGGCAGTTATTACACTCCGCTTCGCTTACGCCCTCCGTGAGGTTTCTTTTGATGTGCCCGATCGTACGCTTTACAAATTCTCTTGGTATCATATCATTAACTGCTATATGCCCGATAGGGACATAAACAAATGAAGTCTTACTTTTCTGCTCTTCCCGTGGTCGCTGTGGTTTCAGACCGCCCTTGCGCTTGATAGTCCTCAGTTTTACAGCGAGGTCTTCAAGCTCCTCTATGCTGATGTTCCTGAAAGGCTTACCAGCAAGACGGAATTCAGACAGAAGTTGTTCATCGCTCCAGTCTGTGGTATCCACACCGAGCTGCTGCATCAGCTTCAGGCACACGCTGCGCTTCCGTCTGAGTTCCTTCCGGATGGCCTCCCTGCGCTCATCGAATCCTGCCACTCGTTCCATATCGTTGCACATCGCATCGTACTCCTGTATGGAAGTCTCGTGAAGGTGGACCGTCCGACCGTGGGTATATTGCTCCCAAGCGTTTCTATATCTGCTCCGGGCAGTTTTTCAGCAGACAGTAGAAACGTGCGTGGTTCCGTTCCGCTCCATAGCTTCTCCTCCTTCCAGTCCTTGTATGCGCTGCGGCCACAGGCTACGACCTCGCCACGCTGTTCTTGAAAATATCAACGCTCGAACAGTGGTGTGCCGTGACACAGATGTACAGCCTGCTGTTGAATTCCATTACCTGCACGGCTTCCCGTGCTTCTGGGCATCAAGTGCCCGCCTGACGGTCTGCTTCGATACGCTCCGCACGCCGCTCGTGCCACACGAATACGCTTCTGATTTCGTCCAAAATTGCCCATTGTCATATTGATTAAAGATTACGCATTGTCTGACGCTCTCCACTCAACGGTTATCACACTGCGTCGAGCTCTGCCACACCTCCTTGCATATCGGGCACCTCTGCTTGCAGCATTCCTGCCACTCATCTTCCGCCAATGGTAGCCCGTTCCCTGACAGTAAGGACAACTGTGCCCACGGCTCGATGCGGTTTGTCAGCGCGCCCGCCCGACCCATACGCTGAGCAATTTCAATCATCCGTCTTTCTGCTCATATCGCTCTTGATAGTCTTATTCTTTCGGGCAGTACCACGGTATAGTTGCAATATCGGCAGCACCGTCCTTCCGTTCTCACGGGATAGGGATTATACCATCCTCTATCTCTTTGCCGCAGATGCAGCATTTTTCTTTATCGTCCATCATAGATTGTTACGTTTTCAATATACCTTCTTTCCAGACAACATATGGTTTCCGGCTTCACCCAATTGACCTGCCCAAGCAGTAGGTTTGCAACCATCACACGAACCTTCATATCGCAGATAACCTGAGCCGTCGTGCCGCTTTTGCCAGTTGGCTCTATCCTCTTGGCTGATGAAGATGAAGCACTTGCGATTGAAAACGGCGCATCAAGGCAACAGCAGCAGGATAAGTCCAGCCGAAATCGTCGTATGCCACTTGGTAGGAGTCCACGATAATGAACTTCGGGCTCTTTGGCTTGGCAAGGCGTTCGGCAAGTTCATCTATCGAATCATCAGTTACAACGCGAAAGCGTCCCTGCACCTCGTTCATTCCCAAATAGTCCATTCGACGTTGAAAACTCTGGTTTACACGTTCCTCGTAGCTCATAGAGAACAGGACCATACTTGCATAGTTCCTTGCCCAACTGCATCACGAATGAACTTTTGCCCTGCGCACTCGCTCCACTGATAAACCCGGAGGCGTTCTCGGCAGGGAAAGTAAACGGCTCACTCCACGGCTCGCTTCAGACGCAATGTTACCCATTTCATGGCTGCAATCTCTTTCGGACTGTAAGGCGCGTTCGTCACTTTTTCCGTTTTGATAAGTTCCATAACAGTTGCGTCTGCAATTTTCCACTGCACACGGCAATAAGTTCTGCTGTTATTGGACCTTCATCTTTTATCATTGCGCCATAAAATAAGGCGTGATAGCCAGTTCGTAGCGGCGTTGCTCCCAATCAATCCGTGGTCTCTCTGCACGGTTCATCTGTATGACCGCATCCATATACTGCATTTCTATCTTTGTCATCATAATTATGCTCCTCTTTAATTTTTCGATTTCTGTATATACTCGCCTCAGACCGCCACCGCTCTTTGCGTACTATCTGACCAATGTCCGTGCCTTCGGTGCCTACGCTGGCCATGCGCACGGGGCTTGTTCAACAGGAACTTCTACGGTCATCTTCTTTGGTCAGGCGTTACACGGCTGGACTTACCGCCATAGCGTGAGAATATCTCGGCATAGCCCACTTCTGATGTTCCACCATTCTGTTGATTTTGGCACGCAGTCCGTCTGCTCCATCATATACCAGTCACAGCACATTTCCGTTGCGTTCCACAATGCCTCCAGTTCAAGGAAAGCCTCGTACTGCAAGTCTCAGCTTCGTCCAGCACTACCAACGGACGCTCCATCGAGCGTAGATAATACACGAGATCCTCGTAGGTGTCCTGATACTTGCCGCTGATGCCGACACCAAACTCCTGTGCTACCATTTCTTGACCAACGCACGCTTCGTCTTCACTTTGTGAACAATCGACGACACAGCGTTACGGTGTTCGTGCACATACCAGCGTGCCGTATGAGGTCTGCTGATGCTGGGCAGGTCGCAGAGTATCACGCTCAGACTGCGTTCCTGACACGCTCCATCTGCAGGCTGATATGGACCAGGTTTCCGTCTGTGCCCCTTTCCACTCAATCGTCTCTCGGAGGTTCACGTCCAGCCTCCGGGCAATAGTTTACCAGCGCTGGCACCCTCAGCGCTTCCCGTTTGGCCTTTTCGCCGTTATAGACACTTTGGAGATACCCAGCGCCGATGCGTGCTTCGCATCACTCGGATAGTTCTTGCGTTGGCTGCCACGCCTCAGTTCCGCTGTTTTTAGTCTCACCAATCGTATTCATGGCATTTTAACGTTATTCTGTACGTCGCGACCGCCTGTCCGATGCGCTTGGCAATGGCATTTTGGCTCATATTTCAGAGGAGCGGGGGATTTCAGTTCCAGTACCTCCTGCTGTGCCTGTTGGCTCGGCTTCAGTATTCCCAGTCCGTCGATGGCGTTGTCCTCAACATATTTGTTGAACTTCGACTATCTCTTTTCGTTGTTCCATGAATGCAGCTGGTCTTCTTCCGTCTGTTCGGCTACATAACACGGCTGTAAGTATTCACTTTCTCCACGGTGTCGATGTATTTGCCTTTCTGATAGATAAACACCCCTGTGGTGCGCCTTCATCATCGGGGAAGATAACAGCCGTTACCTTATAATTGTTCGGTTCCAGCCGTTCCAGTACGCCGTGCTGCTCAGCCACCAGTCTTCGTGTGCCACCCTTACGGTCGAATTTCTGCGAATACTCGTTTCCACTCTTTCACCGATATGATGCGCCGTTCTCGACGGCGTATGGCAGCAGGTTCGGCCATGTTTGCCTCCGCACCTGCCAGCGCGCGTCATTCCTCGGATACCATCTTCTGTTGGGGTGCAGCATGTTGTTCCACTCTTCATTGTCCTTACGGTCATGGCAACCAGCCGTCTCCCAGTGAAATATTCCTTGTCCTCGTAGAGTTCGTTGGTCTCGTCGCTGATTTTCTGATACTCCTGACGCCACTCTGCCCTTGCCGTAGAAACGACCGATACCCTCGTGGTTCTGTGTATCACGCTGCGCCTCGCACCGTTCAGAGGCTCGGCATATTTCTCCTGTGAGTTCGAGGGGCGCAGAAGCACGAACTTGAACACTGTCTCGGCTGCAGAAGCCCTCCTTGTACTGGCTCATCAGGTGGTTCTCCACCGATACCCGGCAGAATGCCCCAGCCGTTACGCGCTATCGGTCGGAACATATCACGGAAGCAGTCCACTACGAGCCGCTCGTCCTTCTTCCTCGCACAGCTTGCGCTCATACGCACTGGCTTACTAGCGTCGTAGGCATAGTAGGCGATCACGCTGCTACGTATCTTCAGCTTGCTGTGAGGTCCCACGTCAACCATCGTGATCTCGCTCAGTGAGAACTGTCCGCTGCGACGGTGCATATAAGGCATTTGTCTGCATAAAAGGTACCCAGCTTGATAGCGACTTTTCTATCAGCATTTTGGTTTGCCGGCTCGTTCAGTATATGTTGATAGCTCCGCTCAGGGACTTCGGGTCGCCGTTCTTATCCGTGAAATCATCGATTGAACAGTTCTCCGGTTTTCGGTCGTAAACATCAAATCGCCACAGACAAAGCTGATATATCCCGTGTACGTTACTGTTGTGGGGCTTGTTCGGCAAGACTGCGTCACGACCAGCTGCTTTGATCTTGTAATCCACCTTCCTTGCGCTCTGGTTTCCAAACCGCGCTGATAAGACAGCCGCAGCCGTTGCGCTTGTAGTCGTTTCACCTTCTTCCCAGCGCAGCGTACTGGCAGGGAGTGTATGTCCCAGTTCCTCGCGCAAGGTTTCGATGGTTCAGCCATCATATCAGTTGTATCTACCACCGAATAGGCGTTACCGTCCCGCGCGCCTCATAGAGTTTGATGCAGCAGTTCAGTACCGAGGCGTTGATGATATACTCGCGCCTCTCGTCAAGGTCGATACCCGTCTTGCTGCGATCATGGAAGAAGGCAACAGCAGCTTGGTCCATCTGCAATTGGAAAGTACCCACGTCTTGATGCGAACCTTGCCGCCACTGGGATACATTTCGACAGCCTCCCTTGTATTTTTGTCGGCAAACTGTCTAGTGGCAATCAGAGCACAACGCCATTCGCACCACCTCCACGACGACAACGTCTATCTGACCTTCCAAGCCTTTCTATTTGTAATTAGCTCGGTCACAATTCCGCTGTCCACAAGCTCGTGGTAGGATATGCAAAAGTTTATTACCGTAATACTCCACACCGTCCTCCTTATCTCAATGCCGATGCCCAGTTATGGATGGAAGGTATTTCGCTGACCATCACGTGATTTGTAGCGCTTACTCCTGTTCCTTTGTGGAACACTACGCAGTTCTCCTTATAGCAGAACTCCCGCTGAAAACATCGTCGGGCAGATGCCATCGCAGTATAGCCGTCGGCATCGCTAGGTGGATTTCAGCTTCCCTCAGCTTTTTACCATTACAATGCCTCCACGCTGCAAAAGCGAGCGTGCGTATCTTCTTCATAAGGTCGTTGCCCTCATTTATATCCTCAAAGTGCGTAGCGTTGAAAATGCGTGCTCAGTGACGCTTTGAGTGCCTTTGAGATAAAATTCGCGGTCTGCTTTCTGAATGTGAATGTACTTTTTCATAATCTCACTTATTTATTAGTTATACTTGGACGGATGCCGGGAGTCGAACCTGAGGTAGCGATCCTGCTGTCCGAGCCATCCCCGTCTTGTTATCCTACAATCTATTTACCCTCTTTCTCAAGAACTTTCTTTTAATTGTTTCAAATATCATACTGTTCAGCTTTTTAGGACGGCTATGTATGTTTCTGTCCTTGTAACGCACTTCTTTGTTTGGTTCTGCAGCATCTATATCGCAAAGATAATTTCGCCTACAGCATCCAAAAGTCTGTCCAAATTGTCATCATCTATTTGATACAAAAGTGTCTCGTTCATAATTTTAATTCTCACACATTGTTACTCGCCCTCGTATCTTTGCGTTTCCAAATGGAATAGTTGCAAAGATATGAAATCTCATATACAAAATATTTAGACGTAAATTTTTCATACTAAAATGAAAATAATGGGCGAGAATCTCAGATTTAGGAACTCATAGATAGCAAAAAAGAGGAGAATATCTGATTGATGTGCAGATTGCAGCACAATTGAGGTACAATAAGGCTGCAATAAGTGATATTAAGAGTGGTAGAAAAACTATCGGTTGAAAATTATTAGAAGTATGAAATCTTCACACCCTGTGGTTAATATTGAGTGGATTATAATGGGAGAAGGGAAGCCCTTTACAGAAACCACTACAGAAAATGAATATCCGCAAATTAGGTGATACTACCATCTTCTTAGACAAAATTTCGAAGCAAGCAGAGGAAACTGGACAACCTCAAGCAGAAGTCCGTCAATTAACTATTGAAAAAGAAAGGCTTGCCGCCAGTGCCCAGTCTTCAAACACTGCGAACGTCGGGTAGACATCTTTAGAGTTATCAAGGGAGGACGTTGGCACGAAAAAGAATAGCAAGAAGATACCACATATGCTCCCAGTTCCTCCCTTTCTCCTTCTTTTCTCATTCTCTTTATGCATAAAAACAGGAAAGTTACTGATATATAGTCATTTAATAATGTAGAATTTCAAAAGTAGTGGTATTTAGGGGCTATCGGCACGCGCATATCATTAAAAAGTAGCACTCTTACCCTCATTGTATCGCACCCCTCAAAACCTACTTTACTAACCCCAGTTATCAAAAACTAACCCCACTTTTAACCCCACCTTAACCCCAGCACTCTAAAATCGCCCACAAAAGTATCGCACGAAAAAGGACATAAAACCACCTGATTTTACCACTCCTCTCAAAACGGCGTTTTTAATGCTGTTCTACCTTTTCTTTCTTAGTCTTTATACGTCTGCCCCAGAACCACCCGAAATGAGCGTAGATTGCTTTATTACAGCCCGTTCGTGATAATGTACCCATTGCCGAAAGCCCGGCATGGAGCAAATAATTACGTGTAGCACCTACCTGTTCAGGCGTGAACATTGCTGGCAAACGGAAATACGGCTGAAATACCAGTCTTCCGTTTCTGTATTCTGTAATCCGTGCATCAAGTGTATGTGTATAACCTTTGCCATAATCTATTATTTTACGTTGCAAAATATACCAAATAATAATTATATGGAATAAAATAGTACTTTATCTAAGACCACAATAGCAGATTTCCTGCCCTCGTTGTTTTCCTCGCCATCCCATGTGTCTTTCTGTAAACCTAAGTAAGCCTTTAGTAAATCTCTGAGCCCTCAACGAGCCCCAAAGTCAAACCGTGAAATTAAAGCAATATAAACGTTTTCGTTTTACAGGTTCATATTCTATCTATACGCATAACTCTTTGAAACATAAAGCAATAAGCCGTTTTTATCTCAACTCATTTTTATACGCTTCAGTTCTGTGCCCCATATGAGAATGCCTTTAATGGCTAATGCTTAGCGTTGTAATGGCTAACGATTTTTAGCCTCATAATAAAAGGCGTCTGAATTATCTAATGAACAGCAATTCGCGATATTTTGAAGTGTCAAAGTCTGTCAGCAACAATTAATTCAAGCTTATCGATGTGGTAACGTATGGCTTCAAAGTAAGTCTCTACGGTGTCATGATAAGCCACTGCTTTCGCACGCGGGTTCTCAATCTTATAGCAACCTTGCGCATTGACCATATCTTCCACACCTTGCCTCAATAGCGGCCGTGTGATCAGCTATTTCACGAATAATCTTCATGTTGTGTTCAGACAGCTTTTCGCCCTTCTTCGGGGCCGTAGATAGCCATAAGACGCTCGACGTTACTTGACAAACGGCTCTGATAATCGGTAGCAACGGGAATAATATGATTCATAGAAGGTCGCTCAATACGCGCGCTTCAATTTTGAATTTTCTTTGTAAACGTCTCCATTTTACTTCATTTCGTGCTTGAGCTCGTTGCGCTTTCATGACGTTTTGCTCTCAAACATCTTCACGCTGGCCTCATCAAGGTAACGGTCGAAGACGACAGGGGCCGACTTTTCTGTATCTAATCCGCGACGTTTAGCCTCCGCAATCCACTCCGTCGCCGTAGCCATTGCCATCGAAATGTATCGGACGGCAGGTCTTAATATCCTCACTGAACACGTCGACAATGGCCGAAATCTTGTCCTCACCTTTTCGCAATGAGCGCGTCAACACGACGTTTTAAAGTCGGTGAGGGCTTCAGCAACAGCGGTGTTTAACACAATTTGCGCACTGGCACAGTGGCTGACGAGCCTACGGCACGGAACTCAAAAGCGGTTACCTGTAAAGGCAAAGGGCGAGGTTCTGTTGCGGTCGGGCTATTGTCGCGCATGATGTCAGGAATCTGTGGAATATCAATATGCACACCCTCTTTACCTTTAATAAAGAGCGCGTCTTTGTCGGCTTTCTCAATATGTTCAATCACGTCCGACACGGTTCTGCCGAGGAAACTCGAGTGATGATTGCGGGCGGAGCCTCGTTCGCTCCAAGGCGATGGCCGTTGCCAGCGTCCATAATTGATGCCTTCAGAAGTCCGTTGTGGCGATACACGCCCATCAGTGTTTTCAACCACAAATACCACAAAACGCAGGTTGTCTTCGGCAGTTTTTCCTGGTCCGCACAAAGAACGCCCGTATCGGTAGACAACGACCAGTTGTTATGTTTGCCCGAACCGTTTACGCCACTAAATGGTTTCTCGTGCAGTATACCTCAAAAACCGTGTTTGTGCGCAACCTTTTTCATGAGCGACATCAGCAGCATGTTATGGTCAACAGCCAGCTTGTTTCTTCGAAAAATGGGGCACACTCAACTGATTGGGCGCAACCTCGTTATGACGTGTCTTAACAGGTATGCCCAATTCGAGGAGCTTCAATCTCCAGTTGTTTCATAAACTGCTGAACGCGCTCGGGTATAATACCAAAGTAATGGTCGTCCATCTGCTGGTCTTTAGCCGATGAGTGACCCAATAATGTCGTCCTGTTAAAAATCAAATCGGGCGGGCGGCATACAAATCTTCATCAACGAGGAAGTATTCCTGCTCCCAACCAAGGTTCGCATTTACTTTTCACGTCAGGATAAAAAGAAGTGAGCACCTCAGTTGCGGCCTTACCCACAGCATGTAACGAACGCAACAACGGGAGCCTTATAGTCTAAAGGCCTCGCCGGTATAAGAAATAAAGATAATTTGGGTATACACAGTGTCGTCAATAATAAATACAGGAGAAGTGGGGTCCCAAGCGCCATATCCGCGCGCTTCAAAGGTAGAACGAATACCACCAGAGGGGAACGACGAAGCGTCAGGCTCGCTGAACCAACAGTTTGCCCGAAAAATTCCTCTATCATACCGCCTTTTCCGTCGTAGTTCTACAAAGGCATCGTGTTTCTCTGCAGTGCCCTCGGTAAGAGGTTGGAACCAGTGAGGTAGTGGGTAACGCCGTTTTTCGTCGGCCCATTGCTTCATGCCTTTGGCTACAGCATTGGCTATTCCGCGGTCGAGTTGCACGCCATTGTCGATAACATCAACCAATTTTCGTACACATCAGCGGGCAAATACTTGTACATTCTGGCACGATTAAAGACCTTTCTCCCAAAATTCGGAAGGGCGTTGCACTGGAGTAATCACCTCAACGGGTCTTTTGCGAGAAGCTTGCGTCACTGCTTCGAAACGTAAATTTGTCATAAACTAAGTATTTATTAGAGTTTATCCTGTTGGTTTTGGACATTTGTTCGTTTTTCGATTGCAAAAGTTAAGCAAAAAGATAGCATTTGTTACGTTTTACGGTGATTTTTATTAGTATGAATGTTATAATCTTTTTCGATAGTATCATTATATCTTTGCAACATACATATTCTTGGTGAGGATATAAAACCTAAAACCATACGAAGATGACGAAATGCTAATTTGTTTGTACACCTTTAGTAAGCCCCTGACGGTGTGGAGAAGCGTATTTTGTGCTGTTCGCCATAAAGGTTTACACGGTTTATAAAGATTCTTTATGTTGCATAGAATAGTTTTTCACGCTGCATAGAACACAAAGAAAGTTCAATAGAAATCTTAATATACTTTTTGATTATGGAAAAGAAAATCGTAGGTATTGGTGAAGCCCTATGGGATTGTTTGCCTGAGGAAGCAAGTTAGGCGGTGCCCTGCCAATTTTGCCTATCATGTTAGTCAGTTTGGTTACGATTCGTGGGGCGATTAGCGCGCTCGGTAATGATCGCTCTTGGCGACGAAACCATTAACAGGTTTCAAGCTACGGGATTGAAACATATCATGCCCATTGTCGGTTATCCTACGGGTACAGTACAGGTTACTCTCGATGCCGAAGGCGTGCCTACGTATGATATTAAGAACAACGTGGCATGGGATAACATACCTTTTACACCCGAGATTGAGGCAGCAGCGCGCGACTGTCGTGCCGTGTGTTTCGGTTCATTGGCTCAGCGAAGTGAGGTGTCGAGCCAAACAATTAATCGTTTTCTTGATGCCACACCAACAGATTGTTTGAAGATTTTTCGACATCAACCTGCGCCAACAGTTCTATACAAAGGACGTTATCCGTGCATCATTGCGCCGTTGCAATATTCTGAAAATTAATGATGAAGAATTGGTTACCATCGGTCGCCTGTTTGGTTATCCAGGTCTTGACATGGAGAATAAGTGCTGGTTGCTGCTGGGTAAGTACAATCTCGATATGCTCGTACTGACTTGTGGCGTTAACGGAAGCTATGTTTTTTGCACCCGATCACCTCTCGTTTGTTGAAACTCCACAGGTAGAAGTGGCCGACACTGTGGGTGCAGGCGACAGCTTTACTGCCAGCTTTTGTATCAGCGTATACTTGCAGGAAAGTCGATTAAAGAGGCGCATCAACTGGCCGTTGACGTCAGTGCTTACGTTTGTACCTGCGAGGGAGCCATGCCCGTTATACCGCAAGAATATCTCGACCGCATCAAATAAACCTTTCCTTTCCGTTTCCGCGCCCCTAAGTTGGGGGTTTGGGGGTCTGAACAATTGCCCATTTCCTCCTCTCTTTCCTTCCTCACCCCCTAAGTTATTGGGTTTCCGCAGAGCTCTTCTCGATATTCTCGCCCCCTAATTTAGCGGGCATTTCTGTCAGGGCTTGTCACATTTTCCTTCCCGCCCCTTAAGTCAGGGCGAGATGTGGTCTGAACAATTGGCACATTTCCTCCTCCCTTTCGCTCTTAATATTGCAGTCCGCCTTTCTTCCTGCCTTCTGTTTTATAGGCTTTCTCGTAATCCAGCTCCACACTCTTGCGAGTAGTGTATTTCTATCTTATCCTTGCGCCCTTTTTGGCATCTTGTGAAGCCCTTTTTCTCTTTTCTCACGGGCCATTTTATACCGTTTTATATGCTTTTTACTTCTTATTACGGCTACTTTTTGCTGATTATTAGGTCTGTTTGATGAGGCAGGAAGTCTCACCTTTCTGTAATCCCGTATCAGCTTGCAGAGCAAGTGATGCGGGGTATATGGTGGCAGCATAGCATGTCGACCTGAGTGAGGTCGCCCGTTGGCAATGTTACGGCTCACCCTTTTCACCCCTTTTTCGTGTCTCTTTACATCAATTTGCTCGATGTGCGGCGGCCGCAGTACACATGGTTCGTTGGGCGCAGCACGAGTGGTATGACGGCCGTAGTACGATGTGTACCACGACCGTGATATGAACAACAATAAGCTGTAGAGAAATCAACGTTACGTTAAAAAGTATTTAGGTGTTATACCCATTATAGCGTAATATTATTTTAATAAGTGCATTTTACAAATACAATAAAATGCTACTCTTGTTTTATACTATACAGATTGTAAAGCATTGTTCAGACCCCTCAACCCCCTAACTTAGGGGGCTTAAGTGAATGAAAAGGCGGAGAGCTTCTCATCGTAGTGAGAAAGCCCTCCGCGGCTGACAATTACTATAAAATGTAACTTAGGTTATCCTGAAACCATCTTTACCATTTTACGGACTGTCATTATCGTTATTGCAGCGTAAACGTAGCTGTTTGCGTATCACGGCTGTTGGGGCCTAGCCATGACTTTGAACAGTCCTGGTTCGCAAACATACTGCGAGTTCGCTGTTATAGAATTTCAGTTTTTCGGCTGTAATGGTGAACGTTACGTTGCGTGTTTCGCCTGCACGCAAAGCTGATTCGTGCAAAGTCCTTAAGCTCTTTTACAGGGCGTGCTATCGATGCTGCCACGTCATTGAGGTATAACTGTACCACCTCGTCGGCATCGCGATTGCCAGTATTGGTTACGAGCACCGTTACTTTTATTTGTCCGTCAACAGTCATGCTGTTGGCATCGAGCTGTAATGGGCCATATTTTGAAAGTGGTATAACTAAGTCCATAGCCGAAGGGATAGAGCGGATTATTGTCGATATCAATATAGTTGCTGCGGAACTTTATCGAAAGGTCTTTCTTCGGGATTGTGGACGACCCGTGTTGAGATGATTGTAGTAAAGCGGAAGCTGTCCTACGCTCTTTGGCATGCTTACTGTAAGACGGCCCGATGGAACTTTATCACCGAAGAGCACGTCGCAGATAGCATCGCCAGCCTCTGAGCCGCCAAACCAAACGTTAAGTATGGCTGAGAAGTTATCGTTTTCCCAATTCATGACGGTTGAACGGCCGCTAAAGTTAACAAGAACAACGGGTTTTCCTGTTGCCTTAAGCGCAGTAAGTAGGTCTTTTTGTGCATCAAAAATGGTGAGATCAGTACGTGAAGCACACTCGCCAGAGAACTCAGAGGTCTCACTATGGCCGCAACGATGACGTCGGCCTGACGTGCTGCCTGCACGGCTTCGTCCAACATCTCCCTTATTTGAGCGGCTATCGCGAATCTCACGACCGAACATTGAGCCGCGCGCTTCGAGCTCTTTGTCGTACGTTATGTTGCTACCCTTAGCGTAAAGTACCTCAGCACGGCCAACCACTGCGTCGCGCATAGCCTGCAAAAGCGTTTTATACTTGCTGAAAACAGCGGCTACACTCCACGACCCTGGCGTGTTAGCAGCCGTATTTGCCAACGGCCCGATGAGCGCAATCTTGCCTTTTTCTGCAGCGGAAGCAGGTTTTTCAGAATTCTTTAACAGCACAAAGCTTTCGGCTGCAATACGGCGAGCTTCAGCACGCTTGTCGGCAGAGTAAATCTCTTTGCGCACGCTTCTCGTTCAGATAACGATAAGGGTCGTCGAAGAGACCGAGTTTGTATTTCGCTTCCAATATACGGCGGCAGAAGCTTGATTGATAGCAGCCTCTGTAACTTTCGCCTCTTGAACCGACTTTTTCAAGCGTGCCGATGAAGCCATCAGCCACCATATCCATGTCGACACCAGCGTTAAGCGCCATGGCTGCCACGTGTTGCAAGTCGCCCATACCGTGTGCTTGCATTTCCGAAATACCAGTATAATCGGTCACTACAAAAGCCTTTGAAGCCCCAAAGGTCGCGTAAAACGTGGGTGAGTAGTCAGCGATTACCCGTAGCTGGTATGCCATTGATGGTGTTAAAGAGGCCATAAAAGCTGCCCGCTCCAGCGTCAGCAGCAGCCTTGTAGGGAGGGAAGAAGTAGTTGAACATGGCATTACGGCTCATGTCAGCGGTGTTATATTCGCGTCCAGCTTCAACAGCGCCATAAAGAGCAAAGTGTTTTACGCAAGCCATAACGGTGTTGGGAGCGGTTAAACTCTTTTCCTTGATACCCCTCAACCATAGCACGAGCCAACTTGGAAGCGAGGTAAGGGTCTTCGCCATTGCCCTCAGACATACGGCCCCTAACGCGCATCACGGCAGATGTCGACCATGGGAGAGAACGTCCAGCTAATGCCATCGGCACTGGCTTCAGTGGCTGCAATACTTGCCGATTGGCGCACCGCTTCGGTATCCCACGTCATAGAGAGAGCCAGAGGTATAGGGAAAACAGTTTCGTATCCGTGGATAACGTCCATTCCAAAAATCATAGGGAATGCGCAGACGGCTTTGTTCAACAGCAATCTTTTGCAGCTCTTTAATGCTCTTTACGCCTTTAAGGTTGAAGAGTCCACCCACTTCTCCGCGTGATTTTACCCGCAACGTCGCTACTTTTAGCCTGTCCGGTGGTGATATCGCCTGCTACAGGGAGGTTGAGTTGGCTAATTTTTCTCACGCAAGGTCATCTTGCTCATGAGGGTTATCAATAAAGGATTCATCTTCGCATCAGCCTGAGCGTGAGCCGCTGTGGGGAAGAAGTAGGGCAACTGCAAGAGCTGCACGGGAAAGAGTAGTGATGATTTTCAGTATAGTAAATAATTGGGCCTTCTGCTTATTCTCCTGTTATGAAGGGAGAGTTGAGTAGGGCATGATATCCTATATGTGTTATATTTATTCTTAAATGTGCTTTAGCGGCGAAGGGCTTGTGCGGTTATTGGCTCTTTCTTTTGCTGGTTTCTCCCTCCGTTAGAAGAGGGAAGGGAAGAGGTTAAAAACCTAATTTCTGTAGTCCCTCTTGTATTTCGGGACAACTCATGAACAGTTTCCACAACAGACCAGAGCGATAATTCTCAATCATGGGCGTGATTATGAGCTGATCAATCGCCAGATAACGTGGCAGTGTCCAGTTGTATTGTTCCGAAAAGGCATCGTAAAAAGCCATATTTTCCCCATATCCAGTCACCTTGTTGCCAGAAGTATTTCAGCGCGGCCATTGACTGACGGGGTGCGTATGGAAACGAACTCAGGGCAGCAGTAGGCGTAATTACACCGAGGTCGTTGTTGGGAGCATGAGCTGAATAGCCATCAGGGCTGTAGCTTGCAGTGAGTCCCCAGCAATCCTTACTGTAACCTTTGTAACCTTTTTGGGTTAGCAATGCAGTAGCCCAATTGCTTAAAAGCATGGTCGCATACGACGTTCCAGTAGTTGGCATGCGGTCTTTCAGTCCGCGAGGATTCAGTCAAACCACGAGTAATGCGCCCAAAAGAGCGGTCCGCCTGTCGCTTCGGCTCCGTTATGCGATACTTCAAGCGGGTAGTCATAAGGCGCAGCGTTCGACTTTATAGCGCCAGAGCGAGCCCAACCCTCATGATAACATTCGGCGGGAACGCTGTGTGTAGGCGATGAAGCTGCCAGAATGTACATCACCATACATTCATTATATCCCGTGACAGGGAAGTTCATCTGCCAGCCATACGTTGGTGACCAATGCCAATACAGAACATGTTTGCCACCCGTGTATACCAATCGAACTCCACTGTGCGCCAAAGGTTGTCGGCTTTTGCAGCCAGAGCCTTTTTCGGTAGCGTTGCCATCTTTGAAATATTGGCGCACGCAGAGCAGAGCCTGCAACATAAACGAGGTTTTTCGACAAGGTCGCCACCATCGTCTTTTTGTCCAAAAAGTGACCGCGCGTCCTGTAGGTCCTTTTAAGCCAGTGGGGCTAAGCACCATGGAACCGATCAGCTTTAGCGAGGTAGTCAACTATATGCGTAAGATCGATCGACGCCAGCCTTTCGGTCGATAAATCCGCGCTCAATACCTACGATGATTCCTGCCACACCGAAAGCACTTCCGCCCAAACGTGACAACGTCTTTATCGTTGCTGGGGTAGATGTTATCGAGGTGGATACGTTCAGGAGCCAGCCTTGACACAGGCTCTGCACCCTCCCACATGTAGTTGAGGTGACCTTTTTGGATATAATCAAGCATCGCTGAGTCGGAAGCAAAACTATCTGGTCGACCTGCCACCTTTACAATATGGGTGCTGATGATGAGCCCTGTGGCTTTTGCCTTCTGTAGCTGGTTCGGATGACGAACAAGAAGTACTGACAAACAATCCAACTACAACGAGGAATAGATGAGTGAAGCGAGTCATTATTTTGCTTAACTAATGGTTCAACGAATTAATCGTTCTTAGGTGCATTTTTTAATGCGGGAATTTGGTCAAGCTGATTGAATGGCAATGGGAAATAGGTCTTGTCAGCTGTCCAGCCATTCTTGTTGGCATTAGCTTGCAGCACTGAAGCCGCCTTGCCTGTGCGTACAAAGGTCGTTGTATCGTTCGCCCCACTCGCCAGCAAACTCCATACGACGTTCGTCAATAATTTGATCAAGTGTAACACCTGTTTGAGTAGGCATGCCCGCACGTGCACGTACAAGGTTGTAAGTTGCATCGCCATTCTGACTTAAACGCACCTTAGCTTCGGCATTAATCAGCAGTACATCAGCATATCGCATGATGCGAATATTGTTGTTTGCCGATGGTTTTGGTACGACCAGGTGTAAGTTCGCTTCGTGGCGTATAAACCTTTGTGCGTTGAAGAATTCAGCAGTACTTCCGCCGATTGCATCGCCCCAAGCTGTTGTGGTTCCTCCCTGAAGGAAGGTGTTTGTCAGACGAACGGTCTCGCCACGATTCTGTGCCCACTGATAGAAATCAGGGTAGAAGCGCATGAAATTCCAGCCACCCATCGAACCAGGATTTTGGAAAACAAACCACTGATCAGCGTCAACCATCTCTCCTGCACCTGTACCGAAATCGGTTGTCTGCACTTCAAAGAGGCTCTCATCGCAAAAGTTTTCCGGGTATTTTAAACAGTTCAGCGTAATTATTATATAATGTAAAGTTGCCGTTCTGTATAATATCGTTGGTTGCATCAAGCGCACGCTGATAGTCGCCCTGCTCCATACACCTGGCTGCGAGCGCTTCGGCGGTATATGCCGTCGCAGCGCCAATGTGTTCCATTTGGTTTGGACGTTTCTTTTTCGCAGTGTTGGTAAGCATAATCAAGGTCTTCGAGTATGTATTTAAATACTGAAGCACGTGTAGAACAGGGTGAGATCACCCTTGCTTATTGTCGCGTAAGATGGTTACATCACCGAATGAACGTGTGAGCATATAATAAGTCCAAGCACGTAAAAAGCGCACTTCGCCACAATAAGATCGATAGGTTTTGCGCTGCGCTTCGGTGGTCATGTTCTCGCGCATAGCTATCAAGGGAAGCGAGGGCAGCATTGGCAGTCTTGATGATACCATAATACTGATTCCACATTTCATTCAATCCCCAGAAGGTATTATCATATCTGATACTTTCCGATATTGACGAGAAGCTGTTGGTCATCTGTACGTCCCGACCACATATCATCATCTCGAACAGCTATCTGTGGGTAAATAACCCAGTGCATTGCGCCTGTGTCGCACTTTTTAGCATATACGCCAGAAACAGGCTGGTAAAGGTTGTCGAGTTGGTAAAAATCAACTCAGTCTCGGGAACGCTATTCTCTGGATCCTTGTCCAGAAAGCTGTTGCAGGATGTAAAAGACAGCGCAGCAATGGCGAGAAAAAGCGAAATATTTGAGTCAATTTCATTGTCTGAAAGTGTTAAGAATATTGTTAGAATTTGAACTGAACACCAAATGTATAGGTTGCCGTAAGTGGATAAACCTGTGTCCCAGCCTTGTGGATCAGAAAGTTCAGGCGTGAAAGCATTTGCCGAGAAGATGGTAAGTGGACGGTCTGCTGTCAGACTGAGGCGCACACCAGGCAATGTATAGCTGCCGAGTTTGATGTTTTTGAACGAATATCCCATTGTGATGTTCTGAATTCGAAAGAAGCTTGCGCTCTCAACGAAATAAGAATTCACGCGCTGGTCGCTCACGTTCCAACCTTTAATCAGCGCTTTTGCTGATGGGGTCTGTGTTGGTAGAGCCTTCGCCTCGTCCATCTCATACAAAGTATTGTGCCTCATCAAAAGTGTAGTTGCTTTGCGCGTAACGTAGTGCGCGTTTACGGTTAAACATCTGTACTTTTGCCCTGTCCGTAAGTGGTCAGTCTCGAAGTCAGAGTCCTTTCCATTCAAAGCCAGCGTTTGCACCATATATTAATTTTTGGCTGATAGGAACCGAGTGTAGTGCGGTCGTTTCCGTTAATAATGCCGTCGCCATTTAGGGTCTTTATACTTGAAGTCGCCGGGCTCAAGGCCGTTAAGAACAGCCGTTCTATCGGCAGCAATTTCAGCAGCGTTCTGATAGATTCCTTCAACAACGTAACCGTAAAAATGAGTTCATTTCATGGCCCACCCAGTTGACGGTCTTTCCATTTTAATCATTTCTTGTCCGCCAAGAGCCTTTACTTCGTTGTGGATATATGAGAAAATTCGCACCCTACATGGTATTTTAAAGCTTGCGCCAATACGGTCGTTCCATGTTGCCGATACGTCAACACCGTGGTTCAGAAACACGACCATAGTTTCCTGCCAATGTTCGGTTATCGAAAGCAATTTGTGGACTAACAACCGCATTTTTAGTCATACGATGGAAATAGTCTACGTCGATATTCAAACGACTTCCCAGCGTAGCGAGGTTGAAACCTATATTAGCTTCTTCTACGCGTTCCCACTTAAGGTAACTGAAATAGCTGTTATTCTGGTAACCAGGAGAGATATTATTTCGTAAACACCGGAAAAACGGTTACCTGTTGATATATTTGCGAAGCCGTCGCTAGCCGCTACATGGTCGTTGCCAAGCGCGCCCCAGCTGGCGCGAACTTTCAGATAATCGATGCCTTTTACGTCTTTCATCCAAGGTTCTTCAGTTACAACCCAAGCCGCACCAATTGAAGGGAAGTAACCCCACTTCTCTTGATACTTCGAGCTACCGTCAGCACGCATGGTAAACATCAACAGATATTTATCCATATAGCTATAGTTTATACGGCTAAAAATAAGACATACCGCGGAACGTTGTGCCGCTATCACCGTTCTTACTTGTGCTTTCATCGCCCAAGCCTATGTACTTATACTCGTCTTTTTCCTGCAGGGAACATTCGAGCGAGCACCCATTAAATAACGTGTGTTTTCTTCGCGCATAGAGAAACCTAACATCGCACCGAAGCTATGGTTACCACAGTTTTCATTATACTGCAGCGTGTTATCCCAGATGTAATTATCAATATCAGTCATGCTCTTGCTGAGGTGTAGTTGTCGTCGTTTGGAGTGTATTGCTGATATAATACTTAGGTGTGAAGCTCACGGCTTGTGCAGCAGTGTGATCGTAATTAATGCTTGTCTTGAAACTTAACTTCTCAGGAAGCAGCTTGAATATAGCGTAGAAGCTGGTGTTATACGCTTTGTCTTATTCGTGCTATCGTAATAAGTAGCTGTGGCGATAGGGTTATAGAAGTTATTTGTAAAGCCAACCGAAGACGGACTTGTGAATTTTTCAGGTAGAAGCATGTACGTTATTCTCGTCGTAAACAGGGGTAAATGCCAGGGCATTGAAGGCTTGTTGCCATGCCGCATTGTTAGCAAACTGTTGATTTGCTTTCGACATCATAGCGTTAAAGCCCACAGTAAGCCAATCGGTAGCATCGTAATCAACGCGAGCGCGGAAGTTAAGGCGCTTGTAATCGTTGTCAGTTTTCATGATACCGTTTTGGTAAAGGTAGTTTACGCCCACCGTATAGGTAGCGCGTTCACCACCTCCTGATATCGTTCACACTGTGGTTAGTAATCATCGCTTTGCGCAGAAGCTCGTTATACCAATTGGTATCACTGCCGTAGGTCCAATTGTGGAAGTCGGCATCTGCATAGCTACCGCCGAAGCGATCTATACTTGCTTTAAAGTAAGAATTGTAAGCACCATAGTCGGCTTCCATCAGCATCTGAGCGTATTGGCTTGAGTTTGCCATCTTCAATACGTTGGTAGCCTGTTGTATTCCTACACATCCATCGTAAGAAATTTGAGCCTTTTTGGTTGCGTTGTCCCTTCTTGGTGGTGATAATAACCACACCATTTGCTGCGCGCACACCGTAGATAGCGGCTGCCGAAGCGTCTTTAAGCACGCTCATATCCTCTACATCTTCGCTGTTAAGGAAGTTGATATTGTCATAGAACATGCCATCAACGACGTACAAAGGATTTGAGTTTGAGAACGAGCCTGTACCACGAACACGCACTGTTGGGCCTGCACTGGGCACACCGCTGTTCACTACATTCACACCCGCTACTTTGCCTTGCATAGCTGCCATTGGCGATGACGAAGGTGTACTCAGCAATTGTTCGCCCTTCACAACAACGATAGGGCTGGTAAGGTCTTTCACTTTGGCCGAACCATAACCTATTGCAACTACTTCGTCAAGCATTTTAGAGTCGTCTGTTAGGGTCACCGACATTTGCGCTGTAGCGGCTAAGGTAGTGGTTTTTCATGCCCAGATAAGAAATAGTTACCTTTGCACCCTGCTGGAACATCAGAGATGATAAAGTTACCGTCCATATCGGTAACGGCTCCTTTTTAGTGCCATCGACAGATACGGTTGCCCCAATAACTGGCTCGTTGGCTTGGTCAACAACTGTACCTTTAACGGTCTGCGACTGTGCAAAAAGCAACATGCGAACCTAAGGCCAGCATAAGAAGTAATGCTAATTTTTCATTGTGAAGTTGTCAGGTTATTAATAATTTAGTGACGCAAAGGTACATGAAGCTTCTGCAAAATCAAAAACATTCTACCTTATGACTACTACACGATTATAAGTTTGTACGTTTTTACTACTATATATAATTTAAAACTTCTATAATCATTGTGTTATATATTAGCGAAAAAGTTGATAAGAGTCATGCTTTTGTGTATTTTTACTCATTGTTTTGACTTGTGTCAAGCAATTACTACGATAAAAAGGGGTAAAAGCTTCTTTTTCCTCATTGTTTTTACTTTTCACTTTTGTGGCATAAACAATGGTTTTATATATCTTCGATAGCTTTCTATGTTACGCCGCTTTCTATTATTATTTTATACTTGTTGCTCAGCAACGCCCTGCTTGCGTCGGCTGCCTGTGGTAAGCAATTATTCGCCTTTCGATTATGGTGCAGGCCTGCAGAATTGGGACATATCTCAAGCTCCCGATGGGCTTATGTTTTTCGGCAATAACGCTGGATTATTGTCGTATGATGGTTATAATTGGGAGCTCACACGTATGCCATCGGGGCAGAAAGCGCGCTCATGCAAGGTTGTAGGAAAGCGTATTTACGTGGGTTGTTTTCAAGAATTTGGATACTTTGAGCGATAAGTTTGGGCGTTTCATCTACCATTCACTCTGGAAAAGCCTGAAAAACTATCGGCCACATAATGACGAAATATGGAACATTATTGAAGCACCTAACGGCCATATCCTCTTTCAGTCGTTTTGTTCGTGGTTTGATTATGATGGCTATACGGTTACCGCCCATTACGACGGCAAACATTTGCCGCTTTACTTCTTCCGAGTAGGTAACGAGTATGGGCACAGCTGATAGGTGACGGGCTTTATAAAACTGAAAGGAAACCAGTATGAACCCCTTGTAAAGCAGAGCCGATTTAGGTAACGATGACGTTGTGTCGGTGCTTGCTCTTGATGCTCATCGCCGACTGCTTGTTACGTCAGAACATGGACTTTACGTGCTTGCCAATGGCCAATTGTCATCATTTGCAAACACGTTGACAGCCGATTTAGCCGTGGCTCACGCTAATCGTGCTGTCGTTACACGCGACGGAACCATTGTCATAGGCACTATAAAGGGAGGTATTTACGGACTTGACGCATCGGGAACACTAAAGTGGCACTACGATATGCGCACCATGTTGAAGAATAATACCGTGCTACGCCTGTTCTGTGATAATAATAATAATGTGTGGGCGGCGTTTCGATTCGGGTATCGCCCTTGTGCATAGCGGTTCGCCTTTATCGTTGTTAAGCAATGCCACTGCGCCGTTAGGTATGGTTTATGACGTATGTTTTTCGGCCGACGCTATGTACATTGCAACCAACCAAAACGTGGTGATGAATAACGCTTCAGGTATGCGCCCTGTGGCGGGTACAACAGGGCAGAACTGGCATATACAGCGTTTCGATCATCAAACAGTGGCTGGAAACAACAGCGGTACGCGCATTATTGACGGACTTACGTCAGAAATGCTGGCGTATCAGCAGAATACAAGCAGCACCTCGCATGCGACAATACTCATAGCGAAAGCGGCGAAAACCACCTTATCGAATCAGGGTTATGGTATGTTCACGGTGTACGAAAAGCGCGGTGGTCGCTGGCAATTCCGTAATACTGTACAGGGTCTTTGTTGAGCTCGTTCAACAGTTTGAGATTGACGCTCGTGGCGTAATCTGGGCCGCACATTTGAGCAGAGGCGTGTACCGTGTTGAGCTAGCGGTGACCTTCGTCGCGCTATCAGAAGTGCAAAGCTATACACAATTGGGACACGACGAGGCCAATAGTCAGATTCATGTGATGAAGATTCGGGGCGACATTGTGCTTTCTGACGGCAACACTCTACACCCCCACATCGTTAGGGCCATTTTGCTGCCGTGCAGGCCCTGTCGGCTTTTTGCGCACGAAACCATTCTTTCGGCAACGGCTGTTGACAATTACCACTACTGGCTTTCAAACCGTAAAGGGTTATATGATATCGAGTATCATGCGGGCCGATACCGTAAGTTATAGCTGATTTGCTCGTCGGCTTTCTTCGGCCTAACTTTGCAGCGATTACGCCAATCGCACCCGTGTTTACGGTCATTATGCGTTCTTTTTGTTTGAACGGTGGTGGTAGGCAGAATGGATCTTTTCGCGCTGAACCGTCGCACGGTTTATGGGCGCTTACGATTGGCTCGCGCCACAACCATGATGCCAAATGGTGAAGAACACGACGTGCCTTTAGACGGCAGCTAAGGCTACTGTGCGAAGCAATTTGAACATGAGGGGTGTCGTTTGCCAACTACAATAACGAGGACCTGCGCTTTATATGGCTACTGAAGGCGGGCGCTCGTCGCGCCAAAATTGAAACCTCTGTGCCTATTTGCACGTTTAGTAACCTTTATTACGATTCGTACCAACTGACGGTAAAGGTGTAAATGCTACAGGACAGACACTCGACTCTGTGTACGTTTAACTTCAGCAGGCAGCGCCCATTGCTGCTCTCTTATCCTGCCATGGTGCTGTATTTTTGTGCTGTTGGCGGTGGGTGTCTACCTGTTTATACGCTGGGCGAATGGGGCAAATAATGCGTGTTCAGGCACGTCGTTTGCAGGCCATTCAACTGAACAGAACTCGCGTATGGCCGAGCAGCAACGCATTATAGAAGAACAACAGCGCGCGCGTGCTTGAAGAACAGCCAAGGATAAGAGCTGCGAGCTGGCGTCGTCAGCTCGATGGACGCCGCTATGCAAAGGAAAACAATTAACGGGGCTGCGCCAGAAATACTACGACGTGATAACGGTAAACCGAAGCTCGATAAGGAGTTACGGGCCATGCTCTACGGTGGTAGCATTGACGACCAAGCCTCATTGGGAGGTGTTCCGTAAGAACTTTCGACCTTGTACATGACAACTTTTTCCGCAACCTTCGCGAACGTTATCCTTGCTCACTACAACTGATTTGAAGTCGTCGTGCCACGCCTGAATATGACAACTAAAGGAAATGGCGCTGTTTTACAGGCCTTACGGTGCGCGTGTGGAAGGTGCGCGCATCGTTTGCGTAAGTTGAACCTCGCTGAGGGCACAAATATCACCGAATTCCTCATTGATTTCCAATGATTGCGACGGCTTGAAAACGGCCTTGAGGCCATTTCGACGTAATCGCAAACCGATTCTTGCGTAAAGACCAATTGTTTTTGATTAGTAAGTGGCTGATATACAGCTGTTAATAATACGTTGTGTTGCGCGATTACGCTCGTAATCGCAACTCGTTACATCGTAATCGCGAGCCGATTACATCGTAAAGGCACGCTGATTATTGCGTAATCGGAAAACGTTTACGACGTAGCGGAAAAAGGGCGCTTCTGCCTGATTAATTCTTAACTTCAGAATTTGCCGAAATAGGTATAATAAAGGGTAAATGATAAAATAATTTAAAAACCACATTGTAGTAGAAACGGCATAAAACATCGTCTTATTAAATAGGTATAAATTTTATTCTAACAATATAACTAAACAAAATGAAGAGAAAAAGCATTTATTCTAGCTTGATGTTCGCCGCAAACGGGTGCGTTTGCTCGAGACTCTTTCGTCGGGCATTGACCTGAAAAACCGCGACGCAGTGTGCGTCCAGGGCGACGATTTCTACCATTTTGCTGCAGGCGGCTGGCTTAAAAAGTCACCCTACTTGACGCTGAACACTCGGACAATGGAGCCTTTACTGATTTGTACGAACTGAACCAAAAGCGTATTCAGGACATCATTCTGCAGTATGCTGGTAGCAAGCAAAAGCAGGGCTCGCTGGAGCAAAAGATAGGCTCGCTCTACAATTTGATGATGGGATAGTGCGCGTTTTTAAACCGTGAGGTTGGACGCCAATTAAACCACTCTGAAAAGAATTGCTGATATTAAAACGCGTAAGAGTACCAGCGCGGGACGGCCGAATTAGACCGTAACGGCGAAGGCACGATGATGTTTAACCTCGGAATAGACGCCGATTTGCGCAATGCCGACTGGTATGTGGTAAGTTTGGATCAGGCTGGATTGGGTTTAGTACTCGCGATTATTACTTATCTGACGACGATCAGAACAAGCGCGTACTCGAAGCCTATAAGAATTATTTGAAGAAGATGTTTATTCTACGGGCAACGACGATGCTACGGCCGAGAAAAATGCAGGCTGTGCTTGCCATTGAAACGCGAATAGCAAAAGGTTAGCTACGATCGCGTGAAGCTTCGTGATATCAATGCCAACTACCATAAAATGTCAGCCTAGCAGCTGGTAACCGATTTCGGGTATCGATTGGGGTAATATGTTCCTCGCGAGTGGCCTCACCAGCCGGAAAGAGAGGTTGTAGTGGGCCAGCCTGAACCACTGCACGAAGTGGAGAAAATATTTGGCAGAGACATCGCTCGACGACCTGAAGACATACGCTGAAGCGCGTGTTATTGCAGGCGCAAGCAGCCAAATGAGCGACGATTCCGCGCTGAGGCGTTTCGAAAATTCAAGCCTGCCCTCAGCGGAACGATGCAAGACCGACCACGCTGCGCGCGGTGAGTCTGGTGAGTAGGCACATTAGGCGAGGCGCATTGGTAAATTATACGTGAGAGCAATATTTCCCCGAAAGCTCTAAAAACGTATGCGCTTGAGCTGGTGCATAACCCGCAAACAGCACTCGGTCAGCGCATTGACGAGGCTACATGGATGGGTACAGCTACTAAGGCGCAGGCGAAAGAGAAACTCGCTAACTCTATTATTAAAATTGGATATCCCGATAAATGGAAGGATTGTACAGGTTTACAGGTAAACGATAGCCTTTCTTTTGTACGAAAACTTACAAAAATATTGCGCGTTGGGCTACTGACGATTTAATCAGCCGTCGCGCCAATAAAAAGGTAGATAAAGCCGAGTGGGGCATGACGCCGCAAAACGGTAAATGCTTACTTATAACCCACAACCAACGACGTTTGCTTCCCTGCAGCCATTCTGCAACCGCCGTTCTTTGATCCTAATGCCGACGATGCTGCTAACCTTGGTGGTATAGGAGGAGTAATCGGTCACGAAATGAGCCATGGCTTTGATGACCAAGGCGCGCAGTTCCGATAAGACAGGAAACCAACGCGATTGGTGGACAGCGGCCGACAAAAAGAACTTTGATGCCCGCACGAAGGTGTTGGCAGATAACTCTCTGCTTTCGAAGTACTGCCGGGTGTGTAAAGGTAAACGGCAAAGCAGACTTTGGGCGAAAATATTGGCGATAACGGTGGTTTGAACATCGCTTTCCGCGCTCTCAGAACTCGATGAAACCAATCCATCATGGGCGAAAGGAAGGTTTTCACCCCAGAACAACGCTTCTTCTTGGCGTGGGGACGCGGGCATCGAACATGACGCCCGAGTCGTGCAGTATTTACTTACGGTTGACGTGCACTCTCCGAACATTGCGCGTGAATTGCGCTCTACCCGCAAATTGATGCATGGTATACAGCCTTCGGCGTTAAGAAAGGCGACAAAGCTGTATTTGCCAAAGAACAAGCGCGCACATATCTGGTAATGTGAGTGATGATACTATAACTAAAACATGGATAGTATGTAGCCAGAAGGTCTTAGTTATAGCAATAGATAATGAGATTCCCGCTAATGATGGTTTATATAATCATCGTTAGTGGGAATTATTGTTATATGCTTGTTAGAATAGAGAAGGAGAGAGTCAATCTTTTAAAAATAAGAACTCATACATTTCTATAATTTCGCCCTTTCTCCAATCAAAAAGATATATGGCTGTGCTTTTGCGTTTTTAACACAAAAACTGATAGGTTGTATTTTCCAGTATAAAATTATTAAAAATATGTATTACCAAATACATTACTTTTTGGGCGTTTGAAATTAATAAACTCTTATTATGGAAAAGAAAGGACCAACAAGTGTTACTGTCCTACTACGACACCACAAAAAAATATTGTTGTCGTTAATGCTCAGTTCTATTTTTGCCTTACTGTTTCCGCGCAACAGCAGATTACAGCTAAAGGGGTAGTGTTTTTATCTTCTGATAATGAACCCATTATCGGAGCAACCATCCTGCAAGCAGGAACAAGTAATGGTACAATTACCGATATTAATGGTGATTTTACAATTACGGTGCCCGTTGGATCTGTGCTGAAAATATCCCATATAGGATTTCATACACAGGATATTAAGGCATCACAACAACCGCTACACATCGTTCTGAAAGAAGAAGATAAATCGTTGAACGAGGTGGTTGTGATGGGATATGGTGTTCAAAAGAAGAAATTAGTAACGGGAGCTACGGTACAAGTAAATGGCAAAGACCTTGAAAAACTGAACACCGTAAGCCCATTGGGTGCGCTACAAAGTAAAACCCAGGTGTGAATGATACGCAATCGTCAGGTATGCCTGGCGAGGGATATAAAAGTAAATATACGTGGTTTGGGTACGACTGGTGACCTACACCTCTTTATATTATTGATGGAGTGGTAGGTAATATTAATGGACTGAATCCCGCCGATAGAGAGTGTTGATGTATTGAAGGATGCGGCTTCAGCTGCAATCTACGGAGCACGCGCTGCCAATGGTGTTATTCTTATTACTACAAAGCAAGGAAAGGCAGGAAAAGCACAAATTACGTATGATGGCTATGTAGGCGTACAGAAGGTATATCGTATGCCCGACCTGCTTAACGCGAAAAGAGTATGCCATGATCATGGAATGAGGAAAGAATGCAAGACGGTTTAACGCCTTACAATTTTGCCTCATTGGCACCCAACTGGAACGATATTGAAAGCGGAAAATGGAATGGAACGAACTGGATGGAGGAAATAAGGAACAAGAATGCCCTAATTACAAAACCATTCAATCAATATAACTGGCGGAAACGAACGTTCTACATTCTCAACAGGATTATCCCATACTTATCAGGACGGTATTTTTGGGGAAAGCCATGCGAACCTACTATTCGCGTTATACCGCACGTATTAATTCGGAACATAAAATGATACAACGGACTTGACGTTTTCTATTGGTGAAAATCTTTTCTATACCTATACCCAAAATCAAGGAATAGCTATCGGTGATACCATGGGAATGATATTCGCAACATGCTCTTTACGCTCGCCTTCCTGCCAAACCTTAATGCTGATTGGCGGATACCATTATGCTATACCATGGGAAATACGTGAGCCTAACCCAATAGCAAAGATGTATGATGTAAGTGGGAAACAATCAAGGTAAGAGTCATGGTTTGAGGGCTGCGTTTTTATGCAGTGCTTCAACCTATTAGAGGGTTGAAGCTGAAAACCAATTTAGGCTTTACGCTTGGCGTGATTTATCGCAGTTATACGCCTGTTTATGCTTTCTAAGCAATATAATGAACGATGCTAATAATGTTTACTAAAGTCTTCTGCAGGATGCCTCTAATGTGGGAGAATACAGCCAATTATGTATTTACGTTAGCGACAAGCATCACTTGATATGTTATTGGGACAAAGTGTTGAAGCCGATGGCTTTGGAGAAAGTATCACTGGCTCTAATACCAATTGCAGTTTGATGATTTCAAACATGCTTACCTCCTGTTAATACATCAGCTATCACTGCTCTGTACAACCTTTGACGGAAGTCCCGTGGCGTAAAGAAACATTGGCTTGCCCTTCGACGTATAAATTACGATGCCAGATAAATATGGCTACATTTGTGCTGCGCTGACGGCTCAAGCAAGTTCGCCCGCGGCCATCAGTGGATATTTCCTCTGTTTCGGCGGGATGGGTGCTACAGAGTGAGCCTTTTATGGCGTCAACGCACAACTGGTTGCTTTTTGAAACTGCGCAAGCTGGGGACAGAATGGAAATCAGTCGATGCAGGCTATCAGCATCTCTCTACTATCTCATTTACCAATATAGATTATACTTTTGGTAAAGATAAATCAGTGATAACCAACGGTGCATACCCTGATATTTTAGCCAACCCAAATATAACATGGGAGAAGTCAGAGCAAACCGACCTCGGCTTTGATTCGCGTTTCTTCTCGGGCAAATTAGGCTTAACTTTCGATTATTACATCAAGAGAACACGTGATTGGTTAGTGCAGGCTCCTATCTTAGACACGGCAGGTACCAATGCTCCTTATATTAATGGAGGAGATGCTCGTAACAGCGGTATTGAATTATCGCGTACAGGAACGACCAAATCGGTGACTTCTCTTACGGTGCCAATCTTAATTTTGCATATAATAAGAATCGTTACGCGCATTGCTAACACGAGGGTATCATACACGGCAGAAGCAAAACGTGCTGAGTAACGGCACCGACGAGGTGTATCGTGCACAAGTCGGCTATCCAATTGGCTACTTTTATGGCTATAAAACTGCTGGAATTTTTCAGACACAAGACGAGCTAGACCATTATACTGAAGCCAAATTAAGCGGTGCTCGTCCCGGCGACGTGATATGGGTAGACACCAATCACGATGGCGTTATCGACTTAAACGACCGTTGTATGATTGGCGATCCGCACCCTGACTGTACGCTTGGTTTCCATTACTATGGGATGGCGTGGCTTTGACGTCAGCACCACGATGAATGGAGCCTTTGGAAAACCAAATCATGAGGTCGCATCGGTCATCTCGCTGACCACCTAAAGAACAACTTTACGTCCGATATTCTCGACCGCTGGCATGGTAGGTATCAAACACGTTGGCCAAGGCTCACCTCAGGTAACTTCTACCAACTGGCAATTTGTGCATGATTTATATGTGGAAAACGGAGATTTCCTCACGACGCAGAACCTGACCGTGGGCTGACTGACTTTATAACTCCTCAAAAAGCTGCCCTTTGAACAGCTTCGCCTTTTATTTTTCAGCGAATAATTTATTTACTATTACTGGCTATTCGGGAATGGATCCAGAGGTTGATATGGTGGTGCTGCATGGGCATCAGGTATCGACCTTGGCTTTACCTCCAAGAGTGTATATGGTTGGTGTTAATGTTAAATTTCAAAAGAAATGAAAGCAAAATATATCATAGTCGCAGTTGCTTACTGCTTATTACAGGCAGTTGTAACGACTCTTCTGAGTACAGAAGACTCCATTAAGAAGGATAATTTACTTTTCTCGCACAGAAAAGATGCGTCAAAAACTTCTCACTGGCTGTTATGCGATGTTGAGAAATATGACAGATGACAATGAGGGACAGAACATTTTTATTGTGTCCAAGTTCTTCTGATGACCGATTTGGCGGTGGAGGCCCAGACGACAGGTATGCACAGGCACTTGATCATTTAAAGAAATCGAGTGATAACATGTTTTCCGACCTTGGAAAATTAACTATAAAGGTATCTATCGCTGCAATATGCTGCTTGAGCCGCCGCCTCAAATCAGCTTCAACAGTCAGCAAAAGCCACGACCAGGTCGAGGGCGAAGCCCGCTTCCTGCGTGCTTATTTCTATCTCAATCTGATGAAGACCTTCGGCCATATCTTTGATTACCACATCGCAGTCGGTAACGAACCACAGGCCGAGCTCTGAAAAGGTATACGCCTGCAGATAGCAACCGATCTCAGAAAAGCCATCGATTTGCTGCCCGACACGAAGGCAGACGTGGCTCTCCGGACACCCAGCTGGGCCATGCTACACGATGGGCTCGCTGCATGCTGGCGCGTGTGTTCCTTTTCTACACGGATATTATCAGAAAGAAGTCGCTCTGACGATTGGTGATCGCTGTCAGGCCGATGTCGCCGCCTTCTGAAGGATTGTACTCGACCACAGTGGCCATAAGCTGATGCCTCGATTTCCGCACTCTGGCCTTATTCCAAATCCTTATACTACGCCCGATTATCCCCATGCCGCATCGAACAATCTCAGCTGGTACGGCGAAGACGCAGCCAATCTTGAGACGATGTTCATGATCAAATACAGCCCAAAGGCTGTATGGGACAACAGTAACGCGCACGAAACAATCAGGTCGACCTCTATTTTCCCACGCGAAACCGACGGCAGTGTCGAAAAACAATTTCCTCTGGGTATAGGTTGGGGATTTGGTCCATAAGTCCGGCTATGATAAACGACTGGCAAGCAGCCGAGCCCACTGACTTACGACGTAAAGCTTCGTCTTTGACGTTTCCGATGAAGCCCGAACTATGTGTGGGGAGCTGATAAACAATATAACGAAACAGGACTATGGCAGAAGAAATACTGTGCTATTAACGTGAAGGTTACTGATGCAAGCGGCAATGTAAGCTACGAAAACTATTCGCGAAAACTCTATCCAGGCATCGACCCTGACTATCAATTGAATAACATTCAGGACATTGTTGTATTGCGTCTTTGCTGATATTCTGCTGATGTATAGCGAACTTACGCATACCGTCGATGGAATTAACGCTGCCCGTGCACGCGCTGGTCTGGCACCCATTACGGCGTATTCTGACAACGCTCTGCGCAATGAGCGCCGCTGGGAGCTTGCTTTCGAGGGACTTCGCTGGTATCGACCTTCTTCGCTGGCACATGGCAGGCAAATGCTCTGCTCGCCAAAATGGCGGGAGCATGCAGGATAATCTGGAGCAAAAACGATGGATATGTCGGAGTATTCGCCAGCGTGTCGCCGATACGGGAGGCTTCCTTCAGATACCACAAAGCTGGTGATAGATCTCTCCAACGGCGTGCTGAAACAGAACCGATGGACGGGAGATAACTTATTATATTAATAATATAGGAGAATAAAATGATGAAAAAGAATATAATTTTAGCACTTTGTGTGTTCTCTGCTACTTATTTTCATGTGAGCCTGTGGTTGATGATAGACCATTGGGCGGTGTAGTAGATGAGAGCAAACTTAATCTTGATGCATGCTAAGAAACCGAAGGTGGCAACCAGATAGTAATGACTAACAACACAAAAGGTGTGGGATCTTACTGGGATTACGTGATAGATGCTCCGCTGCCGACCGCGACACGGTGCTTCTGCCTTTCCTTTGGCGAGCAGACTATTACGTTTACGGGTCTCGTGACGGTGGACCGTTACCACAACACGTAAGCGTAAACGTCACCCATATTGACCATGCGGTTGCCCCTGAGTGGAAATTATTTGCAGGAAAATGGCGCACAAGGCAAGAAATGGACATGATAATTCTGTTGCTGTTGTTTATGGAACTGGTGGATACTTTACAGAATTTATTCTCGATTGGACGTCGGTGGCTCTTAATGATGTTGAGGATAAGGACGGATACATGGTATTTGGATTCAACGGAGCTCCTAATTTTACTCGTTATGCTGCTGATGGCACTGTGATTGAAAAAGGCACTTTTTGCATTCAATATGTCGTCAACCAAAAATAATCCTGACGACGGCTCGCAATGGAGCATAGGTACCTTTACCTCACTGGCGCTACAGTATTGAGTGGCCACATCTATGGCATGACGGCTCACCAGCAGAAGTTTGATATTCTAACGCTTGATGATAACCACTCTAGGCTTTGTGCCGCCCCCGACAGGTACGGCTGCTTGGGATAACGGTACGTTCTGGATATTCAAACGTAAGAGCTAAAAGATATTCTGAAAATACGATGCTGAGGCTCTCTCGTCTCTGGGAGCCTCACATCATAAAATTCAGATGAAAAACACTCTACATGTATGTTATCGTACACATGTAGAGTGTTTTTGGCTCTCATCTCATAATCAAGATTAGCTTGTCTTTAATCTGAAATGAGTAAAGGAATATGTCTTTTGTCTTTCTGTCTGACCAATATTGTTTTGGTCTGCGCGCTATCGGCAGGCATTTGGCTTAACTCCTACCTCCCTTTAACTCCTTAACTCCTGCAGAAAAACTCGTTAACCCTGACAAAGACCTTCTTAACGCCTCAAAGAAACGTTATGTTTGAACGTCGTTATCGATTTCTTCGGCCAGAATTTCTTCAGCATCGCAGTTTTACATTTCCTGCAAGTAACGGCAAAAGCCAATACGAGGTGTCCATTCCATGCAGAACAGCTCCTGCGGACCTTTAAAACCATTACGCTTGATGTTAAGAAGCACCCACTCTTTCGAACAATTGCACTTGGCAAGACTGCTTTTCACTATTTCGCCATTGTTGACAAGTAGGGAAACGAATCAGCCTTTTCCCTGTGGAAGAACCGTTACAGCAATCGTTGGTTCTGGAAAACAACGTCGTCAACATCAAACATCGAGAAGATACCTTGACGTAACAGCATACGGAATTGTTCCATTTCTAAACTGTTTCGCTTTAAAAGCCTTTGAAGTTGATACGCTATCTCTCACAAGCATACTCGCTTTACCTTTAATTAAATGGCGCAGTTTTGCCGACCGCATAGCAAAAGCGAACCAACATGTTAAAGACAGTCCAACCGCCAATGCAAACAGAATGTGAACATAGACATATCTGGATTATAAAGGACACCACCGACAAGGGCACCACCATAAAATGCGCTCACGGGTGTCAAGTGGCGTAATTTGTGCCATCTGTGCTACCAGTTATACGTAAAAACACCAAAATGCCAAGCATTCCTGTAATTAATTATGTGCAATATTGACGTACATTTGTAACTCTATTGGTATCATTGTGAAACGTTTTAAATAATTAATACTCGTATTTATAGCTGCGCAAAGATAAAATGCAAAATATATTCCGCACAATGAAACCAGGCTATAAAAGTTTTCTATGTTTTTGTCGTTGCCCTCTGTATGTTGGCACCTCCTTTTTATTTTATTAGGGGCAAAATTTGTCCTTTTTATCTTTCTGTCTCAATGCTTATGGCTTCCTGTCCACAACGCACCATCGACAGTCATTTGCTCGCTTTCACCTACCTCCCTTACCCCTTAACTCCCAATGAATATCCTCGTCTCCCTGTAGAATTTGTCCTTGTCTTTCTGTCTCATGCTTATGGGCTTCGTCCACGCACTATCGATAGACATTTGGCTTAACTCCCTACCTCCCTTTAACTCCTTAACTCCTGGAAGGAAAATCTCCTCTCGTCTATCTATTTACCCAGTATTTCCGTCGCCTTTAGCCACTGCACCTTTTCAGCGCGCGCACACCAGGCGCTTCGAATACTGTATATGGTTCCGCTGGCTGCACGCCCGTGGTTTACGGTAATAACGCCGAAAACGCGGAAACGAGCCAAGCACCCTTCACTGCAACCTGCCAAATGCGGTTCGATAGTAACGGCGCGGAAATCTCCGCCTGTCGCGGGCATGATTCCCAGCACATAACGCGAGAGCCATGCGGTTACACCCTGATGCCCAACTCGTGGCAAAAGACTCATCTCGAAGACCCTTATAACAGTTGGTGCTGGTCGCGCTGAATATCGAATTTGCCAGCAGGCACAATGCTTATCAATGCGTGAAGCCTTGCGAGGTCGTCGTAATCGAAATCCTCCCAGAACGTTGTTGCAGATTCAGCATACCTCCCAATATGATTGATATCGACAGCCTCTCTAAACCTACCCTCGCGCTAAAACCCTCTAACATATAATAGCCATAGAAAGTAGAGAACCCCTTGGCCCTCCTTTCAGCAGCACATCACGGTCGGTTGTGCCCTTGCTAAGGCCCTGAAATAATGCGTAATGCCGCCGCCTCTTTTGCTGCCACTGGGGCAATGGGCGCTATGAGCCTTTCGGCCGCCTGCCCACACATCGTTACCATATCGTCGTCGCCCAATACACGCTCCATCTCTGCACCAGCATTGAGGGCTGTATAGCGCCACGACCGCATGCCAGATGCTCTGACATCGGTCATCTCAAACGTCGGGCCAGTCGAGGAAAACGAAAAGCCATCTAAGTGTTCCCTGCCCTTTGTTATCTACATGGCATACACACCCGTTTCGCAGCCTTCGACAGGGCTGGCGCATCCAAGATAGTCGAGATTGCCCTCACACACATAAAAGTCGCGCTGGCATGACAGCCATATTGCTGCGCGCAGCGAGTAGGCGCTCGGAAACCGTTTCATCCACGATGGCAGGGCGCGTCAGCTTCGGCAAAGTCTCGCGACCACTCTATGGCGTCGTTATGTCCGGAAAACCGACAGCGGTCACGGCCATCAGTTCAGCGCAAATCGCCCATCCATATCTCAACCTATCGCGTTTGATCCGTCCCAAACATGCTCGCCGCATACACCGTTGAAACGGTATAGGCGCCAGTGTACGCAGATGTCGGCTAACAGCGCATTACGGCGCCACAAAAAGAGCCCAACCACGGCGCGTCCTGATAGCGCGCAACAGCTACCGCCCGCAGGTTGTAGCGAACGCCGCATTCTCCGACTTCGATGGTAGGCAGCGGAAGCCCGTGTTGCCCGTCGGCCTGCGCGTTGCCGGAGCCATGGTGCAGGTACAGAACGCAAATCGCGGCATTATGGTCGGCTTGCCGCCCCACCGCTTCTTCGCCATCAGCCGACAATGCGTCGGTCACCGATTCAAGGCGCACCCTTTAACCTCACGGGCGCATGCTCTGGGCGCGTATGGCCGGATGTGCAATCCTTACGAGCGCCATGCGCAGCAGCGTCCAAAGTCAAATTTCGTTAGCACCCCAGCCTTTCGCGCGTTGCAGTACTCGCATGACGGTGCAAGCCGTGTCGGCCACCGAAACCCGACCGAAAACGGAAGTGTCAATCGGTCGGTACGGCGCACGAAACGCCCCGTCGAGTCTCGAAATCCATACTACTCGCCGAGTAACATAATGGTCGGTTACACCACCGTTGTTCGATTGTGCAAACCAGTGCTGCTGCTTCAGTTTTGCGACAGCCGGCAAACAGGGTGGCGAGGAGGCGTGGCGACCCACGCATGCCCAGCGTGACTGCTTTGTTATCGCGTTTTGCGCGCTGGTTTACGAGCTAGTGCTGTTGTCAGAATGGCGATGTCGACGGGCCGTCGTAATGGCATGAGATGCCGACCGTCGTACGCGCTTGTCGCATGACGCCGTGGCACGCGCGTACTGCGGCCACGTCGAAACACCCACCACGACGCGGTAAAAACCAGTTTTGTTGTTTCAGTAATGACATATTGTCGCCACGGCGCAAAGACTCATAGCCTTAGGCCCTTGTCCGTGAAAGAATGATCTGACACTCCTATGAGAACCTTTAAATTAAGGCTCGCTTACGAGCTCTCTAAAATGCGCACAGGACCTATTAAACTTTCCTGTTTTGGTAACGGCGTATTGGCACCGTATGATAGATGTCCGTACGACGCTATGCGCTCGTTTCTTGCAAGCAACCGTAAGTCGCCACATGATGCGGTTCTTCCAGTAGTTGTTTACCACACACACCCCAACCTCGTTGCGTCTCGCCTTTCAGGTATGGCGTTGCCGTCGAGCGTGGTATAGGAGGGTGTCCACACACCGCCAATATAGCGGCCAGTCAGCTTCACTTTCGCCATTTCGTAAAACCCGTCCTGAGGTCAAGTTTTATACGTGTGTGTCCGCTCTTTCGCTTTCGGTGCGTTGAAGGTTGTTGTCGAGAGGTTGCCGTGCCCAGCGATAGCCCATTTCGGGCCAGCGCGTGCCTGTCGATAGGTCAAAGAGATTTTTCAGTGTGGAGCTGAGTGCTTTCGCCCAACATGGTTTGGTAACGGACTAGCTCAAGGCGTGAGCACCGTTAGCACGCGTCGGGCCTTTTAGGGTAGCTGAGGGTCACGTTGCCCAACGACGCCGAGCGCACGCCGCAGGTTCAGCATCACGATGAACGCGCTCGTTAGGGCGCTGCTGCATAGGAAACCGACGAGATCAGCGTGTCCTGACTGAAACGAGCGGTAGCGGCTAACGCTGCCGTCCGCGGGCGACCACAGTTCGGGCTTGCGCCCTGTAATGCGCAGCTGTGCAACGAAACTCAGCAGGCTTTTCGGTTTTGCCTGATACAGAGAAAACGCCGAAACCGATTGCGTGTTAGCGGCAAATCCCCGCCCTCAGCGCCTGCAAACGAAGCCTCGGCAGTGCTCTCATGAGCCTGACATACGCCGTTTATTTCCTGCAACCAGTAAATAAAAGTCCCTTGCCTCACGCGGCGCATGCCACACGCGTGGGCCTTCGCCCCATAGCGCTCGTCGGCTGCGTGTGCACCTCGGCGTCGCCTCGCCCCAGCCTGCAAGGTCTTGGCGAACGAAGAGGTTTAGGTCTGAGCCGATCACGGCAACTGTCGTTAAGCAAGCCGCCTGATGCGGCGGAATCATAGCGGACGCATGGTTTTTAGTGGAGGTAAACGAGCAATTTTACGTTTCGTACGGCATGGGTCAGCAGCACGATGCGCCAGCCGTGAGCTTACCTTCATCACTTCAGTTTATAAAGTCGTACTGGTAACCTTTGGGCAGTTGTGGGTCGGTGATACCTGTCATTACGGGAGCATCTTTCACTCAATAAAATAAGCCACATCAGCCACATATTGACCCTCCCTAGTAGCAGGTAATTGCAGCGTTTTAAGTAGCGGTGAAGAGGCTCGAGATGGCTGTAGCACGTGTTCTTTTCTTCGTAAATCTTGACTATGGACAGTTACAGACCTGGAAACTATGCTCTTCGGGTGAGATAAATCAAGGTCAAAGCAACGTGTTATCTCGGTAAAGAACTTATCGCCCTTTGCTTCATGTATCTGGGGCTCGAGAGAACTCTGGCCAAGCACGTGAACGATTCTGAGGATACCTTGCGCTGCGCAGATGCGTGAGCGGCTGACGATGCTGCACGATTGATGTCGCCTCAATGAGCCTCGCTCCAGAATTGCCAGCAACCCTCGTCCGATTGTCCGCCACACCGCAGGAATTCACCTGGGAATCCCAGTGGCCAGTAACACTCACGCCAGCGATAGCTATCACGGTGTCCCATATCACGCACAGTCAAGCCAAATCGGTCATGATCATGCGCCTAAGTCCCATAGAAACCGATCGGTTTTCTCGGGCTTCACACAATGCCGTCGCCTGGAGTAGGGTGGAGTCGTCAGCCGATCACTGAAATATTGCATAAAATCGTCGCCAGTGTGTTGCCTTTCGTAGCTGTCGCAAACCATCGACCTTCCACGTCGCGCGCGGTCTCGGCAGGTACACGTCTCACCAACCGCTCATCAGCTATCGTAATGATTTTTCAACGCATCGCGACCCATCTATCCACTTCTAACGCGCGCCCATCGCCTCAATGGCAGGCCCATTCATAAATCATCGGAGCTATAGGTGCGAACTACTTCCCATGTGCCGTCGGGGCAGCGCATAAGCGTATCGCCAGCGCAGATTTGAGGATAAATCACGACGTCGGCAGCAGCAACGACGTCGGATCCTGTGTAATTTACGTGGCTTACCCATTTATATTCGTTCCACATGGGGAGCGGAACTTGCACCATTTTGCCCAGAATTTTATCGGCAAATTGGTCAACAATGCGCCCCTGCGAGCGTAATTTGCGTAATTTGCAGTCTTTTGTTCGATGAAAATCCAATCGGAAATTTGTCACACGGTTGAAGGCAACGATATTGCCATCGGAGCGAGCACGTCATGCAACCTATTTCATCATGCTTGTGCGGTCGAGTGTCTGCGGCCCTGTATCGTTTCAGTATTTTGCCGTTACGCTCGGCACTGACGGTGGCATAACATAACATGCGACGTCATCAATACGGAGCGAGCGGTATTTGAAGTTTTTCATGCGATGCAAACCGTTGACGATTCTTCCGAAAAAGCCCGACGTTGCAGCCTCGTAAACCATCGAAAGAGCGCCACTGCCGACGTTTGGGCGTAAACATAATCAATTGCCGCAATGCGCGCATCATCACGATGTTTTGCAACGCCAAAAGCTTGACATTCTGTAAACCACCTGACGAGCGGAAGCGTAATAGTCTGCATTTTGCCACCCCTTTACACAGCAGCTCGCTGCGATGCTGCAGCGCATCGACTGGTGAGGCTTTGTTCCGCATGTCCGCCCGCTATGCCCAACTGGGAGCAGCTAAACAGGCCAACCTCAACGCCTTCCTGTGTAGCAGTCTTCATGGCTGCGCGTCATATCGTACCATTCGGGCGATTGAATCTGATATCCGCGTGGAGCTTTCGTCTTTTCCTACGCCTTGGCTGGGTTAACAGTAAAGGGCGCGGTTGATGCCTGCCTTTTCATGGATTTAAGGGCTCGTCATGACGCCTTCGCGACTGATATTGCCTGAAACCAACATACCACAACATGAGGTTGTAACGTCGTTAGGGGCAAGCAGCTGCGCCCCATTTGCTACAGTTGTCGCCTCTTTGCGCTTGCACACTCGTGGATACAAGAGAAAGGGCGATGAAACAGGCTGGCAATTTGTTTCATAGAAGGTACAGAAGATAAAGAGTTTACAGAATTTTGATAATGCTTTCAGCTTTTACGTTTTCATCGTGAAAAAGAACTGAAATACAATGAGCGCGAACTTTTAACTCAGATTCGTCTTTGCTTTTATTGGGAAAAAGCTACTGAACGATAAAACGTATTGCCATAACTTTGCACGTGTGCTGTTTTGCCGTCACGTTTAACTTGATAGAAGGCTGACGCGAATAGCCAAGCACCAGTCTGGGCGTTTTTCCAGCGTTAAGGTTTACGTTTTTGTGGCTAATCAGTTCGCCGCCATGACTGGAAAAACGTCGACTGCCGCTCTTGCCTTCGGTAGCCGATTTGTCAGGCGTTAACCGCAGCTTCCGTCGCGATTTTGGGCACGCCGTAATGGCGTTTTCGTCAGTAGTTGTGGTCTGAATGCCAGTGGCTTGAGTGGAATAACCGAAACCCTTATAACGATAATCGAACGTCCGTTGGGCGCAGTCGTCCGCATAGAAGTCGAGCAAGTCGGGAATGGCAGGAGTATTGTCGGCCCACTTAAATCGATGTCGCATCTTTGCCATTTCCCATTCCCAAAAGGCTGCGTTTAATGGCAAAATACATCTATTTCGCCGATATATGGTAGCTCAATTTCTGCCAATATTTTCCCCACGTAATACGCGCGTTGCCTGAATGGCGGAAAAGCGAATACTTCGCGAGTGTTTTTATCAATCGATACCATAAAAATCGTAACCCCTCCCAACCCGTGGTATTATAGCACGTGTCTGTGTTGATATACAGCATCATCCATTGTTTAGCGAACTTGCCAAAATGGCGTAATCGTTGTTGCAGGTTTGCATAAAGCAGATGCTTTTCTGCATTTTCGTTACCTTTTGCTAGCTCAAAAACGTTACGGCCTGTTTTGCTAGTGGTGTGGCCCTGTATAATTGGATAATCGCGATGTAAAATATCGCCCTTATCGTCGCGAAATCGGGTGCTACTGTTGTCCATTGCCCATGTTACCCTATCTAGCGTAATGGTTTTTCGTTTGAGCGAAGCGAATTTGCCTCACACCCTTTGTAGCGACGAATATCGATTTACTGTTTGCATACGTAGTTATCGCGTAGTGCTGGGTCGCTTGACGTCAATATCGCGATTAAATTCAGCGCGGTAAGCATCGATAAATACTGATTCTGACGATATTCTTGCCGCCCGGACGCACATAATCCACGATCATTCCGTCTCTTCCGTCAGCAATAAAGCGCATAGCCCGCCACCTTAACCGTAATCAAACTGGTGTTGCGCGTTCATGGTGTGCGCGCTTCCATTGCTCATTGTAGTAAGCCTTGTCCTGTTACGGCTGTGGTGCCGTTGGGTAATGCGGGCTGTTTGCCGTCGTGATAACTCTACCAATCTTTGAGTGTGCGTGCTGAGCGGTGCTCACCGATATCTGTTCGCGGTTCAGACGACTGCCACTCCAGCCCGGCATTTGAGGGTAAAACTGCCACGACCATCTCATCGGGCTTGTCTTCCATTCAGCCATGCCCAGTCGAGTTTTCGCCAAGTAAACCTCAGTTTAATATAGTAGACATTACCTCTATTCTTTATTACCAAGATCAGTGGTTTGCCCTGAAAGTTGCATCAATACTTATCAAACTGTCGGTTTAGAAAAGAAGTTATCGTACAGATTTTGACAGTATGGCTGAAGAGTGCACCATGAAGCAGAGTTTTGCACTTCATGCCCATGTTTTGTCGACGATCAATTTCCGCATCACCCTTTTTCACCTCGTCAACATAGATAAATGCGGTGGTGACATCGAAGAAAAGGAAAACGACCTGTATCACAGATCATCTGCATATGCTTTTCGCCATAGGGATCGCCAGCTTTGTACAGTCTAACACTGCACGGCCCCACCAATGCATCTCATGAAACGGTCCCCATTGCGGGTTTTCGGGGTTCTCTTCAAAAGTTCCGTAACGTCATATACCTTACCTTGCGTTAAGGCGACAAGGCTACTGTGCCATAAATAGTAAAAAGCCCTCCAGGTGCCCAGTGCGCACATTAGGGTTTGTCCACTTTTGATTTGGGGTGTATCTGAGCTGTAAAATCTCGCGGCCTAAACTGTCAACCAGCCACCCACGTATCAGCGTAGGTGTCCCAATTATCGGGCCATAGTGCGAGTAGAATATAAAGATAAAAAGGTTGGAATATGATGATAGCACGCAACTTCAACGTTATTTTCGTAGACATTTTATTTAGGTTCTTAGGTTTCTAACGATGTTAGGGTCTTGTAAGCGCAAAAGATAATTAAACTCTGCTTTTGTTGGCACAATGAAAAACTGCTTAAATTGTTTAGATATTTGCTTAAAACTGATATTTCACGTGCGTAACAACGTGTTTTTAGTCTTGATAATAAAACACTTTATGCTCGAAAAAGCGCGGATAGCATAAAAATACGTGTAGAGAGTAGATAGAAACGCCATAAAGTATGATTTTCGTAATCGTTTATATATAGCTTTTCCATGTAAAAGCTCTTATCTCGCAACATATGTTTGCGTCATAAAGAAGAGAGTATCGTAGTAAAAAGAATGCACGCTGCGTCTGGCCGTAGAAGATAATCCGCGTGCGCCGTTGATACAGCCCGTTGATGGCCACGACGCTGAGGAATTACCCAATTTATTAGGTTGGGCAGAAGCGCATACGCAGCTTCCTTTTGTGCATGTGGCCGTGCCTATACGCCGCTGGAACGACGAACTTACGCCATGGTCAGCGCCCCCGTCTTTGGTAAGACACCCTTCGGAGCAGGTGCTCGCTTTGCCACCTTAACCTGATAACACACGACGTTGTGCCTCGCCGTGTGCCGTCAATTACATTTAAAATGCCGACCTGCCGTGATTATAGGGGATATTCTTTAGCTGGATTGTTTGCGCGCTTTGGGCTGCATATCAAGCTCCCTTTGCTGCTGCAGTGGCGGCGTCTCCTTCCGTAGTGGTATGAGCGATGGCTTGAATATTCGGCCAGTCATAACCCCTACCCCTGTGGTTTACCTTAGTTTGGGCGACCGCGAAAGCCACAGCCGAACGGCTATTATGACCACTGCTGACCGCCGTATGCGCCAACAATACGAACTACTACAAGCGCAAGGCGCTACTGTTAGCATCTCGAAAGCACCGTTGGAAACCACTTCCAAGACAATGGTATTCGCACGGCACGAGGGTTTGTTTACGCCTTCGAGCAAATTTGATGAACAAGCAATCAACATTACATTACATATTTATTTTAAAAACTGAGCAACATGAAACGTTTTAAAAATCATTCTGCTTATGCGGAACAGAAGCTTTGCCTTCACGTCGCGTCTGAACGACGATAACGATAAAGGCTTAACTAAGCGCAAAAGCAACGCTTATGCGCAAAATGAATGGTAATTATACCCAGCAACGTGAGTTTATTGGCAGCAAGCTTGTTGGCGCAGGCACGCACCAGAAAACAAGCTTGACACGCTGCCTCTATCAGTGAGGTTCCTCAACGACTCAACCATGTACTTTGAAATACCTTCAAAGGCACTTGTCTCTTTGATGACTGATACCAATCTTGCCAAACGCACCGTTGCATAATATCCTAGGGTAAGCTTCACAGCTGCTATCGGTATCTACAATGTAACACCCCCTGCTTTCGACATCAATCCGCAACCCACACACAGTTTAATGTGACCAATGCCGATCGGCTCACAAACGGCAATTCGAGTGTTATCTTGCTAACAATCCTATAAACTCGTTTGGTGCATACAATGTTGAGAAACGCACATTGGGTAAACTCGTTATTGCAGGAGCTTATCGCGACAATCAGCCTCGATAGCAACTTTGTTAAAGCAGGGTATTCCTGTTTTGGCATGGGTAAGCGCAATCAGAAAACAAAGCCTGCACCTTGTAGGTGTAGAGCTAAACAGTCAGCCGGATAACGCATCGTTAGAAGGTTAATGTTTACACGGCCTGTCATCAAGATAACAGACAGCGAGCCCAGTTTGAGGCTTGTTTTCAGAACGAGAACGAGCAGTGTATGCTGAAGCTCCGCTATTTTATGGCTTTAATAATCTGACAAAAGGCTCTTGAATGCTTCTTTTTCGTTGTTACATTTTGTGACATGGGTGATATGCGACGGCCGTCAGAACGCGCTGATGACGGCCGATGTATGATGTGTACCACGACCGTCATACACGTTGATGACGACGGCCGCCGAACAACCACCTTTATGGCCTTTGCGTCTACCCTTGACCTTTTGGTCTTGTTTTTGCGCTTTTAATTTCGCACTTTTCGGCTTTCTGATTTTAGCCTTTGCGTTTTTAGTGTTGTTTTTCTGACCTAGAGAGAGTCTCCTTTTTATCTGTCTTTCACGCTTTTATATCAGACCTCTAATGTTTTTAGTTTGCTGGTACACTATAATAAGGCGTGTAGGAGGGCAGGAAGACGATTTTATTTCACAAAATTTCCGTTCAAATCAATCCTTTCGTTCAAAGGGTTGAAAAAGGTATCAACCCATATTGCAAAACACCTTCCCGACTTACTCCCGCCCTCTGGATAAGGCACGCCGTAAGGCTTTAAACACTGGCGCATGCTTGTAGCGAGGTGCCGACGCAGGCATCTGCGCAGAGTCTCTCACCGCGTTGTCGAATAGTTTTTGCATTGTTTTTGCATCGCGTATATAGGCCAAAGCGTGGGCAAGGGCAGCTGTAGAAAGACAGAAGACGCACCATCGTTCTGTACAACGCCATCGATGTCAAGCCACGTCTCGTTGCTCCAGTCGTGATGACGTCCACGCCCCTGCAAAATGCCAGTAGCGCTCAGCGTTGCAACACGGGGAAGAGCGCACCATCGCGTTTTACATCACAGGGCAGGCAAATAGCTGCCCGTTTTCAGCAGTTGGCGCTGTACATCGCGCACACTTAGGGCGGCAGGGTAGCGCTTTGCTTACGGCCATGCCTGCTAACGTTCCTGCTATCCTGACCCATTTGGCATCACCACAGGCCGCAAACGTGAAGTTCCAGTTCACCAGATTCGGTAACCGAAATAGTCTTTTCGGCCAATATCAACGGTCGTCGTTACGGGGAAGAAACACGCCTAACGGCATTCCCACGAAGGTATTGACGGAAGGGTAAGGTCGGGGACGGCAGCTCATTGTGGTGTTGGTCAACAGGAGTAATCGCCTCACAAGCACAGCCGTATCGATAGCGAGGCTAGGTTGTTTGTACGGACTGATAATGTCGTTCAGCGTAAAAGCACGCGCGCCTGCAAAGCGTCGGCCCTCGCGATAGTAAGGAAAGAAAGGTATTCCGTCGGCGGTAGGATACTCGTTAGCAAGGCCAAGGGTCAGTCATCTCCAGTTCGTTTTGCATGAAATATAAAAAGCGGAGCGACTTGGCTTTTGGCCTTTTTCTCGGCACTCATCACGCTGTGCAGGCGTATAGTCGACGCGTCGTCAGGTATAGTCGTTGCCCCATAAGGGCCAGTTAATCATGTATTTTCCGTTGGGCAATCGGCCGTAATTCATCATCATTTCAGCCGTCCACGGTTTTTGTTTTTAGGTTGCTATCGTTGAGACTGTTGATGCAACAGTTTCGAAATTGCGCGCATCGTAGCTTTTCAGGGACGCGTAACGGTTTGTGGTTTATCGTACTGTCTGAGAATCATTACATACGCTCGCGTCCTGCACACAGGGACGTAGCTTGCGCAGGCGCCCAAGGCTCACCTGCATCGGTTCGTGCGTCAAGGCCAACACGGTAAGGCAGCAGGCCTGCAGCATGCGCCACATCGCCCATTTCGGTAGCATCAATCATATAGTCAGCACTTATTAGCTCTTCCCGCTTTATCGTACGAGCGTAAGCTGCCACCCGCGTGACGTGCGGTGCAGGCTTTTTCCATGTAGTTTGCGGCTGGTAGGTGATGCTAGGGTCTCGTTCGAAACCCAGCGTTGGAAATATCTCATTACCTACTGAAGGCTCAAACTGTATCATGCTCACCCAGCCCGTTTGCAGAGCTCCAAGAACCGTAGTGGCGTGCAAGCTCAGCCTCGAAAATCGCCCCGCCATACCGCTTGGCAGCCTGTAGCAACTGTCGGTAGCGCTCAACACCCGCTGCCGTTAGTATGCCACCGAGCCACGGTGTGTGGTCAATGAGGAGTGTTTTTGTGCCTAAACGCGCGCTCTGTACGGCAGAGGTGATAGCACTGCTTGTGCCCCTGCACCCACAACAACAACCTGATAGTGACGGGCTGAGGTTACAAGACTAAGAGAAAGGAAAATGGTCAATCAAAACGTGTTTCATGTTATGTTTATTGATTGTGTTTTCAGTTTTTGTGCCCATATTATAATAGGTGATACGAGTATACAGCCGTTTTTGTAGGCATGGGCAGGTACGAAAACGAATACTCAATGGCGTACATACACATAACTTAAAGATAGTTTGTCGCAACTAAAACGTTCTTTTTCGAAGTCTTTATTCAACTGTTAATTAATATTAAACAAATGGTTAATTGGGGCTAAAAAGCATAAAAGCTTTTGAAAAACTAAGTATATTTTGAAGTCGGATTTTTAAAAGCTGAGACCTAAATTATTTTAATTTCCAACTTAGAAAAATTTTTAAATTAGACGACAAAAATGAATATCTTACGTTTAGCAAGAGAGTTCAAAGGAATAGTTTTTGCCAGCCTCTGTGTGCTTTTAATGGCAGGTTGTGGTGGCGAAAAAGGTGAAACGCCGGTAACTCCGCCCACACCCAAACCTGGAGGTGGCACAACAGTAAAGCCTGTAGTTACAGAAACCCTGTGCTTCCTGCAAAGGATTTCCGTGCTGTATGGGTGGCTACAGTACTGAATCTTGATTGGCCTAAAAGTAAATATGACGAAGTTTCATAGAAAGCATTGTTTACTCAGTATCTCAATAAGCTGCAAGAGCTGAAGATGAACGCCATGTTCTTCCAGGTTCGACCTAGTGCAGACGTGTTCTGGGAATCACAATACGAACCTTGGAGCCGCTATATCACAGGCACAGAAGGCCAAAAGACCATCGTACGATGCTGCGTTGGACGATTGATGAGTGCCATAACCGTGGCATTGCATTCCACGCTTGATAAAACCCTTACCGCATTGCACGAAGCGGTAGCGCAACGGTGTCATCAATGATACCTACAAAGTTGGTGAAGAGATATAATAATTGTATCATCTATAACCCTGCACCTCCTGAAACACGTGAGCGTATTGCCAACATCATTAAAGAGTTGTTGCAGAAATATGACGTTGACGGCATTCACTTTGATGACTATTTTTATCCGTCGTTATCGGGTGGTGAGTCGATGAATGACGATGCAGAGTTTGCTAAATATGGCTCGAAAATTCACCGATATAAAGGTGTTCCGACGTGCAATGGTCGACTCAATGGTAACGAAAGTACAACGTACTATTCGTGAGGTTCGTCCGTCAGCAGTGTTCTCTATTTCACAGGGTAACCTTTAGATAACGATTTAAACCAGATGTATGCGAACGTTCCATTGTGGGCTCGCAAAGGTTGGGTTGATGTAATCATTCCACAACTTTACTGGTCAACAAAGAGATGGTTCCCCTGCTCGCCCTCACACAGTTTGTTACAGAGTGTGCTGGAAAGAATAAGTTTATGGTGGGATATGGTATTTATCGTTCTCGATAAGAGTCAGAACTCACAATGGAATGACGACGACTTTTACCAGAGTAATGTTGACCTGCAGCGTCAGTTCACTTTGGCTTATGGCAATAAAAGGTGGCAGGAAGCTCGCTATATCGTGCTCAAAACTTGCTCTGACAATCCTGAAAATATAAATAAGGTAATTGCAAAACAGTTTGAAAAAGCCTGCTCTTTTGCCTTTATCTGAGTCTGCTTCCTGAGGCTAAACCTACTGCACCTAAGAACGTAACGGTAGCTGGTACCGCGCTGAAGTGGACGTCTGTAGCCGATTGTTATTATGCTGTTTATCAGCATAATGGCGACAAAAAGGAAGCAACCTTGCTGGCTATTGTACAGACAAATAGCTACGAATTGACGACAAATGGCAAGTTCTTTTGTCACAGCTGTGAATAGAAAAACGACAATGCAGAAAGTGAAGTTTCAGCAATAGTCGAGAAAAATAAGAAAGCATAAAGGAAGAAAAAGTTGAAAAAGGGGTGGAGAAAGCGAGTGTTTTTCACGAGCTTTCGTAAGAAACCACGTTTTCTCCCATTTATTCAATTTGAACATTCCACCATGCTTTGCCTGCCAAAACCTTTTTATTTGTTGATTTTTAAACCTATCTACCTGTTTCGATTTTTATTTAATTCACCCAATCAACAATCACGTATGAAACACTTTCTACTTTCAATGGCATTGTGCCTTCCCATAGCGGGTATCGGCGCAAGTGCTAAGTGTTAAGTCAGTCGAGAAGGTGCCAATCCCTGAGGATTGTGACAATGCGGTTGCCGCAATCAGTCCTGCTGGCGATTACATTCTTCTCACAACGTCAACTCGCCGAGGGCTAAAGAAATTTGATTTAGCCACACGCGAAACTACCACCTTACAGAAGCTGAAGGCGCTGGCTACGGTGTCGCAGTGGCTGCTGATGGTAAAACCGTTGTCTTTCGTGAGACATCGTTCACCCTCAGCGCCCAAAGATGACAGCTTTAAAGAGCGTTTTCGCTCGAAACAGGTGCGAAACGAGAGCTTGCTCCGCTCAACGCATGTTGCAAGGCTATCGTTTGCAGGGCAATACCGCAGCGATAGTTAGTCAGGGTAAGATGAGAGCGCGTTCGCTTTCTGGCGCAAAAATCGTTGCTACTCCTCCTACTTTGTCGCTCACTCAGAACCATGAGATGCAGCTTACACGCAATGGTCGCACCACACACTGGCACCAAACGGCAAGAATGTGCGCTATATTTGGCCTTCGTTATCGCCTGATGGTACAAAGGTTCTTTACTATGTTAGCGGTGTAGGTTGCTTTGTTTGCGACCCAATGGCAACAATGTAAAGGCACTTGGTCAGCTAAGAGCTGCAAATGGCACGATAACACCACCGTTATAGGTATGAACGACCAAGACGATGGCGAATCATGTTATCGCTTCTTCCATCATTGCGAAGAACCTTTCTGGCGCAGAGCAGAAGCTCACAAGCGACGATATTATCGCTCAATACCCACAGGTGAGCGCATCTTCTAAGAAGATTGTCTTTGAAACCCAGCGGGTGAGGCTTACATGATCAACCCTACAATAATTATCGCTATGAAAAGTTATTTTTACTTGGTTTAGTAGCGATATTCGCTACAAGCAATAGTTTTGCGCAAACGGTGTCGAAACCAGCCGATCAATTGCGCTTTTACCTCAACCCCGGACATGGCGGATGGGGACCCAATGACCGCCCAGCGGCAACTATTCCATATCCTGCTTTGGCTAACGGTATGCCAGATTCATGCGGTTTTTACGAAACAAACACCAACCTTTGAAGATAGCAGAGCTTCACTATACGCTTATTCGTATGGGTGTGAAGGCTGAAAATATCACCCTATTCACGTACATCAAACGGTCCGCATTGGCCAGTGGGTTAGAGAAGATGACGATGGTGTTTGTAACCGTCCACTATCTGAAATATGCGAGGAAGTGGAAACAGGTAACTACGATATGTTTATTTCTATCCACTCGAATGCAGCTGCTGACGGGTCAATGACAAACTATCCATTTGTTCCTTTATCGCGGTAAGCGACGGTTCTGATGGCGATCGAAGCGAAGGGCAGTTGGGCGATGGCAAATGCTTGTTGGCCTTATCACTGGGAGAATTTTATTGACCATTACAGCGCTTATAGCCTTGAAAAACAAGAACCTGCGTGGTGATATCGACTTCTATGGCCATGAGTATTCATCTCACCCGTAGCAATGGAAAGGTGTACAAAGGTTACCTTGGCGTGCTCCGTCATGGCACTACCTGGCTTCCTGCTTGAAGGCTTTTTCCATACCTATCAGCCAGCACGCCACCGTGCTTTTGAATAAGGATTACTGTTACCAACATGGCATACGCTTGGCACGTGGTATCTGTAACTACTTCGGTTTGAAGCCTGAAACTAAGGGCTATATTATGGGAACTATTAAAGATATGCACGCTAAGATGAAGCATGTGCTTTATCAGTATGCTCCCGGTACGAATGATCAATGGGTTCCTTTGAACGGATCCAAGATTCATTTGTTTAAGGCTGGTGCAAAGATTGGATACCTATCAGGTTGACACTTTGTACAATGGCATCTTCGTTTTCAAGAATCTTGAACCAGGCGAATATACATTACAGCTTGAGAAAGACGGTTATAAAGCTCTCTTGAAGGTGAGAATACAAGCCTCTCACTGTTAAGGCAAACGAAACCTCTTACGTAAAAATTGTTGGCAGAAGCTACTGATTATGTAGCTCCCGCTATTACCTATTATAATTATCCTGAGCCTGTACAGAACACCCATGTAGGTGCTCCTTCAACGCTCAAGATGACAGAATCGGATACCAAAGACCTCGCAATCGCCGGAACTGTAAAGCGTATGCTTACACGCGGTGACTCAATAGTAGTTCTCTGACGACGCAGGCGAGCCTAAACTCATCTGATTGACAACAAAAATCTTAGTGTTATTAAGCAACTTTCAACCACAGGCATCGCTCCCTGCTGAAACAGATAATCAGGATTCTTCTCTCGTTTGAACGACATTGCGTTTACAGCCGATGGTCAGCTTGTAGGTGTGAACAGCGTTCGCAACCAGTTTAATGCCAGCTTAGTTGACGAAGGATACAAGCGTGGCACGCTAAGATTCTATAAATGGGCTACACTTGACGCAAACCCTGTTGAGTGGTTCACTTTCAAAGTTCTGCAAACTTCTACCGTGCTGACGTGGGACGTGGTCTCGCTGTGGAACGGAGCAGCTGCCGATTGTGCAGTTATCACTTCGGGTGTTACTGCTGGTTCATCACGCGGTGGCCGCTTCTTTGATCATGAATGTAACCGATAAACCAAGCAACTTCTACTGTATTTAGTGAGAAAACTATTTCAGGAAACAACTATGGTGAGGGCCGTCAGGGCACAACTCCACAGTTGGCAGTATCACCGCACCGACGAAAACTATATCGTTGATGGCGAAGCTGGTTTGCCACTTGAGTTCCATCCTACTGGCACATCGAACCAAGACAGCCCTGTTATTGGTCAGATGACCGATGAAGAAATTGGTAATGCCGCTGTGGGTTATCAGTGCTCAAGTACGCTAAGCGCCAGTTCATGGTAACCCGTTTGTTTCGCTGCTGGCGTTGGCGGTGTACGTCTGTACGATATCACCGAAGGCCTTAATAAAGCACGTCTTGTAAAGACCGAAACTACAGCTCTTGCAGCTGCTGAAACTGCAACGAACATTGCTGCAGGTGCAAAGGTTAACGATGCCGACATTACACTATACTTGCTACATGGCACCAAGCTTACTGCCTTTACAAGCAAGGGAGTTGAGCAGCCTGTTGTGAAGAATATCTACGCTTACGCGCTTAATAGCAAGAAAAGAAAGCGACGATTCTTATACCTTTACATTCAAGGCGAACGTTGCTGCTACCGCTGCCGCTATCGTATTTACCAATGCTGCCGACGGCACAGAGGTTGGTCGAATCCCAGTTACTGTAACTGAGGGTGAGAATACCTTTACTTATGCTCAGGACTTTATTCCTGGAGATGCAGTGAACCACCCTCAATTGGGGGAGTTATTTTGAAGGGCGAAAACGTTGCTCGTGTCGCACGAATCAATACTCCTGACAACTATGAGGGCGCAATATTCAGCTCTGTTGATAAGTCGCCAGAATCACCATTCTTCGGTCAGATTTACACAAACAACTTCATTAAATCAGGTAATGCTGGTAATGGATTGTATGTTTACGATCAGACATATACACGTCTTAACAGCACGCCTTACCGCGGATATCCCAACCCTGGTACCACATACCGCATTGCTGTAGGTCCAATGGGTAAGGTATGGATTGCAGAATGGGCTGATGCTAACTCTGGTGTTTATATTGCTGATCCCTGATCTGACGAAGCCATTTACACAATTCTTCGTTGGTACACGTGATGGCGATGGTCTCTTCACCAATGACGGTGCAAAGGTTGGTCTCGTCTACACCGGGTGTTGCTGTAGGTGGCACAGGTGCTGATACTAAGGTTTATGTTGCCAATGAGGACATGGGTAACGACGTTGCTGTTTATCAGATTGGACAACCCTGACGGTAGCCTCGTTTACGAATGGAACAAGGCACCAAGCTATTCCCTGCAGTTGGTAAATATTTGCTCAATACTGATATTGCAGTTGCTGCAGGTAAGGACGGCGGTGCTTTGGTGTTCAGCAGCGTCGTGGACAAGGTACAACACAAAGAATGTTCCTTCGCTGCCTACGTTGCACGCGATGGCAATGTTACATTCAATAGTGGCGAGGGCGACTTCCCCACCGTTACTCACTGGTACTGGCGGCGGTGGCTTTGCAGTTTCTGCTGATCAAAGCCTTGTGGCTGTTGGCGAACTCAAGGGTATTGTCAAGCTATTCAGCGTAACTTGGGCAGGCGATGTTCCTACGCTTTCGCTGATTGGTAGCTTCCAGAGCGATGTAGCGAATAAGAGTGGTAACCTGTTTGAAAATGAACTTCGACTATGCAGGCAACCCCATTTGCTCGGGTGCTAAGCTTGGCGTTTACTCAATTCCAAACAGCTGAAAACCTCACTACCACACCTGCTCGCAAGGCTCTCACTGTGGTGAAGACTGCTAACGCAACAGCTGTTGAGAACGTTGAGACAGTAACTGGAAGCGAAGCGCTGACTTTCGCGGGCGACCTGTTAATTGTTCAGGCTCCTGAAACAGTGAAGAGCGTTGTAGTATTTGCAGCCGACGGCACACGCGTAGCAGAAGGCCGCAATGCACAGCTTACGGTTAACGCTCCTGCTGGTGTTTATCTCGTGAAGGTGAACAACTTCAAGGCTATCAAGGCTATGAAGAACTAAACCTTTCGGTAAATATAATTGATGTAATGGGAGGCAGCACACGCTGCTCCCATTTTATTTTCTACTTTTTAGCAAAACGGATAGGCACAGATGCTCTTTTGCAAGTTCTGAAAGGCTGAGGCAGTAGCTTATCAAATGCTTTTTACTTGCTGTTGTAATCAGGTTTCTGAGTCGATGATGTTTGTTTTTGTAGCTTATATCGTTAGTTTGTTCAGTCGTTTTGCGTTGTTTTAGTGGTATATATATAAGGTGGTGTGGCAGTTGTCGCTTTTTGTGCAATTGATGCACCCTGTGTTGAAGCGTTCTTACTATTGTGTTGATATCTGTCTCTATGCTTTTTACGCCCTCTTATATCTTCTTCTTTGCTATCTCCTCTTTATTTTAGTATTTCTTTTCTGTGTTGTGTTTACTCTAATACGAGCTATTCTGATAGGGTTTTTTTCACAGATTTGCTTTTGTGTTTGTTGTAATCAGCTAATTGCTTTTGCGTGTTTCGATGGGTGTGCGGCGGCCGTAGAACGATGTGTACTGCGGTCGTCATACACGTGCTGTGCGTCGGTCTGTAGTACGCGTTGTATGGCGCTCGCCGTACAACTGTTTTTTTCTGTCGTAAACACGATACGATTCTGACGAAAAGGGTGGTAGGCAATCCTGTAAAATCATACTGAAATCACAAAAATCACCCTTTTCGTTCTGTAGAAAAATACGTTTCTCACAACTGTTTATTTATCTAAATGATTTAGATATAATTTCAATTCTTTTTCTATTTTTGTCATGATAAAGCTTTGCGGTTTATCTTTTATTGATTACTTTTTGCAGACGCAAGGCAAACAAAAAGAAAAATCTTCTGATAAGAATAGAAGTTTAAAAGTTTTACTTTTTGGAAAACTTTTCTTTAAGTTTGAACAAAAAGTTTTCCAAAACTTATCACAATGTTGTCCTTCAATAAGCATAGTTAAATTACACACAAACTAATAAATACATACCTGCGCTATGATACAAGTACGTCAAAAAGAGACGCAGTCTTGTGCCTTTCGATTTATCGAAAATAATGCAATACTTAAGAACCTCAAAGCTATTCGTCACGAGGGAAAACATCGATGACATTTCAACGCATTATGCTAACCGTGTTGACGGATTTTGTCGTGAGAAAATATCTCGGCGAGGGTGAAGTGTTCGACATCGAGAATATACAAGATACCGTTGTGCAGGGTATTAGCAAGTGAGGGCGAATTAAGAGCTGTTATTGCCTCACTGTGAGTACCGTTACCAACACAAGCTTGAGCGCGATCAGCGTATCAAGAAAACGTACGAGGAAAAAACCTGCTGGCCAAAAACGTGGTTAATCAGAATGCTAACATTGACGAGTATTCGGGTGGAGGACGAAGCGGCGAGGCTGCTAACGTGTACGAAAAACAGTATGCGCTGGAGCATTGTATGTCAAAATTGGCACGCACGAACCATGATAACAACGAGATTTATATCCACGATTTGAACAAGTATGCTATTGGTTTTCACGAACTGTTTGAGCATACCTTTCGACGATTTGTTGTCGAGAGCTTCCACACACGCCAAGGCGATGCGCCCTGCTGGCTCTTTTGAACACGGCAATGCAGCTTTGTTGCCGTTATCTTCCAGTTGCGTAAAAGCTTGAACCAATTTGAGGTGTTTCGGCTACGCATATTGACTGGACGATGGTGCCTTACTTCAGAAAGTCGTTCATGAAACACTATATCGTGGCGTGGGCTAAGGAACAAGAGAGTTTTCGCCGACACCGATTTTATTAATATGTATGCCGATACTTACACCGACTCTGTGGGCGTAGCGTTCTGGTTTTCGACGAGTGGTGCGGACAAAAAACAAGGCTATTTCTTCGAATCGACAGGCCTGACGAAAGAAGATTTCACGCCAGTAACAAAGAAAAACTTGATGCTCGTTGCTATAATAGCGCGCTTTGCGACAGACACTTCAGGAGCTTCGCCAAGCTGTTGAAGCGATGTATCACAACCCTCAACACGCTGCAAAGTCGCTCGGTGACCAGCTTCCGTCACGTCACCAACCATGGAACGTGTAGCGTTAGAAGAGGGTCGACTGGTATCTCGCGCCCTTCTCTTTGGGCAGTCTTGAGGGTATCGGCTTCCACCATAATACGCCAATCTTCCTTGTGGCATCTTCCCAGTATATGAAAGGAGTGAATGATCGTCCCGGGTGCACACCGAACTACGACTTGAAGCAATTGGCCATGCGCTCTACATCACAGCGTTTGTATCCCTAACTACGCTAATGTGGATTGGAGCGGTAATGCCTGGTTACGACCCAAATGATCCACGTACATATTTCTCACGATGAGGCTGCCGCACGGCAAACGGTTTCGATATCAACGGCTTCGGACAATTGAAAGATGGTCGCGGAAATATTTGCCCAACAACCATCATTTTGCCTCACGCTCGCTATGGAAGCAGGGCGGTGATGTGGAAGCGTTTATGACACTTCTTGATCAGAAAAATACACGAAGCGAAGGATACTTTAATAGAGCGTTTCAATTGGATTTGTTCGCAAGATCCACGCTCTGCGCCTTTTATGTGGGAGAATAATACTATGGCTGGTTACGTGCCTGAGGAAGGAATACGTTCGGCTTTAAAGCACGGCACGTTGGCAATGGGACAATTGGGTATGGCAGAAACACTGCAAATTCTTATCGGTAAGAACCATACCCACCCTGAAGGATTGGCTTTAGCTAAGCGCATTGAGAACTTCTCAGCAAGCGTTGCAACGAATTTAAACACGAATACAAGCTGAACTTCGGTGTATTATACGCCAGCTGAGAACCTTTGCTTCACGGCAATGGAGAAATTCAAAGGCTCGTTACGGTGTAATCAAGAATGTTTCGGATCGCGATTATTTCACAAACTCTATCCATGTACCCGTATGGGAGAAGATGACTCCGTTTGAAAAAATCGACATTGAGTGCCAACTCACGGGCTATTCATCGGCTGGTTGCATCACGTATGTGGAGCTTCCATCAACAACAAAGAACAATATCACGGCGCTTGAAGAGATAATTGATTACGCGATGTCGCATGATATTCCGTACTTTGCCATCAATGTGCCAAACGATACGTGTGATGAATTGCGGCTACACAGATGAAATAAACGATGCTTGTCCTGTTTGTGGCGGTGAGAGTGTACGTCGTCTTCGTCGCGTGACGGGATACTTAACAACCGATTATCAGCAACTTTAACCACGGTAAACAGTGTGAAGTTGGCGATCGCGTTAAGCACATCAGAGAGTATCTCCTGGTTGCGATTGTTAAACATCTCAACGTTTTTATCGAAAAAGGGGCTTTCATTTGGCAGAGAAATGCGGTTTTGTTTTTGCGAGTAAATATTTTCTGTTTCGTAGATGGATAGCATCTGCTTTTGCGCGGTTAATTACTAATGCTCATTTTGCAAGATGATTTATTCCAATCTTGTGACAGTGGTTTCTGTTTGACAAATGAATGCCCTTGATTTTACAGAAGCATTACGGTTACTTTTTATAGATGATCGCTTTCATAACATCAGCATGTGACGCTAAATAACGGCGAGGATTTCGTGTAACGCTAGTGGGTTGCTGGCTGTTCATCACCGTAAAGGGTGTCAAAACGAACAGACATGGGACTTTGTGGTGGTCGTCCTTTCACCGAGGCTGATAAAGAATATCTGCTTTTCCGAGCTCGATAAATCGTATATTCAGGGTCTTACGCTTTCAGGCGGAGACCTCTTGATACTGTTTCGACGACGTGCTTGCGCTGAGCTCGTGAGAGTTCGTTCTGCCTATCCCACGAAGGATATATGGCTGTATACGGGTTACGATTGAACAAATTGAAAGCGGTTACATGGCAGAGTACTGCCGTTATTAGATGCTGTGGTGGACGGAAGGTACATCAGAGTCGGAGCGTGACGTCACACTCGCCTTTCAGAGGTAGCCGAAACCAGAGAATAATTCGGCTTAAAAAGAAAGATGACTAAATCGAAATTTTCTTTATGATTTAATCGTAAACGTTTTTCTTTCAATCGTAGATTTCTTGCCTTTCGACCGTAGACTTTTTGCCTTTAAAAACATAGACGTCTTATTTTTAAATTGTTAAGTTGAAGGTTTTAGTGCATTATAAGTGATAAAGGAAAGGGCGTGGTGTCATCACGACACAGCTCCTTTCTCTTTCATCAACACGTAGTTGATATGATAATGTATATGCGTAGAAAGTTAAATTTTTGAAATAGAGATTGTTTGTTTACAAACTTTTTACCATTCTGTATCACAACACCCTTGTAGGGTTTTTGCTTACACGCTGACCTGCCATATTGTAGATAGGAGCGTCTTTATCAGCTTTCTTGATTATTTCTGTATTGCGAATTCCTGTTACGGTTGTGCCGTTAACGCTGTACAAATAGTTGCCACGGTCCATGAGAGATAGTGCTGTGCATTCTTGCTCAATACGCCATAAACAACAACCTGATCGCCCACATTTCACCTTGTTTTCATTGGTAAATGCTGCGTTGTTTGCGAATCTACCAGCGTGAGATGAACAGCTTATTGGTAGCGGCATTATCGTCACTAATATAGTACTCGCCGTTGTTCCAAGCTTTCTCTTTAATCTCAAACTTGTCGATAGATGTTACAAATCCCTTCACGTAAACAGAGTCGTTAAGGCCATCTCCTGCATCAACGAGCTGCTGAGCCTTTGCAATAGTGTAAGCCGTTTCGGGCGTATTCTTAATGCTTACAAGGCCTGTGAAACCGCCTGCAGTATAGTATTTACGATGAAATTTGCATATGCACCATTACCTTTGCCTTTTTTGTTATGGAAATATAAGGCATAGAATCTGTCGGCTTTGGGCGTAGGGATATTAAATACCATTGGGCCCGCAACCCATTTCTCTGCTGGAATCTCAACAATACTTTCAGCAGTTGTTCCGTCTGCCGACACAGCGAGGGAAAAATTTTGTTCACCAATGTCTTGTCGATTTTGTCGATATCCACTACTATTGTAGCCACAGCTTCACCCAATTTTTGCGCTGTAGCGATGCGAGCTTCACTATCTGCTTTCTTGCTTCCGCACCTTACATAGGTCCAGTTGTTTTGCCATTTGTAGTTGTTGAAGTTGGTTAACAGCCACTCGTGAGTGCCTATTTTTGCAGTCCAAGTTTTAGTATAGCCGCTTTCCAGCTTCTAGCATTTCTTGCTGAATTTTCGTCAGGAAAAGAGAGGGTTAAGAACGGTGCTGCAGAAGCATTAGCAGCAAAAAGCATCATGATAATGCTCAAAAAACGAATAGCGTAAAATTGTTTCATAAGCTTATTAAAAATGATTTTGGTTTTGTAAAATAATTTCCTGATGTTAGTGTGAAATAGGTTTAGACGGCTAAAAATAGCAGCACATGGACAAAGATATGTATGAATGCCACAAAGGGTTTAAAAGGACTTTGGTGCAGTACGGATAGAGTAGTTTTACAGTAAGAAAAGAGTATTTCAACAGTAATGAGAGATCATTTCTATAACAAATCACGAGTGGTTTTTATAGTATTCGAATAGCAATTTTATCATGAATTGCGATGATAGATTTTATCCTGTATAGTTTTACAGACGATATCGATTTTTATAATGGGTTATACAGTAGTTTGATAGTAGGTGAGTAGCCATTTTTGTAACAGATTGCGAGGTAAGTCTTATACTTTCACATCGCGAGATAAACCGTTTGCAGTATTAAGTCGGCGGTTGCTCGCTTGCCGAAACCGTTACCATTTTCAGTGTGCCCGTACCTGTCTTTGTACCACAGTTGCAATGAATTAATCATATTCTGCCATAACACATAGCTGCAGGGGCGCGATGACAGCCACAGGATTTAAGAACGTCATCATCAGCCAAATACCCACAATGGTATTCTTCTGTCCGAGCGCCTGACCTCCGCTTATGCTCTCGCCGAAGTAGCCTCCCACCAGTTTCCGATGCCGAAAAGGGCAATAGCTACGAATAAAGGCAGCACAAGCAGTAGCACTAATGTTTGTCCTGTCACGGTGGTATTGATAATCATGCGCAGTGTTAAGCCCATGACGATCTGACAGATTAAAGGCCCAAAGGTAAAAAGGCAAGGTTCTTTTTCTCGCGCAACCAGCTAACGAACGCAGGGAGACGACGTGTTGCCAATGCCAAAAGCAACGGAATGACCAACACCATCAGCACATATCGTCGCAAACTATCGGCGACGACGGCAAGGCCAAAACTTATGTCGGCCGAATGCTCAACCATTGGGGAATAAAAAGCGAATGATAACCGAGTAAACACGTTGGCAATAATCATGTAAACCGTCATGCTGGCTATGCTACCACCTAATTTTTTCGGTTACGATGGGCGCTCTGCAGCCGTAGGGACAGATGACGCAGAATGAACACACCTAGTAATATTATTTTTCGTTTCGGCATCGTGAACCAGATTGATTGCCACAACCACCGCCAACGAAAGTAATACCCGAATGCCTTGAAGGGCAAAATGCCTAGAGACGTGGACGAAATTCGGGATAGGTTTATTTTGCAGAACGTGATGTATAGCATGACGAAGATAACTGCTGGCATAAGCCCACGAGAACGGGGCCAACGGCATCGCCCACGGGTGCAAGCTGTGGCACATGCGAGGAAAGAAGATACGTCAAACTACCGTAACCAGTGCAAAGGGGCAACGTCCATTGTTTAATAAAATTAATTATACCATTCATGTTGTTTTCGGTTTGAAAATAGCGTTTTACGGCCTTTCGTGTTTGCGTTTTGTCATAACGGCTACGTCATTCTGTCGTTATGGTGGTTGTACGGCGGCCGTGGTACGCATTGTATAACGGTTGGCATACAGATTAGACGACGGCCGTAGTACACATGGTATGACGGTTGCCGAACACCGACCGTTACATCGAAATGCGAGCAAAAACTGTACCTAAACGTCTTGACGGTACAATATAATTGCCCGATTAGCACAACATAATAGCACAATAGGCACAACGTGATTACAATCGCCGCATGATGTTTCTATAAAGAAGCTCCAGCGACATTGACTTGCGGAAGGTCACTAATTTGCGTCAGAATAAAAAGAATTTTTATTTATACGATAGTTTGCCAATTTTAAAAGTACCTTTGCACGACTTTATTTTGCATCATCGGCATGAGATCGAAACGATGCGGTTTATAAAGTCTCGCGAACAATAATGGTACAAGCTATTTAATGCTTTTGAGCATGAGTTGGTTTGCGATGTTCGCGAATAAAAATAAGTATTCACACAAAAACTATCATGAAAGATTCTGAGCAGACTTTCGTCCTTACGGGTCTTGTCCTCTTTTTCTGCTGGCTATCGCATGCGTTGCCCAAACTTTACTGTTGGCGGAACGACGTTGCGTAGCGTTAATATCTTGAGCGAGCTGCTGCCCGAACGCGACGAAGAACAGGGTTGATGTTATTCCTGCTCCTAAGGCTCCTAAGGCGGTGGCAACAACGACCAAGTCAGGAAAGAAAATAGAATTTAAAGAACAATGGCCCCTAAGGGCGTTGAGCTATCATCGACTATTCGGGCGGTGAAAAGGGTGGTATGGACCATTTTTATGAGGCTCTGAACAAGGTGAAAACCTTTAGGACGCCCCGTGCGTATAGCCTATTTTGGCGACTCGTTTGTAGAAAACGATATCATGGCGGCCGACTTACGCGAACTGTTTCAAAGCGAGTTCGGTCGGACATGGAGTGGGTTGGGTCGACTTTGGCTAACCCTATAAACCGCAACAGTAGGCGCACGGTGACGCGAAACCAGCGGTACACGCGAGTTCAGCGTGGTGAAAAAGCCTTTCGATCACGATCGTCAGGGGCATTGGCGAACGCTATTATAATGTGTCGTCAGGGGCGAGTGTAACCACCAATTTGGCCACTGATATACAATCGTTTCCAACCCCATGCCAAGCAGTTTGATGTGGCGCGCCTCTTTCTTTCCGTGCCGAAAAACGGCGCAACTATTACGGCTACCGTGGGCGCGGGTACACCGCAGTCGCGTAGCTTTGACGGCTCAAGCGGGGTTCAAATGTATGAGTTAAAGGCGAAGGGAAGCAAAATAAACTATAAGTTTAGCACGTAGGCGAAGGCTTTACAGGCTTTGGAATGGCGCTGGAAAGCCTGCAAGGCGCTGATACTTGATTGTATGAGCGTTCGTGGTTCGAGCGGTTTTAACGCTGCAGGGTATTCCACAATCAACACTGGCCGACTTTTGCAAAGCTGCGCCCATACAGACCTAATTATTGTGCACTATGGCCTTAATGTTGCGGTGAGTGGCAACCCAAAGAATATTATTCAAAACTATGCACGCAACATGGGTAAGGTGGTAGCGCATCTGCGTCAGGCTTTTCCCCGAAACCAGTATATTGGTGTTTAGCGTGCCCGACCATGAACAACGTGGTGCCGACGGCATTAAAAACGCTGAAGGAGGTACACGCATTAGTGGCCTTTCAACAGCAAATGGCGGCCGATAAAAAGGTAGGTTTTATAACTTCTTCCAAGCGATGGGCGGAGAAGGTGCTACGCGCCGACTCGTCGAACGCGACATGGCCAACAAGGATTATACCCGTTTAAGCTACGGCGGTGGGAGTATGTGGCCGACAAAAATTTTCACCCATCGTTTAAGGCAGGACTAAAGAATTATCAGCGTCGTATTAAATTAGAATCACAATGATAGAGCGTTTAATCAACATTCTTACATATAATCCGAAGAAACCTCTCATATTCAGTAGCGGTACTGTTTTTGTACTTGTTCTTTGGCGTTGCCTTTGTTTACATGTTGCTGCAACGACGTAGCAATTTGCGAATTTTGTTTGTAACGCTCTTCTCTTATTACTTTTTATTATAAGAGCAGTGGGCATTATTTCCTCTGCTGGCGCTGGTAACGACAACCGATTATTTCATAGCCGAAACGATTGGCCGTATGAAAGAGCGGGGTGATGACAATGTGCGGTGGAGGAAAATGCTGCTATTTTGAGCTTGTGTATTGACTTAGGACTGTTGTTTTACTTCAAATACACCAACTTCTTTGCAGGTATGTTGTCGGCGATGATTGGATAACTTCCAGCCTTGGGACATTTTCTTGCCTGTTGGCATAAGTTTTCACGTTCCAAAGCATGAGTTGTGTCATCGATGTTTACCGTGGCGATATTCGTCCGTTGGGTTCTTTTGATGGACTATGCGTTCTACGTGTCGTTCTTTCCGCAGCTTGTGGCAGGACCAATTGTGCGTGCAACCGACTTCGCTCCGCAAATAAGAAAGCCCGTTGTCATCACGCGCGAGATGTTTGCGCAGGGTGTTTACTTCATCATGATTGGCTTATTCAAGAGGCTGTCATCAGCGACTATATTAGTTTAAACTTTGTTGACCGCATCTTTGATAACCCAACGCTTTACTCGGGCTTCGAAAACCCTGCTGGGAATATACGGTTATGCCATGCAGATTTACTGCGATTTTAGTGGCTATAGCGATATGGCCATTGGTATTGCGCTGCTTTTAGGTTTCCGCTTTCCGATGAACTTCAATGCTCCGTACAAAAAGCGACAGCATCACTGACTTTTGGCGACGCTGGCATATTTCGCTGTCGACGTGGATTCGCGACTACATTTACATCTCGCTCGGGAGGTAATCGTCAGGGCAAGGTTAGGCAGTATATCAACCTTGTGATCACCATGCTTTTTGGGCGGATTGTGGCACGGAGCAAGCCTGAACTTTTGTGGTATGGGGTGGTATTCACGGGCTTGGACTGGTGGCTCATAAAGCATTATCGTCAGGAAGTTAAGAAACGCGAACGCAACTATCGTTCAGCATGGCTTAGAAAGCGTATAGGCGCTATGGTGCTGACGTTTCATTTTGTTTGCTTCACTTGGCTCTTCTTTAGGAGCGCTACTTTTTGCGGGTGTTGGTACGATGTTGTCCCGCAGATTTTTACGAACTTCCACGCCGAACTTATCCCACAAGTATTGGCAGGGATACAAGTATGTGCTGTGCTTTATGGCCTTCGGTTACGTAACCCACTTTTGTGCCTGATAGCTGGCAGAAACGGTGCGGTTAAGCTGTTAGGAAAAGTGTAATATTGTTGTTCGGCGGTGCTTTTTAACGCTGATTGTGCTATATCGTTATTCAGGTAAAAACGGTAATATTCAGCCTTTCATCTACTTCCAATTCTAAAAAGGGTAGAGCTTTGTTGACGATTAAGAACCGATAATGACGATTTTCGATACTTTGCAAACGCTTTTTGTATACATTAGCCTTGTTGCTGATGGGGCATAGGGCGGTGGCGCAGAAACGTGGAAAGCGAATTGAAGACGCTTAAAGCGTAGGCGTGCGGGTGCAATCGTGTCGGCTCGAAGCGATAAAACTTTCGGCGAGCAACGCTGTTTCATTCAGGAGGCCATTCCCGATGCGGTGTTTGCGCGAATGGAAGGGCGCTCTTCCCGAAAGATTGTACGGTAAATCGGCGGTCGTTAAGGTATTTAAGGCTGTTGCATGTTGATGTTGACGGGTCGCACCGATTTGGGGTGAAAATGGTTTGCAATAAGTCGATAGCAGCCGATGTAATCGATATTTTTCGCGAACTTTATCGTACAGCGTTATCCTATTCATAGCATCAAATTAATTGACGATTTCAATGCTGACGACGAGCAATCTATGCGTGCAAACAACACCAGTAGCTTCTGTTTTCGCAAGGTTTACAGAGCTCAAAGAAGTTGTCGGCGCACGCTATGGGCAAGGCCATTGACGTGGAATCCGTTTGTATAATCCTTATTATCATCGTTCGCCATCGGCGAGATTACGGTTCAGCCTACAACGGCAGCGAAATATGTTGACCGCGCAGCCACCTTCCCATATAAGATAACAAAGACCGACCTTATGTACCGATTATTCATTGCTCGCGGTTTTAAGTGGGGCGGTGCGTGGAATAGAGTGAAGGACTATCAGCACTTTGAGAAAGGAATAAATAGTCGGGTGAAAGGAACAATAAAGGCGAAGAGTTTTAGCTTCGCGCCTTTATTATATGTCTTTCGCAATCTGTCTTTTATTGTCTTATGCTTTTCGTTTTTCGAGATAGTCTTTTTGTCTTTCTGTCCACCTAAACAGCAAACTAAAGTGTCCCTTTATGCTTTTTGTATTTGCATCTCTGCTCTTTTGTCTTTATCGTCTTATCTTTTCGTTTTAATTGCCGAATCTTGCAATCAGCCAGACAATGAGAACGTGACATAAAAACATCACGGGAACGCCATAACGGAAGCGTGGGTGTTGGCTTTGTGGCGACCAATAAATATGGAAATCAACGCGCCTACGGGAGCCTCCGCTGCCGATAACATCAGCAACGTGCGTTCTAGATGTACGACGTCTGTCAAGCTTTTAGCGTTTGATTTGTCGTCCATGTGCACCAATAACGTCAGCACGTTTAGGGCTGTAAGATAATAAATGACGTTGGTAAACATATTTGTTTTTGCCCTTTTTTAAGTGTTATCCCTTTTGTAACTAGGCTCTTGAAGACGCAATCTTTACTTGCATTTTCTGCAATCTTCACTTTACATTTTCCCTGCAATCTGCTTCCGCGTTTTGTAGCTTTTTGCTTCCGCCTTTTATCGCATTCAATTGCGCTTTATACGGCGCTTTTACGAACCGCCACTTGCGCATTCTTCGCCATTTCTAAGCGTTCGAGGTAAATGGGACGGAACTTATCGATAGCGCTTGCAGCGATTGGCTTTTTCGAATTTAGCTCATTACACTCATCGCTATCGGTCTTATCGGCTTGCTTTGGTTGCAGCATCTCTGCAAGATAAAAGCGTTGCCTGTCTTCGGCTGCTTTGAGTTGAGCCCCAATCGTTGCAAACTGTCGAGGAAAGCTTGGGCTTTATCCAAATGGTCTTCTGCCATAAGTGCGTGTTACTTCTCGGTATTCTTATCGTCAGACTTGGCTTCTTCACTGCCTGCTGATCGATAGCCTTGATCTTATCAAACACAAGCTGTACCTCATCTTTCAGTTTTTGCACCTTCTATTCATCTCTTCAACGAGGCTATTGCCTTTTTGCTTGCGATATTTAGGAATCCGAGGTTATTCTCATAAGTGGTAACCTCTTGCTTTAACTGCTCATAGCGGCGCATTAATCGTGCACGTTCGTTGTCGACTGCGTCCTCACCGCGCTTCGCTACGTTACGAAGTTGTTCTTGAAAGTTATCTAAACGGCGGCGCGTTTGTTTGATATGCAATGTATCATACACCTTATCGAGAACCTCGTGATACTCTTTTCATACACTTTGTCTTTTGTCCTTATAAGGTTGTATGTCCCACCGTATTGTATTCGTCAATCAGCGCTTGAACCTTTGCCTGAACGTCGTCTCCAGCATCCTCTATCATAGCTTTAAGCTTAGCGATGATGTCGCGTTTCTTGTCTAAATTAGTATGTTCCTCGTTGCGTGAACCTGCATTTTGCTGCATTGCGTGCTTCGAAGAACTGGTTGCATGCTGCAGGGAAGTCGTTCAAAGACGGTCACCAAACTTCTTAGGAACGGTGCCAATGGTCTTCCATTCTTTTTGCAGCGCGCATGATTTTATCGACTTGTCGACTTCCAATCGGTTGAATCAGCGAGTGCCTTTGCTTTCTCAACGAGCACGCGTTTCTTCTCTGCATTTTCAGCGAAACGCTTTTTAATTTCTTTGAAATATTCAGCTTTCCGACCGAAGAAATCGTCACAAGCCGTACGGAAAACGTTCGAAAATCTTTACGTTCATCTTCTGTGGGGCGAAGCCAATTGTCTTCCATTCCTGTTGAATGGCGATGATTTCCTGCGAATGTTTCTCCCAGTCGGCAGTGCCTTTGTATTTTCTTCTTTTGCAATGGCTTCAACCTTTTCGCACAATGCTGTTTTTTCTTTGTGAGGTTCTCTTCCTCACGTGCGCGCAGTTCTTCGAAATGCTGTTGGTGCTCTTATTAATCACCGTGCTGGCGTTTTTAAAGCGTGTCCAAATCTCGTCGCGCAAGTCTTTGGCTACTGGTCCTGTCTCACGGTACTGTGCATGCAACTCTTGAAGCTGATGGAAGCGCTTATAATGTCGGTTTCTTCAGCCAGTTTTTCAGCCTCTTCGCATAAGCGTGTCTTCTGCTCAAGGTTCTTTTGAAGTCGTATTCGCGTGCTTCGCGGTTCAGATTCAGCAAGTCATAGAACTGTTCTACGTAAAAGCTGATATGTCTTCCACGTTTCGTTGCTTTCTCTGGAGGCACTGCTCCAAATTCCTTCCACTCCTGTTGTAGTTGCTTGAAGGCATTAAACGACTTGTTAGCCTCCTCAGGAGAGGTGGCCATATTTTTATTTTCTCAATTATTTCTTCCACGATGTTTGAGGTTATTAGCGCGTTCTTCTTCTTGCTTTTGGAATAATTTAGCGCGTTTTTCTTTAATAACCTGCATTTCGGCTCAGATGCTTCCTCTACGTCATCGGGGCGAACCTGATATTTTTCTGGGTCACCGCCTTCCTCAAGATAGGCTTTTTGTTGTTCTTCGCGCTCAGCAATGTGTAGAGCGATAGAACGTCGACTTCAGGTATTCTACCTCATCTTTCTCCAGGATTTTTCCATCGTTGTGAGCTATTTCTCTAATGCGTTCGAGCACCTCTTTCTTTGAGGTATAGGTTTTGCGATCAGGCTCTTCGGCTGTTGTTACTTCCGTTTCAGAATTCTCATTCTGCACGGGTTCTTCACTCACTGGCGCGTCGGCTTGTACCTCTTGCGCTTTATCAACTTCGGCAGCAGCCTGAACTGTAGTCTGCTCTTCTTCAACTGACCCTGTCCAAGGGCCTTTCTTTGAGAGTCCATCATTCCTTTTTAAGTTTATGATTAGAGTTTTCGCGACCCATCTGCTGAAATACACAATATTTACAGCATGATGTGAGCCATCACGTTCGTTAATAATATTAGTTGCAAACTTAGATTGTCAATTACGAATTTTTAATCCTTTTTGCTGTAGAATGTGTTAAATAAGGCGTTTGTGTGCAAAATCCACCAGCTTACACCAGTTACCAACACTGAAATAGCTATACAGATTACAAATCCGTATGGTGATGTGTTTCAAGCCCGTTAATAACGTTCATTCCGTAAATGCTTGATATCAGCGTAGGGGGCCATGAGCACGATGTTTAGCGAAGTAAGAGGTTCGCATGGTCGTGTTCATGTTGTTGTTATCAATGCTGGAATAGGTATCCATTGTCGACTCAAGAATGTCGGAATAGATATTAGTGGTTTCGCGAGCTGCGTCAAATATCTCAATGCCGACATCTTCAATAAGGTCGGCATCTAATTCGTCAATCTGCAGCTTAAACTTTAGTTTCTGTAGCGAGTTTTCGTTGCCACGGGAATGACGTAATGAAGTAGGTGAGCGAGTCTTGCAAGCGTGAAAGTCCAATAAGACTTTCGTTATTGACCTCGTGATCCAGATTATGTTTTTGCTTTCTCAATAAGGGTATTGATTTGCTTCAAGCGTTTCTGAAGTACCACACCGCTGATGATAAAAACAGGCGGAATGTCATGTCAACATAATCCGTAAAGCCGTACCTCGTTTTTGATGAAAGCTACAAAGTCAATCATCACGTTGGTTTCGTAATAACAAACGGTAATGGTGATGTCGCGTTTGTGTATAATACCCAGCGGCACGGTGGTGTATGGCGATGCGACTGCGAATTTCTTTGACATAAAGGGGAATACGTAAGATAATGAGCATCCAGCCGTCGTCATATTCATAACAGGCACGCTCATCGGTATCGCTAATGTCGCTTAAAAAATAATCGGGAATGTTGTATTTCTCTTCCAGTTCGCGCTGGTCGTCGTCGGTCGGACAGGTTACCGAATCCAGCAATTAGCGCCACTCGCTATAGTCTTTGGTTGTTTTGTCGATATTCAATATGTTCTCATGGTTGTTAATCTCCATAGTTCATTTAACTTGTGAAGATTAACTCCTTGGAGTTAATCCTCACGCCAGATCGTATTGCTTTCCGCGTAATAATCGTCCATATTATATGCTGAATATTGATTTTTACGTTTGCAAAAAGTAAAGAAAAATAAACCGGTAAAGCAAGTGTTTGCGTTGTACCGTTAAAGTGTTCGATTCGTTACGTAACAAGGCTTTTTGCTCCACAGTTTTTGTATGAAAGTTCTAACTTTTTGCGTTGTAACCTTTTTGTGCGATAGTGAGGTCGCGGATGGGTGTATGCGACGGCCATCGTATCGATGATGTATGCCAACCGTCGTGCTATTTTGTGCTACGGCCGCCATACAATGCGTACTACGTCCGCCGTACAGTTACCTTTTATGTTGTAAACCATGTGGCTTTACGCTGTGTAGAGCATGCCCTTTCGAGCTTATGGTTGTTGCGCTTTTGCTGTGCAGGGGCAACGCCAGCAACGGAATAGCATAAAAGGGCCTTAGCTACGGTGGTAGCTGAGGCCTTCTAACTTTAATCAGTAAACTATTTGTGTTTTACTTGATAACAATCTTCTTGCCGTTCTTGATCTACGATGCCGCGAGGCGAGGTTCTTGCCTGTGCCTACATACTGAGCGTTAAGGTTAAATACGCGCTCGTCAGCGGTTGTTTTTGGTATTGATTGTGTTAATACCGTTGCTGTTTGCTTGTATACTGATACGGTGGTTGTTGCGGCACTGTTGGTGATAGCAGCCACTACGCCAGCTGCATTGCCATGCCAGTGAACGATAGTCGGCATTGTCGCCAGCAGTTACTTTGCTCTGCTAGTCGAAACGTTGTGATGTGAGTGCTTGGTTCAGAGTTCCGTCAGCTTTCTTGCGATCTACGCCAGCAACGAATACCTTTCCATCGTTGATAACCATGCCGCGGAAAGCCTCTTCGTTTCTCGTTGCGTCGCCTTCGTCGTAGCCATCAATAGCTGCCCAGTTCACGCTAAAAATCGAGCAGGGGTTCAAGCTTGCTCACAAAAGGTCAGCACTTCCAGTAGATGTTTTGCTGGTGTCGGAAACCCTAGTGGTTGAAGAATGTGCCTGCAACGTACAGCTTGCCACTGTTAACAGCCATGTCGCCTACGCGGTCGGTACCGTAGCTTTTGTCGTGCATGTCAACGTGGAATATCTTAGAAGTTGTAGCGGCAGCATCAATTTTAGCCAGAATAAAGGCGTGTTCAACGTTGCCTGATTCGTCAGTTGACAACTGCACAGGTGAGGTCGGTAGCAGCGTTTGCTGTAGTAAGGGTTTCCAACGCCTTGCCTACGAAGCCAGCGTAAACGGTGTTGCCATCAACGGTAAAAGCTAACCGACTCCGGGTTCTGCTGTACAGACGACTTGTTGTCTTTCATGATAAGGTTAGCCACTGACGTAGCGTTGGTAAGGTTGGCAGCATCAGAGAGAGAATGCCTACGCCCGGAACATCAGAATACATAAAAAGCTAAACACATCGAGGTAACGGCCAGCCCACTGTACGTTGTCAAAGTTCACATCGCCCGTATAGGTAGCCGAGGAGATAAACTTTACCGCCCGAAACCATCAATTTTCCAGGGGTAAATACGAACATCTCCTGCCTCAGGGAAGTATATTCCAGAGGCTGCGATAGCTGGGTTTGCAGCAGAGGTAATCAGCGAACAGCTTTTAGGTTGCCGTTGTTATCGTATTTTTGCAACGAAAGTATTGACTGGAACGGTAACGCCTGCCGTGCCATTAACCACCTGATTGTTGTTATCAGCCGAATAGAATGTTACCTGATCGGCCGAAACACACCGCAATATAAACATTGCCGTCAGCATCGGTATCGAGCGTGCGAATGTACGATAAGCCCAGTGTAGCAGCCAAACCAAAGCTTCAGAGCCGTCGGCGTTATGCTTAGCTACATAAGCTGATCGTGATTTTTGTCGTCGTTGGTAATTGTCTTACCGCCGAAAGTGATATTCTGGTTGTATGTGCCTGTGAGTGAATACAGCTCCATCAGCTGCAACAGTGGTGTGTGTATCGCTAAGCTGGTTAGCATTGTCAACAGGCGTGAGGCTCTTTGCTCCATGTTGCGGGCGCGGTCCATGTCTGAGCCTGAAGCGCAGTAGCCGTAAATAAAGCGGCTGCAAGTAGAAATCTTCTCATAACTCTTACGTTTTAAAAATGGTAATATAATAATGTATTTTTAAATATTATGCGGTTTTATGGCCACAATGATATGTTAGGGTTGGCCCTCAACTGCTTCGGTTGGGAAAAGCGCATGGTGTAGCGCGAATCGTTTGCATTAAGCTGGAATGTCTCGCCATTATATGTTTTTGTGAGGGCGGGCATAGTTGTTCGGCGCAGGTCAAACCACCTATGGCCTTCGAAAGCAAGCTCACGAGCACGCTCGTTAACGATTTCTTCAACAAGCTGATCGTTAGTAAGCGAAGCTATATTGCTTTTGGAAAGTAGCGTAGGCTGTGGCGTTATAACGCTTCTGTGCCAGCTGTTCGAGGTAGCATAGCTCGGCACGCTGTCCTAAACGGGCAGCAGCTTCCAGCCGCTGTAAGGTAAAACTCGGCCGAACGGAAGGTGCAATTAAACTGCTCGCTGCCGCCTTTTGAGAAGCGTTGACGTAGTAGTGGTTATACGACGATAGAACGTTGTACGACGCTGATCGCCCGATGGGTACATCGAAATAAAAGCTTTGTGCTGGTCGACCAATAAGAATATACTTTCGCCGTCCATCATGGTTTCGAGGGCTACAATGCTCTCTTTCGAGTCGTAGCGATTGGGCAAAACAGCACTGCTTTGACGTAAGATCCTCAAGGGCAGGGTGGGCTTGAATAACGGCGCTTTGCGGCAGTTAGTGCACCCGACCAGTCGCCCATATACAGGCAAACGCGCGCACGAAGACACTGGGCAGAAACGGTATTGAAACGGTAATTAAGGCCTTTGGGCCAGCTTTCTACGTTAAGATACTTTCTCGGCTTCGGTAATATCGGCCAGCACCTGTGCGTAAACGTCTTTCAGGCTACTGCTCTTAGGGCACGGCGTTAACGTCGGCTTTGCTGCAATGGAACGCCACGCGTAGTGTCAGCGACTGCACATGTGTGTAAGGCTGTGCATACAGGTTGGCAAAGCAGAAAAATGGCAATAAGCGCGCATCATATAGCTTTCGCCAACAAGCTGTTTAACCTCATTGGCAGTGGCATCTGTAATATCAGCCTGATGTTCAATGATGTAGTGGCAATGTAAATAGCATGGTAATAGCGACGCCAACCGAAGTAAGTGGTAGAGGTTGACGGCGATTCGTCGTTCCAACGCCATAAGTCGAAGTAGGTGGCATAGTCGAGATCGGAGGTAAAACCTGGCATCATCGTCATCTCATCGCTGCGCACGGTAGTAATGGCACGGTCAGAAGGGAAGTACTTATCACTCGTAAGTGAGCAGCTGTCGATACTCTTCTCCCTTTTTGGCTATGACGCGACCTGTAGGCGTGATGTCAAGAAAGTCGTTGCACGAAGCAAACAACAATGGAACGATAAGAAGCCCCAGAAACTTCGAAAAGTGTTTTGCGAGGCGCTGTGAAAAATATGTTCGATTTCATCTTTTGCATATTATTAAGAGGTGTTCAGTATATCAGAAGTTAACGTTCAAACCAAATACAAAGCTCTTTGCCACTGGTTGCGCGAACGGATTACCCATTGTTTCGGGGTCGAGATAGTTGGTATAGTCGTTAGCAATAACCGCGAGGTTACGACCTTCTAAACTAAGCGATGCGCTGCTGACACCCATTTTTGATAGCCATTTCTTAGGCAACCTGTAACCTAAACGCAAACTTTGCAAGCGGGCATAGCTGCTATTGCGCACCCATGTATCAAGCATGCTGTATGTATTATATTCAGCATAGCGCGTGTATTCGGCTAAGCGGGCTAGCCGACGATACCATTAAAGCGGCATAGGTTCCGTTGGTATTATCGGTTGTCCAACGGTTAAGAATATCGTGGTTTGTGTTAAGACCGCGGTCGAAATAAGTGGGCAGAGTGAGATGGCTGCACGCGAACTTTCATACCCAGATTGAACATCCAGTTGATGCCCAGCTGCCAATCCTTATACTCAAAGTTATTAATCAAACCACCTGAACACTTAGGGATCAGTGCTACCCATGTAAATATACTCGATTGCGTTGTGCTGCTCAGCCGTAAGCTGACTTGCGCCATAACGGTTGAAGTTTAAAGAAGTCGGCAGCGAGTAACTTTCGACCCATCGGCGGCTACAAATAAAGGGGTATCCATCGTTGTCGAGGCCAGCAGTTTTGTATGCAAACAGCGCACCCTACAGGGTGACCCTGACGACTGGGGTAGGTGGAATTTTGCGCAACACTTTCGTTTATAATCTTATTGTCGTTGAAACCTAAGTTAAGACTGGTTGTCCAAATTGATTCTGCTGGTAGATATTGCGCGTGTTGAGCGATAGTTCACATCCATTCTTCATGCTTGCCCAGTAATGGTAGTTGATGCAAAGCCTGTTTCGGCGGAGCATACGTATACCAATGAGGTCGCTGCTCTTTCTGTTGTAGTAATCGGCTAAAAGCGGATACGGTCATTTAAGAATGCAATCTAAACCGAGATTGATATTAGCCGTTTTCTCCCATTTGAGGGTTGGGGATAGGTGCTGTTTCGGCTGCGATAACAGTCTCACCTCGTTCCAAGAATAGAGGTTTTATCAATCACGCCAATGAGGTAAGGGAGAAGTTGATTTGTCAATATTTTCCTTGCAAACCATACGATGCACGCAGACGGAAATCGTTGATCCATGTAAGCGGTTTCACAAATTTCTCTTCTGAAACGCGCCATAATCCACTCACCGAGTAGAGCGGTAAATAGCGGTATTTCTTGGCTACTCCGAACACGTCGCTGCCGTCGAAACGCACACTTGCGCCCAATGTGTAGCGGTAATGATAGGGTATATGAGCCTGTGGCATACCAACTAACGTAAGCATTTTCAAGGCGTGTCTCCTGATGAAGTGGATAGCGCTCGGCGATGCTTTGCGATGGGAACACAACGGGTTTTGTGGTCAATGTGCGAGCGTCGTAACCGTAAGCCACTGACGATGTCGATTGTCCGATGTTGTGACGAATCTCAGTTCCCAACAGTAATTCAACGTCGTGGAACTTCGCAAAGCGATGGTTGTATTCGCCCATTGCTTTCCCAAAGCCATTGGCGTTTGTACTGAATCGGTTATGCGGTTTGCGCCACCTTTCGGGAAAGATGGTTTGTTGCACGCCACCCGATGTCATGTAGGTGGCATACTCTTTCTCCTTACGCATAGCATAGCTATCGCCACCTTGGTAACGACGTAAGTTATAATTGTCAAACTGATAACCGAATTGTGAGGTTGGTTTAAAATCAGAATTGAACTTAAATTCTGCGTCAATGATACTCATAACAGAGTAGTCACGACGGCGCTTTGAGGTGTTAGCGCGCTCCTCAAAGATATTAAAGTTGGGCGCGTTACTCCTCACGGCCCCTGTACGTTTGTGTCGTAATTATAACTTCCGTCTTCTTTAAACGGCTGGAAATATGGGTTGGCTTCGCGCGAGTAATACACAGGATTGGTGAAGCCTCCTGCATCGAGTAAGAAGGCTCGGTGCTTACGTTGGTTGGCAAGAAATGCTCGCCCGAGTGTAAGTTTTTTGTTGATTTTGAAAGTTCCTTTCAATGTAATGTTATAGCGGTTGTTGGCTACTCCCTTTACAATTCCTTGCTCATCGTAGTAGCCAATTGACGCATAATAGCTGGCTTTTTCGCTACCTCCCGCAATGGAAGCGTTGTATTCTTTGGTTGAAAAACGTTACGGAAGAGAGATGTCATTCCAATCTGTATTGATGTTGCGTAGGTTGTTAATCTGCTGCTGTGCTGTAGCGAGAGCGCGCTCCAACCGCCTGCTTTGTAGGCGTTGAACTCGTTAAGATTGTCCAAAATGTTTGCTACGCCACCTTTATGCTGACGATATTCGAAGTTGCTTGATAAAAGAGCAAGTTCTAAATCAACCTTTTCGGTAGCGTTAAGCAGATTAAGACGGTCGATGCTTACTTTAGGACTGTAAGTCAATCGTGTATTGAAATTAACAATCGGACGGCTCTCTTTACCGCGCTTTGTCGTAATAACGATAACGCCATTAGCCGCACGTGCACCATATATTGCAGTGGCAGCGGCGTCCTTTTACCGTAATGTTATCATAAATGTCTGTAGGGGTTTAGGCCCGCGATAGAGGTCTGATATATGTCGTTTATATCATTTAAGTTGTCGACGTTTGGGATTTCTGTGCCTTCCAATGGTATGCCATCGAGCACCCATAATGGCTCTTGTGTACCATTAATAGAGGCTGTTCCGCGAATTCTTATCTTTACAGGGCACCTGGTGCACCTCTAGAAGCGAAGGGTAGAAAGGCCAGCAATCTGACCGCCCAGCGCCTGATCGATGTTCTTCACTGCGCCAATTGCTTCGTCGGTTATGTTGAGTTTGGTAACAGAAGCCGTCAGTTTGCGACGGTCAATCTTTTGATATCCCGTTACCACTACCTCTTTAATATCTTGTGCTGCCGACTTCATCGTGAGTACATAATGGCTGGTTCCGGCAACGAGTGTTATCTTGCCGTTCTCATATCCAAGGTAACGCACGGTGAGAACCTTAGTATCTTTTGGCACCTTAAGGGTGAATTCTCCGTTGTAATCGGTCACGGTGCCATTCTGTAATTTGCCATCACCAATGGCGATAGTAGCACCAATAAGTGGCTTCGTCTTGTAGACTCCCGTCTAAAATCTTGCCCAGTTATCGTTCGCTCTTGTGCTGCAAGCTGTTGGCAACTTACATCAGAAAAGAGCAAATAAGAAAATAACCTTTTCATCTGTTGTAGGTAATATGAATTGTGTGATAATGTTGATTAATCGCGGCCTAGAAGCCGTTTTTATACGCAAGAGAATGTCGTCATAATGCATTCGTGCGTCCAGAGAGGAAGCGCCTTTCGCGCTTATTAGTAGCTGCTGCGCGCTAACAGCTTGCCGCCTTTCGTTTCGCTGAGCGCATCGCTGTTACGTGTTACTGAGTGCTCGTAAACTCGACAGTGCGCTGTCCGCTCGACAGAGACGAAGCATCAAGATGCTTATTTATCTTAACACCTTCGCCAGAATTAGCTGCTGTGATAAGCGCATCGACAAAGCTTTTCTGTAGACTTCGTTCCATTACATCGGGCGTTTTTGCCACTCAAAGTAGTACGGAAAATATGCTTGTGTAGCATGTCCATCATCTCTACTGGCGTAAGGCCGACTTGCCATTCTGCATTTCGTTTTTCGCACATTCTGACCAAACGGTGTTGTCTAACAGGTCCCAGAGAATGTAATTCTGCTGATTTCTCAACAAATATGCTGGCTCTTGCTCTTCCGTTCCGTTTGGTGTTGTGCGCAGAACGAGCACTTTTCGCGATAGAGGGCATCGAAAAGCCAACGTGGATAGCTCAGCACTTCGTCGATTAAGAACTGTGTAGCCTGGCGCTGACGAGCCTTTTCAACAAAAAGGTGTATGCGTAGGTTTATCTTCTTGAATTGTTGAGCGTTCAAGGTAAATTCCGCCCACATTAGCCAGCACATGATATAGAAACGAGACGCCATTGTGAGATAACTCCCGAGTAGTAAGCGGAAGCTTCTGTCGTACGCTTTGTGCTGGATCACCATTGCGAGTCCATTCAACAGGTGTGGCATAATGCGTTTTTAGGTTGGCTATTCCATATCGTGCCGACTTAATGGCATCATCGCCAAGGTCTTCACTTAACGCACGTGGGTCTACGGCTGTACGTTGTGGTTGTGCTTCGCTATAACGATATTCCTTGCCGTTGTGTGCACGAAGGGAAGTCGTCAAAGCTTCTTGCGTTCATCGGTGCCTGCAGGGTACCAGCGATAGCCCCATTCAATAGCCATCTTATCGTAAGCACCCAATGTTCGGACTCATTGTGCGCACACCATCATCCGGGTTGTGCAATATGGTTGAAGCGAGCATAATCCATTATCGAAGCCGATGTACCGCCAATTCGGTCAGTAAACGTCCGCGAGCGCAGAGAATCAGTAGGATAAGCCGCCGAAGCTATCAGTGCTTATGACGCAGTCCTAACGAATGTCCCACCTCGCGACAAGCCACAAAACGAACAGCGTCCCAATGAGTTCGTCGGGCAAATTCAGCGTGCGGGCGCGGGGATCAGTGGCTGCAGTCTGTACCATTATCCACTCACGAATGAGCGATTGTACATTATGCCACCAGATGATATCGGCCTCAAGAATCTCTCCTGTGCGCGGATCGAGCACTGAAGGACCCATAGCATTCGCTTTCTCTGAAGCGTCATAGGTCAGCACCGAGTATTTTAAGTCGTCGCCATCGCGGTCAAGACTGTCGGTAAAATCGTGCACTTGAACAGCATTTTTAAAGCCTGCTTGCTCAAAAGCACTATTCCAATCCGTGATGCCTTTTTTGATATAGGGTCGCAAATGTGACGGTACGGCCTGATCAATATAGAATATGATAGGTTTCACAGGCTCAACAAGTTCACCGCGCATGTATGCAGCGGTATCATCGGCTCCAGTCGCCAACGTGTAATATAATTGGTATTCTTAACCTGTTGCTGCTATCGTCAAACTGTGTGCGCGATGTTGTAAGGCAACCTACACTGCCAATCTTCCTGTCGACGTGCCATTTCCTTTTCGGGAAGCAGCGTGATTGACGACGAAACCACAACAGTAACGTTAACCTTCGACTTTGCTTCGTGTACTACAGTAGTCAGTTCTGACATGGCTACCACGCTGTTGTTAAACGCTTTTCAGCGACAGAATGCGCGACAGTTCACTATCAGGCGATGTGCCGATATTGATTAAGTTGAACACATCGTTCAAGCAATTGCGTTGTCCGTTGAACAGTTGTTCACCTTAATTATAATGGTAGACGAGGTCGGGAGCCACCTGTTCTATCTTCAGCGCAGCTATTAATGGGTCCATGTGGTGTCGTTAATTGAACGCTGAATAGCCGAACCCCTGTGGCGCTTCAGGTGTAGTTCGCTGTTGGCGTACCATCAAAACGTTTCGCAGGCTTGTCCCATTCGGAAACGAATTAACTGGTTTTCATAGTTGATGCCTTTGTTCACACCCGCCTCGTTTAGCTCTTGAGGCACGCGCTGAAGCTTATTGCTTACCAGAACGGACGCTCTAAATACTTCCCGTCGGAAGTTCCAGATAAAAAGGTGTCACCCTTTTGTATAACGTTCATTACGCCACTCATAGCTACCGAGTCACGTCCTGTAAGACGTTTGTAAGGAGAGGCAGGGAGGTGGTCCAGCCTTTTTCTTTTTAGAGCGCGAAAGCCCAAAAATGTTTGCTTCGTTAGTATCTGCAAAGGCGTAAATACCACCTGTAAGCATACTAAAAGTGAGCACAGAAGCTAAGTGATATAACGGTGAAAGGAGATATTCTTGAAAACTCTCATAAGTGATAATCGTACAACTAAAAGTATAGATATTGAATCAAGCAGACACAAGCTTCATGGCTATCATTTGTTCTGTATTAGTTTGCAAATTTACGGCTAAAAATTTCTTTTTGGCAAGAATTTTATTGAAAGATTTACAATTAGATTGTTTTTATAGGGGGTAGATCAAGCAATTTGTTACAAGCCTTATAGTTTTGATGTAAAACAACGAAAGAGAGGCTGCCATGTATTTTGAAGGCTATCGATAACGTATCGTGTGCCTTCTTGCACATGGCAATCTCTCTCTTACAAAAGAGTAGTTGAGGTCAGCTTATTACTTCGCTGGAATTTCCTCAAGCACCTGTGTAAGCAGCTTCCAGAACGGTTCGGCGGTTGCTATTTCGAAACGCTCGCTCGTTGTGTGGGGGCTCAGAGTGTAGGTCCAAGGCTTACCACATCGAGGTTAGGATATTTGCTTAAAATCACAGAGCATTCTAGTCCTGCATGATCTACCTGAACGATTGCTTCCTTACCGCTTTGCTCTTTGTATATCTTTTTGCAGCAGTCGTAGTATCTCACTGTCTGGATTTGGGTCCCATCCGCCATAGCCTGCACTTAGTTCTACCCTTCATGCCCTGCCATGTTAAAACAGCTTTTGTAATTGTTCAGCGAGGTACATTTTCATATCTTCACGACTTGAGCGTGCTAAGATTTTTGAATGCCGCTTTTGCCTTCATTGATAGTGATAATAGCGAGGTTTGACGATGTTTCACTACGTCAGGTTTAACAGGGAATCATACGCAGCACGCCGTTATGACAAGCATAAATAGCGTTGATAAGGTTGTCTTGAATTTCCTCTGGTGGAAGCATCGCGGGCTTTTCAGCCTCTTCAACGAAGAATTCCCACGTCTTTTCAATGGTCTTGTATTCATCTTCGATAGCCAGACGCTGTTGTTCAACCATCGCTTTCAGGTCGTTAACTTTATCTTTATCCAGTGCAAGCACTACTTCAGCCTTTAAACGGAATAGCATTGCGCATGTTGCCACCAGCCCAGCATACAAGGCGTGCGTCAAGCTCAACAATGGCTTTTTCGAACAAGGCGTACCATTTCTTTGTTTGCGTTTGCGCGCCCAGCGTTGATTTCAAGACCCGAGTGTCCGCTGCGCAAACCTTTTTAAAAGTTACTTTCGCTGCTCGCTTCACGGTCGTTCTCAACCTCTTGATATTCGAGCTGAAGCAGTGATGTCAATACCACCTGCCGAGCCAATAACGAACTTGCCCCATAGCTCCAGAATCGAGATTGATAAGAATGTCACTACGCATCTGTCCTGTAGGCAACTCGTTAGCTCCAAACATACCTGTTTCTTCGTCACGGGTGATAAGGGCTTCTATTGGGCCATGTTTGAGGTCGTTGCTCTCCATAATTCCCATGATGGCTGCAACGCCAATACCGTCGTCCGAGCCCAGTGTGGTGCCGCGTGCGTGTACCCAACCGTCTTCGATATAAGTTTCAATAGGATCGGTTTCAAAGTTATGCGTGCTGTCAGAGCCTTTTGAGGCACCATGTCCATGTGTGGCTTGGAGCATCACAGTCTTACGATTTTTCATAACCTTTAGTGGCGGGTTTACGCATTACTACGTTCCCAGCGGGGTCAACAAAAGCTTCTACGCCTACCCGCTTAGCGAAGTCGAGCAGGAAATTCTGTACTTTTTCAGAGTGTCCAGAAGGACGTGGAATCTGTGTCAGTGCATCAAAAATTGCGCCACAGGGCTGCAGGTTTTTAAATTGGCAATTTCACTCATAGTTTATTGTTTTATGGGTTAAAAATTATTATGATTCTGTTATGGTTGTTTTTCTGTTTTGCGGTAAAGTTTAGCGCTATCCATGCGTAAATGCCAAGCGCTATGACCAGCAACGTCTGTACCGAGTGTACAATAAGTACAAAGTATAGGGCGTCAGTGGCTGCTACGCCATACAGTGTGAGCATAGTTTTTACGGCAAAATGCCACGATCCAGCGTCGTTGAGGGGTGGGCACGATAACCGCTATCGAGACCCACAATAAAGGTTACAATGGCACACGCAAAGCCTAAATGGGCGGTGGCACTGAAGCAAAAGAATGTGAGATAATAATGTGAAAGTAACAGCCCCAGATGGCAAGCGTATAGAAAAATATACAGTGGGCATGTTGCGAACACGCTTCACCGACATCACCCCCTGCCAAAGACCTTGGAACATTTCTTTTCACCTTATTATATACAGACATCTTACGAAGCAGTAACATAGCGAGCACGACAATGGCTGCTGCGCAAAATAGCCGTTACCAGCCAACCTGCTGATGTAAAGCCGCCTACTATTTCGTCAATGCGCGTTCCTGTTGTTTGGAAGAAGATGTCGAAGGCTTTAAAACTGCATGAAAAAGGTGAGAGCAGCTATGAGCAACACCAGTATCGAGTCGATAGCGCGTTCAGTTACCACCGTGCCTATGGCCTTAGAGAACGATACGCTGTCCCAACGCTTCCAACACGCCACAACGTGCAAACTCGCCCATGCGAGGGATAACTAAACTAACTGCATACGAAAGGAATATGGAATTTACCGCAACTGATGCTCTCGGACGCTCGCCAACAGGTTCTAACGACTGTTTCCAGCGCCAGCCTCTACAGGCTTGAGCCAAAATGCCGAAAGGAAAAAGACAGAAGCATCCAGCCCCAGTTCATCTCATGAAGCAGTACGCGACGAATATGACCAAAGTCGAAGTCGCGATACATCCAGTACAGAATGGCTCCACCCAACAGTAGCGAGAGAGTCACCTTCATGATGTCAGTGAAAGTTTTCTTCAATACCATATCTCCTCACAAAGATACAAATTTATCCAACAAACTACTGTTTTCTATTTTTATTGCAGGGCATTAAGTATAAAAATAAGGATAGCGCGCGCGTACGCGATATAAATAGGTGTTTCGATGTTTTGTGCTGTGGCTGTGTTTGAGATGATAGTTTGCCCCTTCTGTTTTGTGTTTTTATGGGGTTGAGGCTCTTGTGGACTACTTATTCTGTGCTTTTGCTTCAGATATTCTTAACGAAAGGTGCGTCTTTTAAAGACTTATGCGTATGGCTTTTGGGCGTATGGGTTAGCTATGGCGGCCGCAGTACCCTTTGTACGACGGTAGCGGTACGGCCTGCATGACGGCCGCCACACAATGGAGTGTGACGGTCGCCGTACACCTGATCATTTTGTAGAAAAACTCTTTCTGTTCTTTCGAAAAACAGTTAATCGTTACACCCTAAAAAGATGTATCAAAACACAGAAAAACTGATGATTTGTAGTAGCTAAAAACTCTTTTGTTTTAAGCTTTTTAACTTGTTTCTCGGGACGCAATAACTATAAAAATTTTGTTTTTGTTTGATTTAAGTCAATCAAAAAGACTTGATTTAGGCCAATTGATTTGATAATAATCAATAAAACAGCTATTTATGTTAGTTTTACGTCGATTCTGTGTGCGCACACAGTTTTTATTCGTACCTTTGCATCGTTGAAAGTAAAAAGAGTTGCTTTTTCAGGGATAACAAACCGCTACGGCGGAATGACAACGAGACCACAAAGGGTGGTTCTCAGATATTAGACAAAAATAAAAAGAAAGGAAAAATTATGACTATTATGACATTTGTTTCAGTGACAGCAATCGTGTTTCTGCAGTTTCAGCAGTAGCTATTACTATGGACAGAATGGCACGCTAAACTGAAACATTAGAGAAAGCAGAATTTATTTACACACAATATGATTTGAGAAGAGATGAAGCCAACGCAGTTGGTTTTATCTCTTTTTCGTTTGGCTTGTTTGCAGTAAGAGCTCATGTTAGCCACGAAAAACGTGAGGCAGCACTCCGTAAAGGGTGCTGCCTTATGCTGTTTGTTATATAGCCTTATGCTATGTTTGTCGGGTTGTTTTACGCTATTCGTTGATAGAACTTTCCGTCGTTTGTCATATCGTGTTACGCGGTTTCACTGTGCTGTAACAGCCTTTGCTACAGGCAGAATAATACGCGAAGGGTGCGCACTGGTCTTGCAGAATGGTGATATCTGCCTTTTTGGAAATCAGAGCGTTTGCAATGGTAAATATCTAACAAATTTCTGCGGATTGAGGTCGATTAATCGGGAACCATGAGCTTTGCACCTGTACCCATAATCTTATGCGCCAGTGCATAAAAGGTGTGTGCAATATCGTTTAGTTCGAAGGTAATTTCTTCGGCTTGATAGGGAACGAGGGGCGACGGATTTGACATGTCGGCGGAATCGGGCACGCATCACATCGCCGCGCACAAGCATCTGGTAGCCTGCAAGGTTTGACGAATTAGGGTTGTACGTCAATGAGTTTTTACAACAAAATCGGCATCTGTTGTGGTTGATTTTTACCCATAGTTTTACCTGAATAGGGCCTGCCACGCTAACGCTTTTTATCCAGTTCGGGCGTAGTAGGTAAGCACGTCAGGGCGGAACGATGCAAAGCGTTGGTCGGCAAGCATGTACCTGGCTTGCGACGCTGCCATGGAGTAGGGCTATAAGGGAACGGGCTTTGCGGGGTCAGAGGTGTAGGTTGCTGGCATAGCGTCAATGGCAGGCTGATGAGTAAAGCAGCTGTCCACCGTCAGAAAGGTAGAATGTTTCCGTCTGTTGTTCCCTCAAGAGGCCAGCGTACAAGGTCCTTCCATTGGTTCTCGCCAGTGAAGAATACTTTTACGTGGGGTATACGCTCTGCGCTATCGGGACTTAACAAATAATAGTCGAAGAAGTTACCTTCTGCTTTTTGGAACACCTCATTGAGGTTATCTTTTGAGAAGGTAAAATCGCCCTAAACCGTTATTTTTCAGGATTCCACCCGCCATGTTTCCATGGTCCCATGAGCAAATAAAGGTTGTCGGCTTTCATGGTGCGCGTAAGCCGTCGGTGTCGATTGCATAGTTCCGTAGAGGTCGTCGGTGTCGAACCAACCGCCTACCACCATAACCGCGCATCGCAGGTTGCGATAGTGGGGTATGGGTGTGCGCGCTTGCCACCAGCTATCGCTACGTAGGGTGGTTCATAATCTCATTCCAGATAGGAAGGCTATCGCGCGACATGCTGGTTAAATTAGACAGTGGCAGAGCGTTAAGATAGAACGAATATTCGTCGTTAGTATAATAAACAGGGTTTTTGACGGCATGCTCTGAGCAGGCCCTTTTTCGAATACGACCAATGCCCGTGAAAGGAACGACCAAGCATCGGTTAACACAAGGGCGCCGTTGTGATGTATATCATCACCCAACATCCAATCGCCTATAGGAGCTTGCGGACATACTGCCTTGATAGCAGGGTGGCGTGATAGGGGCAGCAACGGAATGCGTAGTAGCCAAGGTATGAACTGCCGTGAACGCCCACTCGTCCGTTGTATGGGTGTTGCGCAAAAGCCACTCAACGGTGTCGTAACTGTCGGTAACGTCGTTGGCTTTCTGTCCTTTTTCGAGCACCACAGGACGTATATTCTCATAAGTTCCTTCACTCATGTATTGTCCTCTTACGTCTTGAAATACAAAAGATATAACGCTTTTTCGGCGTAGTGTGCAATCATTTTTGTGAAAGAGGTTAGCCATATCTTTGCCGTAGGGACGGCAGCCATGAGCGTGCGTGCCATCATAATGGGGTGACGCTGGCTACGGTCAATAGGTTCGTAAATAGCGGTGTAAAGACGCGTTCCGTCGCGCATGGGAATCATTACCTCACGTTTTGTGTAGTAATCGTCACTGGTGTTTTTGGGCTATAGCCATTGACGCTATACCCACTAAAAAGACATAAAAAGAAGTTTGATTCTTTTTAAGAGCATAAGTTAAAGATATTAAGTTATAGGTATTCAATATATATACAAAAAGTAGGTAATATATATGGTTATGACAAATTATTTACGAAAAAAAGGCGAGGAATTTTATCCTCGCCTTGTTGAACCTATTGTATGTAGAAGCTTCGCTCGTAGCGTGTAATAGCTTCTTTTTATAGCGTGTATAAGCTCTGCTTAAAGAATGTAGAAGTTCAGCTTAAAGCCAACATTGCGCCCCATGTTATACAGTTCCGAGGTGACCGTTTGCAGGTGTTGCATCAACATATTTCAAACGGTTTAGGTGGCTCTGATAAGCGCGATCGAAGAGGTTATTGCACGCAATGTGTATACTCATCAGTCGACGATTGCGCACGCGAATGTCAGTTCCAGCCGACAAATTCACCAGTGTGTACGAAGGTGTAGCCGTTTCGGTATCGTTGTAAGCATAGAAATGGTTCTGCTTTAAGTTCGTTTCTCACGCCAAGAGCTACGAATAAATTATCGAACAATTGGCCGTCGCGAATGATATCATAGCGCAAATCGGCATTCCATCTTGGGGCTGGTGTGAAGGGCAAATATTTGCGGTCAGCAGGCTGATTGAGCTGTACGGCATTCACGTATGAGAACGAATTCTCGAAGTGTAGGCGCTCAATAGGGTGAAAATCGACCGAAATTTCGCCACCCATCAATCGTGCATTACCTGAGTATAGCGGTAAGTATCGTGTCCGCTGGTAATAACGCCAGCCATCTTTCTCAAGGAAAATATAATTGTCAACAAAAGTTGGTGAAGAGCGAAACCTGAGCATTTACAATAGGTGAAGAGTAGTCCCAGCCCAGCGTCTATTTGCCAACTGTACTCTGGTTTTCAGGTCGTGGTTACCTACTTCGTAGGCTGTTGTGCCCTTCGTGAACACCGTTAGAACCGAGCTCTCAAGGTTAGGTGCGCGGAAACCACGTGATAAATTTCAGTCGCAAAATTCATGTTATCCTGCAAGGCATCACGCCACCGAGGGCTACCTGTAAAGGCTGAGAAGTTGCGTTTAAAAGCGTCAAACTGACCTGCTAACGCAAAACTTGAGAGATTACGATGGTCATATCGAAGACCGCCGCTAAGCGCAAACTTACCTATATGACGGCTTGCTGTGGCGAAGATTCCGATGTCAGAGAGTCGGTATGCTGGAATAAGGAACTCCTCACCCTCATTAAGTGAGCGTTGCCACATGCCGCCAACGCCAGTGGCAAACTTCCAATCGTTAATGGCAGGAAGCTGATATTTGATATCGTAATTGATAGTATGCAACTTGAAATCAAGGCCTGCCGTGTCAGGACTCTCCTCAAATTCCTGTCGTCTGTTTTGCTGATAGGCAACGGTTGCCGTGCAGTGTCCGCCACCCAATATAAAAAGGCGTTGTTCGATACTACTTTTGTAATGGCGCACCTCTTGGAACGGAAGCGACTTGCCATAACTGTGGCTATAGCCACGCCTCGCCTTCCATCATGCCTGGCGTTAAGTGATAGTAACTACCCGTGAGATGGCTGAAACCCCAACTGCGATTAAGGCCAATCATGCCCTGTGTAGCACGTTCGCGGAACTGCGATCCGATGACATAGTTGTCAATTGAGTTCTTATACGCGTGAGCCATCTTGTTTTGACCAACGTGCATTCCATACAAAAACCATTCTGGTTTCCGCGCACATTCGCGGTGTAACCAAATAGTCCGTTGTTAGTCTGATATTCAGTACCAGCATCAGCTTTCACCGTATTTTGTCCCGCAACAGGGTCGCCACGGAAGAGAATTACGCCAGCCATAGCATCAGAACCATACATTAACGAGGCAGGACCCTTAATTACTTCAACTGCCGAAACGCTTTGTGGGTCGACCTCTATGCCATGTTCGTTACCCCATTGGTTGCCTTCTTGGCGAACGCCATCGTTAACAACAACTACCCTGTTAAAGCCTAAGCCACGAATAACAGGCTTAGAAATGCCGCTTCCCAGTGGTGATTTGTGAAACGCCAGGTTGCGTGCGGAGAGCGTCAATAATATTGGTTGAGGTATGCGATTGCAAATAAGCGGAGTTGACTACCGATACAGGCGTGGGCGAATCCTTCATCAAAGCCTTGCCCGTAAGGCCTGTAACGACAATCTCTCCCAGCTGTGCGTTCTGCTCGTTTAGCACAAAATCAAGAGTGTTTGTTTTGAGCAAGGTTCACCGAACGTGTTACAGAACGATGACCTCAAAAATAGCGGACTTCTACCTTTCACTTCTTTTGATAGGGAGCGACGTAATGGTATAAACGCCATCGGCATTAGTGGTTACTCCTAAGTTTAATTCGGGCAAATAAACGGTTGCTCCTGCCAGCGGCGAACCGTCAACATGGTCAGTAACTTTACCCGTTAGCGTGCCTTGTTTGGCGCTATTCACAGGTGCTGCTGCGAGGTTCAGACATACGAACATCGCGAACAGAATAGAAAATATCTTGTTCATTGTAATATTTCTTTTGTGATAAAATAAGAAAAATAGGGTTTTGGGGGTGTTTTTGGGGGATCTGAATAACATCATAGGAATAGCTACACCACGTCCTGCTCGTGCAATGGAGCCGACGTAAGGGAGTCCTATAATTCCCAGAATGAAGTATCAGGCAAAAAGAAATAAAGCTGCGGGCGGTCCGCGCGGAATCCCCTAACTCTTTGCTGCGTGTTGAACAAACGATGCCCCATAAAAACAAAGGCTCGTAATAAGCATTGCAGCAAAGAAAGTGGCAACAAAGGGGGTTGCTTCTAAATAGTGGAAAGCGAGAAAATGGCAAAGAACACAATGGTCTAAGCTAAGTGTCGACGACGAAAGATGCCCATCATGGTGAACGTGATGAGACGCAGTCGGTACATGATAAGCTCAAATCTTCGTACTGTGTATGCACATGTACGGAGGCTATCATGAGCATAGGTAGGAAAACTCTAACAATATCCATGCATGAAACTGTCGTCTTCGCAGGTTTCTCAACATATAATTATCTATTAACGGCGTAAGAATGATAATAAATTACCGTTATATAGATGCAAAGGTATGCCAAATTTGTTATATGTAATCAAGTGTTTTGTAGCTTTAACTTTTTGCATGTCGGGCATTATACGGAGAGAAGAGAAAAAGGGTACTTTTGTAATTGATAAAGAGTTACAAATATTTAATACGATAATAATATGACATTACAAGAGATTTTTAGAGCATCGACGTGCCGTGAGAAAAAATATGATCCGCAGCAGAAACTTGACGATGAGCGTGTGCGAGTGTATTCGTTTGGCAACGCTTGCGCCCTACAAGTTCGAACATGCAGCTTTGGGAGGCTTATCATGTTACGTCAGAAGATAAGCTGAAACCGTTGGCAGCGGCGTGCTCTTGGGCAAGGAAGCGCGAAGTCGGCACAACAGATTGTAGTGTTTGTTACGCGACAAGATAAATACCGTGAGCACGCTCGCGCGGTGTTAAAAGCCAATATCGAGGAGGTGAATCAGAACAGTCCGGAGAATAAAAGGGCGCATCGCATCAAGCTTCAAAAGCAGTATTATGAGCGCTTAATGCCGTTTTGTATATTCACGTTTCTTTGGTTTGTGGGGATTATGTCGCAAGTTGTTGGCACAGATAATAGGTATTTCGCGTCCTATTTCGCGCCAAGTGAGCGAAGGAGAAATGCGTACAACCGTGCATAAAAAGCTGTGCTTTGGCGGCTCAAACTTTCATGTTGGCCATGAGCGAACAGGGTTATGACACATGTCCTTTGGAAGGGTTTGACAGTCTGCGCGTAAAAAGGCTTTTGGGGTTTTACCACGAAACTGTGACATCAATATGGTTATTACGTGTGGTGTCCGCGTTCCTGCGGGTGTGCGTGGTGAGCGTTTTTCGTCTGCCTTTCAGCGAGTTTTTATCATCAGCTGTAGCTTGAAATTTAGTACGATTATAGCTTAGTTTTCATCTATTTATAGTTTGATTTCTTTGATGATTATAATGGAAACACCTATTATTATAGTCTGAAATTCACTCGGTTATAATGCTATTTTAAATATCATTCATACAAAAAGCGCCGCAATCAATGATGCTGATTGCAGCGCTTTTTTGTAATATTGTCTATATTCTTTCAACTTGTTTTTACCCCTTTCACCCCTTTAAGCTTCTTAATCAGGGCTTGAAGGCGTGTGGTATCTTCGATCTGTATCGTCAAGTGCCCGAAAACAGATTGTCATGTGAGTCTATATTGATGGAGCGCATGACGATTTTTTTCGTCCTTTGATATAATATTCGTGATATTAGATACCACTCCTATATCGTCGTTTCCGATGATTCGAAGCGTAATTGCATACTTCGACAGCCCCTTTCCACTCCAACGAGCCTTCACAATTCTGTAGCCAAAGCGTCGCCGCATCTCTGGAGCGTTCGGACAATCCTGACGATGAATCTTGATGCCGCCGTTGACGGTGACGAACCCAAATATAGCATCGCCGTAGATTGGATTACAGCATGGCGATAGCTGATAATCGATACCTTTCAGATTTTGGTCAATCGTGAGTACGTCTTCGTTATCGCGAAGCGTTTCTTCTTCACGATTTTCGAAGCTGAAATTCTTCAGCCGAGCGCGTTTCTTTATCCTTATTATTTAAGAGGTGATCGCGCACATCGAGGTAGGTTTTGCAATTACATCGTTCGGGTCGAGCTTGCCATCTGCAATTTGCTTATAGAAGTCGGAAACCTCCTTAAAGCCCATTTTCTTGATAAGATGGCCCATGATATTCTCCTCAATATCAACCTTTTTGTTCTTGAAACGCCGCTCTAACATCTCCTTGGCATAAAGAGAATCTTTGGCCTGTGTTTCTTTTTAAAGGCAAGTCGAATTTTGCTTTTTGCCTTCGTCGTTGTTGCAATATTCAGCCAGTCGTGCTTTCGGGTGTCTGGTTGCTTTGTGTTACTACTTCAACCGTGTCGCCGCTGTGTAGCTTTTTCGCGCATCGACACAATCTTGCCATTGATACGTCCTCCTGTACAGGTGTTTCCTATTTTTGAGTGAATACGATACGCAAAAATCGAGAATGGTAGCACTGGCTGGGAAACTTGAAGATATCGCCGCGAGGAGAGAACACATACACGTCTTCGGGCTGCAAAGACATACGAAATTGGTCCATCACCTGCAAGTTATCACCTGCCTCTAACGCCGAACGGATATTGGCTAACCAATCATCCATCTGTCCCCTCCTTTCACACCCTTATAGCGCCAGTGGGCTGCAAGTCCGTGCTCAGCGATGTCGTCCATGCGCTCTGTGCGAATTTGCACCTCAACCCACTTCTTATCTGGCCCAAGAACCGTGATGTGTAGACATTCGTATCCGTTCGATTTCGGAACTGAAAAGCCAGTCACGAAGCCTCTTCGGATTGGGCTGATACATGTCGGTTACTATCGAGTAGGCCTGCCAACACTGTTGTTTTTCTTTCTCGAAAGGCGAGTCGATGATGACACGTATGGCAAAAAGGTCGTATATTCCCTCAAAGCCACACTTTTTGTTTTTCATCTTTTGCCATATCGAGTGTATCGATTTTGGTTCGTCCCCTTTAATATGGAATTTAAGCCCCGCTTCTTCAGTCTACGCTCTACTGGGTCAATAAAGCTTTGAATATAAGCATCTCGAGTAGCTTTCGTTGCGTTGAGTTTCTCGCGTATCATGTAGTATGCGTCGTGCTCAATATACTTTAAAGAGAGGTCTTCAAGCTCACTTTTCAAAGTATATAAGCCCAATTTATGAGCCAAAGGAGCGTATAAATAGCTGGCTTCTTCAGAAACTTGGTGTCGCGCTTCCTCGTTTTTTCGTATCACGAATTTGCCGCATAATGTTTACGCGGTCGGCAATCATGATGAGTATTACGCGCATATCTTCGGCAAAAACTCAGCAGCAAATTACGGAAGTTATCGCTCTCAACAACAGGATTTTTTTCTCGTATAACTTCTGAATTTTAGCCAATCCATGCACAATGCGTGCGACATTATCGCCAAATGCTTTTTGCAATAAGGTCGTAGTCGTCTACAAAAACAGCCATAGAGCATGGTTGCAATAACGCCGTCGCGTCGTAAGCCTATTTCGTCAACGATAATACATGCTGTTTGCAGCGATGTCAACACAGGGATGCAACCCAAATACATCGCGTTTAATACCTTTTTGGGCGGCTTCTTGCAGAAATTTGTTAATTTTCTCTTGGTCACCGTCCTGAAGTGACGGGGCCCACTATCTCATGCAGGTGGGTCGTTAATTGCTGTACCTCTTCCGCTTCCTGAGGCGTAAACCTAAACATTTCTTCCATACGCTACTGCTTTTTGGCGTTATTTGCAATTAGCTTGGTGTGTCCGTCATCAAGGGCTACACCTTATATTATTAGGGCTGTTGCGGGTTGCCCAATAGCTACTGTTCTGTCAAGCAAAGATAAGATAAAAAAACAGCGGGACGACAAAATTTATTATAGTTTTTAACGTGAACGTCACTTTTTTTATTGATTCTTGTAACATATTGTACAGAAACAAAAACAATAAGGGCGTTTGCTTCTTGAAAGAATCAGCAAACGCCCTCGCCGTTATGTCGTGGCCGTTGTATGGCCTTTTTATTCTGTTTTATTCCTCAAGACACTTGTCAAGCTGAGCTTCTATTGCCGCCCTATCGAGCTTTTTGGCCTATGAAAACAATCTTTTGCATGCGGTCACCATATTTATTATCCCAGTCTGCTTTCAGTTGTGGGTTACGCTCTAATAGCGCATTTCGCTCATCGTCAGGCATGGTTGCATACCATTGTCCTGCATTAGTGATGTTGAATTGCTTGCCTGCTTGCTCAAAGAGATAGCAAGTTTCAGTTTCATCGGCAAAGTAACACATGCCCTTTGCACGTATAACACCCTTTAGGCCATTGGCTGGTAACATACTCGTCGAACGCAGTAAGGCTCATCGGGTTTACGACGGTAATATACAAAGGTTTCAATACCATATTCCAGCGCTTCGCCTTCATGGTGGTGATGATGTTCGTGATGATGGCCATGGTGATGCTCGTGTTCTTCTTCCTGCATAGCTTCAATCCATGCTTGCTGAAGTAGCCACTTTCTCAAAGTCGAACAGCTGTGTATTCAGAATTTTTTTCGAGTTCAATATTGCCATAATCACACTCCATGATTTCGGCTTTAGGCTGAATAGCACGTACAACAGCTTTTCAGATGAGCCAGTTCGTCTTTGCTAATCTCTGACGCTTTGTTCAGCAGAATAATGTTGCAGAACTCGATTTGCTGAATCACTAAAGCTTGCCAAATCCTCCTCATCTAAGTGTTTTTCTTGCAGCTTATCGCCCAAACCAAACTCGTCGCGCATACGCAACGCATCAACCACAGTTACTATTGCATCAAGACGTGCAGCGCCATACTTCAACAGTTTGGCATCAATAAGCTTCGGATAAGTGCTTACTGTTTGCGCAATAGGAGCAGGCTCGCATATACCGCTGGCCTCAATAACAATATAATCGAAGCGTTGTGTGTTGATAATATCGTTGAGCTGTTTTACGAGATCCATTTTTAGCGTGCAGCAAATACAACCGTTTTTGCAGTGCTACAAGGCTGTCGTCGCCTTGTCCTACCACGCCACCGTCCTGAATAAGCTGTGCATCAATGTTCACCTCGCCAATATCGTTTACGATTACAGCAAACTTAATGCCTTTCTCGTTAGCCAGAATGCGGTTTAGAAGCGTTGTCTTACCGCTGCCTAAATAGCCTGTGAGCAGCAGTACGGGAGTCTCTTTTATCCATATTTCTTTTATTATATTGTTTTTGTTTCCCTTGTTGTTTTGTTTTCTCTACAAAGGTACAAAATTCGTGCCGTAATGGTTTTGTTATTTCTATTTTTTAATTTTGATAGATAGTAGCAGGGGTAATGGCTGAGGCCTTCTGTTTGTTTTTATGTCGGAATATAACCGCATATTTTTTTATTGCTTCTCCCTTTGTATACTACGATAAACGAGGGTTGGCCAGAGTGTGGGGTGAAAAACTCTTGCACAATGCGCCCATCAACGGATATACTTTGTAGCTTAAGGTTTATTGATGGCAGACTCCACGTGGTGGTATCGTCGGCATTTATGCCGTTGACACTGCTCTTTTTGTTGAAACTTAGCGTTACAGCGTGACTTGTTCCTGCGGCATCGGTCACGGTGAACGTGTAAGGTGTTAGCGTTGTTTCAATGCTTCCCGTGTGACTTTCAAAGCCATCGGGCATAATGGTATAAGGGAAAGTGAGGGTTGCTGAGGGCTGTGAGAGCAAAAGAGGGTTGCGAGGTTTGTGTCGTTGGTTACGCGAGAAATCAAACTGATTGGAAAGTTATTGATCACTACAAAAGGGTTGTTATGTCCGCCTACCATGTAGCTACTTGTGTTCAGTTTTTCGAGCACGCAGCTCGTCAAGTTGGCCATCAGCGCGGAAACCTACGTAGGCAACGGTCAAACTTCCTGTGTATCGGCCACTTATGCCATCGGCTATTTTTGTTGCGTATTATCACGAAGGAGGTAAGGTAATGTGTGTTGAGGGTTCAAATCGTTGCAAGATGTCAGCATCAAAAAGAGCCGAAAAGGGTGTAAAATGCTGTGAAAAACGGGATGATTTTTAAACTTGTAAATGTCATGATTTCTGTTGTGATTTTTTTGCCTGTTTTAAGCCTTGTTTTTATGGGTTTTTGATAGAGCTTGTTCAGGCACGTTTTAGTCTGTTTTATATAACGTAACGACTTGGTTTATATTGCGTTTACGTCGTAATCGTTTTCCGTTTACGTCGTAATCGGTTCGATCCATTACATCGTAAAGAGTGACGTTTACATCGTAATCGCGTTGCGATTACGTCGTAAAGGGTGGGTAAAAAAACACTGAAAAAAAGTAACACGTTTACATCGTAAACGCAACGCGATTACGATGTAATGATAACTCGATTATGCCGTAAACGTAATGCGCCACCCCTCTGCAACCAGTTGGTTAACAGAAGAGTGGCGCGTAGGAAAGGATATATTAGTTAAACTTATTTTACGCCGTTCATGGTTTTTGATAACCGTAATATCGCCGTTGTTATGTGGTGTTCCGTCAGCGTTCAGAATGTCGTGGAACCATTCTAACGGCTCACTGCCGTCTTCGTATGGCTCATTCCATGCATAGCGTGTGTTGGTTTTACCCGTCACAAAGCCCCAGTTGATAGCCATTACGTTGTGTTTTTTTCAACATCGGCATGGTGTTATAGAAGTAGCAATCAGAGCGGCGCGCCATGTATTCGGTGCATATTAGTGGGCGGTCGAGCATGAGCAGATACTCAATTTGTATTGCATGCTCTTCGGGTTTACGATAGTCGTGGTACGAGATAACGTCGGAATTGTTCAACTGAAAGGCGTTAAGTTCTTTGAATTTCTTATCTCTGTTCCATACGCCTGCGGTGAGAGGCTGCGACGGATTCACGCTGCGCGCCCACTGAAAAAGCGTTGCGCAACAAGGGGCAAAGAGTTACCAAAGTGACTGCCATTGCCTGGTTCGTTATAAAGATCCCACATGAGAACGCGCTTGTCTTGGCCGAAAGTTTTGACAATATCTTTCACATAGCGCTCAAGTTTTGGAAAGAGGGTGGTGGTGTCGTTGCGCAAACTTACGCTTGGATCTTGCACCCAGCCGCTGTTATGTACGCCTGTTTTCGGTGCGGGTTGGTCGCCATAGCTCGACTCTGCGTTCCAACAGTCGTCGAAGAATACAAAGAATGGGCGAATGTTATGGCGCTGGCAAATATCAAGAAATGTAGAAATGTTCTTCTTTAACTCCTTAGGACTATGCTCGTAAACAACGCTACTTAGGAACACGCGCATCGTTTTGAAGCCTAATTGCTGCGCCCAACCCAGCTCCTGATCAATGCGTTTAGGGGTCGAATGTCTTTGCGCTCCACATCTCTGATCTGGTTGATAGCGTTGGAGGGAATGTAGTTACAACCCGACATCCATGGCATTTCAGCATACCATTTATTAGCACGTTGCTCGCTCCAACGTCCAGCAAGAACTTGGGCTTTGAATAGTAGTGGTTAAAAAGAAACAAGGTAAACAGACAGATGAGTCTGTAAAGGTTTTTACACTTCATGATAGTTATTGTTTGGGTTTAATGAGATTTCGATTGCAAAAGATAAATAATTATTTCTGTTTATTTTTGATATTCATTCAAAAATGTTATATATTTGCGCACTGAACCAAAAATCATCAAAAACTGTAAACAATGAAAAGAAAAAGAAACCTTATCCTATCAGTATTTATTGGCTTAAATGCCTTTGCTTGGGCACAGCCTGCGCAACGTACGTTCCTTCCTCCTACAATGGGCTGGAGCTCGTGGAATACATTTGCGCTGAACATTAGTGACAAAATTATAGAAGGTCAGGCTGATGCCATGGTTAAGACAGGGACTGAAAGGCAGCGGGATATGAATATATAAATATTGACGATGGTTTCTGGGACGGGCCGTGGAAAAGACGGTCAGCTTATCATTAATCGTAAGCGTTTTCCCAACGGTATGCGCGTCGTTGCCGACTATATTCATAAGTTAGGCCTAAAGGCGGGTATGTATTCGGACGCTGGTGACAATGCTATGCGGAAGCCAGATCGAGCACTCGTGCTTATGGCGTTGGCGTGGGATTGGCTGGATATGAAGCACAAGACATCAAGACGTATTTGCAGGATTGGGACTATGATTTTATTAAAGTAGACTATTGTGGCGGTATACGCATGGGTCTTGATGAACGTGAGACAGTACACGAAAAATTAGTAATGAAATACGAAAATAGAAAAAGAGACGGGACGTCGACTGGTGTTTAACATCTGCCGTTGGGCATATCCGGGTACATGGGTAAGCGATATTGCTGACTCATGGCGTACAACTGGTGATATCTATGACGCTTGGGCATCTGTGAAAAGCATTGTTGAAGAGAACCTTTACTTGCAGGCTTACACGGGCGGTGGCCACTATAATGATATGGATATGCTCGAAATTGGCCGTTCTTTAAATGAGAACGAGGAGCGCACTCATATGGCATACTGGTGCATTGCTTCCTCTCCCATGTTGATAGGGATGCGATATGACTAAGCTGAGAGAATCGTCATTAGCTCTGCTTAAGAACAAAGACCTCATCGCAATGAATCAGGATGTGCTTGGAATTGGCGCGCCAGTGGTACAGCGTGAGGGCGATGTTTATGTGGTTGCTAAGGATATGGAACAGCTGCATGGGTCGAAAAAGAGCTGTTGTTGTCATGAATTTGAGCGACTCAGAACAGAAAATTAGCGTTGACCTTGCGAAGCTTGAGGCTAAGCGATAAGATATTGGTTCACGACTGCTTTACAGGCAAAGATCAGAAGCTTAAAGCTGCTAAGAAGGGCGAAAAAGCAATTGTTTGAAGTTACAATTCCTGCACATGGTTCACAGGCTTATTTCATGACGGGTAAACGTATTGCAAAGACTCGTTATGAGGCTGAAGAGTCATGGATGCAATTATCAAGAATTGAGGAACTTAAAAACGGCTAAATTTGCTGAGAGTACAGAGACGCAAGCGGTGGTGCTTACGCTGAATTTGTAGGGTGGAAACATGCAGAATTACATTGAGTGGCGCAATGTATGGGCAGACCGTGATGGCAACATACACCATGACAATACGCCTACGCTTCACTGAAAATAAAGGTCAGCAGACATCACCGTTAACGGTGTAACGAAGAACAATGTAGCCATGCCAAAGGGAACGGCATGGGAACAAAAGAGTTCGCACTATCGATGTACCCGTAACATTGAAAACGCGGTTTTAACACCATCGCTATTGGCCAAGACTATCGCTTTTGCGCCCAAATATCGATTACATAGAATTGCACGATTAAATGCTATCCATGCATGACGACGCTCCCTGTAAAATAGGGCGTTGCTTTTTAAAGATAAAAGACAAGTTTTTAGGATGAAAGAAAAGAAAGTATAACGTTGCAGTTGCAGGCACAGGTTATGTAGGGGTTAAGCATTGCAACATTGCTCAGTCAGCATCAACACGTGACGGCTGTAGACGTAGTTCCTGAGAAGATAGCGATGCTAAATGAACGTCGTTCTCCTATTCAGGACGAGTATATTGAGAAGTATCTGAAGGAGAAAGAGCTGGATATCAGCTTTACTACCGATGCTGACGCAGCTTATCGTGAGGCTGATTTCGTGGTGATTGCTACGCCAACGAATTACGATTCGGTAAGAAACTACTTCGATACATCGCATGTTGAAGAGGTGATTGAGGCTGTGATGAAGATTAATCCTTCAGCAATCATGGTTATAAAATCAACTATTCCCGTAGGTTATACTGAAGGAGTGCGTCAAAAATACGATTGTGAGAACATTATTTTTGCACCTGAATTCCTGCGCGAAAGCAAAGCATTATACGACAATCTTTATCCAAGCCGCATTATTGTAGGGGCGTCCTGAGGGCGATATTCGCCTTGATCAGGCCGCCCATATTTTTCTGCCGACATGCTTCGTGAAGGCGCTTTTAAAGCCAGATGTTGAAACGCTTTTCATGGGGCTTACCGAAGCTGAAGCTGTAAAATTATTTGCTAATACCTGCTGGCGCTGCGCGTAAGCTATTTCAATGAGCTTGATACCTATGCCGAAGTTAAGGGTCTTGACACACAGGTATTATACAAGGTGTGAGCCTTGACCCCCGAATTGGAAGCTTTTATAATAATCCGAGCTTTGGTTATGGCGGCTATTGCTTGCCAAAAGACACCAAGCAGCTGTTGGCTAACTATCAAGATGTGCCTGAAAACCTGATTCAAGCCATCGTTGAAAGCAACCGAACCCGCAAAGATTTTATTGCTGATCAGGTGCTGAACAAAGCAGGGATATTACGATTATTTCAACCGAGGCGACTACCGTCCGCAGGAGGAACGCGAATGTGTTATTGGCGTATTCCGCCTTACGATGAAAAAGCAACTCCGACAATTTCCGCCAGAGTTCTATTCAGGGCGTGATGAAACGTATCAAGGCAAAGGGTGCAAAAGGTTATCATTTATGAACCTACACTCGAAGACGGCACGACGTTCTTCGGTAGCCAAATTGTAAACAATTTAGACGAGTTTAGCGTCGTTCGCAAAGCTATTATAGCCAATCGTTATGATCAAAGAGCTTGACGACGTGAAGGCAAAAGTGTACACTCGCGACATCTTTAGCAGAGACTAAATACAGATACTAATACAAAACATGAAAACAGATATTCAAATTGCTCAGGAGACGACGCTTAGAGGAGTGAACGAACTGGCAACAGAGATGGGCCTTAGCCCTCAGTTTTGCGAACCCTTTGGCAGCTATATTGCCAAAGTTTCGCTCGATTCCATTGACGAACAACGTCAGAAAGATCATCACCTTATTTTGGTAACGGCTATCAGTCCTACTAAGGCAGGCATCGGTAAAACAACCGTTTCGGTAGGCCTTGCGCTCGGTTTGAACCGCATTGGTAAGCGTGCTGTTGTGGCCCTTCGCGAGCCATCGTTGGGTCCTTGTTTCGGGACAAAAGGGTGGAGCATGCGGTGGAGGCTATGCGCAGGTGTTGCCAATGGAGCGTATTAACCTTCATTTCACGGGCGATTTCCATGCTATAACCTCTGCCAATAATATGATTTCGGCCTTTGCTCGACAATTATATTTACCAACATGCTAAGGACGGTTTTGCCCTGAAACAGGTGTTGTGGCGTCGCGTGATAGACGTTAACGACCGCTCTTTGCGCCAAATCGTAACAGGCATTGGGCCTATAACGAATGGTATTACTGCCGAATCGGGCTTTGATATTACGCCAGCTTCGGAGATCATGGCCATCATGTGCTTTTTCTAAAAACTTAAACGATTTAAAACAGCGTATTGGCAATATTCTGTTAGGGTTTCGATTATAACGACAAGCCTTTCTTTGTTCGCGACATGGGCGTTGAGGGTGCAATTGTGGCTCTTTTAAAAAGATGCGCTCTGCCCAAACTTGGTGCAAACTACAGAGGGAACGCCAGCATTTGTGCATTGTGGGCCTTTTGCCAACATTGCACATGGTTGTAACTCGGTGGTGGCTACGCAGGCGGCGCTTACCTATGGCGATTATGCCATTACCGAAGCAGGCTTCGGAGCCGACCTCGGTGCGGAGAAATTCTACGATATTAAGTGCCGTAAGACCGGACTTCAACCTCGATTAACCGTGTTGGTTGTTACGCTTCAGGCGCTTAAAATGCACGGAGGCGTAAGCTATGACCATATTAAAGAGCCTAACGTTAAGGGCGTTGAGGCTGGATTCTGGAACTTAGATAAGCACGTCGAAAACCTGAAAAAGTTTGGTCAGAACGTTGTTATCGCTTTTAACCAATATGGGTGAAGATACGGCGGAAGAGATTGAAGCGGTGCGCCGTCATTGTGAAACCGATTTACAAATTGGCTTTGCTGTAAACAACGCGTTTTGCAGAAGGTGGCGAGGGTGCCGAAGATTTGGCCCGATTAGTAGTCAATTCTGTTGAAAATAATACCTCAGAGCGCTTCGCCTACTTTATGCCGACACCGATTCGGTAGAGCATAAAATTTCGACCGTTGCGCGCGAAATATACCGAGCTGGCAATGTTACTTACAGCACAAAAAGCGCGTCAGCAGCTGAAGAATATATCGCGATTGGGCTTCGACCATTTCCCCGTTTGCATTGCAAAAACACAGTATAGTTTCTCGACCGATGCGAAAGCATGTGGTCCTGTTGACGGTTTTCGAGATGGAAATAGCCGATATTGTCATTAACAGCGGTGCTGAAATGTTGGTTGCTGTGGCAGGGAACTATGCTCCGAATGCCCGGTTTACCTGCCGACCCACAGGCTAACAGAATAGACGTAGTAGACGGCAAACATCGTGGGATTATCGTAAAAACGTGGTATGACTACCGTAAAACCGATAATTTATAGTCTGGTAAAACTTTTCGTTTTCAAAAAAGTACGTAGTGGTATGCTTAATAGCTGCTAATCGGATGCATTTTCTTGAAAGCCCTAAGTTTTACCAGATTTTTGTTTTTCAGGTGTATCATATTCGCTTAGAAACCAGTGCATTACCCCTTTATCGGCTCGAGATTTTAGACGATTTTGATGCGCTTCGTTTTTTTGGTGTAGCCTTGCTGTTGTTATGCTGTAAAGGTGAGTGTGCGACGGCCGTAGTACGCGCGTTTGACGGCCGCCATACGCGTTGTGCTACGGTAGCCGTACAAGGTGTATTGCGGTCGCCGCACATGCTGAAAACGCTAGTAAAGGCGTTAGCGTTTTTTCATAATAGGGTTTGACGCGAAATGTAGCGTTTCAGAGCGTACTATTTTTGAAATGGAATCAGGCCTTTATAATCAATACGAAAAAAACCCCGAAGGCTGAGGAATGAACCTGCCTTCGGGGTTATTATGATGTAAGAAAAACGGTGTTTTTCTTATTTTGTTTCGTTGCGATAAGCGTTGATTGCGCGCTTAACCGAGCCATGTTTCAGAAGCAGTTCTTTTGCATCGTCGTATGAAAGAGCCAGCTCGTCAACAATCATTCGTGTACCTCTATCAACGAGTTTCTGGTTGGTAAGCTGCATGTTTACCATGCGGTTACCCTTAACTCGGCCGAGTTTAATCATGATACTTGTCGAAATCATGTTCAGAATCATCTTCTGACCAGTACCCGATTTCATACGCGAAGAGCCAGTAACATACTCTGGACCAACAATCATCTCCATAGGGATACTCGCAGGGCTTCGGCCATGGGCGAATCAGGGATTGCTGGTAATACAGCCTGTAAGAATGCCGCGTGCGCGTGCTTCTTTCAAGGCTCCGATAACGTAAGGTGTGGTTCCAGAAGCAGCAATTCCGATAACAGTATCGTCTTCAGAAATGCCGTGTTCTTCAAGTTCTACCCAACCTTGCTTCGTATCGTCTTCAGCATTCTCTACTGCATTGCGCAGGGCTGTGTCGCCACCAGCAATCAGTCCGTACACCATTGCAGGGTGGAACACCAAAGGTTGGTGGAAGCTCTGAAGCGTCAAAGCACCCAGTCGGCCGCTTGTTCCTGCTCCCATGTAGAATACGCGTCCGCCGCGTTCCATGCGAGAACAATTTGTTCAACAAGAGCCTCAATCTGTGGTATGGCTTTTTCAACGGCCAAAAGCAACCTTTTTATCTTCTGTATTAATATCAACGAGCAGCTCATGTATCGATTTCTTTTCTAAGTTATCGTAAAGAGAGCTCTGTTCTGAGATTTTAATGAATGACATATTATAATGTAATTAAGCAGCCTTTTCGGCTGCGATTAATCACTATTTGTGCTTTTATACCAGCGCCTTATGCGTTATGGTACTCAACAAGTCCTTCCATAGGAGCCTGCACAATGCGGCCAAGGCGCATGCCTTCCTCTTTAAGTGCCTCCTCGAGAGGCTCGCGATAAATCTTTGCTATCGAGCCATTGAAACCGATAGGAAGCTTATCCCAGCCTTCGTATTGCTTTACATTACGACGCAAGAAGCTGCGGAAGCTTTCTTTTAACAGGGTTGTAAATGCAAAGGCTCATCGATGTTTTCAGCAAGGAAAGGCACAAAGCTTGCAAGGAAAGTGTTGGGTTTTGGCTGACGGTAAACGCGGTCAATAATTTCTGCGTTCGTCAGGTTGTACTTCTCAAAGAAAGCGATCAATAATCTTCTTTGGCATCTGATTCTTCAAGATATCGCCCACAAGGAACTTGCCTAATACGGCTCCTGAACCTTCGTCGCCGAGGATAAAGCCCTAATGGTGACACGTTTTTGCAATTTGCTTACCATCGTGTGCACAGCTGTTGCTGCCCGTTCCGAGGATACATGCAATGCCGCTTTCGTGACCACATACGCCACGAGCTGCAGCGAGCATATCAGAAGCAACCTCGCAAACGCCTGTAACTGTGAGGTTTGCACGTAGTGCGCGCTCAACGATAGGCTGCTTTTTCGGGGTGCAACCTGCACCGTAGAAGTAAATGTTATCAATAGTTGTAGAAGGGAGTTCGGGTACAAGAGAAGTCTTTATTTCTTCTGCGATCTCTTCTTCTGACATTTGGAATGGGTTCATTCCGCGTGTACGAATGTTCTTAATAAGCTTTCCGTTTTTCAACAAGACCCCAATCAGTCTTGGTAGAACCGCTGTCTGCTAATAGTATCATATGCGTTTTGTTTTGATGTAAATGTAGGTAAGTGTGCTCTTTTTGTAAATGAGGGGGTAGGGCAAAAGGGCTACCCCTCTCCCTGAAAAAGCACTTTTTACCTGATTATAATTTAATGTAAATTTTCTTTTTTTCCAAAGATAATATCCTACGCTCCAGTTCAAAAAGAACATAAAGAACGGCATATAAATCAACGAGGCCCAAGCCACAGGAAGGCAGGCGTGTAGTACGTCGTTATAGAACACATGGTGCAGTGTTCGGCCGTCACAAATGGGTAATATGGAGGTAGGAATGAGTAAAAAGTCCTGACAATACGTAAAGAGCCAGTGGGTTAACACCGAATACATCGAAGAACTTTGTGAAGCCACTAACGTGATGATGTTTATCAATGGCGCAGGTTAATAGGGCTAAAAGCGTACAGCCTATGCCGCAAGTTACCATGGCAAACGTTGGTGTCCAAAGCTTTTTACTGATAGGACAGAGGTAGGCCAGCAGCACACCAGCAATAATTAGTAGTGTGCCGATGATGAACATACGTTCAATTTTCTCGTTCAAATTGTCGAGTCCTGTAATCACTTTACCCACACAGAAACCTATAAGCACATGTGCAAGTGCAGGGAATGTGCTGAGGAAGCCTTCTGGATCGGGTGTATCCCACTTGTAAACATGGTTTTCGCCCAAGATGATTTTATCAACAATGTCAAGAATATTCGTTGCATCGTGTGCATAACCATTGCCAAATTCGAGCAGGGCATAGTAAGCAACGAAGATGCCTGCAATAAGCCACGGAATAAATTTGTGGTTTACCGATAGGGCGATAACAGCAGCTAAACCGTAGCAAATACCCAAACGGGGAAGTACACCAAGCAGTCGCATGTGACCGAAACTGTTGGCCGCAACGCCCATGCGTTGAATAATGTCGAGGTCGGCATTATCTGCACTCAGCATGCCGCGGGTGAAAGCAAAAAGCCATACCAACGATAAGCCCAATACCCCCAAAGGAGGAAAGCGCGTTTGGCTATTTTGCGGGCGCACGTCATCGACCACGTAAAAGTTGAACTTTCGTAGCGATAAATAGGTGGTGATACCGCATGATAAACATGAAGGTTGGGAAGATAAGGTCGGTAGGTGTTAAGCCTAACCACTCGGCGTGTTGCAGCGGAGCAAAGCCCTCTTCTTCTGGTCCGCCCGGGTTGTTTACTAATATCATTCCTGCGATAGTGATGCCTCGCAGAATATCAACTGCAATAATGCGCGAGCTTTTCTTCTTTACAGGAGCCTGCATTGCGGTTGAATCTTGGGTAGTTGTTGTCATTTCTTTTTAATGTTTTAAAGAGGTAGGGAAGGTGCTGCTGTTGTAAAGCAGCTGTCCCTACCTGTTTTTTTAAAAAGAGCTGTAAAGCTTTATCAGAATGCACTAAGCGCGTAAGCCCTTTGTACAATGGCTTAAAAGCTATTTATATAAGTAATATTTCTTGGCAATCTTTACGGAACGATTCGACGTCCTTATCCCAATAAGCCTTAGCATCTTCCACATATGGCGCTTCATAAACAGCTTGCGAAGTTCGTGCGAACCGCAAACTTTGTCGAACATATCGTGCCTATTCGTAGCCTCTGCTAAGGGTCATGATCGGGATAAAAGCTTGTAAAAGCTCACTGCAAAGCATACCATTGCACGTCGCAAAGATTAGCTTTACGATAATCGGTAAAGTAAATTTGCACGCCTTGTAACTCCTTACCCTTTCCTACACTATAATATGGAGTGTAATAAATTGGCCTGAAAGTTACGCCTGGAAGCTTCAAACTGTTCATACGATCAGCAAATTCTGGTGCTTTAATCCATTCAGCACCGATGAGCTTAAAGGGCAGTGTGTAACCTACTCCAATGGATATATTATACAGCTCGCCGATGATTCCAGTCACGCTATAGAACGGTGACGTAGATGCTTCTGGAATATGTGGTGACGAGAGTACCCAATGAAGACCTGTATCTTCATACGTCATGCGACGCTTCCAACCTTTCATTTTGATGACCTGTAGGTCGCATTTGCCACCTGGAATAAGCCCTTCGCCATTCAGGGTAGAGCGCTACTTCGCCGAGTCATACCGTAAACATACGGTATTTTAAACTGGCTGACGAACGAAACACAATCATCTTCAGTATAATTACCTTCTATTTTCTCACCTCCTAACGGGTTAGGGCGATCGAGAACTACCACTTTTATCTTGTTCTTTGCAGCAGCTTTCATCACGTTATAAAGCGTAGAGATGTAGGTAAATGAGCGGCAACCAACGTCCTGAATGTCGTAAACCAACGCATCTATGCCTTTTAACATCTCGTCAGAAGGTGTGTGATTCTTTCCGTAAAGAGAAAAACGGGCAGGCCTGTAGCTGGATCAGAATCGTTGCCTACGGCGTCGCCAGCATGCGAACTGCCGCGAACGCCGTGTTCAGGACCGAATAAAGCCACAAGCTTTACGTTGGCAGCACGGTGTAAAAGGTCAACATCGGATACAAGATTGTTGTCAACTCCTGTTGGATTGGTGACTAAACCAATGCGTAATCCTTCCAGTTGTTTGAAGTTTTCGCTTTTTAAAACCTCAATGCCTGTTTTTTTGTTTTTCTGTGCTTGGCTGCCTGCCACGAGAAGGCAAAAGGCAGCCAAAGAGAATAGCTATACGTTTCATTTCGTAAAGTTATTTGCGTCCATACTGTTCATCAATCTGCCCTCTTACTACAAAGGTTACGAACACTGTTGCTATACAACAGAACATAACCATCCAGAAGAAGTTAACATATCCAATGGCCTCCTGAATGTAACCAGCTACAAATCCTGGCAACATCATGCTTAAAAGCCATGAAAGCAGTGCAGATGGCATAGTGCGAAGTCTTGAACTCACCCTCTGAGAAATACATCATGTAAAGCATGTAAGCGGTGAATCCAAAGCCATAACCGAACTGTTCAATACACAGCGCAATGCTGATGAGTATAATGTTATCGGGTTGGTAAATAGCCAGATACACGAAGGTAAGACAAGGTAATGTCATACACGCTGCCATGACCCAGAGTGAGCGTTTAAGGCCAATCTTCGATGCAACTATACCTCCAACAATACCGCCTGCGAGACAAAGCGATGACTCCAAACGTACCATAGATTAAAGCCAACTATCTCAGTACTTAGACCCAAAGCACCAGTTTCGGTGCTACGTACAAGGAAAAGGCTGACACATTTTAATAAAGGAAACCTTCGGGCAAACGGTAAAAGTAGCATGAAGGCAATGGCCCATAATACGTTGGGTTTCTTGATGAAGGTTACAAACGATTCAGCCAATTCGCTCCAGTTACTCTTCGTTTTCGCCTCTTCAACGCTGGCCTGTCGTGGACGGTCTTCGTCAGAATGGGGCAAACAGAAGATATGATAAAGCGTAATGAGGGAAGAAGATAACTGCACTCACGCCCAGCGTAACTTGCCACGAATAAAGGGAATATCTCCTGTATCCTTTTCAATATGTCCGGCGATGAATACCAGCACGCCCTGTCCGAAAAACAGAGGCTATGCGGTAGAACGTACTTCTAATTCCTATAAACGCGGCTTGGCTACTCGGGCTGTGTGCCCAGCATATAATAGCCATCGGCTGCGATATCATGTGGCTGATGCAAACGCTGCGATGATGAAAAGTACCAGTGTTAGCATAAACAAACTGATGGGAGTTTGTCCGCTGTTAATCACATCTACCTCTGGATGGGGGCAGTGTAAGCGTCAGCAATACCATGAGCGCGGTGAGCAGAACCTGCATGGTGACAATCCACCAACGCTTGGTTCGAACCACGTCAACGAGCGGACTCCATATACCTTTCAAAAAAACCAAGGGAAGTAAAGTAGCGTAGTAAAGAACGCCATATCACCGTTAGGCACTCCCATCTTGGTAAACATCATTACAGAAATGTTGTTTTACTATAAAGTAGGGTACACCCTCTGCGAAGTAGAGGGTGGGCACCCAAACCATGGAGATACGTTATTACTTTTCATTTTTCTTATTCATGGCTATACGCGCTTGCAGCTCCCAAGTACGTATTCTGTCTTTATAGGTGTTGTTTTTGTTTTCTTTTTCGATGCTCAAATCGCCATCACTGTTATCGTCCCAGCGGCGGCAGCAATACAGTGGGTCGTAGATTCGGCCGATGAGATAATGACGACTGATAGCCAAACCAAGTGCATAGTCCTCACCATAGTTTACGTTAGGCATAGGAATATCGCGCAAAACAGGAGTAAAGAACGCACGAGGCGCACCCAGACCATTGATGCGAAGCGCATTGTTACGGCCGTTATCAGGGTGTCCATTCAGCGTGGTCGATCTTTCCTGGAGGCAGTACATTCTTGTTAATATCAGTCAGAACGTATGTTCCGATGATTGTAGCCACCTTCTGCTCTTGGAATGCATCGTAGAACTTCTGCAAAAGTATTCTCGTCCAAATACACGTCGTCCGAGTCGAGGCTGAACGATGAATCGTCCGCAGCGTGGGTCGTGAGCAGCGAGGTTCCAGCTACCACCCACACCTAAATCGCGACGTTCAGTAATAACGTGTACAAGGCGTGGATCGTCATATTCTTGAACAGCCTCAGTTGTTCCGTCGGTAGAATGGCATTCAGGACCGTTCTCAACTACGAATACATTGTATTTAAAGGTTGTCTTTTGCTCCAATGCACTGTTGATGGCATCGCGAATAGTACGAATACGATTGCGCACAGGGAATCATCACAGTCATCTCTACAGGAACTCGCCCTCGGTGATATCGATATCCTTAAAGCCTGGTTTGAGGTAGCCACCTACTTCCTTCAGGTATTCGGTTGCTGCCTGTTCCATTTCGATTTGTGATGCACGATTCTTCGGGTCTACGTAGTCGAAGAGTTTCTCACCTGTCTTACGAGTGTCGAGTTCTACCTCAGAATACAAGTACTCGTTGATGTGCTCGATACGGAATTTTTCAGCTATTTTCAGACGAAGGTCATAGAAACCAGCGGCCTGATAGTCGGCCTTCATCATGTTTGCGGCAGCCTTCAAAGCTCTCGGTACGGAACAAAAATTACGCTACCGAAGTTGAAATCGTCACGCAAACTACCCATTTGGTAGTCGATAACAGGCGCGTCGCTGCGAGTGCCGTCAGCAGCAAGATTATAATGATCGGCGTAAATCATGCCTGCTTCAGTAATATCTCCCAGCGTGATCATGCGATCAAGGGGCCAGATAACCCAACTTGATGAACTGGCTCTTCAGATAGAGCAGTGTATAGGGTGCTGTTGCCTTGTTGGCAATGTCTTTCAGTGTAGCTGAGGCTTTAATGTTACCTTCAACAACGTTTACAGTGGCTACGGTGTCATAACTTTTCAGTTCTTCGACATTTCTACGGGTCTCTTCTGCGTTGCCTTGTGGCAAGAAGCAATCAATTAATTTTGTCATATTACACTAATTATTATTATGTTTAAAAATTTCTGTTATCTTTTTGTGCCCCCACTTTAACGGTTTGAGCAAAGCTTTTATGTTTTAACTTTCAGCCTATTTCAAGCAGCCGAATAGGGGCTTATGGGTTGTTTTCTAATCGTTGTTTTTGTACGTTATTTGCCTTTACGTCGTAATCGTTTGGTGTTTACGTCGTAAAGGTGGCGCGTTTACATCGTAATCGGCCGACGTTTACATCGTAATCGGCCGACGTTTCATCGTAATCGTGGCGTTTACGCCGTAATCAGAGTGGTTTAAACGGTTTGTATATCAACATATTAAATAAAATAGTAGGCTCATTACGCTGTAATCGGGTTGCGTTTACGTCGTAATGGCCTATCAAGGCCAAAAAGAGGGGTCTATTTTACAGTAGAATCCACCTCTAATCGGCCTACAATTCCGTCTTCGTTTGTGAAGTAAATTTCGCGTGCGCTCACAGGAACAACGGTGTTAATCAGCGTGTTACCTACCTTGTGTTTCCAAAGTAGGCGACCAGTTTTGCCTTCAATGGCAATGATAAGACCGTTTTTTGTGCTGCTGAAGCAAACACCATCTTTCTCGGCCAACATCACGCGAGCGTGCTCATATCAAAGCCAGCGTTGGTTGCCCACAGCTGTTCGGCACGGTCGTTACGTGCGGCATAGCATACGATGCTGTCCTGCATGGTCTTGGCATAGAGTCGTTTGCCGTCTTTTGATAGCGCTATTGATTCGCGCACCTTGCTCTGATAAGTACGCCATAGCTGCTTTCCGGTAGCTAAATCAATAGCTGTCATAGCGCGCTCTGGGTCGCAAATGTAAACCGTTCCGCGGCTTTCTACAGGCCAAACACCTGCTGGCGAGTAGTGCATATCGTTTTTGCGAGGGAGGTTGCCATGTCCATATCGTACGACCTGTACGATGGTCAAGACAGTAGAGCGTGTTAGCCCAGTCGCCAAATATCACGCGACCTTTGGTTACCAATGGGCGTGTTTCGACATAACCTTTTATGTCGTTGTTCTGCCAAAAGCAGTGTACCGTCTTTTATTTTTATGGCTCTGAAAGTTCCATCGCCACCGCCTACATAGGCTATGCCCGAAACAATGGTAACGGCGCTGGCGCATGGCTTTGTTGGTTTTTACAGTCCCAAAGCTGTCGACCACTGCGCGCATCAAGGCCGTAAATATTGCCATTTGCCGAGCCTGCTACAAGTATACCTTTTTCAATTGCTGGTGTGCCGATGATACGTGCACCGCTCTCAAAGCGCCATGTTTCGTGGCCAAGGGCGTCATAACACACCACGCGGCCGAGGTTATCAGCTGCATAAACATGTTTGTTCCAGATGACTGGGCGACGAGAAAATAGCTGCATACTGAGGCTGTGTCCATAGCTCACGAACCTGCGAATATTGCTCATTTACGCTGAAGTCGGGGCGTGGGAAAGTGCTTCGCCATGCTTGCATCGGGCTTGGTTGTCATTGGAATTGATGTCCACTGACGTGCTGGTTTGCCGTAGGGGTGCATGAAGACGCGAATAGAATCAGCATCAACGTGAATTTCATTATACTGTCCGTGATTGTTGCCTGGCTGGCGAAGGTTGGTTATATTTGCAATACCTGGTACACCATCATAATTGAAAAGCAGGGTTGCGATGATAGTGGCCGTTGATGTATGATACCACAGGGTAGCCTGCAACAGCATCAGTAATGGTGTACCAATTGTCCACATCTTGTGGCTGCATTGGGATATGGCATGCCATGATACGGGCTTACCATTAGGTCCGTTTTGCTTTAACTGCTCCTTTATCCATTCAGTATCTTCCGGGGGCTACGTGGCCAAGAGCCATGCGCATCATCGGACCTGTGGGAAACCAAGGAATAAAAAGCCCTTTGTGTTCGAAGCGGAAACGCTCGTATCCAAAAATACGGAGGAAAGTCCATACATGCACTTTCGCTCCAGTTTTGGTCGTGATTACCTTCTACTATATACCAAGGCTTTACGCAGTTTTGAGAGTTCGTCGTGTGCTATTTGGAGCGATTCGCCATCGCCTCCGTCAGCAATGTCACCAGTAACCAGCACAAAATCAATGCTGTCGGTAGCGTTAATTTGTTGTACTGACAAGCGTAAATCTTGTAAAGGATTGGGTTGATCTTTGTTGATATGTACGTCAGTGACTACCGCAAAGCGAAAAGGTTCAAAAAGCTTTTGCAGGGTAGTGTGAAGGCCATTAGCAATACGGCTATCAACGATGTAATAAAATTGAACGGAAGATACTTCTTCATTTTTAGGCTTCTTTTGTTTAGTATATTTTTTTATAATTTGTGTTTTTCTAATTAGTGTGATACGGGCTTCCAACTTGTTCTTTTCCTTAATTAAGGAGGTTGTCTTCGGCCCGTTTTATGTTTGTTTTCTTTCCTTCTGGCTTAAAGAATTTTCAGTAAAATGATGTTTTGTTTTCTTACCAGTTTTTCTATTTATTTTTCCCACAAGGTATGTAAGAATTTGCTTCATCATATTATCCCTTTGCTTGCGAAGTCGAACCGATTCGAAGGGGAAATGCAAGCACACATGTGCGCCATCGGTCGGTGGCATTGCCACCAAAGCAGATACCTGCGCTCATATTGTTTTCAGGATAACGCATAATGGTGTATGCCGAAGGGTCGGCAGGGGTCGATAGCATCGGGCGACTCGACAACGTAACTCTTATCATTCGGTACGTTATAATAGCGCACAGCTGTGTTCTTTTTCTGAAAGCGGAGAAGCTACATAAGCTACGCGACCTGTGTTTGAAGCGCGGTCTTCACGCCACTGATATTTCAGAATGTTGCGTGCAAAATCCTTATCTGTCTTTTTCATTTCTTTCTTGAAATATTCAGCGTATGGGTTCGTAGCGGGGGTAGTTTAATGGGTTTCTGCCATAAGTCGGTTCCTACGTACGAACCTGACACAAACACCGCTCCGCCTGCCTTACAATAGGCTGTAAGGAAGTTCTGCATGGTTTCGTCGAAGGTCTTGAACGACAATGGGTGCAAGCCTGGACGACCAAATTTGCTTTGCTTTTGCTTGCCAAGAATGAGGGTCGATAGCTGAAAAGGCGCTTTGGCAAGCCTCTCCTGTAAGTGGTTTAAGCGCTCTGTGGAAGTTTGCCTTCAAACGTATTGAGAGCTGAACGACCCATAGAACAGAAGCTGTAGCCAGCGTTAAGAATAGAAGAACCATGAAGAGCAGGGGTAATCAAATGTATTACCTGCAATAATTTTTTTCCTTCGTAATTTCCGTAGCTATCGCCAAATCCGGCAGCATCATCGTGCGTCCATGGAATAGCCCTACGGAACTCTTTCATCTTACCTACATACGAAATAAGCTGTTGATAAGATACTCCGTTATCGTTGTCGGCGAGGAAACCAGCTTCGGCATCGTCAGCACTTACAAAGTCGTCAGGTGCTGAAAGGCGATCGAAACCGTTGATAACGAGCACAGGACGTGCTGTAGCTTTTCGAATTAATACCTACAGAAAGCACCTCAGATGGGAAGCTTTCGCCACCTTTATTCAACGCGGTTACCTTTGAAACCAACCACTACATCAGTAGGGATTGTGCAGGTATAGCTGTTCTTTTTAGCGACAGTTCCGTTGTCAAAAATCGCCATTTCCAATGCGCTTGTAAACAATATAGTGGTCGGGCATAGCTGTAGCCTCAAGACTATCTTTCACTGGAGCCCAGCTCAATTCAACTTCATTCTTTTTGTTAAACAATGCAGAGAAATGGTTTACAGGCAATGGTTGTACAACGTAATCGTAACCATACTCGCTGCTTAAGAAGCGTAAGATACCTTTATAGATAGCGCGAGAGGTGATGAAAGCGAAGCGGGGATCAAGTCCGTAGCGCATATCGGCAAAGTTTTTCATGGCTCATGAGTTCGAGCAACATGGCAGGAACGCGAGGTGTCCATGCTTCAAAAATAACGCTGATTCCACATGCCTCGACGAGTCCATTTCGGCTCAACCTGTGTGCGTAAATCGTGTGTAATGCTCGACTGTACGAGGTCACAGAGGTCTCTATTCGCATCACGGGAAGTGCCATCAGCAAATCGTCCGCCGTACATGCTGGTTTGATAAATACCAAGATTGCCAATAATCGAGTCGCCTTTTACGGTTCCTGCGTCCGAGTGGAAAGCGAAAGAGAGTGCAACTGGTATGTTTAAGCCCTTGACATCAGGACATGCTTTGCTGCCGCCTGCAATATAATTAACCCAAATTCCGCGGTTACGGTAGTCGTCAGTATAGTCGTTTCGGCCTTGTGTAGGACTGTAAACGCTATCAGGAATGCCTGCCCACTGCATGTAATAACGTGCTCCTTCGAGGAAGCGTGGGTAGCCACTGGTTATGGGTTTTACAGTAAACGAAGGCTGATATTCGTTGCGAGGCAGACCGCCAAGGCTGCGAGTGTTGCCCTTTAGTGTACAGATAGGTGCTATCGCCACTTGCTGCTCGGGCAATGTTTCCCATACCACTGCCAAATCTTACAGCATCAGCTGTAACAATCTTTCCATCGGTACGTGACACGTTTGTCAATTTAACGTAGTTGCCTTTACCCATTCCAAAGTTGAAGGTTCCGAGGTAAACCCAAGTGCCTCCGCCCATAGTCTGGTTTTCACTGTAAAAGTGTGTTTCTATACCCTTATGGCAACGGTGTAATGTGCATCTGTTGTACTTCCTCTACTGTCTTGTACGAAACATAAACGGCATAGCTGCGTTCTTGCAGAATTTGTGGCGTCCACGTTATGGTGCTGGCCTGTGAAGCCTTGCGCACAGTGGTGGTTTGACGGTATGTTCCTTCGGTAAATGGGATTCTCAAAAATTTTGGTATGTTGCGCGAGCATAGGCAAAACCTGTTCCTTCTCCTTGCTGCCACGTATACTCCGTTCTGTTCTGTATAAGGCGATTTTGCCTTTTGGCCGTCGTTATCAACAATAACTTCGTAAGATTTGTATCTCTTTCACGTGGCGTCGTGACGTAAGCGCCAGCGTTTTTCAAGCATGGAATGAGATAAGGCAATACAAAACTCTGTGTGAATTTGTCCTCAACGCTCTCAAAAAGGCGCGCACGCTGCCATTCCCAACGAGTTGACTCCCAACTCAAAATATTTGCCATGGCTCTGCCACATCGCAATATGTTTGCCGTCTAAACCATTATGCGGGGTGTAGGGACGGTCAGCACAGGTTACCAATGGTGTAGTAACCGTGTTGTGGAATGCAGGCCGACGTTCGGCCTTTGTGCGATAAAAATTGGGGGATTAACGAAAAATGTCTTGACCATCTATCAATACTTGAAGTTTCTTCTTGCTCAAATTGGCAGGGAAGAAAAGAACGTATTGTTGAGACGATAGCGTTGGCATTGTCTTGCCTTATCGGAATATCTTGTAAGGCGCTGTTTAAAAATCTTTTAAACTATCGTTGTTAACGATAGTGGTATCAATAGCAATTTTGCCAGCTCTTATGCCTTGTGTGTAGCTCCCTAAGGGCGCGAGTAATGGCGGTTTTCTCTTGTGTGGTAAGGCTCTGAGCTCTCGCTGGTGCAGCCATTACAAAGCCGCAAACAGACTGCAAAGAAGAGATTTGTTCATACAGCGTAAGATTGTTATATAGTTATGGCAAAGTTACTAAAAACTGCCGAGACAGAAGCCTCGGCAGTAATTTAAAAAGATTATTAATGTAGAAAAGTATGAATGACTCAGGAGCGCGATAGTTTCGTATAATTTATTTGGACACATCGGCCCCTGAGTTTCTTGTCATTTTTACCAGCCAGGGTTCTGAGTCAACACTTTACGAATCTGCTGATAGAGATCAATCTCATCTGCTGGAACAGGGAAGTGGTAATACTTCGCATTGAACGTACGTGTAGCGCTGGTTCCCTTAAGATATCCGTTTAGCGTCTTTGTCAGCGTCAGAAACGTTTGTCACGTTTGCGCCAAGGTTAATATCAGGATAAACATTGCTGTCAAGCTTGTCAGCTGGTGCCAACGTACAAGATCCCAGTAGCGATAGTTGTTGTCAAAGCATATAGCTCGCAACGACGACAGCGACGGATTTCCCAAATTAAGTTGCTAACACCTGCATTGTTTGCTGGGTCAGCAGCGGGTGTTGTGGTCATGTTTGGCAGGCCTGCGCGTGCCTGAAGCAGATTGATTGAGTTGTCCAAATCAGTCTGTGTGATAGTACCCTAATTCAGCTTTTGCCTCAGCAAAGTTCAGCAGAATAGTAGCGTACCAGTACAAAGGAACATCAGTGTAACCTGTGTTGGTGTTGATACGATAATGCAAATTGAGCTGAGGATTATCGAATTTGTAGACGGTATAACCTGTAGAAGAGGTCATTTCTGCAGGCAGTGGGCCGTCAGGTGAAGGCTCATCACGAATCCATCCGTGTCCTTTGAAAGCCAAAAATACGGTCAACGAGCAGGCTCAAACGCTTGTCCTTGTTAGCCAAGAAGTGAGCAATTGAGTAGTTACCATTGGCATCAAGTACAGCCTTGTCATCGGTAGACAGAGTTGTTGTAGCCTTAGGCTTTCCATCTAAGAAAAGGAATGCGTCAATGGCGTCTTTGGTAATACCTTTTCTGTGTTGTCGAACCGCAAGTATAATCTGGCAAACTTGCAGGGATGCGATACCATGTCTTTCTCAGTAGTTGCGGAGAAAAATAATCTCAGGATTATTGCTCAGGTCAATTGAGTTATAAAATGGTATAGGTTTTACCATTAACAACAGTTCCTGGATAAAGTGAGAATTTTCCGCTGTTCATTAGCTGCTCAGAAGCATTTACACACTCCTGAAAGAACTTGTTTGCAAGGGGTTAAATCAGCAGCTTTTGCCGTTGTCTGCTTGTGTGCGATACTTGCAATAAGTTCCCCAATATAGGCAAATATCACTCTTCATAGCGAGAGCCATTTCTTTGCTCCAAAGTGTTTTTGTCTTTACGTTGCTCTCAATATTAGCGATAGCAAAGTTAAGATCGTTCAACACTGAGTCCATAACAACGTCCTCATTGGTACGTTCTCCGTACACCTCAGGAGCGTTAGGATTGTCGATTACTGTGCTTTGCCACTGTACGTCACCGTACATTCTTGTTAATGCTGCATACTGTTGCGCGCGATTTAAGCGACCAATTGCTTCGTAACGCTTTTTCTGAGCAGCGGGTAAAGACGATGTCTTCAATCCGTCAAGCATATAGTTGATACGACGGATATTTGCGAAAGCCTCCCGACCAAGATCCTGCTTTAGCGGGTACAGAGGTGAATGTCCAGTTGGCAAAAATTAGGCTCAATCTGGTCGTCATTCAAAGCATTGAAGTAGAAAACTGCTTGCACTTCCTTGGAACTCATAGAAGCCATTGCTGTAGCTCTCTACCTGATTGTTATTGCTCCAGAAAGCTGGATTATTGGTAAAAGGTGTCGCGAGGGTTCTTGTCCAGCAGGTCATCGCAGCTGCTCAATACGAAGCTGATGCTGCGAGTATATAAAAATTGACTTTTTCATGTTGCTTTTGTTTTGATGTTGGACACGTATTTAGAATGTCAGCTGCATACTGACTGCAAATGTGCGCATTGGAGGCATAGTACGTCCCCAGCCACCATTTGCAAGACCTTTCGCCAGTATTAACTTCTGGGATCAATAGGCAAGTTCTTACTACCCTTGTGAAGTAGGAAGAGGTTGTTACCGCTAACATAAACTCTCAAGCTCTGAATGTAAGCTTTACGTGTCAAGTCATTTGGAAGGGTATAGCCCAAAGTAAGACTCTTTAGACGCAGATACGACATATTAACCAAATATTTTGTCTGTGGATAATAGTTGTGGCTACCGCCAGCTTCTGAAAGAGCCGTTACGTTACCAGCTGTACTGTTACCAGGCCATAGACAAGGATAATCGTTGTTTTCGCTGATATTTCACTACGCCATTAGCTGGATCGTATACGTTGTACTTGGTTTGATTCTTGTACAATGTAAGGTCAGGGCAATCGTTCAGAGTGGGAAAGTAAATGCAGAAATTGTCCACATATCACGTTTTCCTACGCCCTGGAAGAATGCGTCAATATCAAAGCCTTTCCATGTAGCACCGAGGCGGAAGCTATACTCGTAGCGTGGCAATACGTTACCAATTACCTTAAGGTCACCATGGTCTTCTAAAGTACCCTTACCTCCAGTCAATCTTACCGTCTCCGCTTAAGTCCTTATACTTGATGTCGCAGGACCATAAACGAAGTTGTCGTTCTGAATAGGAGTTTGGTCAGCAATGCCTGCTTTGTAAATCCATTTTGCCGCTTGCGTCTTTTCCGTTAAAGTCATTCTCGGTGAAATAACGGTCAGTTTCGAAGCCCCAAATGTCGCCCCATGTCTCGCCTTCGTATGCATATGCTACGTTGTTTGTATGTCCCAATAAACTGATTGCTTGCGTTCCACTTGGTAACTTTAATCTTAGAGTCGCCAATGAGAAGTTAGCATAAGCTGCGAGATCTTTGGTAAACTGGTGACGCCATGCCAAGAAAGTTCCCAACCACGTGAGCGAAGCTGTCCGTTGTTGGTGTAAGAGCACCTGCACCTACTGATGAAGGAATAGCATGTACCTGGAGAAAAGCATGTCCTTTGTTAAGCGCTGGTAAAGCTCAAAGGTCATGTTCAGCTCATTATTAAAGAAGCCTAAGTCGATACCAGGTTTGAAGTTTGGATACGTTCCCATGTAAGGGCTGAATTTACCCATGATGGCATACCGAACGCATTGAGCTTAGTGTTTGCTCTGTTCAGCCATGTCATTTGGTAAGCACCTACTGTTGAAAGGAACATATTGTCACCAATAGCCTCGTTACCAATCTGTCCGTATGAGAAACGAAGCTTACCATTTTGAAACGATATTCTTCAAATCTTTCCAGTAAGCCTCTTCAGAGAAGCGGTAACCAAATGAGAAGCTTGGGAAGAAAGCCCAACGGTCGCCTGCACGGAAACGTGAAGAACCGTCGTAACGACCATTCAATTCGAGCAAGTAGATGCCTTTATAGTCGTAGTTGATACGGCCAAAGAAACCTGCACTTGCGCGGTCACCAGTCGCTGAAGATATGGTAGCCTTTTGCCAAATCACCGTATGCGAGGTTCAGCTCAGGGAAGTCTTCGTTGTAGAGTTGTTTGCGACGAACAAAGAAATAGTCGCTTGTGTAGTCCTCACCATTGATACCAGCCATAGCGTGTAGGTTGTGAACCTTGTCAAATGTGTGTGTATAGTCAAGGTAAGCGTTAGCTGTCCAACGGCTGTCTTTAGAGTTCCAGCGTGAAGCGTCGTTATTACTTGCGTTTACAATATAGGGTAGGACGCTGACCCAGCCCAGTTCATACCAGAATACTCTTATTAGAACCCTTCTCGTTCCAGTTGTGAGTTTCGTAGGTGTAATCGGCATTAAAGGTCAGAGTCTTTTTGTAATATGAGCCTGCAAGTAACCGTTAAGACGTACTTGGTCGTGTGTGTTTTCAACACGATTGCTGTTCTTCTGGAGTGCAATCATACGATAGTCATACTGTGTTCCGTCGGTGTCCTGATAGATACCTGATGGAATAAAAGAAAAGAACCCCAACGCCACAGATACTGATAAATATTGGTCCATGGGTCAGCAGCACTAAAGTTACGACGAGTCCAGTTTAGGCGTGCACCAACTGTAAGCCAGTCAGTAACGTCGCTCTTAAGATTGATGTTCATACCATAGCGCTCGAGCTTTCAGGGTTGAATTTCATCACATCTTGGTTCTTGTCATAATTCAGCGACATCAGATATGCGGTGCGCTTGCTTGAACCTGACACACTAATGTTGTGCTCGGTAGAAGGTGCATGCTTGTTGTACCAAAATGTCTTGAATGTCATAGTTGGCATAGTACAAACGTCTTATTTCCGTCAAAACGGAAGTCGCCCACTTCGTCCATGCTCTTGTAAGGCTGCATAACGGTATAGCCTTTTACGGCCACCATGCTGTTTCTCCCAAGCCTCAGCGTAAGGAAGAAGCTGGTCAAAATACATACCAAAGAGCTCAGGAGTAGCTTTCCGCCAGAGCGTGCTTTACTGATGATTCCTGCACTTCAACTGATCTGGAACAGAAGGGAAATCAGGAAGCATGGTCGACTGATTCCAGCCAAACTGCATGTTATATTTTACGTTAACGCGTTCGCCTTTTCTGTCCTTGTTTGGTTGTAATCAGAATTACACCGAAAGGCAGCACGGCTACCGTAGATAGCTGAAGATGAAGCATCTTTCAGCACCGAGATAGAAGCGATATCGTTACCGTTAACCATCGAAAGGTCGTCAGTAGGAACACCATCTACAATAATAAGAGGTGAAGAAGTTTGTCCATTTGACAAGGTTCCCAAAGCCACGGATAGATATTGATGGCGAAGCGTTCAGGGCTCCGTTGTTGCTAAGCACGGTAAGACCGGGCACAGCACCCTGTAAAAGCCTTTGCTACGTTCTGCTCAGGGACGGCTACCAAGCTGTTTTTCAATGTCAACATTGGCAACAGCACCTGTAAGGTTGGCTTTTTCTGCTGACCATAACCTACAACCACAATTTCGTCCAGAAGGGCGTTGTCGTCTTGCATGGTGATGTTCAGATTGCTTTTTGCAGCTACTTCAACAGTTTTGTAACCTAGATAAGTAATTTTTAACTTCGCGTTTTTACCCACTTCAAGAGTAAAATGTCCGTTAGCATCAGAGATGGTTCCGCGTGTGGTTCCAACCTCTTGAATGCTTGCTCCAATGATAGGTTCGCCCTTTTCGTCAACCAACGTACCAGTGACGGTGCTTGAGCTTTTGGGTAATAGCTTGAGGCTCTGGGCTTGCAAAAGCCTGGCTTCCTGCTAATCCGCCTGACAGCAAAAGTGCTCCTAACAGAACAAAGTGTCTTTTTCATAAGCGCTTTTTAGTTAGTTATAATAATTTGGGTATTTAATTATGATTTTCAAAGGGTAAAGATATATCTAATTTTTAATAAAAAGCGAAATAAACTATTTTTCGCAAAAAGTTGAAATTCTTTCAAAAAACATGCATTTTTGCCGATTTCTCCTTTATTTTCTTGTTTCTTTACAAAACTTTTTCGAAATAAATGTTGAAGTGATGGCGGCCGTCATACACACAGTATTACGGTCGCCATACGCGTTGTTTCACGAGCGTCGTACAAAACGTATGACGGCCGTAGTATATTTATCGTTTGCTTGTAAACAAAATGGTTTTCTGTTATAAAGTTAGCACGCTTATTACGTTAAATAGTAACTCTATTATAATATAAGGTGTAAAAGTAAACCGTATGGGTAAATAGAAGAGCATGTTAGGGGGTTGTAAAAGGCAAATAACAGTAATTAAAAAGACTAAAAACGAAGCATAAAAAAAGAGGACTTCACGAATGAAATCCTCTTTTATTATGGTTTGTGACTCGCATGGGGCTCGAACCCATGACCCCAACATTAAAAGTGTTGTGCTCTACCAACTGAGCTAGCGAGTCGATAACCCAACTTATCTTTTTGGCCTAAGTTTTTGCCGTTAGCATAGCTTGGTGGCCTGATAAGCGGGTGCAAAGGTAATAAGAAGTGGCGTAACGGCCAAATAATTCGACGACTTTTTATATAGTTTTCGTCGAATGATGTTTTGAAAGCTGATATAATGGGCTAAAAAAATACAGGCTTCTGCTATGCTGCAAAAGCCTGTATATAGTGTAATACCCACATTGTGGGCTTGTTTTTCAGTATATAATTTGCGTGCTTTATATTTGATGTCGAATTATTCGATAAGTGTTATTCTTCTGTCTTTTGCTTGTCACCTTCTTCAATTGGTTCAATGATTGGCGGTGGAATTATGCCATCTTCCTTCGTTACATAGCGCTTCCAGTAGGCAATAATGAGCGTTGTGAGAGGCAAAGCTATAATTAAACCTATGAAGCCCAGTACGGCACCCCATACCGATAACGATAGTAAAAGAATGGCAGGGATTTAGTCCCATGGCTTTCCCCATGATTTTAGGGGTTACAATCATGTCCGAAATTATCTGCACGATAGCAAACACAGCAAAGGCCATTCCGAAGACAAGCCAGAAGCTTTGCCCCGTATTTGCTGCTTTGAGCATAGCGAGAAAGGCGGTTGGAATAAGTGCAAACGTGTGCAGATAAGGAACAAGATCCATGATTCCTATTAAAATACCAAGACCAATTGCCATAGGAAAGTCGATAATCGTGAAGCCTATACAGAACATAATGCCCATACAAAAGGCTACTCCTCCTTGCCCACGGATATAATTATTTAGCTCACGTTCTACGTCTTTTTGCAAGGTCAAGCCAGAAGGGTCGCGCCTTTTTGGGAAATATTCTTATCCAGTTTTTCGTCAAGAATTCGTAGTCGAGCAAGATAAAGAACATATATAATAAGGTGATCATTGAGGCGCCAATACTGATTAAAACGCTCGTGGTTTGCCCAATAAAATTAAATAATTTTAGGTGCGGTCGTTTTTAAAGCGTCAGCAAAATCACGACTTTTTGAAGAAGTTTGTTATCTGTTCTTGGTTTTTCGTTTATCTTCTTAGAAAAGCCACGCTGATATGTCATTGTTATGGTTTGTTTCGCGCAACCAATGAATAAGAATGTCGTAAAGTTTCTGGAATTGTTCAATCATCGGAGGGATAATCAGATAGATAACAAGCGCGATGATGGAAGAAACAAATAGTAAAGTGAGTGTGATTGACAGGGGGCGAAAACGTATATGCAAACGGTTTTCGATAAACTTGACAATGGGGTAGAGCAGGTAGGCAAATAGCCAAGCCACAAAGAAGGGCATAAGCACGTCGCTAAGATAGTTTAATGCACTAAGCACGGCACCCGATAAGCAGCACAATTCCTGCCCATCGTATGAAAGTACTAAATGTGATTTCTTTTTGCATGGGGTTATTCGTTTTCAAATAAGTTCTTTGAAAGAGCATTGCGTTCGTCTTCGGCAATAGCCTTTTTGATAGCATTCTCTGCACAGCGGCTCATACTCAGTCTTCTCACCAAGCATTACCTGTGCTTCGTTTTTCACCAGTCGGTGGCTCACATAGGCTAACGCTCCGCACTTAACACAAATAGCGTGCACCTTTGTAACCTCGTCGGCAATGGCACATAAGGCGGGCATTGGACCAAATGGAACTCCTTTAAAATCCATGTCAAGGCCCACCGCTATCACACGTATGCCTTGGAAAGCAAAGCTTATTACAAACTTCAACAAGCTCGTTATCGAAGAACTGTGCTTCGTCAATGCCAATGACATCATAGCCTGCTGCCATCTGCAAAATGGCAGCAGAGTTGGATACTGGTGTTGAAGGAATGGCATTGTTGTCGTGGCTAACCACGTCAGTATCAGAATAACGGGTGTCAATAATCGGCTTAAAAAATAATTACATGCTGCCGTGCAAACTTGGCTCTTTTGAGCCTACGAATCAGTTCTTCTGTCTTTCCCGAGAACATAGAACCGCATACCACCTCTATTCTTCCAGGGCGATGGCCTTCCCCTGTCGTGTAATTAATCATACCATTTGCAAAGTTAATAAAACAAGGTAAATAGGCAAAAATAAGCGTGAAAAAAGTATTCTTACTTAAAAATTGTAAAGAAATTCTCAGTTTCCTTTGGTCTTGGTAGAGAAATTCTTATATTTGTCTTGTTATGGGCACGTTATATATCGTTCCCACTCCTGTGGGAAATATGGAAGATATCACGCTCCGAGCCTTGAGAATACTTAAGGAGGCCGACTTGGTGCTTGCGGAAGACACACGTACTTCGAGTGTTTTTGCTGAAGTATTATGATATAAAAATCACCTCGTTGCGCATCATAAATTCAACGAACATGGCACAACGAGCGGCATTATTGACCGATTAAAGTCGGGGCAAACAATAGCATTGATTAGCGATGCCGGCACGCCGGGTATTAGTGATCCGGGTTTTTATCTTGCCCGTGAAGCGGTAAGAGAGGTATTACCGTTGAAACCCTGCCGGGTGCAACGGCTTTTGTTCCAGCCATTGTTTCGTCAGGACTTCCATGTGACCGCTTTTGCTTTGAAGGTTTCTTGCCTCAAAAGAAGGGCCGTCAATCGCATCTTGAAAGCCTGAAGGCCGAAACGCGAACGATGATATTCTACGAATCTCCATATCGTGTGTTGAAAACGCTGAAGCAATTTCGCGATTTCTACGGTGGAGAACGTCGCGTAAGCGTTGCGCGTGAGATATCAAAGTTGCACGAAGAGCATGTAAACGGTAGCCTTGATGAGGCGATTGCCCACTTTGAAGAAACAGAACCGCGAGGCGAGTTTGTTATCGTTCTCGCAGGAAATGATAATAAGAAAAACAGAGAAAAAGAGCTTTAAAGACATTGAATTATGAAGAAATTAGTGCTTTTATCACTCACCTTCGTGCTGGTTTTAGCCGTAGGGTGTAATCAAAAAAAGAGTTCTCCAGATAGCTTACAGAACATAGAGCTGAATGATTCTTTGAAGAATATCATCTTGGAACGTGATAATCAAATCAACGATATGATGGCCACGATGAATGAAATTCAAGATGGCTTTAACGAAATTAATGAGGCAGAGAGTCGCGTTAACTTGATAAAGGGTAACGAACGCATCAATAAATCAAGGCAAATTAAAGAGGATATTCGTTTCATTGCTGACAGAATGCAGCAGAATCGTGCACTTATCAAGAAGCTTCAAGACCAATTAAAGAACAGCAATTTTAGAGGTTCGGAGATGAAAAAGGTCATTTTCGAACATGCTGAAACAGCTTGATGAGAAGGACCAACAGCTGCAACAGTTGCGTGCTGAGCTCGAAGCGAAGAACATACACATAGCTGAACTTGATGAGACTATTGAAGGATTGAACACGAATGTCAGCAATTTGCAAAGCGAAAATGCACAGAAAAGCAGAGACCATTAATAGCCAAGATGTTCAATTGAACACCGCATGGTATGTTTATGGTACAAAGAAAGAGCTGAAAGATCAGCGCATTTTTGGTTGACGGAAAGGTGCTACAATCGTCATTTAATAAGAATTATTTCATGAAGATTGATATACGAGTAACGAAGGAAATCAAGCTTTTTATTCGAAGTCGGTTGCTTATTAACCACACATCCTTCGGGCAGTTATCAGCTCGTTACTGACGAAAACAAGCAGTATGTATTGCAGATTACAACTCCGCAATTGTTCTGGAGCACCAGCAAATACCTTGTTGTTCTCGTGAAATAAGATAATGTTGACTCTTTCATAAGAACAATAAGAATCACTGAAACGTTTCATTGTGCTTATGAGATTAAACAATAATTACTGATATAAGCCGTCCTATTTTAGGGCGGCTTTTTGTTTTATGATGTAATGTTTTATAAGGAACCATTATTTAATTCTGCTGATCTTCTGTTTTAATCTCTGTTGTTCTTTTCTTTCATTTCGGTTGTTGCTCTGTTCAATATATACAGTTTTGTCGTTCAATTACATCTATTTTGCTCTTTTAATCTTTTACCATTTTTTTATTCCATATCGATAGTTCCTCCATTTTATTTTGTCCATTCTTTCGTTCCACGTCATAAAAAAAGCCCTGCAGATTACACTGCAGGGCCTATCTCTAATGCTTGTATCGTAATACTTTATAATTACTTTTTACCGTAGGTTACACCGTTCCAGCTATCCGTTCGGAAGGGGAAAGGCAGGCAGATTTGCACCATTATACAGGTTGCAAGCAGGGGTTATCGGCCCACGCATAGCGCACAGCTATGGGGAATTTCACCTTATCGCTGCTTACAATTACGCTGTTTCCGTCAATTGTCGCTGTGGCCCAATGCCATACGTGATCGGGGCCAGCTATTGCAAATCCTTTCACGGGAGCATTGTCGTTTGTTTTTAAACCGCCTGTGGTATGGTCGAAATTAATACGAATACTTTCTCCCATCAACTCGTGTGACTTATGTTTGTGACCCGCTAAACTCGATATTCTGACCATACGTTTTTGCCTTTGCGATGAGAGCCAAACGACGTCCCACGTCCTGCTTATTGCTGGGGATGGATATCGTTTTCCATACCAATATCAATGGTGCATGAGATGCCAGTGTTCTCCATTTTTGTAGTCATAGCTTGCGCTTCACGCAGTTCTGCCCATGCCGATTCGGTAGGTTTGTCATGACGTGGCATAAAGTTGGCAAGCTGAACAATGTAGAATGGGAATTTGTATCCCCAACGCGTGCGCCAGTCGTTAATCAGTAAGGGCAGCAAGTCGCGATACTGATAAGCGCGGTCAGCGTTGGCTTCGCCCTGATACCATATTGCACCCTTAATAGTATAAGGTATAAGTGGGTTTGATCATGGCATTATATAACACGGTAGGATAGTACGGACTGCCATTAGGATTTACAGGGCATTGCAGGAATATCCTTGATGTCAGCGCTCAACTTGTAGCGCCATTCGCCGTCTCAAATTTTATCTCTTGTATGCTTTGGTTAGTGCCTTTTTGTGCTTCAGCTATCAGCTTCAACTGTTCTACTTTTCCATATATACCACCATCGCCACCTGTGTCAAGGTTACGCACTGCAATCACATTTCCGTCCTGCCTTTTACCAATCGTCCTGGAATTTGATAGATGCGATCCTCATCCCATTTCTCGGTTTGTCCTAGCGTACACCATTAAAAATAAGTAACGTCGATATCGTCAACGGGACCCAATCGCAGCGTAAGCGTCTTGCCCTGCCATAGAAGAAGGGATATCGATTGTGCGACGGAACCAGATTAAACCATCAAATTTTTCAAGACCGTGTTTTGAAATAAGGCTTGGCAAAATTCATTGTTGACCATTCTGCATCGTTGAAGTTTGGCGCTGCCCACACGGCTTTGCCGTTCTTCATTCCTGCATCTTTGCTGTCTACGTCCTTCTGCCATTGCAGCTTATCCATTTCGTATTTCTGCTTTGCTCCCTCTTTAGAGGCTGGAAGATCAGCAAGGTTTTTGAGTGCTGCCGTGAAGTCGGGGTCCAACTCTAACGATTCTCTTCCCGTCCAAGCTTCGGCTATTGTTCCTCCCCAACAGGTCTGAATAAGTCCTATTGGCACGTTAAGGTTTTTCTCAAGATCACGTCCAAAGAAGTAGGCTACGGCCGAAAAAGGCCGCTAAATTATTATAATTGCAAAACCATCCAACCGTTATTTCGTGCGGTAAAAATGATTGTCAGGTCTCATGTTGCCACCAAATCGAGCTGTAGCATACGAATATTTGGGTGATTGTCGGCGTCCTTATGCTCGTCCTTAAAGTAGTCGTTTCAACCCACAATAGGCATTTCCATGTTCGATTGTCCCGAACAGAGCCAAACTTCACCTATAAGAACGTTGTTTCAAACGAACGATTTTGCCGTCGTTTATCGTAATGGTGTATGGCCCTCCTGCCTTAGGAGTAGTAAACCGATACTTTCCATTTGCCTTCGGTTGATGTTGTTGTGGTGTACTTACGATTGTCCCACGATGTGGTGACAGTGACTTTTTACCGACCTTATCTTCGCCCCAGATAGGCACATTGGCCTGTTGTTGCAGAACCATATTGTCGGTAAACAACGGCTGTAACTTCACTTGCGCCTTCGCACTCATGCAGCCAGCCAGAAAGTAACATGATAATAAGTTTTTCTCATTGTATTTAAGGTATAATTAGTTTGTTTACAAAAATAAGAAATATTTGCGACAGCATATTTATATGCTTGCAAAAAACAGGTTTAGGCGCATAAAAAAATGCTCGCAGGCATCTTTCTTTAGATATTATCAATCCATAATGCTTTATCGCCTGTCCTTGAAAAAGTCTTCATCAGCGCTGCACACTCTTCTTCCAGTATGCCTGTAGTTACGGTTGCTTTTAGGGTGTAGCGCGTGAGGTGCTATTTTCTGAAAGCCACGCTTTTTCGTCAGTAGCGCCATAAACCACCCTGCTTATTTGTGCCCACCCTGTAGCGCCAGCACACATGGTGCATGGTTCAACGGTAACATAAAGCGTGCAATCAGTAAGATATTTTCCGCCCATCCGATTAGCTGCTGCCGTAATAGCCAGCATTTCAGCATGGGCTGTAACATCGTTCAGTTGTTCGGTTTGATTATGGGCGCGTAAATAATTTGGTCACGACTTACCACTACCTGCTCCTACAGGGTATTTCACCCTCGTCGAAAGCAGCTTCCGCCTCCTTCAAGGCCATGCGCATAAAAACGCTCGTCCTTTGTGTTTTGGTCTTCTTCTATCATGGTTGTTAGCATCAGTGGTTTTCGATATAGTATAAACAAAGGTACATAAAACTTTTTGACGTGTGGAAGAAAAAGCTTTATTTTTTTGCATATATAATAATGTGTCAGCATGGCTGAGCATAACGATTTGGGAAAATGGGGTGAGCAGTATGTCGAAGCGTTTCTTCGACGTAAAGGTTACGTTATTCTTGAACGCGATTGGCGTCACGGCCGCAGTTTGTGTGATATTGATTTGATTTGTAAAACTGCTGACGAAACCACCATTGTATTTGTTGAAGTGAAGACGAGAAGCGCTGATGATATTACGCTTCCCGAAGATGCCGTAACGCTCAATAAGATGCGACGGCTGGGCCATTCGGCTGATAACTACGTGAAAATGAACAATATTACAGAGGACTCTGCGCTTTTGATATTGTTGCCCTTGTGGGCAACAGCAACGACGAGGAGCCTCAAATAAAACCATATAGAAGATGCTTTCAATCCACTCCTTATTTAAGCGAAAAAAAGACCCGCTTGCAGATGTACATTTCATTGATATTGACGAGACCGACAGTACAAGCAATTATATCAAGTCGATTCTTGCCACGCTTGACGGCGTTGAGGAAGAACCGCGCATGATAGTAGCCTATGCTGATTATCAGACTGCGGGGCGCGGACAGGGCACTCAACACTTGGGAGAGCGAACGAGGTAAGAACCTTTGTTCTCGATTTGTTGCCACCCCGTATGGGTTCCCGTCACGAGCCAGTTTTGTAATATCAAAGGCTGTGGCGCTGGCTCTGCGCGATGCGTTGGCCGAATATACCGACGAAATAGCTATAAAATGGCCTAACGATATCTACTGGCGCGACTGCAAGATAAGTGGAACTATCATTGAGAACACCATATCAGCACGCCATATTGCCGACTGTATTATTGGTACAGGCGTTGATGTAAACCAAGAGGTGTTCCAAGTGACGCTCCTAATCCCGGTCTCGTTGAAGCAAATACTGGGGCATGACGTCGATCGCATGAAACTTCTGAAGGATATTGTGCGTCGCATTGATGCGTATTTAGAAGAAATACGTAACGGAAACTATGAAAAATAGCTACGCTTTACATGAGCTATTTGTACCGAAGTAAAAGGCTTTTATGCTTATCGCGATAAAGACGGACGCTTTGAAGCGGCTGTGGTTGAGGTGGAAGACGATGGCCATTTGGTGCTTCGTGATCGCGAAGGACGCGTAAGAAGCTACGCGTTTAAAGAGGTAGAGTTTCTGCAAGACTATGATAATGAATAATAATCACTAAGAATTTAATCAATAATTTACATGAAACAGAGAATTGTTTTTATAGCATTAACTATGCTCATGCTGTTGCCATCGGTGGCATTACAGGCAGCTGACAAGAATAGTAATTGCCACAGAAGCCTTTACTTTGCCATGCCATGGACAGATGCTCGGCATGAAGATTTGGCAACTTAAGGAGCGTGAGGAAACATATCAAGGAGCAAAGTCGTCGAATGACATCGGAATTACTATTTATATTGACTTTGCACAGAGAAGAAATTTGTGAAAGAGATAGAATATACGGGCGTTGAAAACAATTCAACAGTTTGTTGTCGGGTTAAATCGCATACGTATGCGCTCTTTCCTTCAGAAGCAGAAACACAAAGGATTCTTGTTTGATGAAATACCCTCTGATTGGGAAATGATATCGAAAGAGGATTATAAAGGCTCAAACAGGCTATAATGCGAACTTTATGCGGCCTATAGATTTGCGCACCCCTTTACCGTCAAGAACCAGTGTTATCGCTTACCACAGGTTGAGGGTAAGCCAACAGTATATGCCGTTGCTTCCACATTGATACAGCCAGAAAAAGAAAGGACAATACTCGGCTAACGGAACTATTGTGTTCTATCCACAGAAGAAGAGTGAAAATAAATAAATAGTTTGGGGATGTTGAAAGCTTCATGTTTTTGTATAACACTATGTTATGCACAATTTATCTAAAACAACACAAAAGAGTAATCAAATTTAAACAAAAATAGAATGGCAAGATTTAAAAGAATTCTGCTTAAGCTCTCTGGCGAGAGTCTTATGGGACAGCAAGGCTTTCGGTATAGACCCTGATCGACTGGCTGATTATGCCAACCAGATTAAAAGAAATACACGCTATGGGCGTGCAGATTGGTATTGTAATTGGTGGCGGAAATATCTTTCGCGGACTGAGTGGCAGTCAGAAAGGGATTTCGACCGTGTGAAAGGCGACCAGATGGGAATGTAGTAGCTACGGTTATTAATTCGTTGGCTTTAAGTTCGGCCTTAGGGGCTATTGGCGTAAAAAATAAGGTGATGACGGCCATACGAATGGAGCCTATTGGCGAGTACTATAATAAATGGAAGGCCGTTGAAGCCCCTCAACGACGGGCTATGTTTGCATCTTTTCTGCAGGAACGGGTAACCCCTATTTTACAACCGATACAGGCAGTTCGCTGCGTGGTATAGAGATTGAAGCGGACGTGATGCTGAAAGGTACGCGTGTAGATGGTGTTTATACAGCCGACCCAGAAAAGGATTCTTCGGCAACGAAATTTACCGGAAATATCTTATCATGACGTACTTGAGCGCGGACTGAAAGTAATGGATTTGACCGCCATTTGCATGTGTCAGGATAACAATTTGCCTATTTACGTGTTTAATATGGACGTAGTTGGTAACCTGAAAAAGGTGATGCAGGGCGAGGAAATCGGCACGTTAGTTCACCCATAATAGCTGTATACAAAAGAACTTACGTATTTTATAGAGTATGGAAATAGGAAATATTTCTGAATCAGTAATATAATTTTCAAAGACGGATACAAGAGAAATACTCGCCTTTTTTGTGAACAGCATTTCTCTTGATGTCAATTATGACGAAAGGGTACTTCGTAACTGAAGTGCCCTTTCGTTGTTTTTCTCCTAGCTTTTGTTGAGTTTTGGTCATTGTACGACGGCCGTAGTACAGGTTGTACCACGTTTCACCATTCAATGTGTATCACGGTCGCCATACGCGCGTGCGACGGCTGCCGTATCATTAGCAATGGATAAAAAGGGAGATTTACAGTATACGCAGTTTACTGTGTAGTGATGTAACTGTGTAGAACATGCCATAAAACGAAAAAATACTATGTATAAGTGGATATATAAGCAGAAACTATAACACCTTATGTAATAATATCATGTAATCTTGAAAATGCAATGATTTAAAGCATGCAATTATCCCATTTTTCCGTTTTCAGTTCAGGTAAATAAGAGAATATGTAACCAGCGCTTTGAAAATAAGCTGTGTTTTGTCATTGAGAAGCTTTTGGTAGGTTTCGAATTGGTGACCAGTTTCAACGCCTGATCCATTGTGAGCTGGCTGTTTCGCGCATCAAGACACTGGCGAGCTCACCAAATCGCTTTTCATTTCTTCATCTCGTTCATAGCTGTTTTAGAGTTTGAGTGCTCGTCGTTCCAAAAATACTGCAATGTAATCCTTTCATGTATTTTAAATTTTAATTAGGGTATCCATGTCGATATCTGATTAAGAAACGCCAGTTGGCGTCCTACCTGTCAAATAGTAATGGGGCCAACAACAATGTCATATTGATGTGTCGGAATTGATGTATTGTTGTCATTAGCTAGTAATAAAGTTCGCCCAATCCTCTGTATAATCATTAAACAGCTATCGTTAAGTTGATTGCTCTTAAAATACTTTCGTCAAAAATCGTATTCAAAGACAAATGCTTCTCCTTCGAGCACTCCACACGCGCAAGAGCCAATTTTCTGTTTGCTGTCGATTATCAGATAAGTAAAACTTGCCCAAAATCTCTTACAGGGTTTCGATGCAGGCTGAGGTCTATTTGTCAAACGCTATATTTGTGCCGTGGATAAAGCTTCATAGGATATCCTCCGTTTTTTCGACAATATGTGTCATCAACTACCTTGAAATGATTGTGTATGAATGAAGCCGTACGACGATCAATAAAAGTCGATAGCTTTGAAACGACTTAGATAATCAGCGCCTGTTTCATTGTTGTCCAAAGCGCCACCGAACTGTGTAAGGAGTATCATGTCCATTTAATTTCTCTTCGTTGCTGTATTCCATGGCTTTTCTTGATTATTTTTTGGAGTTTTCAACCTGAAAAAAATCGAAATACAAATAACAGTTAATGATATCTGTTGTGTTTGTCAGTGGCAAATATATAGAATATTTTTCTAGCGGAGTGATTTGGCACAATGTTTTTATCGTGCCAGAAGTAAATTTGAGATGGTGGTCTCGGTAAACAATTAAGATTACAAAAGCTTAAAGGAGAGTGGAGGAAAGGTTATTTTCTTCAAATCAACGTATTCGCCTTCGTTTTCTTTAAAAATCTTTTGTTCTGTTTTTTTGTTGTGGACGGCAATCTATGATAGTATCGCCAGTTTCGGTACGGGTAGAACGCGAGTAGTAATCATCGGAATTTCTGTTACTTCCATTGTAGCATTACGCCCCATCTTCTCACGAAAGCGGCGAGAAGCACGGTTAAAGGTGGCAAGAACACGAAACATGATTGTGGCTATAACAAATAAGCCGACAATTAAGACGATGAAAAAGAATTTGACCAATACCATAACGCAACGGTCTTAAGCCTTAACTTGGCGTTCGGCAATGTTCAGAACAATAGAAAAATAACACGTATGCGCTGATGACAATCCACCATGAGCTGAGGAACCCATGAGCGCCATTGCTGATAGTGAAGGCCAAAATAATAACAGCTGCTAAAAGCTAAGAAGGTATAGCGTATTTCGTTTCCTTTAAAGCTCCAGTGCTTAAACTTGAGCGCAAACATCGATATTTCAGATACAAGGAGGTAGCAACTGATGAATATCATCAGGATAAGAGCATAGGCTCCCCAGCTGTAACTGTTAAAGAAATTATTCGCGTAGACGACGAGGGAACCCCAGAAAAGGGCGTTGGCAGGGGTGGGAAGTCCGATAAATCCCATTGTCTGACGCTCGTCAAGATTAAATTTAGCCAGTCGCAAAGCGGAGAAAGCCGCCATGATATAGGCTATAAATGGCAGATAAGATGCGGCAAATTCGGGCATGCATGGGAAGTCCATAACAAGCAATTGCGAAAAATAATGGTTGAAGGAGCTACACCAAAGGTGATGTCATCAGCTAAAGAATCAAGCTCCTTTACCCTATAGGCGACGATACATTCAACAATCGGGCAATCATGCCGTCGAAGAAATCGAAGACTGCGCCTATAATAATCCAAACGAGAGCTAATTCAGGACTATGAAAAAAGCGAAACAAGTTGCGATACAACCCGAAATAAGGTTGCAGCAAGTAAGGGCGTTAGGTATGTGCTTTTTCATTGTAAAACTGTTTATTGACGTAGGGCGAGCGATGATGGTTTGGTCGCCAGTAGTTTTCTGTCCCATCGTTACGCACACCTCACTGTCTACAGGAAGGAAGACGTCAACGCGCGAACCTAATTTAATAAAGCCAAGATGTTCGTCAATAAAACATTCTTCTCCTCTCTCGCATAGGTTACAATACGACGCGCTACAGCACCAGCAATCTGGCGACACAGAATATCTGGTGCCGTCGCGTGGTGATCATGGTATCGGCATGTTCGTTTTCCTCACTGGCTTTAGGTAGCCATGCCTTTGTGGAAAGTTGCCGTTAAAATGCTTCCAAACTTCACTTTCCCATCAACAGGGGAACCAGTTTGCGTGCACGTTTGTAACGCTCATGAAGATGCTTATCGCGATGCGGCGGTCGTGAAAAATAAGTTTTTCATCAACCTCCTCAACGACAACAATCTTTCCATCAGCTGAGCGACAACTATTCCATTAGTGTCTCTACATCAAGATAGCGTATGGGGCACTGATAAAAGTTTACAATGATGCCATAAATGATGCCATAAATAACAACGAAAAGCCAAAAGGGCCATTTCGTTTCAAAAGCGAACCATAAACCTGCAGCAATGCCAATAAAAAGGAGAAAACCATAAAGGAGGGTGTCTGTGCCTCATGGTGTATGCGAATTTTCTTAAGTTTCTTAATACGTTTGCCCATATGATAATAAGCGCGTTGTTATATGATGTCCCAATAGCGGGCTTTATATATATCTATATGCAAAGGTAGACCATTTTTCTTTAATTGACAAATTTTTCATGTGCTTCTTTTGGACGTGTCGTTTTTCAGCGTAACTTTACAATCTAAAAAGTGACGAGAAATGGAAGATTTTGTACACCTTCATGTACACACATTATTCAATTTCTTGATGGGCAGTCAAAGGTTCCGTATTTAGTAGATAAGGCTATTAAAAACGGTATGCGAGGTATGGCCTTGACTGACCATGGCGTGATGTATGGCGTAAAAGAATTGGCAGATTATTGCGCTTCAGTAAACAAGAAACGTAAAGCAGAGGGACTTGAACCTTTCAAACCCATCTTTTGGATGTGAAATGTATGTGGCCCACCATCGTAAAGAAGATCGCAATAAAGAAGCTGGTGACGGTTCGGGTTACCATCTTATCGTTTTGGCGAAAACTATCAGGGATATAAAAATTTAACCCAATTGGTTAGTAGGTCGTGGGTTGACGGCTATTATTATAGACCGAGAACCGACCGTGATGACTCTTGCAAAAATACCATGAAGGACTAATAGTTTGTTCGGCGTGTCTGGGAGGAGAGATACCGCAAAAGATAATGAAAGGCGATATTTCTGCGGCTCGTGAGGCTGTGGAATGGTATCATCATCTCTTTTGGTGACGACTTTTTATTTGGAGCTCAACGTCATGAAGTTACTGACCCTACGCTGCGAGCTAATCGTGAAGTCTTTCCCTTGGCAACAGAAAAGTTAATCAGGTTTTGCAAGACTTTTTCGAAAGAATATGGCATTAAACTAATATGTACAAACGACTGCCATTTTGAAGATAAGGAGACGGCTGAGGCTCATGATCACTTGCTTTGCTTATCTACATGGCAAGGACTTAGACGATCCCATCGCGCATGGTTTATACCAAACAGGAATGGTTTAAAACGCGTGAAGAGATGAACGTTGTGTTTGCTGATATTCCGAAGCGCTAAGAAACACAACGGAAATATTAGATAAGGTAGAGCTCTATAGCATTGATCATGGACCTATTATGCCTTGTTTCCCGATTCCAGAAAAGCTTTGGAACTGAAGAGCAATGGCGCAAAAAAGTTTACGGAAGAGGAGCTTTTCCATGAGTTTACATCAGATGAAAATGGTGAGAATCCGATGCCAGCAGATAAGGCAAAGGACGTAATTGAACGACTCGGAGGCTATGACAAGATATACCGTATTAAGTTTGAGGCCGATTATTTGGCCAAATTGGCTTATGATGGTGCGCGAAAAATGCTATGGCGATCCTGTGCCAGAGAACGTCAAGACACATAAACTTTGAGGTTCATGTAATGAAAACAATGGGTTTTCCAGGCTACTTCCTCATCGTTCAAGATTTTATCAGTGCTGCTCGTGAGGAGTTGGGTGTCGGGTTGGGCCAGGACGTGGTTCGGCTGCTGGTTCTGTGGTGGCTTATTGCTTGCATTACAAAGATTGATCCGCTGAAATACGATCTCCTTTTCGAGCGTTTCCGAATCCTGATCGTAAATCTTCCTGATATTGATACTGATTTTGACGACGATGGTCGTGGAAAAGTGTTGCGATGGGTGATGGATAAGTATGGCGTTGAGAACTGTCGCACATTGTTACATATAGTAGCATGGCGATGAGAAACTCGATAGCGGATGTTGCTCGCGTCGAAAAACTTCCGCTCGAACGTGCTAATGCGCTGAAAAAGCGATACCAGAACGACTGCCTGATGGGCCTGACGGCAAGGCTCGGAAGATGAATTTGAATAACGCTGTTGCGTGTCCCTGAACTCACGCGAAGCAGAAGTGTCGGCAGATATTCGTGAGCGCAATACCATTAAATACGCGAAGATGCTTGAAGGGCACCGTTCGCGGAACAGGAATTCATGCTTGCGGTTTTATCATTAGTCGTGATCCAATCTGTAATTGGGTACCAATCTCAACGGCAGATGACCCAGATTTCCCCAGAGTTAAAGTGTGCAGTTACATCAATATGACGGCCATGTTATTGAGTCAACAGGCTTAATTAAGATGGACTTTCCTTGGCTTAAAAACGCTTTCAGAGCTCAAAGAGGCATGCAAAGTAGTTAAGCAAACCGTTGGCGTTGATATTGATATAGAGAATATTCCTATTGATGACGAACTCACATATAAGCTATATCAGGAGGGTCGCACGACAGGAACGTTCCAGTTTGAGTCGCCAGGAATGCAGAATAACTTTGAAGAAACTTCACCCCACCGTGTTTGAAGATCTTATCGCTATGAACGCGCTGTATCGTCCTGGACCTATGGATTACATTCCCGAATTTATTAGACGAAAGCACGATCCTTCCTTGTTACGTATGATATACCCTGTATGGAGAAGTATTTAAAGGATACATACGGCATTACAGTATATCAGGAACAGGTGATGTTACTGTCGCGACAATTGGCTAATTTCACCCTGTGGCCAAAGTGATGCGCTACGTAAAAGCCATGGGAAAAAGAGACATTGTTGATCAAATGAAGCCTCTCTTCATCGCTGGGGGAGAAAAAGAATGGTCATGATGCAAAAATTTTAGAGAAAAATTTGGTCAGATTGGGAGAAATTTGCGTCGTATGCTTTTAATAAATCGCATGCAACGTGCTACTCTTGGGTGGCATATCAGACTGCTTATCTGAAAGCTCACTATCCTGCTGAGTACATGGCCGCGCTTATGACAAGGCGTTTTTCGGATATCGGTGAGATTACAAAGCTCATGGAAGAGTGCAAATCCATGGGCATTCCTACGCTTGGACCCGATGTGAATGAGAGCTATGTCGAGTTCGGTGTGAACAAAAAGGGAGAGATTCGATTTGGTCTTTCTGCGATAAAAGGAATGGGATCGGCTGCTGCTGATGCCATAGTGAAGGAACGACAAGCCAATGGACCTTACAAGGATATATATGATTTCGTTGAGCGTGTTAACTTGAGGACGTGAACCGTAAAGCATTAGAGAGTCTTGCTTTGAGTGGAGGCTTCGATTGTTTTTCACTTATTCGCGAGCAATATTTTGCGGCAAATAATAAAGGTGACGTCTTTCTCGATATTCTAATACGCTTCGGACAGCAATACCAAATGGACAAATCTTCGGCTGCTAATTCGCTTTTCGGAGAAATGCAAGCTGATATAGCCATTGTCGTTCCACCTGTTCCGCAGGCCGAAGCATGGAGTAGTATCGAAAAAAATTATATAAGGAAAAGGAGTTGGTAGGCATTTATTTATCGGCCCATCCTTTAGACGACTATTCTCTTATATTGAATAAAATGTGCAACACAACCTGCGCAGAGGTTGGCGATAGAGATTTAAAGGGAGCAGCTTGCATCGCGTGAAGATATTACGTTTGGTGGCATTGTTACTAAAGTTACGCAACGTTTCAGCAAACGTGGTGAACCATTTGGTGTTGTTACTATAGAAGATTTTAACGGCCCAGGCGAGCTGGCCTTGTTCGGAGAAAGAATGGGGACGCTGGAACGGTGAGGCTCACAGAGGGCTGCTCTGTTTTCGTTACAGCCAAGTGTACTAAGAAGTATCAGAATAGCCAATATTACAGTTTAACCATCTCTAACATTGAATACCTTCAGACGGTTAAGGATAATCGCATCGAACGGTTTTACAATAAGTATTAATAGTGATGTTATTAACGATGTAACAGTTGACGATATTTTGTCGATGATTACTGACACAGAAGGACGCACTAAACTTTTATATCAACTTGCACGATGAGCAATCAGGAGCAAATATTCTTTTTATTTGCACGAAGCCAAGAGCATCGAAGTCAAGAAGAATTTAGTGGATTATATAACAGAGACACAAGGAATGTCGTATACGGTAGAATTAAATTTTTCAGCATTCTGAAAAACCGTAACGTTTAATCAAAAAGCAACTAAAATAGAAATAAATATGCAAATCAAAATTGATTCTTTGGATTCTATCCGTGAAGCTGCACAGGAGTTTGTCAAGAACATGAGTAAAGGAAATGTCTATGCTTTCTACGGAAAGATGGGCGCAGGTAAGACTACTTTTTATTAAGGCTGTATGCGAAGAGCTTGGCGTGAACGATGTTATTACGTCGCCAACCTTTGCTATTGTTAACGAATATCGTTCGGAAACTACTGACGAACTCATTTATCACTTCGATTTTTATCGTATTAAAAAGCTTGAGGAAGTGTATGATATGGGATACGAAGATTATTTCTACAGTGGTGCACTCTGCTTTTTAGAGTGGCCCGAACTGATTGAAGAAATTCTGCCTGACGATGCGGTGAAGGTCACTATCACGCAGAATGGCGATGACACACGTACGGTAGATTTTTAGTTTTTCTACGGTAATACTCAAAATTATGGCACGGTATTTGTGTATATAATTGCAATAAAACGCTTTTAAAAGCAAAAATAATAATTAGTATAAAGGACATAAAAAGATGGAAGTAAAAATTACGACAGAGAATTTCGAACAGTACAAAAACGGCGAATTACCATTGGTAGTTGACCTTTGGGCTACGTGGTGCAGTCCTTGCCGTATGATTGGCCCCATCATCTCAGAATTGGCTGAAGAGTATGACGGAAAGATTATAGTTGGCAAGTGTGACGTTGAGGAGAATTCAGAAATAGCTGAGGATTTCGGCGTTCGTAACATACCAACGATTCTGTTTTTCAAAGGCGGCCAGTTGGTTGATAAGTTTGTTGGCGCTGCTCAAAGAGTACATTGCAAAGAGAAGTTTGACGCGCTGCTATAATAGTAAGTCGCTTACAACTATATAATATTAGTGGCATAGGTAAAAAGCTATCGGCTTGTCCGATAGCTTTTGTTTCGTCTATAAACGTTTTTTTGTTTGATAGGACTTGTTTTTATGCTTTTTGTGTCAGAGCTGTGAGCTGGTAGTTATACGAAGAATGCTGGTTTTTGCTTGCTGTATAGTGCCTTTTTAATCTAAGCTTTCGGCAGGTTGCTGTACGTAATACGCCGATTTGTCAGTATCATGATTCTCTGACGGCTACGTGACTCTTCTCTTTTGACAGTTGTATGGCGGCCGTCGTACGCCTTGTTCGCCGACTGCCGCTACACGTTGTACTACGGTCGTCGTACACGCGTACGGCGACCGTCATACGATACGATTTTCAGTAAAATGATTGTGCGAATTGCACGATTTTTAATGTAACAAAATGTAACAATGAGAATACGGGAAAGGCGTACAGCAAATGTTTTATCCTCGCTTGCGAGCCTTCATGCTAATTAAAGGAACCAGCATTTCTTCCATTGATATGCCGCCGTGTTGGAAGGTATCTTTGTAATATGAAACGTAATAATTGTAATTATTGGGATAGGCAAAAAGAACGAGTTTCCTGTAGCAAACACGTAGCTTGTACTCACGTTGGGCGTGAGAGGCCATGCTTTTTGTGGTTCTTTTATGGCAGCTTCTTTTTGAATTATAGTTGAGGTTTTTGCCTAACTTATATCGTAGATTAGTGTTGGTGTTGCGGTCGCCCACAATTTTAACAGGCCGCGAACAACGAGGTGAGCCATGGTCGAGTGGTGAGAATGACCTGATAGTCGCTCTCTGCCAACCGTTTGAACAAGTCGGACGATGACAGAATGGCGGAACCAACTTTGCGTAATGCTACGGTAAGCACTCTCATTATTAGCCAGCTCTCGCACCATTTTCGATTCGGTTCGTGCATGTGACAACATGTCAATAAAGTTGATAACCACCACGTTAAGGTCGTTTTCGTGCAAGCTATTATATTGTTGCAGGAACTTTTCTCCGCCGACCGAATCGTTTATTTTGTGATAACTGAACTTATCATGACGTCGATATCGCTCAATCTGTGTGCGTATAAGGGGTTCTTCATTTTAGGTTTTTCCTTCCTCCTCATCTTCGTCAACCCATAGCCAGGAAACATAGAGGGCGATTTTATTAGGGCATTAATCCGCTGAAGATGGCATTGCGCGCATACTGTGTTGCTGTTGGAAGAATGGACATATACATGTCTTCTTCAATATCGAATTGTTCGCCAATTTCCTGCGCTAACGTGCGCCACTGGTCCCAACGAAAGTTATCAATTACAATCAAGAAAACCTTTTTCGCCGCTGTTAATAGCAGGGAAAAAAATTTTCTCTTTTAAATATGTCGGGGCTCATGGTTGGCCTTGTGTTTTCGTTGTCGTTCTTTGTTTTGTGAACGATGTTGCAGGCTTAACGTTAAAGGTTTTCCATCCAGTTCATGTAATTGTTCTTGACGTATTTAGCTGAACCCGTTGTCGGCTTCTTCCTTCTGCATTTGCAGCATGCTTGTCATTTCGCTGTCAGCAGAGCTAAGCTCTACTTCCCAATGAACCAGTCGTCTGTAAATATCTTGCCAGCCTTGGTAGCTTTTACAGTCGGCAATTTGCATAAAGCTGTTGGTATTCTTGCTGATAGCCACTCTGTGTAACCTCTGTAACAATTTCCTTTCGGTGAATATTCTTCTTTAATGTGAGCAGAATTTGACTTGGATTTGGGTTTTATCAAGTAATCGGCGATTTTAGAACCAATGGCTTGGTCCATAACTGTCCTCTTCTTCACTTTTTGGTTACCATGACGACAGGCGTTTGAGGCTGAATGTCTTTCACCTGTTGCAGGGTTTCAAGACCCGTTAAACCCGGCATCATCTCGTCGAGCATGATGAGGTCAAACGTGCGTTGCTTGCACTCTTCAATGGCATCTGCGCCATTGCCTACGAGTGGTAACTTCGTATCCTTTCTTTTTGAAGGAGAGAGAATGTGAGCCTTTAAAAGTTCGATCTCATCGTCGGCCCAAAGAATAAATCCGTTGCTCATGGTTGTTTAAAATCCGTCAAAATCATAATACTCGTCCTCAAGATCGAAAGTCTTGGGTTCCGATTTCTTTTCTGTTTTCTGCGCGTCTTTCTTTTCTGTTCCTGCCTTGTTGGGTGTTGTTTTACTTGTTGTGGCAGGGAGCTTTCGTAGGATTTTTGCTTTGCCTTTTTGTGTGTTAGGTGCCGTTGTTTTGCCTGTGGTTGAGGGCTGTTTGTCCGCTGCTGAGGTATGGTTTTTGCAGTTTGCGCCTTTTTGATGTTGTGGGTTTGGTGTTCTGAACAGGCGCATCAGGTAAGTCGTCAAAAATGATATCTGCTCCATTGCTCTATCGTAGGGTTGCTCGCGTTCAGGCAGTTGTGGGGTTGTCTGAACAGGGGTAACGGCTGGCGCTGGTGTCGTATTCTTTGGCACAGGGAACAACAATTGGCTGAGTGTTACAGGCTTTACAGGTTGCTCAGGAACAATAAGGGTGCCCTCAGGCTTGACAGTTGTAATTGGCTTTTCGGTAGGAATGGTGATGGTTGTGCCTGTAGGTGCCGTATCGTTATGCTCATCTGTGGGAATGAGCGTTGCCTTTTCGGTTGGCTTATTCGTTGTGCTGTCGGCGTCGTTAGCAATTACGGTGCCTGTGGGAGCGACAGGGTTCGTCGTTCGAAATAAACGTATCGTTCAGGTAATTATCAATATCACGTTCGGTTAGTTTGCTCGTCTTTTTGCGTCGCAGGTTGCGTAACAATCTCGTCAGGCTCGGTTAAAAGTCGGAAGGTTGAAACCTTAAAGGGCACAAAATGTTTCGTATAGAACTTGTCATACTCGTCGTAACTATACGCTGTTCCAAGCAAAGGCAGATTCTCTTGGCTAATAATCACAGGGCGAGCATGCTTTAACAGTCGGGTAATATTGTCCTGTTTAACCAGCTGTCGTGCATATTGCAGTGCTTCATCAGTAACTTCTAAATCCTGTAATTTGCATACGATTGAGGTCGTTTCCTTGCTCAATATTGATATCGAAATTACGTACCAGATAGCTCGCAAAGTTGTAACGGGCCGCGGAACAGCAGTTTGTTCTCGTCAACTGAATCAGGGATTGTACATCCAACATAGACAGAAAGCTGGTGTTTCTCTCGTTACTTAGTTTCTTCTGTTTGATGGCGAGCGCTATCGCTTAACGTCACGCTTCGTCTGCTCCATACGTTATCAATATCAAACTTTCCGCCGTGAAGACGACGGCCTTCTTTCACTCCGTTGATAATCATACCCGCCATTTCCGACAGCTTACTTTGCGGAAACTCTTTCACTAACGTCGTCATTTCGTCCAAACAAGCCTGTACTTGTCCGTTGTTCAGCTTGCTTAGACCGCTAATAAATATAAATTTGTCGCGGTTTTGCACCTAATGGGAATCGTGCTTTTGAGAGCGCAACGTTCGCGCTACCTCTGCAAAGCGGTCGGCTTTAAAGGCTTGATACGTAGCGGTATAAAGCGAATCTTCGAGCTGAACGCCTCTGCGCGCATTCTCATAAAAAGTGTGGATTGGTGATGAGCGCGGTCCATTGACTCTGTGGATATTGCGTTTTCAGCTTCTGAAGATAGCTTTTCAGCCTGTTGCGTATTGCCTAAACGGGAGTATAATAAGAACAGATGGTAGTAGGCATCGTCCAAATGTTCGTAGCTGAGATAATTGTCAACGAGTCGGCGTAATGCCTTTTTCGCTCAATGGAAGGTTATCTAATTTATCTTTTGAAAATTACGCCACTATGGAACAAAGCTTCCATAATAATCGCATCAGAAGCCTTTTTGTTGTTCAGCGGTAAAAGGAATTTGAGCCAGATAATACTCTCTACGGTGCGGGTCATTCTGCGCACTATCATTGCGCATGCTTTGATAGAATCTTCGCGTGCTATCGCCATTTGGATAGAGTCTCTTTGGCTGTCTGTCAGATTCTCTTGCCCCATAGGCAGTGCCGAAAACCACCGTTTTGTTGTTTCGTTGCCAATCGTCAACGTTCTGTCGTTTGCCCCATAAGCGTTGGAATTGCTGCTTACCTTGCATCACGGCTACGGGGCTATAGAAGTACCATTGCTCGTTATTTTTGCTGATTGTTATTGGGCACAGGGGCCTTTGCTTGCAGGCCTTTGAATATTGCTTTCTGATTGTGCGCCGATTCTCTTTGCAAGGCTTGTGCCGTGTTCTGTTCGATCCTGAAGACGCTTCTCTTCTTTCTCTTTCTTCTTTAAAGCAGCTATAACTCGGTCGATGGCTTCGTTGCGCTCGCGTTCGTCCATGCGTGCAAGACTCTGCAGAGAATCCTGTAAATGTATGACCTCTGTGTGCGGAACCAACTCGTCTAATATCTTAGAGCGGTTGAAAGCTGCTCATAATCGCTTGCGGTCTTTGTCTAAAAGACCGATTGCTTCTCCATAACAGCGCTGTGCATTAGCAAATTGTTCTTTCTCCCAATAAAGGTCACGCAAGTTTCAATAACAGCACACCTTTCTCTATTCCGCTCCGTGTCGACTTGCTGTTTCCTGTTTCATAGCTTTGCAATTGCGCGTGTAGTGTCCTTCTCAGTAAGATAGATGTTGCCGATGGCATAATAAATTTAGTCGAGATATTCTGCGTTTTTCTCCGAAAGCTGCCATACGTTTCAGCTTGCCAATCATCTTCTTAAACTTGTCCCGTCGCCATCACTTCGGTCTGCGCAATTCGAGCATTAAACTCAAGCTGATAAGGCGGATTCATCTTAATAGCTTTCCCAAACGCCTTGTAAGCCTGCTGTCGTTGGTTTACGGCTGCATAGAGTTGCCCTAGCAAATAGTATTCGCGCGCCTTCTGCTTGCGACGCATTTCGTGTGATTACCTTGTGCATGTAAGGGAATTGCCTTCGCATAGTCGCCAGTATGAATAAAGTAATCAGCGTAGGTATAGTCCATTCCTTCTGCGCATACCTATCCATCGAGTCGCGTTTCATGTTACGAATAATGTCTTCGGCATCGTAAAGGAAATTGTTTTCAATATAACTCTTGGCCAGCCAAGCGCGTGCTCGCGCATAGATTGCAGGCTGAGTTTGATATAATCGGCTCATATAGCTGAAGGTGAAGCCGCTGCATCAAAGTCGCCTTCGTAGAATTGTGCTCGCCCCATCAACATCCACGCCTTCAAAAGAAAGGGATTATACTCCTTCCTTGAGAGCCATTCAATGTCCTTTTTCTGTCTTTCTGCGACTCTTATTCCATTCTGGTTTCACGCCCTGATACTGTGCAAACGAATGGCCTTTTCCATCTTTTCGATGGCCCTATCTAGCTGTGATTTACCGATGTTTCTACTCGATTTGTTCCCCACAGTATACAATGGAATCATCTCGGTAAAAGTTGTCTTGATTACCGTTTTCCTTCTCTAACGAGCCTTCAATATAGGCTATCGAACCATTGTAATAAACGTTATATCGGGTATTAAACGATTGCCACCACCGCGATTGAGATGTGTTTTTCTCGGTGGAACAAGCTGTAAGCGCCAATGCGACAGCGATAATCAGCAGAAATATAACTATGGTGTTTAATGCTCAATTATATGATATAACGCAAAAAATAAAGGCTTATATTTTGTGGTGGTATCTACTTCTTTACGCCTCCTCTGCTGAAGAAGCCAAGGCAATATATTCGTCTTTGATGCCGTCAGGCATATTGATTCCTCGCAGGATAAGACTGCGATTCCATTCCTTTACCTCCGTAGGGGCGTAGGGTTTCAAGCACTTCTGCAAACTGTTCGGTTTTCGTCAACGGTATAACTATCCGACGGCCGACCTCGATAATTATCCAGTTCTTCGTCCTCAAAATAAACAATATCTTTTGTGGCTGCTTCCATCGCGCACACCTGTTCACGAGGCAGGGTCGCTGCCTGTACAGGTGCTCTGATCAGCCTGCCTACCCGAATAGGCTCTTCATAGCCGTTGCGACGTTGCGAGATAAGCTCCATTACACCTGCTAAAACGCCTAATAATACGATTCCTATAACAAGATATAGCATGCAAATATCAATTTAAAAGTAAAGCGTTGTGTTATTCAGGCGAACTGTTGCCCTATGCAAAGCTATGTCAAATCCTGCTGTGGCAAGGTCGTCCCAAAATCGTGTATACGACTTGCTTTACTACTTCGGGGTGGTTTATTTTAACTTGTTTTTGTTTTGATTTGCCAGCGGTGCAAAAGGCCATAGCCATGCGGTGATCGTCGTATGTATCAACCGCTAAGGGACTTTCATTACCGTTTCTCACTCCAAATTAATTCAGAATTATTTTTCACTTGCAGCACATAGCCAAACTTTTTTAGCTCTTGTTGCAAAGCCCAAAAGCCTGTCGGTTTCTTTTTATTTTCAAGCTGGCGAGTCCTGTAAAATGAAATGGGAACATTCATCGCACAACAAGTTACAGCAACCGTTTGAGCCAAATCAGGGACAATTTATAAAGTCGTAATCCAATCGCTCTACACTTCCTTCGTGGTGCATTAATCCTCACGGTGGTAGGCTCTCCAGCGGCTGTAGAATCGAAGGTTGTTTTTACACCGAGTAGCGAAAAGATATATTTTCACTACCGCATCGCCCTGTCGTGAGCCGTCCATTGGCCCACGAAGACTCACACTTCACTACCTACACCGCACAAAAGCTACTATCTCATACCAATAGCTTGCTGCTGTCCAGTCGTTCTCAATGAGGTATGGACGTGCCTCGTATGGGGTGGCATCGATACGTATTGTGCGCGAATCGGCCCAATCAGCAGAGGCTCCAAACTGTTTCATTGTGCAAAGCGTGAGGTCAATATACGGGCGAGAGACGATGTCGCCTGTTGGTCGAAGTTCAAGCCCTTCGCTCATTATGGGTCCCATCATCAGCAGTGCCGAGATAAATTGCGAGCTGATATTTCCGGAAATTTCAATGCTTCCACCGTGTAGTTTGCGCCCTTTGATGAACAGAGGAGGAAAGCCTTCATTGCCCCAAATAAGTAATATCGGCCCCTAATGTGCGCAATGTCTCAGCCAAAAAATACCTATAGGACGCTGCTTCATTCGCTCAGAACCCGTGAGCGTATGCTCGCCACTCGTTGCAGCTAAATAGGCGGTAAGAAAGCGCATTGCGGTGCCAGCCGCACCAATATCAATCACCGACGGACGATTTTTAGCGCTTGCAGCACAACGCGCGTGTCGTCACAGATCGGACAAATTGCTAGGCAGCACCTGCCCTCCAGCCAGTGTGTGAATAATGAGCGCCCTGTTACTGATGCTCTTCGACGCTGGCAACGTTATGTCGGCATGAAGCGTTTTTCCGGTGCTTGTATTTCGTATGCTGTCATGGGTATATCAGTTCGTTATCTATTGCAAATATACAAAAAATAGGACCAAACGCTCTTATTTTGCACCTTGTAAATTGTGTGTTCGTTTTAATCGCATCAAAAATGTATATAAAAATTTGGTGATTACGGTTGTTATCATTACCTTTGCACCATGAAATAACGGGATTTAGCGCAGTTGGTAGCGCACACGTCTGGGGGCGCGAGGTCGCTGGTTCGAGTCCAGTAATCCCGACTTGTTGGAGAAAAGAGGGAAGTCGTCAAACGGCTTCCTCTTCTTTTTTACGCTTTTTGCCCCTTATTCTTCGTTCCTTACTTGCTTCTCCTCCTATGTTTGTGCACTTTCGCTCCTGATACGGCGGCCGCGATACAGTTGTATGACGGCCGTGGTACACGTCATACGGCGGTTGCCATATAATGGGTGTGATGGCCGCCATATAGGTAACAAAAATGTAACAATGGGTGGAGCGTTTTCGTTATAAGATGGTGCTATTTAAAAGATAAAAAACGTAAAAAGCAAGTAGGTGTTAAGAAAAACAGTATTTTTTACATCAAATATATCAAGATGTATAAACTATTAGCTTTCATTGTTATTGCAGTTTGTTTGGCTTCGTGTGTGTCAACGCAGAAAGCGGAAGAACGCGCTCATGCGCGCCGTGTGTTGCAACTACGGGTTGTTAACGCGGTGAGCAAGCGCCCTATAAAAAAGTTGATGTCAACTATAGATGCCACGCCGTGTGCCTGCTCAGCATCTGACAACGAATTATTCGATTACCATATTCAATGATAGCGTGGATAGCTACTTGCCTTATTTTTGGCGTGGCTTATCAGTCGAATTTGGCTGACCACATACAAAGCCCATTGACTTTTTACGAGTAAAGTGAGCAACTTGACAATTGTAAAAAGCAAGAAAAATGCTTTCCGCATCACGTTTAGTGCAAAGAAAGGGAACGAGCTATTTGACTATGATTTGCTGATTTTCGATAATGGCAAAACACAGATTCAGGTTCAAGACTCCGCCCGCGAGTCGATTATGTTTTCAGGTAATCTTGTTTTGCCTGAACTTATAAAATGTGGAAACGACGCCCGACTAAAGCAATGATAATACAAAAACATGAAAGCATTTTTCTCACCTTATAGGGGTTTCTTATACTGCCTTATGCGGTTGGTGCGCAGGAAATAGATAGCACTGTTTACGGCTATGACGTGCGATATATAAGCGATCACCTCTTTTTTTGCAGCGCGATTCTGACTTTAATGTGGTCGACTATACTATAGAATGGCCCGAAGTTATTAGGTTTTAATCGGCTTGAAGCCTTGAAGCGTTGTATTACAAAAGCAGCTGTTTGGGTTTTGAGTCGGCCGACATTGATTCGTCGCTTGCAGCCTATACACGCAGCATGGGAACGCCTGTAACAGGACAGCTAAGAGCCTTCCCGACGACCGACGATTCTGCTATTCATCGCTCAAGGCCGAGCTAAAGTCGTTCTCGCAAAGGGCGTTGGGCTTCTATTTTATTTCAGCAGAGGTGAAGCCTGAAAGCCTTTCGGCAGAAAACACCACGTCGGCAGTCGCTATACGTTACATACGATATGATGGGTCAAAAGCTCTTGACCTCTCAGAAATGCTGAACAAAGACATTGAGCGTGGGCAGGTATCGCCCGATTTTTATAAAGATCTTTTTGCGCCTTTCCTCGAAGGTGGCCATAGCAACATGCAACAAAGTGTGATAGACGGCGTATGGCTTAGAGAGATAAAATAGCTTTTTCATGTGCAAATACAAACGCTTGATGATAATATTAGCTATGAGGTAGATATGCCTTATGCCAAATATAGCAAAAACGCTAAGCAAGACGGCACGACAGCTTGTTACTGGCAAGCCTGTGGTCCACCTTATATGCAGATGCTTCCACTTACGGTCGACGGCGACACCGTTTATAAAAAGGTAGAAAATATGCCAGTTTTCCCTGGCGGTTGGGAGAATACGTGGAAGCTTTGGGAAGTTATGCCACGGATAAACTGGAGCGAAACGGTAGGAATGTCGGTGCGCGTACTATTCAGTTATGTGGTTGATAAAGAAGGACGCGTACGTGATATGCGCATGCTTTCGGACTCACACCCAGCTATTGGTCGTTATCTTGCAGAACGTTTTAAGGGGCTTTCAGGTTTCACACCAGGCATGCACGAAGGCCATAAGGTTTGTGTGAGAATGACAATGCCCTTACGTTTCAGCATGGACTAAAGGGCATTGTGTGATGAGATTGCGTTGTATGTGTTAGCGTATGAAGTGATATTTACTGATGATTTAAACGTCAGTTTATGCCCGTCATAAAATAATGGCGCTCGTTTTGTCGAATTGTGACAAAACGGGCGCTTTTCAAACTACAAAGTGATAGAATAAGAAATTGATTTAAATCAAGTTGATAAGAAAAATCAAAATACTTTACAAAAATAATTGTAATTATATTTCAATTAAGGTGTTTTCTTGTCAATGCTGAATACTTATTATTTTTGTAGAAAAAAATAGCAAAAAGTAAAGCATCTTGCCTTTTTATATGCTATAATTACAGTGTGTGTTTTTGCAAAGTGTAAGTAAAACGGCTTAAAAATTATAATTCAAAAATTAAAAATGGAGCTTGTAAATTACAGTTTATTTTATGACGAAAAATAATGATAAAAATAACGTTAAAAAATGAAACAAGTATCAATAAGTTTTATCTATATTTGCATCAGAATATAAAACCAAAAACAACTCTTAAGTCTTAAAAATGAAGAAAATAGCATTAGTTTCTATGATGTTGTTGCTTACTGTTGCAAGCTTTGGTCGCAATCGTGTAAGCGAATCGGCAGTGTTGTTGCAGATACTCTTTTTATGGTTCCTAATCATCAGCGCGTAACATCAGCCGATGAGGCCAGCTACTACCGTATATTAAAGGTACAAGGCGCTGGTATGGCGAAAGAAGACGTTTTCAAGACTTTTATATGGACGGCACACTACGTGCTGAAGGCGGTTACAATTTTGTTGATTTGAGCGACGACCGCAACACTATTTTTGGACGGACAAGTTACTACTTACTATGTGAATGGTCGCCAAAAGCTACAAAGGTAAATATGTAAACGGTAAGCGTAATGGTTAGTTTTACTCTTCAGCTTCGTGACGGAGGAATAGCTGTTATCGCTTATAAGCACGGTCAATCGGTATTCGATTATTTTTATGATTACTCGTAAAGATGGTAGTCAGGAAAAAGCGTTCCATCAGTGAAATTACATCTCTCTTACAATAAATTCTAATTAGTTTTTCATAAGAACATTGAAGGTCTGCATTCGTGAGAATGCGGGCCTTTTATTGATAACAAAATAAAACAGGGATAAGCCATGATGTAAGCTTATCCCGTTTATGTTTCTAGTCTTGCCCTTCTGTGCTAATTGTATAGCACAATATGTGAGAAAAGGGGTAGATGATGACGTTTACAGGTCGATATTTACCTCAACAGGGCAGTGGTCGCTACCGTAAACTTCTAGTGTGTATGCTTGCCGAGGTGATAGCAGGAAGCAGTCGTTCGGAGGCGAGAAAAATAGTCAATGCGCCACCCTGCGTTCTTTTTCGCGACTGCGAAACGATAGCTCCACCAGCTGTATGTGACTTCATCGGGGGTGCAACTTGCGGAAAGTGTCGATGAATCCGTTGTTAAGAAGTTGGGTCATCTTTTCGCGCTCTTCATCGGTAAAATCCTGCATTGTTACGGTTAGTCTTGGGGTTTTTCAAGTCGATTTCGTTGTGCGCCACGTTTAAATCTCCGCAAACGATGACGGGTTTTGTAGCATCGAGCGAATGGAGATAAGCCTGAAAATCGTCCTCCCACTTCATACGGTAGGGCAGACGACGGGGTTTTCCGCCTTTCACCTCAGCGTCTTGCGAGTTGGGTGTGTACACGGTGACGAGGAAAAAACTTGTCATATTCGAGCGTGATAACACGGCCTTCGTGGTCGTGTTCGTCAATCGCCGATGCCGTATTTTACCGATAATGGTTCGTGGCGTGTGTGAGATAGCGGTGCCCGAATAGCCTTTCTTGTCGGCGTAATTCCAGTAAGAACGGTAGCCTTCGAATTGCAAATCGAGCTGTCCTTCTTGCATTTTTCGTCTCCTGAAGACAGAAGAAGTCGGCATCTAAATCTTTGAAATAGCTTTCAAATCCTTTGCTTGTTACGTTGCCTTCATCGTCAGTTTTAGGCTTGACACAGGCTCTAAGGCCGATTGACATTCCATGAAAATGAACTTCATATTTTTGTTTAATTCTATGCGGGTTATTATTAAAAAAGAAGAAGGAAAAGCCTTTTTAAGCATTGGCTTTTGTTCTAAAAAAGTATAGAAAAATCGCTTGAAAAATCTTTCTTTTTATGATAAAAGGTGAGGGGTGATTATATTTTAAATTCGCTTAGATTCTCCGCGAAGCGAGACTCATAAACTCCTCTCTAACCTTTGCCGATTCGAAGACACCACTGTATGCACTTGTCGTAGTGATGCTGTTTTGTTTCTCTACACCGCGCATCTGCATGCACATGTGTTTGGCCTCAATCACCACCATCACGCCCTGAGGCTTAAGTGTATCGTTGATGCAATCTTTGATTTGCTGGGTTAATCGTTCCTGAACTTGCAGGCGATGTGAGAAGATGTCGACAACGCGTGCAATCTTACTGAGGCCCGTAATGTGGCCATCGGGAATGTAAGCTACATGTGCTTTGCCGTAGAATGGCAAGATATGGTGTTCGCACATCGAAAAAAAGTCGATATCTTTTACGATAACCATCTGGTCGTATTTTTCCTCAAACAGTGCGTCTGTAAGCACTTTGTGAGGGTCTTGTGTGTAGCCTCGTGTCAATATTTGCATGGCCTTGGCAACTCTCATTGGTGTTTTGAGCAAGCCTTCACGCTCAGGGTTGCTCGCCAAGAAGTTCGAGAATAGCGTGGTAATGCGAAGCTATTTCGTCAAGTCCGTCTCTAAATTCTATCTCTGAATTCATATAATCGTATTGTCTTTTTCGTCGTTTTTAATACATTACTGATATCTTTCCCTTGACTATTGTAGCCGAGGAATATCCCATGGCCTTGACCTCTTTAAGCATGCGTTCAGCTTCGGCAAGCGAGCGAAATTGCCTACACGGCATATCCAACAGGGAGAATGAAGTGAACATACACTGGTTCGTCGGGGAATTTCATTTTAATAGTATTACCGATTTGCTGTGCACGGTTTTTATCATTGCGCGTATTTCCGCCAGCAAAAAGCTTGTACGCGGTAGCCGGTAATTTTGTAACTGTTGCGCATTACTTTCTTTCGCATGTCAACAGTAGGGATAGAAAAACTCGCTGTCATCGCTTTGAGGGTGCGAGTTGCTTCCGTATTTTTGTTTCTTCAGCCTTACGAGGTTCTTCGTTTATTTTTCTTAGTTTCCTCCTTTGGCGTTTCATTAGCCTTTTCTCGATTGGCTTTTTCGGGTTCACGCACAACCTTTTCAGTCTCTTTTTTTGTCGTTTTTATTGCTGTCAGGCTGTTGTGGACGAACGGTGGTTTGCGGCTGTTGCGTTTTCTTTCCTGTCGTAGTTGCGTCAGGTTTTACCAGTGGGGTGGTTGTTTTTCGTTGCGATCGGTGGTTTTTCCGTTCACAATGTCGTCAATCTCCTTGCTCTGAGTAATGGTAACGGTGCCCTTTCCGTGCTGCTGTTGTTGCACGTGTTCAGTATAAGTCTGTGCATGAGCCGTCATGACTATGCAAAAGAACAGAGACAAAGACAGTGACAAATCTTTTCATAAGAAGCTTATTTATAGTGATTGTGTTGTCAGAAAGCTAACCCTTTGGCACCCTTGTCGTATCGACGTTAGGGTTCCAAAAGGGTTAACAAAAATATGGTATTACTTCTTCCAAGCGTCAATGATGCCCTTGAAATCAGCACACTTTAATGAAGCGCCACCGATAAGACCACCGTCAATATTTGGCTTAGCGAAGAGCTCAGCAGCGTTACCAGGGTTGCAAGAACCACCATAAAGGATAGTTGTTTCTTCCAGCAACCTCGTTGCCATACTTCTCAGCTACGATAGAGCGAATGTAAGCAAGCATTTCCTCTGCTTGTTCAGAGGTAGCTGTTTTACCTGTACCAATAGCCCAGATTGGCTCGTAAGCGAGTACGATATTCTTCCATTCCTCAGCGGTAAGATTGAATACAGAACCGTCAGAGTTCAGCCTTAACAACTTCGTTTTGCTTGTTAGCCTCACGCTCTTCCAGTGTTTCTCCACAGCAGAAAAATGATTTTCAGACCGTTTGCCAACGCCATTTTTCACCTTCTCTTTTTCAGTATTTCTGCAGTCTCGCCGTAGTACTGACGACGCTCTGAGTGACCCAAAATGACGTACTGTGCACCTGTAGATTTAACCATGGCTGCTGAAACTTCACCTGTGTATGCGCCTTTTTCCCTTGTCAGCACAGTTCTCTGCACCCAGTGCAACAACGTCCTGATTAAGTACAGGTGCCACGCTTGCGAGGTGGATAAAAGGTGTGCAAATAACAACGTCGCAATTAGGTTTTGTCAGCTGTTAACGCCTCATTGATCTCCTTTGCAAGAGCAATTCCCTCCTGCAGAGTTTCGTTCATTTTCCAGTTTCCTGCAACAATTTTCTTTCTCATTTTTGCTTTTCTTTTTAAAAAGTTGATATAATCTTGTTAGATGTATTTTCAATTCGTTCGCCTTCTTTTTGCGAGAAAAGGCTTTTTCTTTTTATTTTTCCGTCGGATATACTGACTCCATGCCCATGTTCTATCGGCCAAAGTAAGGAGGATAAGCGGTAGGAAGAACCACAGAATTACCTGTGTAAGCGTCTTTCCTATGCTGTTGTTAGGCATTTGTCCTATCGAAGTCTTCTCCAAAGGACCTTGTAAAACGCTATTCGTAGGAAGGTCATTGTGTCCCCATTTTTCCCAATCACCACGCCATCTTTCAGTAATAATAGTCCTGGGTTACTGCGAATAATGGTCTTTAATGTTGTCTCATCGGTGATATAAAAAGGATATTCTGCACCAGTGATATCTTCCCAATGTTTAATGGCTTGTTCCGTAGAGGCGGTAAGACAATAGAATGGAACCTTCTGTTCTTTTGCGTATTGGTATAGCGCATCTATGGCTCCAAAGTCGCCGTCATCGGCCTTTTCTAGATTGGGTGATATAAGAAGGAAGGTGTAACCGCGTTGCGTAAGCACCGAATCAGTGATATCATCGCCTTCAGCTACTTGTATAGAGAAGTCGTGAATTGGTGGCACATAGCCTTTCGATATTTGCGTTGTCTTCGAATCAATAAACTGCCATGTCGAGTCGGGATAATCATCAAGACTGAACTCTTTGCGCACACCGTCCTTCTCCAATATAAATGTTGTCACAAACTTAGGCGGCTCTGCGCCCTCTGGAATTTCCATACCCTTCTTGATATTTGCGCCAATATGATAGGGGCGGAAATCGAAAAATAGGCAGTCGGTACAAACAATAGCCGCTTGTTAACAGTATAAAAAGAATGGTGAAATTGATAGCAATCCACTGACTTGCTTCTGATATGAAGCGATACATCTTCAATGGCCATCGCCACAGAATGATGGTTGGAACCATTAAAATAATATCTTTTATCAGCGTTTCAGTATTTGAAAGCTTGATAGCATCATCAAAACAGCCACAGTCGCTCACAGGATTGAACACGGCTACCCATAAGCTTATCAGCGTCATGGCAGTCATAAACACCAGTGTTATTTTAGAACTAACACGGCGTCGTATGGCGAAAAAGCAGGAAGATACCAAGGCAAAACTCAGTCGCCGACAGTGCAATTGAAGCACCCAATGTAAAGGAAAATCGGGTATCATGCCACCCAAACCAACAGCCCCTAAGTGAGTCTTCTATCTTGTATTGTGTGCCTAAAGGGTCAATGGCCTTTACGAAACCTGAAAACATACAAACACCAGTCCCAACACAAAACGGCATGGGTTTACACAGCCCCTGCCGAGCCTTTGCTTCAGTGTGATAGTGGTTTTCATATCCTGTTCACAGCTGGCAATATTGCTTTTTGCGTTGTTTTGTGTTGTATTTTTGTTCCACGCTTTGAGTTGATGTTTCTAAACGTTTACGCGTTTATTATTTCAGTCTGATGGCGCCAAATACGGCGTAATTAATAATATCCTGATAATTAGAGTCGATACCTTCCGACACAATGGCTTGCCCATCGAGATCTTCCAGTTCTTTTAATTCTTGCTAATTTGGTGAGAATAAAGTCAGTATAGCTGCTTTACTCTCATGCCACGCCACGCCTCTCCGTAATCATGATTCTTTTCAGCATGAGCGTTGTGGCTTCGCTGGCATAGCGATCATATAGGGCAAGTGCATCGTCAGCGTTCATGTCTACTTCGTCAGCGAAGCTCTTTTCGAGCTGTATAAGGCCCACAATACCGTAGTTAACAAGGGCGATAAACTCTGGCCTGATACCTTCTCCTACCAGCGATTCGCCCGAAATTTCGAGCGAACGAATGCGCTTAGCTTTAATATAAAGCTGATCAGTTAATGACGATGAGCGCAGAATACGCCACGAAGCGCCATAATCGTGTAGCTTCTTGGCAAATAGGTCACGACATTCGGCCATCACCTCTCTGAACTCTTGTTCTGTGTTTTGTTCTGCCATATTGTTTGCAAAGTTACGAAATTTATTCTTATATGCCCTCTTTCGAAGAAACTTTCGTGGGGTTATCAGTTCTCGGTTTGTCGCCTATGTATCACCCTTACCGTTCCACAGAGCGCGTCGTAACGCACTTGTAGCGAATCAACTTTAGCGCGCAGACGGTTTCGTCGGCCAATATTCTGTTCGGCTTTCCATTGTGCTGTAACGGCCTGCAGGGGCCGAATCGGTTAACCCTATATCTTGTTGCGTCATTTTTAAAGAGGCATTTTGCCATATTTTTAGCGCCCTTTGGCGTGCTTTTAACCGCTTTAGGGTGATTGTCGCGCAGCTGGCGAATAGCATTGAGTGTACCATGATAGTCGCGTGCGGCATACAGTGAGTCGATGCGATGTAAGTCTTGAGCAGCCCGCTCATCGGCTGAAGGCTGGCACGAAGCAAAAAACAAAGGCGATAAAAAGCAGATAAATTGGTTTCATAACTGTTGTTTAACGTTTGCAAAGATAGCAATTAATTTGCTATTCATCACCCCTGTATATATTTTTATTACTACCTTTGCAGTTGCGTTGATACGAAACGACTGGATATATTATGCGATTACTTAGCGATGCCGAACTGGCAAAACTTCTCGATAAAGACATTTTTCACAGCATATCAGATGCCGCTGATAGCCTCGGGGTTGAGTGCTATGTGGTAGGCGGTTACGTGCGCGACTTGTTTCTCGAACGCCCATCTAACGATATTGATGTGGTGGTTGTGGGTAGCGGAATAAGTGTGGCCCAACGACTCAAAGAGCAGTTAGGACGTCGCGCTTACCTGTCGGTGTTCCGTAATTTCGGCACTGCGCAAGTGAAATATCGCGACCAAGAGGTTGAGTTTGTGGGCGCGCGTCGTGAGAGTTACAGCCACGACAGCCGCAAACCCCATGTAGAAGACGGTACGTTAGAAGACGATCAGAACCGTCGCGACTTCACAATCAACGCCCTTGCTGTATGTTTTAAATCGTGAACGTTTTTGGCCAATTGGTCGACCCTTTCAACGGCATCGCCGACCTTGAAGACGGTATTGTTTGTACGCCTCTTGACCCAGACGTCACCTTTAGCGACGATCCGTTGCGTATGTTGCGATGTATCCGATTTGCAGCCAGCTTAAATTTTATATTGAAGACGAAAACCTTCGATGCCCTTTCACGTAATGCTGACCGTATCAAAATTATCAGTGGCGAGCGCATAGCAGAGGAGTTAAACAAGATAATGCTTGCCGAAGAGCCCAGCCGTGGCTTTGTTGACATGCACCGATGTGGCTTGTTGCAGCTTATCTTGCCGAGTTAGCGGCGCTCGATATTGTTGAGACCCGTAACGGCCGTGCACATAAAAATAATTTCTACCATACGTTGGAGGTTCTCGATAACCTTTGTAACGCCCAGCGAGAACGCCTAAATGGGCTGCGCCATAGCCTTGCTGAGGGCTACCGATGACGCTGAAAAGGAGCAGCTGAAAGCTGATATTGAGCGCTTTGAAGCGCATAAGCTGTGGCTGCGTTGGGGCACATTGCTTCACGATGTGGGCAAACCCAAGAGCAAACGCTGGGGATAATGCACAAGGGTGGACGTTCCATAACCATAATTTTATCGGTGCTAAGATGGTGCCAAACATCTTCAGAAGACTCAAGTTGCCGATGGATATGAAGATGAAATACGTGCAAAAAGCTGGTCGACTTACACATGCGTCCCATTGCCATGGCTGACGATGAGGGTAACCGATAGCGCTGTACGCCGTCTTGTAAACGATGCTGATGACGATATCGATGACCTGATGATGCTCTGCGAAGCCGATATTACGAGCAAAAACCGTGTGGAAAGCGCGCTTCTTAGAGAACTTTAGGCTGGTTCGTGAAAAATAGCCGACTTGCAAGAACGCGATTATAAGCGCGAGTTGCAGCCCTGTATCGACGGAAACGAAATCATGGAGCTGTTTGGTTTTAAAGCCTTCGCGTGAGGTGGGCGAATTGAAGAAAGCTCTGAAAGATGCTGTTCTCGACAATCAGGTGCCCAACGAGCGTGAGCCGCTCATGAAATTGTTGCGACAGAAAGCAGCCGAAATGGGGCTGCCGTTGCCTCCGAAACTTGATTTTTATGCTCAGCTTGAGCGAAGCTTAAGTATAGAAAATAGATGCCGAAAAGAGCTTTTTATGTTAGCTTTTTCGGCTTTTTGTGACTGTCGTTCTGTTGCGTTTAGTTGATGGTAATTATTTTTGTAAATGACTGATTAAAAAGTATATTGAATATTTGTTTTGAATTGCCTATCTGTTTCTTTCGATTTTTAAAAGAGCAGTTATTTTGTAAAATCTCTTTCTTTGTGGTGTAAGGGTGATGTTCTGGCGGCCGTCGTACAGCGTGTACTACGGCCGTAGTACGAGTAGTATGGCGAACGTGATACGTGTTGTTCGACGACCGTCGTATTGCGATGCATAGCGTGTAAAGCATAGGGCATATAGGGGCTATAGCAGGAGCATGGATAGCGTAGAGGGAGAAGCGACAGAGGGTAGGAGCAGAACAGAACGCTTGGCAATCGCTCACAAAAGTGATGTAAAAAAATCATGCTATGTGCAATAGAAATAGGTACGCGTGCGCGTGTGTTCCTATTGTAGTAATTAATGTTAAACCCTTGCGCCCAGTATTTTTAGTTTCTTATAATTATTTGTATTTTTTTGTGGTATGAGATGAGCGTATTTCTGTAAATTGCTGATTTCATTTTTAAAAATAAAAATAGCAAGATAAAATAAATATTCAATCAATAATAGGTATGAAAATTAAAAAGTTTTTATTTATTTGCAACTGTGGCTGTAGCACTGGTTTCTTGTGGAAAGAAGAGCGAGAAAAAGCCTTGCTGACCTTCAAGATAACGAGTTTGCGGTGCGTACTGTCGGCTCACAGAGTGCCGATTTTCAAACAACTTACCCTGCCACGATTAAAGGAGTTCAGGACGTTGACGTACGTCCGAAGGTGTCGGGCTTTATAACGAACGTGTATGTTCAAGAAGGACAGCGCGTAAGTGCTGGGCAAGTAATGTTTACAATTGATAGTGAAACCTATCGCTCGGCGGTGCGTCAGGCGCAGGCTGCCCTCAATACGGCAAAGACACAAGCCAATACAGCGCATGTGACCTACCTGAATAATAAAAAGCTTTTCGACCAACATATCATTGGACAATATGAGTTAACTACGGCGCAAAAACAGCTATGCGTCGGCCCAAGCTGCTGTAGCGCAGGCACAAGCAGCGCTGGCAACGGCAAAGAAACGCTGGCATGGTGTAGTGTTAAAGCGCCATCGGCAGGTGTTGTGAGGCAGTTTACCTTTCAAGAAAGGTGCGTTAGTAAGTGCTTCTAATGCCCTTACCACCGTGTCAGACATCTCATCTGTGGAGGTGTATTTTTCGATGAACGAGGGTCAGATGCTTTCAATGACTAAGACATCAGGTAGTGCAGCCGCAGCCATTGCGTCAATGCCAGCTGTAAAACTAAAAGCTTGCCGATGGTTCAATTTATAATCATCAGGGTAAAGTTGTGAAAATGAGTGGTGTAATTGACGCTGCAACAGGTTCATATATGCTGATAGCACGCTTCCCTAATCCTGAACATTTGCTGAAGAGTGGTGGTGCTGGTCAGATTGTGGTTCCTACGGTTACGAATGCTGCTATCGTTATTCCGCAGAGTGCTGTAGTTACGGTTCAGGATAAATATTTTTGTGTATAAGTTAGGCGCTGACAATAAAGTGGTTTATACAGAAATCAATGTTGACGAACAGAATGATGGCAAAAAAACTATGTGGTTACTTCTGGTTTGAACGTTGGTGATCGTTATGTAAGTATAGGTATTACGAAGCTTACTGATGGCAAACAAATCACACCTATTAGTGAAGAACGCTATTACGAGAAGATAAACAAGGCTGTAAAGCTCGGCGAAAAAGCAGGGAAACTGCAGCAGGTTTTATCAATGCCATGCAATCAAAATAATAGCCCGAGTGGTAAGTAAAGAAAAGAATCTTTTCATATTAAAATCAGCGAAATGACATTTTCTAATTTTATAAAAACGCCCGGTTCTGTCGACGGTGATTTCCATCTTCCTCGTATTGCTGGGTGCCATTGGATTGATATCGCTGCCTATTGAGCAGTATCCTGATATCGCTCCGCCAACAATTGTTGTTCAAACATTCTATACTGGTGCTGACGCTCAAACGGTAATGAGCTCGGTTGTAACGCCGCTCGAAGAGATATTAACGGTGTAGAGAACATGACTTATATGACCTCACAGACCACCAACGCAGGTATGGCCATGATAACTGTATATTTTAAGCAGGGATCTGACGCCAATATGGCGGCCGTTAACGTGCAAAACCGTGTGAGTCAGGCGCAGGCTCTGTTGCCCGCTGAGGTTACACGTGTGGGTGTTACGGTATCAAAACGTCAGACATCTAACGTGATTATGTACTCGTTAACAACTGATGACGGACGTTATGACAGCAAGTTCCTGACCAACTATAACAATATTAACGTTATCCCGCTGCTGAAACGTATCAACGGTGTAGGTGATGTTCGTAGTCCGTCTATGTCGGATTACTCTATGCGAATATGGCTGCAACCTGATAAGATGAAGCAATATGGACTGATTCCTTCTGACATATCGGGTGTGCTTGCAGAGCAGAATATTGAAGCCGCTCCAGGCTCTTTTGGTGAAAATAGCGATGTGGCTTTTGAGTATACACTGCGTTATAAGGGTCGCTTAAAAAGCCAATTGATTATGAAAACATCATTCTTACGAGCAAAACTACAGGCCAAACGCTGTATCTGAAGGACGTAGCGAAGGTAGAACAAGGCGCTATTGCCTACAGCGTTTTCTTGAAAAATAATGGCCATCCTGCTGTATTGGGTATGGTTCAACAGGGTAGCTGGCTCGAACGCTACGGAGATTGCAACCGACGTTAAGGCCGCTCTTGCTGAGGCTGAAAAGGCTATGCCTCCAGGAATGAAGGTGACAATAGAACAAGATGTAACCGAATTCCTCTTTTGCATCTATTGAGGAAGTGGTGATGACGCTGTTTTATTACGTTGCTGCTGGTATTCCTTGTGGTTTATGTGTTCTTGCAGGATTTCCGCTCGACACTTATCCCAATGATTGCCGATTCCCGTAGCTCTTGTGGGTACATTCTTCTTCCTTTGGGTGTTCGGTTTTCGATAAACTTGCTTACTTTGTCAGCATTGCTGTTGGCAATAGCCATTGTTGTGGACGACGCTATTGTGGTAGTTGAGCTGTCCACGCCAAGTTGGACCAAAGGTTATCAAGATGCACTCACGGCGTCTATTGATGCCATGAACGAGATTAGTTCTGCAATTATCTCTATTACACTTGTAATGGCGTCGGTGTTCGTGCCCGTTTCGTTCATGGGTGGCACCTCAGGCACGTTCTATCGTGAGTTTGGAGTAACGATGGCTGTGTCGATAGTGATATCCGCTGTCAACGCTTTGACGCTGTCGCCTGCGCTATGCGCTATCTTCTTGAAAAGCCGAAAACGGAGGAAGAAGGCGCTGGAAAAATGGGCTTTGTTGACCGATTCCATGCGGGCTTTAATCACGTTTTTGATAAAGTTACCAACAAATATAAGAAAGGTGTAGAGCGTGTAATCAACCACCGTGTGGCAACAGCTATCGGTGTTGTGGTTGGTTTCGCATTGCTTGTGTTGGGTATGCTCTTTACCTCTACGGGTCTTGTTCCTGATGAAGATACAGGAACGTTGTTTCTGTACAGTGTCTGCAGCTCCGGGAACATCGCAAGAACGCACCACACAAATCGCCAACGAAATTGACAGTATGCTGGCTTCAAATCCTGCCATTGAGCGCAGAGAGCAAATTGTCGGCTACAATTTCATTGCTGGACAAAGGCTCAGATCAGGCCACCTTTATTATTAAAATTAAAGCCTTTTGAGGAACGTTCCAACGGTTTCTTCAACAAGATTAAGGCTACCTTTACAGGAGATCCGATGCGCTGGTTCGTCAATCCGAAGGAAGCTACATCGGTATTAGGCATGATCTATAAGCAAACAGCGACTATCAAAGACGCCCAGATTCTTTGCATTCCACCACCTATGATTCCAGGCTTTTTCGATGAATAACGGTGTCTCTATGACGCTACAGGATAAGACTGGAGGCAGTTTAGACAAGTTCTTTAAGGTGGCACAGGATTATCTTGCTGCGCTAAGCAAGCGCCCTGAAATCAAGAACGCCATGACCACTTATAACATTAACTATCCACAATACATGGTAGACGTGGATGTTGCTGAAAGTGTAAACAGGCAGGCACATCGCCAGCAGGAGTACTCGCTGTCATGCAAGGCTACTACGGAGGTATGTATGCAAGCAATTACAATGCGTATGGAAAACTGTTCCGTGTCATGATACAGGGCGACGCAGCTACACGAATGCGTCCCGAGGGATTGACGAATATCTACGTTCGTTTGGCCGATGGCAGCATGGCTCCTATATCAGAATTCATTGGGTTAAGGCGCGTATATGGTCCGTCTAACATCGCACGCTTCAACCTTTATACCTCAATTAACTTGAGTATTACACCGAATAATACAACAGGTGAGGCGCTAAAGGCGTGCGAAGAAGTGGCTAAAGAGAGCCTGCCTATGGGCTATGGATATGAGTATTCTGGCTTAACGCGCTCGGAAGCAGAGGCTAGTAACTCAACGGCTATGATATTTGCGCTCTGTCTTTTGTTTGTATATTTGATACTTGCTGCGCAGTATGAAAGCTACTTACTGCCGTTATCAGTTATCCTATCTATTCCATTTTGGATTGGCTGGAGCATTCTTGTTTACCATGCTTTTTGGCCATTCGAGACGACATTTATATGCAGATTTCGTTGATTATGTTGATAGGATTGTTGGCTAAGAATGCCATATTGATTGTGCAGTTTGCTTTGGAACGCCGCCAGACGGGTATGGCAATTCGTTACTCTGCCATCTTAGGCGCTGCGGCTCGCTTGCGTCCTATCTTGATGACTTCGCTGGCGATGATCATCGGTTTGCTCCCAATGATGTTTGCTTCAGGCGTAGGAAAGAACGGAAACCAGACGTTAGGTGCTGCCGCTGTGGGCGGAATGTTGTTGGGAACATTGTTCCAACTCTTCATCGTTCCATCGTTATTCTGTATCTTCCAGTGGCTACAAGAGAGCTCACTCCGCTTAAATTGAAAAACGAAGAGAACGCAGAGGCTGCAGCAGAATTGGCTCAATATGCACACTGTAAGAAGCAAGTTACTTATAAAAACCAATATGACGATTAACAGGTATTGCCTTTCTGCCTCTTCGGGGGCAGAGCAAAGCCTCGATAAACGATACGATATGAAACTGTATAAACATATAATATTAGGTAGCCTTGTTGCCTTGTCGCTCACTGGCTGTAAAAAGTCTGTATGGCAAATATGAGCGTCCTCAAGTCAAAACAAGCGGCATCATGCGTCACCCTATTTCAGCAACTCGACACACTTGCTGTGGCTGATACAACAAGCTTTGGCAACTTACCTTGGCGCGAAGTCTTCACCGACGCCCATCTTCAAGGGCTGATTGAGAAGGCGTTGACGAATAATCCCAATCTGCTTAACGCTGCTCTTAACGTTGACATGGCGCAGGCTCAGCTGAAGGCTGCAAAGTTAGCGTTCCTCCCTCAATTTGCTTTCACACCACAAGGTACTATAACTCAGTTCAACGATGTGACGACAAAGTCCTACACTCTCCCTGTTAACGCCAGCTGGAATGTATCACTTTTCGGTGGACTTACAGCGTCAAAGCGTTCTGCTCAGATGGCATTGCTGCAGTCGAAAGACTATCAAGTAAGCGTGCGCACGTCGTTAATTGCTGGTGTTGCCAATCTGTATTATACGCTGCTTATGCTTGATAAGCAAATGCAGATTGTAGCCAACATGGAGCGCCTTACTAAGGAAACATGGGATATTATGAAGATTCAGCACGAGAATATTGCTGGTGTGCGTTCAACTGCAGTGCAGAGAGCCGAGAGCAATTACTACAGTGTGCTTACCCAAAAGAAAGATTTGGAGCGTTCAATTCGAGAAAGCGAGAATTCGTTAAGTTTGTTACTGGCGAACCTGCGCAAACTATCGCTCGCGGTGATATGGATAATCAGCAGCTGCCTTCAACGTTCTCAACGGGTATTGGCATTCAATTGCTCCGCAATCGTGCTGATGTTCATGCTAACGAAATGGCGTTGGCGATGTGTTTTTGACGATATAGAGAAAGCGCGCAGCAACTTCTATCCTAACATCACCATTTCGGCAACTGGTGATATAGCAACGGACAGGGCATGGTTAATCCTTCAAAATTGCTACTCTCTGCGGTGGGAGCGCTTACTCAGCCTATATTTATGCGCGGACAGCTTATTGCAGCATTGCGTGTCGCTAACGACCGTTATCAGCAGGCTTTCAACACATGGCAGCAGAGCATTCTGTCGGCAGGGTTCTGAGGTTAGCAACGCATTGGTTCGCTATAATGCGTCTGCTGAGAAGAGCGCTATTGAAGCTAAGCAGATTGAAGTGCTCGAAAAAGAACGTCGAAGATACCCGTGCCCTTATGGCCAGTGCGGGCAGCACGTATTTGGAGGTTATCACGGCCGAGAGCAGCTTGCTCAATACACAGCTTGCGAAAGTGGCTGACGACCTCGCAAAAATGCAGGCTGTCGTGAGCCTTTATCAGGCTTTTAGGCGGTGGTGCTAAATAGTAATCTAATTCCTAATTCAAAACGAACATTAAACTATGGCATGTGATATAAGTCCCCAGGCCGTCGTATCGCCCAAGGCAAAGATAGGCGATGGCACTAAGATTTTCCCGTTTGTGTATATCGAAGACTATGTAGAGATTGGCGAAAACTGTGTTATTTTCCCTTTCGTTAGCTTTGCTTAGCGGTACCAAAATGGGTAACGATAACAAGGTGCATCAGTGCACAGTGCTTGGTGCTTTGCCCCAAGACTTCGAGTTTGTTGGTGAGAAAACCGAGCTGATTATTGGCAATAACAATATTTTCCGTGAAAATGTCGTGATTAACCGCGCCACACATGAGGGTGGGCAAACGGTGATTGGCGACGATAATTTCATTATGGAGGGCGCGCATAGCCACGATACAAAAAGTGGGTAACCGCAATGTGATTGGCTATGGTACAAAAAAATCGCGGGCAGTTGTGAGATAGGAAACGGCGTTATTTTTCGTCGTCGGTTATCGAAAATACCAATACCCGTGTGAGCGACTTGGCTATGATTCAGGCAGGAACAACGTTCTCGAAAGACATTCCGCCTTATATCATAGCAGGGTAATAAAGCCTATTGAGTATTGCGGACCCTAACACAACGATGATGACTTCAATGGAAATCGACGAAAAAGTACAGAAGCATATTGTTAACGCTTATCGCTTGTTGTTCCAAGGAAAGACAAGTGTGTTCGACACAGTTTCGCAAATTCGTGATCAGGTTCCTGATGGACCAGAGGTGCGTACTATCATCAACTTCCTCAAGGATAGCAAACAAGGCATTATGACAAAGTTATAATTCATACCCTATCAACTTTGTTTCTTATATGTAATAGGCCCGACGCGAGTCGAGCCTATTGTTTGTTTTTATACCGATAATGCGCTCCGAAGAGCAACTGGTTATTCTTGTAAATAGTAAGCAAACTTTCGTTGCCAAAGCTTCTTTTTACCTATTCGCCTTCTACAACAGTGCATAAAGGCAATAACTCGCGGTAACGAAAACATTGTGTTTTATGGTCATTGATTACGCCAATAGCCTGCAAATGACTGTATATAATAGTAGAACCCACATAGTAAAAAGCCACGCTGTTTTCATGTCTTTAGCCACAGATCAGAAAGTTCGTTGCGCGTAACCCACTGCTTTTTGGTGCGTAGGGTAAAACCCAAGAACGACCCTTGTGTAAAAGCTCCAAATGTAACTATCGAACGAGCCAAACTCTGCTGCTACCTTAACGAAAGCCTGTGCATTGGCTATCATGCCCCTGATTTTACGTTCCGACCGTATCATACCCTCCGTGCGAAGCGCACGTTGAACATCGCCCTCACCAAAAGCGGCCACTTTTCGATGCGTCAAAAATCGGCAAATGCTTTGCGAAATACTTCACGGCGTTCGAGCATCATTTTCCACGATAATCCGCACGACATCGTCTCCATTAATAAGAACATAAAGTTGCTTTTTCGTCGTGTACAGGCACACCCATTCCGTATCATGATAGCTTTCTGATAGCTTATCGCTTCGACACCACGCACATTTCACAGGATATTGCAGATGTCGCATAGCATGCCCTCCCCACATAGCGTCGTCTTTATACACAAATCCCGTTTGCAGATATAGTTGTTCGGCTTTGGGGTGGGTGATGTCAACCAGTAGCCCTACGGGCTGATTGTCACCGTGTTTCTCAATAAAAGCCTTGAGCAGTGCCGAAGCAATACCCTGTCGTCTACAGTCGTGACGCACAGCCAGCGAATCGATATAATATTCGCCTGCCTGCGTTTCGTCGTCCATCTTGCTGAAAGTCACGTCCAAACTCGGCTTTGCCCTTTCGATAAAAAGCTTTGCGTAAGCGTCGCAAATCCTTGCCGTCATAGCCCGTGATAATGCCAGCAATGCGCTTGTCCTTGCATGGCGGTGAGCGTGTTTTGATAGCTGTATTGCGTTTCCTCCATGCCTACAAGTCGGGTGATAAGGCGATGAAAGTCGGCCAGTGTATGGTGTGGCCCCGCAAAAATTCTGGCAGCAATCAGCGTCCATCGCTTCCATAATCAGCGTGGCTATCTCGGCTGCTTGTTCGGGTTTTGCGGGTTTAATTTGGTACTTCATGCCTGCAAAGTTACTCATTTTCGTTGATAATGGCGTTGGCAATACGTGCTTGTTGCTCATAAAAAGCCTGCTGGTCGTCGTCGGTTACAGGCGTAAACTCGGCTAATAATCGGGCTATTCGGCTTACGTCAGACGGGATAGGCTCGTTTGCTTTCTCGCGTGCAGCAATACACTTTGTTATTTCGTAGGCCGCGCGTGTAGGCTCTGTGAGCTGCAAAAGCTGGGCTAAATGGTAGCGGTTGTTGGTGTTAAAGCGCTCCTTACTTTGATGAACCACAGCCTGTGCATACAATGCTGTGCGCGCTTGTAGCGTGGGCATGAGTTCGGCCAATTCGGCAAAGAGATAGCTGTCGTTATGATGCCGCAACAAAGCGTTTGTAAATAAGAATAGCTTGCGACTTCATGGCCACGCGCACATATAGCTGTGCCAGATGTCGCAAAGTTGTCCTTGTTGCTCGGATTGATTTGCAGTGCCTTGCGGAAAAAGGCATAATAGCTTTGATATACGTGTCACTTCGCCCCTGAATATTCGACATTAGGCGGTTGGTAATACGTTGCCCAATGCTCGGGATTACACGCCCTCCGCGTCGCGTTCCTTCCCAATCGGTATTGGCTAAACGCATGGCAAAAGGCACAAAAATAAGCCATGTTGAAGTCGACAATCACCTTATCTAAGCTCAACGCTGCGTGCAAAATGGCTTTGTTTCCTGTCAGGTCGTTGTCAATCATCGTACCATACAGCTGCGTCATCTGATAAAGTTCGTGACGTGCTTCGTTGGTATTACCAATCGGCCATAGCATCGTTTAAACAGTTCGTTGTGTTTCCAAAAATCGTTTACTCTCCATAAGCATGCCCTCCTTTTGCAAATGTAAATAAAAAAATTGGTATTTGCAAAAATATCAGACTCAATAGTAGATTGGGTTTCGCTCAATGCATCAGTTTGCCACGATGATTCTTGTTTTTTTCTATGCGGTATGGCGGTCGTGGTACATGTTGTATTTCGGCCGTCACGTCGTGCGTACTACGACCGTCATACGCGTTGATGATGACCGCCGCACAATAGCCAAATAGGAATAAAAATGTAGGAGGTACGCAGTAAGGTGTTGCCGTTATGGCACGATGTGTTTATCTTTGCGTTGTTAACTTTTTAATCATTGAAAAACACATGAAAAATTAAAATGGATGTACATTCCATCACGAATGCTGGTGGAGACGGGAGCCGAGCTCCGCTACGTTAAATTGCTTCCTGCTCCAATACGTTCGCGCGATGAGCTAAAGGGAGGCTATCAGTCATCGCTGTACGCTGACGGGTGGCGACATAGAAGCCGTGCTGTCGGCCTTGCGCGATGCTGCCTTAACTGACCTGTCGCAAGGTGGTCGTTTCTATCTTCCTGAGATAGGATACCTTACAGTGTCGGCCGCTGTGAAGTTGCCGAAGGGTATGAATATTGAAAAGGTGAAAGGAAACTACGTGTGCGTGCGTAACATTAGGTTCAGACCCGAACGAAGTTTGCTTGTGACGGTGCGCCGTAAAGCGCGTTTTCAGCGAATGAAAGGCACTACCGTATCGCGACGTTATACGGAAAACGAAATTGAAACAGCCCTGAAAGCCTACCTCACAACGCACAACTTTATATCGCGTCGTGATATGCAGCAGGAGTTTTCGCTCACTATTTATTCGGCCCGCAAATGGTTAAACCATTTTGTAGATGTAGGTCTTATTGAACGTATTGGGCTAAAAAAATGCCCCATTTATAAGTTGAAGTGAAAAATGGCCGTCGGTATGGCGTGGCGTGTGTTTAATAAGAAGCCGTGCATGGTATACCGATGGCAATGACGCGGTTGCGTATAGCGTCAAGTTCTTCGGGCGTAGCCTTCTGCAATTTTTGGTCGGGCGTTTCGCGATCAATGGTATATATCATTACGCTTTGAGGGCTTGATGTCGCGTAAAGCTTCAAGCCACGGTGCAACATATTGCTCGCTGGTGTTATCGGTTCCGTCGCCTTTTCATAAACATGGTTTTGTATAATGACGTGGCCGTTAAACCATTTCAGATGCTCAATAATTTTCTTGACATCGTATGAGGGTTGCGTAGGGGCGATCGACCCGACGAATATATTCGTTGTCGACGGTATCGAGTTTCAGAATATTGTTGTCAACCTTCATCAGCGCCTCACGTATATCTTGTCGACCGATGAAAGGTTGAATTGCTCAGCACACTAATCTTAGCCTCAGGGACACCAACGGTTGCGAAGGCGTATGGTATCGTCAATAATTCCAGCAAAATGCGGATTGCTGGTGGGCTCTCCGTTGCCTGCAAAGGTAAGCACATCAGGGTGTTGTCCCTCGTTATGCATCGCTATGAGCTGAGCGTTCGAGCGCTTCGGCTACCACCTCGCGCGAAGGATGGGGCGAACGTGTGCGCCGTTCGGCATTGAATCCACATTCACAATAAAGGCAGTCGAAAGTGCAAATCTTACCGTCCGGGCGGCATAAGGTTGATGCCAGGACTTAATCCCTAAGCGGCGGCTATGCACAGGACCGTAAATCGGACTGGGGTAAATGATGGTGCTCATATGCTGTATTTTTCTATTTTTCGCTTTATTTTAAGGCAAGGTAACAAAAACTACATAAGCTTATGCGACGTTTATGGTTATTTGGTTAATGCACGTTAAAGGGTCGTAATTATATGATAATTTTGTTACTTTTTGCAAGAAATTTGCACGACTATTGCCAATTTAGAAATGGGAAAGAAACATACCAGAACAGCACAACAAACAGGTCGTCTTCAGTCGGTGACGCTTTGCATCAGTACCGCCATGGTACTCATACTCTTAGGACTTATAGTTTTTAGTACGCTAACAGGCCGTAACCTGTCGACTTATGTTAAGGAGAACCTTGAAGTTACGATGCTGATGGAACAGGATATGTCTGATGCCGAGGCACATATCGTATATAAAAGCCTGCTGCATAAGCCGTATATCCGAAGCATTCAGTTTATCAGCAAGCAGCAAGCACTGGCCGAAGCTACGCGCACAATGGGCGCAAACCCAGCCGAATTTACCGATGGCGTGAACCCTTTTCCCTCATCTATCGTACTCACGCTGACGAGCGACTATGCCAATAACGACAGTTTGAAATGGATTTCAGCCGAGTTAAAGAAGTACCCTAAGGTGTCAGAGATTAACTATCAGAAAGATTTGATTGATGCTGTTAACCAGAATTTGGCGAAGATAGGTATAGGTTTGTTGGTACTTGCTGTATTGCTCACCTTTATTTCGTTCTCATTAATTAACAACACCGTGCGTTTAGGTATTTACGCTCGCCGCTTTTCTATTCATACCATGAAGCTTGTTGGCGCGTCGTGGGGCTTTATAAGGCGTCCGTTTATACAACGTGCAGTGACGATGGGTATGCTGGCAGCGCTGATAGCTTGTGGTGTGTTGGCGGCAGGAATATACGCTTTATATTGCTACCAACCTGAAATATTAACTATCGTTACTTGGCGTGAGATGGCTATTACAGGAGGTGCAGTATTCCTCTTAGGTATTGTGATTACAGCTGTTTGTGCCGATATCTCGGTTAATAGATTCCTAAGAATGAAGGCCAGCGAACTGTATAAGATTTAAGATTATAGATTTCTGTGTACAACATACTGCACAGAAAAACCGTTATATATTATAGCAATGGACAAAAGAAATTTAGCATTTGACCGTACCAACTTTATTTTGTTGGGCATTGGTTTTACAATTGTCGTAATCGGTTTTATCCTGATGAGTGGACCAGGGGTCGACGGAACAGGCTTATAACCCCTGATATTTTTAGCTTTCGTCGTATTAAGTTAGCTCCTGTGGTTACGTTTCTTTGGTTTTGTATCAATGATTTTATGCCATCGTGCGTAAACCTAAGAGCGATGCAGCTGAAACACTGCCAGAGAAGGAAGAAAACTTCAGTAGCCGAGCAAGAAGAACCTACAAAAATAAGGTTGCGCGACAATGACATTACTACAGACAATTATCATTGCCATTGTGGAAGGATTGACAGAATTCCTTCCCGTATCGTCGACGGGCCACATGCTGATAGCCGAGAATTTGCTTGGTGTACAGAATTCCGACTTTGTAAGAGCGTTTACGGTGATTATTCAATTTCGAGTGCAATCCTATCGGTTGTCGTGCTGTATTGGGACCGCTTTTTTCGCTTAAATCAAAGTCCTGCGCCTGCAGGAAGCACAGGTTTTCAGCGCCTTAAACATAAGTTTAGCTTTTATTGGCTGCTGCTTGTCGCTTTTATTCCAACGGCAGCTATAGGTTTTTTGATTAAGAAACCAGTGGTTGACCGTTTGCTTAACCCCGAAGTGGCTATATGGGTAGTGCCTGTAACGCTGATATTGGGCGGTATTTTTCATGCTCTTTTGCGATGCAATTTTCAATAAAGGACGTGATGAAAAACGAGGTAACAGAGAAGCGAGCATTCTGGATTGGCGTCATACAGTGTGTGTCAATGATTCCCTGGGTGTGAGCCGCTCTATGGCAACAATCGTTGGGTGGTATGTCGCAAAAAGCTTACACGTAAACGTGCTGCTGAGTTCTCGTTCTTTTTGGCTGTTCCAACAATGGCTGCTGCAACGGGACTTGATTTATTGCAGCTTTTTATCGGCGATCAGTCGGTAGGAGGGCTCTTGGGCAACCTCAGAGAATCTGATGTTATTGCTGGTAGGCAGTGTGGTTTGCTTTTTAGTGGCACTGCTTGCTATGAAATGGTTTGTAAGTTTCTTGACTAAATACGGTTTTAAACTGTTTGGTTGGTATCGTATTATCATCGGTACCATTATACTTGCATTGCTGTTATCGGGTCACTCACTTGTTATGTTTGAATAATGAACTTTATACAAGGCGAGATTATTGCAATTGACAAGCCTTATGGCATGTCCAGTTTCGGAGCGTTAGCACATATTCGTTATTTGCTCTCGCACCACTTAGGACAGAAAGGTTAAGATAGGGGCACGCAGGCACATTAGACCCTCTGGCAACAGGGTGTTCTGCTTTTTTGTGTACAGGAAATGTACCAAACAGATAGAACAGCTGCAGAGTCATATTAAGGAATATACAGCCACATTACAGTTGGGTGCTACCACAGTTAGCTACGATATGGAGCATGAGGGTGAACGAGACTTTTCCCACAGCACATATCAATCGTGACGCTATAGAGAAAGCACTTCAGCAGTTTGTGGGAGATATTGAGCAAGTTCCGCCAACCTACAGCGCTTGTAAAAATAGACGGAAAACGCTCATATAACTTGCGCCGTAAAGGCGAAAGTGTGCAGCTAAAGCCCAAAAAATATTCATATAGAAGAGATAGAAGTAACGGACTTCGATGCAGAAAAGATGCAGGTTTCTATCCGTGTAGTATGCGGAAAAAGGGACATATATTCGCGCTCTTGCACGCGACTTAGGGTCGGGCTTTAGACAGTGGCGCTTATCTTACAGCCTTGCGACGCACACGCACTGGCAGCTTTACGGCGAATGATTGCATTGATTACGACCATTTTCAAGAATGGCTCGATGCAAATGTTAAGCCGATAACGTTCGAGGAGTCGGCTACGACGACAGGGCAAAATCAATCGAAAATCTGAAAGGAAAAAGAAAATATGAAGTTATCGCAATTCAAATTTAAATTGCCCCAAGAGTTGGTGGCGCTGTATCCGCACAGCTTTGTGCGCGAGTTTAAAAACGATGATGGCACGACGGAAACGTTCCGTGTGACACGCCGTGACGAGTCGCGCCTTATGGTTCTCCATCGTACAACGGGTGAGATAGAAATGTATCGGAAAGACGAAGAGGGTAATCCGATAGAAGGAGAATATATGGATTTCCGTAATATTCTTGACTATTTCGATGAAGGCGATACCTTTATAATGAACGATACAAAAGGTGTTTCCTGCACGTCTATACGGTACAAAGGAGAAGACTGATGCTAAGATCGAGGTGTTTATTTTGCGTGAATTAAACCAAGAAACGCATCTGTGGGACGTGCTTGTTGAGCCTGCACGCAAAAATTCGTATAGGCAATAAACTCTTCTTTGATGAAGTAGGAACAATGGTTGCAGAGGTATATGATAATACCACAAGTCGCGGACGTTCGCTCCGTTTCCTTTTATGATTGCGACCATGAACAGTTTAAACGCGATCTTTTTGCGTTGGGAGAGCTCCACTTCCTGCTTATATTCTAAATGGTAGAGAGGCTGATCCTGAGATGCATGGCATGCACGTGCACTCGCATGCTACCGCAGAGGACATGGAAAAACTTCCAGTGTATCTATGCCAAAAAAATGAAGGTGCGGTTACTGCTCCAGCAACAGGTTTTGCACTTTTCACGTGAGTTGATGAAGCGCATGGAGATTAAAAGGTATCAACGCTGCTTTTCGTAACTCTGCATTGTGGTTTGAGTAATTTCTCGCCGATTGAGGTGGAAGATTTGACGAAACACAAAAATGGATTCAGAGCAGATGTTTATTAAATAAAGAAGCCTGTGATATCGTAAACCAAACAAAGAAGGCAGGACATCGTGTGTGTGCTGTGGGTACAAGTGTGGCTAAGGCAACGGAAACGGCAGTGGGTACTGATGGTTTGCTGAAGGAGTATAGCGGTTGGACCAGTAAGTTTATTTTTCCCTCCTTATGACTTTTGGCCTTGCTGACTCGATGGTTGCAAACTTCTATCACCCAGAGTCTACGTTGTTAATGTCGACAGCTGCTTTCGGTGGCTATGAGGCGGTTATGAAGTGTTATAATCTCGCTGTGAAGCATGGATATCAGTTTGGTTGCTTTGGCGACTCGCTTCTTATTGTAGATTAGTTCGACTTATTATCCTGTAAATGGTTGGAAAATGCTCCAGAAAACTGCTCATCTGGTGTTCTTTAGCTTAGGCTCGAATATCGGAAATCGCAAACGTCTTATTCGGGAAGCTATATCCTTGCTGAATGAACGGGTGGGGCGTGTAGTGCGTGAGTCGTCGCTCATAGAAACGGCTCCGTGGGGGTTTTCTTCGCCAAATCAGTTTATTAATGCGTGTGTTTGTTGCGAAACAAAGTTAAATTCCACGACAAATTCTTGCTGTAACGCAGAGGATTGAGCGCGAGATGGGGCGTGTGGTAAAAGTCGCAAGATGGAGAATATCACGATAGAATCATCGATATAGACATATTGCTTTACGATGACCTTACGATTGACGAGCCTGACCTTAAGATTCGCACCCACATATGAAAGAGCGTGATTTTTGTGATGAATCCATTACAAGAAATTCTACTTGATGATGAAAAAAATAGTTTCCTATATTAAATAAGGTATAGATGAAACTATGGTTAGTAAAGATAAATGGTAATAAAATGTAGTTGAAACTATCAATAGTTTTCAAGGAATAAATAATAATGTGTATATGAATTCATCTCTAATTTTTGAGAAAATATATAATAAAGTATAGTTGAAACGAATCTCTAAATATAAAGACAAAGATAACAAGATATAGACGAAATCATAATAAATAGAAAAAGCCCTCGCTTTCATAGCGAGGCTTTTTATTGCTTTTATGTGAAAGCGTTTTACTTACGCAGACCCAAATGCTTTAATAATACTACGATAGCGTTCAATATCACGATCGTAAAGGTAATTGAGCAGAGCGCGACGCTTTCCTACAAGCTGAGTCAGTGAACGAGTGGTAACAAAAGTCCTTGTGATTTGCCTTAACGTGCTCAGTTAAGTGAGGCAATACGATAGGTAAACAATGCAATCTGGCTCTCTGCAGAACCAGTATCGGTGGTTGATTTGCCATACTTCGTGAAGATCTCAGCCTTTTTTCTTTGTTTAAATACATGTTGTTTTTGTTGATTAATAAGTGTTGCATCAATAACATTCTTCAGTCGCTTTGAGCCTTAATCACAACCGTTTACGGCTTCAGAATGCCCCAGATTCTCTGGAAATGCGGTGCAAAGTTACTAAAAAGATTATATATAGCCCTCATTTTACCGATATTTTTTTGTACTTTTTGCAGCCAAATTAATAAAGCATAGATATTTAAGGTAAAAGTAATGCAAGACATTCGTAATATTGCAGTTATTGCACACGTTGACCACGGAAAAAAACGACGTTGGTTGACAAGATGATGCTCGCAGGCAAACTGTTCCGTGACAGCCAGGACAACAGCGGGGAAGTGTTAGACTCCAACGATTTGGAGCGAGAAAGAGGATAACTATTCTTTCTAAGAACGTTTCTATTACATGGAAAGGAGTAAAAATTAACATTCTTGATACACCGGGACACTCAGATTTCGGTGGCGAAGTGGAACGAGTACTGAACATGGCCGACGGTTGCCTGTTACTTGTTGACGCTTTTGAAGGACCAATGCCGCAAACACGTTTTGTGCTTCAAAAAGCATTGAAGATAGGATTAAAGCCTATTGTGGTTGTCAATAAGGTTGACAAACCCAACTGTCGCCCCGAACAGGTTTATGAAATGGTATTTGATTTGATGTGCGATCTAAACGCATCGGAAGACCAACTCGATTTCCCCGTAGTCTATGGTTCGGCTAAAAACGGATGGATGAGTGCAGATTTTAATAAACCTACCGAAAAATATCGATTTCCTTTTAGATCAGATTCTCGAAACCATTCCAGCGCCAAAGCATATTGAAGGAAAAGCCTCAAATGCTTATCACATCGCTGGATTATAGCAATTATACTGGCCGAATTGCTGTGGGACGTGTACACAGAGGCGTTCTGAAAGACGGCATGAAGGTTACCGTTTGTCACCGCGACGGCTCAATGGATAAGCAGCAAATCAAAAGAGCTTCATACGTTTGAGGGCATTACTCACCGCCGTATCGATGAGGGTTGGTAGCGGTGATATATGTGCGGTTATTGGCTTAGAAAACTTCGAAATTGGTGATACCATCTCTGATTTTTGAGGAGCCAGAAGCACTGCCTACAATTGCAGTTGACGAGCCTACCATGAGTATGCTTTTCATGGTTAACGATAGTCCGTTCTTCGGAAAGAAGGAAAGTTCTGTACATCTCGCCAAATTGGAGATCGTTTACAGAAGGAATTAGAAAAGAATATCGCGTTGCGCATTGAAGAAGTCGAAGGATATACTGACCGTTGGTTAGTAAAAGGTCGTGGCGTTCTTCATCTTTCGGTGCTTATTGAAACCATGCGCCGCGAAGGTTATGAGCTTCAGGTTGGTCAGCCTCAGGTTATTTATAAAGAGATTGACGGCCAAAAGTGTGAGCCTATTGAGGAACTTGATATTAACGTTCCTACCGATTATTCGAGCAAAATGGTCGATATGGTAACCCGTCGTAAGGGTGAAATGACTAGCATGGAGACAGAAGGCGACCGAGTTAATATTACTTTCGATGTGCCTTCACGCGGTATTATCGGTCTTCGTACTAACGTATTAACCGCTTCTCAGGGCGAAGCCATCATGGCACATCGCTATAAAGAGTATCAACCTTTCAAAGGAGAGATTAGCCGTCGCTTAAGTGGATCTATGATTTCTATGGATACAGGCAATGCCTTTGCTTATTCAATTGATAAGCTTCAAGAGCGTGGTCGTTTCTTCATTGACCCAGGGAGAGGATGTTTATGGCGGCCAAGTGGTGGGGCGAACATATTCACGAACTCGACCTCGTTATCAATGTTTGCAAGGCAAAAGCAGCTCACTAACGTACGTGCTTCTGGTTCTGATGAAAAGGCTCGCATTGTACCAAAGGTTATTATGAGCCTTGAAGAGATGCTTGAATATATTAAGGAAGACGAGCTGGTTGAGGTTACACCTAAGAGCCTTCGTATCCGCAAGATTATCCTCGATCATAATGATCGCAAGCGCGCGAACAAAGAATAATATAATCTTTATTGAGATATTAACAATAATCTCGATCATCGACATGACGTCAGATGGTCGGGATTATTTCATTTCTATACGCTTTTATTCTAATTCCAAAAGCAGGATAGCGGCGTTGCAATTCTTTTTGCTTTTTCTTTTCTGCTTTTTCGCGAAAAGCTTTGTATTCGCTGCTTTCAGGATTGAATGGTTTGTGTGTAAACGCTTCTCGAATAGGGTTTCCAAGTCTTCAAGAATTCGATAGTTTCATCTGAAAAAAATACGTTTCACCTAATCGTTCGAAAAATGTAGTCGACAGCCTGTGCTGATGGGTGTAACATATCTTCTTCATAGAATCGATAATCGCGCAATTCGTCGTTTGACGATTTCGTATGACGGAAAATACGCAACATTTCCACGTCCATTTGTGTCATAATTTTTTTAATTACATCGTCTATTGCTAACAGCAGTGTTGCCTTTGAAAGCTGACTACCATGATAACTGTATTTTCGGTAACGTATGGGGCTAACCGTCAGCATAATGTTTACTTGTGGAAAGTACGAATGTATTACCCCCAATAGAACGACGTATGTAATCTGCACATTCGGCAATGGTCAATTCTCGTTCTTCAAACAGATTTTGTGGCTTTTTCTGACAATTATCTACAATTTCGCCCGTCTCTTTCAGAATATAAATATGATTGGTTCCGAGTGTAAAACGGCTGTTCCCGCTTCCTCTGTCGCGAAAGGTAAGGCTTTTTCCATTACCAAACGTTCTACAGTGTGCAGAATACTCGCTGGATTGTACATGACACCATAGGGATTTGCCATACCCCTAAACTTCTCTTCGCGAAATCTACGCCCCATATTGTCAGCAAAAACATGAGCCTACAAATAGCATTCTTTCGCAAGGATTAATTTTTCCATTTTCGGTGCGGGTATGTCGACAATCGTTCTGAATTGCATGGGAGTTAAAATTAAAAGATTAAAGAATTAAAAAATTAAAAAGGCCGTGCTTAGAATTAAAGGATTATAAAATTTAAGAATTAAAGAATTAAAAAGATTGAAGCGACGGTCTTGGAATTTAAGAATTAAAAGTTTTGCGATATTGGTATATTAGCAGAGCTGTTATTGGTGCAAAATTAATCATTTTTCCTCGTATAAGCTTTGGCTACGAGGCTATATTGTTGTAATTTTTGCTTCACTTCTTTTCGTCTTACGACGACGTACCCATTTAGAAAGCGTGATATGATGACAGCAGAAAAGCAGCATAACAAGTGTACAAAAATCCGAAGATTAAGCGACTGATGTTGCTCAACAGAAGTCGGCTGAACGCTCGAAAAAGCCAGCCTTTTGTTGTTGAAGGTCTGCGCGAATTACTCCATTGCGTTCGTGCAGGGATATGAGATTGACACGCTCTTTTACTGCTCAGAGCTGATGCCTGATAACGAGGACGCTCAACAATTACGTCCTCTTATAGAGAAGAAAAGGAGCTTTCAGGTTTCAAAAGATGTTTATTCGCGCGTGGCTTATCGTGGTACAACCGAAGGTGTTATTGCCGAAATGACAACTCGCTACACGACACTCGATGATTTAAAAACTCCCCGAAAATCCTTTGATTTGTGTGTTAGAGAGTGTAGAAAAAGCCTGGTAATTTAGGGTGCAGTACTTCGTAGTGCTGATGCCGCTCAAGCTGATGCCGTCATTGTTTGCGACCCACTTACCGACCTTTTTAATCCGAACCTTATTCGCAGTAGCATAGGAGCCATTTTCACTGTGCCCACAGTGGCGTGTTCTTCTGCCGAGTGTATCAGTTTCTTAAAGGAGAAAGGCATTCGAATTCTCACCGCACAGTTGCAAGATTCTAAAGCTTTTATTATGATACCGATATGCGCACAGGCACGGCTATTGTCATGGGAACTGAGGCTACAGGCTTACACAAGCTTGGCGTTTGGCAGCAGATGCGCATATTCGTATTCCCATGTTGGGGCAACTCGATTCGCTTAATGTATCCGTGTCAGCAGCAATTCTGCTTTTTCGAAGCTGTAAGACAGCGCGAGTTATAAAGCTAATAGCGCCATATCAGAATAGTTTTATCACCTTATATGATAAAGAAAACGGGACAGGGGTTTTGAAAAGCCTTGTCCCGTTTTGTTTTTATGGTGAGAGGGAATGTGAATTTCGCATTTACTCTTTCACCTTATTCTATAGTTTATTTCACATCGTTAGCTGCCTTCCGCTTTTCATTTCCATGAGAATACCCAACAGCAATATAAGCGTCAGTACACCGTATGAAGCATAGGCTATTCCTTCTGTCTTGCGCAGAGAAGCAGGGTGGAAGTCGAGTACCACTTCGTGCTTTCCGGGTTTCACGTTCAGCGCACGCAGAATGTAGTTTGCACGTCCTAACTCCGCTTCTTGGCCGTCAACAGTAGCTGTCCAGCCCGGATAGTAGATCTCAGAAAAATACGATAATACCTCCATTTTTCGATGTAACGTTGTAAACTAATCGGTTGGGTTCGTAGGTCTTCAGTGTGATAAGGTCAGAGCTACTCTCTGGTGTGGCTTGACCTAACTGAGCTTCAAACTTCTTGTCGGCTACAGCTTCGTGCTTTCAAAGTTAATCTTACCCACCGTTTCAATCTCCTCATTGGCATTGTTTACATAGCTTATTTTGTCAACAAACCACGCATTACCGTTCACATAAGGATTTTGTACAGGCACCGTCTGTCCGTTCTGAAGGGCTAAGATAAAATACTTAGTATTCATCAGTGTTTAGCACGGGGAAGATTGAATCTCCATTCACCTTCGTCATGTCGCCAGCGGCTTGTGCAATAGCGGGTGTTAAACGTTGCATCTCAGGTGTAATATAAGCGTCTATCATTTCCTGATAACGACGTAACTTGGCAGGGTGGTAACCACCTATACTTTTGTGGTAGAACGAAGTCTCATTTTCGTTAAAAGGTATTGGCAGAAAGGTTCAGAACGCGATAGTCTAACGCCTTATCGCGCAATATTACTTGGTCAGTAGCACTCATGGTTTGAGGGCACCTCGCGCACACTCTTTTCTACAGAACATCGCATCGTACAGATAGCGTTTGTTTCACCTGCCACATGTCAATAAGGCACAAAACGGCAATAGCGCCAACCATAATATGGCTGCTAATTCTCTTCTTGCTGTACAGAAGCAGTATGCCTACGCCAATAACGATGATGCCTACAGAGCGCCAAGCGTCAGCCGAAACCATGGCTTCACGCATGGCAGCAAGGTTATTAAAGATAGCCGATAGCAGCTCAGGAGGCATACCTTGTATGCTTGAGAGCATCTGATGCTCGTTTTCTGTCACGAAGGGTCCCATTATACTTGGTGCAAGTGCTACCAATGTGGCAACGCCTGCTGTAAGTAACAGACTGGCAATAACGAACTTGCGAGTTACTCTTTGCGGTCAGAATCTCAGGCTCATCGTTTATCTTCTTTCAGCATCATCATGGCCAGTAACGGAATGGTAAACTCAGCAATGACGAGGATAGAAGCCACTGTACGGAACTTGGCATACATTGGAACGTAGTCGAGGGAAGAAGTTAGTGAAGTCCATAAAATTACGTCCCCACGACAGCAATACCGACAGAATGGTTGCCGCAAACAGCGCCCACTTCATCGGACCCTTCACTAAGAACAATGCCAAAATGAAGAGGAACATCACAAATGCGCCCACATACACAGGTCCAGATGTGCCCGGTTGTGTACCGAAATATTGCGTAAGTCCGTTATATAGTTGTGGAATTTGCTGTTCAATCTGCGGGATCAGCCTTCGACATAGCTGTAGAACTATAGCTCAATGGCACGCTGGCGCCTCCCTTTGCATTAGGTACAAGCAGTGTCATTGTTTCGTCAATGCCGTAACTCCATTGCGTAATATAGTCGCGATCAAGTCCACTTCCCGTTTGGTTATCGCTGTTTTTCTTCACCAAATCGCTCTTGCCACGCATACTCTCCTGCGAGTATTGATAAGTATGATACAGGTTACTGATGTTGATACTTATACCAATCAGTGCTGCGGCTATTGTGGTAAGTGTGGCCTTGCAGAAGCGTGCCATCTCCTTTTTTACGTAGTGCATCAATAAACCATGCAAATGAACATGAACAGAATGATAAACAGATAGTAGTAAGTCATCTGCACATGATTAGCACTCACTTCGAAAGCAGAGAAGATTGCCGTCACCAAGAATCCCCATAAATACTTAATTTCGATAGGTTAGCACTAAACCACCAATCATGGGTGGTAGATATGCTAACGCCATTACTTTCCATAGGTGTCCTGCAGCAATAATGATGAAGAAATAACTGGAGAACGCCCAAATAATAGCACCCAAAGCGGCCATATAGTCGCTGGAAATTGAAAAGCACGAAAGCAGAATGTAGAAGCCCAAGAGGTATGCAAATACATACCAAACATTCTCGGGAAGCCACAGATGATAAGCCGCCTCAGCTTTATTCAGAACGGAAGTACTGTTGTACGATGGTGCCAGCTGGTAAGTAGGCATTCCGCCGAAAGAGCGAATTGGTCCAGCGAGTATGCTCACCTGTCTTCTTCTGATACTGCTCAATCTCTTGTCCTGCACCGCGTCCGGCCGACGCATCGTGCTGGTAAAGGATACGCCCATCAATGTCGGCAGGCATAAAAATAGACAAAAAGAAATGAGGGCAAACAGCACAACTGCCACCACGTCGGGCAGGCATTTCTTCAATGTTTCCATAATCAAACTATATGTATTTATACTTTCTCGCACAAAGTTAAATATTTTTTGCTGAAAGGTTAAAACATAATCGTTAAAAACACCATATATATATCATTTTTCGTAACTTTGCGTATTATTAAGCTGTTACAGAATTAAGGAAGAACCATACTGTGAAGAAAAATAGGACTTATAGTTGCAATGGACAAGGAGTTTGCGCAACTTCGCACATTGCTCGACGAAGCTCATACCGAGCACCATAATCATAAAGATTTTGTCATTGGCACACTTGGAGCTACTACTATCATTCTTTTGCAATGCGGAATAGGCAAGGTTAATTCGGCCATTGGCGCTGTAGAAATGATTAATCATTACCACCCCGACTTGCTTATATCTACAGGAGTAGCTGGCGGTGCTGATATTTTCGCTCAACCCTCTCGATATTGTGGTGGCGTCAACCCTGCGCTTATCACGATGCCTACTGCGGCGACGAGGTTGCCTACGGACAGATAATTGGCATGCCAGCACGTTTTGAATCGCCTGCCGAACTGGTTGAAACAGGCTTTGGCCTTTACCTGCTCCCGAAGGCGTGAAAATAAAGGCGGGGCTGACCGTTAGCGGCGAATGGTTTGTCGATTCGCGCGAGAAAATGACCTCAATACTGGAACATTTTCCAGAGGCTAAAGGCCGTTGACATGGAGAGTTGCTCTATTGCACATACTTGTTTTTATTTATAAAACCCCGTTCATTTCGTTCCGAATTATCAGCGATGTACCGCTGAAGGATAACCACAGTGCACAGTATTTTGATTTCTGGAAGCGCATGGCCGACGGTAGTTTTGAGATAACACGCGAATTTTTAAAAGCAATAATTAATTATGAATAAGATACCATCATTTACTATTGACCACGAAAAAGCTGCTTCGTGGCATCTATGTTTCGCGCAAAGATGAGGTGGGAACGGAGACAGTTACCACTTTTTGACATTCGCATGAAAGAGCCTAATCGTGAGCCAGCATTGCACATAGGGTGCATTGCATACCATTGAACACCTTGCGGCAACCTATTTGCGTAACGATGCCGAATGGAAAGACCGCGTGGTTTATTGGGGCCAATGGGCTGCCTAACAGGTAATTATTTGTTGCTCAAAGGCGACTTAAAAATCGGAGGATATTGTTGAACTGATGAAGCGTACCTTCCAGTTTGTAGCCGACTTTGAAGGCGAAATCCTGGGTGCAGCCGCTATCGACTGCGGTAACTATCTGCTGCACGACCTGCCAATGGCACGTTGGGAGTCGCGTAAATTCCTCGAAGAGGTATTGGAAAATATTTGTCCTGAAAATCTGAAGTATCCTGAACGTTAAATAGTTATCAACCTTTTGGCTAAGGGTTTACGTTGTTCAATATTATTGTTTACGCCGTAAGTTATATCCGTTTGTACTGAAAAAGGCGATGTTGCGACGGCCGTCATACAACCTGTATGGCGGCCGTCGTGCGTTTGTACTATGGCCGTAGTATAATGCGTACCGCGACCGCAGTACAGGCAGCAGAAGTTTGTAATGGGCGAGTGCGAACGGCATAAAGTTTTTAAAGCTTACAGCGTTAGCTGGTTAGGCGCGTGGAACAATGTCGTAGAGCGGTTGTTTATAGCCCTTTCAGTGATAAAAGTTAGTTTCTAATTATTTACGCGCACGATTGGTTTGGTTTCTGTGTTTTTATTATCTTTGCACCTGTAATCAAATAGAGAAATGACTTACACAATTGAAAAAGATAACCACGCTTATTGACGCGTATCGTTATGGAAACGCAGAAGCTCATATTGCCTTTCTGCTTACCGACAGCCGCTCTCTGTTTTCCAGAAGAGACGTTGTTCTTTTGCTCTAAAAACAGAACGTCATGACGGTCACCATTATATTCCTGAACTTTATCGTCGTGGGGTTCGAAACTTTGTAGTTACTGAGGTACCTGAAGACTATGCTACTCGCTATGCAGAGGCTAATTTTCTACAGGTGGCTGATACGTGCAAGGCGCTGCAACGCTTAGCCGAGTGTCATCGAAACGAATATCATATTCCTATCGTAGGCATTACGGGGTCGAACGGTAAAAACCGTTGTGAAGGAGTGGTTGTACCAACTTCTTTTCGGCCGATAGATATGTAACACGCAGTCCGCGCAGCTATAACTCGCAGATTGGTGTGCCTCTTTCGGTGTGGTTGATGAATGAACAAACCGAAGTTGGCATTTTTGAAGCTGGTATTAGCTTGCGTGGAGAGATGCGCGCACTGCGCGAAATCATACAGCCTACCATTGCCGTACTTACCAATATAGGCTCTGCTCATCAGGAGAATTTTGCGTCGCGTGAAGAGAAAATGTCGCGAAAAGTTGGTAGCTATTTCGTGAAGCGGAGACGATAGTTTACGATGCAGACGACGAATTGGTGCGTCGTTTGGTAGCCGAAATGGCGCACAAAGGCGAAGCACTTTTACTCTTCGACGACCGACCGCCAAGCGCCTATGTTCGTTACCCATATATCAAAGGGTGACACGGAAACAACCCTATCTTATATTTATAAACAAGGTAGAGAGGAGAGGTTTACTATACCGTTTATTGATGATGCTTCGATAGCCAACTCGATAACTTGTGCTATGGTGGCGCTCCGTTTGGGCGTGACGGCAGACCCTGTTGGCTCAACGCATGAGGTTGCTTGAGCCTGTAGCCATGCGCATGGAGGTGAAACAAGGCCGGCATGGTTGCACGCTTATTAACGATTCGTATAATTCGGACGTGAACTCGCTGAACATTGCGCTCGACTTTATGAACCGTAGGCCCGACCATCAAGGACGTCGTCGCACGCTCATTTTGAGTGATATTTTCCAAAGTGGTGAAACAGCGGAAAATCTTTATCGCGAGGTAGGGTAGCTTGGTGAAGAAGCGCGAGGTGCAGAAATTCATCGGTATTGGGCCTGAAATATCACGGAATAGTGATGCGATACCCTGTATCTGAAAAAAATTCTTTTTCAATACGGTTGACGCGTTTATTCGTAGTGAGGTGTTCCGCAATTTGCGTGACGAGGTTATACTTATCAAAGGTGCGCGCACGTTTGGCTTTGACCAAATAACTGACCTTTTGGTGCAAAAAGGTACACGAAACCGTTCTTAGAAGTGAATCTTGGAGCCGTAGTTGAGAACCTGAATTACTACAGATCGCTCATGAAACCCGACACAAAGCTGGTGTGTATGATAAAGGCTGACGCTTACGGTGCGGGCAGTGTGGAGATAGCTAAAACGCTACAGGATCATCGTGTTGACTACTTTAGCGGTGGCTGCTGCCGATGAAGGGAGTAACGCTTCGACGTAACGGAATTACGTCGAATATTATGATTATGAATCCTGAAATGAGTGCTTTTCAAAAACGCTATTTGATAACGATTTGGAACCCGAAGTGTACTCGTTTCGTTTGCTTGACGCCCTTGTCAAGGCGGCCGAAAAGGAGGGAATAACCGACTATCCTGTGCATATTAAGCTCGATACGGGAATGCATCGTTTAGGGTTTTGACCCATTAAAGGATATGGACGAGCTGATAAGCCGACTCAAACACCAAAAATGCCATTATCCCTCGCTCGGTATTTTCACACTTTCGTAGGGGCGGATAGTGATGAGCTTTGACGATTTTTTTCGGCACAGCAGTTTGAACTGTTCGATAAGGGGCAGTAAGCAATTACAAGCCGCCTTTAAGCACAAAAAATTTTGAGACATATTGATAATTCTGCGGGCATCGAACATTTCCCAGAGCGACAGCTTGATATGTGTAGGCTGGGGCTCGGACTGTATGGAATAGACAGTCGGAACAACGAAATCATTCATACTGTATCAACATTAAAGACAACCATTCTGCAACTTCGACAAGTTCCTGCTGGTGATACGGTGGGCTATAGTCGCAAGGGAACGATAGAGTATGATAGCATAATAGCTGCCATTCCTATCGGATATGCCGATGGATTAAATCGCCATTTGGGTAACCTGTAGAGGCTATTGCTTGGTCAATGGTAAAAGAGCCGAGTATGTTGGTAATATATGTATGGACGTGGCTATGATTGATGTTACGGGCATTGATTGCAGCGAGGGCGACTCGGTAGAAATATTTGGCGAGCAATTGCCTGTGACAGTATTGAGCGATATGCTTGATACCATACCGTATGAAGTGCTTACTTGTATCAGCAATCGCGTGAAACGAGTGTACTATCAGGATTAAAAGTAGGGAAGAAAACGTGCATTGAATTGCACGAAATCAAAAAAGCCCTGAAACGTGAATATCTATAAACCCCAGCCCCTTGTTTAAAATAAGCAAAGGGTTACCAGTATAAAACTGGTGGGGATATTCAGGTTTCAGGGCTTGCTGTTTAAATATCTTTGCAGTATACGCGGTGGCGACGTAAAATTTCACTGTCGAAATAGTCCCACTGTCCAAGCACGGCCTTGTTGGTTTCCATGTGTGGACACGTAACGGCATACTTGAAATTATAATGCGTTGCCCATTTTATAAGGTCGGTGAATATGATGGCATTAGCACCCTTTTACGCGGTATTCGGGGAGTACAGCCATGATTAAAAGGTCAAGCACATCGGTGGTATTCCATTTCAGTACTTTTTCAGCATCGGCCACCAACCAAAGGGTAAAAGTCGACCGTCACGCGTTTTTTGGAGAGCCTCTGAGAACGAGGGGAATGACACTCCAAAGCCTACCATTTTATCGTTATCGCTTGTATCAACAACGCATGTAATCAGGTTAGGATTGGCTAGACGTATATAATCGTTGATGAGTTTGTCGATTTGTTGTTCTGACAATTGTGAAAACCATAGAGGTCCTTATATGTCGTGTTGAGAATGCCAAATAATTCGCGACCTCTTCCGCCTTGAACAAATTCTTTTCGAGTGAATTTTCGCATTTCAAGATGGTAACGTTTACCAATCATTTCGGTAATTTTGAGCATCTTTTCAGGCGTTTCGCCTCGGAATGTTTAATGCCTAATTCAATGTAGTCATTGTCCTTTTCTTAAACCACCCATAGCCTCAATATGTTTGGAATAATAGGGGTAGTTATAGTTGATATACATGGTAGAAAGGTGCTCGAAACCATCAACAAGCATACCCTCTCGGTCCATATCCTGGAAACCTAATGGGCCAGCCAGCTCGGTCATACCCTTTTCTTTGCCCCACTTTATAACGGCATCAAGTAACGCTTTTTGACACGTCGAGGTCGTCAATAAAGTCGAACCAGCCAAAGCGTACGACGCTTTCTTTTCCAGTATTCATTAGCTCTGTGGTTGATAATTGCTGCAACACGGCCTACCACTTTGTCGCCTTGGTAAGCTAAAAAGTATTCTGCTTCACAGAATTCAAAGGCAGGATTCTTATCTTTTGACAATGTATTTACTTCGTCTGAATATAAATAAGGTACTGCCTGTGGGCAATTGCGGTAAAGATCATAGAACAGTTGGACAAATGTTTTTAAAAATCTTTCTTGGTATTGACAATTCTTATTTCTGTCTCCATTTTTGTTAAATTGTTATTTAAAAATGTGAGTTAAAGGTTATTTTTGTGATGATAAGATAGGAAGCCTTTGGCGATAAAGCGCCTCAAGAAGTCCCTTAGACATAGTCTCGTTAGCCTCGCGTGTGTAGCGAATGTCGGTGATAACTTATGCTAATGTTTGTTTATTGTTGATTTCAACAAAGTGTTGATTTTCGGGCAATGCTTCCTTAGGGGAATAGAATTTATTAATTAGCTCGGGAGTATAATCACGATATGTTTCTTCGTGAATGATGCTCTCAATAGGCAAGCGATCAGTTAACGCTGGCTTTCGTCAGGGCCAACCCAATGTAATTGTAGCAACAGGAAAAACTAATTGTGGAAGTTTTAAGATGTCAATAATGGGTTGTGGACTATAAATAGTAGTGCTGAGGAAACACGTTCCCAAGCCTGCTTCTTCTGCAATATTACAGAACGTTTGGCAGTAGAGCAGCGCATCAGTAGCTGCATTCAAAAAGCTGAGAAAGTTATTATAGCCTAGGTTGAGCCTGCCTTTGAGTGGCCCAAAGAGATGTTCGGCGATAATCGGCACAGAAAGTAAGCACTACAGGGCGCGTTCCTGTACCATGGGTTGATTAAAAATGTGGTGGTGAAAGAAGTTTTTAATAGCCTTATCACGCGTGACGATAACGCTGTAAAGTTGTAAGTTTCCCATCGTGGAGTGCGTTCTGCATTCTCTAAAAAGCGCTGTGATAAGCTGTGAGGGAACCTCTTTGACGAATATTTTCTGATGCTTGTACGATGCTTTCAAGCTTTCCATTTTTATATATTTGTATTGATGCAAAGTTAGGAAAAATTATCCAAAATGGAAAAGTTTTTTCTGAAATTTATACAGAAAAGTTGTCTGCTTTTCAGAAAAACTTTCGTAGCTTTGCAACAGATAAATTTTCTTTAATATTATTTTTCGATGGATAAGCAGCAAAAACTATTCTTATGATGAGGCCTTTGAAGCCTCTTTTAAATTATTTCGGCGGTGACGAACTTGCCGCACGAGTATGGGGTTAACAAGTATGCAATGAAAGATAGCTTTGGTCATATCTCACGAGAAATCGCCAGCTGATATGCACTGGCGCATTGCAAAACGAGGTGGCTCGTATAGAGAAAAAAAGTATAAAAACCTGATGAGTGCACAGCAGATTTTCGATTTGCTCGACCACTTTCGCTATATTATTCCTGCGGGCAGTCCGATGACAGGAATTGGAAATAATTTTCAAGTAGCTTCACTAAGTAACTGTTTTGTGATTGGCCTTGATGGCGATGCAGACAGCTATGGCGGCATTATGAAGATAGATGAAGAGCAGGTTCAGCCTCATGAAACGCTGCGGAGGAGTAGGTCATGACCTCAGTCAGATTCGACCAAAAGGTAGCCCTGTAAATAACTCGGCATTGACATCTACAGGTCTTGTGCCTTTTATGGAACGTTTTAGTAACTCTACACGCGAGGTGGCGCAGGACGGAAGACGCGGTGCTTTAATGCTTTCGGTAAGTGTTAAGCACCCAGATTCGGAAGCATTTATCGATGCAAAGATGACCGAAGGTAAGGTGACGGGTGCGAATGTTAGTGTGAAAAATAGACGATGCTTTCATGAAGGCGGCTGTTGAAGATAAGCCCTATGTGCAGCAGTTCCCCTGTAGATAGCGATAATCCTACAACAAAAAACGAAATATCTGCACGTAAACTTTGGGAGAAAGATCGTGCACAATGCATGGAAGAGTGCTGAGCCAGGCGTGTTGTTTTTGGGACACTATTCTGCGCGAGAGTATTCCAGATTGTTATGCTGATTTAGGTTTCGAGACCGTTAGTACTAATCCATGTGGTGAGATTCCTCTTGCCCATACGATAGCTGTCGTTTACTTTCCATCAACTTATTTAGCTATGTAGAGAATCCGTTTACGCCAGAAGCACGATTCGATTTTTGATAAGTTCCGTGAGCATGTTCAGGTGGCACAGCGCATCATGGACGACATTATCGATTTGGAAATGGAGAAGATAGATATGATAATGCAGAAAGTAAGTCGCGACCCTCAGAACGACGACATCAAGCATACAGAATATCATCTTTTGGGGAGAAAAATTAGACGAAAGAGTGGTATGGGCTGCCGTACCGGTGTGGGAATTACCGCAGAAGGTGATATGTTGGCAGCGTTAGGATTGCGTTATGGCACACAAAAGGCTACTGATTTTGCAGTTGAAGTGCAGAAGACATTGGCATTAAATGCTTATCGTGCTTCTGTAATCGATGGCTAAAAGAACGTGGCGCTTTCGAAATCTATGATGCGAAAACGTGAGCAGAAGAATCCTTTTATCAATCGAATTAAAGAGGCTGATGCGGAACTCTATGCGGACATGAAGAAGTATGGTCGCCGCAATATCGCCTGCCTTACTATAGCTCCAACAGGAACGACATCGTTGATGACGCAAAACCACCAGCGGCATAGAGCCAGTGTTTATGCCTGTATATAAGCGTCGCCGTAAGGTTAATCCGAACGATACTGACGTACATATCGACTTTGTAGATGAGGTAGGAGATAGCTTCGAAGAGTACATTGTTTATCACCGTAAGTTCCTACAGTGGATGAGTACTAACGGTATTGATACAACCAAAAAAAGTACACACAGGAAGAAATTGATGACCTTGTCGCTCGCTCTCCTTATTATAAAAGCGACGGCAAATGACGTCGATTGGCTGATGAAAGTACGTATGCAAGGCGCTATCCAAAAGTGGGTAGATCACAGTATTTCTGTAACAGTCAACTTGCCAAATAATGTTGATGAGGCTCTTTGTTAACAAGCTTTTTACGTTGAGGCTTGGCGCTCAGGTTGCAAAAGGCTGTACGATATATCGTGATGGAAGTCGTTCTGGTGTGATGGTTTCGGTATCGAAGAAAGACAAGAAGGAACAAAAGAAAGAAGAGGCCCCAGAGCCAATAACAACTGCTGCAATATTCTCATCCCACTTGTTCAGGAAGTGCGACCAAAAGAGCTTGATTGTGATGTTGTTCGCTTCCAAAAACAATCGTGAAAAGTGGGTGGCATTTGTAGGATTGCTTGACGGTTATCCTTATGAAATCTTTACCGGACTTCAAGATGATGACGAAGGTATTTCGTTACCGAAGACCGTTACTATGGGTATTGTGATTAAGCAAACGAATGCAGATGGCTCTCATCGTTACGATTTCCAATTCAAGAATAAACGTGGTTACAAGACGACAGTTGAAGGATTGAGTGAGAAAATTCTAATCCAGAATATTGGAATTATGCGAAGCTTATCTCTGGTGTTCTGCGCTATCGTATGCCTCATTGACCACGTTATCAAGTTGGTTAGCTCGTTGCAACTCAAGGACGAAAGTATTAACACATGGAAGAACGGTGTTGAGCGCGCCTTGAAGAAATATATTACTGACGGTACGAAAGCTTCAGGACAGACTTGTCCTGTTTGCGGACAGGAGACGCTGGTATATCAAGAAGGTTGTCTTATTTGCACCAACTGTGGTGCAAGCCGTTGCGGATAATATCTTACTGCCATGCTGTTTCCCGTGAGGAACAGCATGGCTTTTTACATTTCAAATGATATTAAAAAGACAGTTTTATTCATCTAAAGAAACTGCGTTTTTCATGCTTTTTATTGGCGTGGGAGCGCAAGAACGCTTGACGGGAAAACGACTTTGAGGTTGACCTTCGATTGCAGACTGATGTTTCCGTCGCGATGAAAAACCGATGATGTTACCAACACTGTCAGTTACGCCGAAGCCTATGACGAGGTAGCTTTGGTGATGTCAGAGCCCTGTAATTTAGTAGAACATGCTGCTTTCAAAATGGCAGAAAGAATGATGAAACGTTGGCCACAGATTGCAGCTGTTGATGTAAAACTTATTAAAATTAACCCACCAATGGGTGCTGATTGTGACGGTGCTGGAGTAGAATTACATTTAATAAAATGATAAAACTCAATTATAATTCACGTCCACTTGCGTTTAAATCATTAAATTTGTACTCTTTAGTTTGCCCATGCTAAAAAAGAATTCTGCTTTTCATTGCTGGCTTTTTATTTTTCTTTCTCCCAATGTCGGGAGCAAGTAACCGTTTTACGCTGGTAATTGATGCAGGTCATGGTGGACACGATAGCGGTGCAAGAGGCGCTATTTCTTCTGAAAAAGACCTTACTTTTTAAAGTTTTCTTTTGGCCTTCGGACGCATGGTAGAGCAGCGTTGTCCTGATGTAAAGGTCGTTTATACACGTACAACTGACGTCTTCGTTCCGTTGCATAAACGTGCCGATATTGCCAATAAGAATAAGGCTGACTTATTTATTTCCGTTCATATTAATGCGGTGATGCTAGGCCATTTAGCGCGTGGTTTCCAAAGCTATACGTTGGGTCTCGGGTGAACGTAGCGGTGATCGCGGTATTAAAAGAAAAACTTAGAAGTAGCAAAGAGAGAGAACTCAGTTATCTTCCTTGAGAAAGATTACAAGACCCGTTATAAAGGTTATGACAACTCGGTTGAAGGAGATATCATGTTTGAATTCATTGCCGACAAGAACCGCGAACGTAGTGTTGAGCTTTCCCGACTGATGCAACAAGAAGTATGTAAGGCAACAGGGCGTGCTCGATGGAGGCTCACATCAGAATAACCTTGCGGTATTGAGACTTACCTCTATGCCCTGCAGCGCTACTTGAATTAGGGCTTTATTTCAACTCCCGATGAAGAGCTATTTATGAATAGTGAGCCTGCAACCGACATGTATGCACGCGGTATTTTCAACGCTTTTGTGCTTTACAAAAACAAGTACAATGACAATATCGACGTGCCTTATCGTGAACCTATCGAGACGACAAGTACAGTAACGGTTACCGATAACGCTGTTTCTCCCTACACCTCAACGTAAGCAACAGCCAACGGTTACGCTAGACCCTTCTTCACCAAAAGTCGAAGATGTTAAACCAACAGATACCTCATCGGCTGTAAAAACTCCTGTGCGCACGGCACCTGCACAACGTCAGGAACCTCGCACACAAGCAGTAGTAGTAGCTCCGTTAGCGATAAAGTTGATTTGTCAAAACCTATTTTTAAGATTCAAATTTTTTTCGTCATCTTATCAGTTTAAGAGCGGGAGACAAGGTTTTCCAAGGGCTTGAAGGCTGCGAAAAATTATCAAGAAAACAACTATTATAAATACACATACGGCGCGAGCAACAATTATAATGTCATCTATCGCTTGTGCAAACAGATACTCGAAAAGTTTCCACAGTGCTTTATTATAGCTTTTTAAGGGTGGGAAAGAAGATTGACGTAAACGAAGGTATTAGAGAATTTAAGGCCAACAGATAATCTTTTGGCAGAACACATAAAATCATAGTTATGAAGTTTTTTTAACAAAGGAAGTTAGGGATTGCTTTTTAGTAACGATAGCAGGTATTGTTCTTTTGTTTTTCGGTTTGAATTTCTGAAGGGCGCGCCCTCTTTCGAACCGAAACATTTACTTTGCTCGCTTTTTCGGACATCAGCGGGATTATCTGCTTCTAATCCCATTTATGCTGATGGATACCAAGTTGGTATCGTAAGATCAATTAATTATAATTACGAACGTAGCGGTATTGTGCTGGTACAGTTTGAGGTTGATAACGATTTGCGTATCCCGAAAGGTAGCTCTGCAGAGATTGAAAGCGACCTGATGGGTAACGTAAAGATGAATCTTCTGCTTGCCAATAACCCACACGAGCGTGTTGAAGCAGGCGATACCATACAAGGTGGTATTAATGGAGGTATGCTCGGGACAGTTGGGACAGCTGATGCCTGTTGTTGAGAAGATGTTGCCTAAACTGGATAGCATTCTTTCCAGCGTGAACGCATTATTGGCCGATCCCTGCTTTAAGCCAAACATTACATAACGCTCAAGCCACAACGGCTAACCTTGTAGTGTCAACTCGTGAGCTTAATACGCTTCATGGCAAGCTTTAAACCATCGTGTGCCTGGTATGATGAATAAGGCTCGACTAGTGTTTTTAAGCGAGGCTGGTCAAACCATGCATAACACTAAAACGCTTACCAGCAATTTGGCAGCAGTTGACGTAGCGGGAACTATGGCAAAAGTAGATAAAACGCTGGCCAATGTGCATCAGTTTACCGACCGTTTGAATAGCAAGAACAGTTCGTTAGGCTTATTGATGAACGACGCTTCGTTGTATAATAATTTGAATACAACCGTACTCAGTGCCGATTCACTGCTTACAGATTTTAAGGCACGTCCAAAACGTTATATTCATTTCTCTGTATTTGGACGAAAAGATAAGTAAGAAGCTTTGGTTTCTTAGTTGAAAATAACAAATCAAAGGGCGACTGACGCAATACGCGTTAGTCGCTTTTTCGTATAAACCGATATGCTATCTCTCACCTTTATATATAGGCCTTTTTGATTCTAATAACGTTATCGACTCTTCAAAAATTATGGTCCGATTACGCCGTAATGGCAGTTCAAAATATATAAAGTTTCATTTCTTTAACACTTGCTATCGGAATACCCTAATCAAAAGAAGCATAACGAGTTACGTATTTGTGTAAAGAAAAACGAAAGTACGTAGATTTGTAAAAACGATAAAACTTTCGTAGTTTTGCAATTGCATCTATATAATTTTAGGTGTAAATCAAAGCAACAATCCATAATCGTAGTTGATGAAAGCAGGTCCTGATGCTCGTTGGGGACAAAGCACTTGCGCAAATACGCGAGAATGTCACGGAGCAGATATTTAAAAACTTGGTTCAAGCTTCCATCGTCTTTGAGCATTTTGATGATGCGTCAAAGGTGATTCTCGTGCAGGTGCCCAGCGCATTTGTGTACGAATACTTGGAGGAGAACTTCGTGGAACTGATGGGACGCGTGCTGTATAACTGCTTTTGGCGCAGGAATAAAACTCTCTATCGCATTGTAACTGATAAAGAACATAACCTGTCGCAGGACATAGAGACCGACTCGCCTGATACGGCTGCGAAGCCTCGCTAATCAAACAAAGGCTAATGCCGACGGTAAAAAGGCTTCTGCAGAACAGTCGCAAGAGCTTGATTCGCAGCTTGATATGCATCGCACATTCTCCAATTATATAGAAGGCGATAGTAATAAATTGTCGCGCCTCGGTAGGCCTTTCCATTGCCGAACACCCTAATACAATGCAGTTTCAATCCGATGTTTATCTATGGCCCTTCTGGCTGTGGGCAAAAACGCATCTTATCAATGCAATAGGTGTTCATTGCAAGCAATTATATCCTCAAAAACGTGTGTTATACATCAGCGCCCGACTATTTCAGGTGCAGTATACGAACGCATACCTGCATGGAACTATCAACGACTTTATAGCTTTCTATCAAACTATTGATATGCTTATTGTTGATGATATTCAGGAATGGATAACAGCGACGAAGACACAAGATACATTCTTCCATATCTTTAACCACCTTTTCCGAAACGGTAAGCGTATTATTCTGGCGTCAGACCGTCCACCTGTTGACCTCAAAGGCATGCACGAGCGTTTGCTTACGCGTTTTTCGTGCGGACTAATAGCCGAGCTTGAAAAGCCGAATAAGCAACTTTGTGCGGATATTCTGTCAATAAGATTCATCGTGATGGACTGAAAATTCCTGCCGATGTTATCGATTTTCATCGCATCAACAGCCAGTGGTAGCGTGCGCGATTTGGAAGGAGTGATAAGCTCTTTAATGGCATATTCAATTGTTTACAATTGTAACATTGATATGCGATTGGCCGAACGTGTGGTGAAGCGTGCTGTGAAGATGGACGATAAACCCTTTAACTATCGATGATATTCTGGAGAAAGTGTGCGCTCACTACAATGTGACAACCACCCAAATTAATAGTAAAAGCCGAAAAGCGCGAGTATGTTGTTGCGCGACAGGTATCTATGTATTTGGCACAGAAATATACCAAAATGCCTGCCAGTCGTATAGGCCGCCTTGTTGGGAAATCGTGACCATAGTACGGTTATTCATGGCTGTTCGCAGGTTGAAAAGCGTATGCAGGTTGACAAAGCGTTCAAGGCTGATATTGTGAGCATTGAAACCTCGTTCAAACTGAAAGAGCAGTAAATCCCCTTTTTATATTTTCATATTCTGGATAGGGCGTTGCGGTATCGCGATGCCTTTGTTTTTCACGTGCGTTTACGTTATAAGGACGATTGTACGGCGGCTGTAGTATGATGTGTATGACGTTCGGCGTACTGTGTTGTATGACGGCCGTGGTGCACGTCGTTTGACGACCGTCGAACAATGAGCATACCTGCCTTTTCATGTATGGAATATGGGCCAAAAAGATTTGGCGTTATGGCAATTTTGTTTATGTTTTTCAGTGTATCATCGTAAAAGAGCCATCGTTGTCTCATCGACAAGATGGCTCTGTATTCTTACTTTTTAAAGGTTATGGGATTAATGTTATAATCGTAATGCCCGCTCCAGCCATTATCCACAGTCCGGGCTGCAGAACGTTTGCCTCAAATCGTAGTAGCGGTGACAGGTGAGGTTGTCGGCTTTTCAGATAAATTTGACAACGTGGCTCACGCCATGTCAGCTTGCCGTCGAGCTTAGCGTAGGGTTTGTAGCCGTTCATGCGCTGCTGCCAACGCAGTGCTCCACGAAGCCGACAGGCGGCTAACAATAGGGTGCGACAGCTCAACCACTACCTTATGGCGCAGATATTCGAGCGCGTAAAGCGAGCGATAGATGGGCTGGTCGGTCGTATGCTTCTGGTGAATATAGGCACAACCCACTTTCATGAGAATGGGTTGATGGCTTGTTTCTGTTTGATGAAGAAGCAGACGTGAGAGGTTTACACGAGTCTCGGTGCTGAATCCCATGTTGTTCAGTTGACCAATATTCAAGGCATGATAGCGTGTTGAGGTGGAGGTTTCATACACCCAGTCGATCATATTTCGCCCACGACTGTAGAAGGCTGTAGCATGCTTCGAAGCCTTCAGTATGAAAAGCGGCTTCCAATTTTAAAGGTCGAGTTTCGCCTCAGGCTTCAAATCGAGGGATTGCCTTGTTGGGCTGAATTGGCGGTGAAAAAGGTCGGTAAAGGTAGGCACGCGCAACGCTTTTGTTCCAGCCTGCATACAGTCGCCAGTGATCGTTGGGGCGGTAACTGATGTCAATGCCTGATAAAAAGCGGGAAGTCGTTATCCAACGCCGTGTTGCGGTTTGCCATGAGACCCAGCCGAAATAGTAAGGCGGTTGAGCACGATGTTATGCTCAAAAACAGGCTGGTATTGGTGCGGTCGCCAAGTCTGTTGTAAGCGCGGTCGGTACCTCGTATGGCTTTCCACTGGGCCGAATCGAGCAGTCTCGCCGTAGGCTGTTGAAAGAATATGTTCCTTTCTTATATCTGCACCAATAGCTGTTTTTGCCAAGTTTCCAAGCTATATTTCAGGTCAACGGAAGCGCCATATACGCCAAGTCGGTGGTAGTTTTCACCTTTTGAGGCGCCTGTCATGCCTTTTATGAGCTGGAAATGATCGTAGTTTCGATGGCCGTATAGCATGGGTTTGATTTCGAATGACGCTACGGTGGCATGTTCGTAGAATGTGCAAATGGGCGGACCGATGCGCTTACCGAAGCAATATATCTGCGCGTTTCCTCATACTGATTAGGGAATCGGGCCGAATAGAAGGTGTTGGCACCAAAGTCTTGTGACGTAATTCCCACTCTGCCAGTTCAGACGGAAAATAGGACGGTAAAAAGCGCCTTGATAGAATCCTCTGCGCTTACGGAAATCGCTATTAGCCGTTCCTCCATCGCTCTGTGTGTAGCCAGCCGAAAGCTGTTGGCGCAGAGAGTTAGACGGATTCCAGCTTACAGCAGCGTCGCCACCAAAGGTTCCGGAACGAACCTCCTTCAAGGTTTACGCGTCCACCAGTGCGCGCTGCCGTTCGGGTAACGATGTTCACGGCTCCGCCAAAGGCCGCCGAACCATAGATGCGTGCGCTGGATCCTTCGAGCACTTCGATGCGCTCTGATGTCACTAATCGACACGGGGAAGTCGGCTCGCATTGTGTCCCTGTCTGCGGATTGGAGAGCGGAACGCCATTCAGCAACAGCGTAATTTGGTCGAAAGTACCGCCATTAATGGAGATGTCCGTTCGCACACCAAATCCACTTCGTTGACGGACATCTACGCCAGTGGATAGTTTTAATACGTCGTTGAGAGTGTGAGCTTCGGCACGTTCAATCTGATCGCGCGTAACAATCTCAATACTTTTGGGCCGACTGCACGGCAGTCAGCGGCGCTCGGGAGCCTGTAATCAGGACCTCATCAAGATGTTGTTCTCCAAGCTTTAGGCCGTCGGTGGCAACGGGCAACGAGCTGTTTGTCGCAATGCCATTTGCTTTGGCATTGTGAAGGGTTGCGACGCTAAGAACACCTATTAACACCTCTTTGCCCAATGCGGCAATCAAGCTAAAGCCCTTCCTACTGAAGTGCTTTGAAGACAAGTTTCGAGCGTTTGTTGAATAGTTTTTGATTCATAAAGCACGACAAAGGTACGCATTTATTACGTAATTTAACCTTGGTCGCGACGTTTTATAATAGGAAACTGCTTGAAAAATTGATGTAAATTTGTAAGTAATATGATGTAAAAGTACGATGTTTTAGCTATGATTATGTAGCTAAAACGGCGTTAAACTGTGAGCAAGATGAAGTAAAACTACAGACAATTCAATATAAAAAATGGTGGGAATTGTGTGTAGCAACATCGGGTTTAGGTTGTTTTTATTACGCTTTAAGATTGTATTCAGTCAATCTTTTCTGCATAAATTCTGTGAAAATTAGCGGGTGCTTGGCTTTCGCCATGGTGTAACCTTTGAACTTTTGACAGCATCAGGTAGAAGTGTGTACGTGTTTCTATCACCTTTGAAAAGCTTGTCGTAAGCCATTGTTCCTTGCCCGTTTATGTTTCGATTTACGAAATATTCGTCAAAGAAATCGTATTCGTTAACGATGCCTTGCGCTGCTTTGGTTTGCTGATATAGCTTGCGAGCGCGACGGTCCATGCCGAAAGTGTAGGCATAATTCATGTAAAATCCTAAAGCAATAAAGATGAAAAGCATGATGTCAGGCATGTTATCGGTGAACATCATGATGCTAATAGCCGCAAAAATAGCGCACAAAAGCACGATGTTGACGAAAATAAGTGCTAACTTTTTGCGCCCAAACTTTGCAGCAACAGCGCGATTAAAGCGTACGAATTCGTCTTCGTTGTTTTGGTGTTTAACGGTAAATAGAGGTTCCATAGGGCGTTATAAATTATAAATGTTCCCACAAATATAGGAAGATTTGTGGGAACACTCAAATATTTAATGACCAAATATATTCGACATTTTGATGCTTTTTGACGCAAATTATCGAATAAAAATGTTAGCTCTTCTTACTTAAAAAACGCTGACTTTTCTTAACTAATAAGTACTTGAGGACGATTATGAATGGTTTTCAACAGCATATGCTTTCATTTTCTTCCTCCAGCTCATGTAACCTAAGCATGCAATAACCACGTAAAGACCGTAAAGCGAGGCTTTAAACGGAATATCTTTTGTAGAAATATAGCACGCAAAGTAACCACGTCTACAACAATCCAGATGAGCCATTGTTCCAGATATTTTGCGAGCTTAAAGCCCATATTCCGACAAAGCTTAGCGCGGTAGTGAAGGCATCTGCCACCGGAACGGTAGAGCCAATACATGTAAGCCAGTACCATAATACGCCCCAAGCGGCAAGCGTTGCCACCGTCCACGGCAGAATATAACGCTGTAGAAAAGTGGGTGATTTCAAGTTCTTTACGCTTATTTTGTTGGTATTTATGCCCGAATTTCCACGCCCAAAGGCTATAGATTGTCATGGCAATGTAATAAAAATTCCATCGCACAGTCGGCGTAAAGACCCTTTTTGATAGTACAAAAATAATGTCTAAAGCCTGCATAAAAAGCCCACAATCCACAACCAAATACTGGCTCTATATTCTAAGAAAAATGTAAGCCAGTGCTGAGTGCTGTGGTTAGTAATATCGAGGCCATGGGCCAATAGAAATTCGGTCATTTTAGAATATTAGTTCTGCAATATTAGAATATTTTGTTCTGCAATATTAGAATGTTCGTTCTGCCATTTTAGAATATTAGTTCTACAATATTAGAATGTTCATTCTTCCATTTTAGAATGTTAACGTGATGTTTCCCATCATATTGAAGCCCGCCATGGGCACAAATCCAATCTGATAATAACGTGGGTCGGTATCCAAATCGGTAGCATGGCGGTACGCTGAGTACACCCAGCCCGAAGCTGCATAGTGTCGATTGAAGACGTTGTTGAGGTTAAGTCCGAGGCTCAACGCCTTCAAACCGCAGCATTTTATGTTATTAAACGCGTAATTGGCGCTGAAATTGTTTGCTGAAAAAGCTGGGTAACGAACGGTCGTTATTCTGTGTATTGTCGAGGAATTGGCGACTAACAAAAATTGGTATGCCATGTAGCCGTGAGGCCTTTCCATCGTGCTGTGATGAAACCATTGACGATAGCAGAAGGCGAGAATGCCAGTGTCGAACGGTCGTAATGTATGGTTCGGAAACCGCTTGCTGCGCCCCAATCTTCAGCATATTCGGTAAAGTCTTCTATTTTGTTCTGCGAAAGTGCAGCATTTCCTGCAATAGTAAGCCAGCTCAGCGGCGAATAGTCGGCACTAATCTCGGCTCCAAGCCGGTGGCTAAGGGAATATTGGTGGTCAAATACTCGCCAATGTCGCTCTTTTTACCCGTTTGAACAAATTGGTTATGGTAATCCATGTAGTATAAATTCAGGCTAACGTGCCAGTTTTGTGCGGCATACGAGTAGCCCATTTCATAGTCGAAAAGTCGCTCTGCCGTCGGTGCGGGTAGGAACCATTGTCTGTAAAGTTGTTTCTTCAGGCTCACGGTTGGCACATGCCACCGAAAAAGTAACCCCTTATGACCGCCTTTGATGGAAGCTGATTCCGGTCTTTGGGGGTTCAGGAATGAGAACGTGCAGTTGATGTCTAACGCCTGATTTTTGAAGTAGGGCGCGGCAGAAATCTTCGTAAACTGGTCGTTAATGCCGCTGGTTTTATAGCGTACGAGCCTGTACTGCACATCGCCGAAGATGTCCCATTGCTCCGTAATGTGATAATTGGCTTTGGCAAAAAGCGAGTAGTCGTTCTTGCTTGCATCCGAGTCATAATAGCGGTTTCAGCGTAGGGTTTGTCGATATGGGTGTAGCCTGTGCGCGTTGAAATATAGTCGACATAGCCAAAATGGCTGCCCTTGAAATGCTGCAGGTTGAGGCCTCGCTATCACGTCCCACTGACCGTTAACGTAGTTTGTGTTATACAGCAAAGCCGTAAGTGTGCTGCGACAGGCCTTTGCGACGCACGAAAATCAGACAGTTTTACCATGCTAGTGTCTGCGGCGTTGGTGGCATACATTCCAAACTTGGCGAACTTCTTATCAGGGTCGGAATTCCCCTGTAATATCCGTAGCCATAGGTATAGTGAATGGCCGCATTGTGTGTCCAATGATTCGACGGACGCCATTGCACAGAAGCGATATTGTGGTTCTGATAGAAGTTATCGGTGGTGCGATTCCACAACGAACCATCGTCCATACGATAGCGGAAGGTCTGGAAATTGCCGTTGGCGTCCTGCGGAAACTTCTTTGAAGCCTTGTCGAACACGAGGCCTTCGTAAAGCGAATTGAACCTACCCAGCCCATGATTCCACATATCTTGATAGGTTTTTATGCCCTGATTCATGAGCGATGCGTCGCTATTGCCTACAACACCGTTCCAAGCTTGACCTGTTTTTTCGAAATTTCGATGTTTTTATATCTTATCTGAAGCTTATTATTAAACCATGTTAGGCCGCCATAGTAAGAACCTGACCGCCCTGCTGTGCCATGTATAAACCCATTTGTGCCAGTTTCGTGATAAGCACCGTCGAAAATAAGATGATTACACAGCAAACCTGTTGAGAAATTAGCCCCAGCATGATAGGTGTTATAGCTGCCGTATGATGATGTAAGTTCAATAAACGGACGCTCGTTTGGTGCTGCGGTAGCCAGCGAAATGCTGCCACCGAAGGCTCCATCTCCATTGGTAGAGGTACCAATACCGCGCTGAATTTGTACCGAACCCAGCAGTGAGCCGTACGAATTCATATTAGCCCAGAACACGGTTTGGTCTTCAGGCGAGTTCAACGACACCCTCATCGAGCGTAACGTTTATGCGGCTTCCTGCTGCGCCACGTATGCGCATGTAAGCTGTTCCTGTTCCCTAAGCCGTTCTCGCCCCAAGCTAAAAACGCCCGGAGTGTTGGCGAAAAGCATGGGCAATTCGCGTCCTGTCTTCGAAAAATCACGTAGTTGTTGTTTGCCCACATTGCTTACCGCGAAGGGCGCTTCTTTCGATGCGCGTACAGCTTTTACTACTACGGTTTGCAACTGATGAACGTGCAGGCTATCGGTTAAGCTCTGCGCTTTGTGCCCCTGTTGCGCATGCAAGCGCAGCGAGCATAGAAAGTTAAGTTTCATTTAACCTATTATAAAGTAACAAAATAGGGGGAATGATTACCTACGCCGGCATTATCCCGGATCAGGTTATGGGTTTAATCTCAGCCATGGCACAAACCATAGCACCCTCTAACTTCCCTATTTGAAAGTCGATGCAAAATGTACGCTATTTTCCTTTAAAATGCAAAATATTGCTGCAAGAATTATGGGCATTTGTTGTGTGTGCGGCGGCCGCCGTACCCTTTTGTATGCCGACTGTAGTACGCGTTGTATGGCGGACGTGGTACAAAGGGTATGATGACCGTCGTACAGCAACCATTTATCTATAAAGAAAGAAAGAAACGGGCATTGATGTAACATCATAATGCCCGTTATGGTGAATGAAAAATAGTTGAAATGCTATTTCAGTGATGCCACCCATTGATTGGTTGTTTGCTGAACCAGTCGACAACAAGGTCGGTAGAGCCGGGCAGGATACCTGCCGTGCTGTATACTACATCAGCTTTTATGCCTTTCAGATAATCGGGTTTCTCTTTCTTTGTAGCCTTGTCCATTGACGAAACACTTGACATAAGGTATATGCCTTGCACCAGAATACGTTTCTTTTTCTGAGCTGCACGCTCGAGCAGAGGCTTTACATCGTTGGGCAAAATAGTATCCCATTGCGATAAGATTCTGGTCAACATAGTTGATCGATGTGTTCTTTTTCACGTAGTCGGCCGTGCGTTTCATTGTGCTTTTCCAGAATCCGATGCGCTCAGGATCGCCGTGAGCCAGCAACAATACCGCCTCATTGGCAGGGTCTTTTGACATGTTTTTGATTTCGCGTAACATCGATTTCAATGACATCACCCTCATAAAGCGTCGGGGCCAATGATGATATGCATGTTGGTTTTCACCAGCTTGGCATTCTCTGCAGCCAGTTCTTTAAGCGTAGAAGGAGTGTATTTCGTCCTAAAATATTTGGGATGTCATCCTCTGAATGGCTTGAAGGCGCAATAAAAAAGAGGCAGAACAAAACACCGTATCAATATGTTCACGTTCGCAGTCGGCGATTACTTCGGTATGTTGGGCGATGTAAACTCCATTAAAGCAACACGTTTATAGTCGATGCTTGGCATGTCAATGCTTTGCAACATCGGTTCAATGGCCAGTACTGGCTTATTCCAGCGCTGCCGACGGTGCACCGTGGGCCACTACGACGAGTGCCTTTTTGGCTTGCGCAATACTACTGAAAGTATCATGGCAAGCGCCATATTGATTTCCTTATCATTTCTATTTGATTAGTTTATCTATGTCAACCGATAGTCCGCACGACAGGATAGCACCTGTTGTTGTGGGCGAATTGATATAGTAGTAACTTGGTTTGTAATTAAAAATATTGTTCACAGTCATGGCTGCAAACTTATGCCACGGTTCAGCCTTCCCATCGCTGTGAGCCTCCAAATCTCGGGTATTCAGGATGTGACACGCTGTGTGTGTGTGTATGATGTAGTTGATGTGTACTGGTCGATACTTAGTTTTGACAAGTAGCGACCAGTTAAAGCTACGTTGAATCCCTACTGTTCGGAAGTTGTGATCATAGTCGGCACGCAGTACGGCAGAGTGAGGACGGGTCGACGATGTATACGGCTGGCCCATTGGAATATTCTCGCGTGTATAAACATAAGAAGCTAGTAGGCCTCATACCGCACAAAAAGCGCGTCTGCATTTTCATGCTCTAATCCTGTGATCCTTACCTTGGCAGTGTTGAGATAATTCATGCCGTTGAGGGCCGTATTCCACGCTGTTGATATACGATTACGGAAGATATTATGGAAGGCGTTTGCGCTTAAAGCTGTAATTACGGCGAGTATATTCAGCCGAAATTTGAAAGTTGTCGCTGTTCTCAGGCTTCAGATTCTTGTTGCTGCATATGGTGAAAAACGTTGGCTATATTGAAGTGCACTGAACAGTTCTTTGAGTGAAGGAGCACGGAAACCGCCCGCATACGATGTGCGGAAACGCCAGCCGTTGAGCTTATACATCACGCCAATTTTGAGCTGAAAGACGACTTTTTGACGATGCCGAAAAATAGTCGTAGCGCAGTCCTCCAATCATATTCCAGTGGGCAGAAGGGTCCCAGTCGAATTGGATAAAACCGTCGGCTGAGTTCTGTATGTGGCTTTGGCTGCCAGCAAACCGATAGCTCATCAGATAGTCGCGCATGTAATCGGCACCCTGCCGTAAGCGTACTCTATACCGGCAAATGTGTGGTTATACATGGCGCGCACGCTGTTCTGCGTGTTGTTATAGTCGCTGAATGTCCTTACGAGTCTGCAAGTTCAAGTCGCTCTTATCATACTCATCGAAGAGGTATGTCAGTTCAAATATTGTCGGCCTTTGTGAGCTTATAAACACCTTTTTAGGCTCGCGGTGAGGTCGCGATAACGATCGTGACTCGTCTTGCGATGCGTAACGTTCGCTGGAAGAAATAGCTGTTTTTGGCTGTTATTTCCAAACCGTTTTACAGGTTTCCAGATGAGCTTTCCTTGATATTCCATGTGTGATTTCCAAAAACTTTGCTGATGTCACCCTGCTGTTTGAGGTCCATGTCGTTTACACGTGTAAACTGTAACGTGGTCAGACTGCTAATTTTTTGCTGAGTAAAACCGATGACAGAGCCATATTTCTGGCTGCTATAGGCACCCCAATGAGCAAAAGACATTGCCGAGAATCTGTCGTGGGGGTTTACGGGTTATAATATTAACAACTCCACCCACGGCGTTGGAACCATAGAGCGATGACGCCGCTCCCTTTAACCACTTCTATGCGTTCAACGTCCTCCAGTGTGAGGCGATTGTAGTCGGATTGTCCATCGCTTTTCGCCTGCAATACGCTTCCATCGATGAGAAAGAGGACGGCATTGCCGCCAAATCCTGCCATGTTGAGTGTGGTTTGCTGATTCATGCGCAAAGGTGAATTCAACGCCAGGCATGATAGTTGTCAGCAGATCCTGTATGTTTGTAGCATCAGCTTTGCGTATGTCGTCGGCGGTAAAACACCTTTGTTACATACGGAACGTCTTTGAGGAGCTTGGGTGTTCGCGTTGCCGTTACAACCACTTCGCTGATGGTTTCGGTGCTGTCGCCAATATGTTTCCAGTTTGGTTTGTGGAGTAATAGTACTTGTCTCCGCAGCCGATGCCGGTGTTACGGCAAGAAGGATAGCTGAGACAAGTAGATTGATTCTCATCATTTTATTGTAGCGTTAGCGGGTAAATATAGTCGAATGTCATGTGTCCCTTGGTACCCATAACGTTCATATACGATACCAATCTGACGGCAGCGTAGGTACCATCAGCCATTCGGATGATGTAAACCTCGCCTGATGTGCTGAAGGTTGGGAGGGCATAGTGCTAGTATCAACCGTCACCCAGTCGAGCGCTGCATTGTACCATGTGCTTTTCAAAAACAACGTGCCCCTGCATCATGTGGCTCTACATCAATCATTACCTTGTGTGTACTCCATCACGTCGTTTGCGAAGTTACCGGCAGGCATTGAGCCTGTGCTGGTAAGGTCGGTAAGCTCTAAATACTGGGTCTTTAGCACAGAACCGCCATGTGTTTTCACATCGTAACGGTGCAGGGCTATGTCCCAGTTGGCAGGACGATGTAGGCTGTCGGCAACGAGACATGAGTCTACTTTGCCCGTATGAAAGTCGATATACACCCACCTGTCATATTTTGTGGCATCAACATATGCGTCCAGCGTGATGTGCTGTCGCTTTTTAGGAAGCCGTAGGTCGGTGTTTCTTCATTTTGAGGCTCATACATACAGCCCTCCCATAATGCCATTACATGATGACAAGGCTGTCGTCAGCCCTGCTATCAGTAATATTTTGGAGATGATTCTCCTCATTTTTAGTTCGCTTTAGGGGTGAACGCACTTTTCACGCCGCCCATTACACCAGTAAACCGTAATGTTAAAGCTGAAAATTGTTCTTGTTGGTTTTGTTTGTTGTACCTTTGATATTGGCAGGTAATCTTTTGATACCTGGGGCTGACGTAGCGATGCAATAGCCATTGTTGAAGCTGTTTCAGCAAAGGTATACGCATCGTTGGTTTCAGTTACACGTACATTTTTAAATATGCCTTTGCCCCATTTTTGGACCACGAAACTCGATATTTACGGTATTATCAGTAGCTCTTTGTTACGATGATAGAATCGCCATCGGTAAGGTCGGGGAGTAGGAGAGAATTGAAGAAGCCGCTGTTTGACCAATGTATACACCTGCTACTTTGTCTGCAATTGAAGGTTCGTTGTCGTCGTTGCTGCTGCATGCTGCAAAACCTGCGCAAAGCGCTACCGTAAAGAGCGCCATCAATAGTTTTTCATTTGTCTAAATTTTTAATAGTTATAATTTTCTTTTAGTGGTTGCAAAGTTAGGGTCATGATTAATTTCACACAATACCTAATAATTATGAAATAATAATGGTTGAACGTTAGTGATGATTAGCTGCACACATAAAATGGTGATGTATGTGGCTTGCTGGTGTATTGGTTATTGTTCGACGGCCGTCAGCAGTGCGTACGGCGATCGCCTGACGATGGGTGTGACAGCCGTCGAACACCGTGTACGACAGTCGCCATACGATGACCTTTTCTCTAAATGTATGGCCCATATCAGACTATTGACAAATACAATATGGTGATATGGTTTTATCAATACGAAAGAATGCACAGCTGCCGACGGCACTCTGTATGGCCGCTATGCAGACTGTGCATTCTCGTTATTATAATAAAGGTATGATTAACCTTTGGTTATTTTGAGCATGTCCAGGGCTTAAGCTCTTTAAAAAGTCGTGTCCCTTGTCGTCAACAAGTAGTGAAAGCAGGGAAGTCTTTGACGGTAATTTTCCATATTGCTTCCATTCCGAGTTCGGGATACTCAACACATTCGATGCTTGTTATACTGCTTTGCGATAGCACTGCCGCTACACCGCCGATGGTTCCTAAATAGAATCCGCCGTGCTTCTACAAGCATCGGTAACGGTTTTGCGTACGATTTCCCTTTGCAATCATTACTAATGAACCGCCGTTAGCTATGAATTCGTCAACGTATGGGTCCATACGGTTGGCGGTTGTAAGGCCCATTGATCCGCAGGGATAGCTGTCGGGGGTTTTTCGCTGGCCTGCATAGAGCACGGGATAATCCTTGAAATACTGTGGCAGTCCTTCACCATTATCAAGACGTGCTTTCAGTTTTGCGTGTGCAATATCGCGTGCAACGATGATGGTTCCGTTGAGGTTGATGCGTGTTGACACGGGATACTTGGTCAGTTCTGCACGTACCGCGTCAATACCCTTGTCGAGATCAATCACAATCCCTTTGCTACCTTCTCCGGGTTTGCTGATATTCTTCAGGAATGAGTTCAGTGTTAGTCGTCCATTTTCTCAATCCAAACACCGTCTTTATTAATTTTTTTCCCTCGATGTTACGGTCGGCCGAACACGAAAACTCCCATGCCAATGGGGCAGCTTGCACCGTGGCGTGGCAGACGGATAATGCGAATATCGTGAGCCAGATATTTACCACCGAACTGTGCTCCAAGTCCAATTTTGTAGAGCCTCTTCGAGCAATTTCTGCTCTAATTCAATATCGCGGAAGGCGCGTCCTGTCTCATCTCCTGTGGTGGGAAGGTTGTCATAATACTTGATACTCGCCCAATTTCACGGTAAGAAGATTCTTTTCTGCCGATGTGCCACCGATGACAAAAGCAAATATGATAGGGCGGACAAGCAGCTGTTCCAAGGCTTTTCATCTTTTCAACAAGGAAAGAAGCAGTGTGCTTTCATTCTGAATGGTTGCCTTTGTCATAGGGTAAAAAGTAGGTCTTATTGGCCGAACCGCCACCCTTTGCCACCATAATAAAAACGATATTCATCGCCTTCGGTAGCTTCGATATCAATTTGCGCGGGCAGGTTACACTTTGTATTTCACTCGTCATCATATTAAGCGGTGCGTTCTGCGAATAACGAAGATTCTCTTCTGTAAAACGTATTGTAAACACCACGACTAAGTGCTTCCTCGTCGTCAAAATCAGTCCAGACGCGCTGTCCTTTCTCTCCGTGTATGATTGCAGTGCCTGTATCTTGGCAGAAAGGGAGCACACCCTTTACCGATACTTCCGCATTGCGCAGGAATTGTAAGGCTACATACTTGTCGTTTTCAGAAGCTTCGGGGTCACTTAATATAGCAGCTACCTGCTTTATTATGCTCACGACGCAACATAAATTCGCAATCGTGGAACGCCTGTTGTGCCAAAAGCGTGAGGGCTTCTTTACTGACTTTGAGAATCTCTTTTCCATCAAACTCAGCCGTGCTCACGCCTTCCTTGGTGAGCAAACGATACTCTGTGTTGTCTTTGCCGAGTTGAAACATCGGCGCATACTTAAATTCTACTTTGTTTGCCATAGCTTATTATGTAATGTTTATGTATAATCGGTGGGTGAAAAATAATTATTTTGTCAACCTTTATAATCAATTTAGTAACCGAATATTTGGTCTGTGGTAAGACGTTTAATAGGTGCAATCTTCTCCAAACTCTTCATATCCAGATTCTTTTCATCGCCAAGGATAACGTAACGATAGGCTTTTTCCTGAGATGCGTTCGCGCGCAAAAGCTTACCAAATCTTGCAGAGTGAGCGATGGAATACCTTCGTAAACATTCTTAGAAATGTCGTAGTCGATACCCTTATCCAAAGCACTCATGTAGGCTCTTAGCACACCAAACTTTGTGGTTCTTGCGGTAGCGAGCGATTTCATCAGGCTTTGCTTAGCCAAATCCAGCCCTGCTTGTCGTTGGGGCATATTGTTAAGTAGGTCGTTAAATGCTGTAATACAATCCATCATCTTATCATTTTGTGATGATACGTGTGGTAAAAGTATTCAGGATTGCCTTTGTAGACTGGTGTATAATAGCGTGCGCCAGCCGAGTAGGCGAGGCGCGGGCTTCACGTAATTCTTGGAAGACAATGGCATTCATGCTTCCTCCGAAGTACTCGCTGAAGAGAGCGTTCAGTGGTTCATTCGCAGGCGTCCATGTTCTATTATCATTATTATATTGCACCATGTAGATATTCTTAGCATCGTACGGAGCAAGATAAATCTCGTTCTGAGGTGTTACTTCCATGGTAAAGCGCTTCTTGTCAGCAGTTTGCACTGCACGGAAGGTCTTTGGCAAGCAGTTTTGTTTCACCATCTGTGTGGATTTCCTGTTGCGTGCTCGGGCCATAGTAAAGCACAGTCATAGGGTTGTTGAGCGAGCATGCGTATTTCGTTCATCAATTTGTTTATCGGTAGCCTCAAGCTCCGCTGGAGTCATGTTTGTTGAAGGATTGAAGCTTCCCATTTGCGCATAGTCGAGCAGAGCAAAGAAGTTTGAATTCTGCTTTTTCTTGGCATCGTTGTGTGCTTTCACAAAGGTTGCAACATCTTTCAGATAATCTTCTCTACTGATAGTGCCAGTATTGATAAGTCGCATAAACAGAGAAAGCGCCTCTTTCAGGTTTTCATTAAGACCCGAAAGAATGAAGCGGGTGTGCTCATGCCCACGTTGATGCTGAAATCGCATGCCATTGTATAGAACTTTTGCCGATAGCAGTGGCGTTCATGCCTTTAATGCCTGCGTAATTAAATAAGTCGGCGGCATAAGTTAGCTTCTTGTTGATTTCAGTTCCCACAGGGAAATCAAGCTCAAGACGGAACAATTCGTCGCTCTCGTTTTGCTTATAAAGCAGCTTTGTTTGCTTATTGATGTTAGCTTTTGCCAAATCGGTATTGAGCTTGGAAATGAGGCAGTGGGTTCAACCTCAGTGCTTACTACTTCCTTTAAGAAGTCGCTCTGCTTATCAGCATTTGTGGGGATTGGTGTAATCGTAGGCTTTTCAATTTTATGAATGGTTGTATCTTCGCCCATGCGCTTAAATACACACACATAGCCATCGTCAGGTGGCGATTAGCAAATGCAACCAACTGTGTTTTGGTGATTTTTGCTATTCTATCAAACTTTTCGACCTCTTGTTTCCAATCTTTTCCAAGAATGAAAGCATCAGTCATCTGCGATACTCGCCCTGTTTTCATCGAGTCGTTGTAAGAAACGGCGTCTTTGATTAGCGATAACGGCCTTAATTAAAGCTTTCATCGAAGTCGCCTTTCTTCAACTTTTCAATCTCTTTGATTAATAAATTGCGCACCTCTTCAAGGCTTTGCCCCTCGTTAGGAGTGCTGAAAGTATGAGGGTTGAATAGTCATGGGTGGATTTATAAAGGCCGACGCGCCCATTACCTTTAGTGGAATATTGAGGTCAACATCGAAAAAGTCCAGCCTTTCCGTTGCTTAAAATATCACTAATTACATCTAAAGTGTCAATCTGTAGGCTTGCACCTCTGTCAGAAATTTCCATGCAATCAGCACGTTTTTCAGCTTCTTGTCCCACAACCGTAGTGTCAACATGGTGTGTTAAATTGGGCACAGGAGCATATTCTGGACGGTCTACTCGTTGCGAGGGTTTCCAATCACCGAAATACTTTTTCAATAATAGCGATTACGTTATCAGGGTCAAAATCGCCAGCCATGACGATGGCAATATTGTTAGGAACGTAATATTTGTGGAGTAATTCTTGATGTTTACAATGCTCGGATTCTTTAAATGCTCCTGCGTTCCTATTGTAGTTTGTGTGCCATAAGGGTGATTTGGGAAGAGCTTTTTACTCAATGCAGTCCACATTTTATCCATATCACGCGACAAGCTTATGTTGTATTCCTCAGTACACGGCTTCAAGTTCGGTGTGGAAACCACGTATAACCATGTTTCTGAAACGGTCAGATTGAACACGTGCCCACGTCGCAATCTCATTGCTTGGTATGTCTTCAACGTAACACGTTTGGTCATCACCCGTGAAGGCATTACTACCTTCGCTACCGATGGAGCTCATCATTTTTATCGTATTCGTTTGGAATATTATAGCTTGGCAGCAAGCTGTGAAAGCGAGTCGATTTTGTGGTACCAGTTCTTACGTGCCACAGGATCGGTGATATGACGATATTGTTCAAATCGGCTTTCTATTGAATCAAGCAGTGGCTTTTCAGCCTGAAGATTTGATGTTCCAAAGTTAGTTGTACCTTTGAACATGATGTGTTCGAGGTAGTGTGCAAGGCCAGTGGTCTCAGCAGGGGTCGTTACGCGAACCTGTGTTTACGGCGATATAGGTTTTGCACGCGTGGTTTTTCCTTGTTTACACTAAGATATACTTTTCAGTCCGTTGCTGAGTGTATAAATACGTGTTTTTCATTGGGTCGCCCGGCACTGTTGTGTAGCGAGGTGACTGCGCCATTGCGAAACCTGTTGATAATAACAGGGCTATGACTGCGGAAAATAGCTTTTACTTTCATGTAATATGTTTTAATTTTTCAATGTCTGTTTTCGTGGTCAAGATGTGCCCATAAGGCTTTTAGGGCTTCGTGGTCTATCTTACCAAGTTGATATTCTGTTTCGGCATCTCGACTTATTTCTTCCGTCCAATTGCGTCGAGCCTTTAATGCTTTGTCAATAATCATGTCGGCATCGGCAGGCGTCAGTTCTGCTTAAACCATAATAATTTAAGATAAATGGATAAGTCCATACCCACTGATAGTTCCGATATTCGGCATGAATCTCATCGAAACGACGTAATATCGCATCAATGCTTTCAAGCGTTCCGTCTTTAATATCTTCTACTATCTGCCGTTCTTCTGAGACAGGAAGCAGCAGGCCTGCAAGGTTACCCCACTGTCCTAACCCAGTATTTGTAGTAGGTTCGCATAAGTCGGGGTCATATTTTTGTATACGTTCGATTACTGCTCCCATGTAAATACGCAGAGCCATATCATAGTTCTGAATACCCTTTTTGTAGGGTCGGCACCTCTAATAATAAGCCCATGGTAGCTATAATGAGGCGCATCTTCTCCCCGAAATGTCGCGTAAATCTTCCAGAATTTGTTTCGCTTTGATGATTTCGTCCACCGAGAAAAGGCGACAGCCAATCAGAAGTTAACAATGCTTCTTGGTGCTGTTAGTGGTCGCTTATCATGGCGTGGCCATTTGCGAATAGCGCGGTAAAGCGCTACCGTTGTCATATTAAAAAGCAGGTACAAGATAGGTCGTTTCTCCCTGTGTAGTAAGTCGTAGAAGGGCAGGGTTGTGATATTTGGGTTGCGCAATACCTCGCCATGGAAATTATCATAAAGGCCATACATGCCATTAGTTAGCTGTGCTTTTTCGATAAACTTGTGGTAAAGGACCGCAGAAGGCCGCTGCAGGCCTCACCTTTACTTAAATTGCTGTTTGCAAAAACACACTCTGCCCAGCCGTAAAAGCCATTGCTTATCTTACAAACCTCACCTATAAAAGCAATCTTGTACGATAGCATGATTCAATAAACTCGCCCCTATCGTTGATGATTGAATTCTCACAAATTACACCCGTTCAATGAAAAACGCTGGCGTCTGCCGTCCCCATGATGGTGGTATCGCTTAAACGAGCAGCACCGCTTTACCCTCACAGTAGTCGCCTAAAATGGTATTTGTGATTTCAACTGTATTTACAATTTTCACTCCCGTCGCCAATGATGCCGCGCTCAGGGCAATAGTGTATCAATATTCTCACGAGCCATGTTTCGCAACGTCTCGCGTAGCTCTTTGTCGTGAATATTTCACCATCAGAGCCGCCAACTGACTATTCAGCTGCGTGCAAAGCACCACATTGCCTTCACTTGACGTGCTAACCACCGATATAATATTACCTTGTCCGTAGGTAGTTCCTTCGGTAGTTTCGAGCGTTGCTATGTTAGAGATGTAACAATTATCGCCTATAGTATAGTTGTTAATATAGTTGTTCACATGCTCTATCAGGCAATTGTCACCAACAGTTACGTTGCGAAGGGTAGCCGAATAGATACCCGAGTGCTTTAGAAAAACTGGGTGAAACCTCAATATTACGGTCAAAATCACCAAGAAATATTTCGCCATAGAACACAACATCACGCAGGTAAGCGGGATTAAAATCGTCGCTTACGTTAACACTTTCCCAATCGTCAGCCCTACAATTGTTTGTTTTTCGAGCACGAGAATTTCTTCGTCGGTTAGCTTACGATACGTCATATTCACACTATATTTTTAATAGGTTGTTGACACCAATAGGGCTTTAATCGTCTACAGGATAGAGGAAATCGTTGTAAGGATACTTCTGTACATGCAGCTCCCTTATTTTGCGATAGAGTACGTCTCTGAACTCATCGATGTTCTCTTTCTCACGTGCCGAGATAAACAAACAGTTGTCATCAAGGCGTGCCATCCATGTTTTTCAGTTCGTCAAGCGTGATATTCTCTTTCGTTTCAGGGGTTAAATCGTCAGGTTCTTGTCAACCCAACGATAATTATCAATCTTATTGAAGATAATAATGCTTGGTTTGTCGGCACATTCTAACTCTTTCAGCGTTTGATTGACGACGTTTATTTGTTCCTCAAAGTCGGGATGCGAGATGTCAACCACGTGTAGAAGCAAGTCGGCTTCGCGCACCTCGTCAAGTGTCGACTTAAACGAGTCGACCAAATCGGTAGGTAATTTTCGAATAAATCCTACGGTATCGGCCAATAGGAAGGAAGATTCTGTATCACAACCTTACGTACCGTGGTGTCGAGCGTGGCGAAAAAGTTTATTCTCTGCAAACACTTCGCTCTTGGCCATAAGGTTCATGGTTGTCGACTTTCCTGCGTTGGTATATCCCACTAACGCCACACGAATGAGGCGACCACGATTTTTACGTTGCGTGGTTTTTGCTGATCAATTTCAACCAATCGCCTTTTGAGCAGACTCATACGCTGTAAGATAATACGCTTATCCATTTCAAGCTGTGTCTCTCTGGTCCACGCAGTCCCACAGAACCCTTACCTCCGCCCGAGCCTGAGCCGCCACCTTGTCGCTCAAGGTGCGTCCAGAAGACGCTGAAGACGTGGTAACATATATCTGTATTGTGCCAGCTCAACTTGCGTTTTTTGCATTTGCCGTCTGCGCGCGCATGGCAAAAATATCGAGGATAAGCGAGGTGCGGTCAAGAATTTTCACCTTTAGCTCGTTTTTCAATATTGCGCATTTGTTTTGGCCGATAGTTCGTCATCGAATATCACCATACCTATTTCGCGCTCGTTATCCTCCTCATCTTCAATAAATTTTCTTATCTCCTCAAAGCTTACCTTTGCCCACATAGGTCACCTGACTTGGGCCTCCAACCCTCTGCGTATAGCGCTTAACAGTGACAGCGCCTGCCGTATCGGCCAGAAATTCAAGCTCATCAAGATACTCCTTTGTTTTGGCTTCATCCTGCTGGGGCGTAATAAGGCCCACTAGAATAGCGGTTTCTGCCTTAGCCTCGGAGATTACAAATTCTTTCATGTATTATGTTATTCGTATGATAGTGCAAAGATATAGAAAAGATTGCAGAACCTCTCGTTTGATAAAAATGTTTTTACACGTGGCTATTTTTAAATGTTAAAACCGCCCGAAAAACGCAATAATTTGCGGCTTTTTCGGTCTATGATATAGAAAGAAATAAGAATATGAGTAATTTGTGGAGAACGTTTTTCGGTTTTGCCGACGACGATGAGAACGAAACTTATGAGCATGCTGTAGTTCGCGCTCGCAAGCTTTTTGAGGAAGAAAACTACGAAGACGCGTGCCGAATACTTCGTTTTGCCGAAGCCAATCAGAATGCTGAGGCCATGTATTTATTGGGTTGGTGTTACTGGCGTGGACAAGGGTGGCCGAAGATGCTGCCCGTGCGGTAAAACTTTGGCAACGTTCGGCAAAGATGGGTTTTGCGTTAGCGCAAAAAGCGTTGCGACGAAATCAAGGGATTTTATAGCCACAATTGTATAACTTTTTAACGCTTAAAGGGTGGTGTTGTGGCGGCCGTCGTATAATGTGTACTGCGGTCGTCATACTCGTTGTACTACGGTCGTGATACACATCGTACTACGGCCGTAGTACGTTCAGCAAGAAGCCCTTTTGATGTGGGCAATATGTCGTAAAGAGGTTTCGAATAAGGCCTTTTAGTTTGTGCCCTTAGGGCGAAAAATAGGCAATAAAAACGTCCGAAACGCTATTTATAGGCTGTTTCGGACGTTGTTTAGTTGCGGAGGCAAGACTCGAACATGCGACCTCCGGGTTATGAGCCCGGCGAGGCTACCAACTGCTCCACTCCGCGATATTAACATTGTTTCGCCAACTATTTTTCGTTAGGAGTGCAAAGGTATATACTTTTTGGCAAACCACCAAACAAAAATGTCAATAATTTGTTTTTTGATGTAATATATATTTATTGATATGTAGTTTTAGCCTTATCAGAGAAAAATAATACTTTTTGCGCATGCAGAGTTTTTAATGCAATCGAGATTTAATAAAAAGGAGTCGTCAATTTCTAAAACAAGACAGAGGTTAGTAGACGTAGCTCGTCAACTATTTTGCAAAGAACGGTCTTAACGGCACTCACGATGAACGATATAGCCGTTGCTTTTCAGGAAAAAGGACGTCGCACCTTGTACACCTATTTTTAAGCGTAAGGAGGACGTTTACTATGCTGTTATTGAGTCGGAACTTGAACGACTTAGTGACCAATTAGACGAAGTTGCAAACAGAAATTCGCGTCCTCAGGAAAAATTATTGCTTTAATTTACACTCATCTTTCTATGATTCGTGAAACGGTAGTACGCAATGGTAACTTGCGTGCTGAATTTTTCCGTAATATATGGACTGTAGAGAAAGTTCGAAAAACTTTGATGAGGACGAAATGGAGCTGTTGCGCAAGGTTTTATGCCGAAGGTAAAGCCAGCGGAGAGTTTGATATCGATAATGTTGATCTTGTGGCCGATATTACCCACTATTGTATAAAAGGCCTTGAAGTACCATTTATTTACGGTAGGCTTGGGCATGGATTAACAGAGGAAACCAGTAGGCCTCTTATTGCGAAAATTGTGTATGGTGCTCTGGGTAACAAGCATAGCGCGATTAAATAACATCAAAATATAAACTGATTATACATTTATTCAAATTATAAAGAAAAATGGGATTATTAACAGGTAAAACAGCGCTTATTACAGGCGCAGCACGTGGCATTGGTAAAGCCATTGCCTTGAAGTTCGCTCAAGAGGGCGCAAACATTGCTTTTACTGACCTTTTTGTTGACGAAGAACATGGCGGATTAGCTACCGAGCGCGAAATAGCTGCTCTTGGTGTTAAAGTAAAGGTTACGCCAGCAATGCAGCCGACTTTGCTCAGACTGCTGAAACTGTCAACCAGATTAAGGCTGATTTCGGTTCGATAGATATTTTTGGTAAACAACGCTGGTATCACAAAGGATACACTGATGTTGAAGATGACCGAGCAAGAATGGGACGCAGTGATTGCTGGTAACCTCAAGAGCGCGTTCAATTATATACACGCTTGTACACCTATCACGATGCACCAGAGGGTGGTTCAATCATTAACATGTCGTCAGTAGTAGGTGTTCACGGTAACGCTGGCCAGTGTAACTATGCCGCTTCAAAGGCAGGTATGATTGCTTTAGCAAAGAGTATTGGTCAGGAAATTGGCCGTCGTGGTGTTCGTGCCAACGCTATTGCACCTGGATTTATTGAAACAGCCATGACCGAAGCGCTGCTGATGATGTTCGTAAGGCATGGATTGAGAATATCTCCACTGCGTCGTGCTGGACGTGTTGAGGACATAGCTAACGTGGCTACTTTCCTTGCTTCTGACCTTTCTAGCTATATTTCAGGTCAGGTTATTCAGGTAGACGGTGGTATGAACATGTAATTCGTACCTTGAAATACATACTTTCACACGATGCGAAGTGTTGCAGAGTCAAAGCTTTTGGGCAGTTTCGTATCGTGTGAATGACATTTTAAACGGGTGATGCCACCATGAAAGTTGTATACGAAGACAATCACGTTATTATTGTTCATAAAGAAAGCGGAGAGATTGTGCAAGGCGACAAGACGGGAGATAAGCCGTTGTCGGAAACCGTTAAAGATTATATTCGCGATAAATTCCATAAGCCTGGCAATGTGTTTTTAGGCGTGGTGCACCGTTTAGACAGGCCTGTTGCGGGGCTTGTAGTGTTTGCTCGCACATCGAAAGCGTTGTCGCGATTAAACGAAATGTTTCGAAAGGGAGAGGTACATAAGACATATTGGGCTATCACAAAGAAAGCACCAGCGGAGCCTGAAGGCACATTGGTAAACTGGATTGTTCGTAACGAGAAGCAGAATAAAAGCTATGTTTACGATAAAGAGATGCCAAATGCAAAGCGTGCAGAGCTGAAATACAGGGTGATAGCACACACTGAAAACTATCATTTAATAGAGGTGAACTTGCTTACAGGCCGTCATCATCAGATAAGATGCCAGTTGGCACACATGGGCTGTGTGATTAAAGGTGACCTGAAATATGGTGCTCCTCGCAGCAATCCAGACGGAAGTATATCGCTTCTTTCGCATGAGGTAACCTTTATACACCCTGTTTCAAAGATAGAGATTAAAGGCCGAGTCGGTGATTCCTGATGACAGAGTTATGGCGAGATATCGCTGAAGCCGTGGCGAAATAGTTTTTCCCACATTTCTATTATATTATAACCGTTTATTCCTATGTTACTTTGCACTTGCATAAACCTTTTTCAAGCGCTTATGAAGAAAGTCATCAAATGGGGTGGCATAATCGTTTTAGTGTCAGCCTTATTGATAACGCTTTTAACACTGTTATTTTACTTCCCGCCTTTCCAAAATTGGGCGGTAAAACGAGGCATCGGCATACGCGTCGCAGAAGATGGGTATGCAGATTAGCGTTGGCAGCGTCAGACTTTCGTTTCCATTGAACCTTGACCTTAGAGAGGTAAAGGTGCTTGAACCTAACCGTAAGACGAAGAATTTAAACGATACTGTTGCCGATATTAGTAGTATGGTGGCTGACGTTCAGCTGCTTCCGTTGCTGCGAAAAACAGGTAATGGTTGACGAGCTGGTGTTTAACGATATGAAGGTTAACACCACACATTTTATAGATAACGTATGTATTAAGGGGAACGTTGGGCATATGAGCCTTAAAGCTCACGGCATAGACTTGAGCCGTGAACATGTGCAACTGAATGACGCTCTGTTGAAAAATGCCAATATTATCGTTGAATTGAGCGATACTGTACCCCCTGATACAACTCCGTCAGAGAACTTTTTGGAAAATTAATTTAGACAAGCTGAAGCTACAAAACTCGGCTTTAGCTGTACACATAGCCGAGCGATTCGCTATCGGTAAAAAAACTATTTTTACGAACGCTTTAGCTACGCAAGCTTACTTTGATTTATACAAGGGCTATACACAGTACGACATATCGACTGGGGAATGGTGGCTTACTATACGACCGTAATTTCGAACCGACAACACGAGGCTTTGATTACAACTATCTTTCGCTATCTGATTTGTCCATTAAAGCCGACTCATTTTATTATTGTGACTCACGTATCGATTTGAAGGTTAGAGAAGCGACGTTCCGTGAGAAGAGTGGATTGGCGGTTGATAGTTTGCGTGGACGCTTTATGATGGATAGCCTAAGGCTGTCGCTTCCTTATTTATGGTTCACTACTCCTACCTCACAAGTTCGAATGAATATGGGCATGGACCTGAATGCCTTTGACGATATTCGACCAGGTGTATTTGAGATGGAAATGCACGGTGCGATAGGACGACAAGACCTTATGCTCTTTGTGGGTGATGCCTTACCACGTGCTTTGGTGAAGACGTGGCCACAATACCCGTTAGTTGTTAATGGAAAAATGAGAGGAAATATGCAGAAAATGCACCTCTCGGGATTGACATTGAAGTTGCCTAACACCTTTTAATATATTAGGCGATAGGCTTTGTTGAAAATCTGTTGTCGACAGACCGTATGCGTGCTAACTTCGATTTAGATGGTACGGCACAAAGTTTGAAGTTTGTGATGCCGCTGTTACCGCGCGATGTTGTCAGTATGGTTCGAATACCTAATGGTATAACATTTAAAAGGCAATGTGCGAGTAGACGGTAATCAATATGGAAGTGCTGCAGGCCACACAAGGCGGAGGAACACTGCGTGGCGATGTAAACGTTGATGTTCAACGTATGGCTTATCGGGCAAAACTGTCGGCAAACAGGCTCCCCTTGCATCATTTCCTCCCACGTATGGGGCTTCGTCCTTTTACGGGTACGGCTGATATAACGGGCGAAGGCACTGATATGATGTCGCCTCGCACACGCTTAAACGCTACCGTTAAAAATGCAGCGCTTTGGCTATGACAAATACGATCTTAGTGGCATTACGCTTACAGCTCGTGTGGGGGAATGGACGTATCACGGCTCGGGCAGACAGTAAAAACGAACTGTTGAAAGGCTTATTGACGGTAGATGCGCTAACAACGGGTAGAATTTTCAAAGGGTACTTTTGAGGTGCGATTTAGAAAAGGCCGACTTGCAAAAGTTGGGTTTCCTTGATGAGCCATTGACAGTATCGTTGTGTGGTCATGTTGATGTGACATCTGACTTTTAAACAATATTATAAGGTACAAGGCCTGTTCAGCGATATGACTGCTTGGCGAAACAAGCGCTCATTGCGCCCTGAAAAATATTGTGTTTGACGTTCTAACAACGGCTGATACCACTCATGTTGTTGCTGATTGTGCCGATTTTCATCTTAAGATGGAAGGCGAAGGAGGCTACCAACGTTTGCTGAAAAAGGGAGAAAAACTTCTGGACAGAGCTACAACATCAGCTGAAAAAGAAACGTCTTGACCAAGCAAGGCTTCGTCAACGCTTACCCGGTGTTAGGCTTTATATGAAGACGGGTAAATACAATTTGGTAAGTCGAATACTAAAATATTATGGTTATGAGCTGGGTAAGATGTCGATGAATCTGACATCTTCTTCTCTAACGGGTTTGAATGGACATGCGGAAATTGATTCGTTGGTGATTGATAGTTTCTTGGTTGACACCGTCAGAGTTGGCTATTGCCTCAAAGGAAGGCGCAATGAATTATAGTTTGCAGGTGCGCAATGGCAGAAAAATCCGCAGTATGTATTCAATGCTTTCTTTGAGGGGGCGCTTAACGCAGAGGGAACTTATATCAAAAACCAGTATATATGATGATAAGGATCGATTGGGTATTCGCATGGCCATGCAAGGCTCAATGGAGCAAAAAGGTATTCGTATAAAAAGTATTTGATGACGACCCTATTTTTAGGATATAAGACGTTTGCCGTCAATGACAGTAACTATATCTTCTTAGGAGACGACCGCCGTTTGAGCGCAAATTTAAGTCTGCGTGCCGATGACGGAACGGGTGCACAGGTTTATACTAACGACGAAAATACACATGCACTACAAGATGTAACCATAGGGTCTGCACCGATTTGATTTAGGACAGTTGCTGTCAGCGATACCATTTGCACCTGCTGTAACAGGTGTGATGGACGGAGACTTCCACTTAGTGCAAACAGAAAAGGAGCTAACCATATCGTCTGCTATTAATATAGGTAAGATGACTTATGAAGGAAGTGTCATGGGTAACCTCGGAACTGAATTTTACGTATATGCCGAAAGAAGATAGCGGTCATTATGTAGACGGTATACTAACTAAGGATGGAAAGGAGATAGGAACGCTGACGGGAACATACCTTTCAAAAGGAAACGGACACCTTGATGCTCAATTAGGGCTGGAACGTATGCCAATGGACATATTCAATGGCTTCGTTCCGATAAGCTTGTAGGTTTCCGTGGCTACGCCGAAGGAATGTTAACGCTGAAAGGTTCATTAAAAATCCCGATGTAAATGGTGAGGTTTTCCTTGATTCTACGTTCATGTATAGTGAGCCTTACGGAGTAGAGGTGCGCTTTGCAAATGACCCTGTTACCATCACTAAAAGCCATTTAGTATTCGAAAACTTCGAAATTTTCTCGCATAATGATAGCCCTTTAAACGTGAAAGGGTCGTTCGACTTCTCGGATATGGACAAAATGATGCTTGATGTTCAAATGAAAGCAAAGAACTTCTTGCTTGTTGATGCCAAGGAAACAGGGACGTTTCGGAGGCTTTTGGTAAGGCTTATGTCGACTTCTATGGTACGATGAAAGGAAGGCTTGACGACCTTAACTTGAATGGACGATTAGATGTTCTGGGGAACGACAAACCTGAAATATAATTTAAAAAGATTCGCCATTGTCGACCGATGATCAGCTTAGTGGTTTGGTGGAATTTGTAGATTTAAAAGATACTTTTGATGATGTGGTAAACCGTCCACCTTTAACGGGCTTCAATGTTGATATGATAATTAATATTGATGAGGGCGCTCATGTCGACTGTTATTTAAATGCTGATCACTCCAATTATATTGATGTGATAGGTGGTGGCGAAATGCGCATGAAGTTTAATATGGTGAGATGGTGTTAGCTTAAGAGGGCGCTATACGATAGGTAGTGGTGAAATGAAATATTCGTTACCTGTTATTCCGTTGAAAACCTTTACCATATCAGAAGGCAGTTATATCGAATTTACGGAGATCCTATGAATCCTCGCCTGAATATTACAGCGGAGGAGCAAACCAAATCGACAGTAGGCGAGGGGTCAAATCGCGGTAGAGCTGTTGAGTTTACATGTGGTGTGGTCGTGACTAAAACCCTAAAGAACATGGGATTAGAGTTTACTATTGACGCGCCTGAGGACTTAACGATACACAATCAGCTACAATCGATGACAAAAAGAAGAGCGTGGAAAGCTTGCCGTTACGATGTTAACGACAGGTATGTATTTAGCCGACGGAAACACAAAGAACTTTACAATGAACTCGGCTTTTGAGCGCATTCTTGAACAGTCAAATCAATCAAATATCAGGAAAAGCATTGCGATCACTCGACGTTAGCTTTGGTGTGGACAATTCGTTTAATAGTAATGGCACGCTACATACCGACTATTCGTTTAAGTTTGCCAAGCGCTTCTGGAATAACCGCTTGCGTATTGTGATTGGCGGTAGCCGTCATCGGGCGCTGATGTTGTTCCACAGGAGCAAACTTTCTTTGATAATGTAACCTTCGAATATCGCTTAAGTCCAACCTCTAACAAGTATTTGAACTTGTTTTATCAGCGTGACAGTTACGACTGGCTTGAAGGAAACGTGAGCCGATTTGGCGGTGGCTTTTATGTGGCGACGCAAGTTGAAGCGACTGAAAGACTTGTTTAACTTCCGCGATGATGCTGATGAGATTGTTGAAGCAGCGCCTGATTCGACGAAGAAAAATTACGACAAAACCATGAAAATACTATATCGTTACTTTTGCGTTTACGCTAACGGTTCTGATGCTGTCAGTCGTTGTCGGTTGTTCTTCTACAAAGAGTATTCCTGAGAATGACCAGTTGTTACAGGACTAACTAAAATAACTTATAATGCTCCTGATCGTGGGAAGCATTTCACTACTGTGCAAGAAGAGGTTGAGGCTGCTTTAGCCACAGCCCCCAATGGTTCACTTTTTGGAAGTAGTAGCCTGCGTTCTCCTTTTCCTGTTGGTCTTTGGATATGGAATGAATTTGTGAATGACAGCAGTGCTGTGAGCCGATGGTTACTTAATTCTTTTGGTTCTCGACCAGTATTAATGAGTTGGGTAAACCCTCGAATTGCGCGCATCGGTGGCCAAGCAGGTCCTTCGCGCTCATGGATATTTTCGTGGTGATGTAGGGTATGACGTTATAACACAACACAATCCCAAAGAAGCTAAGATAGCTTATAAGGTGAATATGGATCACCTTTTTACGATTGATAGTATTCAATATAACGGTTTTCCCCTGCTGAAGGAGATAGTCTTATTCGTGCTACTGCGTCAGAAACCAAATTAAAAAGGGTGAAGCCTTTGATGTTTCAACGCTTGATGCCGAGCGCGTTCGTGTTAGTAATCTGTTCCGGAAACAATGGATATTACTACTATCAACAGAGTTATGCCTCATATCTTGCTGACACATTGTCTAATCCGGGCAAAAGTATGGCTTAGGTTTCAAGAGGCATCAAACATTCCCCAAGCGGCGCGACGTAAATGGTATATAGGCGATTTAGATATTGAAAATGCGACGACAGTTTGGAGAGGAATTGTTAGATTCTACACGCCGTCGTCGCCTTACGGTATGGTATAATGGCAAGCGAACGCCTATTCGTGTGCCAGTTATTCTGAAGGATATGAAGCTTCACCCCATGTGAGTTATATAATTATCATGCACATCAGGAGTCGCTTTCGAAAGATTACGTCCAGCGGTTTGTACAGTTATGTAGACTTTACTTTTACTCCCGCGATACGTTAGGACTCAGCGATACACTCGATGTGAAGTTGAATTGTGTGTTGATAAGCCTTTACGATTTTTATGTTCAGGGTAACGTTACAGGCAAAACGAATAACCGATCTGGGGCCGGGTATCGTTATCGGACTGGCGCGACGTAATGCTTTTTCGTGGTGGAGAACTGTTAGATATTAACGTAAAAGGTAATTACGAATGGCAAACAGGACATCAAGGTCAGGGCACATCGTCACGCTTTAATAGTTATGAATACGGCTTTGATATATCGTTAGAATTCCCTCGTTTTGTCATTCCTTTTGCAGATTTATTTAGAGATAGGATCAATAAAAGTTTCTTGAAACATAACTTTTTATTCTGTTCCTACAACAACATTAAAGGTTTCTTCCGACATCATAAGCCGCGCAAAACTATTTCAAACGTCACATAGTCTCGGGCGAATGGACCTACGAACTTCAAACGTCGGCAACATCAAGACATCGTTATAGCCCAATAATCTTCTCGTTTGAATATGTGAGAAGCTCTACCCATGCTTTCGATAGCATTTTGCGAGCTAACTTATTTATCATACACAATGCGCGATCAGTTTGTTCCTAAAATGCAGTATGTGTACACCTATACAAGCCCATCTACTTATCGAAACCCCATTTGGTGGCAGACAACCGTGAGTGAAGCAGGAAATATTTTTGTCGTTGGGATATATGGCTGCGGGAAAAAAGTGGAATACTCAAGGAAAGAAAAATGTTCCGAAATCCGTATGCACAGTTCTTTAAATTAGAAACAGAATTGGTGAAAACGTGGCGTCTTTCTGAACATAGTTCGTTGGTAGGACATATTGATATTGGTGCAATTTATTCGTATGGTAACTCGTCAGAAGCTCCTTATAATGAACAATTCTACGTGGGAGGAGCCAATAGTATTCGTGCCTTCACAGTGCGTTCTGTCGGTCCGAGCAGTTATCACGACCCTCTCGTCTGCCAGTATTTATTATCTCGATCAGACAGGAGATATTAAGTTTTTGGCTAATCTCGAGTATCGTCCACGCCTTTTGGGTAATCTTTATGGCGCACTTTTCCTCGACGCTGGTAACGTATGGACAATGCGCACAGATACTCAGAAGTCAAGCTGTTTTTCAAGTTTAAGAATTTTGCAAAAGAGCTTGCTTTGGGAACGGGCGTGGGCTTAAGATATGATATGGACTTCCTTGTTATCCGACTTGATTGGGGTGTAGGTCTACACGTACCCTACAAATCGGGATTCTATAACGTAGGAAAGTTCCGTGATAGTCAGAGTATCCATTTCGCCATTGGCTATCCATTCTAATTACTTATTGTATATTAGGTTAGTAAGATACAAAAACAAAAAGTGCCGTAATGGTCTTTATGTTTATTTTATTATCTTTGCACACGTATCAAAAATATAAGAATTAACTGAACTATAAACTAAATAAAGAACATGAAACCTACATTATTATTGCTTGCTGCCGGCATGGGCAGTCGTTATGGTGGCTTAAAAACAGTTAGACGGTCTTGGCCCAAACGGTGAAACTATCATGGATTACAGCATTCATGATGCTATAGAAGCAGGCTTCGGAAAGATTGTATGGGTTATCCGTAAGGACTTTGAGCAGGACTTTCGTGATAAGATTCTGAAGAAGTATGAGGACAAAATTCCTGCGAACTCGTTTTCAGGATCTCGAAAAAGTTGCCAGAAGGCTACACCGTTCCTGAAGGACGTACCAAACCTTGGGGTACAAACCACGCAATTATGATGGCTAAAGACGCTATTCATGAGCCTTTCTGCGCTATTAACTGTGACGATTTCTATAACCGCGATTGCTTTGCTGGTAATCAGCAAATTCCTTTCAGAGCTTCCGAAAACAGCCGTGGCAAGTATGCTATGGTAGGTTTCCGCGTGAGCAATACGCTGTCAGATAACGGTACTGTAAGCCGTGGCGTATGCGAAAAAGATGCTAACGGTTTCCTGACAAGCTGTGTGGAGCGCACAAAAATTGAGCGTAAGAGCGATGGAAAAAGTAGCTCTTTTAGACGAGAATGAACAGTGGATTCCACTCCTGATAACACACCCGTGTCAATGAATGTATGGGGTTTCACCCCGATTACTTTGAATATAGCGAGAAATACTTCACAGAGTTCCTCGATTCACCCGATACAAAGGCCAACTTAAAAGGCAGAATATGTTATTCCTTGGGTTGTTGACTGCTTAATCAAAAGAGGTAAGGCTACATGCCAAGTGCTTGATACTACAAGTAAAATGGTTCGGTGTTACCTATTCAGCTGACCGTCCAAGCGTTGTAGAAAAGATACAAACAGCTTTGTTGATGAAGGCGTTTACCCAGCAAAAGTTGTTTTAAATTATAATATTCACAACGTTGATATTTTCAAGAGATGTAGCCTGCGAGCTACATCTCTTTTTATTTTATGCCTGTGTCAAGGCTATTAGCACCTTTTCATCGCGATTTATAGGTACAGACATATATATAACATTATTTTTTTCTTACCTTTGTGCCTATTATGGATTTGAACCTTTTAAGTTCCGAAGAAGCGCGTGTGCTTGACCAGAAAATTACTCAGTCAGAGCATATTGTTGTCGTAGCCCACTCGCGTCCTGACGGTGATGCTATTGGCTCGTCGTTGGGGTGGGCCGAATATCTGATATCTCATTATGGTAAGCAACCCTACGATAATTGTTCCTAATGCTTACCCTGACTTCCTCCATTGGTTGCCTGGTTGTGAACGAATTGTGCGCTTTTGATAAGCGGCCCGACCTTGTGAAGGAAGCTTTTTCAACAGGCCGATTTGCTGTTTATTATGGACTTAAACTAGCTGCTGCGCACCGAAGATATGGAAGCGGCATTGGCTGAATGTAAGGCCGAACGTGTGTTAATCGATCACCATTTGGGGCCTTGATATTGATACAGCCTTTAAGTATTTCGTATCCCGATCTTAGCTCAACTTCCGAACTTGTCTTCCGTGTGGTATGGCAGTTAGGGGTTTTGAGAATCTCTCGTCAAAGTTTGCTGCTCCTATTTATTGTGGTATGATGACCGATACCGGTGGTTTTACCTATAACTCTACGCGCCCAGAGATTTTCTATATCATTTCACAGCTTCTTACAAAAAGGTATTGATAAGGACAAGATTTACCGCAACGTATTCAATAATTACAGTCAGTGGGCTATTCGTCTACGCGGATATCTGATGTCGCAACGCCTCAATGTTTTCGAAGATATTCATGTTCTTATTACACGCTTACTCGTGAAGACATGCGAAATTATCACTATGTGCGTGGCGATGGTGAAGGTTTGCAACGAACCCTTGCGTATAAAGGGCATGAAGGTATCGGTTTCTACGTGAGGACGACAGAATTGACAACCGTGTATGGGTCAGCCTGCGTTCGGTTGATAACTTTTCGGTTGAGGAAATGGCGCGTCGCTTCTTTAATGGAGGAGGGTCATTTCAATGCCAGTGGCGGACGATTGGACTGTTCTCTCGATGAAGCCGTAGCGATTACACGTAAGGCTTTCCAGTTTTATGCAGAAGAGTTGAAGAAATGATGGTCACTAATCATTAAAAACATTTTTCGTATATATATTTCTATTATCTTTTTTTCTTATCTTTGCACAGTAAATAAATAAGTTATGAAAAAAACTGACATATCTTTTCCTGTTTGTAGTAAGCATGATGCTCTTTAGCGCATGTCGTGATCAGCAAACGTATGCAGACCAGAAGAATCGTGAACATGCGGCCATTAATAAATTCCTTGCTGATTCGGCCGTTAATGTGATAAGCGAAGAGCAATTCGAAAGCACAGAACTATACAACTGACGTTAGTAAGAACCAGTTTGTGCTGTTCCAGTCGAACGGTCTTTATTTGCAGATTGTACGAAAAGGCACAGGAAAAGCTATAAAAGATGGCGAACACGTGCGTATTCTTTTGCCGTTTCACAGAACGAAACCTACTCACCGACTCTGTCCAAGTGTCGAATGTGATTTATCCTCTTTATTCACGCTTCGTTGAAACTATGGATATTTCTAACAAGTCGGGGACGATGACGGGTAGCTTTGACAGCAGCTTGATGTATACCTTTATGGCACCACAACAGTGCCCACAGGCTGGTTGGCTCTTTACGTTTCCTGAATATAGGACGATGGGATTCTGCTGACAGTGAGATAGCAAAGGTGCGCATTATCGTGCCACACGATATTGGACAAAAGCAATGCTGTATCGGCCGTTTATCCGTGCTTATACGATATTACTTACGAAAGAAAAATAACAATTTGTTTCTTTATATAAGACTTAGACGCAAGGCTTCGCTATCGAAGTACGTGCCTAAGTCTTTCTTAATTTTATAAAAACCAATGACACTCATTAAATCAATTTCAGGAATCCGCGGTACTATTGGGGGACCTGCAGGGCGATACTCTAAACCCTCTAGATATTGTAAAGTTTACCCTCAGCTTATGCAACCTTTATTCGTCGTAGCGCTAAATCAACAAGCAACACTATTGTTGTTGGTCGCGATGCACGCATTTCGGGCGAAATGGTAAAGAATGTTGTATGTGGCACGCTGATGGGAATGGGCTACGATGTTGTCAACATCGGTTTGGCTACAACGCCTACAACCGAGTTGGCTGTGCGCATGGAGCAGGCTGCTGGTGGTATTATCATCACAGCAAGCCGCCAATCCACGCCATTGGAACGCGCTGAAGTTGCTGAACGAACAGGGCGAATTCTTGACCAGCGAGAACGGTGCAGAGGTGTTGGATATTGCAGAACGCGAGGACTTCGACTATGCTGATGTTGACCACTTAGGTAAGTATCGTGACGATAATACGTTTAATCAGCGTCATATTGACGCCGTATTAGGCCTTGAACTTGTTGACCTTGAGGCTATTAAAAAGCGCAAATTCAAAGTGTGTGTTGATGCGGTTAATAGTGTGGGAGGTATTATTTTACCTGAACTTTTAAGCGCTTTGGGCGTTGAATGTAAGGTATTATACGGCGAGCCTACAGGCGATTTCGCCTCATAATCCTGAACCATTGGAGAAGAATTTAAGCGGTATCATGGAAGAGGTTTTCAAAAGGAGGATACGACCTTGGCGTCGTTGTCGATCCAGATGTTGACCGCTTAGCGTTCATTCAAGAGGACGGAAAGATGTACGGAGAAGAGTATACTCGTTAGCGTTGCCGACTATATCCTTGACCATGTCAAAAGGTGCCACCGTGAGCAACTTAAGTTCTACACGTGCGTTACGTGATGTAACCGAGAAGCATGGCTGCAAATACTATGCGTCAGCTGTAGGTGAAGTGAACGTAACTACGAAGATGAAAGAGGTTGGTGCTGTTATTGGCGGTGAAGGAAAGTGGTGGTGTAATCTACCCGAAAGCCACTATGGTCGTGATGCGCTTGTGGTATTGCGCCTTCTTCAAAGCTCAATGGCTCAGAAGGGATGCACAGCAAAGTGAGCTTCGCGCAAGCTATCCTTCTTACTCAATTGCGAAAAACCGTATTGACCTGAAGCCTACAACCGATATCGATGCCATACTTGAGCAGGGTTAAAGAAAAAGTATGGAAACGAGCCCGACGTGCAGGTAACAGATATTGACGGTGTTAAACTCGATTTCCCAAATAAGTGGGTACACCTACGCAAGAGCAACACAGAGCCTATCATTCGCGTTTATAGCGAAGCGTCAACTATGGAAGAAGCTGACGAGCTTGGCAAGGCTTTGATGGATATTGTTTTACAAAAATGATTTAATAGTAGGCCTGTAATTAAAGGCTGATTATTGATAATCCCTGATTTAGACAGCGTGTTGTCTAAATCAGGGATTTTTGCGTTTTCGATGTAAAGGCTTTGCGATTATGTCGTAAAGAAACAATAATTACGTCGTAAACGTTTTGTGATATGCTGTCACAATCGATATTAGATGCTACTGTAAATGCTTGTATATCATGCTATTAAATATACTGAGATACTTTCTTCGTTTACATCGTAAAGAAATAATAATTACGATGTAATCGCCCAACAAATACGCTGTAACCCCAAATGCTTTACGTCGTAATGGCGATGCGATTACGATGTAAACGCAAATCCGATTACGTTATAAAAGGTAATCACTCGTCTCAATACCAATGGGGCTTGCACTATAAATCGCCTTTTTTTAAACCTTTATACGGACTGTCGTAATATAATATGAAGTGGTAGAAAAAGGCAGCCACCCTCTATGTTTGAGGACGGCTGCCTGTTTATTAATGCTTGCAAAGCACTTCGCTTTGCAACTATTTTGTTTTATTTTTCAGCTGTTTATACAGGAATATCCTTGTTTACATTCTTTTAGAAAGGAATACAGCATAGCAGAACATATATGCCACAGCGAAGAAAGGAACGTAGTATGAAACCATATAGCCAAAGTTGTCAGCGATATAGTTTTGTACAAGAGGCAGAACGCCACCACCTACAACCATTGCTATGCAAAAATACCGCTGGCCTGCTCGGTATATTTACCAAGGCCTTCGGTTGACAGGTTGAAAATGCTGCTCCATCATGACAGAAGTACACGTCCGCAGAACACAAGGAGAATAGCGCTAAGAGGTAATGTTACCATAGTAAAGCTTGAACCTGTGAATACTGGGAACGAACTGGTGATGGTCTTTGGCAAGAAGATAGCGGTAATAATGAGCAAAAAGTGCCAATGCGGTAACGCTAACCATCATCTGACGACTTGATATCTTTGATGCAATGAAGCTTGAAACAAAGCGTCCTACCAGCATCAAGAACCAATAAGTACCTGCTGTGAAACCACCAATAATGGCAGCAGCAACGGTTGGATTAAGCGCAGAGACCTGCTCCAGCAGCTGTTGTGTCAGACAGATAGAAGTTAAGTGTTCCTGGAATACCTACTTCTACGCCCACATACAAGAATATAGAGATAGCTCCGAATGTGAAATGGCGGAAGTTAAATGGGCTATGTTCGTATACAGAATCCTTTACTTGCTCCGTTCTCTGGGTTAGCAATAGGGATTAAACTCAAAAATAACAAAGGTCAGTGCAAATATACCCATTGCAAGGAAAAAGCACCTTATTTACGTTTGTAATGGCTGTATCCTTTGTTACAGTACCGATAAGCGCACCAACGAGCATAGGGGGTAATGGTTCCATTAACGAGTTGAGCGAGCCACCAAATAAACAAAAGTTGGTTACCTCTGTTGCCGCCACCACCGAGTAAGTTAAGCATAGGGTTAACCACGGTATTTAGCATACAAACAGAAATACCTGCAACAAAAGCACCAAGAAGGTAAATAAAGAAGTTGCCAGGAAGGTTACAAATTACAGTGTCGGTGAGCAGTTGGCCTGAAAGGAACTGAATAAATACGCCGAAGAAACCAAATGCAATGGCTATGAGAGCGGTTTTTATAGCCTACTTTTGTCAAAAGCTTTCCTGAAGGTATGCCCATAAACAGGTAGGCAAGGAAGTTCATCATGTTACCCATCATGCCAAGGGTATTGCTTCCTGCGAATTCAGGGCGGTTCTTCCAGATTACACCGATAGGTGCTGCAAGGTTAGTTACAAAGGCAATCATTCCGAAAAGGAAAATCATTGCCACAATCGCGATAGCGCGACCTTTTGATTTGTGTTTGCCATATTAGTTTTTATTTAAATAGGATTCGGCTTATTTTTCGGACGTAAAGGTAAGCAAAAAGAATTAAAAAATCTATATACCGTGTAACGTTTTTTTGCATTATTCAGGGTCATTAGCGCCCGAAGCTGCTATATTTCGCATGAGTCCTTCGTATTTTGCGCGTTTAACGGCTGAGCCTTTAAATAGCTGTCGGTATTGCTCAATGGTGAGGTGGTCCCATTTTTCGCGCGTCATGGTAAGCAGTTCGTCACGCGGTTGCAGCTCGGGTATATCGGTAGGGGTGGCAAAATTTGTTCCATGGGCAGGCTTGTTGACAGCGGTCGCAGACCGTAGATAACGTTGCCCATGGCACGCTGTGCTTCTGTGCTGATAGCGCCTCGGTTCTCTATGGTTTGATACGAAAGGCAAAGTTCGGCATTGAAAGGCTCTTGTTCGGTGGTGCCGTTTGTGCGTTTTTCGGAGAGCGCTTGGGTGGGACAGGCATCTACGCAGCGGCTACACGTACCGCAACGACTATCTATAGGGTTGGTCGTAATCAAGCTCAAAGGGTAAGAATAATTCGCCTAAGAAGAACATACTACCCGCACGAGGTATTATCAATTGGCGGTTTTTGCCTATCCAACCTAACCCAGCCTGTACGGCCCAATAGCGTTCAAGCACGGGGCCACTGTCGACAAATACACGGAATGGTTCTTGTTTTTCTTCTACTTTTTGGCTGACTTTTCTGGGGTTGTAGAGTTGTTATGATGCTCTGTTTCTGGTGATTTTTCTGTATCTTCTTGCTGCGAATTTTCTTCTGAAATAGCCTTACGGCGTTCATGTTCAGCAACGGCGAAGGCACCAAGCTGACGAAGTCGGTGCTTGACAACGTCGTGATAATCTTGCCCTAAACGCGTAAGCCGCAATCTGTGGCTCGCCATCAGGCAACTGCTTGGCAGGCGCATAGTTCATGGCTACGCACACAATTGAACGTAAACCATGCATTAAAAGGCGTGGGTCAAGGCGCTTATCGAGATAGTTTTCCATCCATGCCATATCGGCATTCATGCCTTTTTCGAGCCACGAACGCAGGTTTTCTTCAACCGCTGGCGCCACGCGGTCGGCACGTGCTATGCCACAAGCCGAGAAGCCAAGCCTGTGAGCTTCAGCCTTAATAAGGGTTGCGAGGGTTGGATTGGGCATAAACGGAAGCTTTATAATTTCAGAAAGAATAGGACGTTTGCCCTATTTACAAGGTAAAAAAGAACCTTAATCGAAGGTTTTAAAGGTGTATCCTTGATCTTTAACCATTGTAACGACTCGGGAAGTGCCTTTTTAGTTTGTCGATACTTTTGAGCGAATCGTGAAAAGTAATAATAGAGCCGTTCCGGGTATGGCGTTTTACGTTGCGTACAACGTCGTCGGCAGTAACCCATTTCGAGTAATCGCGGGTGACAAGGTCCCACTTACTATGGTGTATCTGCGGCGAAGCCACCAGTAAACCGAAAGACGCATCCAGCCATGTGGCGGTCGGAAGAGGTGCGATTTGATTAAATCGTTGGCCATTTCTGTATTTATGCCGTAGGTTAATGTCCAGTGTTTGAACGAGCCTACGTGGTTAAAGGTGTGGTTTCCCACTTGATGCCCCTCTTGAATAATTTGATTATACAAGTCGTGATAGCGCAAAACGTTCTCGCCCACCATAAAAAGGTGGCCTTTACGTTGAAGCGTCGCAACGTCTCAAGGATAAAAGGGTTGATTCTGGTATCGGACCGTCGTCGAAAGTAAGATATACTGAATGGTCGTTTTTATCCATACGCCATAGGGCATGTGGATAAATCCATCGCAGAAATTTGGCCGATTTTTTTCGATAAGCATATCGTAATGTGTGTTGGTTAAAAAGCGTCTGTCGGAGACTTTTCTCCCTTATGGGGATACTTGTCTTCGGCAGACGCCTTTGAAGATTGATGTTAGCCGCGTTGCATGATGATATTCACGCTGTGTGGCTATGTCGTTAGTCTGTTCAGACTATGTTGTATTTTGGTTTATTCTTGTTCGAATCGTCCGCCCTTTCCAATATAAGTGCGGTAGAAATTATCAAGTTGTGCTTTTCTGCTTAGCAGCGAGTTTTTGTCAACCAATTCAGTAATGTTGTGTACTTGGTCAAGAATTGACATCTGAACCATGCAATCACGCTGTGCCTGAATAAAGCGAATGCCTGTGAGCGACTGGTAGTAACGCTCATACTGTGCAGCATCATTCCAGATGGTATTGATACATTTCAAAGCCTCTTTCTTCTTTCCAAGCAGCAGTAAGCTTTAGCAAGGTCTGTTCCTCCGCTCATATAGTTCATCGGAACATTGTATTCTGGAATTTCCTTTTCAGCTTTTTCAAAGCACTTTTAGCGCTTTTTCGGTCTTGCCTTCAGCAATAAGTTGCAGAGCGAGTTGGCCGAAAAAGACGACGGTGTATGTAGCATAGCGCATCACAGTCTCGTCAATATACAATCCGGGTTTTGCTTAAACCGCCGTATTTATAGCGCGTCATCATGTTGCGATACGTCTTTTCTGTATCGAAGTTTTTAGCGCCATGCGCGTTTGTTGTAAACGGAGTGATGCGGTTTTACAAGGCCTTCTTGTACGAAGTTATCGCCGAGATTCATATAATTTGTCTTGCCCAACGGTGAGCGCAACGTATATTGGACGCGTCCAGTTACATTGAGAAATCATTTCAACATCATCAAATCGCCTTTGTAAAGAGCGTTCTTTCCTTCGAGCGAAATGACCATACGGTCGGGTATTGTGTCGCTGGCCATCATCATTCCACTGCGTTTTACAGCCTCTTTATCAATGGTTACGTAAACCGTATCGGTAGGAATGAAGTGCATATCGCTGCTCTTTGAGCGAGACCCAATACTTCATAATGTTCTTCAATTCAAACGGATTGTCGCCAAACTGTGCGCGTGCTGTAGTTTGGGTCTTGCTTGTAGAACTCGAGTATTTGTTTCTTAAACTCAGGATGAACCTCTACATATTCGTTTTGTGCCAGAGCAGTAATCAAGGCGTGGCCACGAAATAGGCACGGCAGGAGAATTGTATGCAGGACGCTTCATCTGGTCGATATACCAGTCGGTTTGCAAATAACTGAGGTTGCAAACACGTGCATCTGTGCGTACACCTTCAACGTCTTGGTTATACCATAACGGGAATGTGTCGTTGTCTCCATTGGTAAAAATAATAGGCGAACCTTCGTCTTGGAGTGTCATTACGTAGTTTTGGCCGAAGTCGCGACAGGGTATATCGTCCTGAGCGATCGTGGTCATCCCATGTCTGACTCACCATTTGCACAGGCACTAATAAGCACAATAGTGCAACGATAGCGCTCACTATCGTTCCGTGAAGCTTAAGGTATTTGTGTATCAAATCGATGATAGCAGCTACACCTAAGCCACACCAGATAGCATAAGCATAGAACGAAGCCGCATAAGCATAATCGCGTTCGCGTGGTTGTACTGGCGTTTGGTTCAAGTAAATTACTATGGCAAGTCCAGTCATAAAGAAAGAAAGGCTACCACCCAGAACTGACGGATGCCGCGTTTACCACGGAAAGCCTGCCAGAACATACCGATAAGTCCGAGTAATAATGGCAAACAATAGAACACGTTGTGTCCTTTGTTGTTCTTCAACTCGTCAGGAAGCATGTCCTGATCGCCCAATCGGGCGTCGTCAAACAGCTTAATACCTGTTATCCAGTTGCCGTGTTCGAGTTCTCCATTGCCTTGAATATCATTCTGTCGACCAGCAAAAATTCCACATGAAATAGCGCCAGTACATGAAGTTACATTGATATGAAAGGAAGAACCTTATGTTGTCAAGCTGTGACGGCATCTTCACCGTCATCTGCTCTCCACATCGATCATCAAGGAACCTCTGTGCCGTCAACGCCTCCCATCCACGACTCATAGTCCTGTGTATGCGCTTGATCATACATGCGAGGGAATAGCATATTTTGGGCGTATTTGTACTTATTCTTGTACGAAACAATAAAGTAGGCGTCCTTTTCGTCCTTTGATTTCTTCTCTTTTCGGCTGTAGATGGGTGCACCTTGCGACATTTCGGGTCGGCAAGTGTTGCCTTCTGTCTTCAGCGCTACCTGCGAAGTGTAAGCCTGTCCGTACAGTAACGGACGGTCACCATACTGATCACGACTTAGGGTATGTGCCCAAAGTAAAGATATCTTCAGGCGAATTCTGATCCATAGGGAGGGTTAGCAACCGAACGAATTACGATGAGCGCATAGCTTGAATAGCCAATCATCAGCATCAGCATACAGAGCAAAGTAGTATTCTTAAAGCGAGCAGAGATTAGATATTGTGGACGTTTGTTAACGGTTTTCTTATAGTTCAGTGCAAAAAGCTACAATGCCCAGAACCACAATTCCTATCAGAACTGCACTCCAACCATAGCCATAGAACGGAATACCAATGAGCGCAAAGGCTATTAAGAACGAGAGATTCTCACGCTTTTTATTTTTGATCGATGTAGCTCTCATAGATGGCCCAAAGCACAGCTGCCACCAAACAGGCGATGTAAATAATAAGTCCTGTATTGAAAGGCATGCCGAGTACATTCACAAATAACAGCTCCATCCAGCCGCCTACTGTTACAATTCCCGGTACAACACCATAAAGAACAGCAGCAACCAGTGCAAAAGATATCATCAGAGCCACCAATGAACCCTTACCTTCTACATCGAAACGACGATAGCAGTACACCAACACGATAGCTGGCAGACAGAGAAGGTTCAGCAAATGGACGCCAATGCTCAAGCCCATCATGTAAAATATCAACACTAACCATCGGTCAGAGTGAGGCTCATCGGCGTGATCTTCCCACTTTAATATAAGCCAAAAACACAATCGCTGTGAAAGCAGAGGGTATGCGTACACCTCACCCTCAACGGCAGAAAACCAGAAAGTGTCAGACCATGTGTAGATAGCGCACCCTACCATGCCGCTTGCCTCGATAGCAATTAGCTTAGCAGTAGATAGTTCGCCCCAATCTTTCAGTATCAGTTTGCGCGTTAAGTGCGTGATAGTCCAGAATAAGAACATGATGGTAGTTGCCGAAAAGCACGCACTCATCGTGTTAATCATACGGGCAACCATGCTTGCATCGCTTGCAAAATGGCTAAAGAGGTTAGCCGTTAGCATAAAGAATGGCGCCCCTGGAGGGTGTCCAATCTGAAGCTTATAACCTGTATCAATAAACTCAGGGCAGTCCCAGAACGAGGCTGTAGGTTCAATTGTGGAGCAGTAGGTGTAGGCAGCGATTAGAAAAGCCAGCCAACCCAGCACATTATCCACTAATCTGTACTGTTTCATTTATCTGAATTAATAATTGTGTTATTGCAATAAAAACAATGCAAAGATAATAAAAAGCCTGTATAGCACCGCTTTTTACATGTGGTTTTTATATTTTGAGACAATATTATTTTAAAAAGTTTTCGTGCGTCAAAAGCAGTGTATGTTGTAGGCTTTGACGTTTAAGCTGTGAAGAATTATACAATTCGGGCTAAAGTTTATGGCCAAAAGGGTACACATTTTCTGGTTATTTGCAGCTGTGTTTATGCGGATAGGGTGGTGTTGTGGCGGCCGTAGTATAACGCGTACGACGACCGTCGTACGATGCGTATGGCAACCGTGGTACACGTTGTGCTACGGCCGCAGTACATTTGCCGAAAAGCACGTTATAGCACGTGCTTTACGTAATAATTAATTAAAGAAAAAAAGCTTACACTGTATGCCAATACGATGTAACGCAATATCTTTCCGATGCTAATGCTGATAAGAGAAATAAAGATATTGCTGCGCATGAGTCCGAGCGTTATAGTAATAGCCGAACCAATAATGGGTAGAAAGGCAAAAATCCCATCCACGCGCCGTAACCAGACATAAACCGTTGTGCGCGGTCGAGGTCGGCTCGCTTTACATGTAGGTAGCGTTCTATCCAATCTAAACGGCCCTTTGTGCCCACCCAGTAGTTGAACATACCACCTGCAATATTGCCCGCTGAGCCGTAAACAACAAGCCCTGCGGGTGAAGTCCTGCGGCAAGTAAAGCTGTCATAACGGTCTCGCTGCTGAACGGAATAAAACTTCCTGCCAGAAAACCTATTAGGAACATGCCTAAATAGCCGTAGTTAATTAAAAATATCGTAGAGGAAGTCCATGAGTTATACGCGGTGATAAATAGTGAAGCAAAAAGAATGAGCAGAAAAAGAGGTTTGAAAGGCGCGAGTGGGTCAACGTGATAAAATGACCAATGAGGGGTGCCGTGAAAAATAATTATCATACTTAACAGATAGTCAAAGTGTTGCGGTTGCAACACAATGAAAAGGAAAACAACAAATGTCAAGTGTGATGAAGATTTCGAAAAAAACAAACGCGTTTTAATGCGGTCTTGATAGCTATACATCAAGAAATGCACTGTACCTACGAGGGGCAAGTAACGTAATAAAGGCCAGTGTGATAATGTGATGATAATTGAGTGCGTCAAAAGCAGAAAGGCTTTGCGAACTGCAACAGAGCCTAAAAAGTGGGTGCTTAACTGGGGTAGCATATCCATGTAGGCGTAGTAAGCGGCTATAAACCAATAAGGAGCAACGATACCTATTAGCGATGCTGCAAGCGTTTTTGGGCTGAAAGCCATGAGGTTTACAGCCATAAGAATCCAGATAATAGGTACAAAAGAATTTGTATAAAGAAAACGCTGGCTGCTCCTAACGCAAAAAAGGCGTAAAACACGCGTCCTGTGGCGTTCTGCTCTTGGTAAGTTCTAAATAATAAAACCAATGAACTAATAGCGCAAAGCTGTACAAAACCTGTCGTTACCGACTTAAAGAGGAACAATGACATAACAGTCATGACAAGAAATGAGCTTGACATCATAGCGGCTATAAACGCGAATGAGCGAGTTTACGTTATTAAGCTCAACCATCATATAGGCTGAAATAGTAAGCATGGCAAGCTGAAGGCCCATTGTTTGAGTAACCATGCCTGTTATAAGGCAGGGCTGCAAGGCTGTAAATCGAAACGATTGGCAAAGCCCATCTCGATTCGGCGATGGTGTTTTTGTAAGCGTTTTTTGTCATGAATTATTCGTCCTAAGAAAGTAGGCATAACCACCTGCCAACCGACAGATGGTTATGTAAAAAGCAGATTATAAGTCTTGTCCGATGTCGCGACGGAAGTATTTATCCGTAAAGTTTATTTTTCTGCGCTTCGGTGAAAACTCTTTTTGTAAGGCTTCGGCTTTGTCGCGTCCGTACGATGACACGGCAATGACACGGCCACCGCTTGTCACCACGTTGCCGTCGTGAAGAGCCGTTCCGGCATGGAACACGATGCTACCATCAATCTGGTCGAGGCCCGTAATGGGGTATCCTTTTTGTAGGCTTCAGGGGTAGCCACCGCTTACAAGCATGACGCAAACGGCCGAACGGTCGTCAAATTCAACATGATATTGGTCGAGGGTTTTCGTTGGCCACACCTTCGAAAAAGTTCAACAATATCCGTCTTCAGACGTAGCATGACGGTCTCGGTTTCGGGGTCGCCCATACGGCAATTATACTCAATGACGTAAAGGTTCACCCTTAACATTGATGAGGCCAAAGAAAATAAAAGCCTTTGTATTCAATGTTTTTCGGTAGCCAGTCCGTTTACAGTAGGACGTATGATGCGGTCTTCAACCTTCTGCATCCACTCTTTTTGTGGCAAAGGGAACAGGCGATACACTACCCATGCCTCAGTGTTTGAGGCCTGTATCTTGTTCGCCAATGCGTTTATAATCTTTGGCTTCGGGCAGAATCTGATAATGCTTGCCGTCAGTCAATACAAAAACAGAGCATTCTATTCCGCTAAGGAATTCTTCAATCACTACTTTGGCAGATGCATTGCCAAACATGCCACCGAGCATTTGTTTTAGCTCTTTTTGTGCCTCCTCAAGGGTGGGCAGAATGAGCACTCCTTTGCCAGCCGCTAAGCCGTCAGCCTTTAAAAACGTAAGGCGCTTCGAGGGTTTCAAGGGAATTTTAAGCCTTCTTCGACGGTGGTTCCATCAAAGGTTGCATAGGCGGCTGTGGGTATATTGTGACGCTCCATGAAGCCTTTGGCAAAGTCTTTACTGCCTTCGAGTACGGCGCCTTGCTTAGAAGGGCCAATGACTGGTATCGATGCGGTACGAGCATCGTTTTTGAAATTATCGTAAATACCGTTTAACAAGTGGGTCTTCTGGGCCAACAACTACCATGTCGATATGGTTTGATCGAGTGTGAAGTTTTTGAGCGCTTCAAAGTCGTTTGCGTTAATATCGACATTGGTTTCCAAGCTGTGATATTGCCTGCGTTTCCGGGTGCAATAAATAGCTTTTCGCACTTTTTGCTCTGTGCAATTTTTCCATGCAAGGAGCATGCTCTCGGCCGCCAGCGCCTAACAATAAAAATTCTCATAGTTTCAGGGTTGTTATTTTAGAAAGTCGAAGAAATAACGTGAAATGCGTTCAGTGTAAATGGGTTGACTGATGCCCTCTCATATTATGAGGTTCGCCCGGATAGACGAAAAAGTCGGGCTGTTTGTCGTCAAGGATACACTGTTTTTAAGAATGAAAACGCGTGCTGTGGGAGCACAGCGGGATCGTTTAAGCCTATAATTATTTGCAAACGACCCTTTAAATTCTGGCGCTTTGCTAATAAACTTGTAGACGCGTAGCCTTCTGGGTTATCCTGTGGCTTATCCATATAGCGCTCGCCATACATGATTTCGTACCACTTCCAGTCAATAACGGGACCGCCTGCAACGCCTACTTTGAACACGTCGGGGTAAGTAGTCATGAGGTTAATGGTCATGAAGCCGCCATAGCTCCAGCCGTGAACGCCAAGCTTATCGGCATCAACGTAGGGGCAGACTCTTCAGGAAGGCAACGCCTTGCATTTGGTCTTGCATTTCAACCTCGCCCAAACGACGGAAGGTTGCTTGCTCAAACGCCTTTCCTCTATTCTCGCTTCCGCGATTGTCGACGATAAAAAGCAGATAACCATTTTGTGCCATGTGGGTTTCCCAACTACGACTTCCCCAATGCCAACGGGCGTCAACGTTGTGCGCATGTGGCCCTCCGTAAACGTAAATTATAGCTGGATACTTTTTGTTTGGGTCGAAATTAACGGGCATTACCATGCGGTAATAGAGGTCGGTCTGTCCATCTGCGGCCTTAATGGTTCCGCTTTTATACTCTGGAACAGCATAGCCTTTCCATGGATTTTCGGCAGTAAAGTAACGTGTGCACTTCGCATTCTCGGTGTTTATAATGGCTATATTGCGGGGAATTTCGGGCGCAGAATAACTGTCTATCAAATATTTGCCCGAAGTGCTAAGCTGTGCATGAATGCCAGCCTTCGCCATCTTCGTCGATATGTGCGCGCTTGCCCGTATCCACATTTACTGAGAAAATATTGCGCTGTATAGGGTTACATTCGTTCGAGAGAATAATAACGGTGTGTTTTTCGTTATTAAATCCAACCACGTTTTCGACAACCCAAGGACCTGATGTAAGCTGTTTGAGCTGCTTTCCCATCTTTTATTAAATAGGTATAGATGGTTGTAACCGTCTTTCTGACTTTGAAGAATGAACTTGCTGTTGTCCCATGGTAGAAAACATGATAGGGTGCTGTGGCTCGACATATTTCGCGTCGGTCTCACGGTAAAGCTCGGCTATACGGTCGCCTGTTTCAGCGTTATAGCTTACCAATTTGCAATCGTTCTGGTCGCGATTTAATTCAAAAAGATAAATGATTTTGAATCAGGGGCTCCACGCTACGTTCGTAAAAAATAGCGATCGGTAGGGTCGCCTGCTTTCAGGTAAACAATTTTTATCGGTTTGCATATTGTACACACCGATAGTTACTTTATGCATGGGTTCGCCTGCCATTGGGTATTTAATGGGCTCGGGTTTTGCCATTCGCGTACCGCTTTCAGGCTCTTTTGATGGCTCGGGAATATCAACAAGGGGATATTCTGCCACCATACTCTGATCCATTTTTGTAAATGCAAGCAACTCGCCGTTGGGGCTCCAGAAGGTACCTTTCGTATAACCAAATTCGTCACGATGCACGCTTTGTCCGTAAAGTACATCGCGCGAAGCATCTGTTGACAGCTGATGGTTTCGGCCTTCTGCGTCAATAACATACAACTGATGGTTGTCAACATTAACGTATGCTGTAGCTTTTTGTCATGGCATTCCAATCAGAATGCGAAGCTTTTTCCGTCGTTTGCGTCCAAAACAATCTTATGTGTTTTAAAGTTCACAAGCTCACGAACATTGGGCATGTTCAATCATTACGATGGGCTTGTTTGCATAAGGAAATGATGCGTGGGCAAGCGTAAGAACTCGTCCTGCGGGCGAGTTGGCAGTCCATTTATTGAATTGGTCGAGGGTGAAAAGAGTCTTTTCTTTGCCCGTTACCTTATCAACGATGCTGCATTTCTCAACGTCAAGGTGTACCAATTCGTCGCCCCACCAGGTTGTCCACCTGTTTTTGGCAACCATATTATGGTAGTTCTTTCCACCAAAATTGAGGGTCTTCAAGAGTAAATTGCTTCAAATTCTGAGCGCTTGCCTTCTGCATAAATTGCGGGCCTATGAGGCAGACTACGGCCAAAAGGGCCGTAGCCATGAGTTTAATCTTCATCTTCGAGATCGTCTATTCTTACCAAATTTCTGTCCGTCTCTGCGGCCATTTCCGCCTTTTAAAGCCTTTGCCGCCACGTGATTTAAATTCGTTTCGTCCTTTGAAATCATCACGTTTCTTAAAACCTCCGCGACTTTTCGAACTGCCAGAATCCCATGAATCATCATGATTTTTGCGGTTTTCGCGACCCTTATACGATTCGCGCTCCTTTGAACCATATAGTTTTGATTCAAAAGAATGGAACTTAAAGGTGCGAATATCTCCCTCTTCGTTGGCTTCTTCATTTCTCAATTCGTTGCTTGAATTCGCGGTTTTTCTTGAATCGATGCTTTTGAGCCATCTCGCGTTTCTCATCATCTGTCTTCACGATTCCGCCCTCAGAGCGGAACGCTTTCATCTTTCCTTCAAACAGAGTATATTTGCGAAGCTCGCACTCTAAGCTGCCATTGTAAAGCGGTGTCTTAATACTTGGCTTGAGACCTATTTGCTCAAAGCACTCCTCTTTGTACGATAAGATCCACGCTTCGTTGCCTCCAAACTCGTGCTTTAGCCTTTCGCCAATCATTCGATATGTGCCAAGGAGGTTGGGTGTAGAGATGCGTTCACCGTAGGGAGGGTTCATAACGATGAGGCTTTGCGATTGAGGCTTCTTGAAATCCTTGAAATCTTGCTGCTCCACGGTGATGTCGTTTTGATAGTCCTGCCGCCTTAACGTTAAGACGTGCAGTATTAACAGCCTTCATGTCAACATCGTAAGCATAGATATGATGCTTGAAATTCGCGCTCCTGACTATCATCATTATAAATCTCGTCAAAAAGCTCTTGGTCGAAGTCTGGCCACTTTTCGAAAGCGAATTCCTTACGGAAAACTCCTGGCGAAATGTTGCGAGCGATGAGTGCTGCTTCAACAGCGATTGTGCCAGAACCGCACATAGGGTCGATTAAATCGCAATCGCCTTTCCAACCTGTCATCAGAATGATACCCGCTGCTAATACTTCATTGAGAGGGCGCTTCAACGCTTTCCTGTCGGTAACCGCGTCGATGTAGGCTCTCACCTGAAGAGTCAAGACAAAGCGTTGCTTCATCTTCGGCAATATGAATATGTAATCGAATATCAGGGTTACTAATAGAAATGTTCGGTCTATCACCCGTTTTTCTCTGAATTGGTCAACAATGGCGTCCTTTCACTTTGTATGTAACGAAACGTAATTACGGAACTCTTCAGAATAAACAACAGAATCAACGGCGAACGTTTTTCCTTTTTCGATATACTCACTCCAATCTATTTTGTGAATCTCGTCGTATACTTCTTCTGCTGAACGTGCTTTAAAGCGCTTGATAGGCTTTAGTATTCAATTGCTGTGTGCAGCTGAAAGTTGGCACGGTACATCATAGCTTTGTCGCCAGTAAAACGATACCATGCGGCGGCCTATTTTGCACATTGTTTGCCCCCAATTGGGTAAGCTCTTGGGCCAAAACGGGTTCAAGTCCCATGAAAGTTTTGGCGATGAGTTCAAATTCCATTGTTGTTTATAATATGTTTAAATGATTTTTCTTTTCAGAATGATAAGTTTAGTCGTGCATTGTTTTGTAGATGGCTTCTCCCGGCTTCATATCCTGCAGCACCCATGTATTTTGCACCTACAACGCAATGGTCGCCAATGGTAATTCGTCCAAGCACAGTGGCATTGGCATGATTACTACATTGTCTTCAATAATGGGGTGGCGTGGAATACCTTTAATAGGGTTTCCCTCCTCGTCTAAAGGGAAACTCTTGGCGCCAAGCGTGACACCCTGATACAATTTCACGTTATTGCCAATGACACAAGTCTCTCCAATAACAACGCCTGTGCCGTGATCGATTGTAAAATAGCTACCAATGGTCGCACCAGGGTGTATATCTATGCCTGTCTCTGAGTGCGCCATCTCCATCATCATGCGCGGAATGAGTGGCACTCCCATTACAAAAAGCTCATGCGCAATGCGGTAATTCGTTAGCGTTTTAATCACAGGGTAACACGAAATTATCTCTGCTGTGCTCTTGGCTGCAGGGTCACCGTTGAACGCTGCTGTCACATCGGTTCCGAGTATTCTACGTAACTCAGGAAACTTTGCAATCAGTTGTGTTGTGATTCGTTCGGCTTCGACCTTGCATTCGTTACAGTGAATATTCTTGGTTTCACTGCACGAAAAGCATAATCCTGCCAGAATCTGCTCAGATAAAAGGCGATGTAGCTTTTCAACATTTACGCCAATTTGATATTGTATTGTATCAATGTTAACTTGTGATTTCCCAAAATATCCCGGGAAAAGGATAGAACGTGACAGGTTTATAATCTCTTCAAGGCGCTTGCTTGAAGGCAATGGGTTTCCGTCTCGGTGTTGATGAAAAAGGCCTTGCAGCGATTGGGGGTCTGCAAGACGGTCAATGGTCTCAGTAAGCGTGAGAGTCATTTTTCGGTGGGATCATCTCTTTGTGTCAGTAAAAATTTTAGGCAAAGTTACTAAAAAGCACGATAATATAGAAGGAATCGCATCTTTTTCTTCCATTGCCGTAAAGTATAAAATTACTTTACGCCAAACAGGGAAATCATAGTATGTTTAACCGAAATTTACGATTCGTTAATACTGTCAAGGAATAACAACAAACGGTTTGTAACATTTACGGCTGAAACTCCCCGAATCAAAGTCGAGAGAAACCAAGTTTAGTTGTGGAAATTTCTCCTTTAACTTCTTTTCTATACCCTTTGAAACGATGTGATTGGCAATACAACCAAACGGTTGCAGACTAGCTACATTATTTACACCTTGATTCACCATGCTGATAATGTCGCTCGGTAACAGCCAACCCTCGCCAAACTGTGCTGCAAACGACACCACGCCCTTTTGCAGCTTCGGCTTCCTCAAAGATATTAGTGAACGGCCGATAATATCGGAATTTTGATGCCAACGCATTCATTTTCTTTTGCCGTCTCCATATCAGTTGGTAGATACTTTTTCAGCACAAAGTCGGGCATTTTGCTACTTTTCAGTCCCATGTTCTTTTTGCGCAATGGCATTCACAAACTCTTGTAAGAAGAAAGGAGTAAGCAGTGGAGGCACTACTTCGAAACCTTTTTCTATAATGCGTTGCGCCAAAAATTGATGGGCAAACGGACTAAACTTTAAGAAAATTTCGCCCACAATCCCCACGGCTGGTATCTCTTTGTCGTCGGTTATCGCGTCAAAAGCAAGCGCAGCCTCACTTATCAGGTCCATAATTTCCGATGGTTTGTTCCTGAGAATAGGCTCTGCAACAGCTGTCAAATAGTGCTCACGCAGTTGCTCTGCCTGGTTTGCGAACTTACCTTCAGGTCTACGAGGCCTCAGCTTTTTAGTCTGGAAACAGCTCCATGATACATTTTCGAGATGACGTCACCGTAAAGCAATGACGTTGCGATTATGGGCGCCATCTTCAACCATGGCACATCAAGGTTGTCCTCTTCGCCGTAGTCTTCTCCCATTTGTGTGGCCACACCAATAGTAATTAGTGGCACATTGCTAAAGCCGTTTGCGTCTATGGCTCGCCTGATAAGTGCAGTATAGTTGGTTTGCGCGGCATTGTCCGCCTGTCTGACTCATCACTAACGATACATTGTCAATGTCGTATCGTCCTGACTTTAATGCTTTTACAAAGTCGCCAACTATCAGTGTTGCAGGGTAGCAAACCTCGTTGTTGGCATACTTTTAATCCCAATTCGGCACTCTCGGCATCGCTTTGTGGCATTACCTCTACGTCCCAACCGAAAAGTCGACACAGCGGAGGCACAACAGGTGTAAGATATTCTGTAAAATAAGGTGCGAGGATATGGCGCTTTTACAGGCGGCAGTTTGTATGCGACTTTTTGCTGTACGCTCGTCGCTTTTATGCTCTTTTCGCTTTGTTTTTGCGTTCGCTCTCACTCTTGTTTCTGTTCGCTTAACGATTCAATAAGCGAACGAACCCTTAGCTTTAAGCTGCCAATGTTGCTTTACATCGTCTATTTTAGCAACGTGTATGGACTTGTTATGCTTCTTCATGATGATGCGAATCTCATCTTGAATAAAGCTATCTAGCCCACAGCCAAAGGGAAGTCATTTGTACATAATGCACATCAAAGGGCTGCTCAGCACACCATTGTCCTGCCTTAATTAGGCGGTTCATGTATGCCCATTGTCGCACCAAGCAGGTGTCTCAGCCCCAACAGAGAGTTCCCTCTTACAATATCGTCAGATATTACGTTCACACCAAGCGCCGCAATCATTTCAAGCTTGTGTTGTATCAGCAGGTCGGTATGGTAAGGGCGTCCTGCAAGCAGAATGGTAAGCATTCCGTCGCGCCTACTTTGTGCCAGAATTTGTTCCGCTTTCTGTTGTATGTCTGTTACGTAACTGTGCAGTGCATCTTGCGCTTCGGCAAAAAGCCATGTTGGCTTCCTTTTTATTGATGCCATAGCCTTTGAGGGAAAATTGCAAATCTGTTTTTTGCAGTAACTTCTCGTCCCTAAAGTTGATAACAGGCGAAACAACATCGTTTTTCAGTTTCATGGCGCTGCGAATCACGTCCGAATAAGCCGATACAATAGGGGCAGTTATAGCTGTTGAGTGTTTCGGCTATCGTCCATAGCTCGAACACAACATAGGGCATAAAGATAAACTTTTGCACATCGTCGGCTACTGAAGCCAACATATCGTCCAGTTCTTGTATATGCGAGTGTCACCAGCTTTGCAGGAAACAGATGTTGTCGCTCATCACAGAGCCAATGCTTGCTCATATCGATGGAAGTCCGATTCGCTGCTAAGCTTCACCTCGAAAGCCTGCTTCGGTAAACAAAGTGTACCAGAAGGGGAACTCCTCGTACATGTTCAGCACACGCGGAATGCCTACGATGCCACGTAACTTACGTGGTTTCTGTCGATTTTTTTCAAAGACAAGGCGTTTTCTTCTCCGCATAATTGTAGGTATAACAATCGAATAATCGGTGATACTTATAGGTATAAATATTTTCCCCTTTCATGCTATCCTTGCCTTTATTATTGAATACACGCTCACATTTATTTCCTGAATAGAAATGCCGTCCGCCTGCAAAGTTGTACTTTGTAACAAAGCAATTGTTTTTCGCAGCCTTTGCAATTGAGCAGTTGGGTTTCGTATGTCGATGTGTTTAATAAGCTGTCAAGCGTACAGCTTTCGCAGGTACCATATACTGTTTCCAGCGCATGCAGGGGCACAACCATAGGCTCCCATCATCTCGGGCATGTTGCTACGGGCTACCTCAGCGCCTGCAAGCAACTCGAAAGCACGCACTACCGAGTCGTTTTTCATGGTGCCACCTTGTACCACAATGCGTTGTCCCAAGCGGTCGTTACCATGTAGTTTAAGTACCTTGTAAAGGCAATTGCGCACCACCGAGTATGATAACCCCGAAGCAATATCGGCTACTGTGGCTCCCTCACGCATGACTTGCTTCACCTTCGAGTTCATAAACACGGTGCAACGCGTGCCTAAATCCGCAGGGCTTGGTGGCCTCGCAGGCCAATAAAAGCAAACTTATCCACCTCGTAACCCAGTCCTTTTGCAAACGTCTGTATGAAAGTTCCGCAGCCCGATGAGCATGCTTCGTTTAGCTCCATACGCACTACAGCTCCGTTTTCTACGAAGATAGCCTTCATGTCCTGTCCGCCAATATCGAGAATAAACGATACATCAGGCATCAGGTGTGCGGCAGCACGATAATGAGCCATGGTTTCAATAATACCCTCGTTCATATTGAAGGCGGCCTTGATAAGCTCTTCGCCGTAACCCGTTGTGCATGATCCCACAACGTGTATGTGCGCGCCTGCCTGTTCGGCTTCGGCTTTCAGGCGCAGCAATCCTTCGTTTACGGCCTTGATAGGGTTGCCATGATTCATGGCGTAATGGCTGAACACAATTTGTCCTTCTTCGCCTTTGCTGGCACGTGCAGCAATAATTTTTGTAGTGGTGGAACCCGAATCAACACCAATTACCACCGTTTCGTCGCCGCTTCGTAAGGGGTAAACGGGGTGGCATAACGCTTTTGCTATCGAGCCACGCCTGATGTTCGTCAGCATTGCTGAACAGCGGTGTCAGGTCTTCGTGCACCTCGCCGTCTTTTTCGTCAGCTATACTACAGCCTGTTGTACATGAATTCTCGCAGGTGGTGGTATGATTGCACGCACTGAGATTGTTTTTCAATCCCTCATGCGGGGCTTCAAGCGTGTGAGGTTCGGTTTTATCAGCACGTAAAGCACAGCCTATCGACGGAATAAAGATTGCCTTCGCTAAGCACAATAAAATCGTCATCGGCCATCTTTAAGTATTCTACGAACGCCTTTCGTAAGGCTGGAAGAAACGTCAGAGGCCGCCACATAGCAGAATGGGCGGTGTAAAGTCGCACCCACGACTAAGTGTTGTTACCGTTTGCACGGCAATACTATGAAAATACTGGCTGCAATGTCGCTCTCGGGTAGGTTACGCGACATCAGGGTTTTGTATGTCAGTCTTCGCAAAAACGCCGCAACGCGCCGCCATGGGATACAGTCGGGTAGAGGTCATTGCTTTGTCATTCATCTCGCTGTTGGTACAACCCATCAACACAGACATTTGATCAATGAACGCGCCTGTGCCGCCAGCGCAGTTGCCGTTCATGCGAAAGCTCATGCTCTGCCGTTAAAGAACACTACTTTTTGCATCTTCGCCACCAATATCAATCAGCGCTTTGGCTTGCGGATAACGATGCCGAGCAAACACAGTGGCTGCAACAACCTCTTGCACAAATTCGGCTTTCATCTGTTCGGCAGCCGACATTCCTACCGAGCCCGTTACGCAAAGGCGCAACTGAATAGGCCCAAGTTGCTGTTCAATTTCGTCGAGATAGCGCCCCTACAAGCTCGTTAACCTTTGCGTTGTGGCGTTCATAGCGCGAAAAAGTAGACGACCAGCGTCGTCGAGAACGGTTATCTTGGCTGTTGTCGAGCCAACATCAAGGCCCGCTCTGTATATCTTATTCATGTAGAATATTCTGGAAAATTGAATGCAAAAGATACAAAGAAATTAAACAGTAGCATGTGCTTTTAACCTTTTTTGCCCTAAAGGGCAGGGGCTTTACAGCACATGGGCAAAAGCTTGATGTGCAAATGGTGAACGTACGGCGACCGCCATGACATTGTATGCCGACTGTGATACAACTCGCTACGACGGCCGTAGTACAACGTGTACCACAGCCGCCACACAGTCAACAAATAAAAAGAAGGCGAAAGCTTTATGAAGTTAATATTTTTGATTATATTTTGTAACGGTTTTAACAATTACAAAGCATGAAATTTTGCAGTTATTGCAGCGGGTGATAGCTCGCGCCTTGCTTCGGAGGGGTGAGCGTGCCAAAAGCCTTTGGCAGAGGTGAAAGGAGAAAAAAACTAATTGATAGGCTTATCCGTATTTTTATGGATAACGATGCTGAAGAAATAGTGGTGATATGTAACGATAAAACCAACCGTGTGAGTCAGCATCTTTTGCAGATTGAGGAGGACGGACTGAAAGGACGCCCCGTAAATTTACAGTTTAAAGTAAAAGTACACCCAGCAGTATGCACTCGTTTTTTTGAAGCTTAGCCACTTGCTTGGCGATGCCCCTTTTATTCTAACTACGGTAGATACGGTGTTCAAAGAGGCTGAGTTGCCGACTATGTGAGCCGTTTCAAACAAGCCGTAGAGCACGGGGTACTGATGGGCTAATGGGCGTAACCTCGTTTGTTGATGACGAAAAGCCCTTGTGGGTAGGCACTCGTGAGGATATGAGTATTAGCGGTTTTTACGACCAAAACGATGCAGCGTGCCGTTATATATCGGCTGGTATTTATGGCTTGACACCCAAAGCGTTAGAAACACTCGCCCATTGCGTTGAGGCTGGTGAGAGCAGAATGCGAAACTTTCAGCGCGCATTGCTAACTGATGGTTTCCGTCTGACGGCTTATGCGTTCTCAAAGGTGTTTGATATTGACCATGTTTCGGACCTTGAGAAGGCCAACCAATTCCTTGAACGATAGGCTTATGGAAGTTACGGTTTTGGCTATTCAGCGTGACGAAAGGTTCTCGCCCAACTCGGTTGATAAAGATTTGGCTATTCTTTTAGCCGTGTGCGATGAGCTGAAAAGCCGTTTATGTTTGGCTGATGATATACCAGTAGTAAGCGAAAAAGCTTTATTTCTGAACCTCGTCGTGCTGATATTATCTTGTCAATGGCTCGTTCAGAAGAGGCTTTAACGCTGCTTTCGCGTTTCGAAGACGAGGGGTTCTAAAGTGTTTTAATAGCTCGGAAGGGGTGCGCAATTGCAGAAGGTCGGTATTGGCACAGCTGATGAAAACCAATCATATTCAACGGCACACGAAGGGGTAACGACGGTTTTTGGTTGAAACGCAATGATACTTCGGCACAAGAAAAGGCCGATATCGTGTTCTGTCGTACGCGTAACGAACTGGATATAGCGTGCCAACAGTTTGCTGAACGTGGCATTACCGATTGGGTTGTGAGCGCACATATTCCTGGCGATGTGATTAAATTTTATGGTGTTGGCTGCCGCGATTTTCGCTTTTTATACCCTGGCGATACGGGCATGTCGAAGTTTGGGCTTGAGGGCTTCAGCGGCACTCCCCACCATTATGCCTTTGACCACAACGCCCTTGCAAACAAGTCTTTCGACTTTCGCAGCTGGCCCAAGTGCCTGTATATGGTGGCGACGCAATAGTTGATAAAGAAGGCAGATTTTTATATTATTGATTTTAACGACTGGCCAAGCTTTTCTGCTTTTCGCCAAACAATGGCATTGACAATAGCTATTGAGATTATGGAGCAGTCTGAACTTTTTATATGCGTGTGAATAATGGCAACATTTCGTGAACTTTTTCAGAGCTTCTATCAAGTCGGCCGATACAGAAGAGTGGTTCGATGCTCATTTTAACCATCCTATTGGGTTGGTGTTTGCTTTGTTCTGGAATAAGTTAGGTGTACACCTAACGTTATAACTATTCTGTCGTTCTTCTTAGGCGCGGGAGCTGGATTGATGTTTAGCTATACCGATTGGCCACATAATATGATGGGCATTGTGCTGTTAATGCTGGCTAATTTTTGCGATTCTACTGACGGACAAATGGCTCGTCTTTCGGGCAAAAACAACGTTATTGGGTCGCGTGCTCGATGGCGTTTCGGGCGATGTGTGGTTTGTAGCCATATACATGGGGCTGTCATTCCGTTTGATGAACGAACATATTCCGGGTACGGATATGACGTGGGGGAATATGGGCTTGGGTGCTAAGCGCGTTGGCAGGGTGTGCTGGGACACTCGCCCCCAAAAGCTCGTTAGGCGACTACTATGAGGCAAATACACCTTTTTCTTTTTAAAAGGGTAAAGAGGGGTCGGAACTGGATAACTATGCTCAACAAATAGCCATTTACAAGGAAATATCTCGACGCAAATGGTTCGACCGTATTTTTCTATAAGAGTTATGCTGGATATTGTAAAAGTCAGGAGAAACGAACGCCACAGTTTCAACGTTTCTTCGCATTGTGGAACAGGGTAGCTGCTAAACACACGGCCGATGAGTTGGCACCGTTGCGCGACGAGTTCCTGAAGGGTAGCAAATCCGCTGATGAAATATACCAATCTGCTGACGTTTAATAGTAGGGCTTTCTTTTATTTACAGCAACCTGTTTGTTGGGTTGTTTTACCGACGATGTGTTAGGGACCATGGATATATTTTGCTTTTTTTGAGTTTGTGGTTCTTAACCTGTTTTATGTGTACATGATGCGCAGTCACGAAAAAGCTTTGTGTACGAATGGTAACGCGTTTGCGAGAACTTGATGCACAGGAGGCTTCAGAATGATTAAAGGTTTCTTATTCGATTACGGAGCCACGCTTGACACAGCAGAGCTGCCATTGGGGGGCAAATGTTATGGGCAGCCTATCAGCGTTGTGAGGGTGCCTGTGACGGAACAGCAGTTTCGTGACGCTTATGTGTATGGCGAACGCACGTTAGGAGTAAAACGCTTATTGCGCCCGATGATGACTTTTCGCGTAACTCTCGATGTTAAATTACAACTCGAATTCGACTTCCTTATGCAGGAAGGAGCGTTAAAAAAATAAGTGCTTTTGAGGGCGTCTGTTATGCGCGAAAGGGTGCTGAATGACGTATATTCTTGTGTGCAGAAAACCACAAAGAGAGCCGAATGGTGCTGGAAAAATTGCGCGAAAACTACGAAATGGTGTTGGTAAGCAACTTTTATGGCAATATTCGTACGGTATTAAAAGAGTTTGGCTTGGACGTTTTCTTCAAGTCAATGAGTAGAGTCGGCCGAAGTGGGTATTCGCAAACCGACCCCCAGAATATATGAAATCGGTGTTCAAGAATTGGGTTTTGAGCCAGCCAGAAGTGGCTGTTGTGGGGCGATAGTTTTTCAAAAGGATATGATGCCCGCAAAGCAAATAGAGGTGCTGCGCGGTTTGGCTAAAAAGGAATGGCTTGGAAACAAGAAAGTGTAGACGAAACGATGGTAAACCATGTCATCTACAGTTTAAAACGAATTGCTTACACTGCCTTTTTAAAGGCATAAAGCGTTGATACGATAGTATCTAATCATCTTATGGGGTCTGTTCTTCTTCTGTTTGAAGAGGAACAGGCTTGTTTTATAGAATTAGCGTATTTTTCCTAAACCTCGTTTTTATGCAAGAATACGGAAAAATATAGCCTTCTAAAAGGGCAATGCCGATAAAAGTAACGAGTATTCCCAACAGCACATCAATAACATAATGATGTCCTGAATAGACGACTGTCCACCAAATTCCAAGCATATAAAAAGCAAACACAGCAACAGTAGCCTTTGATTGCTTGCTGGCACAAGCATAACAGGTGGTCACTAACATATATGCGGCATGCAGAGAAGGTAATGCAGCAAACACGTTAGCATTCTTTCCATAGATGCTTTGAAACACAGGAAGCCGACAAGCTGGTCAAAACGGATAGAGTCCTGCAACGTTTCCGGGGTGTGTAATATCGGTTTGAAACCATATTCCATCACATACCATGGGTGAGGGCTGCAGGGGTGAATGTAATACCACAAAAGCCTAAAGGTTAACGAAAAGGAAAGCAAAACAAAATCTAATGCACCATTTGTACTGTTGTTTATAATACAACCAAAAGCTGAAACCTAAAGGCACAGGAACCCAACAGAGGTAAAAGAAGCCAGCCATTAGGGTCAGCAGGGGCACAATGATGTACAGAAAAATATTCGCTTAAAGGTAGCTTTTGTCCACCCCATGTAGCTATTCCAAAAGGTTCTTTTCGAATCGTATAGCCCTTTGTACGTCAATGGAATTAAATTCATAGTTAGGAAAGAGCGCATCCAATCGTAACAACATGCAAAAATAATCCATGGCGCAAAGGCTAAAAGCAAAAGCGTCGTAGAGAGGCGATAGGCCAAAAGGCCTGCATAAATAATAAGAATGTAGATACTAAACACGTGTTGTGTATGGTTAATCCTGACTGTGGGTTATTTTTACTTTCCTTTTAAAGCCTTATAACAGTGGGCAATGCGCCAAAACGCTGTAATGTTGGCCAGAATAGCAATAAGAATCATGCCGCCTGCGAGCCATTGCAAGTTCGATGTGATACCTGTGATGATTGCAGTAAGCGCTAAAACAACGACGCGTTCGGGGCGTTGCATAATGCCTACTTTACATTCGATATTGGGTCCTTCGGCACGAGCTCTGACGTAACTGACCATAATGGAACCAATCATGGCCGTAAAGCTGACTACTCCCAGCCAGAAATCTCCATTCAAAAGGAAGATAAGCACTACGCCAAACAACGAAATCAGCTCACTATATCGATCGAGTACGGGTCCCACATCGCCCCAAAGGTGGTTGACATATTGCCTAATCGAGCCAATCGGCCATCAATCATGTCAAACAATCCTGCAAAAAGAATAGTGGCTCCACCCCATGCAACGTGGGCTAAAGCGGTAGCTTAGTTGCCCACTTGGAACGAAAAGGGCAGCATAAATAAAGCTGGCAGTAGCCACAATATTGCCAATAAATCCCAATGTTGTAATCATATTGGGCGTAATATGAAGCTTAATAAGCCCCTTGATAAGTGGGTTAATAACGGCGTAAATCGCCTTTTTGGAGAAAGTCTCTGTAATTCATATACTATTCGTTTTTGCTTATTGCGCAAGCGTAAATTTCGAAAAAAACAAAGATGCGTTGCATCTGATAGTTCCATAATATAGCAACTATAATGGCCACAATAGCCTTAATAATGATAAAGTTTACACCAGAAAGTTCGGTGAAAAACCATGTACCCGAAGTGTTTAATAAGATGCTTATACTCCACACTACGAAGTATTTAAGCATAAGATACGGCTTTCTTTGTTTCTGTTTATCAGAATACCCATTGGTAATTGACATAGCAATTGATAATTCCTCCTGCCAGAGCGCCAAAGAAAGAAGCCAGTGCATACCATGTGCCTACAGCTTGAACAAGGAGAAAAAGACAAGCTAAAGTCGACTGCAGAAGCCACTATTGCTGAGGTCTCGGCTTTGCCAAAAGGTGAGTATTTCTTTTGTTAAACGACCCATTGTATGAGCAATAGAACAATGAATGAGTAAATACCGGCGATAAGATCGTCGGCTAAAACCAAAAAGGCACCGATGCGATGGTCAAGCTTTTTAATGCCTAAAAGGCTTGAGAATATCAAAAACGGAAGAGAATAAAGGCGGCAACAGCATGCCACCACACGCTTAGCACGGCGATAATCAGCGGTACCCAAACGCCCACCATTTCGTCAACAACAACCCTACTCAGGGTCATTGCCCCATTGAGGGCATAAATATTTTCGTTGCCCATGTGCCGATAATGGTGAAAAAAATACAATCAAAAAGCAACACCGTCAGTCCCATTAATAAATGCGGAGTGATAAAACAACTAAAGCCCCACCCATATCAATGTGGCGACAAGGGGCTCCAGCCGTTCCTGGACCCAAGGGCCAATAGCCAGCGCCAAAGCCTGTGGCAATAATTTTTGGCAGTTGTATTTCGTAAATTCATACCTCTACAAAGGTACATATTTTTCTTTTCTGCTTAATTTGCGACACACATAAAAAAAGCACACGATATTTTCTATATATCGTAATATATAAAGTAACTTTGCTCCCACGCAGTATATCTGTCTGCCCTCATGAGGGAGGTAGCTCCCTGTCTGTAAGGAGGATTGAACAGGGCTGAAGGGAGGTATGTAATTAATAGTTGATTCAAAGTTAAATGTTCTTCAGAGGTTGATGATTCAGAGATTTCTTACAACCATTTTATTGATGCTTTGTACATCAATATTCGCTTTAGGTCAAAAATAAAATAACCGGAATTATTGTTGATGCTGACGATGAATACGCTATTCCGTATGCAAGCGTCTCATATAAAAAGCCATCACGTTGCTGTGTCATGCGACGGCGAAGGTAGGTTTACCATTGATCTTCATGAGGGTTGGGTGCTAACGTTTAGTGCGGTGGGCTATGAGTCGCAGGTCATGTTGATTGACGGAAAACGTACAGAACTAAAGATCGCTCTTAAAAGCGAGACAGAAGAAATTGCAAGAAGTCATCATCAAATCGCGTCGCGGTCGTTACTCAGAAAGAACAATCCGGCAGTCGAACTCATGCGTAGAGTGATTGCGGCAAAAGAGCAATCGCATTTAGAAAATCACGATTATTATTCATATAATCGATATCAAAAAGAATAACCTTTGGCGTGAATGATCTTCAGCCTGACGACCTTGAGAGGGGCATTTTTCAAGCGTTCGCCATGGCTCATTAACCACGTAGAGCCGTGTTCTTACAACAATAAGCTTATCCTTCCGCTAACAGTTAATGAGACGGTTTCGCAGCATATTTATCGTAAAAACCCTAAAACGAAGGAAATCATCAAGGGACAGCAGAGCGATGGCATTACAAATGTAATTCAAACGGGCGAAGTGGCGACAGAAGTGCTAAAGGACGTCTTTACCGATGTGAACATTTACGAAAATTATATTCGCCTTCTCCAACACCCTTTTTGTATCTCCTATAGGCGAGACGGCTATATCTTTTTATCGTTATTACATCGCTGACACGGTGTATGTTGACCGTGATTTATGCTATCATCTGCAATTTATGCCGAATAATCAGCAAGATTTCGGATTCCGTGGTGACTTATATGTGCTGGCCGATTCGACACTTCATGTGAAGCGTTGCGACCTAACCATACCCAAGAAAAGCGATGTAAACTTTCGTCGAAAGCATGAAAAATAGAACAGGTTTTCACCAAGCTTCCCAATGGAGAATGGGCGTTAACTACTGATAATATGATTGCTGAGATGAAGCTTAGTAATCTGTTATCTAAAGCGATTTGTGTACGAACGACGCGCAGAGCGATTATTCTTTCGACGAAATACCTAAGAAACTGTTTAGTGGTAAGGCGAAAGTAAAGCGTGAAATCGAAGCCATGAATCGTGATAAAGCCTTTTTGGAGCAAATACCGTACAGTAGAATTGACTAAGGCCGAGTCGACAATGGACAACTTCATGCGTCGTATGGAGCAGTCGAAAAAAACTACAAATGGGTCATTACTGGTGCTAAGGCTCTCATTGAAAACTTTGTGGAAACATCGGCCGATAAGGATAAGAATAAGTTTGATATTGGCCCAGTTAATACACTGATTTCGTCGAATTTTTGTTGACGGTATTCGCCTAAGGGCTAGCGGACGTACCTCTGCTCATCTTAACCCACACCTGTTTTGGACAGGCTTTTACGCTTATGGAACCAAGAGCCATAAGCATTATTATAACTCGAAATTACCTATAGCTTCAACAAAAAGCAGCTGGCGGCCTTCGAGTTCCCTCAGAATAGCATTACGTTTGAGACGACTTACGACGTCATGTCACCCACCGACAAGTTCCTTCTGCACAATAAGGACAACGTGTTTATGTCGTTCCGTGCAATAAAAATAAACCAGCTTTACTTCTATAACCGTCAGAACTTGCGCTTTAGTTTTGAGTCGCCATGGGGACTTCAGTGTCAACGAGGCATTAAAGCTGAAAAGCAATGAACCTACGGGTGACTTGTCATTTCATGAGCTTAGCACTGGTAACTTGGTGCCAAAAATACGTACAACCGAACTGTCGCTGGGTTTAAAGTATCAGCCCGGCGTTACCTACATCAATACAAAACAAAGGCGGTGCCTATCAATCTTGATGCACCCGAGTTCGCACTCCACCCATACCATGGGTGTGAAAAGGCTTATTGGGCGGACAATATAAGTACAATTTAACGCAGTTTTCGAGCTTATAAACGTCAGTGGTTAGGCAGCTGGGGCTATGTGGATACGCATGTAAAGGCTGGCGCTCAGTGGAATAGGGTACCTTTCCCATTGCTTATTATGCCACCCGTTAACCCAACATACCTCCAGTCTGAACAAACATTCTCGTTGATGAATAATATGGAATTCCTCACCGATAGGTATGCTTTCTGGTCGGTTACGTGGGATATGAACGGCAAAATTATTGAATAGGGTTCCGCTTATTAAGCGCTTAAAATGGCGTGAATATATTGCTTTCAAGGGAATGTTTGGTCATCTTACAGACAAGAATAACCCGTTCTTGCCACAGAATATGACCAATACGACCATGTTCCAATTCCCTGCAGGTGAGTTTACGTTATTAACCCACGAACACCTTATATGGAGCTTGTGGCTGGCGTTCATAATATATTTAAGTTCTTCGGAGTGTTGTATGTGCATCGTTTCAACTACGATAACCATGCCAACGTTAGTAAAAACGGTGTCCGATTTAACTTTTACGTTCTCCTTCTAAAACGGCGTACAGGGATATGCAAATTCTTTTAGCTGACAAACAGGGATATTACACGTGCTGGACTTCAATACGTTCTGCAGCAGGAAGGATTTGCGCAGCATAAAGTGGTTATTGATAAAGCAGAGCTTATATTTGAGCTTGAAAAGGAACCTGAATCACTGGTTATTCTCGATTATAATCTGTTTGATTTTGGCGATAGTAGTGAGCTTTTTATTCTCAGTGCCCGATTTAAACAGGTGCACTGGGTGTTGTTCAGCGAAGACTTGAGCAGCGATTTTCCTGCGCAATATACTATCGCAAACCGAACGGTTTTAGCGTGATTATGAAAGACTCGCCCATGATAGAGATTCGCGAAGGACTACGATTTGCGTTACAACATCAGCGCTTTGTTGTCAGCATGCTACAAAAAATTGTGTTTGCAGCAGCCCACAACACGAAGAGCGCGTTAACTTAACGAAAACCGAAACCGACGTTCTGATTGCAGATAGCACAGGGGCATGACAACCAAAGAAATAGCCGAAAAAAACGTTTTCAAGCTTTCATACTGTCAATACGCATCGGAAGAATATTTTCCGCAAATTGGGTGTCAACAACGTGCACGAAGCCACAAAATATGCGCTTCGTGCTGGCTTAATTGATGCTGCCGATTATTATATTTAATCTTTTTCAGGCTTTTTGAGCTTACCTTTACCCATTTAAAGCCCATTGAATGGAGCAGATTGGCAAACTGTGTAGTAGCATTTTGTTCAGCGCTATTGATGTTTTGCTGTGTAATACATTGTGCTTTCATGGTTTCTTTTTGCCCTTATGGTCAGCATGGCTTTATCGGTTTCGCTCCATTTTCCCGCTTTCAAAAACAGCGCGTGTACGGGCTTCGTCCATGAAATTATCGTCTAAAAGTTGAATAGGCGGCAACACAACCATAACGGTATCGTGGTTAGTTGTGATCCAGTTATCACCCGTTTTACTGAGGTCAATGCCTAAACGCAGGGGTGCCATAATACAGTCAGGTAAGCTGGTCATCGCTGAAAAATCCGTGCCTTACGGTATCTATCAGCTCCTCGTCAGATATAGAAAAGAAACTCCCATTGGCCTATATCCTTCAGCTTTTTGCACTTGTACGGCGGTTACTTCAAAACGTCCCTTAAGGCCGTTATTGCTGTCATCGTCCGCATACACATGCTAATAGCTATTGTTGACAGAAACAACAACAATAATAAACGCTACAATTTTCAGCGTTGTTTTTCCGGGTAACGGTGATAGGGTTTGTATGATGTTTTTTGTAAGTTTTTCATAGCTGTAAGGTTTATTCGATGTTTCTAATCAGTTTTGACAATTCTTTCATTGTCAATCCATTGCGGAAAAGTAACCTTCACATCTTGCTCTTGATAGCCCATTGCCGTAACTATTGGCACCAGTTGGCGTGCTACACTGCTTCGAGCATCTTCTAAAATATTGAGTTTTGCCATGCTATTGATAATATCTTTACGTCCTTGTTGCTCAATCAACATCAGCTCTTCGTCGTTAAAATTGCTACGAAGGATCGATACTTTTTGTACGATATGCGTATGGTCAATGTTGGTAGCCGTTAGCATTACTTCAGGATCGGGAGGACAATCTCTACTTTTTGACCGTTCCGCGTAATGTTATCCTTGCTGATTTTGCTCAGGTCGACATAGGTTTTTAGCCGTAGCAGTAACTGGAATAGCAACACGGCGCTGCCCTAATGGAAGGCCAATTTTATACACTTTGTTCAGAAAATTGAAACTAAGAGCGGCAGGGTCGTCGAAGATAATAATCTTTCTAATTTTATATTCTGAGGTATAAAAGGCGTGAGCAAAGGTTTATTTGGTTTACCATTTGCGCCGTGGTGTCGATAGCTATTGTGTTATCGGTATCCTTGTCCGACTTGTTATTGCTGCATGCTCCTATCAGTAATGCAAGCACAAGTAATGAAAAATAGTTTACGCATCTTTTATTTTTTTATGAATCTCATGACAAAGATAAGAAAAATCGGTACTTTTTATTATCTTTGCACATATTAACAAATAGAGTCTCTATGTGGTGTTTTGAACATCAAATTATGGGAAAATTTTATCGTACTGCAAGCCAAATCGTAGTTTTTTTGTTTGGCTTTTTATTTGTACACTGACTTTATCGTCGTGTAAGAAAACAACCAGCAATGTCATTATTGTGAAGAAACCCGTTGAGGTAAAGTCGAAAAAGCCTCAGAAAAATAGGCGATGCCACTTCTGTAAATACGGTAAAATGGCAGGGCAATACTTACAAAATAGAAACTTCAATCAAAGCCGACACCACGCTTCCCTTGGCTTCGACGGCACTTCCGAGTTCTATGATAATCGCGTTAACGTGCGTATTCTGCGTAGTGATGGTTCAGAATTTTTCGCGGGTTCGTTTACAAAGTCTAACTTTAAGTCATATGTTGACGAGAGCTATTATAAAAAAATGGAGCATTGTTAGGCATTGTATTCGATAAGGTTGTTGGCAATCAGCTGCGCTTTGCAGCCAGTGTAGAGCAGCCCCGATAAGTCGAGCGACGAGTACGTTCCGCTTGTGCTCACTGTTAATAATTTGGGTACCGTGTCAATTTCTAAGTACGTTGCAACCAGACGACTGATGATTCTGACATTTAATTCAATTTTGCTTTTCAGCGTAAATATAATTGTGTTTATGCTGAAAAGTAATTCTTTATTGTGTTCAACTTTCAAACTTTTCATGTTATTTTATTTGCCTTTTTACTGTGTATTTTAGGGCAAATTAGTTTGACGTTTATGCAATTTACATCGTTGTTTGACGGCCGTGATACGCATTGTGTGACGACCGTGGTATAACGTGTACTACGGCCGTAGTACGTGCGTGCGGCGGCCGTCGAACGATGAACAAAAGGTTGTATAGTAGCAACGATAGTGGTGTAACGTTTTTGAGCAAAGGCCCGTAATTAGCTGACTTTCCCAGCCATTTTAGCGCTTTTTAGGCCTTGTTAAAAACTTACACTGTGGAATATTAATGTTGCTATTGATGATAGATTAAGCTTCAGAGAATATTTTGCCATGTTGGTTTCAGTTGCAATAAAAATATAATATTTTTTTAACTTTTTCATTGTTCTTTAATGATATTTTCTTTATATTTGCCCATATCTACTCATTCTACAACATTGTGTTTATGAAAAATCAACTTGTAGGTTTCGTCTTGCAGGATATCGGGTATCCACAGTCGAGCATTCAGAAAAAAAGTGTTGTATTAATTTTGCAATGCTTTCATTTGATGCTACCAACGTATAGCTTTATTTACCAAAGCTATGATGCGGCTGATGCAACAGCTTTACCAATTGTTTGCAAACGTATATTCAACGGGAACAGCAATTACGTCTTAAAACGTGCATATAGAAGGGTTGAAGAGTTTGTACACATCTACTATTAATTCCTAAAAAAATCAATCTGTTATATACATAAAGAGCTTGCTTTTACTTCCTGTTCACGTGTGAAAGTTTGTTCTTTTATCGTATTTTATTGTTCACTTGTAGTTTTATTATTTTTATGGAGAAAGCAAAATTATTTCTACTCAGTTTGCTCATGTCCACAGCATCGACGGTGTTTGCCCAAATGAAAACCGTGAAGGGAAACGTTATTGATGACAAAGGAGAGCCTGTAATCGGTGCCGTTATTAAGGCGGAAAAATGGAAAGACAGTAGCCGTTACTGATACAGATGGTAACTTTTACCATCTCGCTTTTACAGGGTAAAGGTAATATTACGGTTTCGGCAATTGGAATGAAGGACGTTCATTACGTAGTTATTCAGGGTCATAACGTTGCGGTAAAAATGGGTATGGATACCCAATTAATCGACGAACTTATAGTGGTAGGATACGGTACACAGAAGAAGTCGTCGCTTACAAGTAGTATCGAAGTAATCAAAGGCGACGAGATAATGAAGCTTCCAACAACCAATATTGACCAATCATTGGCAGGGTCAGGTGGCTGGTTTGTCGGTGATGTCGCTTACTGGCGACCCAGGCTCTCCACGCGAATCAAAAGCTTAATATTCGTGCTGTCACAGGTGCTACAGCCTCTCCTTTGTTGGTGATAGATGGCGTTCCGCGCTTCTCTGATACAACAACCGAAGGTGAATTACGCCTTTCCGACTTGAACCCTGACGACATAGAATCAATTTCAATATTAAAAGATGCGGCTGCGGCTGCGGTGTATGGTGTACGCGCTGCCAATGGTGTCATTCTTATAACAACAAAGAGAAGCAAGGGCGAAGGAAAGTTCATGTGAACTATCGTGGGCAGTACAATGTAACTTCAGCTACAAAACTGCCTAAGTTTCTTGATAGTTATGAATATGCTAAGCTTTATAACAAAGCTATAGAAGGCATGAGTCGGTATGAGGCTTTTACAGATGATGAGTTGGAAATGCTCCGTACTCAGAGTAATCCAGACCTTTTAGCTAATTCGAATATGCTTGATTATCTGAAGAAACATGGTTCCAAGCACCATGCATAATGTAAGTCTTTCGGGTGGAAATAAGTTTGTTCGATATTATGTTTCGGGCGCTTACAGCAATAATACAGGCTTGTATAGTGGCACGGGTACACGTCGTTTGAACTATGGTGCAAAGCTCGACGCAACGCTTACTCAAGGCTTAACAATGAGTCTTGACTTTACAGGGGTTCGTTCGCATAATAAGAATACTAATTATAATACTATAGAACAAGCTTACAGTTATGACCCTACGCAACCGCTTATTCTAAGTAATGGCGAGTTGGCAAGCGTTAGTGGAGGCAACCCTCTTATCAGCGTTTTTTTGGACGAGGAGGCTATGTTGAGAATACTATTAATAAACATACGCTTGCATTTAGGAGTAGAATTAGGGAAGTGCCTTGGGTAAAAGGTCTGAGTACCTATGCGCGCTTTACGTCAGATAATAACGACTCATATCAAGATAAATTTAAGAAACCTGTGGCGCTTTATAAATACGATAAAGCAAAGCCAACAAATCCTTGTCGAGAAAGAAATTCTATATATCCGAATGCAAAGGTAACGATGTTTAATCAAAGATCAATTCATGGATAATAACCTTTATGAATTAGGGTCTTAATTACGATAATACGTTTGAGCGTCATCATGTTACAGGTTTATTCGTAGCCAATTATCAGAGAGTATCGTCATCGCACACTATATGCAACAAACAACGATTTGCCTGGTATTTATCCAGAGATATTTGGTAATGCAACGCAGGCTGATGCACATGGAAACAAGACTAAGATACAACGCGAATCGTTTGTAGGACGTGCAACTTATGGCTTTGCTAATAGATATTTCGCCGAAATCAATTTCCGCATTGATGGAAGTGTAAAGTTTCATCCCGAACATAGATGGGCTTTCTTTCCCTCTTTTTCCGCATCTTGGATTGTAACTAATGAGCCTTTCTTTAAGAATTGGAAACAAAAATGTATTGAGTAACATCAAAATGCGCGCCTCAACTGGCTTATTAGGGACGCGATGGAGGGTTAGTGATTATGGCTATTTGCTTACTTATATCTATTCTCCTGACAATGGCTATAATATAGGAGGAGTGCATTTACCTGCCGTTCAGCCCGAGGGAAGTTATCCAAATCCCGAATTAGAATGGGAGAAAAGTCGTGATTATAACTTTGGTCTTGATCTCGGTTTCTGGGATAATCGTTTTGGTTTAACGTTCGAATATTATTGGCGATACCGCACAAATCTCATTACGGCTGCTCCTAATTATCTTTATCCTTATTCAACAGGCGTTGTTTCTGTACCTTATATGAATTATGGAAAGATTAAAGCTTGGGGATACGATTTAACGATAAACCATCGCAATTCTATTGGTAGAAACTTCCGTTATAGTGCTGATTTTACATTGTCTTTGGGCCGCGACAAGATTCTTGATTATGGAGATGAAACCAACGAATTGGAGAATTTACGTCGTAAAAGGCCTTTCAACGGGAGAAATTTTTGTTTATGAAGCTGATGGCCTTTTCAAACACAAGAGGAGATTGACAATTATGCTCTTGACCAAAAATGGTTCATATCGTGGCAAAAACTATGGCATAAAAGCCTGGTGATATTAAGTATAAAGATCAGAATGGTGATAACATTCTGGATAGTAACGACCTTATTCATGTGAAGGCTTCTTCTTATCCGATTTTTAATTATGGATTGAAATTAGGGTATAGAATGGAAAGGTTTGAGCTTTAATACCATGTTCCAAAGGTGTTTGCGGGATATAAGCAATATATCAGCGAAGTGTACTCTTTGGAGAATAATACGTTGCAGCGTTTTCAAGACTATCATCTACAGACACTTGGACTCCTGACAATCGCAATGCTGCTTATCCACGTATTAAGATTACACCATCAAAGCGATAATAACCGATTAAAGTCTACCTTTCTGGTTACGAGATAACAGTTTTATGCGTTGGCGCTATATTAATATTGGTTACCGTTTGCCCCAAATCGTGGGTTAAGCACTTGTTAGTAAGCAATATACAACTGTCGTTTACTGCCAGCAATATTCACACTTGGAGCAAGCTTGAGCATATGGATCCAGAGTCGCATATGGGCTATCCTATCCAGCGAAGCTATGGTTTCAGTGTAAATGTAGGCTTCTAAGATGTTTTACTACTTTAAAAGAAATTCACTATGAAAAATATTTCAGCATCAATTTCTATCGGTTTTGCAGCATGGCTGGCTGCAACTTTAACAATGAGCAGCTGCGATTCGCTATTCGATAGCGCACCAAGCGATAAACTTACTGATGAAAGCTTGTTTGGCCAAGTGAGAATTTGCTTGACGAATATACGATGGCATGGTATAAGAATATGAATAATGGTTGGGTTCATTGATGTCGACATCGTCTTTCTTCGGCATGAAATATATGTCGTATATTACGCCTGCTTTCTACACTGATCAAACCACTTATGGTGTGTCAAACTGGGTAAACTCTGGTGTGGGAGAAGAAATTGCATCAAAGGAAGCACCATTCTTCTTTTAGCTCACCAATCGTTGGAAGGCCTATTATATTCAAATTCAGAACATCAATCGCATATTAGAAAATGCCGACAAATTGCCGGTAACAACAAGCAACGTGTTTTGGGCGAAGCCCACTTCTTCCGTGCTTATTATTATATATGCTGATGCAGCGGTACGGAGCGTGCTTCTTATTGATCATAACTACGACCCTCTGCATAGCTCTGAACGCTTTCCACGCGCTTCTTACGATGAAATGGTAAAGTTTATAACTCGTGAAGCCGACTTGGCGGTAGAAGCATTGGCGCTTAAAAACGATAATCGTAACGTTGGCCGTATTACGAAAGGGCAGCTCTTATGCTTAAGGCAAAGACCTATTTCTGGGTTGGAAGTCCGCAGTTTCAAAAATAAATCGTCAGAACTTTACGGCTTTACTACTGACAGAAGTCAAGAGTTTATGCAGAAGGCTATTGAAACCTACAAGGCTATTGATGACCTTAACCAGTATAAACTTATGCCAGTAAGCGGAACCACAGAATCGGCAATAGCAAAGAGTTATCACGATCTCTTCTTACAACATAATAATGATGAGAGCATATTAGAATATCAGCACGGCGAATCAAAACTAACAAGCGAGGGAGCCCATACGCTTGATCAGATAGCTATGCCGCCTGCTCTTACTGGTACACAATGCGCTTATTGTCCCGCAAAACCATGTAGACGAGTATGGAATGCGCGATGGCAGAACCTATGATCCGCAGAATCCGTATAGCTATCGCGACTATCGTTTCTATGCTAATGTACTTTACGATGGCACAACATTCCGTGATAGTGTAATGGAAATGCATTATGTGATTGACGCTGAGTGGAAAAGAGGTAGCACAAAAGTGGCATAACAAAGTATGGCACAGGGGCGCAATAACGGCTACAGTCGTACAGGGATACTACATGCGTAAATTTCTTGATCCAAAAGATCACATACCCGTACAAGAGAAAGAAGGTAGCAATCAGAACTATCCCATTTGGCGATATGCTGAGCTGCTTCTTGACTATGCTGAAGCTGCTTTCAGAACGGGCGATGTAAGTACTGCGTTGCAGAAGGTGAACCTTGTGCGCCAACGTGTTAAGATGAATCCTCTTACCAGCATTACGTTAAATGATATTCAGAACGAACGTCGTGTTGAAATGGCTTTTTGAAGAAACCACGTATTGGGACGAAAATACGTTTAGGGAACAGCCGTTCAAAAAGCTGAATGGTTCAACCAACCCTTTACGTTTTATGAAAATTGTATATCAAACAGGCGGAACCAAAACTTATACGACGGCGATATGGACAACCAAGCTGCCGAGCGTGCCTTCCGTGATAATCAGTATTATTATCCTATTCCATGGGACGAAGTGCGTTTCCAAGGCATTGAACAAAATGCTGGCTGGCACGAGAAATAAATGAAAAATTAAGGATAAGCCTTCCCTATGTCTTGAACATTATAGGGAAGGCTTTTGTATTTAAAAGGCAATTCTGTAAAACAGAACAGAAGGGTTTATGTACCATTGCTCGTAACTCCATCAGTTATTTGTTTGAATATTTTTAGTTATTGAGCGGTTTTCTATTCGATATTGGAAGCCGTAAAACTCCTATTCGTCAATCTGTTACTCACATTTCGATGTGAGCGTTGTTTCATTACAGGGTTCTGTTCAGTGTTTGACGGCCGTGATACGCATTGTGTGACGACCGTGGTATAACGTGTACTACGGCAGTAGTACGTGTGTGCGGCGGCCGTCGAACGATGAACAAAAGGTTGTAACGAATACGCCCTTTCGTCAAATACGTGTTGACGAAAGGGCGTAAAGATATATCTGTAATAGGGTATAGGGTGTGTACCAACGTAGAGGTTGTATACACCTTTTTCGAGTTCTACATCTTCTTTAATACCACCTGCTGACTTGTAAAGTCGTATGCACGGTCAAACATATTGAGCACCTGGCTCCAGTTTGCTGCAGGTATTTGCTGTTGTTTATATGTCTTTTGGAAGTTAATAACCAGTTTGCCATCGCTTGTTTCAGCCTTACTTTCAAAGCCTACAGCCTCGTTATCAACATGGTTTGTAAGCTTTTTGAAGGCTCTCTGCTGCCACGCTATAACCCTGTGGAATATCAAGAGTAAGTGTGACGGTATAAGTGCTGGGATAGTTGTAAACAATATCCGCATCGCGTTCGCGTTCTTTGCCCTCGATGTGTTTTTGTGGTCCAACGAGCTGACCTACTGAAACGACAAGGTTTTTACCAGCTTTCTTAACAAGGCCATCAATTTGATAGTCGGTAGTATAGGTGAAAGGCGTGTTGTTTTCACCAAAGCTTGTTACTTTCGTTTGGTTTTATTTTAACAGGTGTTTTAGCGTGATATCCCTTAATTTCCTCAGCAAAAGTCTCAGCTACATTTTTCTTATCGTATTCGGCTCGTTCTGCAGCCTTTGCTTCTGCTTCGCCTTTCTTGAATGCAAACAGGTCAGCAAAGGTTTTTAATGTCGTATGCAGCTCCCCATGCTTTAGTAAGTTCTTCAGCGGTAGTTAAATCTGAAATTACGCCTTCCTTTTTCGCATCCTGTAACTACGTTCTGTACGTACGATGTTGATCATGGTTCCGTCAATAGATGCATTAATTGTAACGTTCTCTGCGTTATCAGATGCGTTACTGCTTGCTATTTTAAAACGCATTGAATGGGCCTTTCTGAAATTTTTACGATTGGTTGGTGCTTACTGCGTCACGATTTTGATATGGTGAGGAATGATGTTTGCACTAACTGCAAAGCCTAACGGAAAGTAACACTTACCGTTTTTAAGCATAATAAATCAGGTTGCATCGCTGTAATTTATGAGCTTATCAAAAGGTTCGAGATAGCTGTTTGTGGTAAGGCCGCGTGTATAGGATACTTTTAGGCGGTCGAGCATGCTGGTAAAGAGAGTAGAGAAGGTATATGCGTCTTCGTAAGGACGTTTAAAAATGAGCGTGTTCATAACCATATAGTTGTAAAACATAGTCAGCTTTCTCTTCATCGCTACCTAATGTTTTCGCAGCCTTAACAACCTTACCAAGTATTTTTCCAGGAATCCACTTAGTATTATTCTCCGCCCAAAGTGCCCAGGCATCTTCCTGAATTATGCTGGCATCTGGGTTGGCGTGTGAGCCTTTGTTCTTAGTGCTCTTAGGTGTATAGGCCAAAGCAACATCAGCCGATGTATAAAGCATAATGTAAGAGCCTGTGAAATAGCATTGTATGCGTAGTCGGGTAACGTTTTATTGATGTCTTTTACATGTGCATCAAGCGTAATGTTGTCATCTTTCTGTCCTGCTGTAAAGTCGGGTGCGCCGTTCATGGTACGATATTGTGTACACAAACGTTTGTCAATAGTACAATGAATTTGATAATCAAGAATAGGATAATCAGCTCCCAAATATAAATATGACTGGGTCAGCGTTTTTCTTCTTTTATCTTGGCAAAATCGTAAACAAAGTAATCAATAAGGTCTCCGACTTGCAGATCTAGGTACGGCAAGCTTAGCACGTTTTTCTTGATCCTTCTTACCTTCATTAGCTTCTTGGTACTCGTCGCTGCTTACTTCCTTTACCGTTCCGTTTGGTTTTATGACCTTTACGCCCAATACGGTACGGTGATCTTCACGCAAAAGAGCATCGTTAAACGAGCGATCGTAGGGTTCGAAAAATCGAAAAGTAGAATACTTCTCTAAAGCGGCTTTATCGTTTATTTTTAATCAGGTAGCGCTTGAGATGTATGCTTGTGTTCTGCTTGAGACTGGTGACATAGTAGAAGTTAAACTTCTTGCTCTGATCAACAGTTAACTCTTCATAGCGAGCCAGTACAATGGCCGACTCGTTTTTGTATTGAGCAGGAACTTCACGATTATTGAATTGTGGGAGGTTCTTTTTGCCCAAACTTCTTGTTTTACTTCTTTGACAAACTTTAGATAATCGTTTTTGTCAAAAGGCCATCATTGAGCAGAGCAACGATGGACGAAATGAGCATAATCAGTAGTTTTTCATAAATCAATGGGGTTTTGATTGTTATCTTTTTCAAGTGTATATGTTTACAAATTATAGAAAAGGGTTACTTATTTCTTGAGCACTACCTGCTCGTTGCACGCATCTTTCCATTTACTTATAGCCTGATTCCATTCAGGGAATATTAGCCAAAGGAATACGGCGATGGTTGATTTTGCATCTTTTGATAGAAGATAATAGTGTTTCCTTGTTTGCTAAATCGGCAGGTAAGAGTTCCCTCTGGTGTTGTGAAGGTTGCCGAAGATGGCAGGTGTTCTACCTTGTAACCTGCAGGAATAGTGAGTGAAGCTTGACGAACCACATTGCAACGTACAGGGGAAATAGAAATCGTTTACGCGTGCAGTGGTATCTATTCTTCCTGAAAAAGAGAGTTGTTATGTGGATTTAACTCAATATAAATTTCGTTGTCCATTTGTTGTACTGCCGCCTTGTTGACAACGTCTCCCTCAAATTGTGCCCATTCTTTTCGTGCATCTTGGTTCACCCATTTTGCATTGGTTACTGTCATGCTGTGCGAATCTGAATTGAGGTTGTTGGCCAACAGGTCGTCCCTATTCTTGTTTCCGGCATCGTCAGCAACACTCATAAACCATTCCTTCATATCGCCACGAAGATGGTATGTGGCTTTTCAATAAGTGCATTGTCCTGTAAACGATACTGGTATGTTAAGCTGTCGATAGACATATCCGACTTTTGAGTGGGGACTGTCTGTAATAATGGCTTGTCGCCATCAAATACCATGGCTTGCGAACCTTGTATGGCTTGTGGGGTATATGTGTATGGTATGCGTTTGCAAGTAGCATCAATATAATATGTTTTGCCTTTGTAAAACAGTGTGCATATAACGTGGTTGGCGCTGGCTAACGTAGGGAACGTCACTCATTTTAAAGTTTATTTCGTCAGTGCCCAATGTCGGTGGAGTCGAGCATCAAAGCCTTGCTCCTTAAGCAGTGTAGTTAATAACAATGCCATGCCTTTGCGGTCGCCATAGCGCTTGCGCAACACTTCCTTCGAGTATCAGGGCGATGTCCCGAAATACCTGCTTCGAAAGCGACATATCTGATGTGCTCTTGAATCCAGTGATAAGTGTTTTTGATACGGTCTTCTTCAGTCTTACTATTTTTGGTTTATTTCTTGTAACAGAGCCTTTATGTTAGGGTATTGTACAGTCGACGTTTGCCATATCCTTCGACCAAGCATATAGCGCGTTAACGTCTTGAAATGAACCAGTAATGAGCGAATAAAGGGTAAATATTTGATATTGGCGGCATTTGCTTGTCGTCCTTCATGCGGTTTGCGTTAACTAACGTGTAGCTATAAACTTCGCCTTCCGCTGTGGTTTTTGTGTTCAGTTTTGATACCAAAAGCCATCGAAATTCATTTCCTTTATTTTTGTATCCCGATAGTTTGCTGGGTATAGTAATGGTGATAGTTTTGTTTTTAATGAAGTAATCTTCAAGCAAATATACACGGTAAAGTATTTTATATCCTTAAAAAGTGCGTTCAAAAGAAGCATTACAGGTTTTACCTTTTTATTAATGTATCCTTTAATAATGCATGCTTTGGTGTCGTCATAAAATACATTCTCAGGGTGTTATGTTCTTGTAGAACTTCTCTCCACGGCCTGAAACATCGTCTAATGAGATGAATTCCCATAGAATACAGCTGTTTCAGGGGTATACAATAGAGGTGGAATTCGACTCGTAGACTATCTTTTTGTGTTCTTTACTATTGGTTTTCGTTGTTAAATAACAACGTATACTGCTCGTTACATTCTGAAAATAAGAATCTTATCGTCCCATTGCTGTGCGTAGAAGGTGTGCAGAATATGAATAAAAAGGACGAGCAAGCTGCAAAAACAAATTGGTTTGGTAAAGCTGTTCATGTGGTTTTGAGAGATAATATAGTTTGTATTCTTGTTAAATTGTACGCTGTTATATTCTATTATAAGGTAGGAATATAATAAGTTTTTAGCTGATATCTATCATGATGACAGAAGCAAATAAGTAAACCATATTTCTTTCAGGAAATGACGTTTATGGATATCTTTTCAAGTAGATAACTAAAGATAGAATGATAGCAAAACAAATAAAAATATAGCAAAAACCTCTTCTACATTTATTTGTGGATGAGGTTTCTTCGTTATTATTTTCATGTTTGCACATGGATATGTAAGTTTTTCAAACCCTTTCAGGTCTTGTGAGTTCAGCATAAAGCCTTATCAAACTCTTTGGGATGGTGCCCAATGAAACAGATATTCACTAACAGTTTGCAAGAAGCTCAGCATCAGAGAGGTCAACAGCTTTCTCGATGAAACATTTTTACCAATAATTACTTCCCAAGGTGAATCAAAATCTTTGTCCTCAGCACCCATATACGACTCGTCTGCGCGCAACCTTGCATCACTTTATATCGTATATTTTTTTCTTCGAAGTACAGGATTCATGTTCAATAATATGTTTCCAAAGCTTGACAGAAGAGGCTTTTCATATTTGCCTGTTCCAGGGAACATATCCAGTGATAATAAGCATAATCTCATCAAACTCGTATGCCTGAAGAAGATCGTATAGCATCATAAGCTTTTAGAATTTAGCCATTTAATAGCATCAATTGCACATTCGTCACCTTTGTTTCCAAAGCTTCCGCCACAACGGTTCTTGGCTTGTTCAAGGGTGTCAGTTGTGAGAAGACCGTATATTACAGGAATGTTTTTGAACAACATTAAGATGTGAGATGCCGTAGGTTACACCTTGACAAATGTAGTCAAAGTGTGGTGTCTCTCCGCAATTACGCTTCCTAAGATAATAACAGCGTCAGAAACCGTCGTTCTTTACACATTTGTTGCGCACCATAAATAAGCTCAAAGCTACCAGGCACACGCCTAATATGAATGTTTCTCTGGCAGCGTTCCGTGCTTCTCTAATGTGTCAACTGCGCCTTTCAATAGTGCATCAGTGATCTCTGAATTCCATTCAGAGACAACGATTCAAAGCACATATTGCTGGCGTCAGGAACGTTAGCAGGGATCGTAATCAGAAAGATGATGAAGAGCTGTAGCCATGTTTTTATTTGGTTACGTTCAATGTATTTATCAATATCGCCACTTTGAACAAGCGCAGAGTTAATATACTTTTTCTTAATGTCCTGATAAATTTTTCAGGGGCTTCGTCCTGCTTGTTCTGGCTTTCAAGCAATTCTCCTGCTTGAAGTAAGAAGGTTGGTGACAGGCTATTGCTTGCACCGTCTTTAGCTTTAGCGTCAGCCTTGCTAGCAGCATCCTTTAATTTGCTGATGAGCTTTGTCAATTTGACCAACGTGTGCATACGCATTGCCAAGAGCTGCATGTAGCTGCAGAGGGCTTACAAGTGCATCGTTCTTAGAGAAATCTTCAAGATAGTTGACGGCATCTTGCCATTTTCCGAGGTTGGCATAACAAAGACCAGCGTAAAGATTAGCTAAATTGCCAGCATCAGGTGCTACCATAATCACTTGCAATTTTAACAAAACCTGCATAGCCTGCGCCGTCACCATTGAGAGCTTTATCAAACTGTTCAGCCTGGAAATACTCCTGACCACGTGCAAAAGCTGTGCTTGCTGTTTGCTGACGAGGGCCACTAATAAACTCTTTATAGCAGAAAAAGCCTGCTACAATAATGATAACTGCAAGTACAATTGCGGAAATTGTTTTCTTGTTTTTCGATGAAAGACTCTGACTGTAAAGCGTCGTTAAAAGGTTGTCTTTTCGTTTTTGTTTGCCATTATAATAGATGTTTTATTATTTTCGTATAGATGGTCGCAAAAGTAGTAATTTTATTCTATATATGAAATTAATTACTTGCTTTTTTTCTTTTTCATTATTAAAACAAGTAACTTTGCACGAAATGATACTCAAGAAGATTTCCATCATCAATTATAAGAATATTCGTTCGGCTTCGCTCGATTTCTCAAATAAAATAAATTGTTTTATTGGCGAGTAATGGAGTAGGGAAAGACGAACGTTTTTAGATCTCATTTACTATTTATCGTTTTGTCATAGTAGCTTCACAAATATTGATAGCCAAGTAATTAATCACGATCAGGACTTCTTTGTTATAGAGGAAATTTTGTGACTGATGCACAAGACGAGGAGAATATTTATGCGGGTATGAAACATGTGGCAAGCATAAACATTTCAAGCAGTAATGGCAAAGAGTATGAAAATTTTCCAATCACATCGGTTTGATACCGTTAATTTTTATATCGCCCTCAGACAATAGGCTTGTAGATGGCGGTGGCGATGAACGACGTCGATTAATGGATGTGGTTATCTCGCAGTATGATAGGCAGTATCTTGATGCTTTAGGGGCGTTATAATAAAGCTTTACAACAGCGAAATGCTCTGTTGAAAATGGAGCAGGAACCAGATGCTACGCTACTTGATTTATGGGAGCAGGAAATGGCTGATGCTGGTGAAGAGGTGTTTCGAAAACGAAATGATTTTGTAAAGGAAATTATACCAGTATTCCAGCACATTTATGAAATCATATCGGGAGGACACGAGAAAGTGTCACTCAATTATATATCTCACTGTCAGCGTGGCTCGCTTTTTGGAGGTTATAAAACGTGATCGTTTTAAGGACCGTGCAGTGGGATATAGTCTTCATGGTGTCCATCGCGATGATCTAGAAATGCTAATTGAAGGGCTTCCCGATGAAGCGCGAGGGAAGTCAAGGGCAAACAAAAGACGCTGGTTTTAGCTTTGAAACTTGCACAGTTTGACTTGTTACGGAAAAACTTCTTCTAACACAACTCCATTACTTTTTGCTTGATGATATTTTCGATAAATTAGATGCAAATAGGGTGGAGCAAATTGTAAAGTTGGTTTCAGGTGATCGTTTTGGTCAAATATTTATTACTGATACCAATCGTGATCACCTTGATCAGATATTGCAACATAGTAATAAGGACTATCGCTTATTTGATGTAAACGATGGTGTAATAACACCTCGTATATCTGTGGAAATGTAAAAATAAGAGTTTATGTTCAAGCGTGAGGGTAAAAGTCAGTGATGATATTCTGCAACAGTTTTTGCGTAAGAGGGCTCGAAACCCCTTTACAACAGAAACGATTGATAGATGCTTGGGATAGTGTGGCAGGCCAAATGGTGGTTCGTTACACAGGAGAAGTTTATAAAAATCAGATTTTGTTCGTTAAAATTACGAATCCTGCCTTACGTCAGGACCTAAGCATGATGCGTCAACAACTTACTCGTCGACTGAATGAAGTAGTAGGCTCTTCGGTTATAAGCGATGTGAGAGTATTCTAATAATTAAATTTCGTCGTGAAGTATACAGTTCATGGGTATGTCATGAACATCAATAGGTATATTTTTCCAGTATTTGGAATGCAAAACATATACCTATTTTTATAAGCCTATAGGGCATGAGTTTTAACTCTCTATCATAATATGCCTTTCCATGTCCAAGTCGATTCCCTTGTTTGTCAAAAGCTACTCCAGGTACAATTGCAATGTCAATAGTGTCATAATTTTTAAATGACTTACCAACAGGTTCAAGTATTTTGTAGAGGCCTGATTCAATCAACTTATCCTCTCCGTTGAAAGGGATAAGTTCTAAATAGCTTTCATCTATAACCTTAGGTAGAAGAACTATTTTGCCTTGAGCGTGTAACTGCTTAACAAGTTTATGAGTATCGACTTCGTCTGGCATCGAATAGTAAAGAAAAACGGTATTGGCTTTCTTTACCATCTCATGATTGAGAACTCGTGTGGTTATTGATTCGGATCGATGATTAAGTTCTTCTTTTGAGAACATTTTTTTGCGTAACCGAATCTCTTTTCTCAGTTCTCTTTTTGTGTCCATTTGGGTTTTTCCATAATGTGAAAGATGAAACCCCACTGATATTTCAAATATGCAACAGTTTATTGTTGGTATTGTATCAGTGTGGGGTTTTTATAAAGGGAGCGTTTATATAGTTTTTATCAAGTGGCAACTTGTTATTGTTGACGCACTTGTACTTTGTTGGTTGAAGCCTTGTTCATTGTAGAATTGGGCTTCTTTGGGAATGAACTGTTGTTGCGAAATACACTTAATGCTTTGCGAGATAGCCGCATCATCAAGGTTAATATACTCATTAAGTGCTTGTTCGTCAAGCATATTATAGATGATTCGCGCGTTTATGAACTGCTCAAGTAGCGGTGGCTCTTTTTTTAATAAGTAGGTTTGCGACGTTGTAATCCACGCTTATCAGCATAGACAACAAACTGTTCAACAGTGTTCTGTCTTTTCAAATAATTAGCCAATTCAAGCATTTTCTTGAATTCTTTCATTTTGACGGTTATTGTCCGTATAAGTAAAGGCGAACTGTAAGATAAGACCATTCATGACAGCTTCTTTATAATATGAGGGTCATGTTGGTGGTATCTTCTGGAATAAAGATATCAGGCGTTATACCTCCGCCACCATAAACCACTCGGCCTATACTGGTATGGTATTGAGGTCCTTTATGTTTTGATGCTATCTTGTAGAAGTATTCTCCATGTCTAAAAGCGAGAAACAAGGTCTTGTGCGTATTCTGGGTCCTCGCCATCTGTATATGGTTTCTGTATGCAACGGCCTGAAGGGGTATAATATCTTGCAATAGTTAGTCAGAATCATACTGCCATCAGGGGAATGGAATTTGTTGTTGAACAAGTCCTTTCCCAAACGATCTACGTCCTATAATAGTGGCTCTATCATTATCCTGCATTGCGCCAGGAAAATTTCTGCTGCCGATGCGGTTCCTTCGATAATTAATACAACAAGTGGCATGGTTTGATAAGCACCATGTCCATCAGAAAGATGATCTTGACGTGGAGAGCGACGACCTTTTGTGTAAACGATAAGTTTTTAGCAGGCAAGAACTCATTCGCAATCTGAACAGCACTTTGTAGTAGTCCGCCTAGGGTTGTCACGAAGGTCAATGATCAAGTTACTGAATCCTTGTTGCTGTAGATTTGCTAAAGCGATAAGAACCTCAGGATAGGTTTTTCACCAAAATTCTTAATCTTAATATAGCCAGTAGTAGAGTCAAGCATGTACAGAAGCTGTTACCGTTTTTGTAGGAATCTCGCCACGTGTAACCGTATATGCAAAGAGGCTTTTTGTGTCCATATCTCAATACTCAATCTTAACCTTAGACCCTTGCGGTCCTTTTAAACGACGCATTGCTTCGTCAGTAGTAACTGTTTTGCCAACAAACTTCTGACCATCAACGCTTATAATTTTATCGCCTGCAAGCAAACCTGCCTTTTCTGCTGGTCCATTTTTGATTACGTTTTGTACACGAACAGTATCCTGTCGAATTGTAAATTCAATACCAACACCTGAGAAAAGAACCTTTCAAATCGTCGTTTGCTGCCTGTACATCTTTTTGCACTGATGTACACAGAGTGAGGATCAAGGTCAGACAATATTTGAGGAATAGCCTTGTCTACAAGTGAATCGATGTCAACTTTATCCACATATTGGTCGTCGATGATTCTCAACAGGTTGTTCAATCTGTTGCTTCCGTTGTTGATGACAGTAAGTCGATTGCCAGAGAAATGATTGGCATAAAAAGAGCCAATCACAATGCCGATAACCATACATAGCGCCATCAGCAAGGGCATAAACCTGTTTTTATTATCGTTTTTCATCTTTACCTTTAATCTATACTAACGTCAATTCTCAAACTCTTATTCTCTTTTATTAGTCGTTTTCTTTCAAAATGATCTCATTCATATTAAGAAATTCTACTTCGATACCAGCACGCTCAGAAGCTGTATGCCATCATCGAGTCGGTATTTCTCTCCATATACAACGCGTTTAATACCCGATTGTATAATCAATTTTGCACATTCTATGCAGGGAGAAGCCGTAACATACAGCGTAGCCTCGTCGCTATTGTTATGCGAACGCGCTAATTTCGTAATTGCATTTGCTTCAGCATGTAACACGTAAGGGCGTGTAACTTGGTTCTCATCTTCGCAAACGTTCTCAAAACCACTGGGTGTTCCGTTGAATCCATCGCTGATAATCATCTTGTCTTTAACAACAAGAGCACCCACTTTGCGACGTTGACAATACGAGTTTTCTGCCCAAATAAGGGGCCATGCGCAGATAACGCTCGTCAAGTTTCTTAAGTTTATCTTCTGATTCCATTTCTTTCTAATAAAGCGTCTATTGTTGGTTCCTGACCACGGGAAGCGTTTATAAAGCGTCATAGGGTGCTCTGTTCCACCGCGCGAAAGGATATTGTCGCGAAGTGATTGTGCTGTTTTGCGGGTCAAAAATACCATTCTTTTTAAACATGCTGAAGGCGTCAGCATCAAGCACTTCTGCCCATTTATAGCTGTAATAACCTGCAGCATAGCCTCCCGCCATAATGTGAGAGAACTGCACAGTCATACATGTATTAGGGTAGCTGTTCGAGTGATTATAGCCTTAGCCCATGCTTTTTCTCAAAGGGAATAATATCTTCTGTAAACTCCTTTGTTTGTGTATAGTATGCCATGTCAAAGCAATCCGAAACTTACTTGACGCAAGCATGCGCGCAGCAGTAAAATTACGGCTCTTGACAATGCGCTCAATTAATTCATCAGGTAGGGGTTCTCCTGTTTTCGTAATGCGTGGCAAAGGTGCGCAGAAAGTCTTTTTCTATAGCGTAATTCTCCATGAGTGCGAGGGCATTTCTACAAAGTCCCACCACACATTTGTGCCAGAAGGCTCTCAAATCTACTATTTGCTAACATGCCATGTAGCGAATGCCCAAATTCATGCAGAAAAGTCTCAACTTCTCCTAATGTTAATAATGCAGGGCTTTTTGTTCTGTAGGCTTTGTGAAATTCATCACAACACTAACGTGAGGACGAATATTCTGACCTTTTTTTATTGATATATTGACCTTGGAATTCTGTCATCCACGCACCGCCTTGTTTGCCTTCTCGTGGATGAAATCGGCATAGAAAACAGCCAGATAGCTACCATCTTTGTCAAACACTTCGTAAGCTTTCACGTCAGAATGGTACACAGGGAATGTTTTATTCTCTTTAAATATATTACCGTATAGCCTTGTTGCCAGGCCAAAAACACCTTGTATCACCTTGTCAAGCTGGAAGTAAGGACGTAACATTTCTGCATCAAGGTTATACCTTTCCATCTGTAATTTATGCGAATAAAAAGCAGAATCCCATGGTTGAACTTTAAAATCGGGTCCTTCATAGCCTTAGCCTTCTCCTCAATAGCTTTAACTTCTTCAATGGCTGTAGGTTTATATGCATCTATTAAATCGTCAAGAAGCTTATAAACATTGGTTGTGGTGCTTGCCATTCTATGTTTTAAAACATATTCGGCATAAGTGTCAAAAGCCTAATAATTGAGCAATTTCTCGCCTTATATTAATGAGCCGTTTACATATCTCAAGATTGTTTTTGGTCATTATCATGTATACATTCGGTATTCCGAGCCATATACATTTTCTCTCTCAAATCGCGTTGAGTAGAGTATGTCATAAATGGAGAATAGCTGGGGAAAATCAAGTGTAAAGACCCACCCTTCAAGCTTTTTATCTTTTCGCTGTTTGCGCAGCGGCTTCTACAACTGTCTCAGGAAGTCCACTAAGTTGTTCCTTGTCAGTTATATGTAATGTAAAAGCCTTATTCTCTTTTAATAGATTTTGCGAGAACTGCAGCGACAACATACTGGCCTCTTCTGTCAGTTTTCGCAGTTGGTCTTTACCTTCTTCGTCTAAAAGGGCACCTCTACGAACAAAAGCATCATATTCTTTGTCAAGCAACATCTGCTCTTCAGGTGTTAGTTCACGGTGATTTTTCGTATACTGCTTTTTACCCTTGCGAAGAGTTTAGGATTCAATACAATGTCGTTCTCATGCTTGGTAAGTATCGGACTTAACTTTTGTGCGAGTTCCTCCATGCGCTCGTTAGTCTCCGCGCTCATGAGGCAGGAGAAAACGTTCGACACTCTATCAAGAAGATCATAATAATGTTCTCCTTTTGAGTTATCTTCTACAGCAATGGTATTATCAAACGTGGGTTCTTCTGGATTATTGATAATTTTTGTCTATCGCTTCATTGTCGCGACGCATGCCTTCCATGAAGCTTCTTCATAATCCTCAAAGTTTATCTTATTAAAAGGGACGGTATCATGAAGTGTACCGTAAGATTCCATGAAAAGGGTTCTTTCTTTCTTGGGATATATTCATGCTTATGCTTTCTCTATATGTTTATGCAAAAGATAGCAAAAGATTGAATACGTTTTTGGCGAATAAGTAAAATTTAACTTATCGCGTAGTGGCTATTAGTCTTTCGAGTGCGTCAATGATGGTTTGTCCTCGACTAGAGTGATTAGTCCGTTTTTTTGCAGTTTATTCAGTTCCCTTGAAGATAGCTAAACGACTGGTGTGTAGTTTTGGTCTTCACACTGCATCTTTATCTTGAATATTTTTGCCAGCAGGGTAGGTACAGTGCATGGTCATAAACTGAATAATATCTTGCGACAATTCTTTAGGCATAGTTTGCCATGGTTCATGCGCTTTTTGCAGAGCAGTAGAGATAAGACTAAGAAGATTTGAGTCTGAAAATAAAAGAATTCGATGCTAAATTCAGAACCTCATTCTTATCAAGAATAATAAAGTTACAGGGTGAAGCCGCTTTGTATGTTCGTGTAAACAATTGCATGCGACCAAATATTCCGTCAAACTGTAGTACCATGGGACCAGATAAAAACTCATGAACCTCATACGCATAATCGTCAGCTGACGCAATGGTTTCTACAGTACCATCAATTAGCATGGCCAAAAATCCACATTTGTTACCTTGCCGAACCACAATCTCTCCTTCGGCAACTTTTCTGAAGTTGAATTTAGTCTTGCTAATAATCTGTCCAGTTCGTGTCTGCTCATGCCCATAAATAGGGGAATGCTGGTAAGCTTGTCGTACAGTCCGAACCGTTCCATGGTCTTTATTTTTAGAATTTTTCCTTTCATCGAAGGTGAGAACCACACCTTATTTATTTTCCTTTTTGATCAGCATAAATAAGATAAGCCAATAGCTCAGGATGCTTTTCAAGTACCGTTTTTGCCTTATCAAGTCCCATTACCATAAACGCTGTGGCATAGGCGTCTGCCTCTGCGCAGCTGTTAGCTAATACAGTTGCCGATAGTATATTGTGTTGAACAGGATAACCAGTCTTGGGATCAATGGTATGCGCATATTTCTTACCGCCTTTATAATAGAAGTTGCGGTAGTTGCCACTTGTAGCCATTGCTTTGTCGGTAACGTTGAGGACTGTTTGTAAAAGCTTGCTGTTGCTGAAGCGAATCATCTTCTGGTTTCGTCACGCCTATGCGCCAAGGGCACTCGCTCTGGGCTAATACCGCTGGTTACAATCTCCCCACCAATCTCAACCATAAAGTTGTCAATGCCTTTACTTTTAGAAATTTTTGCTACCACATCAGAGCCATATCCTTTTTGCAATAGCTGAACAATCAAGCATGATTCGTGGGTCAGTCTTTACCACACGGCCGCTGCAAGCTTCACCTTTTGGTAACCAGTTAGCTGTTTAAGCGAGTCAATGACATGCTTGTTGGGAGCTACACGCTCTTGAAACCAAAACCCCCATTCGTTAACAAGCGGTGCAACCGTAATATCAAAAGCCCATCTGTTTCTCGCGATATTTGCTCAGCAAGTGTAAACACTTCTGTAAACATGTTGTCTAAACGTACATCGCGATTTTGGTTTACTTTCGAAAATAATGCTCTGAGGCTCAAAAGTTGACAACGACACATTTACCTTATTCATCTCGCTTCAATATCTTTTTGAAGGTCAATATCGCTTTGATAGGTAATGTGTACGTTGTTCCGAAGATGAATCCCGTGTTGTTTTGATAGGGGAGTATTGTGTTGTTGGGCTATCACAATAACAGTACCGACAACTAATAATATCAACAATGGAATTTGCCGTAGCAAATTACGGCGTTTTGATGCTGCTGTTTGGGGAGTGGAATTTAGGGTGTTCATGGTTCAAAAAAATAATATTGAAAGTTCCACCAAGACGTGAAGAACCTTGTCGTCCGTAGCCCGGAACATACCATGTGCTACCTAATTCTCCCGTCATTATGTACAATGCGTCTTTTGTATCTTACCGTCCATCCTAAGCGAAGCGGACCTATTATTTAGCGTCAATTCCTGCCACAGCCTCTAACCAATGATAATGTGCACTGATGTTGTGATGTTTGAAAGGAATTAGTCCGCCCCATATAGGGTCAACGACATCAGGGTGTTCGACATCAAATTTATAATAAGTAAGCGCATATCTTGCACCTATATACAGACGATAAATATCGTGTTTATTCCTCATCATATTGAAGTCGATACCAATCTTTCCGTATGGTGCTGATGTTTTTAAATGAGGGTTTCTGTAACTTCGTTTCTTTCATTAGCTCGACCCCAGCCAGCCTCAATTACAGGGAAATACTTGTCTTTTAAGTTTTACCCTTAGCAAAGCCTTCAATCTGACCATAGCTCGAAACTCCCATTTGAATTAGGCCTACAGCGTCGACACCTGCTTGTACACCACGAAACAAAGGTATTGAGTCGTCAATTTGTTTCATGCGTAGAGCGTTCCTGCTCAGCCTTTGTAAGGCGAGGTCTGCTCGTCTGTGCCTGCATAGCTAATGTGCCTACAAGCAGAATCAAACTAAAGGCGATTCTCTTTAAAGAAGATGTTGAAATGCTTGCGTGACGCATCATAGTCAATTTCCTTATGGTTTGATAGCAATTGAGTCAATGGCATGACGTGTATAGCGTATGCCTGTAATGGTGTGGAAGAAATTCAGTCCACAGTCAGTCGATTCAAAATGAGGACGATTTGTTTTCTGCATCCATACTGTGTCTTTGTGAAGTCCAGTATAGAAGTATAGCACGTCTTCGTCTTGTGAAAAGCTTACAGGGGTGAAAAGCTTTCAACATTATAGTCTTTGTTTAGCACAATCGAATCATCCTTCCCTTGACGTGCTACGGATATTGTTAGCGTATCGTTGAGTTTGGTTACTGGTCCTACAAGCTGGTAATTAGCATATACGGTATTGTTCAGAGGGCAGTCGACCGATGAACAAGCAGCTATAAACACAGCAACTATAAGTGCTACGAACAGTTTTTGTAGCGAGTGATAGGCGTTTAGTTTTTCATTCTAGCTTAGTTAAGCGTTTCTTCTATCTGATAGTCGTTGCGTTGCGGATTCTGTCTGACTTAATAGGTCACCAATAAAACCGGCAAGGAAGAATTGCGAGCCTACTATCAATGCGGTGAGCGCAATAAAAACGATGCATGGTTTGAAGAAGGGTCACCATAGGGTCCCGTTACACAGGGTTTATAATCTTGTCTACACATAGCCAGCATAGGGCAATAAAACCAATAAAGAATATTGCACTGCCAATTAAAGCCAAACACGTGCATGGGTTTTTCCGAAGTTATTGAGGAACCAGAGCGTTAATAAGTCAAGATAGCCGTTAAAGAAACGGTTAATACCAAACTTCGAACTGCCGTATTTACGTGCTTGATGTTGTACAACCTTCTCGCCAATGCGGTTGAACCCTGCATTCTTTGCGAGGTAAAGGAATATATCGATGCATCTCACCATACACTTCAATATTCTTTTGATAACGTCATGTTTATATGCCTTTAAACCACAGTTAAAGTCATTGCAAATTATGTACGCCACTTATTTTACGAGCTGTTGCATTGAACAGTTTGGTAGGAATAGTTTTGGATAACGGGTCATACCTCTTTTTGCTTATAGCCTGAAACGAGGTCGTATTTCTCCTCAACAATCATGCGATAAAAGCTCTGGAATTTCGTCGGGCGAATCCTGTAAATCAGCGTCCATCGTGATTACAACATCGCCTTCTGCCTTCTTGAAACCGCAGTATAGGGGCAGGGAGCTTTTTGCCGTAATTGCGACGAAACTTGATGCCTTTTACGTTCTCGTCCTTGCCTGCAAGTTGTTCAATTACTTCCCATGAGTTGTCAGTAGAACCATCATTAATGAATATAATTTCGTAAGTAAAGTGGTTCTCCTGTCATCACACGCTGATATCCATGCGTGTAGTTCGGGCAGATGATTCTGCCTCATTATAAAGAGGTATAACAACCGATATATTCATATTTGTGTTTATTTTATTCTGAATTTATTTGCCTTTACGGCATGCAAAAGCTATGGGTAGCTCATGACAAAACCAACTATAAGTTTTGCATCATGAATAGAAAGGCTTTCTCAATAGGTGGAAGTTCAAGCATGAGGATCTCTTGCAGCTTTTAAACTCTTGTGCAGTCATTCCCTGTGCCTGATAGGCAGGTTCCAGAGCTTTCATGCCGTTTAGAAGCAGCATATTCATTGCACCATTGTCAAAAAAGCGAAGGTAAACATACTGTATGACGGCAAAAAGCATAGCTGCATAGAGTGTATAGCGCAAGCGCCCATGCACGCCTAAACGACATGACGCCATCAAGTACATGATTGCGAAAACGCACAAGCAAATAGCCTACAAAAAAAGGAGTGGCTAAGGCCAGAAGGTTACCCCACGGCGACGTGGGAACAAGAACAACGGCCAGAAAACTAACGGTCCACAGCAAGGCAAGCAAATACACCGTATTGGCGTAGCGAAAGCCTTTAACTGCACAAGAGCTGTAATGTTATTCATATGCTTTTGCAAAGTTAAACATTTTATGAGAGAACGAAAAGTAGGCTATTCGAAAAATTATGTTAAATGCTAATGATTTGCACGTAATGGTTGCATAGGTTTGCAATATATATATTACCTTTGCATCCGCAAAAGAGAAACGCTCTTTAAAATATGGGCAAGTCTCCTACGACCAGCTCCTTGGGAATCCCCCAGGACAGGAATGTAGCAAGGGTACTTGGTTGTAGCGGTGCGATAGGAACAGCTTGCCCACCTGCCTCTTTAGCTCAGTTGGCCAGAGCACGTGATTTGTAATCTCAGGGTCGTTGGTTCGAATCCGACAAGAGGCTCTACAAAAGAAAAGATGATTGTATAATAAGGATGGAATGTTAGCTTGTCTAATGTTCCATCTTTTTGATTGATATTATTTGCTTATTCTATTTGCGACTGCACCGTTTTCTGTTTCTACTTTTTATCTTTTGGGTTTGCTGGTATTTGTTTAAGCCTTTTTCTATATGATGAGTTTGCAACGGAATGGCTACTGCTTTTGCACTGTATGGTTGAGTGTACGACGGTCGTCGCACGCGCATATGACGGCTGTGGTACACGTTGTGTTGACAGCCGTGATACGCGTTGTGTGTGACCGTCATGTACAGTAAGCCATGCTGCCTAAAGTCGTAGGCATAATATCGTAAAGAAGGTGGCGTGAAAAGCTATTTGTTGTTATGCTTTTCCGCGGTATTGCATGAATGTGTAAAAGTGTTTAATTTCTGTTTGTAAAAAGCAGAATTAAGATATATCACGCACGATATTAAGTTAATTAGATTTAAATATCACAACTAATCGTCCGCGATATTATTTTGATTCTATATCTTTGCCAGCAAAAGAAAAGACAAATGGCATACGAACAACTTCAACTACAGAATCAGTTATGCTTTTAGGCTTTTATGCGGCCAGCAGGCTTATTACACAAGCCTATGAGCCTTATCTTATGCCGCTTGGTATTACATATACACAGTATTTAGTGTTGATGGTGCTATGGGAACACGATGAGCAGCCTGTGAATGATATAGGTAAAAAGCATGTTGTTGAGGCATTAATACAATATCGCCTCTCATCAAGCGCATGGAGAAATGTGGACTGCTTTCGCGTCGCAATAGCCCAGATGATAAGCGCAAACAAATTGTTTTCTGACGGATAAAGGGAAGGTTGCGTGAGAAATGTGCATCAATACCACAGTGTATGCTTGGCGACATAGATGATTGTGGTATAAAAATCCGAATGTATGATGGCAATTGTGCCAGTATTAGATAATATAATTAAAGGATTAAATCGCAAAGGTTGCGACAAATTTAAAAGAAAGAAGAAGAAAATGAAAAAGACTATTTTTATTTAGCATTGCTATAGGTTTTATTGGTTTGACAAGCTGTTCGGGCAACAGTCAACAATCAAAGAACGGAGCAGAAAAAAGTATCAACTCAGCAAAACACATGAATGTAGAAGAACTTACAGCTGAAACGTTTAAGCAGAAAGTGATGAACTATGATAAGCATCCAAACGAGTGGGTTTTTGAAGGAAGCCGCCCTGCTATCATTGATTTTTATGCTACATGGTGTGGTCCTTGTAAAGCAAGTTGCTCCAATTGTTGAGCAGGTTGCAAATGATTACGCAGAGTAAAATAGACGTATATAAGATTGACGTTGATAAACAACAGAGACTCGCTGCGCTCTTTGGCGTGCAATCAATACCTACTGTTTGTTTGTCCCTAAGGAAGGAACTCCACAGCGTGTAAACGGTGCGATGCCTCGAACTGGTTTTGATGAGGGCTATCAAGCAGGGTGTTTAAGATGAAATAATATGACGAAAGTTCGATGAGTTAACATCGAAGGGAATAGTACATACTGTTTATTTGAGAAAGATAATACATTAATATTATAACACGGTTTCGGTTTCTGTATGAAGCCGAAACTTTATAATATAAGTGGATATGAAAGTAAGAACAATATTAGGAGCGCTTCCTGTGGCTGCCTTTTTGATGTTAAGTCAGCCTGTACAGGCGCAAATTTCGTTAGACAATGTATTGAAAAACGTTGCGGGACAAACGGGAACGTCGAACGGTTTCTTCCGCAAAGTCGAATGGTATAACATCAGCTTTGACAAGCATTTTTCGACAGTAAGAAAATTGCAAAAGCCGAAGATTTGGTTGGGCAATTGGAACTATACCGAACCTGCTATTGTGTTTTACGAGCAGCAACTTCTTGAAGAGCGCCAGCAGTAAAGTGGCATCGGTAGCTATTGAGCTACAAGCACAGCTTAATAAGTATGGAATTAAGAAGGGTTCGATGAAAGATGACCTTCGATAAGGGACGGAAAGTTCACGCAAACAGTGGCTGGAAAGACGGTGAAAAGGTACTTACACGGTGAGCGGTAAGAACGTAAAAGCTATCGTTTGGTGGCGTAGCTGAGCAGTTCCTTGGCACGACACAGATTCAAGGTAACGACCTTCTCATTGTTATGGACGCCACAAAACTGATGGGCTATATGAGAGACCTTAGGAGCACTTAGCGGAAATTCTACGTTTGAAAAACAGCCTCTTCTCTTTTTGGGGTCTATGGATACGGCATGCTGTGCGGTTTGCGTCTTCAAGTAGGCTGCGCACAGTATTTTATAGTTTTTACGATAGTTTTCAAGTATCTTTTTGTAGTTTTGTAAACACGGTATAATCATTAAAATAAAAAGTTATGGCAGAAAGAGATTTGGTTCTTATTGATATTTGCAACAACCCTATATTGGCAGAGGAAATAAAATATAGGCTTGAAGAGGTTAGAAATACCTTGTATGGTTATTGACGAAACGCTTACGGGTGTGAACGGTGGCTATGGTGCGTTGCCGGGTTTTGCCATAAAAAGTGTTTCGCAAATACGAAAGAACGTGCGAAAGCTATCGTTGCAGAAATTAGAGAAGAACAGCGCAAAAAGCAAATTGAACACAGCGGATTAATAACTTCGTTTAAAAAAATGTAAATGACGTCTTTAGTGAGGCAAGACAATGAGCTTTACTAATGACTAATAAGTTTGTTACTATGGTTTTGTGACCATTCGGTGGACACTGTTCGCCCTGAAAAATTACGTTTACTCTTTATCTGTTTGAGGCAATATTTGTCGTTCTCCTGCTGCACACGCGGTAATGCAACATAAGATTGATGAGCGAGGGATTGACGGATAGATATTTTATTGACTCTGCAGGCATTGGAGGTTGGCACGTAGGAGAGCTGCCCGATAAGCGCATGAGAGAACATGGTTACCGCAGAGGGCTACCGTGTTGACCACCGTGCACGCCAGTTTGATGCGTCGACAGATTTCCAGCGTTTTCGATTATATTATTGTTATGGACCATGAAAATTACAAACGTATTACGTCGTTAGCAACTAACGAAAAGCATCGGCAAAAGGTGATGATGATGGCCGATTTCTTTCATGTTCATACCAACGAAACGGTTGTTCCTGACCCATATTACGGAGAAGGTGCGGCATTTGAGTATGCCCTCGACCTGATAGAAGACGGTTGCGACGGACTGCTTCAACGCTTCAAATAAATATAACAGACTGGACATTTTTGTTCCAGTCTTTTTTGTTTTTAGTAATACGTGTTTTTCCCAATTGAGCACTAAGCCTTTTTGCATAATGGTGTGTTTGCTACACTTTTAGCTTGCATTGCTGTTTTGCTTTTCAGGCTTATGGTGAATGTACGGCGGCCGCCATACGCGTTGTACGGCGAACGTGATACATGTCGTACTTCGGCTGCCGTACGATGTGTACTCCGTTCGACGTACAACTACGGAATGTGCTTTTTGGCAGGAATATTATATAATAAGGAGTGTTTGTTTCTCCTTATATCATATAAAGGTGTACACAATGATGATAAGCTTGTGTTTTTGTGCGAATTCGGTCATCATGTTTTAGGGTATTTTGCTTTTTAGGGACCAGTTTTTCCCCATTGTCATACCAGTATACTTTTGGCATGGAAAAATGAATCATTCTCAGCTTCATGTTCTGACATGATAAAGGCTCTGTTATATGCCGCCGACATACAATTTGGCTCAGCCTGACAAAGTTTGATAACATTTGTTACCACCTGCCTGCGCGAAAAAGGGCATGGCATACATATTGTACGTATGTAATAAAACAAACAATTGTAACAAATTAAACAGAAAGACTTATGGCAAAGTTTGAAAAAAAGGTAAGGTTTTTGAGCAGCATGAACTTGTGAATTATGTTGACGGTGGAGTGGTAAGCAAAGAGCTTATTCACAATGTATCAGGCAGTGTAACACTGTTTTTTCGTTCGATGCAGGGCAAGGATTGTCGGAGCATTTTGCGCCGTTCGATGCCCTTATGACAGGTTATTGATGGCGAAATGGGAGCTTATCGTGGAGGGCGTAAAAGCACGTTATCAAAACAGGAGAAGCATTTGTTATTCCTTCAGGGTGCGCGCCATTCGGTGAACGCTGCACAGCGTTTTTAAGATGGTGATCACGATGATAAAAAGGTAAGAAAGCTGATCAAGTTCAATTCACTAATCAATAATTTCACAACTATGACTATAGTAGTGTTCGGTTCAACAACCGGAATGACAGAAGAGGTAGCAGGCAAAATTGCAGACAAGCTTGGAGCACAGGCTATTAATGTGTCTGACTTTACTGCTGACACAATTAACGAGTATGAAAAACTTTGTATTAGGTACATCGACATGGGGCGCAGGTGAGCTTCAGGACGATTGGTACGACAGTGTAAAGCTTGTTGCAAGGCGCCGACTTAAATGGCAAAACAGTAGCTATTTTTCGGTGTAGGCGATTCGGCGGGATATAGCGATACTTTCTGCGGTGGCATGCGCGCTATTTACGATGCAGCTGAAAAGCAGGCGCAAAAGTAATAGGTGCTGTACCAACAGAGGGCTACACGTTTGACGATTCGGACGCGGTTATTGATGGAAACTTCTTAGGTTTGGCTCTCGATGAGACGAACGAGGGCAGATATGACCGACGAGCGCATTGACGCATGGGTAGAAGAAACTGACCCCTGAGTTGTAATAAACTTGACAATAAGTAACCTTTAATGCACATATTCGGCAGGCCAAATGGTCTGCCGAATTTATTCCCTGGACATTATAGGTCAGCTATATTTCGATAAGTTGCTAATGCTGAAAAATAGGTTTTATGGCTTTTTGAGTTTCATGAAACAATATAATGGATTGAAGCACGTTATCAATAAAAATACATATTAAAATGAGAAAACTATTTGCTTTGTTACTATTATGGTTACCTGTGTTGCAACTATCAGCATGGAAGGAGCCAGGAACTACAACGATTTATCCTCAGTAGGTTTTAATTTATCGAAATTTAGTGGTGATAAAATTTATACAGGAATTGGTCTTTTGAGGTGATAATACTAGCACTATTCCTGCTCGTTTTAAAAGTAGGCTTTTTCGGCAGGAGCAGAGGTTCAACACCAGTTTTCTAATGCGTTGGCAGGTAGTATAGGTTTGCTTTATAGCCAACAGGGTACAGCATTTAAGAAAACTTCTGACATAGAATTCGACTTTAAGATGAAGGAAAAATAACCTGATTGTACCTATGATGCTGGTTGCAACTACAAAGTATAACATTGATTTTGAAGTTGGGATTACAGCCAGAATTTCGTGTGTCAAGCTTTTGACAAAGTGCTGAACAAAAGTAAGTTTGTCTATTCCAGTGGGTATTAGTTACGAGTATAGAAACGTAGTTTTTAGATTTACGTTACAATATCGGGGTTTCACATGTATATAAAGAGCAGGCCTCGTATGATGCATCGCGTGGTCAAACAGTGATGCTGACACTGGGATATGGCATTGATTTATGAAGTATTTTTACTTTTTCGGTTTATAGTATTATTACTATTTATTATTTAAAAATAATAAAAAACAGATTCTCTATCGAAAAAACAGATTTATTTTATATTTTTTTGTGATTGGTAAAAAGAAAGGGATTAACAGGATACACAGATGAATAAATTGAAACTTATATTGCTTACGGCTATTACATCAGTTATGTTGGTAGGCTGTGGAACAACGTCAACCGTTCCAATTACAGGGCGCAAAGCACTAACTTACTTGTTAGCGATGAGCAAGTGTTAAGCCTGAGTAAGCAAGAATATACTAAGTTTATGAATGGCGCTCAGAAGTCATCTGACGCAAGCCAATACAGCTATGGTGAAACGCGTTGGTAACCGTTTGGCCAGTGCTGTAGAATCATATCTGCGCTCGAATGGTGCAGCAGATGAGATTAAAAATTTCGAATAGGGAATTTAATTTAGTGCAAGATAAATCGGCTAATGCTTTCTGTATGCCTGGTGGTAAAATTGTTGTGTACGAAGGCTTGTTGCCTTATACGCAGAATGAAACAGCGTTGGCAATAGTGTAGCCACGAAATTGCGCATGCTGTAGCTAAACATAGCGCTGAACAAATGTCGAAAAAGATACGCCAACAGTATGGTTCGGCTATACTTGGTAGCGTATTAAACTCGGCAGTTGGTAGCGGGTAGGCGACGTTGCTTCAGTGATTGCGAATCAAGGATTCTCTTTTGCGAACTTGAAATATAGCAGAGATAACGAAACAGAGGCCGATCACATGGGACTTATATTTGCTGCAATGGCAGGCTATAACCCACAAGAGGCTATTCCTTTTTGGCAACGTATGTCGCAAAGGTAATGCTAATACCAACGACTTTATTTAGTGATCACCCAAGCGATGCAAAGCGTATAGCTGCGCTACAACGCCAAATGCCAGAAGCGTTGAAATACTACGCTGCTAGCTGTTCCTGCTATTAATCAAAGTAAACCAGCAAAGGTTTCAAACACAAAAGATAAGAAAAAAGAAGGCGTTAAAACCTTCTACTGCCGTTAAAATTCGGCAGACCATATGCCACCCTTCTTGTCGTTGAGACAAGGGGGACTTTATTCGTTTGTTTTTGTAATGTCATTATTTTATCTTAAATTTACCACATGAAAAGCTGTATACAAACAGTGTGTATGCAGATGTAATATGTGATTTTTTTAATCTTAAAGTTTAAGATAATGATTGATTACTAACCTGTAACTTGTGGCTGATGTGGACGCTGGTATGCGTCACAGCCCTTATTTTGGAAGTATCTTCGAGAACCTTTTTATCTTATTTGTTTTGCTATAGGAGCTGTAGAGACAATTGTTTTCTCGCTTATGGACGCACCTCTATGGCTACAGGTACTTGTGTTTTCGTTAGTTTCGGCCATTAGTGTTTTTCTGTATTCGTCCGCTTCTCCTTAAATATTTGCACCCGTTCAGAAAGAACGCAGAAGTAATGTAAAGTGCGTTGAGTGGGGCGTCAAGGAAAAAGTTATTGAAACGATTTCTGCTGAAAAACCAGGCTATGTGAGGGTAGATGGCGACGAATGGCGTGCTGTAACAGCTGACGGGACAGCGATAGAGACGATGGTGTTATTGTTCGGATTACAGCCATGAGATAGCATTATTGTTACTGATGGAACCGATTGGATAACAGGTGTATTTGAATTGAATTTAGAATGTTTTTAAACCTTTAATAAAACAAATTATCATGGTATTATATGTTGTGATTAGTTTAGTGGTCTTGGCAGTAGTATTTGTCAAGATGGCTATCGTGATTATTCCACAGAGTGAAACACGCATTATTGAGCGCTTAGGGAAAGTATTTTTGCTACGCTCGAACCCGGGCATTAACATTATTATTCCTTTTCATTGACAGCGCTAAATCTATTGTTACAATAGAGCGCGGAAGGTATGTTTATAGCAGTGCTATTGACCTTAGGGAGCAGGTGTATGACTTTGATAAGCAGAACGTAATTACGAAAGACAATATTCAGATGCAGATAAATGCTCTGCTTTTTATTTTCAAATTGTTGACCCTTTTTAAAGCGGTTTGTGAAAATTAATAATCTACCAAACGCTATTGAGAAACTGAGCGCAAACAACGCTACGTAATATCATTGGCGAAATGGAATTAGACCAGACTCTTACGTCGCGTGATGTGATTAATACAAAGCTTCGTGGTGTATTAGATGATGCTACTAATAAATGGGGAATTAAGGTTAATCGCGTAGAGCTGCAGGATATCATTCCACCTTCAAGTGTACTGCAGGCTATGGAGAAGCAGATGCAGGCAGAACGTGACAAGCGTGCTACAATTCTTACTTCGGAAGGTAATAAGCAAGCACAGATTTTACAGTCGGAGGGTGAAAAAGCAAGCCAAAATAAACAAGGCTGAAGCTGCAAAGCAACAAGCAATCTTGATAGCAGAAGGTGAGGCTGAGGCTCGCATTAGAAAGGCTGAAGCTGAGGCTGCTGCTATTGACAAAATTACAGCAGCGGTAGGTCAGTCGACCAACCCTGCAAATTATTTGTTGGCTAAAAAAATTATATTCAGATGCTTTCAGATGTTTCAAGTGGCGATAAAACGAAGACTGTTTTTCTTGCCATTTTGAGGGCCAACAACCTGATGGGAAGTATCGGTGGAATAAAGGAATTATTCAAAGGGTAATTATCTAAATAGTGTACGAAAAGGCAGCGTTGAACGCTGCCTTTTTTATTTACAACAATCAAAAATTGTTGTGCTATTTTCTGTTTTTTTCTTGACAGGCTCTTTTTTCTTGTGTGCATTGGTCTGTATTTCTGTGTGGTAGGTTTTCGATGTAATAACAGACTTGACGCAAAAGAGCAAGTGTTAGATTATGTTTATATGTGGTAAGTTTTTCGATCATGTTCGTTTGTGTCTAAATGATATATTGCCAAGGAAAATATTTTTAGTTATTTAGATGGGGAACTGTAGCATATAGCCTTTATATTATTATAGCTTGGTTTATCTTTATTAGATGTTAAGTTAGATGGCTTGAGGTTTTTATAATAACGGGATTCTTTTTACTCTTGCTCATTCTTTTGTTATTTACCTTTTATAATATATGACAAAAAGAAAAGGTTCAGACTGCATGTTTGCAATCTGAACCTTTTTATAGTTTAAACTTCAAGATGTTCTAAATGTATAGAAAATCTTGACGTTTTATAGTTTAATCGTCTTCATCTTTTGCCAAAGGTACTTTTGACAACAGCGAAACCAGATGTTGAACGGCCAGCAAATACCCATAAGTTTAAGATCTCTTGCCTGCAGCGTCTTTCTCAATGTAGAAGTTAGAAGAACCTCCACAATAACCGATGTTTGCTCCACCGATAAGATGCTTAAATACTGGGTTATGGTCCTCTGCCGCATCGAAGTTCTTGAGTGCTTCTTCGGTATTATCACCCTTGTTGATGTTAAAGATGTAAATACCAGGAACAGCCTTACTTGCGCCACCGAAACCTGCTGTGGTTACAAAGAGGTAGCAGTTACCGTTGAAAAGTGAACACGCGTGCGGTGGTTGCTTCAACTGGTAAGTTGTCTTTAGAAACGGCATACTTGCTGTTTAATGATTCATCAACGAGAGTAACACCAATCTTATTGCCCGAAAGGATATACTGGTCAGTTCCATCAACACGGTATACATTTTGTACAAATACCAGGTAATGTACCTTGAACAGGAATTACTTCAGGTGTACCAACAGTCTTGTATGCGCTGATTGGTACGGATAAAATCTTCTGCGTTCATGTTTGCACCGAAGAACATGAAACCGTTTCCATTAGCATCAAGTGACAATGACATATTATCACCATGACGTGGCTTCACGAAAGGCAATGTGCTGATGTCGATATTAGCAATGCACTCAGGTGCAGCGGTCTCGTTTTCGTAGTAGTAAAATCTTGAGGGAGAGGTAGCACCGCCAGCAAGACTTGCCAGATAGATGTGGCCTCCAGCCAAAGCGCCTGTGTTGTATGCGAAAGTACCACCTGCAACTCCTGTTGTATTTAGCATGATAGGATTGCTAACATTACCTGAAGCTAAATCAGAAACCTTCAGCAAGTGTGGACCCATAGTGCGGTCAACAATAAGTACGTTTGTTCCGTCAAAATCAGAACAACGAGCTGTTGCTGTCTTAATTCCAACATATGCATTTTGTGTTATCAAATGCGTATGTGGATTACATTCTCAAGTCTCCACCAAAAACAGGAACCTTCTTACGAATGGTTTACAAAATAGTCCTTGTAACGATTGTGGTTCAAAATACGGATAGTCTTAGTACGTTCTGTGGTTTCACTATCCATTGTAAAGTCGAGAGTGTCCTGTGTAATCTTAGCACCGTCAGATGTTGTAGCCTGTACAATAATCTTGCTAAAGTCGGTAGCCAGATTTACTCGTGGGAATTTTACAGTTTTCTTATCCTCATCAATCGTTCCCTGAAGCTCGATAGTGTTTCCACTTCCGTCTTGTGCGTTGATAATCTTCAAGCTAACAAGTCGTTAGCATAAGGGTTCTCGGTAGCTGATGGGTAGTCATCGGCGCAGCCACTCAGCAGTGCTGTCACTGCGAGTGCTGCCATACCAATGTATGATTTTAATTTATAAGTCATCATATTCGTAAACCTTTAATTGTTTAATTGTTTGTAGACGGCCAGCCTGTTGTCTGTGTAAGGTGATAGCCGCGGTTAGCATAATCGATAATTTGGTTTGTACCGATTGGACAAAGATATGGGTTAACATTAACCAAATTGAGATATTTCAGACGTGGCTGTGTTGTTTCTGCCTGGAACCAACCCTTAATAGCTGAAGCGTTAGTACCGTCATATGTAACATATGTGCCTGCAGCTGTTCTTACACGAAGCTTACCAACATAGTCTTTTAGCTTACCAGCAAGGAGACCTTGTCCGCTGCTGAGGTCAACATAAGTACCATGAAGCAGGCCGTTTGCACGTGCGTCGGTATCCATGTAGTTCAGTTTGTGCCAACGGCGCAGGTCAATGATACGACCAGGTTCGAAAGCAAACTCCATACGTCTTTCTCTACGAATCTCCCAAAGTAAACGTGGAACGTCACCGTCGCGGTTAGGATCGTTAGGTAGGTTGGTAAGATCGAGGTGTGCAGTCTTTTGCAAGCCTTTTTCGATCTGAGCGTTATCTAATGGACGATCACGAATAGCGTTCACAGATAAATCAAGATCTTGCTGTGATACTGCGCCCTCACCGAGAGTCTCTAATTCAGCTTTTTGCCTCAATCCAGTTCAGTAAAACTTCAGAGTAACGGATTACAGGGAATCCTGTAACGTTATTAGTTCCAGTCCATTCAGTAGCTGGAGTGCTGTTCTCTTTTATGTAGTTCAGAGCTGTGCGTGGAATAAATTTAACCACATAAAGCAGACTTGAACGTGAACGTATGGTGAGAGAATCATAGAATGTCGCCTCAAAGCGTGGGTCACGAGTTCTAATCAGGTTATCAAGTGTGAACTTATTTTGCATTTGCAACAGTTGATTCCTGATAGCTCTTACCGTCAACGCAGTTGAATGATTCGATAAGATTCTTAGTAGCTCCAGCTGCTAAAGCCTCGTTTACATTACAGTAAGATGCGATACAGTGGGTTGTTCCGAGTGCTGCATCATACTTACGGTACAGAAGAACGTCCTTTTTTTCTTTGTCAGGTCATAAGAGCAGAAGAGCTCACGATATGGAGTTTCTATCTGATATTTACCACTTGAAATAACTACGTTTGCAGCATCAGTTGCAAGCTTAAAGAACTTAATGGCACGTTCATTATCATTATAATAATATTTCTGCCAGCTTCCCTCGTACAGTGCATAGCGCGCAATGAGTGCAGCTGCAATATAGCGATTGATGAAAGCCTTCGCCGTCATTGAGTCTTACATTCTGCAGAGCGAAAGTGAAATCGTTATATACTGAATCCATCACATCTTTGCGAGGTGTACGATCTTTGTATATTTCGTCCTTGTCAACGTTTGTAATTGGACGATTGTAATAAGGAACATCGCCAAATACATTCACCAAAACGAGAATACTCCATACCACGGAATAAACGTCCGATACCTGTCCAGTGCTTATAAGCTGCTGGTGTAAGAACGCCACCCATTCTCTCTTGTATGCGAGAGAGCATGATGTTAGCCTTACGCACCATAGCAAAAATCCCATGTGGGACCACAGTACTGACTTTGATAGTTTGTGACACTCTCGTCGGTACTTCCAATCGAAGTGGGAACCTGACGAGTGAAGTTTGCCTGAGAACTATTTGTCAGAACATCATCGTTAAATGTGTTATTGTTGATGCCAGGAGCATAGTATACAGTCCAGCCTTTACCGTAACCAGGAAAGTAATAGGTGTAAAAGTCGTTGGCATATAGACGAACTTTATCTTCGCTCGTCCAGAAATTATCGTCCTGCTCTTGTGTGAGTGATGGGCGATCGAGCACATCACTGCAGCTGCTGAAGCCGAGCAGTCCCAACATTAATATTGGAATGATATTACGTTTCATATTGAATGATTTTAGAATGTAAGTTGAAGACCAAATGACATAGACTTAAATACAGGAGTTCCTGTACCGGTACGTCCTAAGTTGTAGTTAGAACTAAACATAGAATAACCAGAAATAGCCTCTGGGTCTATTGGCAGACCGTTCAGATGATCGAATGTAAAGAAGTTCTCCAGTGATACATATACACGGCAGTTACTGATGTAAGCTTTGCGCAGTATATCTTTTAGGCAGTGTGTAACCTAAGTTGATATTCTTCACGCGTAGGTAAGCCATGTTGAGCAAATACTTGCTTTGTCTTTGCATAGTAAAGCCAGTATCGCTTCCGCCAAGGTCCCAAGCGCGTGGATAGAATGCGTTAGTGCGCTCTTCAGTCCAGTAGTCTTTTGCGAATGTTTCAGGCATAGCACCTTCTTTTGCGTTCCATCCTGGGATAGCAAGCTGTCCAGCTCCCCAGATCTTACGCTTGCCAATACCTTGGCAATAGATAGAAAGTCAAAGCCTTTATAATCTGCTCCAAGACGGAAACTGTACTCAAAGCGAGGAGTAGAGTTACCAATTACCTGAAGGTCACCGTGGTCACCGAATGTGCTTGAGCCGCTATCGATATAACCATCACCGTTAAGATCAACAAACTTTACGTCACCAGGAGAGCAGATAAAGCTTATTACCATCTTCAAAAAGCAATTTGGTAAACAGGATAATCTGTTGCCTGAACGTGTGTAGTATGTGGTGTACCTTTATAGATAACTGTTGTCTTTTTGATGTCTCCACTTGCATCATAAACGAAGTCACTCTTCTGATAGAGGCGGTCGGTTACGTAGCCCCAGATATCACCATAGGTGCTTCCTGTTGAGAAGCTATTGTAGATAGAACGTGCACTCTGCTTTGTAAGATAGTCAGCTCCGCGCACAGTCTTTGTCTTAGCATCTGATAATTGGAATGTTCCGTTTACACCAAGACCATTTGAGAAGCGGTGATGGTAGTCAATAGAAATCTCCCATCCCTTAGTCAGCTCACCATAGTTTCCGTCTGGTGCATCAGTGCCAAGGGTTACAGGTAAGCTTTCACCTGCAATAATCATGTTCTTGGTTTTACGATTAAACCATTCGAAGCTAACACCAAGCTCATTTTTGAGGAAGCGCAGGTCAAGACCTAAGTTAAGAGTTTCAATACGCTGCCAACCAATATTAGCATCAACCAATGAAGGTGTGCCGAAATAGGTAGCTAATTTGCCGTCATAGCCAATCCAAGAGCTTTGTCCACTTCCGAGGTATGATTGATAGAGAGAGTTGCTTACCGACTGGTCGCCGATAGAACCCCATGATGCACGAAGCTTACAAAGCTTAAAAATCTTCTCTGTAGGGCTGCATAAACTTCTCGCTTGTAAATACCCATCCTGCAGAGAAAGAGGGAACCACTCCACTGTAAGTTTTTAGGGAACTTAGAAGAACCGTCACGACGCAAGTTCGCCTCGAAGAGATACTTGTCCATAAACGCATAGTTGTAACGGCCGAAGAAGCCTAACTGTGCGTCCCAGTTGCGCGAAGCGTTAATAAATTGTTGACCAGAAGCGAGGTCAAACTGTGGGTTGTTTTGCTCGATAAGGTCAGTTTTGCGACCTGTGTATGAGCTATAGTCTGTTGTTACACGGTTCATACCGAGCATGAACTTCATAGCATGCTGTTTCTCTGCGCCAAGACTCAGGCGGTATGTTGTGTATGCATTGAAAGTGTTTTGGTTATACTTATAGGTATAATTGCTTACACTTGTTGCAGTATTGTTGCTGAAATATGACTGATATGGGAAGCGATAAGCTGCCATTCCTGCGCCACTGGTATCAATATTACCATTTTTCATCTACATATACACGGTTGCCATCTTTGTCTGTCCATGGTTCTGGTGAGTACCAAGTCTGTCCACCTTTGAACATAATTACAGAGTTATTACGATCCGTTGCTTGATAAGCATAGGTGTAATCAATTTGTGCGTCCCAGTTCTTTGTGATGTTGAAAGTTGCACCAAGGTTCACATTGAAGTACTTGTTCTGCAAGTTATCAGTGTTACTTTGAGCAATTTCAGATACAGGTTCGCGCAGATCACGTCCGTGTTGGTCCTGTACACCTTCTGGCATAAGGCGACTCCAGCGATACAAATACAGCCATGGGTCAGCTACAGTTGTACCTACACCCGGATAGCGTTTGTTGCGATCAGAGTATAGTGCGCCTGCACGCACAGTCACATACTTATTAATTTCAGATGATAAATTAACCGATGCGTTGTAACGACGGAAGTCATCATGCTTAGCGGCTTTCATCATACCCTCTTGGTTCATCAAGCCCAAAGCCGATGTTATATGTGGTTTTTCCACTCTTTCCGTTGATAGAAAGGTTGTGCTGTGATGATGGAGCCCAGTCGCGAACCATTGATTTTACACCGTCGTAAATACGGTATCCGTATTTGTCGTTGCCATCAAAGATCCAGTCACGGCCGTATACAACAGGGTCGTTATACTTTACAGAGCCACCATATTTCTGCTGCCACTCAACAGCTTTCTGATAGCTATCTTCGTTGATACGCCAGAAACCACCCGCTGGCATCGCGTCTTTGCGGTTAATTTGCGCATCTAATGTATAGCGCAAACCTTCGATACCAGCCATCTTAATTTCATTAGCAAGGTGCTGGAAAGAGAAGTTATTGGTGTATGTTACTTCAAATTTGTCGCTGGTTGCACCCTTTTTTGTTGTGATGAGCACAACACCAAAGGCTGCCTTAGAACCATAGATTGAAGATGCAGCTGCGTCCTTCAGAACTGAGATTGACTCAATATCGTTAGGGGTTAACCAGCTGGATACTTGAATCTCAACGTTATCGAGCAGAATCAATGGCGCGCCACTTCCGATTTACAGAAGCCACTTGTCCACGAATGTGAATGAGCGGATCAGAACCCACTTCACCCTGTAGGCACGGTAATATTCATACCTGGAACAACACCCCTGCAAGCCACGACCAACGTCAGCTATAGGGACGGCTCGAGAGAGTTTTTGTTTACGTCTCACTGATACAACGGCACCTGTAAGGTTTGCCTTTTTCTGTGTGACCGTAGCCCACAACCACCACTTCACTAAGCTGCTTATCGTCCTCTTTAAGCGTAATGTTCATGTTACTGCTGGCGCTTACCGTCTTGGAAGCGAAGCCCACATAGCTTACTTCAAGCTGTGCTCCTGGCTTAACGTTCAGCTGGAAATTACCATCAACGTTTGTGATGGCGGTGTTTTTCGTACCTTTCTCCGTAACAGTTACACCCACCAAAGGTTCACCATTTGAGTCGGTTACATGGCCTTTAATAGCCTTTTTCTGTTGTGTAGCATTGAGCGAATACGTGATTTCTGTCTTAGATTCTGTTGCTGATTGAGCCGCAAAAAGCATCTGTTGGCATCAACAGTCCAGAGAGAAGACACATGCACGCTGCTTTTTGGATAGCACTAAAATGGTCGTTTGACCATGAGCTAATCCGCTTAAGGTTATACGTCACAATTGTCATGTTAGGTTTTTATTAATAAAAATATTCTGTTTTTCAGCATTAAGGTGTGCTAATAAAGCACAATTACAGCATTCGGGGTTCAAATTTAGAAAGAATAATCCTAATAAACAAACTTTTAACTAAAAATAAAAATTAACGCGTTTTCGTAGTATTTAAGTTTTAAAAAGCTGTAACTGCGTATGAATTAAAATTTTTAAAAGTTTACGTTTAAGTTGTAAGTGTGCATGTGTTGAATTTCTTTTGCGTTTCTTTCTGTTTGCTTTTTCCCTTTGTTATGTTTTTGCTGGTGAGATGGCGGCCGTGGTACAATGTGTGTCACGGCTGTAGTACGAGTAGTATGTCGAACGCCGTACATATTGTATGACGGCCGCCATACTACTACCCGAAAGCAGCCTTTCTGATAGAATTTATACGGTGTTATTGATATGGGATAATTTAATAAACCCTATTCGAATAAAAAGTAATGCAATGATGACCTTTTTATTTAATTATTTGCTATTTTTGCGATAGTATATTACGTGGTATAATAACACTATATATAATATAAGGTGTTGTGGGTCCTATTTCTCTATTCTGTATCGAGGTTAGGGCAGGTGTACTATAAATATATCGAAGTTTCTGATGGTTTAATGACTCATCGAAACAAACATGTTTAATTTAAAAGGAGTAATAGAAATGGAAAAAGACGATTACGGTTAACGGAATGAAGTGTGAACATTGCAAGGCTACAGTAGAGTCGGCATTGACGGCTCTCGAAGGTGTGAAAAGCGCTGAGGTTAATCTTGCTGAGCGCAATGTCAATATCAATTTTGATGAAAAAGTGGTAAGCGAAGCACAAATGAAACAGGCTGTTGACGCTGCTGGCCACTTCGAAATGGTGAACGAGTAAGAATGAAACAAACTATTCCTGTTGTTGGCATGGCGTGTTCGGCATGCTCTGCCAACGTAGAACGCCGACTGAATGACCTAAAGGGGGTTCGTTCGGCTGCGGTTTCGCTGGCTGGTCGCACAGCGCTTGTCGACTTTGATGAGCGTGAAATATCGCTGGCCGATATGAAACGCGAAATCAATAGTATAGGTTACGACCTTGTTATTGAGGCTGGTCGATCGGCCGAAGCCATACAAAAGCACGAATATACTGTGCTTCGTCGACGTATGTTGCTTAGTTGGGTGTTATCCATTTTGGGCATGTGTGTCAACATGAAGTGGATAAACATGGGCAGTGATAGCTATACCAATCAGGGTGGCTATGCTGTTAGCATTAGGCAATATGGTGTTTTGTGGCAGAACGTTTTATGCGTCGGCGGTTAAACAATTGCGTCATGGGGCAGCAAATATGGATACATTAGTGGCCCTGTCTACGTCGATAGCGTTTGTGTTTAGCGTGTTTAATACCTTCTGGGGTGAGGCTGTTTGGGGCGCGCGTGGCATGCAATGGCATACCTATTTCGATTCGAGCGGAATGATAATCACCTTTGTTCTCACGGGGCGTATGCTGGAAGAAAAGCCAAAAGATAGCACTGCAACAAGTATTCGCCAGCTGATGGGCATGACGCCTAAAACGGCACATATCTGTCGTTTAGCGCAACCTGCGAAGCAAGATGAGCGTAATGCTGTTGAAGATGTTGTAGAAGAGGTGCCTATTTCAACTATAGATGTGGGTGATATTCTTGAAGTTTGTGCGGGCGAAAAGGTGCCTGTCGATGGTGAAGTAACATGGGCAGAGAGTTTCATGACGCCCAATGCGGCTTACGTTGACGAAAGTATGATAACGGGAGAACCTACTCCTGCCGAGAAGACAAAAGGCTCACGGGTACTCGCTGGCACTATCCCCAGTCAGGAAAGTTTCGTATGCGCGCTCGGGAGGTGGGCGAAAACACAGCCCTTGCTCATATTATTAGAATGGTTCAAGAGGCTGAAGGCTCAAAAGGCTCCAGTGCAACGTATTGTTGATAGGGCTGCTCTTGTGTTTGTTCCAGCCGTAGCAGGTATTGCCTTGCTTACGTTTTTATTGTGGCTTATGTTGGGCGGCATGACGGCTTTACCCCAAGCGGTGGTATCGGCAGTGGCGGTTTTGGTTATGCCTGCCCCTGTGCCATGGGACTTGCAACGCCTACAGCCCTGATGGTTGGTATAGGAAAAGGCGGCCGATAAGCACATTCTGATTAAAGATGCAACGGCTTTAGAGCGGCTGAGACGTATTGATACGTTAGTTACGGACAAAAACAGGCACGCTGACTATACCCAATAAAGAAGTTGACTTTACAAAAGCCGATTCGCTTCCTCTCGAAGCACGCGAACGCCTTTAAACCCAATGCGCACGAAGCGATGTCGCAGCTACAGGCAGAAGGTATTGATGTATGGATGATGAGTGGAGATAAGGAAGAGGCTGCCGCTTTTTGGGCAGCGAAAGCGGGTATACCTCATTTTAAGAGTGGTTGTGTGCCAAATGACAAAGAAGAAAAAGGTGCGCGAACTTCAGGCCAACGGCCGAACGGTGGCTATGATTGGCGACGGAATAAACGACACACAGGCGTTAGCGTTAGCTGATGTTTCAATAGCTATTGGGTCAGGAGTTGATGTAGCTATGGACGTTGCGCAAGTAACGCTCATGACTGACGACCTTTCGGCATTGCCCGAAGCTGTAAAAACTGAGCAAGAAAAACGGTGCGCATGATATGGCAAAAACCTTTTCTGGGCATTTATTTATAACTTAGTTTGCATTCCGCTCGCAGCAGGAGCGCTTTTATCTTTTCGGTATTAACTTCCAGATAACACCTACATGGGCCAGTGGGTTAATGGCGTTGTCGAGTGTAAGTGTAGTGCTGAACTCGTTACGATTAAAGTTTGCTTGATAGAGATTGATGGAGAAACGAATAAGTGCTGATAGTTAAACCACCTTGTTATTATTTTAAGGTAACGTGTGGTTTGTTTTGAATCGACATTGTGCTTATTCTCAAAGTGCATATAAAAATAAAGGTCACCTTACACGGTGACCTTTATTTGTATGTTCGATTTACCTGATTGGTACAGGATAATCATATTGTTTTTCATAGTAATTTCCCACTTGGATACCAGTTCTTTTCGACCGAAAGCTGGACCGAGAATGTCGGATTGGGCGTCCATCTAATGGCTGCACCAATCTTGTCTCCTATATTATTATAATAAGGTGTGCCATAATAGCCAAATCCTCTACCGTAATATCCCATGCCGCTGGCGTAATAAGCAGGATAGCCTTTCAGCCCATTGTTCACTAAAGACTTCTGTCCATAGACGTAGGCTGCCCAATGTTCGTTAAAACCGATAGCCCAATTCGGCATAGAGTCCACCGCTTGTTATGTTGGCCCCGTCCCAATTAAGGTGTTGCAAATAGCCGCCAGCCGCTAACCAACCACGCTTTGCCAAGTGGGGCGAGATAGGTGGCATTAGGTTGCTGTAGCAAAGCCAACGCCTTGTGGAGCATGCTTACCAAAGGCCGCCATTACGCTGAAATTAACGCTTGCATTAAGGCCACGGTGTAAGCCTCCGTACGCATAACTATCGTCGATGGTGGAGGTTTCGTTACTTCTTTTGGCTGTTGTCGTGGTCGAATAATTATCTTGAGGTTGTGCCTGAATACTCGTTAGAACGGTTTCTGTTCTGATTGGTTTGACAATGTGTTTGGCGAATATGACGGCTCGGTTACGGGCTTCATAATCAGCGATGACCCCATCGGCATAGCCGATTTTACCGCAGAAGACGGCGTGTTTATGAGCGATGAGCCAGGCACAAAACTTTTATATTTGCTCCGTTTTTAAGCGTGTTTCGGTCAATCTGAGCATGCGCAGCTAACGTTGTGCATAGCGTAAAAAAGCATAAGAAAAATATCTATTCATGCTGATGATTCTTCTTTTTTTCGTGCAAATATATAGAAAGCATTTGATAGTGATATCACGCATTAGTCTTTTTATTATTGTTTTGTTTAAAAATGTCTAACGGCTTTGTGTATTGGTAATTAAATGAATATCTTTGCACAAAAAGGTTGATAGTGCAGAAACATTGCGTTGTCGCCTTAAAATCAATTCCTAAAACTTGAAGAATAAAAACCATGAATTTCTTTTAAACGATTGTTTAATGGAGTGGCTGAAACGCCAGAAGAAGAACAGAAGGAAACAGAACGAACGCGACTTTGATGTATTGAAGTATGATGGTGTGGCAGCGCTGCGACAGCATGTGTTTGACTATGCAGAGAAGTGCTTTGTACATGCTCTTGATATTCGCGAAGACCTTGAAACGCGCGACTATCTTTCGCAAACTTATATTCAATTAGGGCAGCTTTCGAATCGATCTCGCAGCTTCGTATACTTGCTGACGCCCAACCAGAGAACTTAAATATATGGCTTCGTATGGCGGGGTGTGGCGTATATTATGGAAGATTACGATACGATGGTTGAGGCTTGTGAGAAGGCTCTTGCTGTTGATGAGGCGAATCCACGTGCTAGTACGATTATGCGCGTGCGCTTATTGGAAAGAACGATGCAGCGACGGCGGTTGAATTCCTTACAAAAGCCATCGAAAAAGTGTGGAGGAGAACCCTATTGGGAGGCTTACTTACTGCGCGGACAAACCTGGTTTGATTTAGGAAAGACGGAGGAAGCAGAGCACGATGCCGACTTCTTACTGTGCCATATTCATGACCATGAAGACGCATTGGTGCTGAAGGCAGAATGTCAAGAGAAGCAGAATATGACGGCAGAAGCTGTTGAGACATTAGGAAAGGCGTTGGCAGCAAATCCATTTAATATAGCCGCTTTGTCACAAAGGGCTCGTTTGAAGCGCGTTATGGGTGATGAACAAGGCGCAGAAGAGGACGAGAAACACCTGCGCGACCTCTCTCCTGATGATGAGAACGCTACGCTTGATGGCAGCGAAGACATTGCAGATTCAATACAAAAGGCATATAAAACCAACAATCCCTTCGCATAAAAAATGTAAGCAGTTTGATGAAAAAACTGCCAAAAATGTTTGTTTGTTAGGAAAGAAAACCAATATATTTGCAACCGATAAGTCGTTTTAATTGTGCGATAGTGTGCAAGAAATAAGGCTTCAAACAATAGATAATTATGGCGAATTCTTACGCATCTTATTATTATTACTTTTTACTTTACATTGAATTGTAAGGCGGGAAGTTGCGTGTAGATTTCAACTAAAGACAAAAAGATATTAAACTAAAAAGGGTTTACAATCAACGTCCCGCTTCTTAAATCATGAAGCGGGACGCTTTGTTTAAGCTCGTAAATACGATAAAGTGACAGATGCAAATATGCTGCCGCGATAAGATGATTTACGATTTGACGAAACAGCTAAAAAGCTTTAATTTTACAAAGTAAAAATACGACAAAGCGAACAGCTGAACACGATAAACCGAACAGTTCATTTCGACAAAGTGGACAGTTGAAAACGAAAAAAACTGAACAGATGAAAAAAGATAGCAATACAAGGTATTCACGGCTCTTTCCACGATATTGCAGCGCACCAATACTTTGCGAATGAGCAAATACAGCTTGATTGTTGTGCCACGTTCGAAGAGCTTTTTGAGCATACACAGCTTGACCCTACGGCTATTGGTGTTCTGGCTATCGAAAAATACCATTGCGGGTTCGTTGCTGCATAACTCACGAGCTTCTGCGCGCAAGTGGAACAACTATCATCGGAGAGCACAAGCTTCATATACAGCATTGCATCTGCTGTATGCCAGAAGACGATTGGGATACTATCAGTGAGGTGCACTCTCACCCTGTAGCTCTCATGCAGTGTAGGCAATTTTTATCTAATCATTCTTTACTTAAGGCTGTTGAAGCAGAGGATACTGCAGGTAGCGCTGCGTTTTATAAGTAGTAATAAAAAAAGTGCGGTTGGGCCGCTATTTGTCACCCTGATGCTGCGCGCTTATACGGCTTAAAGGTGCTTGAAGACCACATAGAGGGACAATAAACATAACTTTACTCGCTTTCTCATTGTGACCAATCCGCGTAAAGCCGACTTCCCTAAGGCTGTTGGATCAAGTGAATAAAAGCCAGTATGGTTTTTCGTTACCACATGCCGAAGGTTCTCTTTCTAAGGTATTAACTATATTAAGTTTCTACGACATTAACCTTACAAAGATACAGTCTTTTGCCCATAATCGGGCAGGAATGGGAGTATCTTTTCTATGTCGATGTGACGTTTAATAATCTTGTTCGCTACAGACAGGCCATAGATGCCATTAGTCCTTTAACGAAAGATATTAAAATATTAGGCGAATATATTGAGGCTAAGACCGACAAAATAACGCCAACAGCAAATCCTAAAAAAACAATGATAAACCCTTGTTTAGAAAAATCAGAATTGTTATGATTAAACCTGCAGAACGCATCAGCGAAATACAAGAATACTATTTCAGTCGTAAGCTAAAGGAGGTGGCTCAACTGAATGCAGAAGGACAAGATATTGTTTCATTGGCTATTGGTTCGCCCTGATATGCCTCCCGTCTGAACAAACTATTAACAAGCTCTGTGAGGTGGCACGGCAACCCCATACGCATGGTTACCAACCCACGAGTGGGCTTCCTGAGCTGCGCCATGCGATGGCAAACTTTTATCATCGCGTTTATGGCGTCGAATTAGATGCGATGAAAGAACTTCAGCCTATTATTGGATCGAAAGAAGGGTATCATGTATGTCACGTTGGCTTTCTGTAATGCTGGTGATGCTGTCCTTATTCCCGACCCTGGCTATCCCACTTATACGGCTATCAATAAACTATTTGGAATGCAAGTGATAAAGTATGATTTGCAGGCTGATAACGGTTGGCAGCCTGACTTTGATCAGCTTGAACGCATGGACCTTAGCCGCGTAAAGGTGATGTGGACCAATTATCCCAACATGCCAACAGGCGGTAATGCAGCGTCGCGAGACGTTTGAACGTTTGGTTGATTTTGCCCGTAAGCACGATATTTTAGTGGTAAAACGACAATCCTTATTCACTTATTTCTGAACGAAAATCCCATGAGTATCATGCAGATAGAAGGGAGCTAAGGACTGTTGCCTTGAGCTTAATTCGATGTCGAAAAAGCCACAATATGCCCGGGCTGGCGCGTGGCTATGCTGGTAGGCAATGCACAGTATATTCAGTGGATGTTCAAAAATACAGAGTAACATAGAAAACGGTATGTTTCGCGGCATACAGCTTGCAGCAGCTGAGGCTTATAACACAAACGGCGCCGAATGGCACCGTATCAACAACATAGAAACGTACAGCAAGCGTCGTCAGATAGCTGAAGATATTATGCGCGCGCTGCATTGCGACTTTCGACCCTGCACAAGTTGGTATGTTTCTGTGGGGTAGAATACCCGACAAATATAACGATGTAGAGCAACTCACAGAAACCGTTTCTACATCAAGCGCGTGTTTTATCACTCCCGGATTTATATTTGGTGACAACGGCAAACGTTACATTCGCATCAGTCTTTGTGCCAAAGACGATAAAATGCAAGAGGCACTTCGTCGTATTCGTGAAGCAGAATTATAGTATTGTTACACAATAGCAAGCACCCCAATATCATTACTTTCAGAATAAAAATTATAAAAGATAAGCTATGGAATTAGAGCTTCAACCCCTGAACCTCCCGTCTGATAAAGGAGAACGCCCCATCGTAATTGCTGGACCTTGTTCGGCTGAAACCGAAAGAGCAAGTGATGACAACCGCCCGCCAGTTGGCTGCTAAAAGGCTGCCGTATATTTCGTGCAGGCGTATGGAAACCTCGCACAAAACCTGGTGGTTTTGAGGGAAACGGCGAAAAAGCTTTGCCTTGGCTGCAAGCCGTTAAGAAAGAAACAGGTATGCTTACCGCTACAGAGGTAGCAATGCCTGAACATGTTGAGCTTGCGTTAAAGTATGATGTTGATATGCTTTGGGTAGGTGCGCACGGCTACTAACCCTTTTGCCATGCAGGAACTTGCCGAAAAGCTTACGTGGTTTCGAAGGTCCCGTGTTGGTAAAAACCCAGTTAATCCCGACCCAGAGCTGTGGATGGGTGCCATGCAGCGCCTTAACCAGGTAGGAATAAAGCGTTTGGGTGCTATTCATCGCGGCTTCTCATCGTGCGATAAGAAAATATACCGCAATGTTCCGATGTGGCAAAATACCAATCGAATTGCACCGACGCATTCCTGATTTGCCCATTATCTGCGACCCCAGTCATATAGGAGGTCGTCGCGATCTGATAGCACCGCTTTGTCAACAGGCTATGGACCTTGGCTTTGATGGCCTAATTGTTGAGAGCCATTGCTCGCCAGACGAAGCCTGGAGTGACGCATTGCAACAGGTTACACCCGATATTCTCGATTATATTTTGAGCCTTTTGGTGGTTCGTAACGAGCATACCACAACCGAAGGACTGCGTATGCTGCGTGGCCAGATTGACGAATTGGACAATAATTTAATGGAATTGCTGGCCCGTCGTTTTCGTGTTTGTCGCGAAATTGGCGCGTTTAAGAAAGAGCATAACATGACGGTATTGCAGGCAGGACGTTACGATGAAATTCTGCAAAAGCGAGGAGCGCAAGCCAGTTTGTGCGGTATGGACGCTGAATTTGCGGCTCATGTCTTCGAACTTATACACGAAGAGTGTGCGTCAGCAGCTAAAGATAGTAAACGAATAAACGAACGCTTCTACCTTTTGTCTTGTCTTAGCTACTCAATAGCAGGAGTAGGGTAAAGGCGTATTGCAAAGGGCGGATACACACGGTTTTATTTTTTTAAGTTATGAAAATTTTGATAATGGGTGCAGGTAAGATGGGTTCGTTCTTCACAGACCTGCTTAGTTTTGATCACGATGTGGCAGTTTACGAACGCGATGCGCGCCGTTTGCGCTTCACGTATAATTGCCAGCGCTTTACGACGCTTGAAGAAGTCAGAAGCTTTCAGCCCGAATTGGTTATTAACGCTGTTACGGTAAAGAATACCATTCCTGCTTTTGAGGAGGTGCTTCCCTTTCTGCCTGCAAGCTGTATTATATCAGATATTGCTTCGGTGAAGACAGGTTTGCGCGAGTTTTATGAGCGTGCTGGTCACCCCTTTGTGTCAACACACCCTATGTTTGGCCCTACCTTTGCCAACCTTCATCAGCTGTCAGAAGAGAACGCTATTATTATTAAGGAAGGCGATTATATGGGAAGGATATTCTTTAAAGATATATATCAGAAACTCGAACTGAATATTTACGAATACACTTTCGAAGAACACGATAAAACTGTAGCCTATTCGCTGAGTATTCCCTTTGTGTCAACGTTTGTTTTTCAGCTGTAATGAAGCATCTTGATGCTCAGGGAACTACTTTTAAAAAGGCACATGAAGATAGCGAAAGGTGTGCTTTCAGAGGACGACTATCTGTTGCAAGAGATTCTGTTTAACCCTTATACGCACGACCAGGTATCACAAATTCGTGAAGAACTTAAAGAACTTCTCGACATTATTGACCACAAAGATGCTAGAGCGAATGAAGGGCTATTTAACGAAGATTAGGCGCAATACGTTCAGTTAAAACGTAGTAAACGTAAAATGTTTTGTTCTGCAATAGCAGCTTTTGTTTTGTGTTGTTGTGGTGAGCGTTACGGCGGCCGTCATACGATGTGTATGGCGGTCGTCGTACATATCATGACGGCAATCGTCGTACACGTTGTGCCACGGTCGCCGTACAGCCAGCGCTATACATATAATGACCGAAACTTTGATGATGTAAAAGCCTCAGCGCATATGGTAAGAAAAACGAAAAAGCAAAAATACCTAAATGTTATTTTTTTGTGTATCAATGCAATAGATTGCACGCGTAATTTTCATAAAATAGTTAAAAATATAGGTAGGGGTGACGGTAGTCTTATTATTATTGTTTAACTTTGTAGCCCAAAATAAGCAGAAGCTGTATTAGACTATGTTTGAGAATTTAAGCGACAGACTTGAACGCTCGTTTAAGATACTAAAAGGTGAGGGGAAAATCACCGAAATTAACGTAGCGGAAACCCTAAAGGACGTTCGCCGAGCATTGCTTGACGCCGACGTTAACTTTAAGGTTGCCAAATCGTTTACCGATACTGTAAAAGAGAAAGCCCTTGGCATGAATGTTCTTACGGCCGTTAAGCCGGGACAGCTGATGGTTAAAATCGTTCACGACGAGCTGGCACAGTTGATGGGTGGCGAAGCTGTTGAACTTAAACTCGAGGGTAGGCCTGCAATCGTTCTGATGTCGGGTTTGCAAGGTTCGGGTAAAACAACGTTCAGTGGTAAGCTTGCTAATCTGCTTAAAAATAAACAACATAAGAATCCGCTTCTTGTTGCGTGCGACGTGTATCGTCCTGCTGCTATCGACCAGTTGAAAGTAGTGGGTGAACAGGTTGGCGTTCCTGTATATACCGAAGAAGGTAACAAAAAAATGTGAACGAGATAGCATTGAATGCTATTCGTGAGGCAAAGACTAAATCGTATGACGTAGTCATCATTGACACAGCAGGTCGTTTGGCTGTTGACGAGCAGATGATGGACGAAATATCGTCTCTGAAAAAACGCTGTCCATGCCGATGAAACGCTGTTTGTTGTCGACTCGATGACGGGTCAGGACGCTGTAAACACGGCAAAAGAGTTTAACGATCGCCTGAAATTTTGACGGCTGTTATTCTGACAAAGCTTGACGGTGACACCCGCGGCGGTGCTGCTTTATCAATCAGAACTGTTGTCGATAAGCCTATTAAATTTATAGGTACGGGCGAAAAAATGGAGGCTTTGGACGTGTTCCATCCCCGACCGTATGGCCGACCGTATCTTAGGTATGGGCGACGTGGTTTCGCTTGTTGAACGTGCTCAAGAGCAGTTTGATGAAGAAGAGGCCAGGCGTCTGCAAAAGAAGATACAAAAAATAAGTTCGATTTTAACGACTTCCTGAAGCAAATTGAGCAAATTAAGAAAATGGGTAACCTGAAAGATTTGGCTTCAATGATTCCGGGAGTGGGCAAAGCGATAAAGGATGTTGACATTGATGACAGCGCTTTCAATGGTATTGAAGCTATCATTAAGAGTATGACACCATACGAACGTACCAATCCTGAGGTGCTTAATCAGAGTAGAAGGCTGAGAATAGCTAAAGGATCGGGTACTAATATACAAGAGGTTAATCGACTGATTAAGCAGTTTGATCAGACTCGCAAGATGATGAAGATGGTTACTGGCAATCAAATGAAGTCGATGATGTCGCGTATGAAAGATTTCAAAGGGCAAATGCCAGACGGTATGAACATGCCAAAGCTATAACAGCAATGTAGAAAAATATAAGGAGGGTAAAACATGACACTGATAGACGGGAAAAGCAACGGCTGCAGCCATTAAGCAGGAAATAGCTAAGGAAGTAGAAGAAATGGTTGTTCGTGGCGCCCGCAGACCTCATCTTGCAGCCGTACTTGTAGGGACACGATGGAGGCTCTGAAACATACGTTCGCAACAAAGTGATTGCATGTGAACAATGTGGTTTTCAGTCGTCGCTGATACGTTTTGAAGAGATATTACAGAAGACGAACTGCTACAATGTGTAGATCGTCTGAATAACGATAAAGAAATAGACGGATTTATCATTCAGCTTCCGTTGCCTAAGCATATCAATGAGCAGAAGGTAATAATGGCTGTTGATTATCGCAAGGACGTTGACGGGTTCCACCCTGTTAATGTAGGTCGGCTCTCAATAGGGCTTCCTTGTTTCGTTTCGGCCACTCCGGCTGGTATTATGATGCTGTTGAAGCATTACAATATTGAAACTTCAGGGAAAGAAGTGTGTCGTTGTGGGTCGTAGTAATATAGTTGGAAAGCCAATGGCTCAGCTTATGTTACAAAAAGAATGGTGGCGATGCCACAGTGACGGTATGTCATTCACATTCCGCAAATCTAAAAAGAAGAATGCCAAAGTGCTGATATTCTTATTGCAGCAGTAGGACGTCCTGACTTTGTCACAGCGGAAATGGTAAAAGAGGGAGCAGTTGTAATTGACGTGGGTACAACACGTGTTCCAGATTCAACTAAAGAAGAACGGATTTCGTCTCAATGGCGATGTGAAGTTCGAAGAAGTAGCTCCCAAATGCTCTTTTTATTACACCCGTTCCGGGTGGTGTTGGTCCAATGACCATCTGTTCGTTGATGCGTAATACACTCGCAGCAGCGAAAAAGAGTATTATAAATAAAAATAAGGTGAAAGGATAAAATAAAATTTTATACGATATTTATATAAATAGAGATATTGGTAATAACTTGATTTTTGAATAACTCTCTAATCAAAGGCGGGTCGCAGTGATGCGACCTGCCTTTTCTCTTTATTGCAAATAATCTTTCTCTTTTGATGTGACTAATGCTTCGCTTATTTATGCGAATAATCTTTCTCTTTGTTGAAAATCATCGATTTGTGATTTTGGTTTCTTTATTTATGCAACCTGTCCTTTTCCCTTTGCAGCGATTTGTCTTTTCTCTTTTGATGTGAACAATCTTTCTCCTTGTTGTGACTTTGCTTCGCTTATTTATGCAGCCAGTCTTTCCCTTTGATGTTACCTGTCTTACTCTTTGTATTAAACGATATATTGTTTAAAAATTATTGAAAAAAACCTTTTAAGTATGCAATAAACCTAGATATAATTGAATTTTTTTCTTCAAAAATATTTGCGTAGTTGAACCTTTTTTTACTTACTTTTGCACTTCGAAATTAATAAGATAGCATTTAAAAATCATTATTTAGAGAGTATGAAAAAGTTATTTACAATGATGGCTGCCGCAATGGTAGCAGTGTCTGCTTCTGCTCAAACTGTGACAGAAAGCAAAACTTTCGACAACTTCTACGTTGGTATCAACGGTGGTGCAGCTGTTAAAACAACTGGCCATGCGTGGATGAAGAACCTTGATCCTAACGCAGGTTTGCGTATTGGACGTTGGTTTACTCCTGTGTTTGGTCTTGCAGCTGAGAGTAATGTTTACTTCTCAAACAAGCCAGCACCTGGTCTTCACACAATCGCTCGTGCGATGAACACAAAGCCTTCTTGCAACAGTTAACCTGAACAACTGGTTTGGTGGTTACAAGGGCGCACCACGTTCATTCGAGGTTATTCCTGTTTACGGTTTCGGTTGGGGCCATACTTTTTGGTTCAACTACTGACCAGAGCAATGCGTCATAACGCAACTTACGCAAAGAAGAACATGCTGACTTCTAAGGCTGGTATTGACTTTGCGTTCAACCTTGGCGAAAGCAAAGCTTGGCAAGTATATGTAGAGCCTGCAATGCTTTGGACATTAAATGGTCTTGGCTACGAAGGTCTGCAGTACAATATTAACCGTAGCGCATTCCAGTTAAATGCAGGAATCGTTTATAAATTCAAGAATAGCAATGGCACTCACAACTTTAAGATTGCTGACGGTCGTGACCAATCAGAGATTGATGCTTTAAATAAAGCAGATCAACGACTTGCGTAACGAGCTTGCTAAGAAGCCAAAAGAGGTTGTTAAGACTGTTGTTAAGGAAGCTCCAGCTCCTCAGACTGTTAAGGTTGAAAACCTTGTATTTGTAACATTTGCACAAGGTAAGGCTGATCTTACTAAGGCTGCTAAGAAGGCGCTTGACGCTGTAGCTGCTGGTCAGCACGTTGAAGTTGTTGGTACAGCTTCTCCAGAAGGTTCAAAGGAAATTAACCAGAAGCTTTCTCAGATGCGTGCAGACAATGTTGCACAATATCTGAAGTCTAAGAGCGTTATTGTTGACGAGGCTAATGGTAAGGGTGTACAGGGTACAACTTCTAACCGTCTGGCTGTAGTTTACGTAAAGTAATCACACAATAATAAACTAATACAAAATCCTGCTACTCGATTGGTGGCGGGATTTTTGTTTATATTATACTGCACTTTATTTATAATCTCTTACTTATTTGTTTATACTTTCTTGTTGATTTGATTATATTATACTGCACATTTATTTATAATCTCTTACTTATTTGTTTATACTTTCTTGTTGATTCGTTTATATTATACGGTTCATCTATTTATACATTTCTTGTTGATTTGTTTATACTTTTTGTATACTTATTTATATCCTTTTATTTATCTGTCTATATTAGCATCTTTATTCCTTCTTTCCTATAAATACTTATGTATATGATGAGCTATAATTTGTTTTAAATGAAGATAGATATATTTTTATTTTTATGTTAACTTTATAATCTATTTTGGAGTTTTGTATATAATATATACTTTTATGAAAATAATTTATTTCTTCTTATATGAAACGAGTATATGTTTTACTCTTTTTTACACTACTTCTTTTGTGTCCCTTTCTTTGCACAAGAACAGGGAATTTTTCGCTTCACTTCTCCGTTAGATGGTTGGGCCGATACGATATATATAACGTATGATAAGAACAAGGAAGAGACATGTGTTCGAAAGAATGGTGTATTTGATTTTTCGCTTTCCTTAGATCATGTAACTACTATTGATATAGCAGATTGCAATTATGGTATAAAGATTGATGGCGATCCGAAAATAGATCGTTTTTATAGCTGTACCCGGAGAACATCTTATTGTGAAATCGCTTAATAACTATACAGGTTCCCCTTTTTATAAAAAAAGTATTCGAAAAGCACAACAACTTGTTGCTGGTTGGGGCTATAATGAGTCGACAGTTGACTCTATAGAATCTTATGTTAAAAACGCATTTAGACGACGAAATATCAATTATTTTACTTACCGATTGGCGTTATCCTCCCTTGCCAGAAAGTAAGGCACTTGAGGCTTTCGCCATGTTTTCGCCAATGTTGCGCAATGGTAGAATGAGTGATTTTTTTCGTGAAACGATGAAAATTCGTGAGCGACAAGCTGATAAAATGCGTTTAAAAAAATACCTCTTAGTAATTTTTATTGAAAGATAGTGTGGCACCTGACTTTCGATTAAAAGATAGTAACGGTGTTTGGCGTTCACTTCGAGATTTACGCGGAAAATATGTATTGCTTGATTTTTGGGGAACATGGTGTGTTGCATGTCAGATGTGTATCTCTGATTTGAAGAAATTTGCGGCCCGAAATAGTGAGAATACAGTCGTTATTAGTTTGGCATGCTATGATAAAGAGCGCCGATGGCGTGCTTGTATTGCCAAGAATGAGATGAATTGGATTAATATTTTGGTTCCAGAATCATCAGATATTTTTAGACAATTATAAAGTAAATAAGTTTCCTTCTATGGTTTATATTAGTTCGGAAGGGAAAAATTATAGATGCTGACTTCACTACTCAGAAGTATGCAGACAATTCATTTTAAATTTAACAAGTTATTTTTGTCGTATGCTAATTGTATAGCAAATTTGTCTTATTATTTTTAAATAATACAATTCAAGCATTAAGTTTAGTTTGTTATTTTTAATTTGCGTTACAGTTTGTGTTCTTTTTACCCTATTGTATATTAGCTCTTTACGATAGTTCTGTTATTATATAACAGTTGTATTGTATAAATGGTTTTATTCAATCATTGTATAGCATTGATAAGTGTATGACGGCCGTCGCACGATGCGTGTTACGATCGTAGTACGATCTGTGTCACGACCGTCGTACACATTGTATGCCGACCGTCGTACACGTGGGAAATTGTCTATAAGGTAACATGGTATCGCTTAAATTTAAAAGATATTACGACAATCTGTTGTTTGTTTTATTGAATGATTGTACCTTTTGCATTAGGCGTTAGAGCAAGGCTTACCGATTGCTTTGTTCAATGATTTTTTTCTGATAATAATTTGTATTATGATGGATAAGATAGATGTTGAACACGGATTGTTACCTAAGGTAGGGCGATACGAATTCATGGTAGAGCCCTTTCATTGCGATTTTAAAAACAGTTATTTTGCAGGTCATTTGGGTAATGCAATGCTCAATGCTGCTGATTACCATAGTAACGATCGTGGTTACGGAATGACCTATCTTAATACAATTCACCGCACATGGGTTTTATCGCGTTTTGCTTTTGAACTTACAGAGATGCCTTTAGCGTATGACAAGATTGCGATAGAAACGTGGGTGGAGAGTGCTATGCGCTCTTTTACAAATCGAAATTATGCTATTTTAAACAGCGAAACAGGCAAAATTTATGGCTATGGTCGTAGTATTTGGGCTATGATTGATACGGATAGCAGACAGCCTGCCGACCTTTTTTAGAAGTACAAGATGGGCTAATTGGCTCGTATATCGAGACGTCGAAGCCTTGTCCTATCAACAAGCCCTGGTCGTGTTACAATGGATAATACTGCAGAGCTTGTGCGCAAACTGAAAAACCTGTTACTGCGACGTTGATATCAATGGACACGTAAATTCAGTGAAATATATTGAACATATTCTCGACCTTTTCGATATCGATTTCTACCGTACTCATCGTGTTCAGCGTTTTGAAAATAGCGTATGTTACAGAGGCTTATGGCGGTGACGAATTGAGTTTCTATTTGCAGAAGAAGTCGGAACTTGAATATTGTGTGAAAAATTACAAAAGCATAACCCTGACGAAGTAGAGGTGGTTCGTAGCTTGATAAGGTTTGAAAAAGAATAAACTACTTATACTTCTGCTATACTATTTTACCTATTCTATTTTATAAAATAACAACTTTGCATGGTAGTTTTTTTGTTTGACTATCATGCGGTTTATAGTTATCTATACTCGTTGTTATTTTTTAAGTGATATTTTGTCGCCGTCGATATGTATAATCTCTTCTTGCACAAGATGTTTTATTGCGCGGTCTAAATCAGGACTGGAAGCATCAATTTTCATGATATCTGTAAGCTGATGCCATTCGTAATCATCAAGTAATTGTATAATTTTATCTTCGACAGTGTCGTCGTGTTTTTGATTTTGAACACACGTCACACTGGTTGCAATCGCTTTGTATATTTTTCGCTCAAAGTATCGTAATAATTGTCTGCTTCTACAAATATAATCGTCAGAAGCATAAGCTATTACGGACTCAATCCGTTTAATAAATTCCGTTTTCCTGTCATCATAAATATTGGCTGGCAGGTTGATAAATTCGGCACGATCTTGCACAAATGTAATGAAGGGTGTCTTCCGCTGCGGTATAAAGTGAATAATATGGCGCATGGAGAGCGACTTCATGGTTTGATAGGTTTCGTGTTGGCTCAATCCTGAGAATGTGGCAACAATTGATTCGTCAATGTATTCATAGTCAGTGAATAAGCCTCCATAGCTTCGAAGTAAGGTGGTGATGACAGCATCTTCTTGTGGTGTAAGCTCATTAAGACGGTCAAGCTCGTTGCGTTTCAGCAGAATATGAACGCGAGCGCTCGCATCTGGTTCAGTTTCGTAGCGCAGATAACCTGCATTTTGCAGAATGCGTAGGGCAGAATCGACGCGTATAGAGTCGTATCCGTAAGTCACACAAAAAGCGTCCAATATCAAAGGCAAAGGTGTGTCCGCTTCCACTTCCTACACCAATCTGGTAGAAATAAGCTAAATGTTCGTAAACGTCGCTAATGAATTCTTTGGGCGGAAAGTTGCTATTAATGCGCTTTTTTTAGCTTAGCAGGGTCGCCGTCGTTCCAAAGAAGCACAGCAAACGACTTCGTACCATCGCGTCCTGCACGTCCTGCTTCTTGGAAATATGCTTCGATACTGTCGGGACTATCAATATGTGCAACCACACGCACATCGGGCTTGTCGATACCCATTCCAAAACGCATTTGTGGCTACAATTACCCGTTTTTTTATTGTCGTGCCAAAGCTTTTGACGTTCATCTCTCACCGAAGGCTCAAGGCCGGCATGATAGAAAGTTGACGGAATGCCGTTGTCTTCTAATATTGCCGACAGCTCTTTGCTGCGTCGTCTACTTCGAACGTACACAATCGCGCTGCCGTTAATACGCGATAAAAATATGAATAAGTTCGGAAATTTTATCATTGGTTTTTCGAACGATATACGCAAGATTTTTCCGCTCATAGCTCATGCGGAAAAACATTCTTTTGCTCAAAAGCAAGCTGCGTTTGTATATCGTCAATGACCTTTGTTGTTGCCGTTGCCGTAAGAGCCAGCACAGGAGCAGGCTTCAGCTGTCTTATTTCGGAAATCTTTAAGTAAGCAGGGCGGAAGTCGTAACCCCACTGGCTGATGCAGTGGGCTTCATCAACGGTAATGAAACTCACCTTAATATGGCGAAGCTTTGTTTGAAAGATAGGAGAGGAAAGGCGCTCGGGCGAGATATATAACAGCTTTACGCCACCAAAAATACAGTTTTCGAGCGTCTTGATAATTTCGTTTCGCGACAAGCCCGTGTAAATAGCCGCAGCCTTAATACCCTTTTTTCGCAGGTTCTGTACCTGATCTTTCATCAAGGCTATAAGCGGTGTGATAACAAGACAAGTGCCTTCTTGTGCAAGGGCAGGGACCTGAAAGGTAATCGATTTGCCTCCGCCGTTGGCATTAATCCCAATGTATCACGCCCCTCACCAATGCTTTTTGATGATGTCAAGCTGAATACTGCGGAAGTCATTATACCCCCAGTATTGTTTGAGAATATTTAAATAGTCCGCCGTTTCCAACGTATTTTAGTATCAGTTTAAGTCGGTCCATTCGCCTTCCGTAGGCTGAATGTCTTCTATTTGTAGCTGTACTTGGTTGTGTTTAAAGATATTGTCTTCGATAGTATATGCAATATCGAACGAGCATTTCGATTTAATATATCGTGCCGATGCGCTTTGTCCAAAAGGCAATTCCGTTGACAACGGTACCCGATTTAGAATCAACAAGCTCAAGCTTAATGTGCTCTTGTGAACGTCCTACCACCTTACTCGTGCCGTAATCGTACACTGCTTTGGTATAGAATATTGGCTTTTTGATTACATGGCCCAAACGGAAGAAACGCTTTAAATCGTTGTGAAGTCGCTTGGTTATGTCCTTAAAGTCGATTTCTGCGTCAATATTGATGAAGGCTTCAGTTTGTTCAGGGCTGAATGTGTTCTTCAACATAGTGTTGGAAACGCTTTCTAAACTCGGGGATATCGTCCCATCGAAGGGTAAGACCTGCTGCGTAAGTGTGTCCGCCAAAGTTCAGTAACAAGTCGCGACAGCTTTTAATAGCTGCATAAACATCGAAGCCCATGACCGACCTTGCCGACCCTGTTGCGAGGTCGCCATCACGTGTAAGTACAACGGTTGGGCGGAAATATATTTCGGTTAAGCGCGATGCCACGATGCCAATAATACCTTTTTCCAATTCTCGTCATATAGAACGATGCTGGAATGGTGCTTTTTGACTTTCGAGCTTTGAGACAATTTGGTTAGCCTCTTCCGTCATCTGCTTGTCGATATCCTTACGCTGTTCGTTGTATTCGTTGATGTGATGTGCCTTATTTAACGCTTCGCTGAAATCTTTTTTTCAACCAATAAGTCAACGCTCTCCTTGCCGTTTTCCATACGTCCAGAGGCATTAATTCGCGGACCTATTTTGAAGATAATTTCGCTCATTGTGATTTCGCGACCATTCAATCCGCAAATATCGATGATAGCTTTCAAACCTATACTTGGGTTCTGATTGAGCTGTTTTAGTCCGTGGTAAGCCAGAATGCGGTTCTCATCAGTTACTGGAACAATGTCGGCTGCTATGCTAACGGCGCAGAAATCAAGCAACGGGATAAGCTGAGAGAAGGGTATTCCGTTGTTTTTTTGCGAAAGCTTGCATGAACTTAAAGCCCACACCACACCCGCACAATTGCTTAAAAGGGTAAGTGTCGTCGGCTCTTTTGGGGTTCAGAATAGCCACTGCTGGTGGCAGCGTTTCATCGGGCACATGATGATCGCATATAATAAAGTCGATACCTATACTCTTAGCATAGGGTAATCATGTCGATAGCTTTTTATTCCACAATCAAGAATAATGATTAGTTTTACATCTGTATCTTGGGCATACTTAATGCCTTTTTTGCTGATACCATACCCCTCATCATAGCGGTCGGGAATGTAATAATCAATATTCGAATAGAACTGTTGCAGAAACTTATACACCAGTGCAACGGCTGTGCATCCGTCAACATCGTAGTCGCCATAAACCAAAATGCGTTCCTTTCTACCCATAGCATCGTTGAGCCTATCAGCGGCAATGTCCATATCCTTCATGAGGAACGGGTTTATAAGGTCGGCTAATTGTGGCCTGAAAAACCTTTTGGCAGCACTCTCTGTCGTAATGCCCCGCTTGATAAGCAGGTTAGATAGAATAGGGACTCATGTTTATTTTTCGCCTAATTCTTTTTGCCTGCTGCGTTTCTTCTGGTGTGGGTGGGTCATACTTCCATTTGAAATGCATTGTTATTTATTTTTATTTCTGCACCAAAGTTACTAAATTTTCATAACAATTTTAAGGGCATGATAGTTAAAAGTAAATAAACCTTTTGAATGGTTGAGAGGCTTTCTGCGTTGGAAAAAAATGTAGAGAGGATAGGGGAGTTGTTGCAAAAGAATGCGAGCAATATGCTGTAAGACTTGTGGGTTATGCGCGTAAGCGTTTACTAATTTTGATAAGAGAGTGGTTGTTCGACGTACGACGTACGATGTGTACTGCGGTCGTGGTACGAATGGTAGTGACGGTCGTCAACAGCGCGTACTACGGCCGTCGTACAATGAACTTTGCATCATAAACGTTTTACCAATTAGACAAAATAGTTGCAACAATATGGGATAAAGAATTAGCCTCGAGACGTTGTCCCGAGGCTAATACGTGTGTAAGAATTTGACGTCAGAGGCCAAGCACTATGCCCGTGTGTTCAGGCTATGTGCATTATGCATCTATTATATATTGTTGTCAGCTCTATACGTTTTGTGTGCTGTATTTAGAATCCGCATTTTTGCGAATATCCTTAGGCACTGCGTTCTTGTTGATCATGAAATCCATGGTGTTTGCAACGATGAAAGCTTTGGTCATGTACCAAATTCCTTTATATTCGCCAGTCTCACCCCATGAGTTTTTAACCATGTAATATTCCTTACCGTTCTGGTCTTTCGCAATTCCGTAGATAAGCATACCGTGATCATCGGTCAGCTCCCAATTGTCAAAAGCGCTCTTGTCTTTGCTTTTTGCGTAGGCTTAATCTCAGGTGCATTTACGCCGGTGAATCAACAATGTTTTTCTTTTCAGCTTTGCTGAGCTTGAGCCAACGTGCCATATCGCTACCCTCCATGCTTTCAGCTTCTTGGCATCGTACATATAAGCCAAAGCCATCGCGTGTGAAACCGTCTTCTGATACGTCGCCACCCCAAGCTACTGTGTAGCCATTCATGATAGCGTTATCAATAATTTTAGTAATCTCTTCGATAGGAACGTTCCATGATAGTGGGAAACGCCAGTTGTCCTGTACCTCTACAGCAAACTGTGTCCAGAAAGGATGATGAGTGTATGAGGTAAAGGTTACATAGTCGTTCCAATTAAGTCCTAAGCTTGCAGCGAAAGTTTTCGGAGTATATGTCTTGCCTTGGTAAACGAAAGTTCTCAGGGCATTTGCCGAGGTATGCGTCGAGAACACCTTGGAATCCGTTTCTCCACGCTGGTGTAAGCTTCTTAGAAGTGCTCTTGGCAATAGCCATTACGTAAGGTGTAAGAATGCTGAAAAAACTCGTTAAAGTTATTCAGCGAGTCACCGTAAAGGCTGCCAGGGAAAGGCATTGCATTCTCAGGGCAGATACCATAGTTTTTGTATGCAGTGGAGAACATCGTAAGCACTTCCACCCTGTGCAAACTCACAGTCGCCGTGGAAACGTACTACTTGTATTGCGCGATCCATGTAAGTTTTGTTTGCAACAAAGCTTTCGCAGAGGTCATAAGTTTTGCCTGTAGCCTTCAGAATTTCACTCTCGAAGAAGCTTAGTGTAGAATAATCCCAGCAAGTACCTGAGCGGTTCTGATTCTTAATGCTGGTAATAGGGTTTTTCTTTTACAACAGTAAAGACTGGCTTGTTTGGATTTTTCTTTCTTGTTGTCTTGCGTAACAGCACTTGCACTCATTGCAAACACTGCAAGAAGAGCCATACGATAGTTTTCTTCATTTGTTTATTAAAGTTTGTTTATGGGACTGGAATAAAGAAAATTGACTTTATTCCAGTCCGTTATTAAGATTAAATTATTTGCTTGTATTGTATTAATTGTTGGCCATAAAGGCTTCAACATCTTTTGGGTGGTAAGGTATAAGGTCCTTGCCAATGAAGCGACAGCCGTCCTTTGTAATCAGCACGTCGTCCTCGATACGTATTCCTCAAAGTCCTTATAAGTTTCAATTTTATCGAAATTAAGGAAATCTTTACAGTGACCACGCGCTTTCCAGTCGTCAATAGAGGCAGGAATGAAGTAAATTCAGGTTCATCTGTAACGACGAAACCTTCCTCAAGGCGACGTCCCATGCGCAGTGCGTTTGTACCAAACTGGTTAAGATTGGGGCGTGTTTCTTCGTCAAAGCCAACGTTTATTTGGTCAAAGTTTTCCATATCGTGTACGTCCATACCCATCATATGGCCTAAACCATGAGGCAAGAAGAGGGCATGAGCACCAGCCTTTACGGCCTCGTCGGTATCGCCTTTTGTAAGTCCCAGTTCTTTCAAACGGTCAAACATTAAGCGGCAAACGGAAAAATGCACGTCCATGTATTTCACGCCCGGTCGAGCAACTTGCAAGGTGTGGTCGTGGCATGCTTCGACAATTGAGTATATTTCAAGCTGGCGCTGTGTAAACTTACCGTTAACAGGGTAGGTGCGGGTGTTGTCAGAGCAATAGTGTTCTATGGTTTCGGCACCAGCATCGGCATAATGCAAGTCGGCCGCTTTCAAGAATATCCATCGAAGGATTGCCATGCATGATTTCGCCATGCTGTGTGAAAATGGTTGCGAAACTTGCCATAGCACCATACGAGTGTGCCACTCCGTCAACCAGTCCGCCTACATATTTCTCGGTCAGTCCGGGCTTAGTGGCGCGCATTCCTGTCGTATGCATCTTGTAACCAATAACAGCAGCGCGCTCCAATTCTTCAATTTCTTCAGCTGTTTTCGTTGAACGCATCTTTACTATAGCCTTAATAAGCTCCATCGATGCGCTTTCTTTTTGCTGACTTGGGTGAATACCGAGCAGGTCAAATATCTGTATTTTGATGTCGGAACGGTAAGGAGGCAAGAAGTGAATCGTGCGTTTTGCACGCTGTGCATCGTTGCAAATCGATGCCAAAGCGCTCATTGAGCAGTGTTTGCCACGCCAACTTGTTCGGCCATATCATGTATACTATCAACCGAACCGTACCAAACAATGTCTTCAATGTCAATATCGTCGCCTAAAATAGTCTCTTGATCATTGTCGATATCAATGATTCCAACGAGCCCATCGCGCTTTTGACCGAAGTAATAAAAGAAAAGATGAGTCTTGCCTAAAAGGATAATATGCATTGGCTGGATAGTTAGCCGGAGATTCGTTATTGCCAAACAGAATGATGATACCGCTTTTAACAAGTTTCTTTAACTCCATTCTGCGGCTGATATAAGTTTGTTTACTAAACATAAAAAATCAGTTAACTTTGTCGCAAAGATACAAAAATGTTGGTTTAATGTGTTATCTTTGCAAGCAAAATTAACTATTTCTATGCAATTTGATAGCAAAACGGGCCTTGTGCTTGAAGGTGGTGGTATGCGCGGTGTGTTTACAAGCGGTGTGCTTGACGCTTTTATGAAGCATCAATTATATTTTTAATTATGTTGTGGCGGTGTCGGCAGGTGCATGTAATGGCATGAGTTATATTTCGCGTCAGCCTCGTAGAGCGCGTATCGCAAACATTGATTATATTGCTAAATATGATTATGTGGGAATAAAAAACTTGGTAACTCAAGGCTGCATTTTGGACCAAGAGCTACTGTATGACCGCTTTCAGAACGAGCTTATACCCTTTGATTACGATGAATTTTTTTAAACATTCGTCCAGCTTCGAAATGGTAACCACCAATTGTAATACAGGGTTTAGCCGAATATCTTACAGAAACAAGCGATCGTCAGCGCGCTTGTGACGTTGCGCGTGCATCAAGCAGTTTGCCTTTTCTTAGTAAAATAGTGATGATTGATGGCGTGCCAATGCTTGACGGAGGTATAGTAGATTCTATTCCGTTGTGCGCGCAATGGAAATGGGACACGCAACAAACGTGGTTGTTTTCAACTCGAAATTATGGGTATCGTGAATCAGGACCAGATAGGAAAAATACCCAATTTTTATTTATAAAAACTATCCTCGTCTGCGTGTGGCTCTTAGCCGTCGCATTGAGGCTTACAACAGACAGCTGCAGCTAATAGAGGATTTAGAGCGCGAAGGTAAAATTATTTGTATTCGTCCGCAAAAGGCCAATGGAGGTGCGTCGTATAGATAATGACCTTGAGAAATTGGAAGCATTGTATGAAGAAGGTTTCCGTTTGGGAGAAATATTCTGTAAATCAAATGTCATGAAATTATAATTTTCATATTGTAGTTATGTAGTATGTATTGGATAATTCGACAACTTTGATAGTTTAATTTTACAGTTTGCGGAATAGACTATTCTACACTTTTTAATATCACGATTTCATAATTTGAAAACTTATATCTTGAAATTTGAAAGTTATAATTTGATGGTTTTTAAATTCTGAATTTGTCAAAATAAACATGCCCTCACTGTACAACAGTGGGGCATATTCTATTTATAGGATATTGTGGAGATATGCTAACTATATTTGTTTTTAATCATTATTTTTCAGCAAATCAGGTCTAAGGCGTTGTGTTCTCTCAATTGCCTGATCCATTTCCCATTGTTTGATCTTGGCCTCGTTGCCACTAAGTAGAATCTCTGGCACCGTCCAACCTTTGTAATTAGCGGGGCGGGTGTAGATGGGCGCGGCTAAAAGGTCATCTTGAAAGCAATCAGAAAGTGCGCTCTGATCGTCGCTAATGGCTCCCGGAATAAGCCTAACTATCGCATCAGTTATCACTGCAGCAGGAAGCTCTCCGCCAGTAAGCACAAAATCGCCCACGCTAATTTCGCGCGTAATTAAATGGTCTCGAACGCGCTGATCAATGCCTTTATAATGACCACACAGAATAATGAAGTTGCCTTTCATACTCATTTCGTTGGCCATTCTTTGGTCAAACTGCTCACCATCGGGCGAAACGTAAATAACATCATCATATTCTCGTTCTGCCTTTTAGGGCAGAAATACAACGGTCTATCGGCTCACACTGCATCACCATACCTGCAAATCCGCCATAGGGGTAATCGTCAACGCGACGCCATTTGTCAGAAGTATAGTCGCGTAAATTATGTAAATGAATTTCAACAAGACCTTTTTGCGCGCACGTGCAATATGCTCTCGTTAATAAAAACCCTCTAAAATTTCGGGCAGAACGGTTATAATATCTATTCTCATGATTGTTACAAAGTTACAATTTTTCTGATAGGAAGGAAAGCTAAGAATCTAAATAACCCCTGTTTTTATAGCAAAAATAGTTCAAAAATGGATTGATTTTGTTCCCAAAAACTAACTCATCTTGTTCTTGAAACTGATAAATTTTGTTTTTGAAACCAATTAATTTTGTTCCTGAAACTTACTAATAAATTCGTCTTCCGAGATGACAGGTATTCCCAATTGTGCTGCTTTCTGATTCTTTCCGCTGGTAGATGTCACATCGTTATTGATGAGGAATGATGTTGATTTGCTCACAGAGCCAGTTACTTTACCGCCTTGACTCTCAATATATGCTTTTAATTCGTTTCGATTTTTAAAGTGAAACACATCACCCGTAACTACAAAAAGTAAGACCCTGACAGCGGTTCCCAACAGCTGCTGTTGATGATTGTTCAATGTCTAATTCGGGTAAAAGTCGGTCGAAAACTTCCTGATTTTCTCGATTTTTAAACCATTTCCTAAAAGCTTCCAGCCTTTTTCTGGCCCAATGCCTGGCACCATAGCAAGTGCCTCTTCTGCTTGCGGGGTAAAAAGATTAGGCTGTAGGGGTAGAACCCTCGTCAGTGTTTTTACTATCTCCTTTTGCAAGCGTTGTTAGCTCTTCAAAGCTATATGCCGACAGGAGACGGCTGCAAACATCTTGCCCACACAGCGGAATGGATAGTGCATAAAAGTAGTTTTCGCGCTTCCACATGGCGCGCTTTTTCAATAGAACGCATCATATTTTGTAGCCGATTTTTCGCCAAATCCTTCTAACTGGCTTATCTGAGCACATATGCAGGCAGCTTAAAGATGTCGGCATAATCCTTAATCCAGCCTAAGTTAATGAATTTTTGCAAGTGTTTGTTCTGATATACCGTCAATGTTTGCACCCTCTTTTTGAAACAAAGCGTACGAACTTTTTAAGTTGTTTCGCTGGGCAAGCGGCATTAGAACAATGCAGTGTTTTAGTTCCGCTTGCAGCACTAATGCTTATCTCTGTGGACGCATTGCATACAGGACAATGCTCTGGAATGACAAGATTTCCAACTGTTTCGTTTACCTTTATAACCTTAGGTATGATTTTTATTAGCCTTAATGACTTCAATCTTCGTTCCTTATCGCCCATTCCTAAGCGCTCACACTCACTTATATTACATAGCGAAGCACGTTTCACTGTGGTGCCTTCGAGCTCCACAGGTATAAATATTGCCACTGGCGATATGGTGGAAGCCGCGCAGCTCCATTCAATTTCCACAAGCTCAGTATGTGCGCTTTCGTCTTGCCATTTAAAAAGCATAGCGCACTTCGTGTAGCATGATGTCCTGTTACAGAACCTGTAGAAGCATATTCCGTATCGTCGTAAACGATGACAAGTCCATCTACAGGATAAGGATTCTTACGGTCGGTAACTTTCTGCGTCCATTGACTAATCACGTTATCAATATTGGTTAGTGTGGGATTCGTTATTTGCTCATGTTCAACGCATTTTAAGGCCTATCTTTTTGCAGATAATCCATACGAGCCCCCACGAAGTGATGTTTTCGTCAGTATAAAACCAATGTAAACGGAATCCAGTTGATATGTCGTTGCGCAACTTCTGCAGGGTCTTTCAGTGTCAATGAGCCAGAAGCGAGGTTGCGAGGATTGGCATATTCCTCGTCGTTTTTCCATATTAAACCGCTCAAAATCTTCGTATGAGATGACGGCCTCACCTCGAATAACCACATGTCCTTCGGCCTTTATGGTTGAAGGAATGCCGTTAATAGCCTTGGCAAGATGTGTAATATTTGTGCCCGTATGGCCATTACCTCGTGTAACTACTTTAGTAAGATGCCCTTCGTCATAGGGTAACAACGAGGTCATTCCGTCGAGTTTCCATGATAACCATATCGCGCGCCCTTCGGCCCACTTGGCTAAATCTTCAGGCTTTTTGGTTTTAGCTAATGATAAAGCCGCAAATTCATGGTCTTCTTTCTGACCAATAATATTGTCTTCTGATACTTTATTGGTGGGCGAATCAGGAAGAATTTCTCCCTCTTCCTGTTCTAATTGTTTAAGTTCGTCAAACAATGCGTCCCACTCATAGTCGGTCATCGTTTCACCACGACCGTTATAATATGCATCAGAGCTTGGTTAAGCTTGTCCACCAACAGGCGCATGCGTGTTTTTTGTCCATATATTGAGCTGAAAAATGGATATAACTTTGTACAAAGATAGAAATTTTTATTTTTATCCATAGTGCTTTTCAGGCCTTTTTGTTAACTTTGCATCTATATAAAAAATAAGGCCAATTGCTATATAATGGCCTGCTTATTGTTTTATGAATATTGTTGTATCATCTGAGATTCAGACCGTATGCCCCGAGTTTATAGGGGGCGTATGTTCAAAGCCAATGTGTCGAATTCGCCTTATTGTCAGCCCTTATGGGACGAAATCGATGCGATGGGAAATAAATATCGTTCAACCCTTACCACCGAAAGTTTAAAAGCAACTTTCCGGCATCGCTGCAACACGCAGGGTTTATCGATGCTTGCGGAAAGGACCCCTCACGTTATCGTCCTGCTTCTGAAGCGTTGATACGAAGACAGCTTACTAACAAAAGTTTGTATCAAATTGATACGCTTGTTGACCTCACCAATCTTGCGAGTATTGCTTACGGATATATGTATTGGCGGCTTTGATGCTGATAAGTTTCATGGCGACACGCTTACGTTAGGTATTGGCCGAGCTGGCGAACCTTACGAAGGAATAAGTCGCGGAATGATTAACATTGAGGGCTTACCCGTATACCGTGATGCAATAGGTGGTGTGGGAACACCTACATCTGACAATGAGCGCACGAAAATTACGCTGCAAACCACGCACCTTGTGGTTCTTATCAATGGCTATGATGGCAATGAGGCTAACGTGAAAGCTAATGCCGAGTATATTCAGGAGTTACTCCGAAAATACTGCAATAGCGATGGCGGTACATATTTTTATATCAATAATGCACCGTCAAGCACGATAAATGATTACAAATAATTTTTAATGTTCATACTGAAAACAAGAAACATAATATGGTAATTGGTATAGATGTAGGAATTAGTACTACAAAGATTGTAGGTATAAATCAAGATGGTGTTGTCGTTTCGCCTATCCGAATTAAGACTACCGACCCTGTAACATCGCTTTATGGTGCATTCGGTAAATATCTGTACGACAACAAAATACGTCTTGAAGATATAGAGCATGTAATGATAACGGGTGTTGGTGCTGCCTATATCGATTCGCCCATCTATGGTCTTCCTACCGACAAGGCAGAAGAATTTATAGCCGATGGCCTTGGAGCGTGGTATGAGATAGGTAAGAGAGAGATGATTGTTGTGTCGATGGGAACAGGTACAAGCCTTGTACAGTGCGATGAAAAAGGCATTCGTCATATTGGCGGTATTGCGCTTGGAGGTGGCACGCTCACAGGTTTGAGCCGTATTATGTTAAAGACCGACGATATCAATCAAGTGGTTTCGCTTGCTATGGGTGGCGACTTGTCAAATATAGATGTACGTATAGGCGATATTAGTCCGAATGCATTGCCGGGCCTTCCTAAGCATGCTACGGCCTCACTCTTTGGTAATGCTCGTAGCAATGCGTCGCGTGAGGATATTGCGCTGGGCATTATTACCACCGTTTTGCAAACAATTGGTTCAAGCTGTATTTTGGCATCGCTCAATTCGGGCATTCGCGAGTATGTTCTTATTGGCAATTTAACGCTCCTTCCTCAGTGCAAAGAGGTTTTTCCTGCTTTGGAAAAACTTTATAAAGTACGCTTTATTGTCCCGAAGTATTCAGAGTTTTGTACGGCTATTGGTGCAGCACTTTGCTACGATAAAAACCATAAAAACAAGAAGTAAACGCTATGAAGATAAGTAGCTGGCTATTGTTTTTATCGCTTGTTATTGCGGTATCGTGTACTGATTCTCGTGTATCGAAGTCGAGCGCAGATGCTATTTCATGGAAGTATGCACAGCTGTTAAAGGTCGATAGCACTGCCGACAGCTTACATGTCAGCATTAATGACCCTTGAAACAGGGCGAAGTGCTTCAGCAATTTAGTGTAGCCCGCTCTGGTTCATCCTCTGCAGCTACTGTTGTGGCGCCACTAAAACGTATTGTTTGTTTCTCAACGACGCACTGTAAGCTGTTAGAATATCTTGGAATGACGGACAGAATAGTAGGTGTTTGCGACCTAAAATATATCCTTATACCTGATATTCAAAACAGAGTTAAAGCAGGACGTATTGCCGATTGTGGCGATTCTATGAATCCTGATATTGAGAAAATAATTAGTTTAAAGCCTGATGCTATTATTCTTTCGCCTTTCGAGGGTGGCGGTGGCTTTGGTAAATTAGAGCGTTTAGGCGTTCCAATAATTCAAGCTGCTGATTATATGGAGTCTTCGGCCTTAGGTAGAGCCGAATGGATGAGGCTGTACGGCCGTTTGTTAGGTTGCCAACAGCGTTCCGATTCACTGTTTCATGTAGTCGATTCTACGTACCAAAGTTTGAAGAAATATGCTGCAAGCCTACCGCTCGGACTTAGTATTTTAACCGAGCGTAAAACGGGTTCTACTTGGTATACGCCTGGTGGCGCGAGCACGTTAGGCACACTTCTCAAAGACGCTAATGCCTCTTATGCTTTCGCTAACGATAAGCACAGCGGCAGCTTACCTTTATCATTTGAGCAAATTATTGCCAAAGCTGGTGAAAGTGACGTTTGGGCGTTTAAGTTTAATGGCACAAAAATGATGACGCGTAGCGACCTTTTGCGCGAATTTCATGGTTACAATGCTTTGAAAGCCTTTCGAACAGGCAATATCTACGAGTGTAATTGCAGTACAACGCCTTATTTTGAGGAGGTCGGATTTCGGCCTGATTTCCTACTTCGTGAGATGATACAGTTGCTTCACCCTGGTGTTAACCTTGGTGGATTGCGTTATTATCGCCGACTTTAAATTGTTTTTCTGCCCCATGCGCAAGTATATTCTTCTCGTCCTTACGGTTGTAGCCTTTTTCGTGCTTAGCCTTATCCATGGCTCTGTAGATATTCCTTGTCGTGACGTTTGGGCAGTTCTTATAGGCGATAAGCCCGAAATAGAGAGCTGGCGCTATATTATTATGGATAGTCGAGTTTGCCCCAAGCCTTGACGGCTTTATTGGCTGGTGGTGCGTTGTCGGTGAGCGGATTGTTGTTGCAAACAGCCTTTCGCAATCCGCTGCAGCCCCTGATATATTTGGCGTTACGAGCGGAGCCAGTTTAGCTGTTGCCCTTCTTACGTTGTCTCCAGCCTTTGCTGTGGGTACGACGTTAGGCTATTTGTCGTCGGTTGTCGTTGCTTTCGTGGGTGCTATAGCCGTTACAGCTGTTATCGTTTTTCTTTAGTAGGCTGGTACGTAGTAGCGTAATACTGATTATTATTGGTATTATGACGGGTTACTTATGTTCAAGCGTCATTACCATTTTAAACTTTTTAGCTACCGAAGAAGGGGTAAAAAGCTTTGCCGTGTGGGGCATGGGCAACTTTGAAATGTGTCTATGGCACAGATGCCTCTTTTTGCCTCGATAACTATTTTGGCCACAGCTTCTACGTTTTTATTTGTAAAAGCCTTTGAATGCACTGTTGTTAGGGACCACATTATGCCGAAAACTTGGGTTTCAACGTTCGACGTATTCGCAACTTGCTGTTGCTTGTAACGGGTTTGCTCACGGCTGTCATTACAGCTTTTTGTGGACCAATAAGCTTTTTGGCTTTGGCTGTTCCGCATATTGCTCGCCTTATATTGCGCACACAAAAATCATCGACACCTTTTACCAATAACCCTATTAACAGGTAGCGCTATCGCACTTTTGTGTAATGTGCTTACCTCCTTCCGGTGAGAATGGTATTTTACCACTTAACGCTATCACGCCAATGGTAGGTGCTCCTGTTATTATTTATGTATTACTGCGCAAGTAGTGACACGCTATTTATGTTTAAAAATCAAAACCAATCATGATATCAATAACCACAAAACGCGGCGATAAGGGTCAGACGTCATTGCGCGATGGTTCACGCGTTAGCAAAGACGACGCTCGCGTTGAGCTAAACGGCGAACTTGATGAATTGAATGCACTTCTCGGCCTTTGTAAAGCACAGACTGGGCTGCAGAAACCTTTCGAAGATATTCAACTTCAATTAATGGATTTCATGGCGGTTATAGCCGATAATCGCACTGAACCAGATGCCGAGCGTATAGCCCGTCTTACAGAAGCAACATTGAGCATGGAACAAAACCATTAACGATTTTAGTGCAGGGTATTGCTTTCATTTTTGTTCTACCTGGTATTGACATGGCTGATGCTGTTTTGCACCTTTACGCGTGCTAAAGTTCGTACGTGCGAGCGTCGACTTTCAACCTTTACAGCGTCATCAGCCTGTGCCCGAGGCCTTGTCAAATATATCAATCGACTTTCCGATTTTATGTTTTGTCTTGATTGAACAGCGCCCAGACGCTCAACGATAAGCATATAACGAAAAACAATTTATCATCTATTTGTTACCTTTGATTTCTTATTAAAAGGTAAATGCTACTGGCCGTCATACAACGTGTATGGCGGCCGTAGTACAAATAGTATGACAGTCGTCAACAGCGCGTACGACGGCCGACGTACAAGCACCCGATGTGCAGAAGGGGAGGAGTGTTTGGGTGAAAACGTGTTGCGTTTGTGACGTTCTGTTGAAAGATAATCGGCCTAATTACCTATTCCTGACAGGTCAATTAGTGCGTTTTGATATGGTATTTAGAAGAGTTGGATGCTAAATGATAGATAGCGTATTGCAATAAGGTAATGACTTATTGACGATTTATGGATTTGATGTTCCTGCTTTCTTTCGTTTACCTAAACTAAAGAGGTCGCGTAGGCTATTGAAGTCTTTTTCAGAATAAAGCCAATACCTTGTGTGTTTAATGAGTTACGCGTGAAGTAGCGATCGTTGGTTTGGTTGACACATGTATGCTAAAAGTTTCCGTTAGGAAATATAAGATAGCGGAGGTCAAAGTCGCCAATGAACGACGTTGTTGCGTATTGTTGTCGCGATAACCAAACTGTCCGTTAAGCAAAAAGCCTGTTATTGAGCAGTCGTCCGCTCAATAAGCCTTCATATTCTGCATTGTTCCAGCCCTCGTCACCTGTTGAAATATTAGCTCCTAAGTTCCAATCGTTGTTCTTAATTACCGAGCCAAGTACGCTGTTTATTTGCTGACTGATTTGTCCACTCAAAATACTCTGCATAGCTAATGAGGTACGAGTAGAAATGTCGGCGCTGGCGTTATTGCTGCTTTGTGCATAGAACCTACCTACCGCCAACAAGTAAAGTACCTGCTGATTCATCTTTCTTCCTCGCTGTTAATAAGGCTATAAATCATTTGTTTAGCATCAGTTCCGACGGTGGGCATGTCAAGACCGAAACGACACTTTGGGCGAAGCGGGTGTGCCTGTTATATTCATTAAACAGTTTCACCCTGATGTTATTAGATGAGAAACTGCGGCCAATGTTCAGGTCAGATAAGCTAACTGATGCAATGGGATATTGCGCCTTTTAGTTGTAGTTGAGCTGCGTAAGGATCGCCTCCAAAAAGATATTGTGCTACCGCGTGCGAAAAATAAAGTCGCGCTTAATAATATTCTGAATGGTAAGTTTATGCAGTCCGTCATCAACCATATAATTGCCAAAAGATGTCCAGTCCGCCTTTATTGTAGTAGTTTGCACGCATACACCGCTACCGTTTAGTGTGATATAATCGCCCGAAGCTTTATCCATGATAAGCTTTTACAGTGGCATCGGGTGTGGCGTTAATTAAGAAATAGAGGTGTATATTGGTAGGAATATCAGGCGCTTGCTCATCATCTTCAATAGACGCTTCGCTATTTTTAGATAATAAATTGATAGCAAGAGGGTTATTGTTTATGGTGTCACGCGATGACCATCGTATAAATTCCTGTGTGTCTAAAGCCTCAGGACTGGTGACGTCATAAACAATTTCAGAACCCTTTTCGGGTGTAAAATCAACCTTGATATTTACTTCTCCCGAACCTCCTTTGATAGAAGTTGTACCTGTTCCAAATACTTTTCCATAGAAGGTTTGACCTGTTGAGCCGTCAATATCGTAAGCCAGCATACGGTTTGCCTGCACATCGATGTTGTAACTCATATCACTAAGGTGCTGGTGATATAAGCTACCGCTAAGGATTCCCATGTTACCCAGTTTGTCATATGGTATCATTAAGGAATTGTATTTCGTTTTCGATGAGTCGTACCTTGCATTTTTGTAGAATAACGTGTGCCAAGTGCTGTTACACCAACGTTACCATGAGCTGTTACGTTACCCGTGAGGTTGAGTTTGCTTAAATCGCCCCCACAGTCTTAGGGTCGCCATTACCTACCAAATCAACATCTTGCAAAAAGCTTACAAAGGTTTCGAGGAAGTTTGCGCGTGTTTCGCTAAGCTTTCATAGCAAGGTCAATATCGTTGTTTTTAGGCGATATGTAACCCTTGACGTATATTGTGCGTTCAGGTACAAAAGCATTGGGGTCGTTAATAGTGTCGCGTGCAACGCTATCTACATCGATTTGCCCCAACTGGTTGTCCCAACTGGCGCTGGCATATAGCGTACCCTAATGCTCCCTTTTCGAAGGTGAATTCGTCAACTTGCAACGCACCCTTTAATGGTAGGCTTATCAAAAAGTCGAGCCACATGCGCCTTTACCAGAAGCATATCCGCTAAAGCTCACCGAATGGAAATTTACTAAGTCGAGGATATATTCGACGTTTACATTTTTAAGATCAACAGTAAGCGAGTCGTCTTTGCTCTGCTTACGCTTCCATTTATGGCAACATGTTGTTGCCCACTGGTAATAGCGAAGTGGTCAACCACTAGCGTTGGTCGCTGTATTTTACGTTAGCAGGGTGTACTGTAAGCACGGTGTCGCCAATGTTAAACTGCGACGGCAGAATATCAAAGGTCGGCAACGGCTTTCCTTCTGCGTTCTGCGTGAAGTTGATGTTGGCATTTAAACAGCTTTGCAGGCGCTGTTTACGAGCGTGATTGTCAATAGACAGAATAGTAGATAGCTCATCATTACCTGCTGATGCTTCTATTCGGTAATCAGATCCAATACCATTCTTTTTCAGCTTGCGTAAGCATGATATCAGCGTTAAGCCCTATTGTTGAGTGTGTTTAACACAATACTGACGTTCTTTAAATGGCGGTTATCATACGTAACACTTGGTGCAAAGATGTCAGCTTTAAGCGTTTTCCCTTGTCGTCTAACTGGCTGGTGATATAGAGCGAATCGTGCAGCTCAACAGGAATGCCCTAATATGTCTTTAGCCCAATCGCTTTTTGTAATGACCGCTTTTAAAGTGTAGTCGTTGTTTTTTTAACCGAGTGGAACTTTGATAGAAGTAAGTTTTGTGATACTCGGTAGCTTGTTGGCAATGATATTTTCAATACTTTGGGACCAGCGTGTTATAATTGAAATTGCCGATGATAGTGGCATGCCCAAAAATCACTATTCATTGTAATGAAAATGGCCACGACTGTTGGTTCCTGCAATGAGATCGGGAGCGAATCGAGTGCATAATGAATTGAAGGCGTATGTACAGATAAACGATTTACAGATAGCTTTCCGTTGGCTGTATTCAGACTTCGCCCCTGTAAAATCAGCGACAATATTGGCAGAATAAGTATTGTTTGCAAATTTACCTTTGAACAAATTGAGCATAGCAGGAGCAAAATGCTCAATATCTGCTGTTAGCTTAGCAGAAGTTTTGTTGACTTGTGTGTTCAGTGTTCCCTTAACTTTTTGCGACAATATTTTTGTCGTTAATATTGAAAAATACCGTCGAATAAGCCATTAAACCATTGTCCGTCAAGCGTAACATTGTGATATGAATAGTCGTTATAGTCAAAAGCGTGTAATTGTTCCCTTGGTCTTAATTAGCTTGCGTTTGATATTCCCATCAATATTAATATTGGTCGCTACTGTACCAAACTTCTTGTCGTTTAATATCTGACGGAGATTAAATCCCGTAGTCTCCATGCGACCTGTGAGGTTATCTCCATGTTTGCCTATGCCCAAACGAGCATTGCCTGCCTCTGAAAGAAGAGCGCCCTTTAATGCAATATCCGACTGGTATCCGCCAATAGTTCCTTTAAATTGCAAACTTCCCATTCGTCCAATAGCATCAGGAATTCTGCCCGCGAGTAGCTTAAGGCCTTCGCCATTCACCATAAGCTGTGATACTGTAGCCGCCCATCGAATCGACGTTGGGAGGCCATTAGCGAGAACCATTTGTTATTAAACGTATGTCAGCAGGCGAATGAAGCAATGGTTTTTCGCCTGTTTGAGGAACACTAAGTTGAAAAGGACTTGATACGGATAGATGAACTTGTGCCTGAAAAATCGGAGGCAAGAACAACCTTTCGTTTCACTTTTTTTGAGTGGAAGGTATAAAGAAGCGAAATCGGAAGGTGTAATATATGATTCGCCAATACTACCATTAAATGATAGGCTCGCTGGCTCTATTTTTGCGATTAAACTGATAGGTGGCGGTGATATTGTCGATAGCGAGATGTGAAATGGGAAGCGTGGCATCGAAAGATTTTAAGATAAGTTCTTTCCTATTGGCATTAAGCTTAAAAAGATAGTGATTGTAAGTTTAGACCCGAAGCCTCTTTTAGAGAAAGTGTTCTGACGTTCAGCGCAAGAGAATCGTCGGTTAAGCTGTTAAGAATAATGTGTGAACTAATGCCAGTAAGGTGTAAATGTTTTTGCATCAAACGTCCTTTTTGGGGTGCATCGAGCTGATTCCATTTTACCTCTCCGTGCCTAATGATAAGGCTGCTAATAGCCAAATTTAGCGGAGTATGTTGTGTAGTGTCTTTAGATGCGAGAGAATCTAATACGAATTGAAAGTTAGGCTTTGCTTCTGCATTGCGTTTATATAAGTTGGCATTTAAGCCAAATATTTGAGCTGAGGTAATAGAAATACGACCTTTCATCAACTCGAGATAACTGAAACTTTGCAGAAATGCGCGAAGCTTTCAGCATCTTTTTGGTTGGCTTTGGTCGGATATATTGACATCGTCAATGATGATACGGTTGAAGAATCCTACATCAACACGCCCAATATAAGCCTTTGTAGCAAAGCTTCTCGCTTAAAGCATGAGCTACCCTTTTCGCCAATATTTCGTTGCACCATTGGTATATTTACCATGATGACAATTGCGAAATATAGCAACACAATTGCCCATATTGCGCCAATGATTATATGTTTAACCTTCTTCAACTGAACTGCAAATATATAAAAATTTTGCGCGAAGTATAAATAAAAGGCGCAATTTATCGGTAATGAATTAAATTTTGTTTAATTTTGCATAGTGAACAATTTTGGTGTTCTGTAAAAGAATTCATTCAAAGACATTATAAATACTAATAGTATAATATTTCATTTTTCTATGGCAAATGTATTTAAGTTGCGCAAAGGCTTAAAACATAAACCTAAAAGGGAAAGCTGAAAAAGAAGAAGGTGTTGGTTAGCAATTCTAAAGAATATGGCTTAATACCCGATCAGGGGTTACTCCTAAAACTGGTTGTTAAGGAAGGAGATCATGTTTTTAGCTGGAGACGCCTTGTTTGTTAATAAGGCTTGTCAGCAGATAGGCTTTGCTTCTCCCGTGAGTGGCGTAGTGACGGCTGTAGATCGAGGCGAGCGTCGTAAGGTGCTGTGCGTTAGAATAAAGGCAGACGATACGTTAGAATATCGTGATTTTGGAAAAAGCTGATCCTGCTTCATTGGACGGAGAGGGCGTTAAAACAAAGCTTTTTGGAAGCAGGCCTCTTTGGTTATATCAATCAGTTGCCATATGCTATATCGACAACTCCCGACATAAATCCGAAAGGAATATTTGTATCGGCTCTGAGAGATATGCCTTTAGCAGGTGACTTTTGAATACGAACTTCAAGGTAATGAACAGGCTTTTTGTTGCTGGCTTTGCAAGCGTTGTCGCGTATAGCAAAGGTTTATTTGGGTGTTGGAAGTTGTCAGACAGCTGAGGTTTTAACGAATGTAAAAGACGTTGACTTGAATGTTTTCGATGGCCCATGTCCTGCTGGAAATGTGGGCGTTCAAATCAATCATATATCTCCAGTTAATAAGGGAGAAGTGGTTTGGACGGTTGATCCAACAGCTGTTATTTTCTTTGGTCGACTATTCCTTACGGGAAAAAGTAGATTTGACAAGAACGATTGCGGTTGGTGGTAGCCAAGTAAAGGAACCTTCTTATGCTGATGTTTTGGTAGGAACAAAGCTTAGAGATATTCTGAAAGACAGACTTGTTGCAACAGAACATGTTCGTATTTTAAACGGTAATCCCCTTACAGGTCGTAAGGATTGTATAGACGGCTTTCTTGGAGCGCATACATCAGAAGTGGTTGTTATTCCAGAGGGCGATAATGCTAACGAAATGTTTGGCTGGATTTTACCTCGTACCCATGAATTCTCTATGAACCGTTCGTACCTGTCTTGGCTCTGTAAAAAGAAGCAATATGACTTAGATGCTCGTATAAAAAGGCGGAGAAAGACATATGATTATGAGTGGCGAATACGATAAAGTATTGCCAATGGATATCTACGCAGAATACTTAATTAAAGCCATTATAAGCGGAAATATTGACAAACAAGAAGAGCTTGGTATTTACGAAGTTGCTCCAGAAGACTTTGCTTTGGCTGAATTTGTGGATAGTTCAAAGCTTCCTTTGCAGAAAAATTGTGCGAGAAGGTCTTGATGTTCTGCGAAAAGAAAAATGCGTAAAGAAAAAAATAATCTCCAGTTTTATATTTTAGAAATGAGTGCATTAAAGAATTATATCGACAAGATAAGGCCAAACTTTGAGAAGGGTGGTAGGCTGCATGCCTTTAGAAGTCTTTACGATGGCTTCGAGACTTTCTTGTTTGTTCCCAATACAACTGCTCAAAGTGGTGCATCTATTCATGATGCAATTGACTCAAAAACGCATAATGAGTTTCGTTGATATTGCGTTGCTTCCAGTTTTGCTTTTTGGTATGTACAATGTGGGCTACCAAAACTATGCTACTGCGGGTGCGCTTGAAACAGCTTCTTTTGGTCAATATTTATCTTTGGTTTTCTTGCTGTATTACCTAAGTTACTTGTAAGTTATATTGTAGGTTTGGGTATTGAGTTTGCATGGGCACAGTGGAAAGGTGAAGAAATTCAAGAAGGTTTCTTGGTTACTGGTATGATAATTCCATTGATTATACCCGTTACAACACCTTTGTGGATGTTGGCTCTTGCAGTAGCTTTCTCTGTTATCTTCTGTAAAGAGATATTTGGAGGCACGGGCATGAATTTTGTAAATGTCGCAGTTGGTGCTCGTATGTTCCTGTTTTTCTCATATCCAAGTAAGATGACTGGCGACACAGTATGGGTTGCTAAAGAAAGTATTCTTGGATTTGGTAACACACTTCCTGATGGTTTTACCATGGCAACGCCTTTTGGCAAAATGTTGCACAGCATACTTCAATTAGTGATAATGTTTGCAATATGATAGTGGGACTTATGCCAGGTTCTATCGGTGAGACATCTGTTATAGCCATAGGTATTGGCGCCATTATATTATTGTGGACAGGTATTGCAAGCTGGAAAAACAATGTTAAGTGTATTTATCGGTGGTTCGATAATGGGTATTTTATTTCCAGCTAACAGGCAAAAACTCCTGTGGCATGGTGGGAGCATCTTATCCTTGGTGGCTTTTTGTTTCGGAGCTGTATTTATGGCTACTGATCCCTGTAACTTCTGCCCGCACAGAAACTGGTAAGTGGATATACGGATTTATAATAGGTGCAATGGCACTGATTGTAAGAGTGATGAACCCTGGATATCCAGAGGAATGATGCTTGCTATATTCTTTGGAAATATTATCGCGCCGCTTATTGACTACTGTGTAGTGCAAAGTAATATAACGAAGCGTGCCAAACGTAGTAAGGTAATTGATTAAGAATCAGAATATGAAAAACAAATAGTAATTCATACACAATAATTTATTCTGTATTCATTGTTGTAGTAGTTGCTTTCCTGTTAGCTTTTTGTATATCAGGTATTAAAAGCCTACACAAGATGCTAATGTAGCATTAGACCAGAAGAAGCAAATTCTGTGTAGCTTGAATATTCGTGATTTAGACAATGCGGCTGCAGAAGCTGATTATAACAAGATGCTTGTTGCAGAAAAGAAGGTAAACAATGGTACCATTTATACTTTTTAATGTAAACGGACAGACAAAGTATGTTTTCTCGGTAAAAAGGTATGGGACTTTGGGGCGGTATTAATGGATATATTGCGGTTAATGCTGATAAGTCAACGGTCTTTGGTGCTTACTTTAATCATGAGAGCGAAACAGCTGGTCTTGGTGCGGAAATTAAAGATAGTCGCAAATGGCAGGAACAATTTCAGGGTAAAAACTTTTTTTCAGATGAGGTGCGCAAATCAATTGCATTATCTGTTGAAAGAAAAAGTTACTGATCCAAACACACAGGTTGATGCAGTAACAGGTGCAACATTAACTTCTGATGGAGTTGCAGAGATGATGTCAGACAACAAGAATGGTTTGGGTCAATATATTGATTTCCTGAATGAAAAAATGATTATTAATCAGTTATAATAAGTTTCAAGATGAGTTTATTTTTCAAAACAAAATAAGCAGGCTTTCATAGAACCCCTTCACCTGAATAATCCTATTATGACGCAGGTACTTGGCATTTGTAGTGCTTTTAGCTGTAACTTCGCAGCTTAAACCAGCTGTTGTAATGGGGCTTGCTGTGACTGTAATTACAGCATTTTCAAATGTGATTATTTCTATTATTCGCAATACTATTCCTGTCAGAATCCGCATTATTGTACAGCTTGTCGTTGTAGCAGCATTGGTTACTATTGTGAATCAAATCCTCAAAGCTTTTGCTTATGATGTAAGTGTGCAGCTTTCGGTTTTATGTAGGATTGATAATTACCAACTGTATTTTTGATGGGACGCTTGGAAGCTTTTTGCCATGATGAATAAGCCTTGGCCTTCATTTCTTGATGGTTTAGGTAATGGTTTAGGCTATGCTTTAATCCTGGTTGTAGTAGGTGGCTTTAGAGAGTTCTTTGGCCGCGGAACATTATTTGATTCCAAATTATCCCATCAAGTATATACGATTTGGGATATGTGAATAATGGTATGATGAATATGTCATGCACAGCATTGCTTTTTGATAGGCTGCGTGATATGGATAAATCGTGCTTTTTGTTCATGATGAAAGCAAGTAAATCTGTTATTAGAAAAAGAAAGAATATAAAAATGGAACACGCTATATCATTATTCTTCAGATCTATATTTGTAGATAATATGATTTTTGCTTACTTTTTGGGTATGTGTTCATACCTTGCCGTAAGTAAAAATGTGAAGACATCTCTTGGTTTAGGTATTGCAGTGACTTTTGTTTTGCTTGTAACTGAGCCAATCAATTACCTGCTTCAAACAAAGGTTTCTAGGGCCCAGACTGTTTAGTTCAGGGTGTAGATTTGAGTTATCTTAGTTTTATTCTGTTCATTGCTGTGATTGCAGGAATTGTTCAGCTTGTTGAAATGGCTGTTGAGAAATATAGCCCTTCGCTTTATGCTGCATTAGGAATCTTTTTGCCTTTGATAGCCGTAAACTGTGCAATTATGGGTGCTTCTTTGTTTATGCAACAGCGAATTCTAATGGACCCTTTCAAGTTCGCAGGCAATAAATAATGTATGGGATAGTATCGCTCATGCCTTAGGTTCTGGCTTTGGCTGGACTTTGGCTATTGTTATGTTTGGTGCTATTCGTGAAAAATGGAGTACAGTGATGTTCCAAAGCCTCTTCAGGGAATTGGTATTGCCTTTATTACCGTAGGACTTATGGCAATGGCAATGATGTGCTTCAGTGGTTTGCAATTCTAATATAGAAAGAAATACAAAAGTATGGGAGAATTTATATCAATAAGTATAGTAGTTTTTTTCTGATTGTTATACTTTTGCTTGTGGGTATATTGCTTTGTTGCTAAGAAGTACCTTAGCCCAAGTGGTAAAGTCACAATAACAATTAATGGCGACCAAAAAGCTTGTTGTAGAGCAGGGAGGTAGCTTGCTTACGACACTTAATGATAATGGTATTCATTTTGTCATCTGCTTGTGGTGGCAAAGGAAGTTGTGGGCAGTGTCGTTGTCAGGTTGTTGAAGGAGCTGGCGAAATTTTGGATACAGAAAAAGAGCCATTTTAGTAGAAAAGAAGTCAAAGAGCATTGGCGATTAGGCTGTCAAGCTAAAGTTAAAGGAGATCTTTCTATTAAGGTTAGTGACGATATTCTTAATGTTAAGGAATGGGATTGTACTGTTATCTCAAATAAGAATGTTAGTAGCTTTATCAAAGAATTTAAAGTAGCTTTTGCCTCCTGGTGAGCATATGGACTTCGTTCCGGGGTCGTATGCGCAGATTAAAAATTCCCTGCATATGATTGCATAGATTATGATAAGGACTTTGATAAAGATATGATCGGTGAGGAGTATATTGGAACATGGACAAAGTTTAATATACTTTCGCTGAAGGCTCATAACCCAGAAGATACTGTTCGTGCATATTCAATGGCCAACTATCCTGCTGAAGGTGATATCATTACATTGACTGTACGTATTGCTTCTACGCCATTTTTACCGCGTCCTCAAGTTGGTTTCAAGATGTTCCAACAGGTATAGGCTCTTCTTATATTTTCTCTTTGAAGCCAGGTGATAAAGTAAAGATGAGTGGTCCTTATGGAGATTTTCATCCTAAATTTGACACTAAGCGAGAGATGATATGGATTGGTGGAGGTGCAGGTATGGCGCCATTACGTTCTCAGATTATGCATATGACAAAGACATTGAATTGTCGTGATCGTGAAATGCATTTTCTTTTATGGTGCCCGTTCGCTAACCGAGGCATTCTTCCTTGAAGATTTTTTTGGGCGTTAGAAAAGGAATTCCCTAATTTCCATTTCCATTTATCTCTTGATCAAGCTGACCCTAAAGCTGACGCAGAGGGGTTAAATATTATGCTGGTTTTGCAGTTAACTGTATTCGTGATACCTATTTAAAGGATCACGAAGCACCAGAAAGATTGTGAGTATTATCTTTGTGGCCCACCTATGCTCATCAAGACAGTAACTGATTATTTGGATAGTTTAGGAGTTGATAACGATAGTATCATGTTCGATAACTTTGGTTAAATAGTTATTATAAAAAGGATATTTAAATGATGCATCTGTAAGAAGTTTAATTAGATAGTATCAGAAAATAAAAATAGAGGATATGTTTTTACGCATATCCTCTATTTTCATTATTTGCAAGTTTACTTTTTATAAAGTGAGCATTTTCAATATTTCTGCCATTTTTATTTTTAGTTTCTATCTTTGTCGGAACAAGCGGAAGTCGTAGAACATTCTCAATAAGTCCCATATCGTTTAGCAATGCTTTTACTCCAGCTGGGTTACCATCAACAAAATAGTAACTTATATAACTCAGTAAACATATGATGAATTTTTTTCGTGCAGGTTCGTATTCACCATTAAACTCTAATCGAATCATTCGTGAGAACTCCTTAGGAAGTGCATTGCCAATCACGGATATAACACCTTTTGCTCCACTTGCAATCATTGAGAAAGTAAGCGCATCATCACCACTGATTACTTCAAATCCTTTAGGCTTGTTTTTCAAAAATTTCATCAACCTGTTCTAAGCTTCCTGAGGCTTCTTTTATACCAACTATGTTAGGAAAGTCCCAAGCCAATCGAACAGTAGTCTCTGCTTTCATGTTCACTCCAGTACGACCAGGAACATTATAAAGAATAAGTGGTTTAGGGCTAACCTCTGCAATAGCTTTAAAATGTTGGTATATGCCCTCTTGCGATGGTTTGTTGTAATAAGGACATATGCTTAGAATACCATCAATTCCGCTCCAATCTGTTGATTTAATTTCTTCAACAACAGCACGAGTATTATTTCCTCCACAGTATTTTAGAATAGGAACGCGTCCATTATTTACCGTTTTTATAAGGTCTGTAATTTTATCTTTTTCCTCTTTTGTTAAACAAGCAGTTTCCGCAGTGGTAGCTAATATGCACAAGAAATCAGCACCATTTGTTATTTGGTATTCCACCAATCGAGTTAAAAGCTTTTATAATCTACTTCACCCTGTGTAGTGAAAGGTGTAATCAGCGCAATGCCTAAGCCATGGAAAATATTTTTGTGTTGCCATGTGTATCGTCTTCTTTTGTAATCTTTATTCCTGTTATTGATGCTATTGGCAAAGTTAGTGTTTTAGTTTCTATTCTCAAAGTAATGTGTCTAAATACTTCTTAAACAAATGGAAAGCCGCGACAGAAACAACTATCGCGGCTTTCGTATTTTCTATTCAAAAGAATTTATTAGTGGGTTGCATTCCACCATGCAGTTTTTGTTCTTCCTCTTAGTACTACAGGGTTTGTGCTTGGGTCTGATATTGTAATACCAGAGAATCGACTTATCTTAATGTAGCGAGGGCTGTATAGATAGATATGAGAGTATACACTATCTGTATGACAAGTTGATCTGATTGCGCTCTTTAAATCCTTATTAAAAGTCATTTCAGCAAATCGGTATTTGTACATAATCGCAGCAACATAGTCTCCCATATCATAGAATAGAGGTGTATTAAATCCGTCCAGAACCTGTAAAGCTATCTGTTAGTGCTGTGTTGAAAAGTAAATCTCGAATTGATAAACTTCATGCGTGCTGCTATTTGAGTCAAGCTTTCCTGCAATCAACAACAGTCAGTGCGCCCAAACGGATAAGTGTAGTTCTTATAAAAAGTTATAAAAAGGCTTGAACTGCGCTATCATAGTTTGGGTGTTGGACTTTGCCAACAGCTTCCACATACTTTGATATGGCATACCAATACTCATCACTTCAGATGTTGATGCAATAAGAAAATTGTTACATTTTCTTTAGTTCATAAGCCGTTTCAATGTTTGCCATGTAGCAATCATCAAAAAGAATATACTGCATCTTTATTCAGCTAATGACTATGGCTTCAGCTATTGTTGAGATGTTTGCTGCATATTGATTGTCAGACACGCTTCCATAGAAATCGCGTCAATGGCAGCTGAGTGTGTCTTTTGTGCATTGAACACATGTCTTTTTGCCGGAGTAGGATAGCTTGTCCAATCCTCTTTATATGTCCAGCCCGTACCATGCCCACTAACTATCATTGCGTAATTCAAGGCAGGAGCATAGCTTTTTGCATCATTAAGAATAGAGGCCAATCCTGTTGCTGTGGTGTAGTTATGACCTGCATACTTCTTAATATTTACGTGCTTAATCTGTCCTCGTTGGTACACAATTTCATAGAGACTGGGACGAATCGGTCGATGAACTCAAGAAAACAAGTACACGTCCCGTTCGTCCCTCTATTGACAATAGCCCCTCGATGCTATCAAGATTGTTCATGAAATCATATAGAAGGCCCGAATCAGTGCTTGATCCTGTCCATGGCATATAGACAATAGTAGTCTGTTTATTGATATCATTGACATCAACATCATTACTATCATTGCAGGATATGCACGAAAAGAGTGTACAGAAATGCAAATGCCAGATACAGGAAATACTTCATTCTATTCAATCTTTTATTTGGCTTTAAGCGCCTGAAGAGATTCTTTAAGCGCAGCAATTTTTTTCTTCAGAATCGCTTTGTTTCTTACGTTCGCGTGCTACAACAGCCTCAGGAGCATTAGCCACAAAGTTCTCATTGGCAAGCTTTTTCTTAATGCCCATCAAGAAGCCTTCTAAGTGTTGAAGTTCTTTTTCTTGCTTTTTCAATTTCCGAAGATATATCAATTAGATTACCGACAGGAACAGCAAACTCGTTTGTGCCTACCATAAAGGCTGACGCATCTGCACTTTTTCTCAGTTGTGCTCTTAATGGCTTCAAGATTAGCCATTTTTAAGAATAATACTATCGTAAGCCTTAAAGTTGTTTTCGCCAATGGTATGAAGCTCCAACTTTTCTTTAGGGAGCAATATTTCTTTTTGATTGCGCACGGTGCGAACACATGCTACGATATCTTTTACCAATTCAATGTCAGCACACAACTGTTTTTCATCTATCGGCTAAAGTGTTGACTTGAGAACAGCTGTCATAATGCTTTCACCCTCTTTGCGATCATAGATGTGTTGCCACAGCTCTTCAGTGATAAAATGGCATGAAATGGGTGCAGCATCTTTAGCAGCGTATCGAAAGAATCGCAATGTCGCATTCATGGTTTCCTTGTCGATAGGCTGTGCTTCGCCATTGATATATGCAGGTTTTACCATTTCCAAATACCAAGCAGAGAATTCATCCCAGAACAGAGCGGTACACAGACATTAAGGCTTCTGATATTCTGTAAGCTTTTGAATTGTTCGTCCAATTGTTCATTAACCTCTTTCAGTTTAGCTTCAAACCATTTCTACGGCTAATTTGCAATTCTCTGGTTGTTCAATATCAGCCACTTGCCAACCCTGAATAAGACGGAAAGCGTTCCAAATCTTATTATTGAAGTTTCGGCCTTGTTCACAGAGCGTTTCATCAAATAAAATATCGTTGCCTGCAGGCGCAGAAAGCATCATTCCCATTCTTACGCCGTCGGCTCCATACTTTTCTATCAGGTCGATAGGGTCAGGAGAGTTGCCAAGACTTTTACTCATCTTACGACCAATCTTATCACGAACAATACCCGTAAAATAAACATGTTTAAATGGCATCGTCCCACGGTACTCGTAACCAGCCATAATCATTCGTGCCACCCAGAAGAAAAATGATGTCTGGGTCCTGTCACAAGGTCGCTGGTTGGATAATAGTATTTTATTTCAGAATTATCAGGATCTAAGATACCATTGAACAGAGAGATAGGCCATAACCAGCTTGAGAACCATGTGTCAAGGCAGTCACTTTCTTGCTCTAAGTCAGCAGCCGTTAAGCCTGGAGCCTTTTCTTGTGCTAATTTTAAAGCCTCTTCAGCTGTCTCTGCAACCACAAAGTCGTTTCCTCCTCTGCATTTTTAAAATAGAAAAGCAGGAATACGGTGTCCCCACCATAACTGTCGGCTGATACACCAATCTTTGATATTCTCGAGCCAGTGCCTGTATGTGTTCTTGTATTTCTTGGGATAGAACTCAATGTCATCGTTCATAACAGGGTCTAATGCAATATCAGCGAAGTGCTGCATATTCAAGAACCACTGTAGAAAGCTTGGGTTCAATTGGAACATGTGTACGTTCTGAGTATCCAACCTTATTGTTGTAATCCTCAATTTTCTCCATCAGACCATCGCTCTGCAAGTCGTCCGCAATTTGTTTACGAACGTCCATACGGTCCTGTCCTATATAAAGGCCTGCTGCTTCTGAAAGCGTTCCGTTATCATTAAATATATCAATAGTTTCGAGATGGTGCTTAAGACCCAACATGTGGTCATTAATGTCGTGAGCAGGAGTTACTTTTAAGCAACCCGTTCCGAAACTGAATGTCAACATAAGTGTCTTCAATCACCGGAATAACACGTCCTACTCTTTGGCACAATAACGTAAACCTTTCAACCAAGTGTTTTTAACATCTTCGGGGTTTATACACATAGCCGAGTCGCCCATGATGGTTTCGGGGCGTGTTGTAGCCACAACAGCATAATAGCCTTTGCTATCTTTGTGCATAATGTTGCCCTCGTCTTTGCGCGAAACCTTTGCTTGGTCTTCTGGAGCTACGTAATATTTAAGATAGTAAAGCTTTGAATGCTCGTCTTTGTAAATCACTTCCTCGTCCGAAAAGAGCCGTTTGTGCCTAGGGTCCCAATTGACCATTCTTGCTCCGCGGTAAATAAGGCCCTTGCGATATAGGTCAACAAATACACGAATAACGCTCTCTGAACGTATTTCGTCCATTGTAAACGAAGTGCGATCCCAATCACATGAGCAGCCCAACTTGCGCAATTGCTTCAAGATAATGCCTCCATGCTCATGAGTCCAATCCCATGCATGCTCAAGGAATTGCTCACGAGTAAGATCGGTTTTCTTAATACCCTGTTGTGCAAGACGATTAACCACCTTTCGCTTCTGTTGCAATAGAAGCGTGGTCGGTGCCTGGAACCCAGCAAGCATTTTTGCCTTCCATACGAGCGCGTCTTTGCAAAAATATCTTGAATGGTATTATTAAGCATGTGCCCCATGTGCAACACACCTGTTACATTTGGAGGAGGAATGACGACGGTATATGGCTCACGTTCGTCAGGTTTTGAACTGAAAAGCTTGTTGTCAAGCCAGTATTGATACCATTTCGACTCTACTTCTCTAGGGTCATACTTACTTGCTAATTCCATTTATTTTATCTTTTATACCTTAATCTATATATATATCGTGCAAAATTACTACTTTTCCGCCTAAATGCATTAACTTTGCAGCAAAAAGATTTACGGCGATGCATAGCAGAGAAGAGAAGATAAAGGCTTTCGAAAGACTTTTAGATATACAGGAACGATTGCGCAAAGAGTGTCCTTGGGACAGAAAACAGACCTACGAAAGCTTACGTCCAAAAACACTATTGAAGAGACGTTTGAACTATGCGATGCTTTAATGAAAGACGACCGTCGTAATATATGTAAAGAGTTGGGTGACGTTATTGAGCATGTACTTCTTTACAGTATTATGGGCGAGGAAACGGCCGATTTTGATCTTGCTGACGTTTGCAACAAGCAATCGGATAAGCTTATGTTCCGTCACGATTTTATTAATTGGAACGAGAATGGTGATTGGACAGTAACTGATCCTAACTTGTTTATCAATGCCGATGGCAGGGGTAGAGTACAAAGAAACTGTACAGCATACAACAACATTAGGGGCTAACGATTCAGCGCCTACAACGGCTATACAGGTTGAAAGCACTTGGGAGCAGCGTAAACAAAAGGAGAAAGACGGAAACGATACGGTGTTGAGTGGAGTGCCTGACTTTCTACCTTCGCTTATTAAAAGCCTATCGTATACAAGACAAAGCACGCAATGTAGGCTTCGATTGGCGTAAGAAGGAAGAGGTTTGGGATAAAGTTCGTGAGGAACTTGCTGAACTTGAAACCGAGCTTAAGCGCGAAGATGCTGAGCGTTCTACAAAAAGAATTAGGCGACTTCCTTTTTAGTCTTATCAACGCTGCTCGCCTTTACAATATTAATCCAGATAACGCTTTAGAACTGACCAATCAGAAATTTATAGCCCGTTTTGGTTATATTGAAGCCCAAGCAAAGGCTGCAGGTAAAGATATTAAACAGCTTACGCTTGAAGAAATGGATAAACTTTGGAATGAAGCTAAAACAAAACGAAAACCAATAAATATATGAAAAAAGCTTATAGTTGTAGCTTTACCGCTACTGGTTGCCGCCTTTTTTAATTGCAGGCTGCAAGGATAAAAAACAAGAACAATGTGGGTGATGGTATTGATAGTACTGATGTAGAGTTAATGGTATCAGACTCTACTGTATATGGTGTTTGTGGCGAAAAACACAGCCATGCACAGCCTTGAGCTTATTACTGATGCAGGCGATACCTTGCGCTGTGCTTAATGAGGACGAAAATGGCGATGTAAACGTATTGGGAGGTCTTTTGGCAGGTGATCGTCTTGCTGTTGTAGAGGGACCTGAAGTTGATGGCGAAAAAGCTCGCTAAAAAGGTAATTAATATTACAACCTTTGTTAGGTAAATGGACCAGCTTAGATAAGAATTTTGAGATTCAAGACGATGGTACTGTTCGCTCTACTGTGCAGGCTGAGAAGAACCCATGGACAAGCTGGAAGATTGTTAACGGCCGTTTGGTGCTCAATCGTGATACTTTTGACATTAACAATCTGGGTAGCGACTCGTTTGTATCTCGAAAAATAAAAACGGTATAGTTTACAAACGTGCACAATAATGCACGTTTGTAATATTTCATTTTGATTTGTGGAACCGTTTAGCGTTCATATTCTGGGTTGTGGCAGCGCACTTCCCACGACCCGACACTATGCTTCTTCTCAGGTTGTTGAGATAAGAGGTAAGTTTTTCATGGTCGATTGTGGTGAAGGCACACAAATACAACTCCGCCGTTCGCGCGTAGGGTTTACTAAAAATACAAGCGGTTTTCATTTCGCATTTGCATGGTGACCACTGCTTTTGGGCTCATAGGTGATATCTACCTTTGGTATGTTAGGGCCGTACAGGTGCGCTTCATGTGTACGCGCCAGCCGAATTAGGGCCCGCTGCTCGACGCACAACTCAAATTTTTCTGTACAGGTCTTGAGTTTGAGGTGGTGTTTCATGCTATCGATACTACTTCAAACAAACGGTTTATGAGGATAGAAGCTAACCGTTGAAACGATTCCGCTTGATCATCGCATAGCCTGCTGTGGTTTTTATTTCGCGAAAAGCCCACGCTTCCGCACATACGTCGTGACATGATTGATTGTTACGATATTCCGATTAGTCAAATTAATAATATAAAAACGGTGCCGACTGGGTTACAGAAGACGGTGAAAACGATACCCAATAGCCGCTTAACACTGCCTGCTGCGCCCCCCACGAGCATACGCTTATTGTAGCGACACGCGATATATGGCATCGTTGGCAGATATGGTTAAGAGAGTTGATGTGCTTTATCATGAGGCTACTTATGATAGCAGTTGTGCCGATCGCGCCCGCCTATATTACCATTCTACTGCCGAACAAGCGGCAACAGTGGCACGCAATGCTGGCGTAGGGAAACTTATATTAGGGCATTTTAGTGCGCGGTATGAGCATGAAGATGGCTTGTTACAAGAGGCTAAAGCAATATTTCCTAACAGTGAGCTGGCTTCAGAAGGACTTGTTGTTCAGGGTGCTTCAGCGCAAACAATAGAGGTTTGACAGGTTTTCGCAAGAATATTTTGTACATTTTTCTTTAACTTTTTGTGGACTTTTCTTGCATGGTAAAGGCTGTATGAGCAAAAAGCTTTTCTTTTTGTTTGACTCATTGTTCGGCGGCTGTCGAACAATATGTACTACGAGCTGCCATACAATGTGTACGGCGGTCGCCATACAACCTCATACTACGGCTGTCGTCACGTCAGCATTAGTCTGTAAACGTTTTTGGCGTGATGTTGTAATTGTGTTTAGGATTTGATGTAAAAAGGAAAAGGAGAAAGCTATACACACACGAATAATTAAATTATCTTAAAAAGCACAATTTTCTATCAGGTAAGCAACTCTGATTCCGTTAGAAAATATTTATATTTGCAATTGGATCCCAATTTAAGACGATACGCGTATGATAAAAACATATACTTTCAATTATTTTTTTCTTGCTGCATGTTTGTTTTGTCCTACTCAAAGGGTAGTAGCTGCACCTGCTGTTGAGATTATCGAAATAGACGTTTTACCCATCAATATTTCTGTTAACGGCTCTTCTTTACGTGTAACAGGCGCTGCTGGTATGGCACTTTACGTGTACAATGTAACAGGTGTAAGAGTGATGTCGCTAAAGGTTGATGGTTCAGATAAAACCTATAATCTTAACCTTCCACAAGGCTGCTACATTGTAAAAAGTAGGTGATGTGGTTAGGAAAAATATCGGTAGATAAAAGCAAAGCTTTTTGGGCTTTTGAAAACATTTCTGTTCTTTTTCTTATCTTGTGCTGTGGCATGGTTTTGTACAATCGTGCCATGAGAAGGCGTTAAACCCTAATGCACAGTTGACGTTGGCTGAATATGAATCGCTTGATTCTTTCGGCCTACAAACTTGATGCGCAGAAAATTTGGGAACGAGATTGACCGCTTAGCTGTAGCTGATAAAAGATAGTTTACTGCCTGATAATCGCGCGCGTAGACATTACTTTTAAACATCGAAGTTTGGTGTGGATTGACCGTAATGGTGTAGATTATCGGGCTGATAGTGTGCTATTAAGGCTTCGTACGGTGACCCAAATGGGCTTTTAATCCAACGCGTTTTCGCTTACCTCAGATAGAGGCAGACTTGAAACGCTTGCGCGAATTAGACTTTGATGACAACATCAATTCGATTAATAAAGTAGTTGCTCGTCTCGAATATAATTTAACAAAAGCCTATTTACGTTATGCCACAGGGGCAACGTTTTGGTTTTGTTAACCCTGCTTACTCTATTAAATAGATATGATATTTATGAGCAGGATTCGACACGTCGCAGTTATCGAACGCTTTATTCGCATCGCCAGCCACGAGCCGATGAATGGTTCTTCAAGAGGGCGCTTTCGTATGGTTCATGCAGATAGTGTAGGGTGGTTTTTACGTCAGGTAGAACCTCAAGGCGCGTATTATCAGCGTCTTTTGGGTATTTTTGAAATAGCGATTCAGTCTCATTATATGGCCGCAAACTGCTGTTGACGAATCTTGAACGCTGTCGATGGCGTCTGGACGATACGTCGCATGACCATAACAAGTACGTACTTGTCAATATACCTGCGTTTCAGTTACAGGCTGTGAATGGGGCTGAAATACTGACGATGCGTGTAGGTTGCGGCTCGCTTGAAACAAAGACTCCGTTGCTCAGTAGCGAAATAAAACGAATGGATGTCAACCCACAATGGGTTATTCCGCGTAGTATTATTAAGAAAAATATTATACCCCTGACTGGGTAATTGGGATTATTTCAGGTCGCATCGCTATTTTTATTCGTAATCGGGCAACGGGCAAAAAGTGTGCCTTTGGAGGACGTTACGCGGGATATGATGAGAGTAGTAAATATGCGGTTGTGCAGGAAGGTGGCGAGGGAAATTCGCTGGGACGCATTATTTTTCCGCTTTGATAACGACCTCTCTATTTACTTACATGATACATCTTCAAAAAGATGTGTTTGCGCGAGAAAAATCGTGGAGTGAGCCACGGATGCGTGCGCGTGCAATATCCTTACGAACTTGCGACCTTTCCTTATAGGGTAATGATAATACGAAGATGTTGTCGCGTATTCGTTACTCAATGTCTGCTGACGTGTCGTCGTTAGGTCGTGGACGCGAGAGACTGTCGTCTGAACGATTGGCCAGTGCCGACACATTAAAACGTAGTATGCTTATAGGGAGTGTAAATGTTACGCCGAAAGTTCCTGTACATATAGTTTATTATACATTGTATCCTGATCACGAAGGTCGCCTCATTCGTTTTTAGCGATGTATATGGATATGATGTTTTGGTGTACAATTACTTACGTAACTATCTATAAAAAGAGAATTTTTCATCATGAAAAATTCCCTCCTAATGAGTGTTTATTGGTTGTAAACCTGCAATGTTAATTGTAGGTTTATTTCTCTTTAAATCATAGTTAAGCTTGCTTTCAGCCTCTTTAAATTCATCGTTCACTAAGCGAAGTGTGTTGTCATCGACTTTCTTTAAGATGAGTTCGCCTGCATCTTTTGCCCAGTTTTAACTTATAGAATTCTAACTTTTTGCCGTCAATCTCCTTCTCTATAAGCTCTAAATTACCATTTTCTTGGAATGTTTGTTTTTCGCCTTCTTTGCCAACGGTATAGGTACTTGTAAGACGGAAGCCATGAGTAGAATCATTTGCAATGGCAATTTCGTAATCAATACCAGGAGCCGTCAGCCGCAGGAACTTGTCCTGCATATACAGATTGAGTCGGTTGTTACGCTGTCAGTTGTCTCGGGTTGTGTAGCATTTTGCCCTTTATTGCCGCATGCAGCAAAGATGATAGGCATAGCCAATAAGCATAATTTTGTTTTCATTATTTATCCTTTTTAATGGGTTAATTTGGCTATATAACGAATAAACGAGATGTTTTTGTTTCAATAGTGATAGCCAAAAACATTAAAATAATTTTGTTATACTGCTAAATTAGCGCATGCTATGTTCGGTAAGATATTTAACCATGTAGGCAGAATGGTCGGTTTGTAGCACGTTAGCGCCTGCCTTTATCAGCCATTCCCAGGTATCTTTAAAGTTATTGGTTTTTGAAGGCCGTAACGTCGTCATGTCCTCCGTTCAACGATGCCCATAGGGTGTTTACCCAAACACGTGAGCCATGATCGGCTATCTTCTGCATCAATTGTAGAGCTTTTAGGTGTGGCATTCTTAAAGCAGCATTCAACGGCAGGGGCACTTTCCTAAGAATCCATCAACCATTTTCTTCAGCGCCTTCTTGATCTAAAAGAAATGACGGGAATGTATGCTATTTTGCCAAATATATTGCCATGATCGGCAACAACCTTTTTGATAAGGGTGTCCTGATTTCATCATACCCCTGAGCGATTGTATTTGTTTTTTTGCAATACCTCCATAACCTTATCCCAATAGTCATAGCTTTGATCGATGTTAACCATAGCCTTACCACGGCATAGGGTTCATTACCTCTTCGAAGGTGGGTATGCGCTCTTTGGTCAGATTTCCGTCCTTATCTTTTTAGATATAATTTTTTTGATTTCAGCCAATGTGTAGTCGCTCACGTTGCCTTTTTCCATTGGTGGTTCGGTCAACAGTTTTTGTCGTGCATGATAACTAAATAGCCATCTTTCGTCAGCTTATTATCTACTTCTACAATGTCGACTCCATTGTCAATACAACTCTGTATAGCTGGAAGCGAGTTTTCTGGAGCCGCATGCCAGTCGGCCCTATGGGCAGCAACAAGGACTCTTTTTCGATGATGGGTTCCAGAAATGAAATAATATTTCAGTAACGGGAAGTGAATGATCTTTACTGTTTTCTGTACATTCTACTTTCGCCTTCTGGGGTTTTCCGCGTTAATATCAGTACATGGTAGAAGTGAAAAATAAAAGTAGGGTAGCTGAAAAAGATACTTTTTCATTGTAAATAGGTAAGATTGTTAATAGTTTACAACAAGAATTGCGGCTGCAATACTTTTTGATGTTGCGTTAATGTTTTGAAATAAATTGTTTGTCATAAAATTAGTAAATTGTTTTGAATAATATATATATCTAAAACTGTTTTTAGATTTAAATATTTCAAAAACTCTTTTTGTTGAAAGGAAAAGTATAATAATATAGTGTATCGAATAGATAACAATTCTTTCTATATGCACTTCTTTTCAGGAGTAAAATTAGGGTTATCAATGTTTGGTTATGGAAATAAAATTATATTTCTTTCAAAAGATAATTTATGAAATACAATCTATTTCCCTATACCTATAGCTACAGCATTCTAAGTTCGGAATAACATAATCAAAGATATTATTGATAATGTATATCCCGAAAAACAGATGTGGATAATCAGTGTTTTAATAGGGAAAAGAATTAAAGCGCCTCTTCGTCTTCGCCCTTTAATATAATAGACGTAACGCCGATGTTGAAAACGCTGCCGCTTTCAAGATTTCTTTTTTCGCGTGAAGGCAAGCGTTCACCATTGACAAAAAGTGCCATTGTTCGACGGTCCATCGCTAAGCTACGAATTTAGTTGTCCTTTTTGTTGCGACTCACGTTAATTACACAATGCAAAAGGTCCATTGTGAGGTCGCCAGTCTCAATAGGAGTGGTGATGTTATTGCCCTTCATATATCGCCCAATGGTGTTATTTCCCATTTGTAAAGGCAATACTTGTTTGTAGCAATAATCATTTTCGATGATAACAATGGCGCCACAACCTTGGTCAGAAGCCTGCGCTTCTGCCTCGGGATCTTCGTCGTCTTGACGTGGTTTAAGCTTCGCTACCCCCATTCTTATGCCAAATTGCTTGCTGCATACAGGACATTGAAAGATTAATGACGAGCCAGTGTTGTACTGTCTCGTCAAAAGTAATATAATAATCGCACTTAGGGCAGCGAACGCGTTTCATGAAAGATGGGTGTTGATTTCAAACTGAGTAATCCAACAATTTGTTTGAATTCATCAATGTTATGTAGGCGATTGAGAACCTTTTAAAGCCTCTTCACGTGTGTATAAAGGCCATAAATAACCTTTGTTTTGCCTGCGTGGGTATAGACGTTAGCCTGATCGTAACCGCGCTTGTTGAGGTCAGCAGTATAGGTTTGTGCATTGCGGCGTGTTACTCTGCTGGCAATAACAATGGTATATCCTGCTGTATCACGATGTAATTGGGTGGCTGTTGGCGACAATGTTTCAGCATTATCGAGCTGCTGTGTAGCTTGTTTCTTTTTGGCAAATGCAGCTTGTGCCAATTTCTTTATACTGTCTTGTCCGCTAATTGCTTCTTGTGGCATAACCCGATTAAGCAGTTGGGTATCGATGCCGCTTTTTAATTGACGGTTATCAGACAATGAAGTGGGAAGAGTAAAAAGGCAAGAACGACGATGCAAGCAGCAGCAACGTTACGCCATAAAGCAACAAAACGTGCTGAATGCTTTTTCAGAATTGTCGTCAAAATCTTCGATAACTGATTCTGTTTCTGCAATATCTTCTTGTACAATATCAACATTTTGCTTGTCTTCTTCAGGCAAAATATCGATAGTTTTTCAGTTGACTTAGTGGAGTAATCTCAACTGGAGCGAGGCCGTAAAGTTCGGGAGTGAGAATGCCTGCAGGGCAAGGCTCAAATTCGTAATTGCCATCTTTGTTCAAGCTAATAACGCCAAGGTCGCGAAATTCGTATTGTCCGTCAATATCAATACGTTGACGGAGCTCGCGCACTTCGTCCTCAATGCGACGCATTGCATCAGGATAGCTGATGTCATAAGCCTCAACATACGACTGGGCAAGAGAGAATCGTTGAGAATTAATTTTTGATTGAAACCAATAGTACGCATAGGCGGAAGAATGCTTCCGTCGTTTCATCTCTTCGTGCAGTAACATGGTGAGCCATAAAGCCACCATATCCCGGAACAATAACGCAGTCGTTGTTCAGCAGAAGAATCTCAATGTGTCTATCCATTTCAATCATTTGTTCTGCAAAAATAGCGAAAAATGGGGCTAATCGTCCAACAAAAATATATAGAAATTTTTCGAAATTGAAAATAAAAAAAGTTTCGAAGTCGTTTTTCTCGGATTTGTTTATTAACTTTGGAGCAAAAATTCAATAAGCATGGATTATAAAGAGACGGAAATTAAAGGTGTCTGGGTAATAGAGCCCAAAGTCTTTAACGATGAGCGTGGATATTTCTTTGAAGCTTGGAAGCAGGCTGAGTTTGATGAGCATATAGGTTATCACACAACTTTCATTCAGGATAACCAATCAAAGTCGAGCTATGGCGTGCTTCGCGGATTACATTATCAAAAAAGGAGATTACAGTCAAGCGAAGTTAGTGCGCGTGCTTCGTGGCCGTGTGGTAGACGTTGCTGTGGATATTCGTAAGTCGTCTCCAACGTTTGGTAAATATGTAATGGTTGAACTTTCGGAGGAAAAATAATCGTCAACTCTTTATCCCTCGTGGCTTTTGCACACGGTTTTCTCGTACTAAGCGATGAAGCTGTGTTTACATATAAGGTTGACAATGTATATGCACCTCAATATGAAGCCAGCATTAAGTGGAATGATCCAAGCATAAATATTGAGATGGCCTATTGCGCCAGAAGATGTTATTACCAGCGAAAAGGATTTATTGAAAGCTCACAATCTGATAGAAGCTGAGGTGTTCGAATAGTCTGGATTGCACATCAAGAGGAAACTATTATTTCCTAACGGAGAGTAAATGATTTCCTCTTGTATGTTTAATACTGATTAGTTTTGAAATGAAAAGGCATTTATTGCCATAATGGTTATTCTTGTTACAGGGCAGTTCTCCTCTTGTCAGAAAAAAAGGTTCAGCGGGAAAAAGAAGATGCCGTGCAGGAAGATACGGTTGCAAAAACAAATGCTACAGGGTATTTGGGTTGATGAGGGACGGTCAGGATGTTGCGTTCAAAGCACAAGGCGATTCTATATTTTATCCTGATTCGACAAGCCAACCAGTAAGGTTTCAAATATTTGGAGACACATTGGTTTTTACATAGTGCAAGCGATGTGAAATATCCTATTTTGAAACAAACAAAGAACCTTTTTATTTTTAGAAATCAGAATGGAGACGAAGTGAAGCTTGTTCTTAGCGAAGATGCTAACGATGCCGACTTCTTCTTAAGTAAGCGTCCACAGGCGTTAAATCAGGGTGTATTGATTAAACGCGACACTGTGGTTAAGTTCCAAGATAAGCCTTATCATTGTTATATTCAGGTTAATCCAACTACTTATAAGGTTATTAAGTCGTCGTGGAATGACGAAGGAGTAGAAGTGGATAATGTGTATTATGACAACATTATCAATCTAAACGTTTATTCAGGGAGCGCGTAGACTTTTCCACTCGGATATTAAAAAGACAACAGTTTAGTGGTGTTGTCCCTGCAGATTTCTTAAATCAAAGTGTTTTCAGTGACTTGATTTTTAAAGAGTGTTGACGCTGAAGGCATTCACTTTCAAGCTTCTCTTGTAATGCCCGATGAGACGATGAGACAGTTTCCAAGTTATGGTAACTATTTCGTATAATGGAAATATGAGTATGAAGGTTAGAAAATAATTTTTCTTCTTCTTTATATAAACAATTGGGGCTCATGGAATAAACCATGAGCCCCAATTATTATTATATATCAATCTTTTTGTGATTGTCAGTTCATCGTGCTTTATGCAGTACAGAAGAATAATACACAAATCTGTGCCACAAAAGATGCGAAGGAACATACTTAAGGGGTAAACGGTAGAATAACCTACGGCTGGAGCTTCCTTCGAACAGCTAGCATTGGCATAAGCTAACGCTGGTGGGTCAGTATAAGTACCAGCTATCATTCCCATAATGGTGAAATAATTAAATTTAAATTTCAGCCTAGCGATAGGACCAACTATAAAATTGGTATAACCGTTATGAGGAAACCTGTTCCCACATATAGTAGTCCGTCACCTTGGATAACGGTGTTAACAAATCCTGCTCCCTGCTTTAACGCCCACACTTGCAAGGAAGAGAGCCAATCCCATTTCGCGCAACATCATGTTCGCTGACGTTGTAGTGTAGGTAACTAACTTCATGCGATAGCCGAATCGTCCAATAAGAATGGCGATAATTAATGGGCCACCAGCCAAACCTAATTTTAAAGGAACAGGCATTTGTGGTATTGAGAAAGGAATGCTCCAAATAAGATACCTACAACAATTCCGATAAAGATAGTTGCAATATTTGGTGCATTGAGTCGCTTTTTCAGAGTTACCCATCAACTCGGCCATGCGGTTAACGTTATCCTCTCGGCCAACAACCATAATGCGATCACCTACTTGGAAGTGGTGGTTACGGCTGGCAAGAGGTCCATTCCTTGACGAGTGATGCGAGTTACATTCACTCCATACACGCTTCTAAAAGTGCATTTTTACCCAGTGTTTTACCATTCATCTTAGGATTAGTAACGATGATTCGGCGTGAAATCATGAGCTGCTCTTCGTCCGAAGTTTGCCCATTCCACTTCTGTTTCTGGACCAATAAACGCCTTAACAGCTTCGGCATCACCTTCTGCACATACAATATGCATCGAATCACCAGTCTGTAAAAATAGTATCCTTTGAAGGCGTACTTATTTGACCATCGTGTAGCAGACGAGTACAAACTATATCGCGGTTAAGGAAGTCATTAATCTGTTGCATGCTTCGTCCAGAGATATAATCATTGCTCACTCTAAAGTCATCGACTTTGGTTTCGCATGAGGGTTCTCTGCTTCCTCTGCTGCGAGCTGTGCCTCTTCGGTCTCTAGGGAAGTATGTGTAAGAAAACGGATAGGGATTGTAGCGCCAATAATACCCAGCACACCGAGTGGATATGCACACGCATAGCCGTTAGCGATGATGGGTTCGTTGCCTTTAAAGATTGCGGCAAGGGCCTCATTGGCAGCACCTAATCCAGGAGTGTTTGTTACTGCACCATACATTGTACCAATCATCATGGGCAGATTAACAGGGGTTTGTTGTATCAAAGAATAGGTAATAACAAGCAAACATTACGAGGACATTGAGCACAATCATGGCTGTAGCAAGCCCATTCAGTACAACTCCACCCTTTTTAAAGCTTTCAGAAAAAGCCAGGGCCTACTTGTAAACCTATACAAAAGACGAGAGAATTAGTCAAAGTCTTGTACGAAATTTAAAATAGGAGTAGGGTCCTGTAAACTTAAAGTGTCCAGCTACAATACCTGCAAACAAGACAAATGTTACACCAGGAAATTCCTCCAAACTTAATTTTGCCCAATAATACGCACAACAGCAATTACCAAGCCGTAAAAGCAGAACAATGTATGTGCTACAGTGTCCTGTACTTCAAATAGATTTTTAATCCAGTCCATTATTCTAATATAGTTTTATAATTCCTGCGTTTAGTGATGGTCATTTCATCGGGCACAAAATTACTACAATTTTATCAATGTAACAAGTAGATGTATATATTTTTCTTTATCATGACATTAATCATGAAATAAAGCATTAACTACGAATTAATAGGTATTTTTACCCTTTAAATATATATTTATGCGTACCTTTGCATATCGGATAATACACTCAAATATTTAATAGGTATGGAACTATTGCAGAAGTCTTTTCTTTAGCTCTCTGATTTCTCGGGTGGCGGAGTTTCTCATTCTTTGCTCATTTTAGCGTTGGTAATCTCTCTCGGTCTTATTTTGGGGAAGATTAAAATCAAAAATGTGTCACTCGATTTAACATGGGTTCTCATCATCGGAATTGTCTTTTGGGTACTTTCAATCCGAACCTTGACGAGAATCTTCTTCACTTTCTTCGCGAGTTCGGACTGGTGCTTTTTGTCTATTCTATTGGTTTACAGGTTGGACCAGGTTTCTTTTCTTCGTTTAAGAAAGGCGGCTTATCGCTGAATATGCTTTATTCTTATCACGATCATATTAAGTATTACTGTAACGCTTGTTATTCACTTTACATCAGGGTGTACCCATCACAGCTTTGGCTGGAATACTATCAGGAGCCGTTACTAATACACCAGGTCTTGGTGCTGCTCAGCAAGCTTTCTTTTGGCATGAAAGGGTAGAAGCCCCTGATATTGCGTTGGGATATGCTATTGCCTATCCAATGGGTGTTATAGGTATTATATTGTCTTTCATCATCTTAAGATATATTCTTCGGATTAAACCTTCTGAAGAGGAGATCGCTGCAGAACGCGGTTTAGGGTCAATTAGAGCAGTTAACGGTGCGCAGTATTAACCTTGAGGTTACTAACGAACGTATTAATAACACGACCGTTAAAGAAGTAAAAGAAAATTTATAGCCGCCATTTCGTCATCTCTCGCATTCTGCGTGCCGATGGCATTCAGCACGAATCGGTTGTTAATGGTCGTACATTGCTTCGTTTAGGCGATCGTATGCTCGTTGTTGCTGCGCCAAAAGATATAGAAGCTATCACCGCCTTGATAGGCCATGATGTGCAGGTTGACTGGAGCGAATGTGAAAAAGAGATGATTTCACGCCGCATATTGGTTACCAAAACCAGAACTAAATGGTGTTACGTTGCAGCATTTAAATATTACAGATAACTTTGGTGCGACTGTAACTCGTGTGAATAGAAGTGGCGTCGATTTGGTGGCACACCCTCACCTTCGTTTGCAGTTGAGCGACCGTGTAACTATTGTTGGCACCGAACTTGCGTTGAGCAAGGCAGATAAAGTGCTCGGAAACCAAATGAAGCGCTTAAATTATCCTAACCTCATTCCTATTTTCTTGGGCATTGCGTTAGGGCTGTATTGTAGCTAATATTCCGTTGATTATACCAGGTATTCCGCAGCCTATCAAGTTAGGATTAGCGGGAGGACCTTTTCATTGTTGCTATTTTTAGTGGGCTACTTTGGCCCTCGTTACCACATGGTAACCTACAATACCATTAGTGCAAATATGATGTTGCGCGAAATGGGTATCACGATATTCCTTGCCTGTGTGGGATTAGGAGCTGGTAAAGATTTCTTTGCAACACTTGCTACTGAGCAAGGATTGAGCTGGATAGGGATATGGTTTATTAATCACGATGATACCTATTCTGCTTAGTGGTATCATTGGTAGATACTTCTTCCATTTGAATTATTACACGCTGATAGGTGTGTTGTCGGGTGGAAATACTAACCCTCCTGCGTTGGCTTACTCTAATATGCTTACAACGAGTGATACGCCAGTCGTAGGTTATGCAACCGTATATCCGTTTGCAATGTTTCTTAGAATTATCAGTATTCAAATATTAATTATGTTATTCCTGTCATAAACGGGAACAAATGTGTTTAGCGAAATGCAACCCAATCAACAATTAAACGAACAGCTTCATGCTGAAGAGACTCTTGTAGAACATGTGGAAGAGGTCGACGTAAAGGCTACTTCGGAGGAAGTGCTAAGACGAAAGCTGGACCTTTTAGTACGTACTGGAACGATTCTTATGGAGAGCAACGCCGACTGTGCACGTATTATGCGTAATATGGAACGTTGTGGAAAGCTTTCCTTGATTGCCTTCAGAGAATGTACATATCTATCTGAATTATAACATCGTTATAGTTAATTTGAGTGATAAAACTCACTCATTCTCGAAGTATCAACGTTGTCGTCGACATATCATTGAGTTCACCGTCATCTCCAAAGTCAGCAATATGCTTTGGACGGCTATTCAAGAAGACTGGACCCTTGACCAATATGAGGCCGAGCTCGATGCCTTAAATCATGTAAAGAAAAACTACAGTCCCGTGGACTATTTCTGTTGCTGCGGGTTTGGCTTGTGGTGGCTTTTGTGTGCAGTTTGGCTGCGACTCGGCCTTCATTTTTCTATGCATCTTTCGCAGCCATATTGGGCTTTTCGTCTGAAGATGTGGTGCGCACATCGTGGCTTAAATGGCTATGTTGGAATTGCTATTAGTGCTTTTTGTGGCTACTATCCCTGGCTTGGCTTATGTCGTTTATCCCGCTTGATCCAACTATCTCTGCGGTAGTTCCTAAGTTTATGCACTCTGAAACGCCGTATCATCCATTAATGGCTTTGTATGCTATTTATCTGCCAGGTGTGTACCTCTAATCAACTTTGTAGAGCGATATGATTAGCGATTATGTGCAGAGTGGGGCTTACGCGAGCCATTACCACTTTAATGATGGTCTTAGCCATGTCGTTTGGTATTGTTCTCGCCATTGAAGTGTGCCATATCGATAATTTTGCAAAATGCTTAGATATTACACCGCATAATAGCTATATTGATTATGCAATAGCAGCGCCATTTCTGCAATGGGCTTCTCACCATATATAATACTCCTAAAGCGCATCTGCCTGTATTAGCTGTAACGGGCATCATAGCCGTGTGTACTCGTAACTTTGTAAACCTTGGCCCAAGCAATGATAACATCGGACTTGACCAGGTATTATCATGGGTTCTTTTATAGGTTCAGTACTGGTTAGTTTAATAGCCCCAAGTCGGCCCACTGGCATCATATTCCACATCAGGTGATAGCTATTCCGTCAGTAATCCCAATGATTCCAGGTGTACTGATGTATCGATCGCTCTTTGCTTTTATAGAGATGACGGGTGTTGTAGGGCGAGCTTACAGCTGCCTTCAACTATGCTATAAAAGCTAGTCTGGTAATTCTGTTCATCGCTCTTGGTGTGGCTATACCAAACATATTTGTAAGGCGACTGATAGAGCCGAAACGCAAGAAGAAATTGCTCGATTTGAGTGATGGAACGCCATATTAAACATGGCGATATGGTTGACTTAGAGAAACTTTAATTCATCAATCACGTACAAAGGGGCTTACGGAATATAATTTCGTAAGCCCCTGAGTTATGGATTAAATAGAGGAGGAACGCTCTCGATTTTGCATGTGCCGCTATCGGCTTATATCAATATCGATATTATAATAATAGTGTAATGCTACTTGTTCGGTGGCCGTCGTACATATCATACTACGGTCGTCATACGGGTTGTGCTACGGTCACTCAACAAAGGTATGGCGGCCGCCATGAAACACGACTTTACAACGTAATTATGGCTTCAGTCTTGCTCTAACGCAACACCATATTGTGCTAACCAATTGTCTATTAGCTTACGAGCGATTGATAGTTTTTGTGGAACGCGTGGCATATTATCGAATCTGAACCATGCTCCCTTTGATAGTTCGTCGCGCTGTAAATGAATATCGCCCGACTCGTATTCGGCCATGTATCCTACCATTAGTCCACAGGGTATGGCCATGGCTGTGAAGCGATATAACGAAGGTTCTTACTGTCAGCCCCTGTTTCCTCCATCACCTCGCGCCTTACGGCTTCTTCGAGCGTTTCACCTGTCTCAACAAATCCTGCCACAAGGCCGTAAAAGTTGCTTCTAAAGTTGCGAGCGTGTACAAGTAAAACCTCATCTTGTTTATAGATAAGAACAATAATAGCTGTTGAAAGTTGAGGCCCATACCCTTTACCACAGGCTGTGCACACCTTTGATATATCGGTTTTGTATGCGCAGCATGGCCGAACCACAAACACCGCAAAACTGTGGTGTTTCGATCCCAGTATAGCAATTCATGGCACTTTCAGCTTTTAGTAGAGCGCTTCTGTAAGATGATAAAACGATTCGCGCAGCCCCATAAAGTCGTACCTGCCGTGGCTAAAAACCTCGTCGGTTATTTCTATTTGGCTGGGGTTATCAATGCAGAATGTTTTTACTTCTGTGCCATCAGCTTCGGGCGTTACGTTGATTATATGTGTCCAAGCAAACGTTTTTACAGGTACACTGTTACACACGGTATGGTATATCCGCCGTCAGAGGTGCGCTGCAACAGCAAGTCGGTCTTGCTAAATATAAAATAATAGGTTTTCATTAAATGGTAATCAACAGTTTACCGTAATGTTATTTGAGGGTGCGCCAATAATACAAGTCGTCATCTTTCATAGCCAGTCGCCAATCGGACGCATCTTTAATTTGCAAAAACATAATGGCTTCTCTTTCGTATAGCTGATAGAGCAGTAGATTAGCAGCAAAAATCGGTTTTCTTGTCGTTGAGCATGCTAAGCCATTGCCTTTTACCGATGTGCTAATTATACTGTCTTCTTTTTGCCGAAAAGGCTATTCGAACACGGTATCCTATATCATGGATAGGCGCACATGTATCACAAGCTACCAGCAAAATGTTGTACTTGATAGTTCGGTTGTTAATAAACGGAACGTAAGCAGGTGTTTTTGCGTGTGGCAAGTGGGTGTTCCCGTTGCGCTTGTGGCACGAGAAAGCTACAAATAATAGCAAACTAAGTAGGCTGTATACAAGGGCTTTCATAGGCGTTATTGTTGTTTTAGTTATGTTTTTGCAGCGCAACGGGCTGATTTATAAATGTTTATTGAGAAGCTTCGCCAAAAAGTAGCATGTAGTCTCTTTCGGCAGCAGGACGTGTCCACTCTTCAGGAATAATCTTCCAGTTGTTGTTGGGTTGAGGATCCATAATGCCAGCCTTGCGAATTTCCTCTGCAAGGTAGTAACGTTGGTCGCGTTCAGAACGCCAGATAATGCGACTTTCTAAACTGTCTTTCGGTATTCCTGCACCACGTGTAAGCAGTTCACCACCACCGTTTCCGCGATAACTGTTTACAGCTACTTTATACCACGCCTTCTCGTTAAAGGGTTGTCCGTTGCTCATTTTTGAAGATAGTAACCTTTTTGTCCTGCAGGTTTTGTAACGTCAACAGTATAGTCAATGCCAGCCGCAGAATCGAAATTGAACGAGAAATTCTTAAAAGCCCATGCGCTGTGCATCGCCATATGTACGCTTGTCGAGCAACAAAAAGGTGGTCGTTGGGCGATGTCATCGTGTTCAGCCATAGGTCATAACTCATTTCGAGATGTTTGCGAACCTCTTCGCCCGTAAGGCGCATGACGTAGAGTTGATTTTCATATTTGTAGAGGTTAAACATGTCGCTCATGTATATTGGGCCTGCTTTTATGGTAGCATTAAATTGCAATGGAGCATTGAGAGCGATGTCGGCGTCATTTTCAATTGAAGGTTCAGAATAAGGTCGTTAAAAGCTGAGCTTACAAAATAACAATCTCTTGTGCTAATGGCGTGTTTAAACTCGCTAATCTTCTCGTTTGCAAAGGCGTCAACCTTTGGCAATATAGTTCTTAAAGTGGCTCGCGTAAGCTTCATCATGGGTTCTGTTACTGTCTCTGTGTTTCCGCTGATGTTTGTCACCGTCCATTTACCTTTTATGTTTAGCTAATTGTATGGTGGCATCGCTTAGTGATAGCGATTATTGGCTGGGTCGAGAGCCAGAACCCTTTTGTCCTGCCGTGTTGATAATGGTGTCGATTGTGACGTGGTCATGACCGAAGAACACAATATTGAAGCCTGGCACTTCGCGAGCAACGATTTTCAGAGGCACCTTTCCTGTATAATCAGAGTGTGATATCGCCCTCTTTGCCGAGTGGAACAGGCCACGACAATGTCAGCCTTCTTTGATGATTTTACCCAATGGCGAGCGGTTTTCACCATATCATCAAAACGTAAACCACCCAAATTTCTTTCGAAAGCCAGTTAGGGACAGCAGGTGTAAGCATTCCCAGAACGGCAATCTTTACACCTTGACGATTAAAATGGTGTAAGGTCAGTATGGTTACCCTGTGGCATCGTCATAACGTTAGCTGCTAACACGGGGCAAGCCACTTCGTTCTTCCATTTGTCGCAAACTCGTGACCAGGTTTCACATCATGGTTGCCGACGGTGACAGCATCATACTTTAGATAGTTCACAACCCGAGCGGCATATCATATCAGTGGTATCGATAAAAGTTTCAGGGCAGCTCACTGGGTTGCCCTTGCAGAATGCTCACGATATCCAGAAGCAACAAGTTGCTTCCGTATTTATCGCGTAATCGCGACACATGGCTACTTCCAGCCATAGATCCCTGCTTCGGTTTGCGGTTAATGGCATCATATGGGAGAGCCTGTGTACATCACTTCTGTTTGAAGTATTCTTATTTCAAGCTTTGATCTTTGCTGAGGCTGTAGATATGGCAAACATAGTGAATAGGCATGAAAGCGAAAACAAAAATTTTTCTTATTGAACATCCTGGTTAAATGTTTTTGGTTCTGAAAAAGAGAATGGGAAATAGGGTTGAACGAAATATGCATTGTTTTGTATGCTCACTTGGTATATTTAATATTTGCATGAGATTTTGATATAAACGAACGTTTATTTCTTAACGCGTTCGCTGTTTTTATTGGCAAAATCTTTCCACGAACCATATGCAGGACGGGCATCGATTTGTAGGTGTAGAAAGTTGCAGGAAATGGGTACAAGCAGCTCCTAATGCGTCGGTGGCGTCCATGAATTTAGGCATGTCTGCTTCGCGCAGCATGCAGCAATCATAGCTATTCCAGCCACTTGGTCCTTCGATGCTGAACCTCTTCCCGTAATGGGCTATTTTTGATTTTAAGAGGGTGCATATTCCCTGAATGGGAATATCAGATTGATGCAGCTGTTTTGCAATGGCTACGCCCTGCGCGCGCCCTAATTTCAACATCGACTGGATATTCTTACCAAAGAAAGGAGCCTCGATAGCAAGCTCATCAGGAAGATATTCGTCAATACTCCTGTTACACGCTCAAATATTTTACCAAGCTTTAGATAAGGGTCGCCCATCTTCCGCAGGTCAATATACACCCATTGCCAATAAGGAAGCCTTTGTTGCCTTTGACAACAATAACACCATATCCCATCACATTGGTTCCAGGATCTATGCCAAGAATAATCTTTCTCTGTTTGGTTTTTCTGGATAGGGCATTTTAAAGAAAAATGGGTGGTTCTTTTCTGATTTTGTAAGCAGTTAACGGTCTAAATATGGATTGCTAGACCTCATAACCCATCAGTTGTGGGCTCTCCAGTGCCCAGAATATAAGCTTTAGCGAGTCAGGCAATTGACAACACGGCGTAAAGCTTTGTATCATTGGAAACATCGAACCACACCAGGTAAAATCGGTGCGCCCTATGCTCGCCTTTGAAGAGCATATCGCCCTGAAAGCACAAATCTTCCTCCTTACTAAAAGATAACACTGCTAGGAGAGTGTCCTGGGTGTTTCAATAAATGGTAAACTCGTGGATGCCCAAATTTGATAATGTCATCACCGCTAAGATATTTGCCTATGGGTGCAATTTCGTCGTCAGATAATGACATATTTAAGAGGGTATTTGCCGCTCCGGGTAACATCTGCATCAGTTCTTTTGTCACCGATATGCGACTCGTGGCTTCAGCCCCCAAGTGTTATAAACGAATGAATCGCGCAATATGGTAGATCCAAGATGACCATGTGTTCCCAAAAGCATAACAGGCTTAAGCTGGTTAATATAATATATTCTTTTAATAGCATTATGCTCAGTGGGAAAGCAGGCACCGCAATCATCGATGATGGGCTTCGCCCGTAGAATCGCTTACAACGTAGGTGGTGTGTTTCCCGGAACGGATTGCAAACAGCACTGGAATGTTAAGCATTGTCGTTATATACAAATGATTACTTTGATAGTTTGACCGTATTAAACTACATGGGAAGCAATAACATCTTTTCTTTTGAAATCCATTCCTCGTCAAAGAAAACGTGAAAGAGGCGTTACCTCAACACTCTTTATGATAAGGCTTTAGCTCCGCAGTGAGGTCAGCCACCCTTGCGTACGATGATGCTGTTAGCACAGAATTTTGCTGCTTTGTCGAAATATTTCATCGCAACAATCTTCACTAAATCGTGGGCATGGGCATGACAGCTAACGCGAGACAATAAAGTCAAATCTTTCCTTTCTTCCTCGCCGCCACGACGGTGAACAGCTTCAACGCGATCAGCGCCACTCCGCTGCAACTCCGAGGCTACATCTCACTACCTGCACCTCATCGATTAAACGGAAACGGCATTCAGGAAAAAGGATAGCCAGAGGTATGCCTGGAAAGCCTCCGGCCTGTCTGAAATCGAGAATAGAAGTGCCTGCTTTGAAACGTACAATCTTGGCTATTGCCATGGAGTGTAGCACGTGATGCTCATATAAATTGTCAATATCTTTACGTGAGATTACGTTGATTTTGGCGTTCCATTCTCGGTATAAGGTGTCGAGATTTTGAAATTGTTCCTTTTGCTTTTGAGAAAGATTGGGGAAATATTTGTCAATAATCTGCATATCGTGAATATGTTATTTCTTAGCGTTGCATGCAAAGTTACGATAAAATATTGTAACTGCACGCCAATATTTACATTATTCTATATGTTAAGGGCGGCATTATTTGATTTTGAATGGCGTTGTATTAGATACAGAAAAGTCAATATACAGTGTTTTGGGAAAAGCAAGGATTGTTATATTTCCTGAGACTACTTTGCCCAATTGATAAAAGGCATGACCCTTACACAAATTTTTGAGCAGTATTTTACTACCAATCGCAGGCTCAAAAGCAAATTGTAGAAGCCCTTAAATTGTAGTGAAGTTAATATGAACTACGAATATATTCGCGGTTTTGAAGCATTTTGTAACAGGCCTTTCAAAAGAAAACGTGCTTACGGCCGTTGTTACGAGCGCAATTTGCTCTAAGATGGAGAACGTCTATCGCTACGACCAGAACTCAAAAATTATTTTGACGCGATACTAACAAGTGAGGATTTCGAATACAGTAAGCCGAATCCTGATTGCTATTTAAAAGCAACGAAACGTTTTTGGATTATGTCCTGAAGAGTGCATTGGCTTTGAAGATAGCATTAATGGCTTAAAATCGCTTTGCAGTCAGCTCGTATATTTACTGTTGCTTTAGCAACATCAAACCCACGTGAAAATTGTTGAAAATATTCCCAATTAGTTATAAACGATTTTCACCCAAATATCGCCTTCGCAGGCTCTTAAGCTCATTTAAGTAAAAAGGGAATGAATACTCAGAACTCTCCCATGCACATTACATTGTGGCATCGAAACTTCTGGCACATCGCCTTATCTAATCTGTTACTCACAACAGCTATTTACTTATTTCTTCCCGTTCTGCCTTTACACTTGGCCGAAAAAAGGCTATACGGTGTTGCAAATTATGATGTATAGGTGCATATATTGTTGGATTGTATGTGCCAGGCTGTCGAGTAACCCACCTCGTTGAGAACTATAGGCGCAACCATGTTTGCCTTTTCCTCGATACTTGTATTGGCTATTATCTTTTGCCTTTTTACCACTTTTATTGCTTTCCGTCACATTATTTTGACAGTAGCTTCATGCTTACTTGCAGGTTGTTTTTAGCTTAGCCGAGATGGTTTTTGCGCAGTACGCTGATTGTAGACACCTGCGAATCGAGCCACCGCACGGAAGGAAACCATGCGTTTCTTGGTTTGGCTGTCTTTCATTAGCCTTAGGCCCATGTGTCGGACTGGTTATTTTTCCATTTCTATGGCTTCAGAATGTTATTTTGCAGTGCTAGCAGAGCAGCCACCTTGTTGACGCTTGTCATTTAATATCTACTATCAGCTTTCCTTTCCGCGCTCCAGAGGGTGAAGCCCTGCTTTAGCTTGATAGATTCTTTTCTTGTCAAAGGTTTTCCGTTATTTATCAATTTAGTTCTGGTTAACATAGTGATAGGATTTGTTACTCTCACCATTCATGCGCCCCATGCCTTAATGCTGTCGGGATTTGTTGTTGCACGCAATGAAAGTATGTATTTGCAAATGCTGAATTAAAGAGTGAAGCCACTGTAGGCTGCATTTAGCTGCTTTTAGCCATATCGTGTTGCTACTGTTTTCGCATGCAGCAATCAGCCATCATCATGGCTGCTTTTCTACCGCTTTTGGTGTAGGCCTACCGGGGTCACGCTGCTCTTCTTCATTGCTTTACGAAGCATTGCCAGCGCGTACATCGCAGAGTACATACTTTGGGTTGGGAGACGGGATTGATGTCAGAATAACCCTTTGGTCTTTTATATTGGCAACCGTTCAGAGGTACTTGTTGTGGCTCTGATTTGCGCTGTTTGCCTTCTGCTTTATAATTACATTATACATCCGTGGTATCTACATAATAAAACCGCTAATCAGCGTTATTTTATGTGATGATAAAGATGATAAAACCCTATTTTTGGTTGTTATTACCGTGTGGGCCTTTTGTTTCGTGCACCGATAATGATAGTTTTTCACCGTCGTGCTAATAGGCTATACATCCTCAGTTGATACCCTTAAGCTTGATACCGTTTTTCTCAAATGTGCCCAGCCATGCGGAGTATGTGGGTTTGAGAATAACTCGGGCGACGGAGTGCGTTGTAAAAGCATACGTCTTATGCGTGGCTCTAATTCAGGATTCCGTGTAAATGTTGATGAATTTATCTTAGTGATCGAATGAATTATTCTACCAATGAGATTAGTTTGCGTAATCGTGACAGCCTCGCGTTATGGTAGAACTTACAGCCCTCTCAACTCGCAGACAGACCCGCAACTCGATGAGGACGATTTGGTGTTTACTTTAGAGATGGGTAGAGCAAAAAGTGAACTTTGATAGGACTTGCTCGTGGACGCACGCTACTTCGAAATGTACGTGTCAGCCACGATTCTATTATATCTCCTTCGGCAAAACCGTTGGTTATCTACGGCGGAATAACTGCTGACAGTGCCGTAACATTGACACTTGCAGCTGGAACAACGCTCTATTTCCATGCCGATGCAGGACTTAACATCGTGGGCGCCTCGCTATCTCAAGGCACGGCAACGCAAATGTAACGTTGCGTGGCGACCGTATCGACCGTATGTTTGATTATCTTCCTTCACGACCGTGTGCCAGCACAGTGGACGGGTGTCGTTTTTACAGCTCGTCGTACGGAAACGAACTCCATTACACTGATGTACATAGCACGCAGGACGGCAGTCGTTGTTGATTCGTCAGATGTATCACGTCTGAAGCTAACCCTGACGAATAGCACCATTCATAATTGCCAAGGTATGGACTGAAAGCTGCCACGTACAGCTAAAACTTGAAAATACGCAAATCACTAACGCTACGCGATTGCCTTCATCTTGATGGAGGGCATACGACGGGTGAACAATTGCACGTTTGCCGTGCTCTTTATCCTTCGACTCAAATCGTGGTGCAGCCTTTTGCGTTTACAGCTCGTTACCCATTGCTTAACACTCGATGTGCGTAACTCTTTATTACAGGTTACGCCGATGATCAGCTTATGGGGTCACTCTCTGATGCTGCTGTGCCTTATATTTATTCCTTTGATCATTGTATCATTCGTACGCCAAAGATTACCACTGCTGACAGTGTTCACTTTACAAATGTGGTATATGGAATGTGAAAGATACACAAGTCAAGGCCAAAAGCGTTTTATGAAGATTGATGCAGTGCATCAGTATTACGATTTTCGCTTGAGTAGCAAAATCGGCTGCTATTGATAGCAGGCCGGACCCACTTTACGGCATTACCTACCGACCGTAGTGGCTCTTTTCGCGCGATAGCAACGATGTGGGCGCCCTTTGAATATAAAACCTTAAGAACAAAGAAAACAATAAACAATATGAAACAAGTTGCTTGAGATTGAAATGGAGTTCTGTTCAATGGACGAATTGTCTGTTGACGAGCACACAGTTGTGAAGTGTGCCTGCAGCTACACGCAACTCGTGATGCCAACCACAGCCATTTTCATGTAGGTGCAGCGGTTATGCTTGACAACGGAAAGTAGTACTGGTGCTAATCAGGAAAATGCCGCATACCCTTCCTGGCTTTATGTGCCGAGGCGAACAGCTATCGGCACAAACCAATCACCCGACCAACCAGTTCGCTTGCAGCACAGCACAGCCAGTGACGTGAACGGACTTCACGATAAAGCCTGTTACCCGTGCGGAGCCTGCCGACAGGTTATTCTGGAGGTTGAAGAACGATACCATAAACCCATCGAAATACTTTTGTATGGTACCACAGGGGTTTATCGTATCAAGAGCGTTAAAGATTTGCTCACTTTGTTTTTGTTGGACGATATGCGAGTAAGCATTCGAGTTTTATGATATAGCGGCAAGTTGTACACGATGATGGCTTGCCGTTTTATTTCTACTTTTTGGGCAAGCGTACGACGGCCGTCGACGGGTTATACAATAGCCGCCGCACAAGTGTATCACGTTCGCCATACATATGTACCACGACCGCTGTGACACCGACCAAAAATGTATTATGATTGCAGCATTAGCCCATAATGTGTCAATGTAAGCCTTTAAAAAGTAATGTGCATATGTTGATTAATTTAAAAATAAAGATAGCTATTTGCTGTTTTTCGAAAAATTACATTACTTTTTGCTATATCTTATATGCTTTCAGCGTATAATGCTTTGAGAGGTATTACACCTTCGTGAAATTATATTTAGGATATTATATCTTCATTTAATAACAATAAGACATGAAAAATCAATCACCCTTCTTTTTGCGTTGTTATTAACGCTTACAGCTAATGCACAGTTTGAACAAGGTAAGGTTTATTCAGGCGCATCACTTACAGGCCTTAATCTGAGCTATAATGGAGCTGAAAAAGTTTAACATTGGCTTGCAAGCTAAGGCTGGATACTTTTGGCTTGACAATGTGATGCTGTTGGGCGAGGTAGGCTATCAGCATTCAGCCCATACAAGTGATGCCTTTACAGTAGGTGCAGGTGGCCCGCTATTACATGCCTCAAAAACGGTATTTTCCTTGGTGCAAACTGTAAGCTTATCCACGCCAATGGAAACTATAACGACGTAATGCCTGGCGTAGAAGTAGGCTATGCATTCTTTCAGTCAGCCGCACGGTTACTATAGAACCATCTATTTATTATCAGCAAAGCATTAAGAGTCACTCTGATTTTTCTACAGTCGGTTTGCGCTTAGGCTTTGGAATCTATATCGATAGAGATTAATGGAACAATACCCGTCAGTACTGCTTGAGCGTGCAGTGGGCGAGTTTAGTAAGCTACCAGGCGTTGGCCGTAAGACGGCATTACGCCTGGTTTTGCACCTGTTAAGACAGCCCGAAAATAGTGTAGAGGGTTTTACCGATGCGATATCGCATGTGAGGAAACGACATTAAATATTGTCGAGTATGCCATAACATTAGCGATACAGAGGTGTCCAATATGCTCTGACTCGCATCGCGATGCTACAACAGTATGTGTTGTAGAGAATATTCAAGACGTAATGGCCGTTGAAAATACGCAAACTTATCGTGGGCTATACCATGTGCTGGGTGGCATTATATCGCCAATGGACGGTGTAGGGCCGGCGATTTAGAGATAAACTCGCTGGTAGGCGTGTGGCTCAGGGCGATATTCACGAGGTGATATTGGCTTTAAAGCAGTACGATGGAAGGCGACACGACCAACTTTTACATCTCGCGTTTGTTGAAACCCTATCAGGTTAAGGTAAGCGTTATTGCGTGGAATATCAGTTGGTAACGAGCTCGAATACACTGATGAGGTAACACTGGGACGCTCTATTGTGAACCGAACACCTATTGAAAAAGAGTAATGCCCTGCTTTTAGGGCTTTTAACGCTTACTTATGAAGGACAATCTTAAACTTCTACCTTTATTTTATGGCTTGGCAGTAGGTATATGCTTGCTTATGGTGGCTGTACGAGTACAGAAATATGTTTACCCGGAGAGCTGGCATTAGATAAACAACTCGATGTGGCAACCCTGATGGAATGCCTTACTATTTATGTTGTATTCCCGTGGCCTTTGCGACTGTTTAAATTTTCTGCTGTTCGCCGTGCTTTAGAGCGTGGAATTAAGAGTATGTGTTGTGGGCGGCCGTTCTGAATAGCATTGATAGCTGTGCCCATGATGGTGAACACATGGGCTTATTATCAGTTTATGAACGTGGCTTTTTGCCTATATGGCTATTATCGGTATGCTGACTTTGCTACTGTTTATCCTACACGCTCACGTTATCTACACGAAACGGGACAAGACTAACCTTTGTATTTCTTGAATGATGAAACTGTCAGTAATTATCGTTAACTACAATGTCAAGTTCTATTTAGAACAGTGTTTGCGTTCTGTGCGGAAAGCTATTGGTGGGCATTGACGCTGAAGTGATAGTTATTGATAATCATTCGCGCTGATGGATCAGTTGAATACTTGTCGGAACGTTTCCCTGATTATACCTTTATTAGTAGTAATCATAATCTTGGTTTTTGCGCGCGTGCTAACAATAGAGCTATTGCACAAAGCAAGGGTGAATATGTGCTGTTGCTCAATCCAGATACAGTAGTTTCTGAAGACTCTTTAAGTACGGTTCTCGACTTTATGGATAGTCATGAGCGTGCGGGGAGCGGCTGGGTACGCATGATTAAGGTTGATGGTAGGATGCATTAGAATCGCGTCGCGGTATTCCTTCGCCTATGACGTCGTTCTATAGAGATGAGCGGGCTATGAATGCTTCCCAAACAGTAGACGTTATGGAAGTATTATATGAGCTTTTCGTCGTGGAACGAAGCTGCTCAGATCGAAATTGTGAGTGGAGCCTTTTGTATGCTTCGTCGCAAAGCGCTTGATGAAGTAGGACTTTAGACGAAGACTACTTTATGTATGGTGAAGATATAGACCTGAGTTATCGCTTATTAAAAGGCGGTTGGGAAAAACTGGTATGTGCCAGTAAAGATATTACACTACAAGGAGAAAGCACACAGAAGTCGAGTTTCCGTTATGTGCATGTCTTTTATGAGGCTATGCTTATTTTTCTTCAGGAAACATTTCTGGACATCTTAGCTTTCTTTTCACCCTGCCTGTACAATTGGCAATATATGCGCAAGCGTTTCGTCGCACTGCTACAATGAGTGCTTCGTAAGATGCGTCGCTCATTAGGTTTTGTTGATAGTTCGCTTAAATGTGATCCACTTTATGTTTTTATATATCAGCCCAACAACGTGAAAATGCGAATCGTTTGTTAAAACGAAAGGGATTAAGAGCTGAAACTTTACGATGCTGTCAGGGACAATTCTGAAAGGCTGTAGCTACAAACAGGGTGAGCATAGGGCAATATATTGTTTTTGACATGACGACCTGTTCGTATAACGATGTGTTCAGTTTCTTTTCAAAGAATCATTGTACAAATTTGGTTATGGCAATGTATTATCCTGAAGAGAACATCGTGGTTACCGATACAGATATTTTGATTTAAAGACGGTTTAATACGTTGTTTCTTTAATGGTAAGCTAATATATTATTACACCTTATTATATATATGCAATAGAATGGAGGAGAATTTAGCAGAAATCAATTGCAGTTGCCAGTTGTCACAGTTAAGAGCAATGGAGCCAGAAGACCTCGATGTTCTCTATACTATTGAGAACGACGAAGAACTTTGGGCTGTAGGTAATACCACGTGCCTTATTCTCGTTATGCTCTTCATCAATATATGGCTAACGTTACAGGCGATATTTACGCTGATAGACAGTTATCGGCTGATGGTGTAAATGAACAGAAAGAGGTGGTTGGCATTGTTGACATGATTGATTTTTAACCCTCGACACCTTAGGGGCTGAGGTAGGAATTGTAATTCAAAAGCCGTATAGGAGAGTAGGGTATGGACAAGCTGCTATTCAGGAATTGGTACGATACGCCCGTAATATTTTACATATTCATCAGCTTTTCGCTATTATTGACGCAGACAACACGTATAGCATTCTGCTGTTTAAGCAGCAGGTTTTTCAGGCAAATGTAACACTTCGCGACTGGTTGAAGTGACGGTGTTAATTATCATGACGCTGTTTTAATGCAACTTTTTATATATATATGAAAAGCTTTTGCAGTGCAGAAATTATTCTCTACCTTTGCACACGCAAATCAGAATGAGCGCGTCACTTCATTGGTGTTAGTTCAGTAGGTTAGAATGCCCTGCCTGTCACGCAGGAGGTCACGAGTTCGAATCTCGTACGCACCGCGAAGCTCGCCTCGATTTACATTTGCGCGTTAGTTCAGTAGGTTAGAATGCCTGCCTGTCACGCAGGAGGTCACGAGTTCGAATCTCGTACGCATCACGACAGCAACCTTTTATGGGTTGCTTTTGTTTCTATATTTGTAGCTTTGTCAAGATTAACCTACCTTTTTATGTTGGTAATAGTATAAAGGTATTATATAATTCTATTTCGTTTCCTTTAAAGGCAACATTGCCTATAAATGAGTACATTTTGCGTTATTTCGGTTCCCGTGATTTGATATAAATCATTATTTGTGGTGATTTTTTTGTTTATTTCACTTTTTTATTAAAAATTATAATTTTGTAGGCAAACAAGACATAAGGCCCATGAAGTTAAAGACCATGTCTGCTAAATTAAAAGGTGTATTGGATTCGTTCCTTGCCCGATTTTCATATAGGCAGAAAGTTACATTATCACTTTTGTGTGGTTTAATCGTTGGATTGACAGGATTATTCTTTTATCTGCTTCGCATGCACAACTCATATCATAGGTGATGATCCTGCTGCATGTATTAACTGTCATATCATGTCACCTTATTATGCTACGTGGGCACATTCAGCACATGCTCGTAGTACCACTTGTAATGATTGTCGTATTTCCTAATGACAATATTGCAGTCCCATTATGCTTTTTAAAAGGGCTGGACGGCATGAAACATGTAGCATATTTCGTTACGTTTAATGAATTCAAGCTATTGAAGCTGAAGATGCTTCGGCTCAAGTAATAATGGATAATTGTATCCGTTGTCACAAAACAATTGAATCAGGAGTTTGTAACTTCTGGATCGAATTACGTATATGGAGGCGAAGAGGGGAGAAGGAAAAGCATGCTGGGATTGCCATCGTGATGTAGCTCACATGAATAAAAACTCGCCTCAAGTACGCTAGGAGCAGAATATGTGGAACCTATGCCACCTTCTCCTGCAGCCACATTGGCTACAAAAAGCGTTAGGAAGGAATAAGAAAACAATAAAAACGATAATTATGGCAAAGACATTAAAAGAAATGGCAAGGCTGGCTTCTCTTTGGGGAGCTATGGCTATCGTGTTCGTTCTTGGATTGCTCTGCTCATCGATGCTTGAAAGAAGAGCTGAGGTGGTAAGCGTGTTCAATAATCGACGTACACCCTATGACAGACTCGATGATTTCTCAGAATGAGAAGTTTGAGCTGATTTCCACGCGAATATGAAACGTGGGCGATGACGTAGAAGACACAAGTTTTGTGAGTAAGTATAACTCTTCTCAGGAAGTTGATGTGTTGGCAGAAAGACCAGAAATGGTAATTTCTGTGGGCTGGTTATTCTTTCTCAAGAGGGTATAATACACCGCGTGGACATCGTCATTGCATAGATGACTTGCGTAAAATCTTGCGTACAGGTAGTCCGGGTGTTGATGGACAGGAAGATATGCAGCCCGGTACTTGCTGGACATGTAAGGGTCCTGATGTTCCGCGCTTGATGCGTGAAAAAGGAACTGATAGGTTTTTACGCAGCAAAATGGAGCGAGTGGGGGCCAGAGGTTGTAAACGACCGTTGGTTGTGCTGATTGCCATGACGCGCGTACGATGGAGCTTCGTCCCTGCTCGCCCTGCTATATATGAAGCTATGGGCTCGGTGGGAAAAAGATGTTAAGAAAGCTACTCATCAGGAAATGCGTAGTTTAGTATGTGCGCAGTGTCACACAGAGTACTACTTTGACAAACAAAAAAGGAAACTATCTCAATTTCCCACAGGATAAAGGTATGACATGTGAAGATGCTGAAGCATATTATGATAGCATTGACTTTCTATGATTACATTAATCCACCTCAAAAGGCTAAAAATTTTTGAAGGCTCCAGCATCCTGGTTATGAACCTTCTTGCAGGAGTATTCATGGTCAGTGGTGTTTCGTGCTGATTGTCATATGCCATACATCTCTGAGGGCAGTGAAAGTTTACGGATCATCATATCACAAGTCCGTTGGCAAACATCGATCGTACGTGTCAAACCTGCCATCGTCAAGATGCAGAAACGCTGCGTCAGAATGTTTATGAGCGCCAGCAGAAGGTATGTGAATCTCCGTACGAATCGTTGAAAAGAACTTGCTAGCGGCTCATATTGAAGCAAAGTTTGCATGGGAGAAAAGGTGCAACCGAGGCTGAAATGGAAACTGTTCTAAAAGATCTTCGTAAAGGACAATGGCGTTGGGATTATGCAGTAGCGAGTCATGGTGCCGCTTTCCACGCACCACAAGAAATAATGCGTCTGCTTGCCAGCGCAATGGAATATGCTAAAAGATGCTCGTTTAAATATTGCACGTGTCTCTTGCTCGACATGGATTTGCAGGACAAGTTCCTCTTCCTGATATTTCTACTAAGGCTAAAGCTCAGTCTTATATTAGCTCAGACATGAAGAAGTTAAATAGTCAGCAGAAGCAGTTCCTTGATACAATTGTACCCAAGTGGATTGAGACGAGCTAAAAGAACAAGCGCTTTATAACTAAACCAATGTAAAATCTTTGTAGCTCCTCCTCCTTTTAGGGAGGCTTTTTATTATGTGGAATAAACCTTATACGCTAAAAAGAAGGAACAGCTATTGTTCTTGGTTTGCTGTTTACGGGGCGGATTATTGCAAGTTAGCAATAGGACCTTTGGAGTGGAGAATTTTTTGCGTGGCCTGCTAATATTATCGCGCTTATATTGTTGATCATTGCGCTTGTAGCTGTTTATGTATTGCGTAATCGATTTTATATCTGTCGCTTTATGACAACAATGCAAGCGGCTATTCCCTCTATTGCTGCATCGGTTGCGCTAACTCTCATCATGGGAATTACAAAACAGGTGGCAGAAGGTAAAGATCCTATAGACCCAATTGGATTGACCAAAATGCTTAATTTTTGGCCTTTTTGTTCTTGTATACCGTGGATGACTGTAATTTTAGGTGTGATAACTGTGAATCAAATAGTACATTTTTCATGGCGTCGTCACCTACACCAACAAAGCCATGTGGGATTATTTCTTGTTCTTGCTTGTGGGACGCTTGGTAGTGCTGATATGTTGCGTGTAAAAATGTATTGTGAAACGGGCCAGCCAGAATGGCGTGGTCTTGACGCATTTGGTGCTGTTCATCATCTTCCTGTTGCTATTCAGTTGGAGAAATTCACAATTGATGAGTATCCCCCAAAGCTTATGCTGATTGATAAGACGGGGCTTCCTCTTCACAAGGAAAGCCTGAAAAATCTTCTTATAGAAAGGGACGTTAAATCAGGTCATTTGCTTGATTGTAAGATAGAGATACTTAAACGGATAGATAATGCAATACCTGTTATGCTTAGTAAAATGGTTGGTAAGATGCCAAGTGGAATGATGGCTAATATCCGTATGGACTCTTTGGGACAGGCACGTAATAAAGATAGTTTATATATCTACTACAGCTTCAGGATCAGCTTGTGCTTTGTTAGTAAAAAGTAACTACAGGTGTATATGATAAAGAAGGTGGCTATCTTAGATTGAGAAAAAGTATTACATCGTTCTGTAACAGGGTGGATAACCAGCGGTAGTTATCTTTTTTCCTTTCCAAAACCCTAAAGCTTGATGATGGTAGAATGTTGGTTATGCCAAATCGTGAACCACGTCGTTTTGCCTCTTTTGAGTTGATATTTACACGCAAAGTGGAAAGAATGTTAGGACAGAGATAGAGGTAAATAAACCATTTACTATTGAAGGATGGAAGATATATCAACTTAGTTATAATGAACAGATGGGTAAGTGGAGTAATCTAAGTGTTTTTCGAATTAGTTACGGACCCTTGGTTACCCCTCTGTTTATTTAGGTATATTCATGTTATTATTTGGTTCTGCAGGGAATGTTCTTAACAGCAAGTCGCAAGAAGGAGGTAGAATCATGATTTGGAGTTATGTTTTTGCATTGGTGTCAGTTGTTCTATGGGCAATAGGTGCATGGGCTGCTTGGCACGATCGACGTACTTGACATTTACGACAACGAGCCTTGGACTTGCAGTCTTTTTCGCTTATATCCTTATTATGTGGATAACATTAGAACGACCACCGCTTCGTACAATGGGGGAAACACGTTTATGGTACAGCTTTTTCTTACCATTAGCAGGTATTATAGTGTATAGCCGTTGGCAATATAAGTGGATATTAAGTTTTTCTACAATTCTTGCAACAGTCTTTATTTGTATAAAATGTGTTTAAACCAGAGATACATTCAAAGACACTAATGCCAGCTTTGCAAAGTCCTTGGTTTGCTCCGCATGTAATTGTTTACATGATGGCTTATGCGCTTTTGGGGCAGCTGTAGTAATGGCAATATATTTGCTTTTATCAAAAAGGATATGAATACAGATAAGGAGATGGAAATAACCGACAATCTCTACTTATGTGGGACTTTCATTTATGACACTTGGTATGCTTATGGGTGCCTTGTGGGCAAAAAGAAGCTAGACATTATTGGTCATGGGATCCTAAAAGAGACATGGGCTGCTATTACATGGTTATTTTATTTAGTGTATGTTCATTATCGAGAATATCGTCCTCGCACTATTCGTCCTGCTTTATGGATGCTTTTTGATAGGTTTTTGTCTGTTGCAAATGTGTTGGTGGGGAAATTAATTATCTTCCTTCTGCACAGGGCATGAGCATACATACATATAATCTGAATTAATTTTTATTGACAGCCTTTTTATTTTATTAGATACTTTTTGCTTTAAATGTACGAGTTGTAATATAAAGGAGAAATAGTTTATACTAGTTCTCCTTTATTAATTTCCTCTTCCTTCCTTCTTTCCTCTTTTTCTCCTATCTTTCTTTTCTTTCTTTCTTCCTCCCTTCCTTTCTTCCTTTCTTCCTTTCTTCTTTTCTTTCTTCCTTTCTTCCTTTCTTTCTTCCTTTCTTTTTCTTTTTTCATTATATTAAGTTTGTTTTTGTGTTTAGTCCTATAGTATATTCGGCAATATATTTAATTGAAAAATATCCCCATATTATAGTGATATATATTAATCTAATCTCATCTAATATGTCTTTCTTCATAAATAATCTATTTTTGATAAAAATATATGTCATTTGTTTGGATATTATAATTATACCTTTGCCATCGCTTTTTAGAAATGAGAGTATGTATTTAATTACAAGTTACTATGGAGAGATGGTAGAGTGGTCGATTACAACGGTCTTGAAAACCGTCGTACTGAGAGGTACCGGGGGTTCGAATCCTCTCTCGCCATAATAGGCTTCAAAAAGGACTTCACAATAGTTGTCACTCTGAACAGACCAACAGAGAAAATCCTAATAAAAACGTAAGTATCATAGCTACAAATAGTTATGATACTTTTCTTTTATATACATTCTTCTTGACAGAGTACGTACAGAGGGCGTAAATACTCCCAAAAGACTCTACAATGGCTACAATCTGGCTACACTTTTTGAGGCAAAATAAAAAAATTGTAGCCAAGAGTTCGTACAGAGTACGCATAGAGTACACGCAAATTGCTGTTATTCAAATAAATATGTCGAACTTTGCAGCGTGGTTACAGAAGGTTATTCTGCTAATAATTCAATCTTTTTGGCTACAATTCTATTAGAAGCTGGCTACAATTATTGAATTTTGGCTACAACTTTCTTGCCATGGCTACAATTAAACAACAGCAGCGCAAATGAAAACCATTTTTCAGAGCAGTCTTCTATTTAAGAAGCAACTATGTGAACAAGGAGGGTAAAACTCCCGTGATGTTGAGAATCTATCTCAACAACGAACGACTTTCCATTGGCTCAACAGGTATTGCCGTTCAGCAGTCGCAATGGGATAGTGAAAAAGAACGGCTGAAAGGGAAGGACTACAGAGGGTCTCTTTCTACTAATCTCGAGTTGGATAACATCCAAAGTGGATTGCAGACCATCTTCAAAAAGTTGGAAATGACAGATGCCATTTCTTTGGAGCGTATCAAGTCGGAGTATCTGGGCAAGAAAGAAGAGGTCGAAACGATGATGACACTCTTCGATAAGCACAACAAAGATATTGCCAAGCAAGTGGGCATATCTGTAAGTGCTGCCACTTTTCAGAAATATAATGTCTGCAAACGACACTTCATGACTTTTTGCAGGATAAGTACAAACGTTCGGATATACGTTTATCTGAACTCACCTATATCATCATACATGATTTTGATATTTATCTTCGCACAGTAGTTGGTCAGAACCCGAATACAGCCACCAAGACAATGAAGACTTTCAAGACAATTACGATCTTAGGAAGAAAAATGGGCGTAATCCATCACGATCCTTTTCTTAATCATCGCTTTCACCTTGAGCCGGTCAATCGTGGTTTCTTAACAGATGAAGAAATTTTTGAAGATAGCCAATAAGAACCTGGGCATACAACGTCTGGAATTAGTTCGTGATTTATTTTGTATTCTCGTGCTTCACAGGTTTGGCGTACATTGATGTACTAACCTTACTCCCGAGAACATTGTTACCCTTGATGACAAACAATGGATAATGACAAAACGACAAAAGACGAGTGTTGCAAACAATGTTCTTTTATTGGATATTCCGAAGAATATCATCGAAAAAGTATAGTGGCAAGACCTATCGTAATGGTAAACTTTTCCCAATGCTAACTAATCAGCGAACCAATTCATATCTGAAGGAAATTGCAGATATTTGTGGCATTAAAAAGGACCTAACCTTTTCACATGGCTCGCCACATTTGCAACAATGTCATTGAGTAAAGGTGTTTCAATGGAATCAGTTTCCAAGATGCTGGGACATACCAACATTAAAACCACACAAATCTATGCCCGTATTACCAATAAGAAAAATAGAACACGATATGGAACAGTTGGCTGGCAAGTTAGACAAGTTCAAAAGTTGCTATGGGCATCAACTCAAAATAATGTAAAACCCTAAACCAAGAAGATTATGACAATAACAAAGAAAGAGCTTTCCTACTTCCGTTTTGAGTTGGAAGCGTATCTCGGAGAGCATTTTCCAGAGAGAGTGAATGAAAACATGTTTATAACAGCTCGCGCAGACGAAGCATTGACAACTTACTGCGATGCTATAGCACGAGGTTTTTCTCACCCAGAGGCGGAGACGATGGCAAGCGAAGTTCTGTATCAAGGACTGCATTTCTCCAAGTACGACACCCTTGTTTCTGTCTTAGAGAATGAGTTCGAGAAAGAACTCCCTTCTCCTCTTCCAGAAAGACTAACACCAATGCTTCTGAAGAATAAGGCTGTGCAAAAGCGTTTTTCGACAAGTATGAACTGACAGACGACTTTGGGGCGAGTCCAGAGTATGAGAAACTCTACACAGAACTGACAGGGACAATCGTTCTGATCATCGAGGTTAATGGTCTGCCAACCGTCGATGGTGAGAACATGACTTGATGTAGCACCATCGGGAGCTTTTGTAGTGTCAAGAGCCAAGATAAACGCTCCACTCCACACGACAAGAGTTTTTGCAAACACTTGTCTTTGTGTAGTCTGCGCATCTTGTAAATGCTCTTGAACTATTAAAAGCTCCGATATGAATACAATCATCATGAATCAAGATGTCCCCACACCTGCCTTCATCAAGGCAGACGCATCGAACAAAACCGATAAAAATCAGCAGCAACCGACTTCTCCCAAGCAAGTCCACCGCTTCTCTTGGACACGCTTCATCGAACTCGCTATCCTGCTTTCCGTCGTTATCGGTGTCATTTGGCTTATCTCGAAGATTGTAACGCCGCAAGTCGTAACTGTCATCTCTGTCATTGTAGGTTTTCTGATACTGCGCTTTATAGTCCGGATAGTTCTGAAAAATAACATTTACGCTGCTGAGCTTTTCTTTTCTGGCTGGCGATACTCTGCGCCATCCTGATCTGTTTGCTTTTTGAACTTTGAGAAATAAAATGAATATAAGGAACTATTAACTAAACTTTTTGCTTATTTCCAGAAAAATAAGTACCTTTGAACTCCTTGCAGTTCCCCACTGAACAATAATGTTCAATGGATAAAGGCTGCAAGTTAAAAATTATGCATAAACATAATAATAGACATCTCTATTCTTTTTAGACCTTATGGAATAGAGCTCTGTCTCAAAACCTTAAAAAGGTCCAGTGTTGTTAGAACAAGCCTGTACATGTTCGTGCATATGCACGCTTCGCCTTGGTAAGTGGGAGTTTGTAAGAGAACATTGTAGAAGTTACCCTAAAAAGGTAATGATGTTTAGCCCTATCAGCCTCACCAGCTGATAGGCTGTTTTTATGGGTGGTTATCTCGCATTTTGAGATAGCCACCTTTTCTATCTCCACTACGAGCGTTGCACTTTTGCTTCTTTTTCCAATGCTCCACGATATGCGATGACAAGGAGACGGATGCTGTTCCCTTTTTATCCGCAAAGGTAGTACGGGGCTTGTGGCTTTCAAAAGGTCTGTGCCGCTTGGTTTGTCTGGAAAAATCTCCACACCTACAGGTTGTATTTTTCCGCCAAAACCTTGCGTAAGCCCGCCCCGCTACCTCTATTTTGCTACAAAAAGGAATCAGCATACTCCGATCTTTTGGACGCATATGTCGCTATGGATAAGCAAAAAGTAAATACAACATCTTCGATGAACAGAAAAGGATATAGCTCCTCCTCTCATTACCGCATTAACCCTACGGCTGAAAAAGAGTGAGCAAGTGTTGGCAATTAAGTTTTGTACAATGGGACGTTCCCCTTTGGAGAGCCTTTGTAACAGCAAAGTATATATCCTGCGTGCAAAACTCAATCGTGGCGAGTGTATGAGCCGTGAGGAAAAAGAATTGGCTATGTGAGGCGGTAAACTCAAACACCTATTTCCGTACAGCCGTTCCCCTACAAGGCTATCGCTTTAACTTCTTTGATGTACTGAAGAAATACCTTGTCAATCAGTACGGACAATGGACAGAGTATTACGCACCCGACAGAACAAGCCTAAGAGCCTACCTATATGGGCGTATCAATCAAATAGTAGAAATTTCCAGTATTAACAACATCAGAACATATACGACAATGAAAGGAACAGAACATTTCACACGGACAATAGCCGAGTATCTTAATCAGCGTGCTATGACAGACCCCTTGTTTGCCCCTAACTTGATAAAACCGAACAAGAATATCGAGGAGTGCATCACCTACATTCTTAATGAAGTGCAGAAAAGCGGTTGCAACGGCTTTGATGATGATGAAATCTTCTCTATGGCTGTTCATTACTACGATGAGGACGATATAGAGTGGGTAAAGGCTATTTCTTGCCAAGCAGCCGTTAATCACATTGTAGAACTCACAGAGGAAGAAAAAAAGCCGAAGCAAGGCAGGAAGCCATTAAGCAATATCAGCGTGAGGAACTTGCCAAGTTACAGAGCCGTAACGCACGAGTAAAAAAAGACGGAGAACATAGCAACCCAAGTACAACCATCACTATTTGATTTTTAAGCCTATGAAACCGAGAAACAAATTTGAGAAGGCGGTTTTTGGAACAAAGCAAGCATCTTCGCCCAATAACCAAGACACAAAGTAAATGGGCATTCCGTGAGTGCATAGACCACTTCGCCTACTGCTTGCCAAAGAGGTCGCACCACTTGTATGGATTGTGGGCATAGTTGGGTAATGAACAAACATAGAGAAACTTGCACTTGCCCTCATTGCAGGGCAAAGTTGCAGGTCAAGGAAACCTATGAGCGCAAGTTGCAACAGAAGCAGTATTTCACTATACTTACCACTTGTGGAGAGTTTCAAGTATTACGTATGTTCCTACTTATTGTGGGAATGGAGAAAGGTTACACAAAGCACAGACTTCCATAATTGAGATTGGGCAATATTGGTGGAATATGCAGGGACGAAAAAGCTGTGGTTGCTATACAGAGGGTATTGGGACACTATGTTGATACCTTTTTCCCTATTATAGCCCTATGGCGATACGCAACGATAATGAAGCCTATCAGCATATTGCCTACTCACCCATATATCCGAAGTTCAAGGTTACAGACATACTTCGCAGAAATGGTTTTAAGGATAATTTCTATAGCATCGTACCTACTCAGTTTATTCCCTGCATTACTCACAGACAGCCGAGTGGAAACATTGCTAAAAGGCAGGTCGTACAGACCATTTGCGTTACTTTCTTAGCAACAAGAAGGCTTTTTGAGGAACTATGGCAGTCCTACAAATTGCAGTCCGTAACGGCTATGAAATAGCAGACATTTCTCTTTGGAATGATTATGTAGATACACTTAGAAGATTAGGTAAGGATATTCATAATCCAAAATATTTATGCTCAACAGACCTTAAAGCCGAACACGACCGCAGACACGAGGAACTTCTCAGAGTGCGTGAAAGGGAGGAGATAGAACAGAAGAAGCAGAAGGCAATGGAAGACGAAAAAGCGTTTCAAGGAACTCAAATCCAAGTTTTTCGGTATCTGTTTTCACGGACGGCACTATTCAAGTCCACGTATTAGAGAGCGTGCAGGAGCATTTAGAAGAAGGTGTATCAATGCATCATTGTGTGTTCTCTAATGCATATTACCTCAAGGAAGACTCCCTTATCCTTTCGGCTACCATTGAAGGCAAGCGAATAGAAACTATTGAAGTATCATTACGAACTTTGGAAGTGGTGCAAAGTCGTGGGGTGTGTAACAAGAATACAGAATACCACGAGCAGATAGTAAACCTTGTCAACGCTAATCGAGGTCTTATAAGCCGAAGAATGAAAAGCAACGGCATAAAGTATGAACCATTAAATTATCAGAGATATGAAAACAGAGATAGAAAAACATCATCTACAACTATGCGGATGAGATACCGCATATTCTCATTAGGGTTATCAACGCACAACCCTATCCGACAACAAAGAGGAGTTAAGGTCGGCTATCAACAAAATAGCTGAAGAAACAGAACTTGATAAGTTCTTTGCTGCACGGCTATGGCGCACACCACTTTTGGCTTAAACACCGCAGATTATCCAATGGAGAGCCAAAAGGAATATAGATTATTAAAAGTTGAATTTAAGATTATGAAGAAGAAAGTTTACAGAGTTCGGACGCAATACATCTTCGAAGGAGTGTTTGATGTGGTTGCGGAGAGTAAGGAAGACGCACGGCAGAAAGTCCTGCAAGATTGTGGGTTAGTTATGGGTGGCAGCATCCATAGTACTTTTGCCCGATGATGAAATAAATTGGGCATTTGACAAACACCCCAACAAACGAATAGACAGAATAACGAAAAGTGCAAAAATATCCTTCTGAATATTACAAAAAGCCACGCAAACCGAAAATTTGCGTGGTATCTTTTTCTTTTTTTCTTTTGAACGAGTAGGCGACCAAAGAAAAGAAGCAAAAGAAAAGTCGCAAAGAAAAACTCTTATTTTTGGAACTTTACAGGAAGCGTGCTTGCTCACTTCTTGAAGAATATTCTCTTTTTAGAATAACCCTATGATACTGATAACCAAGGATAAAAATTCCTATAGTCAACTATATCTTGTCTAATGTTGTTAAAGGGATTCTTTTTGTTGAGGTTTCTTCTTTTTAGAAACCTCAAGCTACCACTTTAAAGAAAATGATATTTTCATATTTAATAGGCTTTTGAAATTGTAGGCTAAATGTTTAATATCTCCATAGCCATTTTTGGACAGAACTCACTAAGGACTGCTATTTACTTAAAGTCCTTCCAGATTGATGGATTGGATGTTTCTATTTTCATTCCTTTACCCTCCCATTCTTTAATCTGTTCTTCCTGCTCCTGTATTGTCGAGTTCGTGAATTGTTCAAGCTCAGATTTTAATCTGACAGCATCTCCATTTTTATTCAGTCCAGCATTTCCTTGCCCGAAGGTAATAAATTGCATACTTCTCATAAAAAGGTTCAAGTTTCCCATCAACAAACAGAGTATTATCAGTTATTGATAAATAAATCACAACCTCATTAGGTAGTACATGGATTAGATAATATATGAACATCTTTTTATAAAAAGGGTTTGGAGTTTTCCCGACCCAGCTATAATCTTTTTCCATGCAGAAATTAATTCTCCTATATTCATATTCTATAACTTTGGTTTTTATTTAATAAAGCATATAATATGCCAAGAGACTCCTAAGTTGAATCTAAATATATTGCAACTGACAAGATGACAGGTCATGAAGAGATAAGGATATCCTATAGAGCTTGAAGTAATTAATGGATGTAAAACAAAATTAATTCCATCTTTTCTCCGTTTCACTAACCCACGCAAAAACTTTTTCCCCTTATATCGGCAGAAAGAAATATACTCCCGATAGTAGTTCCTATCTCCAGACTCTATTTTTCGCAGAAGTCGGCTCTTAGGATGCTTGCCATAACCAAGCAATCGCCCCACACCCACATTATAGGCAAGCAAGGTGAGTAGCAGCGCATCTTTACCATACCCTTTGAAGTGTTCAAAACATTTCCAAAGGTCGGCACGGAGCAGGGAATCTGCCTGCCGTTCCGTTATATCTGCAGTAAAGTGCTCTCTGGCTGCAGCTGATGCCCATACCCAACATACGGATAATTCTTCCAGCCGTGCAGTCCCTCAAAATATTTCACAACAACTACTGCACGCTCAAAAGGTGCAGGAGTCTGCCAGCCGCACCCTGCGCTGGGCAAGGGACGGCTGACAGAACAGGCAGAATACACAAAGTAAAATGAAAAGAATTTATCGTTCGCATCAATTATGGTCTTAGCGACGAGAAGATGTAGGCTTATCCTTGCCCTCTTCCCGCTCGTTGTTAAAACTAAAGGTCAGCTGCTGAACCTTACCGAAATTATCCTCCACATATACATCAATCGTCTGGCGGTCAGATGACAGCGAGGTGTAGTATAAGCGGAACACATCCTTCGTCAGCGGATAGCGGTCGTTCGGCTTGAATACCATGCCATTGTCCATCCTTAGCAAAGCCCTTGCCGTCAGACTGGAAACTAACGTATCGTATAGCGAGTGTCGGCAAACTCACCACCTCGTTTGAGCGTACAGCGTATCTCAGCCGTCTGCCCCTTATGATGTCCTTTCTGAACCGGCATTGTCTCCACCGTAAACGGATAAGACTGCTGAACATCCAAATCCCTATCACTAAGCAGATAGGCAAAACACGGCAAGGATCAGCATACCCATTACCCAAATCGTATTCAATATCTTCTTCATCTTTTCTTCTACTTAAAAAGTTAAACCTTAGTCCTGCTGAAACAGCCGGACGAAAACGATGCACGTCCGAGCCGAAGAGCAACCGCCCCTGCATCTTTACAAGAAAGAGAACCCTGTCTGTTAGAAACACTTCCACCGAGCCATGCACAGCACCGCCATAGATAAAGCGGGAGCGGTCGAGCAACGTTGCCCCATCGGGTAGCAGCCTCTTGTCCTTGTTCAGTTGCTCATAACCACCCAAGGCGGATATGCCCTCCCATAGAGTAAAACATTCTTACCTCTGTCGGAAAGAACAGGGTGCATATAGCCCAAGTGCAAGAGTGCATCCTTGAGTTTTACGTTATAACTTCTGTACGGCATATTCTGCTGTTCATACTCTGCCATAACAAAAGTATAGTTCTCACGACCCAGATAGCGGGTGAGTGATGTTCCTATACCGAAATTGTCAGCAGCAAGAAACTTTTTCACCCTTGATAAGTGGAACACTCCCTACGACCTCTATTCCCCTTTTGCTTGGGTATCAGTCGCTGTGCCTGCGATGGCAAGCTAAAAACCATTGCTACTGCTGCACAAACCGATAAAAATGATTTTTCTTCTTCATAAAGCCTACCATTTGAGTTTGAGATTATCAATCTTCTTTTGCTATCTGCAGGTCTTCTGCCGTTACATGAAAGGTCAGTGTGCGACCGCCATTTCTCTCATAGAGCGTCACTTCAAGCTGCTTTGTCTTCTGCAAGAGAAAAACTGCTCGAGCGCAAACACAGCGTGTTCACTGCCCATGCCACGCACCTGCATCACCTGATGATAGGCACGAAGTGGCTGTAATACTTGTTCCTGTATAGCGGTACGCTTTGCCATCTTCTTATCAACCACCTTAAATGTGATAAAATCCACCGAGTACGGCATATTCGTGCCATTTTCCATACAAGTGTGGAAATACAGCAAGCCATATGGGCATATAAGCTTCACGAAGCAGAAACTTCATGCCGAACTGCTGTGCACCGATGTGCTTGATGGTACGCTTGTCGTTCTGATAGATAGTTTGCATCATCAGTTTTGACTCAATACGGGCGACTCGTTACCGAGTTCCTTAAAGCAAATGTCAGAGCGATTGCTTGGCAGTTCACCTTCCGTCGTGGAAAGAAAGTCTTTCATCTCGATACTTAACTTCTCCGGCTCATCGGCATATTTTACGTTGAAAGCATAGAAAGAGCCGTCCTCACAGATGACACTCATATTGGTTTCCGTTTCAAAAATCCTTCACCGAAGCCTTTACACGCAGTACGTTCTCTGCATCCTCCGCTTTTCCTGCGATGATGTTCTGTGAGCCTAAGTTCACATAACGAATAGCAGAAGGGAAGATAAGATGCACGGTCTTGTCAAAGGTAACGTCCAGACCATACGGCAGTACGACACGTCCCGTTGGTATGGCACTGGCTCATACCTTGAAAAAGCTCTCCCGAAGTAAGCGGACGGTTTGGTGTCATACCATCATTGTTTTCCTGTGCTGTGGCTGTTGCTCCCACCATGGCAAGCATAGCCATTGATAAAATAATTTTTCTTCATTGTTCCTTTTTAATTTGATGTTATTTTTACTTATCATTTTCGATTGTTTTTATTTGGACTGAACCAAGAAAAGGCGGTAGCCACCCTGAGCGTTACCTTGATGGTGCGCAGTTTCTTCTGAAGCAGCTGACTTGCACCCTGCATCACCCCACGTGCAGCCCTCTGAGATAATTTGGTCTTTGGCAGAGGAAGCGAAGGTAAAGGATGTGCCCATTGAACCACCGATGTTCGCCCCAACTTCCTTAAGCGCATTGATGTCCTCCGAGCCTGGTATGTACACTCCTCTTGTCCGTCTGTATCGTATGCCGAGAGCTTGACAGCTATGATATGCCCGTTCACTTCTATGCTTTTGATAAGCAGGTGCATACGGTTACCCTCAATCTTGGCGACGGCTATGAGTCGGCTCTGCCGATGGAATGTGCAGTCCCTGTACCTTGGCAGTTTTCAAGCAGACGGAGGACTACATTGTCACCCCTCTTTTAAGAACAGTAGTCCTGTCCACAACTACTTTTCAGCGTATTGCGCATTGTAGGTGCAGCCGTGCTTGCAAGTGAATGAAAGCCCATATTACGAAGCCTTCTTACCGTATTCCTCCATAAAGTACACATCGCTCATAGGTTGATCAAGTGAGGATACTATCTGCCCAAGCTCCGGCAGAACTTCCATTGCAGGCTTTTTTCATTCTGCATGGTCTTGCCCTTAGCGACGTCAGAGCCACCTACAGTGTCTTCCGTCTTCTCTTTTTCAGCAGTCAGACCATTATTGAAGGTAGGTGGAGTTGATGCTTTAGGGAGATATTTCGCTGCCATCTGATAGCTCTTTTCCATCAGTGCAAGCTGCCGTTTCTCTTCATTATCCTCCCTGCTGTCTTTTGGCAGAGAGTTCCTTTTTAAGGTTATCTATCTCCGAGCGCAGGGCTTCACGCTCCTGCTCGTGTGGGTCGGGAGCGTAAAAAGGAGTTCAAGAGCGGTTATTCTCCTCATAGCAATGCATAGAGTTCTCTATCTTTGCCGTAGAAGCAGCTGTCTCTGCACGCTGCTCCTCTGATGGAGCAGTGTTCTGTGCGAAATAGTCCGATAGCCTGCCCATCTCCCTCACGGGTCTGTTCCTCCTCGTGTGCCTTGTCACCTAATTCATAGGCTTTTGAACTTGTTTCGGTGAGTTTTTCAGTCGTTGCCTGCGGATGCTGTCATTGAGTCCCTGCTCCGCTGCGGTCTTATCCTTGCTCGAAGGTGCGAAGATAAAACCACATTGAGGAGGGCAAACAGCAGTCCCAGACCTCCGAAGACCAAGCCTTTCTTCATTTGTTCTTTCTGTTTATTATCCATTTTTCCTTGATTGTTTGATGATGTTGTAGGTAAAAAGTGCCGTGTAACTCTTGTAAAGTGCTGTCCGTCCGTATCGGACTGTCCGTCAGCTTTCCCTGTGGGATGGGTAGTTTCTCCTTCTTTGGAGGAAGGAAGAACTGCGCTATCATCCAAAGCGAGCAGAGCAGATAGATGAAACTCAGCCCATAGACGATTTCCTTTCTCTGCCTTTATCGTGAGCTCTTTCACACCGATGGCGAAGCCATAGGTGAAAAGCGCAAATATTGGCGTGAAAGTAAAAGTTTCTTTTTCCTTGCCATAGCCTTACCGTTTATAAGTCTGTATGTCCCTGTTCTCCTTGACGAGGAAGTTCTCCATCAAGAAAGCCTTGTGGGTTGTTATCCGAACGGACTGAGTTCTGCAACGTGCAGGTCGTAACAAGACTGCGCTCTGTAACGTTACTCTGACGGACGATAAACTCCCTTGCATAAGTTGTTACCGCATAAGGGTAAGTATTAAAGTTGCAGTGGATAGAGTCCACCTCTGTGCGCTGATTGACGATTACCGATATGGCACGGTTATAATAGCCTTTCTCTGCCAAGTCTTTGTAATAGTTGAAAGCCGACTTGTCACACAGTACGAAGGCACGTTCCATATTCTTCTCAATGGCATCCTTGTCAGGCGCAATGGTGAAGAACAGCTCATGGAAAGCGGCGCACGTGTTCTCTTGCCTCACGGGACGGTTTCGACTTGCATCCCTGACTAAGAGCCAGCATGAGCGACTTTCCCTGGTCAACCATAGATTTTTCTCCTCTGCTCCTTAGCGAAGCTGTATGAGGCATAGACAGCATAACCGCTTACCGCCACGCAGACGATGGCAAAGACAAAGGCGTAGAGTCTTATCTGTCTGAATGAAGTCTCGATATTACCAAGTGATTTGAATTCCATTTTTTTCTTTTATATCTGTTGATTAATTAAGCATAGTTACTTGATTTCTATTTTCCTTTGAGCAGTGCACCCTTGATACGTCCACCGACATTTCCCACAGCAGCACCTGCGCCTGCCATAGCAGCCTTGCCTCCAGTATATGCGCCTTGCGCACCATGCTGTGCTGTCTGGTTGACATTACGACCGTATGAGCCGATACCACCTCCAGCTTCGATAATCCAGCCTGCCACGGTAGGTACACGAAGTAGCCTACAATACCGATAAGGAAGAAGACGATGTAGTACCACGTCCCCGAATCAGGCAGGTAGTTAGGGTCACTGAGTGCTTCGATATCCTTCTCTATCATCAGCACCTGTATTTTTCGTAAGCAGTGCCGTAAGAATAGAACTGACAGGGCAGCCACAGGTAAACAGAGATATAGCGTGAGAACCATGCCGTAAGTGAGCCTGCAAGACCATCCCATACAGCAATACCGAAGACTATCGGACCGAGAATGGCAAGGACGATGAGTATGAAGGTGCGTAGTGTAGTCGATGATAAGCCCTGCAGCATGGAACAGGAGTTCCAAAAAGGTCGTGTACCATCTTCATGATCACTGCTTGGTCTGGATAGGGCAGCACGCTCGGCATACATACCCGCTATCGTCACGGCATCTTCAGGTCCGATGATGCCCATTTCCTCTATCTTCTCATCGAACTTCTCGTTGGAAACAAGGTAGGCTGTTTCAGGATTCCTAAGGTAGGCTTCCTCTTGCAACTTGTCCCGCTTGGCAGTAAGCTCGGCAAGGTTCCCCTCCTGCTGGTGTACCATCATCTCCGTTCCCTGCACTACGGGCGAGAGGACGGCATTCATCGTACCCAATACGACTGTCGGAAAGAACATTATACAAAAAGCCTAAGACAAAAGGTCGGAGAAGTGGAAAACATCTATCGCCTCGGCACGAGCTATGAAGCCCATACCCGAAGGGCAATATAAAGAGTGCACCCAAGCCTGCAATGCCTTTGGCAATGCCCGTCATCTGGGCACAGAGTGGCATCATCTCGTCATAGGTTGAGCGTGGCAGCTCGTGTAAACTGGCAAAAATCCATAAGCAAAAAGTGTTTTATGAAAGTTTTTCAAGTTCTTTTTGTCTGTGGATTTACCAATACCTGCTTGCCGTATTACCATAGAGTGCCTTAACAGAGGCAAGGTTGTTCTTCTCCCTTGCACGCACGTAGCTCACGAGATATTTTTCCTTGTGTAGTAGGATACAAGCGAGCGGTATTCCCTCAGCGTAGTATAGATGCGGTCGATTGCCAGCATGCGCTCGTGGTCGTTCATCGAGAAGACATTACTCTTAACGATGGACTTTAGTTCCTTGAGACTCTCACCGCTCTGCTCCAAAAAGCTTGGCATAGCCCGAAGCCATCGCAGCGAGTTCCGAAGGGCGGAAGTTCTTGTCCGAGAGCATTTTCTTATACGAGGTAACGTAAATCTCCGAGATGTCGCCCACCATCAGGATGCACTCCTTGACCTTGTAGGCATCGCCGATAGAGGTTGTTCACCTTCTTCAGGGCATCGTAATACTTCTTGGTGTCGTTGTAGAGTTTCTCCACTTCCTTAAAACCGTCAAGGGTATTCTTCACCGTCTTCGAGGCGGTGGCTATCTCCTTGACCGAATTGACGATGTTGCCGGCAAAATTGCCAGGGTCGGTTACTACCCACTGTGCGTGGGCTTTGGGGAACAGAAAGGCTCAATCCTAGAGAGCCATGAAAATGTACTTTTTCATTGTTACTATAGTTTTGATGGTTTGTACTTATTTCTTTTTATTGTTTCTTTTCTCTATGGCAAGCTGACGGATAGCCGTTTCGATATCCCCACCAAGCTGTGCTGCCCTGTTCATCACCTCCACCTTCTCGGTTTCCTCCGTAGTGTAGGTCAGGTATTCCTCCATACTCACTTCCGTAGCATAGACAGCACTCTGCATACCGCCCAGACCTATCCAAACTTCCTTGTATAGTCGGTTCGGGTCATTGTTCTGGTTAATGGAGAGTATCTGGCTCTTTTCCTTTTCCGAAAAGACCGAGCATCGCCTGTAGTACCATCGAACTTGGTCATGTACTTTCTCTGGTCAAGCAGTATCTTGCAGTCGGAGTTATTAATAATACTTTCCTTGACGATGGGCGACTGAATGATGTCGTCCACCTCCTGCGTTACGACAATGGCTTCCCCGAAATACTTTCTCACCGTCTTATAAAGATACTTGATATAGTCCGCCATGTTTGCCGAAGCAATGGCTTTCCACGCTTCCTCAATAAAGTATCATCTTGCGGATACCCTTTAATCGGCGCATCTTGTTGATGAAAGTACTCCATGATGATAATCGTTACCACTGGGAAAAAGGTCTTTGTTGTCCTTCACTTGGTCGATTTCAAAGACAATAAAGCGTTTACTTAGCAGGTCGATATTCTTGTCCGAGTTCAGCAGGAAATCATAACGACCGCCACGATAGTATTGCTTGAGTGTCGTCAAGAGGTTGTTGATATTGAAGTCCGAGAGCGTTACCTTGATATCACGCTTTTTCCATATCCTTGCGGTACACGTCCCGCAGATACTCATAGAAAGTATTAAAACAGGGTGTAACGCTGTGGTCTGCACATATCAGCTCGATATAGGAGTTTACAGCTGAACCAAGTTCGCCAGCTTCCGTCTTAGTGATATGCTCATCTGCACTCTTCCAAAGTGTAAGCAGCAGCGTGCAGATACTCTCCCTTTTTCTCTACATCGAAGAAGTAATCATCCGTATAGAAGGGGTTGAAAGATATCGGACTTTCATTGGTATAGGTGAAATACACGCCGTCCTCACCCTTGGTCTTGCGGTGGATAAGTTCACACAAGCCTTGATATGAGTTACCTGTATCGACCAAGAGGACGTGCGCCCCTGTTCGTAATACTGGCGTACCATGTGGTTGGTGAAGAAAGACTTACCACTACCCGAAGGACCCAAGATAAATTTGTTACGATTGGTGATGACTCCCTTTTTCATCGGTAAATCCGATATATCTAAGTGGACAGGGCTTTCCTGAAAGGCGGTCTGCCATCTTGATACCGAAGGAGAGAGTGAATCCTTATAGTTCGTCTCTGCCGTAAAAAAGCAGAGGGCAGGGCTCGATAAAAGTATAAAATGACTCTTCAGCAGGAAAGTCTGCCGCATTGCCGGGAATACCTGCCCAGTAGAGCGTTGCCGCATCAATAGTATTGTGGCGTGGGTGGCATTCCATAAGAGCAAGTGCAGAACCCACGTCATTCTTGATCTGACGAAGTTCTTCCTTGTCGCTACTCCATGCCAGTACGTTAAAATGGGCACGGATGGAGGTCAGTCCCTGTGAATGGGCAATATTGAGATACTCCTGTATCCACTCCTCGTTGATTTGGTTGCTACGGCTGTAGCGTGCCAGCGAGTGCATGTTCCTTGCCTGCTTCTCAAAACGTTCCAAATTGGCATCGCTGTCCTCGATAAAGAGGTACTGGTTATAGATATGGTTGCAGGGCAACATCAACCCTACGGGAGAGGCAAAGGAAAGACGGCAGTCGCTCCTGTCGGTGGATAGCCGTTCATATCGGCTGTCCGTGCTGACCGTTGTCGGCAGGTCATCCGTGTCGGAGAGTGTATGCAGGCACAGCTGATTGTCGCCTACACGTACAAGGTCTGCGCCCAGACGGATGTCCTCCAAAGACGCATGCCCTTCTTCAGATAAAGAGAAATACCTGTCGAGCAGTCCGCCTTTTTCCTTTGTACCTATCAATTCCTCTTCTGTCATGCGGACAATTCTTATTTGCTCGGTATCGTTGATGATACGCTCGAACTGGTTCTACGGCTTCCATAAACTTCATCACTTCGTCCTTGTTGGTGATTTCCTTAGGCAGCAGGTGTCCACGGCAGAGCGAAGAGAAATTGCTTTGCTGCGCCATACGCTGCTTGTTGGTCTTGGTAAGGAAGAGATGAGACTGAGTGGTGGAGATACGGACGCTCATTGAAGTGCCGCTCAGAGGAACGGGCAAGGAAGCTCAGTCCGCCATCGGAGAGCTTTCCTTGATAGTCCTCCTTGATAAACCAGTCCTGCTTGTGTACGATACTGTAATTGGGTAGCACTTTTATAGCCTTATGCCAGGCAGAGTGCATTGCTTCGTATTCTGTAGAAGTGACGGTGAAGAGTTCAGGCAGTTCCACACGGAAAGCAACCGTAATGTCTGCATCCTTGCTCACCATACACCCCTGCTCAACGGAGAGCAGCGGGAACTTTGATTCAAGGGTCGTTATCTTGCTTTTGTTTCTCATTTCTTCGCTTTTTTTGGGTTGAAGGTTACGGATAAGGTGGCAGACCGTTCGGCGGTTCTAAGGTAGCGTGGGTGCATACGCACTGCTCCTTTTCTTCATCAGCCCGTATTGCCCGTACTTTCTGTTCATGGTGAACGTTTGCCATACCACAAGGCTGGCACCCACTACGCCTATGACAAGACAGGTAATTTGGCTGACTCCGCAGAGATAGAGAATGACTCACGAGAATGAAGACAGCCAGCAAGCCTCCCTGCAAAGAAGGAAGAGGTACTGTGCCTTCAAACCCTTGAACTCCACCGTCCGACCTACACCTTTGTTGATTTCAAATGCTGCCATCGCCTTACAAGAAGAAACTTCTCAGAATTGTGGCTGCCACGATGAGGAAGATACACGCACCAAACCAAGAGGCTGCGTGTTTTACTCGTATCAGGGTCACCACTTGAGAACTTGTTATACACTTTTTATTCCTCCTATCAACCCCACTACCGCCCCTACGGCATAGATGAGTTTCGTGCCGGGATCGAAGTAGGAGGTTACCATTTTTCGTTGCTTCATTGATTCCGGCAATGCCGTTGCCTTTGTGCGTATGCTCCATGGCGGTAGCCGTCAGGAGTAGCATTGTGATTTTCTTTTGTTGTTCATTGTTCTTTTTATTTTAAGTTGTTAAATGAATTGTTTTCTTTTGGGTAGAGATGGTAAGGGTGGCTCGGTTTTTATTGTATGATAGATATAGTTTGATTGTTTTACTTTTGAGCCACCCCTCGAACACTGTACAATATGAACAAAAACACTAAGTTTTACAAATAGTATGAAAGTGGACGGTCAGCTTCTTCCGATGTCTCGCTATTGCCGCCTCTCTACATTTGAGTTCGTTTCAAAGTCAGAAGAAGAGTTTATATTGTTTCCTCTAATTCCGCTTCTTCCACCTTGCGAATGGCAGCAAGTAGCTTTTGATGGTCTTTCTCCTGCTTGAGCGTTGCCTCCTTAATGTAGTCCATAAGCTGTGTGCCCCACGTATTGCTTGCAGTGTTTCGTGAACGTCAGTTTCGCTTTCCTCGTCAAGTGCATCATCATTCCTTTGCCATCCGTTTATACGGGAC